>BFBZ01000011.1_pt77 | contig 213970 bp, 227 predicted proteins | sample 1888401 | NCBI WGS metagenome assembly BFBZ01 (sample SAMD00112614, study PRJDB3348) | symbiont metagenome | host: Chara braunii
ACCCGGGCTCCGGCACCGGCTCGCGCTCGAACGTGTCGACCACCCGCACGCGCGCCGCGAGGCCGAGCCCCTCCAGCGGCGGCACCACGTGCAGGCCGAGCGCCTCGAGCTCGCCGATGATCGTCTCCCGCGCCCGGGCGGTCAGGCGCGTCACGCCGAAGGTGTCACGCAGCTCGCGGACGGTCATCTCGGCCGTGCCGCCACCCGCCTCGACCGCCCGCCAGACCTCGGCCGGACCCACGCGTCTCCCTCCCCGGATCGGAGCCGGAGACCAGGTCCGATGGTCTCGAGGCCGCGAAGGCTAGGCAGCGGAGGACGTCCCTCCCACCCCCCTTCCGTCGAGTTCGGGGCTGCCCTTCGGTGGGGTCGGGGCCGTCAGCCCTCGACCGAGAACGTGGCGATGGCCGTCGCGCGGCCGTCGGCCCCGGCGTCCACAACCGCGCCCTGCACCAGCACGCCGCCGTCGGCCGGCTCGAAGCGGCCCGGCGACCCCGAGATGAACCGCCGCAGGATCGTCTCGGTGCGGACGCCGATCACCGAGTCGTGCGGCCCCGTCATCCCCAGGTCGGTCACGTACGCGGTTCCGCCCTTCAGGACCCGCGCGTCGGCGGTCTGGACGTGGGTGTGGGTGCCGACGACGGCGGTGACGCGCCCGTCGAGGTGGTGGCCCAGCGCGATCTTCTCGCTGGTGGCCTCCGCGTGGACGTCGACCAGCACCACGTCGGCGCCGCGGCGCGCCTCGGCCACGAGGTCGTCGATGATCGCGAACGGCGAGTGGGCGGCCGTCATGAACACCGAGCCCATGATGTTCACCACGCTCACCGGGCCGGCGGCCGTCTCGACGGTGGTGACCCCCCGCCCCGGCGCCTTCGCGGCGATGTTCGCCGGCCGCAGCATCCGGGGCTCCGTCTCCAGCATGGGGAGGATCTCCGGCTTCTGGAGCGTGTGGTTGCCCCCGGTGAGCACATCGACGCCGGCCTCGAGCAGCTCGGTGGCCTGGCGCGGCGACGTGCCCGCCCCGCCGGCGGCGTTCTCGCAGTTGACCACCACCACGTCGGGCCGGTGCTCCTCGCGCAGCCCGGGCAGGCGCGCGAGCAGGGCCCTCATGCCGACCCCGCCCACCACGTCGCCGACCAGGAGGGCCCGCATCAGAGGATCAGCGCCGCCTCCGTGCGCACCAGCGACAGGTCGACGTGGTTGCCGGCGTCCGCGGTGAACCGCGAGATCTCCTGCTGGGCGACCCCGGAGAAGTCGCGGACGCGGCCAAGCTCGGTCACCCCGGCGCGCACCGGCGTGCCCACGCTGGGGCGCACGTCGTCCGGCAGCTCGTCCAGGTGGGTGACGCGAAGCACGAGGCCGCTGGCGGCGACGGAGGGCGTGATCGTGACCTCGTACCCCTCGACCTTCCCGAACAGCGTGTAGTCGCTGACGCTCGCGATGACCCCGTCCACCGGCGAGTAGACCGTGGTCCCGGCGGGCGCGCCGACGTCCAGGCCGGCGGTCGCGGGTCCTGCCCGGCCCTCGCGCGGGGACTGGTGGATGCGGACGCCGGTGGCGTCCATCTCGACGCCGGAGGGGTCGTCGATCGGGTGGAACGCCATCGCCGTGACGCGCTCGGGGTCGACCGGGATGTGGATCTGGACCCCCTCGGCGCGGGCGATCACCAGCTCGGGCGGCCGGGCGCCGGATCCGAGCTCCGGCGAGGGCACCGGCGACGCGAGCGGCCCGTCCGAATCGGACTGGTCGCCGCCCATCACGCCCAGCACGAGCGCGAGCACGGCGACGATCACGACCGGGATGGCCGCGGACACGAGGGCACGCCGATCGCGCCGTAGAGTCGTCCGCCGTCGGGTCGAGCGCCGGTCGGCGAGCTGCTCCCGGGACAGGGGGGGCATGGCGCGGAGCGTAGCGGAGCACCGTGCCCGCGAACACGGGCGGAGGGCCGATCCGCGACTATGATCGGCCGCGATGAGCACAGCCGCCATCCCGGTGCTCGTCGCCCGCGCCCTCACGCGCGGGTACCGCGGCGTCCGTGCGCTGGATGGCGTCGACGTGGACCTGGCGGCCGGCGAGTCGGTCGCCCTGCTGGGCCCGAACGGCGCCGGCAAGACCACCCTCCTCACGATCCTGGCGGGCGTCGTCCGCAGCGACTCGGGGACCGTCACGTGGGGGGAGGGCGCCCACCCCCGCGTCGGCTGGGTCCCGCAGCGGCCCGCCCTCTACCCGCGGCTGTCCGTCCGAGAGAACCTGCGCCTGTTCGCGGCGCTCGAGAAGGCGGATGACCCCGACGCGCTCGCCGCGGAGCTCATCGGCCGGGCCGACCTGTCCGAGTACGCCGACCGCGGCGCCGCCCAGCTCTCCACCGGGACGCTCCAGCGGCTGAACCTGGCGATCGCCCTCGCGGGCCGCCCGAGCGTGCTGCTGCTGGACGAGCCGACCGCCACCCTCAGCCCCGACCAGCGCCTGCGCCTGTGGGAGTGGCTCGACGAGCTGCGCGGCGGGGGGATGGCGCTGATGTTCTCCACCCAGTCGGTGGACGAGGCGTCCCGACGCGGCGACCGCCTGGTGGTGCTGGCGGGGGGCCGCCTGCTGTTCGCGGGGATCGCCGACGCGATGACCGCCGCCCACGGGGGCGGCGGAACGGGCGCGGAGGCGGCCGAGCGGGCGTTCATGCAGCTGGTGTCCGGACGGGGGGAGGACGCCCGGTGAGGGCGGCCGCATGAGGGCGGCCCTGCTGTTGCTGCGCAAGGACGCCGTGCTGCTGCGCCGCTCGCCGGCGCTGGTCCTGGTGCTGATCGTCTACCCGATCCTCGTCGCGCTGCTGGTGGCCCTCGCGCTGCAGAGCGACGAGCGCCGCCCCGACGTGGCGGTGGTGAACCTCGACACCTCCGGCCGGACGGTCGACGTGGGCGGCAACCGCCTCTCCATCGACGACTACATCGACCGCCTGTCCGAGGACGTTGACGTGCACCGGCTCGACGCCCAGGAGGCGGCCGACGCCCTGGCCGCGGGGCGCGTGAGCGCCGTGCTGACGGTCCCCGAGGGCTTCATCAGCGACCTCCAGTCGGGCGTGCGCCAGCCCGCCCTGCGCCTGTCGACGAGCCGCCGCTCCCCGATCGAGGCCGACGCGATCAACCGGCGCCTCGAGGCCGCCGTCTACCGCCTCAACCAGCGCCTCGCCACGGGCTACGTCGAGCAGGTGCTGGAGCTGGTGGACCTGGTGACGAACGGCGGCGAGATCGGCATCTTCGGCCGCACCGGCGACGCGCTGGGCCTCAAGCGCAGCCGCACCCTGGTGACCGACCTCCAGGCGCAGCTGCGCGCGGACGGCGACGACACGACGGCCGACGACCTGGAGCCGCTCGTCAACTTCATCGACGAGACCCAGCGCAACCTCGACCTGGCGAAGCCCGCCGCCAACGCGATCCGCGCCCCGATCGTGCTGGACGTCACCGAGGGGGTCGCGGGACGCGAGCCGCTGTCGGCGTTCGGGTTCGCCGGGGCGCTGCTGGTGAGCCTGGGGCTGGCGGGCACGCTGCTCGCCGCGGCGACCATGTCGTCGGAGCGCGAGGACGGCGCCCTGGTGCGCCTGCGCCGTGGGCTCATCTCGGCCGGCGGCCTGGTGGGGGAGAAGCTGGCGTTCACGGCGGCCGCGTGCCTGGTCGTGGGGCTCGCGCTGCTCGGCGGCGTCGCCCTGTTCACCGACCTGGCGGTGGGTCGCTGGGGCCTGTGGGTCGGGGTGCTCCTCCTGGCGGGCGCGGCCTTCGCCGCCTTCGGCGTGTTGTGCGGCGCCCTCGCGCGCGAGACCCGCAGCGCGCTGCTGATCGCCCTGATGGTGGCGCTGCCGCTCATGGCGCTGGGGCTGGTGCCCGACTCGGGGATCGCGAGCGCGATCTCCGAGATCGTCCCGTTCGGCCCGGCGTTCGACGCGTTCCAGACGCTGCTGGTGGAGCCGTCGATCGACGCCGGCGACCTGCTCGGCACCCTCGGCCAGCTCGCGCTGATCGCCGCGGTGCTGGCCACCGCGGCGGCCGTCGCCGTCCGCCGCCGGCCCGCGGTCTAGGCGGGGGTCGCGAGCGGCCGGGGGCGCACCGCCAGCGCCTCCGTCAGGCGGCGCCGGTACTCCGCGGGCGGGATCCCGACGGCGCCGAACCGGCGGGTGTGCGGCGAGGTCATCTGGATGTCCCACAGCGCGAAGCCGGCGTCGGCAAGCAGGCGCGCCGCCCCCACCAGCGCCGCGCTGCCCGCGCCGGGCGCGCGGTGGAACATGGTCTCGGACGTGAACAGCCCGCCGAGCGCGACGCCGAACAGCCCGCCGACCAGCCGGTCGCCGTCCCACGCCTCCACGCTGTGGGCCCACCCCGCCCGGTGCAGCCGCACGTACGCCGCCACCAGCCGGGGCGTGAGCCACACGCCGCCCAGCCGCGGGCCCGCGCACGCCGCGGCCACCTCGGCGAACGCGGCGTCGACCCGGATCGCGTAGGGCCGCGCCCGCAGCGCCCGCGCCACCGAGCGCGGCACCCGGAACCCCTCGATTGGCATCACGCCGCGCGGGTCGCACGTGTAGAGGCCGATCGCCCCCCGCTCGCCCGGCTCGTCCATGGGGAACCCGCCCTCGGCGTACGCGGCGAGGAGGGCCTCGGGCGCGAGGGTCGGGTGATCGGCGGGCGCCGTCTCCATCGACGGTGACGCTATCCCGTGGAATCCTCCACCGCGCCTGTCGATTCCGGGGCGGGTGCCCCGTCTGGTGGGTGAGGGGCCGTACGGGACGGCCCGCCGACACGGAGGACGGTCATGCGCTACCTGCTGCTGATCTACGGGGACGAGTCGCGCTGGGCGGACGCCACTCCCGAGGACATGGCGGCCACCATGGCGGCCCACGAGGCGTTCAGCCAGGCCACGGGGGCGGAGGGCATCCTGCGCGGAGGCGAGGCGCTCGAGCCCACCGGCACGGCCGCGTCGGTGCGGGTCCGCGACGGCGAGACGATGGTCAGCGACGGGCCCTACGCCGAGACCCACGAGCAGCTCGGCGGCTTCTACATCGTGGAGTGCGAGACCCGGGAGCAGGCCCTCGACGCCGCCCGGCGGATCCCCGAGGCGGTGCACGGGGTGGTGGAGGTGCGGCCGATCATGGAGTTCGACTGACGGACGGCCGTCACGGCACCCAGGTGTCCCCGGACGGGGTGATCACCAGCTCGTGGGTCCAGCCGCGGGGGGTCTGGGCCGCCAGGTAGGCGACCGCGGCGGCCACGTCCTCCGCCATGAGCGAGTCCTCCGGCGCGCGGCCGGCCATCGGGTTGCGGTCGGTCTGGATGATCCCGTCCGCCACGAGCAGGGCCACGTGGACGCCCTGCGGCCGCAGCTCCAGGGCCAGCGCGTGCGTCAGGGCGCGGGCGCCGAACTGGGCGGCCGCCCACGGGCCCCTGCCCGGCATCGCGCGGCGGGCCGACCCGCCGGACACCTGAACGATCGTCCCCGCCCGATTGCGGGCCATCGCCGCCCCCGCGCCGCGGAGGATCGCCCACGCCGCGGGCAGGAACCCGGCCATCCACGACTCGAGCCGATCGGGAGGCGCCTCGGTGAGCGGCCCGCCGCCGAAGGAGTGGTCGCGCGGCACCGACGTAGTCGCGTTGACCACCAGGTCCAGGCTGCCGAGATCCCGCTCCGCACGGCCGATCGCCTCGGCCACGACGTCGTGGTCGCCGGCGTCGCCGCGCACGGGGACGACGTCCGGGTGCGCGGCGCGGAGGGCGTCGAGCGTCTCGTCGCTGCGCGCCACCGCGACGGCCCGCCACCCGACGGCCAGGCGGTCGGCCACGACGGCCCGCCCGACGTTGCGGGCGCCGAACACGACGAGGACGGGTGGCCGGCTCACAGGGGCAGTCTGACAACCCGGGCCGGAACACCCCCTGCGGTAGACTCCGGGGGTGAGCGAGGACACTGTCTCAACCGCCGAGGCGCGCTTCCCGCAGGTGCGGATGCGGCGCCTCCGGAGCGGGGCGACCATCCGCCGGATGGTGCGCGAGACCCGCCTGTCGCCCGACCGGCTGGTGCTCCCCCTGTTCGCCATCGCCGGCCGCGACGCCCGGGTGCCGATCGACTCCCTCCCCGGCCACGCGCGCCTGTCGCCCGACCTGCTGGCCGCCACCGCCCGCCGCGCCTGGGACCTCGGCGTCCCGTCGGTGCTGCTGTTCGGGGTGACCGACCAGAAGGACGCGGTGGGCAGCGCCGCCTACGAGACCGGCGGCGTCGTCCAGACCGCGATCGCGGCGATCAAGGACGCCGTGCCGGAGATGCTCGTCGTGACCGACGTGTGCCTCTGCGGCTACACCGACCACGGCCACTGCGGCGTGATCGCCGACGGCACGGTCCACAACGACCTGAGCCTGGAGCTCCTCGCCCGGACCGCGATCAGCCACGCCGAGGCCGGCGCCGACGTCGTCGCCCCCAGCGACATGATGGACGGGCGGGTGGGCGCCATCCGCGCCGGGCTCGACGCCGAGGGGCACGAGGACACGGCGATCATGGCCTACTCCGCCAAGTACGCCTCGGCGTTCTACGGCCCGTTCCGCGACGCCGCCGGCTCGGCCCCCGGCTTCGGCGACCGCCGCGGGTACCAGATGGACCCCGCCAACGGCCGCGAGGCGGTGCGCGAGACGCTCCTCGACGTGGCCGAGGGCGCGGACATGGTCATGGTGAAGCCCGCCGCCGCCTACCTCGACGTCATCGCCGGCGTGCGCGCCGCCACGTCGCTGCCGCTCGCCGCGTACCACGTGAGCGGGGAGTACGCGATGCTCAAGGCGGCCGCCGACCGCGGCTGGCTGGACGAGCGCCAGGCGGCCACCGAGGTGCTCACCGGGATCGCCCGCGCCGGCGCCGACCTGCTGATCACGTACTTCGCCGAGGACGCGGCCCGCTGGATCGCCGAGGAGGGCGCATGAGCACCACCACCCCGGAGCGGGTCCACCACAAGCCCGACGAGGCCGACCGCGAGCTGTTGAACCAGCTCCAGGCGGGCCTGGCCTTCGTGCGCGCGCCGTTCGCCGAGATCGGATCGCGGATCGGAATGGACGAGGAGGAGGTGCTCCGCCGCCTCGACGTGCTGAAGCGCGCCGAGATCGTGCGCCAGCTCTCCGCGATCTTCGACACCCGCGCGCTCGGCTACGAGAGCAGCCTGGTGGCCGCCCGCTACCCCGACGACCACCTCTTCGAGGGGGCCGCCGTCGTCGGCGGCCACCCGGGCGTGAGCCACAACTACCGCCGCACCCACGCCTTCAACCTCTGGTACACGCTGGCCGTGGAGCCCGACTCGCGATTCGGGCTGGAGGAGTCGATGCAGCGGCTCCACGAGGCGAGCGGCGCGGAGTCCACCCGGCTGCTGCCGACGCTCAAGCTCTACAAGATCAACGTCCAGCTGGACATGACCGGCACGCGCAAGGCCGACGAGAAGTCGGAGACGCCCAAGCCGCCGCCCACCCGCGGCGACGGTGTGCTCCCCACCGAGGCCGACAAGCGCATGATCGAGGTCCTCCAGCGCGACCTGCCGGTGGAGTCCCAGCCGTTCGACCGGTGGGCCGCCGAGGCGGGCGTGACCCCGGACGAGCTGCTCGACCAGTGCCGCACGTTCGTCGACCGCGCCTACATGCGCCGGTTCGCCGCGGTGCTGAACCACCGCAAGGCGGGCTTCGGCGCCAACGGCATGGCCGTGTGGAAGGTGCCGGAGGAGGAGCTCGACGACCTGGGCCCGCGCATGGCCGCCTTCTCGGCCGTGTCGCACTGCTACAAGCGCCCGACGTACCCGGACTGGCCGTACAGCATCTTCACGATGGTGCACGCCCGCTCCAAGGAGGCCTGCGAGGAGGCGATCGACGCCATCGCCGAGGACACCGGGATCACCGACCCGGACCGGCGGGCGGTCCTCTACTCCACGTACGAGTTCAAGAAGATCCGGCTCATGTACTTCACGCCGGAGTACCGCGAGTGGGAGGACCTCGCGCAGGCCGGGGCCCCCCTGCCGCGGTGGCGCCGCAGCTGAGCGCGGAGGGCGGCGCGACCCGCAGCGCCGAGCTCTTCGACCGGGCGCGGCGGGTCCTGGTGGGCGGAGTCAACTCGCCCGTGCGGGCGATGCGCGCCATCGGGCGCGACCCGGTGTTCATCGCCCGCGCCGAGGGCCCGTACGTGTGGGACGCCGACGGCACCCGGTACGTCGACCTGCTGTCGACGTGGGGCCCGGCCATTCTGGGCCACACCCCGCCGGCGGTGGTCCGCGCACTCGAGGCCGCGATCCCGCTCGGCACCTCCTACGGCGCGCCCACCGAGCGCGAGGTCGTGTTCGCCGAGGTCGTGTGCGACGCGGTCCCGTCGGTCGAGCGCCTGCGGATGACCTCCTCGGGCAGCGAGGCGGTGATGGGGGCGCTGCGCCTCGCCCGGGCCGCCACCGGGCGCGACGTGATCGTGAAGGTGGCCGGCGGCTACCACGGGGCGATCGACGGCCTGCTGGCCGAGGCCGGCAGCGGCCTCACCACGCTCGGCGTTCCCTCCAGCCCAGGCGTGACCGCCGCCACGACGGCCGCCACCCGCATCGTGCCGTACAACGACGCCGGGGCCGCCGCCCGTGCCCTGGAGGGAGCCGCCGCGATGATCGTGGAGCCGGTGGCGGGGAACATGGGCGTGGTGCCGCCCGCCGACGGCTACCTCCAGGCGCTCTGCGACGCCTGCGACCGAACCGGCGCGCTGCTGATCCTGGACGAGGTCATCACCGGGTTCCGGGTCGCCCGCGGCGGCGCCCAGGAGCGGTACGGCGTCCGCGCCGACATCACCTGCTTCGGGAAGATCATCGGCGGCGGCCTTCCCGTCGGCGCGTTCGGCGGTCGCGCCGACGTCATGCGCGAGCTCGCGCCGGAGGGCCCCTGCTACCAGGCCGGGACGCTGTCCGGGAACCCGCTCGCGACCGCCGCGGGACTCGCGGTGCTGGGCGAGCTGGCGGCGCCCGGCGTGTACGCGCGGCTGGAGGAGCTGGGCGCGGCGCTCGAGGCGGCGGTGGTGGACAGCGGGCTGCCGGTGACGGTGAATCGCGTCGGCTCGATGCTCACCCCGTTCTTCCAGGAGGGTCCGGTGCGCAGCTACGCCGACGCGACCGCCAGCGACACCGGCGCCTACGGGCGACTGGCGCGCGCCCTGCTCGCCGAGGGCGTCTACCCGCCGCCCTCGCAGTTCGAGGCGTGGTTCGTGGGACTGACCCACGACGACGCGGCGATCGGCGCGGTGCGCGACGCCTTGGCCCGGGCGGCGGCGGCGGCGCCGTGAGGGCCGTGCTCGCCGACGAGGTCGCGCTGGCCGGCGAGCTGATCGAGCCGGAGGCCGCCCCCCTCCTGGCCCCGCTGGTCACGCCGCCGCTCACCCCGGAGGTGGCGATCGGCCTGGACCTGATCCTCGAGGGCTTCCTGCTCCACCACGGCCGCCCACGGCACGTGGCGCCCGCTGCGCCGGGGCGGGAGGTGCTGGCCGGCGACTACTGCTACGCCCACGGGCTGGTGCGGATCACCGCGGCGGGCGACCTGTTCGTGGTCTCCGCCCTGGCCGACCTGATCGCGCTGGGGGCGGGCCTCGTCGCCGCCGGCGAGCGCGCCGGGCTGGTGCCGCTCTGGCGGGCGACCACCTGGGCGATCGCCGCGCGCGGCGGCCCGGACCCCGACGAGGTGGAGACCCGCTTCCGCGCCGCCCAGGACGCGCTGCGCGGCGGCCGCGGCCACGCGCCCCTGGAGGCGCTGGCCGTCGGCCTGCCCCCCACCCCCGGACTGGAGGAGGCGCTGTCGTGAGCGTGCGGGACCTGCGGGAGTGGATCAAGGAGCTCGACAAGGCCGGCGAGCTGGTGCGCGTGCGGGCGGAGGTCGACCCCCACCTCGAGATCACCGAGATCGCCGACCGCGCGATGAAGTCGCCGGGCGGCGGGTCGGCGCTGCTGTTCGAGAACGTCCGGGGCAGCCGCATGCCGGTGCTCATCAACCAGTTCGGCTCGGAGCGCCGCATGTGCATGGCGCTCGGCACCGACTCGCTCGAGGCGCTGGCCGGACGGATCGGCGCGATGATGGAGCTCCAGCCGCCCCAGGGGATGATCGAGAAGGTCAAGGCGCTGGGGAAGCTCCGCGAGCTGGCGTCCTTCTCGGCGAAGACGGTGAAGGAGGCGCCCTGCCAGGAGGTCTGGCTGGACGCGCCCGACCTCGAACTGCTGCCGATCCTCACCTGCTGGCCGGACGACGGCGGCCCGTTCGTCACGCTGCCGCTGGTGTTCAGCCGCGACCCGGTCACGGGGGCGCGCAACTGCGGCATGTACCGGATCCAGAAGCTCGACCGGCGCACCGCGATGATGCACTGGCAGATCCACAAGGACGGCGCCGCCCACCTGCGGGACTCGCAGGGGCGCGTGCCGGTGGCGGTCGCGATCGGCACCCACCCGGCCACGACCTACTCGGCCAGCGCGCCGCTGCCGCCGGGGATCGACGAGATGATCTTCGCCGGGTTCCTGCGCGGCCGCAGCGTCGAGATGGTCCCGTGCCGGACGGTCGACCTGGAGGTGCCCGCCGAGTCCGAGGTGGTGCTGGAGGGCTACGTCGACGCCACCGACCTCCGCCCGGAGGGCCCGTTCGGCGACCACACCGGCTTCTACACGCCGGTGGACGACTACCCGACGTTCCACATCACCGGCATGTCGATGCGCCGCGACGCCGTCTACAGCACCACCATCGTCGGGGTGCCGCCGATGGAGGACTTCTGGCTGGGCAAGGCCACGGAGCGCCTGTTCCTGCCCATCCTGAAGATGACGCTGCCGGACCTCGTGGACATGAACCTCCCGCTGGAGGGGGTGTTCCACAACTGCGCGATCGTGTCGGTGAAGAAGCGCTACCCCGGCCACGCGAAGAAGCTGATGGCCGCCGTCTGGGGCCTCGGCCTGCTCTCCCTGAGCCGCTGCGTGGTCGTGGTGGACCACGACGTCGACGTCCAGGACCTGTCGGCGGTCGCCTTCCAGGCGTTCTCGAACGTCGACGCCGGGCGGGACATGCTGGTGGTCGAGGGGCCGGTCGACGCGCTCGACCACGCCGCCCCGTACTTCGCCTACGGCTCCAAGGTAGGGTTCGATGCGACCCGCAAGTGGGAGGGGGAGGGCGTCGTCCGACCGTGGCCCGACGCCATCCGGATGAGCGACGAGGTCCGGGCCCTCGTGGACCGTCGGTGGGCCGAGTACGGGATCCGAGAGACCACTCACAAAGGGACGTCCATCCCCCGTCGACGTCGTTGAATCTGCTCCCTCCGTCGGGTTGAATCCCCGGCGAGCTGGGGGTCCGCTCGTTCGATCGGCAGGAGGTCGGGTTGGCAGAGAGCCAGGGGGACGGCGCAAACGGGGGCGCACAGGGGGGCCAGTACCAGGGTCCCGTCGCGCACGAGCCCGAGCCCGTCCACGACCACGCCGACGACCCCGGGTTCGTCACCCGCACCAGGTTCCTGACCGGCGTCGCGCTCGTCACGGGCGGCGTCATGACCGCCGCCATCCTCGTGCCGGTCGTCGGCTTCGCGGTCGCCGACTCGGTCAAGGAGGAGGACTGGGAGTGGGTCGACATCGGCCCGCTGTCGGACTTCCCCGACGGGAAGACGACCTCGATCGCGGTCAGCGGCCCGGACCCCGAGGCCGACCGGCGCGCCTACATCCGGCACAAGGACGACGCGATCATCGCGATCTGGAACCGCTGCGCCCACCTCGGGTGCCCGGTCGCCTACTCCGCAGGCGGTGACGTCTACGCCTGCCCGTGCCACGGCGGCGCCTACGACTCGCTGGGCCTCGTCACCTCCGGCCCGCCCCCGCGCCCGATGGACCGCTTCGACGTGAAGGTGACCTCCGCCGACGGCAAGCAGGACCTCGCGGCGCAGGAGGTCCCGAAGGACGGCTGCCCCACGAAGGGCCTGCCCGCCGACGCCCGCCTGCTGCTCGGCCGGCCGTTCTCGATCGACGAGGACCAGAACCCGTACGAGCTCCACGGCCCGGGCGAGCCCGTGACCGGCGCGCTCGCGAACCTCTACCCCTTCTAGGGAGGCGGCGAGGATGGCCACCACCGACATCGGACCCAAGAACCCCGTCATCAAGGCCGGCGAGGCGACGATCGACTACGTCGACGACCGCACCGGGGCGACGACCGGGTTCAAGTGGTTCATGTTCCGGAACGTCCCGGCGGAGACGAGCTGGTTCCAGACGCTCGGCTTCACCGCGATGGCCCTGTTCGGCATGCAGGCCGTCACCGGGATCATCCTGGCGATGTACTACCAGCCGTCGCCGAGCACCGCGTACCAGAGCATCGACGCCATCACGCACGACGTGACGTGGGGCTGGCTCGTCCGCGGCATGCACAAGTGGGGCGCCAGCGCGATGATCGTGGTGGTCTTCCTCCACCTCGGACGCGTCTTCTTCTTCGGGTCGTACAAGTACCCGCGCGAGCTGACGTGGGTGACCGGCGCGCTCCTGCTGATCATGACCATGTTCATGGGCCTGACCGGCTACCTGCTGGTCTGGGACCAGAAGGCCTACTGGGCCACGGTCGTCGCCGTGAACATCACCGCGAGCGCCCCGATCATCGGCCCGTACATCGCCGACATCCTCCGCGCCGGCCCCGAATTCGGACCGGATACGTTGTCGCGGTTCTATTCGATCCACATGCTCGTGATACCTCTCGGCATCGCGACCTTCATCGGCCTGCACCTGTTCCTGATCACCAAGCTGGGCATCGCCGAGCCCCCGCACAGCCACCGCCGCCAGGCCGTGGAGCGGGCGGAGGACGACGCCCGGCGGACCGCGGAGCGGGAGCGCCTGCCGTACGGCCGGCGTGAGGTGCCCGCCACCGGCCCGGCGGTGCCGACGGCGCAGATGAAGGCCGAGGAGCGTTCGTGAACCGCGGACAGCAGGAGTACTACAAGCGGGACTACGCCCAGGCCAAGGCCGAGGGCAAGCCGTTCTTCCCGTACGCCGTCTACAAGGACCTGCTGATCGCGACGCTCGCGATCGGCGTCGTGATCCTGCTGGCGTGCTGGCAGCGGGTCGAGGTGGGCGAGCCCGTCAACCCGGCGAGCACCGACTTCGTGCCGCGGCCCGAGTGGTACTTCTTCTTCCTCTTCGAGCTGTTGAAGATCTTCAAGGGTCAGAACGCGCTGACCCCGGTCATCATGGCCACGTTCGTCATCCCGAACATCCTGATGGCCCTGCTCATCCTGACCCCGTTCATCGACCGGGGGCCGGAGCGGCGGATCCAGCGGCGGCCGATCGCCCTGTTCTCGGGCATCGCGATCATCATCTTCCTCTCGTACATGACGTACGAGGGCGCCAACTCCAACGAGGGCGTCGGCGCCGAGGGCCTCGGCCTGACCGGCCTGGACGCCACTGCGGAGGCCGGTGAGGCGCTCTTCCTGGCCAACGGCTGCACCGCGTGCCACAACATCAACGGGGTCGGTGCGCCCGGACCGGGGCCGAACCTGACGAACGAGGGCACGAAGGGCCACCCGCCGGAGTTCTACGAGGGCTTCCTGAAGGACCCGCCCGGGAACGTCATGCCGAACTTCACGACGTTCACGCCCGAGCAGTACAAGCAGCTCGGGACGCTCCTCAGCGGTCTCGGCACCACGTACAAGTAGCGCGTCGGCGGGGGGTCCCGGTGGGGCCCCCCGCTACCATCGGTGAGGTGATGCGCGTATTCCTCGGGGTGACGGGCGCGAGCGGCGCGATCTACGCCGGCCGCGCCCTCCGTGCCCTCACCGAGGCGGGGTGCGACGTCGGGCTGTGCGTGTCCGGCTCGGGCGCCCACGTCATCAGCCACGAGATCCTCGAGGCGGGCACCCGCCCGCCGGACGATCCGGCCCTGGTCGTCGACGCGTTCGTGGAGCGCTTCGCCGCCGGGAGCGGCTCGGTGACGGTGCTGGGGCTCAACGACATGACGGCCCCGTTCGCGTCGGGCAGCTCGCTGGCCCCGGCCGCGCTGATCGCGCCGTGCTCCGGCGCGACGCTGGGGTGCATCGCCCACGGCACCGCCCGGAACCTGATCCACCGCTGCGCGGACGTGATGCTGAAGGAGCGGCGCCGGCTGGTGCTGATGCCGCGGGAGACGCCGCTCAGCCTGATCCAGCTGGAGAACATGGCGGCCGTCACCCGGGCGGGCGCGGTGGTGATGCCGGCGATGCCCGGCTTCTACACGCTGCCCCGCACCGTCGACGACATGGTGGACTTCATGGTCGCGAAGGCGCTCGACCACCTGGGCGTGGAGCACCGGCTGCTCGCCCGCTGGGGCGAGGACCGCGACCGGGCGGCGAGCCGGTGAGCGTGACCGGACGGCTCCCGGCGGGCGAGGTGCGGGCGATGTTCGACCGCATCGCCCCCCGCTACGACCTGCTGAACCGGGCGATGACCGCCGGCCTGGACGGGCGCTGGCGCCGGGCGGCCGCGGCCGCCGCGGACGTCGCCGCCGGCGACCGCGCGCTGGACGTCTGCACCGGCACCGGCGACCTGGCGTTCGCGCTGGCCGACCGGGTCACGCCATCCGGCGAGGTGGTGGGCGTGGACTTCGCCGAGCGGATGCTCGAGCGGGCCCGCGCGAAGGCGGAGCACCGGCCGGGTCTGCGCTTCGAGGCCGCCGACGCGCTGGACCTGCCGTTCGCCGACGGCACCTTCGACGCCGCCACCGTCGCGTTCGGCATCCGCAACGTCGACGACCTCGACCGCGGCCTGGCGGAGATGGCGCGGGTCGTCCGTCCCGGCGGCAGGGTCGTGATCCTCGAGATCACCACCCCCGCGAGGATGCGGCGCTTCTACGAGCTGTGGTTCGACCGGGTGGTGCCCCGCCTCGGGCGGGTGCTGGGCCGCGACGGCGCCGCCTACGCCTACCTGCCCGCGTCGGTGCGCCGCTTCCCCGAGCCGCCGGCCCTGGCCGCCCGCATGTCCGCCGCCGGGCTCCGCGACATCCGCTGGCGCCTGCTGGCCTTCGGCATCGTCGCGATCCACCACGGACGTGTCGCGTGACCTCGACGACGCGGCCCCTCTCGCCGGTCAAGGCCGCCGCGCCGCTGCTGGCGCGATGCGAGGAGCGCCTGCACGCCGCCGTCGGGGGGCACGCCCCCGAGGTGGGGCGCCCCGCCTCCGAGACCCTCGCCGCGGGCGGCAAGCGCGTGCGGCCGCTCCTGGTGTTCTGCTCGGCGCCCCGCGTCGCGCCCGGCGCGGTGGGCCCCGCGCAGGACGGCCTGCTGTCGGCCGCCGTGGCGGTGGAGCTGGTGCACATGGCGACCCTCGTGCACGACGACCTCCTGGACGGCGCCACGATGCGCCGCGGTCGCCCCACGGTGGCGGAGTCGCTCGGCCCGGAGGCGGCGGTCAACACCGGCGACTTCCTGTTCGCCCGGGCGTTCGGCGAGCTCACCCAGGCCGGATCGACGCGCGCGGTGAGCGCCCTCGCCGCCGCCGCCCTGGACCTGTCGCAGGGCGAGATCGACCAGCAGCGGGCGGCGTTCGACCTGGGCCTCGCCGAGGAGGCCCTGTCTCTTATACACATCTAGATGTGTATAAGAGACAGGGATCGACGCGCGCGGTGAGCGCCCTCGCCGCCGCCGCCCTGGACCTGTCGCAGGGCGAGATCGACCAGCAGCGGGCGGCGTTCGACCTGGGCCTCGCCGAGGAGGCCTACCTGGCGCGCTGCCGGCGCAAGACCGCCGCGCTGTTCTCGGTGGCGTGCCGCCTGGGGGCCCAGATGGGCGGGGCCGGCCCCCGGGCCGAGGAGCGCCTGGCCGCCTTCGGCGAGAACGTGGGGATGGCGTTCCAGATCTTCGACGACATCCTGGACCTGGCCGGCAGCCCCGAGGTGACCGGCAAGCGCCGCGGCACCGACCTGTGCGACGGCACCGTCACCCTCCCCGTGATCCTGGCGATGGAGCTGGAGCCGGGCCTGCGTCCGCTCGTGGCCGACGCGCGCCAGGGCCCGGAGCTCGAGGTGCTCTGCGACCGGCTCGCCGCCCACCCCGGGCTGCGCTTGGCGCGGGAGCGGGCGCTGGCGTTCGTGGCCGCCGCGCGCGCGTCGATCGAGGACGGCCTGCAGGACGAGGCCGACGTGGAGGCCCTGCTCGAGATCGCCGACGGCGTGGTGGACCGCTACTCGTGAGCGCGCCCGTCACGCGCGAGCGGCTCGAGGAGCTCCTGCGGGCCGGCGACCCGCTGGCCGCCGCGCGCGCCGCCGGCGTGCGGGTGGGCGCCCGCGTCGCGCTCGGGCGGGACGCGGACCGCTCCGGGTGGCTGGTCGACGGCGACGACGAGCGGCCGGTGACCGAGCACCGCGCGGCGCACGCCGCGGGCACGCCCAGCGAGGCGGCCGTGGCCTACGGCGCCGGGAACGACCCCGCCGCGATCGCGGCCCGCATCGCCGCGCTGGCCGCCCTGGCCCGCGAGACGGGCCTGCTGCGGGCGGTGGCGCCCGTCCCGGCCGAGGGCGGCGCCGCGCGCCCCGGGAGCTGGGGCGTGGAGGATCTGACGATCGTCGCCGTGTGCCGGCTCGCCATGCCGGAGGGCGTCGGGGTCCGGCCCCACTGGGTGCGCCTGGGGCCCGCCGCCTGCCAGGTGGCGGTGGCGTTCGGCGCGTCGGAGTGGCTGATCCCGGAGGGCGACGCGACCGACGCCGCGGCGCTGGCCGCCGCCGTGGGCGCCTCGGTGGGACCGGGGTGAGGCGCCTGCGCGTGGGCCGGATCGCGGCCCTGAACATGTACCCCATCTACCACGGCCTCGAGCGGGCGGGCGACCCCACCCTGGAGTTCACCGACGGCGTCCCCACCGTCCTCAACGCGGCGGTGCTGGAGGGGCGGCTGGACGTGTCGGCCATGTCGAGCATCGCGTACGCGCGCAACGCCGACCGGCTCACGCTGGTGCCGGTGGCGTCGATCACCGCCGACGGCGCGGTCGACTCCATCCAGGTGTTCTCGCGGGTGCCGTTCGAGGAGGTGCGGTCGGTGGCGGTGACGCCCCACTCGGCGACCTCGGTGGCGCTGCTGCGCATCCTGCTGGGGCCCGACGTCCCGCCGTTCCCGGTGCTCGACCGGCCGCCCGCGCAGGCGCTGGACGACGTGGACGGGGTGCTGCTGATCGGCGACGAGGCCCTGACCGGGCTGCGGGAGCCGTTCGCCCCGCACCGCACCGACCTGGCCGAGGTGTGGACGGCCCGGACCGGCCACCCCATGGTGTTCGCCGTCTGGGCCGCGGGCGCCGACGCCACGCGCGGCCAGGGGGGCGCCCTGGGCGAGCTGGCCCGGCTGCTCACCGACGCCCGCGCCGACTACCTGGCCGACCCGGAGGCGGTCGTCCAGGCGGCCGCGCGCCGCTTCCCGTTCCCCGCGGAGTTCATCCGGCCGTACCTGCGGCGGCTGCGCTACGAGTTCGGCGACGCCGAGCGTGCGGGGCTCGAGGCGTTCCTCACCCAGGCCGCCCAGAACGGGGAGCTCGACGTGGTCCCCCGGCTGGCGGCGTAGGATCGGTGGCGTGAGCACCCTCGCACCCAGCCGCGTGGAGGAGATCCTCGACGGCGTCCTGGCCGGCCGGCGCCTGGGCGACGACGACGCGCTGGCGCTGCTCGCGTCCCGCGACCTGGTGAGCGTGGGCGAGGCGGCGAAGGCGGTGCGCGACCGGGCGTCCGATCCGGACGTGGTGACGTTCTCGGTCGACCGGAACGTCAACTACACCAACTTCTGCATCACGGACTGCGACTTCTGCGCGTTCTACCGCCGCCCGATGGACCCGGAGGGCTACGTGCTGCCGAAGCGCGTGATCTTCCGGAAGATCGAGGAGACGCTCGACCTGGGCGGCACGGCGCTGCTGCTGCAGGGCGGCCACCACCCGAACCTCCGGATCGAGTGGTACGAGGACCTCTTCACCGACATCAAGTCGCGGTACCCGGTCCATCTCCACGCGCTGTCGCCGTCGGAGATCCTCCACATCTCCCACGTCTCGCGGATCTCCCTGGACGAGACGATGCGGCGCCTGCGCGACGCGGGGCACGACTCGCTCCCCGGCGGCGGCGCCGAGATCCTGGTCGACCGGGTGCGGCAGGTGATCGCGCCGCGCAAGACCACCTCCGACGAGTGGCTCGACGTGATGCGCGCCGCCCACCGCGCCGGCATGTCGACGACCGCGACGATGATGTACGGGACGGTGGACACGGTGGAGGACCGGGTTGAGCACCTGCGCCGCCTCCGCGAGGTGCAGGACGAGATCCCGGGCTTCCGCGCGTTCGTGTGCTGGAGCTACCAGTCGGGGGGCGGCAGCGCGCGCGGCGACGACCACGCCCACACCACCGCCGCCGACTACCTGATGATGCTCGCCGTCAGCCGCCTGTACCTCGACAACTTCCCGCACTTCCAGAGCTCCTGGGTCACCCAGGGCCTGCGGGTCGGGCAGCTCGCGCTGGAATTCGGCTGCGACGACATGGGCTCGATCATGATCGAGGAGAACGTCGTCCGGGCCGCCGGCACCGCCTTCCGGCTCGACACGGAGCGGATGGTCGCGGCGATCGAAGCAACCGGCCGGCGGGCCGTGCAGCGCGACACCCTCTACCGCTCGGTCCGGACCTTCTGATGGCCGACATCGACGTGACCGAGGCGCACCGCCGCTGGGCGGCCGGCGAGCTCGCGATCATCGACTGCCGCGAAGAGCAGGAGTACGAGGCGAACCACGTCGAGGGTATCCCGCTCATCCCCATGAGCGAGTTCCTGGCGCGGGTCGACGAGGTGCCGGAGGACCAGCCGGTGGCCATCTTCTGCCGCACCGGCAGCCGGAGCGCCCAGGTGGCGGACTACCTCACGGCCACCGGCGAGTACGGCGAGGTCGACAACGTCGCCGGGGGCATCGTCGCCTGGGCCGCGGCGGGCCTCCCCTACGAAGGCGACCCGCCCCGCTAGAAGTCCATCGGCTGGATCCGATCGTGGCGGATGGCCTCGATCAGACGCTCGACGTCCTCCTCCATGTTGGCCCGGGCGAAGTTGCGCAGGTTCACGAGCAGCTCCTCGGTGCCGTCGTTCAGCACGTCGTCGAACAGCTCGACCTCGTCCTGCGTGAACTCGCCGGTGTGCGTCCACTCGCAGTTGGGGCAGCGGCGCTCGATCCGCCACAGGTCGCCGGAGCGCTCCTCCCAGCTGACGGGGTAGACCAGGTCGCCCTCGCACTGGGGGCAGAGGTGGAGCTCGCTCTCCTCCTCGTCGACGCCCAGGAGCGCCAGCGGGTCGCCCTGGCCCTCGGCCGCGGTCACGGTCGCCTCGACCGCCACCTCGTCGCCCTCCGGCTCGGAGAAGTACACGATCTCGATGACCTTCCCCCCGGGGAGGGCGATCTTCTTGGTGCGGTAGCCCTTCATGGCCCTGTCCGTCTCTCGTGGCGACCTGACCGCCATCCGTGGCCGTCGTCGCGCGGGTTGCCAGATGTGCCTGGGGTATCGACCCCGGCCACCTGGACTTGAGGCTCATGCGATGGGCGGTCGCGGCGGCGCCCGGACAGGCCCGTCAGACCCCCGCCAGGGCCTCCCCGGCCACGCGGTCCGCCTCGTAGGACGAGCGCACCAGCGGCCCCGCCTCGACGTGCGCGAGGCCCCGGTCGCGGCCGGCCGCGGCGATCGCCGGGTACTCGGCCGGTGCGTAATAGCGGGACACCGGGAGGTGCGCCGCGGAGGGCCGCAGGTACTGCCCCACCGTCACCGGGCCGCACCCCACGGCCGCCAGGTCGCCGAGCACGGACGTCACCTCGGGGAGCGTCTCCCCCAGGCCGACCATGATCCCGCTCTTGGTCGTGAGGCCCGACGCCGCGGAGCGCGCCAGCAGCTCAAGGGTGCGCTCGTATCGCGCCCCCGGGCGCACGCGCGAGTAGAGGCGCGGCACCGTCTCGGTGTTGTGGTTCAGCACGTCCGGCGCCGCCTCGATGATCGCGTCCAGAGCGTCCCAGCTGCCGCGCAGGTCGGGGATCAGGACCTCCACCCCGGCGTCGGGGAGCCGCTCGCGGAGGGCGGCGATCACGTCGGCGAAGTGGCGGGCGCCCCCGTCGGGCAGGTCGTCGCGGGCGACGGCGGTCACCACCACGAAGCGCAGCCCCATCGTGGCCGCGGCCTCGGCCACGCGGCGGGGCTCGTCCGGGTCGGGCGGCCCGAGCGGCCGTGCCGTGGTGACGTTGCAGAAGCGGCAGCCGCGGGTGCAGCGGCTGCCGGCGATCATGAACGTGGCGGTCCCGCGCGACCAGCACTGCCCGATGTTCGGGCAGGCCGCCTCCTCGCAGACGGTCACGAGGTCGGACGAGCGCATCAGCGCCTTCGTCTTCACGAACCCGTCGGAGAGGGGGTTCTTCGCGGCCACCCACCGCGGCAGGCGGCGCCCCTCGCAGAGCTGGGTCAGCTCGCCGGCGGACACGTCCACCAGATCCAGCGCGTCGATGGGGCCGTCGCCGATCAGCCGGTCGCCGACCACCACGTCGGGGACGCGGCCGGCGGCGTGCGCCTCCCCGATCAGGGCGGCTGGCGGGACCCCGGGGACGTCCTCGACCCGGAATCCTCGCTCGCGCTCCATGACCTCACCGTAGCGGACCCCGGCGGTGCCCGGTACGCTCGCGCACCGTGGTCCTCTCCGACCGAACCATCCGGCAGGAGCTGGCCAGCGGGCGCCTGGTGATCGACCCGTTCGACGAGGCGCTCCTCCAGCCCTCGTCGGTCGACCTGCGCGTCGCGCCCGAGTTCCGGGTGTTCCACAACAACCGGCGCCCGTACATCGACGTGCGGCAGCCGGGGGACGACCTGACCGAGGTCGTGACGATCGCCGAGGGCGACACGTTCATCCTCCACCCCGGCGAGTTCGTGCTCGGGTCCACCGCCGAGCGGGTGGCGCTGCCCGACGACCTCGTCGCCCGGCTGGAGGGCAAGTCCAGCCTCGGGCGCCTGGGCCTCCTGATCCACTCGACCGCCGGGTACATCGACCCCGGGTTCGACGGGACGATCACGCTGGAGCTGTCCAACGTCGCCCGGCTCCCCATCTCGATCTATCCGGGTATGGCGATCGGTCAGATCTCGTTCCTCCAGATGACCACGCCCGTCGAGCGGCCCTACCAGGGCAAGTACCAGGGCCAGGCGGGGCCGACGGCCAGCGCTTACCACCGCGAGTTCGACCGGGAGCGCGACGGCTCCTAGGGCGCCCGCCGCCTAGCGCGGATGGCGGCCGACGGGCCGCAGCCACGAGTTCGCGACCAGCCCGCCCAGCAGGGCGAACGCGAACGCCCAGACCGCCGCGATCGTCCACTCGCGGCCGGTCCCGGCGACGAGCGCCGGCGCCTCGCGGCCGCCGAACGCCTCGATGACGCGCGCGATCGCCACGAACACGGCGTGGATGGCGTAGCCGGCCACCCACGCGCCGATGGCGTGGGTCGGGCGGCGGCCGGAGGCGCGGACCCCGGCGAGGAAGCCGCCGAGGCCGAACGAGATCGCCGACGCCACCAGGCGCAACGGCCAGTCGCGGCCGGCGCCCGCCATCAGGCCGATCGAGGCGACGAGCCCGCCCCAGGCGACCGGGATGGGGTCGAGCCGCGCCGCCGCCGAAGACCGGCGCGGGGGAAGCGATGCCACCTCCAGATGCTACCCTCCGCCCTGGTAGCGGGCTTCGTACCCGACCCCCACTCGGAGGATCCCCGTGGACTTCTCCCCCGTCCAGCTCCTCATCGTGCTGGCGATCATCCTGCTGGTCTTCGGCGCGAAGAAGCTGCCCGAGATCGGCCGCAACCTCGGTGCCGGCGCCCGCGAGTTCAAGGACGGCATCACCGGCAACGACAAGCCGGACGGCGAGGCGATCAGCGGCCCCAAGCGGGAGGACGAGAAGGTCGGCTGAGGCCGGCTCCGGGCGGGACCGCATCTGGCGGGCCGCCTGGGTCGTCCCCGTCGCGTCACGCCCCGTCGCGGACGGGGCGGTGGCAGTGCGCGACGGGCGCATCGTCGCGGTCGGGGCGGCCGCCGAGGTGGCCCCCGCGTTCCCGGACCTGCCCGTCGAAGATCTCGGCGCGCGGATCCTGACCCCGGGGTTCGTCGACTCCCACTGCCACCTGGAGTGGAGCCTGCTCGACGGCCTGCTCCCGCCCGAGCCGTTCGGGCCGTGGCTGGGGAACATGCTGGCCCTCCGGCTCCGGATGGGGCCCGACGACCACGTCGCGGCAGCCCGGTCGGGCGCCCTGCGGGCCCTCCGCGCCGGCACCACCACGCTCGCCGACTCCGGGCCCTGGGGGAGCGGCGGCGCGGCGCTGACCGCCCTCGGCATGCGCGGGCTGGTGCACCTGGAGGCGTTCGGCCGCGAGGAGGGCGACGCTGCCGGGGCGGCCGCCGCGGCGTTCGAGGAGCGCCTGCCCGCTCTCGACGCGGCCGCGGGCCCCCGGGTGCGGGTGGGGGTGTCGCCGCACGCCCCGTACACGGTCGGTCCGGCGCTCTGGGCGGCGCTGCGCGCCCGCCCCGGGCTGGCGGGGCGGCCGTGGGCGACGCACGTCGCCGAGTCGGCGGCCGAGGAGGAGGTGATCGCCGCGGGGACCGGACCCCTGGGCGAGCTGTTCACGCGCAGCGGCCTTGCGCCGGGGCGCTGGCCGGGAACCGACGGCGACGGCGCGGTGCCGCGGATGGCGGCGGGGGGCGCATTCGCGCCGGGGCTGGTCGCGGCCCACTGCGTCCGGCTGGGACCGGGGGACGCCGCCGTGCTGGCGGCGGCCGGGGTGTCGGTGGCGCACTGCCCGCGCTCGAACGTCCACCTGCAGTGCGGGCGGGCGCCCCTCGAGGCGCTCCGGGAGGCCGGCGCCCGGGTGGGGCTCGGCACCGACAGCCCGGCGAGCGGGGGCGACTACGACCTCCGCGCCGAGGCGCGGGCCGCCCGCGACCTCCAGGCAGGCGCCGTGGACCTGACGGCGGCGGACCTGCTGCGGCTCGCGACGGCCGGCGGGGCTGAGGCGCTCGGGATGGAGGGGGAGGTCGGGGCCCTCGCGCCGGGGCTCCGGGCCGACCTCGTCGCCCTGGCCGACCCGGGCGGCGGCGGGGCCCCCGAGGCGCGCGCCCTGGACCCGGCCGCCGCGGTGCACCTCGTGGCGGTCGATGGTGAGATCCTGCTCAGGGACGGGGATCCGGCGAAGGCCGGCGGCGGGACGATCGACCGGGATGCGGCCGAGGCGCGGGCCCGCCTCTGCTAGCGTCGGGGATCAGTGCTCCTCGATCAGAAGCGGACGCGGCGGCTGGTCCAGGTCGTCGCGATCCTGACGTCCCTGGCGTTCGGCGGCGTCATCATCGTCGTCCTCGGCCTCATCTTCTTCGGCGGTGGCGGCACGTCCGCGACCGAGCAGGTGCTGGACGACGCGAAGACCCGGGTCCAGGAGCAGCCGAACAACCCGGACGCGTGGGAGGAGCTGGCCTCCGCGTACTCGAGCAACAACCAGCCCACCGAAGCGATCGACGCGGCCGAGAAGGCGGTGGCGCTCGCGCCGCGCGACCTGCGGCGCATCCAGACGCTCGTGTCGCTCCAGGTCCGCGGCAACGACCAGGCCGCCGCGGTGACGACGCTCCAGGGGTACACGGAACGCAACCCCCGGAACGCCGAGGCGTTCCTGCAGCTCGGGCAGCTCGCCGAGCAGGCGGGACGGACGGACCTGGCGCGGCTGTCGTACCAGCGCTTCCTGCAGCTGGCGCCGGACGACCGATTGGCCGAGGAGGTCAAAGCCCGGCTCCAGCAGCTCGGCAGCTGAGCGCCGAACCGGCGGCCCGAGAGGCGCCCGAGGCGCCTCTGCTAGCCTCTCCCGCGGGCCGTTAGCTTAGTTGGTAGAGCAGGGGACTCTTAATCCCAAGGTCGAAGGTTCGAATCCTTCACGGCCCATTCGCTCGGACGTCGTGCTCCTCGAGACCGCCTATGCGCCGGCCGGCTGGGGCATCAGGTCCAACTGCGTGAGCAACGTGACCTGGTCGTAGTAGAGGTCCCCGCCGACGATCCGCCCGTTGGCGTCGAAGTGCCACATCTCGCACAGCGGCAGGGCGAACTCCTTGCCGGTGGCAGGGAAGGGTCCGAACGGCCCGTCGTGGGTGCCGACGGCGGTGAAGGTGCAGACGACCGTCTGGCCCGCCTCGCGGTAGGTGGGGCTCGTGATCCGGATGTCAGAGGCCGCCTCGACCCATCCGGGCAGGAAGTCGTCCATGAACTCCTGAGGCGTCCTGAAGGTCCGGCCCTGCGCGTGATCGGTCCAGATGATGGTGTCGGCGTATTCCTTGGTCATCGCCGCGAAGTCCCTCTGGTTGAAGGCCTCGTGACCGGCGCGATAGGTCTCGACGTTCCTGGATGTCATGACGCCTCCTCGGGGCGCTGGCTGTCGATGACGAGACCGTGGCGGCCGCGGCTTTCGCGAACCTTTCCCACACCTTGCCGTCTCCTTTCCGCACGCGTGCGCCCGGCGGGAGCCCCGGGATCGCTCCCAAGGGCTCCCTCCCGGGCGACGTGGCTCACCCGGCCAGTCGCGTTCGGACCGCGGGGGTCACGTCGAGCGGCCGCCCGACGCGGTCCGTTCCGCCGGCCCGCTTGATGTACGTGAGGAACATGGCGACTCCCCTTTCTCGGAAGCGCACTCGGTGGTCGCTCGCGATTGTGCGAGAAGGGGGTTGGGCGTAGCTTTCGGGCACCTTTCCGGAACTTTGGTCCGCCCGTGGCGATGAGGATCCAGATCTGCGGCCCGGTGGTCGTGCAGGTCGACGGCTCCAGGGTCGAGGGCGCCTTGCCGGGGCGCCAGGGGGAGATGCTCCTCGTCTACCTGGCGGCCAACCGAGATCGTCCGGTCAGCCGCGACGAGCTGATCGAGGCGCTCTGGCCGCACCAGCTGCCCCCGAGGCCGGAGGCGGCCCTCAGCGTCCTGCTGTCGAAGCTGAGGCGAGCGCTCGGGCCGGCGTCGATCGAGGGCCGCTCCAACCTGCGGCTCGCGATCCCCGAGGCATGGATCGACCTCGAGGCCGCCGCGATGGGCATCCATCAGGCCGAATCGGCCATCGCGCTCCGGGACTGGGCGGGGGCGGCGGGCCCGGCGCGCGTGGCGCTCCATACGGCCGGCCGGGGCATCCTGCCGGGTTTCGACGCGCCCTGGATCGCCGAGCTCCGGGGCCTCGTCGAGGACATACGGCTCCGTGCCCTGGCGTGCGTCGGCACCTCCAGCCTGCGCATCGGCGGAGCGGAGCTGCCGGCGGCGGAACGGTCCGGGCGCTCGCTGGTGAGGCTCGCGCCCTTTCGTGAGGCCGGCTACGGGCTTCTCATGGAGGCCCTCGCCGCACGGGGGAACACCGCCGAGGCGCTCCAGGTGTACGAGGCGCTCCGATGCCGGCTCCGCGACGAGCTCGGCACCGCGCCGAGCGCCGAGCTACAGGCGCTGCACCGGCGGCTTCTCGGCCCCGGTGTCCCGTCCGCCGGCTGAGCGGCCCGGGTCGCCGAGCGCGCACCAAGGTTCCGGAAAGGATGAGCCGCGAGCCTCGGAGGCGGTGAGGCACTGGAGGCGGGGGTGATCCGATGGCCTGGATGCTCAAGTGCGAATGCGGGGAGGTCGTGAGAGCGGAGACCGAGGATGGGATCGTCGCCGCCGTCGAGCACCACATCGGCGCACAGCACCCCGACCTGGTGGGTCGGTTCTCCAGCGAACAGATCCTCGCGATGGCGGAGATGGTCTGATCGCAAATCGCGATCGACTCTTCAGCCCAAGGTCGAAGGTTCGGATCCTCTGAGCGCCGCGACGCGGACGGCGGGGCGGATCGCGGCGGCCACCCTACGGCCGCCGCGTCGCCCCGCCGTCAACCCGGCGCCGCTACTTCTTGAGCCCGAGCGCGCGCGCGAGGATCGCGTTCTCGTCGGTCTCGTCGATCACCCCGACGACGTTCGCCGCCTGGGGGCCCTGCGCCGCGATGCGGACCTCCGACCCCGTGTGCTGCTGGGAGGCCGTCGGGCCGGGCGCGACCGTCGCGTAGTTGAGGTACAGCGGCGCGCCGTCGACCGTCGTGAGGATGCTCTGGACGCCCGGCGTCCCCGCGTCGACCTCCTCGACGATCTGGCTCGTGTGGGCGTGGTCGGCCGTGACGACGACCAGCGTGTCCTTGTGGGTCGCCGCGTACGCGCGCGCCACCTGGACCGCCTTGTCGAACTCCACCGTCTCGCCGATCTGCCCGCACGGGTTGGCGGCGTGGTCCTGCTTGTCGATCGAGGCGCCCTCGACCTGGAGGAAGAAGCCCTTCCCGCCCTTCTTCGCCTTCGCCTTCGCGTCCAGGATCGCGATGGCCTTCGTGGTCATCGCCTCGAGGCTCGGCTCACCCGGCGCCGTCGTGGCGCGGAACGCCGTGTCGCACACCTGGGGGCCGCTGGCAGGGTGGGCGGCGGGCAGGCCCGTCCACTCCGTCGTCATGTTGCCCGCGTTGAACAGGCCCAGGACCTTGTCCTTCACCGTCGCCGGGACGCCGTCGAGCCCAGCGGCGTCCGTGACGTACGCGTAGCCGGAGGCCTTCGCCTGGTCGACCACCGTCTTCCCGGCGAACGCGCCGCCGGTGACCGTCTGCTCGAAACGCCCGCGGCCGCCGCCGAGGACGACGTCGGCGCCCGTCTGCACCGTCTGCTCCGCGATGGAGCCGAGGCCGGCGGGCTTCGCGTACTGCGGGCACGTGGCCATGTTGGCCGGTCCCTGGCAGCCGCGGTCGTTCACGTGCGAGTCGAGCACCGCCGGCGTCGCGTCGGTGATCTCCGCCGTCGAGACGTTGCCGGTCGCGAAGCCCGCGTGCTTCGCCCGCTCCAGGATCGTCGGCAGCACCTCGTCGTTGATCGTCGTGGAGATGCGCCCGTTCGACGTCTTGTGGCCCGTCGCCCACGCGGTCCCGGTCGCGGCGGAGTCGGGCACGTAGTTCGGCTTGCCGTGCAGCGGGTCGCCCGGCTTCTCGATCAGCGACCAGGTGGTGGCCTCGCCCGTCAGGGGCAGCCCGTCGATGCCCGGGAGCGAGCCGCCGGCGCCGTACGCGTAGTACCGGGCGGACGTGATCTCGGAGTCGCCCATGCCGTCGCCCAGCAGGAAGATGACGTTCTTCGCGGTCCCGCCCTTCACCGCGGCCTTCACGTCCTGCGTCCGGTCCCCGCCGTGCCCCGGTCCGCCGATCGCGATGGCGGCGCCGATCGCGCCCGCCGCGAGCACCGCGGTCCCCGCCAGCACGGCACGCCGCCGCGCCCATCCGCTCCGCATGAGAGTCCTCCAATGTCGGTGTCGGTGGGCATCCCAGCGCGCCGCGGCAAGCGCCGGGTGACGCCGCGGTGAAGCGTCCGTGGCAGCCCGTAGCACCGCCGGGCCCGTTGGGTAGATACGGCGAACTCCGTGTATTAGGGTGCCCGAACATGAGGGACCTGCTGCCGGACGACGCCGCGCACCTCCAGGACGCCAGCGCATCCGGGTGGGCGGGGATGACCATCGTGGAGACCCCCGCCGGCGCGACCGTGGTGGTCAGCGCGGGGGCCGACGTCCTGGCCGCGCGCGACCGCCTGTGGCTCAGCATGTGCCTGGACCCGCCCCACCGGCCGCGCCTGCTGCGGGTGCGCCTCGTCGCCGGCGACGAGGGGGACGTCCCGCCCGTGTCGGTCCGGGCGCGTGGCGGGGCGTCCCTGGACCTCGCCTACCCCGAGGGCCGCGCGCTGGTGGCGCGGGTGGCGGACCGGGGGCTGCTGTGGATCGTCTTCATGGAGGTCGGGCGCGGCGAGGTGGTCGCGATCGAGCACATCCATGTCGACGAGGCCGTCCGCTTCCTGCGCGACGCCGTCGCGCGTGCGGCCGAGTGGCACCCCACCCCGCTCGCGCCGCCCGAGCTGACCGAGTCGGCGTGGCGCGCCGCCGCCGGGCGGGCGCCGTGCCTGGCGCCGAGCGCCGAGGAGGCCACCGCCGTGCTGGTGGTACCCCGCGAGGCCCTGGCCGGCCTGGAGGACACCGGCGGGGAGCTGGTGGTACGGGCGCCCGACCCGGGCACTGCGTGGGACCGGATCGAGCTCGTCCTGGCCTCGGTCGGCGATCCGCGGCGGATCGCGCTGGACCTGCGCCGCCCGTGCCAGCGCGACCTGGCCTGGCGGCTCGCCCGTCAGCGCGAGATCACGGTCCTCGCCGCCGGCGAGGGGCCCGAGGACCCCGCCAGCGCGCGGCTGACGGCGTCACTGGGCCCCGTCTCGCGGGCGCTGCTGCACCGGGCGGGGCGCGGCCGCTGACGGCCGATCAGGCCGGCACCGCCTCGGTGAGCGGGAGCATCACCGGCATCGGCGCGCCGATCACGAAGACCTGAGGGCCGCCCCACGCGACCGGCTCCTCGAACGTCGAGACCACCGTCGAGCCGGCGAACGTGCCGAGCACCTTCAGGGGGCCGTCGCCCGTGTTGGTCAGGTCGTGGCGCACCATCGCGGGGACGAGGATGAGGTGGCCGGCCTCGACGGGGGCGGTCTCCTCCCCCACCAGGCCCTCGCCGCGCCCCTCGACGACGTAGAGGAACTCCTCGCTGCTGTCGGTGTGGACGCCGACGTGCTCCCCCGGCGCGACCTCGAAGTACACGGACGCGCTCGCCGCCGTGCCGGTCGCGCTCGACATGGGGAAGGCCACGCGCACCCGCCGGGTGGGATCGATGGCCGACGTGATCTCCATGAGCTCGATGGTCGTGAGGTCCAGGGCCTGCATCTCCGCCTCCTCGTCTCAGGTCATTGCACACCGTTGTGCAGTGAGTTGATGCGGTGACCCTACGCCGGGGGCGTGCACGACGTCAAGAGTCGGAGTACACTTGTGTGCAATGACTTCGGAGACGACCACCACCGAGGGCGCCCGCGCCCGCAACATGCGCCGCACCCGCGAGCGGATCGTGGAGGCGGCGATGGGCCTCCACACGAGCGTCGGGCCCGCCCGGACGTCGGTGAGCGCCATCGCCGAGCGGGCCGGCGTGCAGCGCCACACCGTGTACGCCCACTTCCCGGACGAGGCGTCGATCTTCCGCGCCTGCACCGGCCACTGGCTCACGCTGAACCCGCTCCCCGACCACGGGCGCTGGGAGGGGATCGCGCCGTTCGAGGCCCGGATCGCCGCGGCGATCGACGAGGTCTCGGCCTACTGGGAGCGGACCGCCGCCGACCTCACCCCGGTGTTCGCCGACGTCGGCAAGGTCGCCGCGATGGACGAGGCGGTGGCGTTCTGGGCCGGCCTCACCGAAGCGTGGATCGCCTCCGCGGTGGGCGACCACCGCCTGGGCGGGCGGCGGCGGGCGCGCCTGGAGGCGGCGCTGCGCCACGCGTTCGCCATGGACACCTGGCGCTCGCTGACCGCCCCGGGCGGGATGACCCGGCCCGAGGCGGTGCGGCTGATGACGGGATTCGTGCGCCAGGCGGCGGAGCCGACGCGCACGACGCCCCGCTAGGCGATGGTGACGTCCTCCGAGAGGTAGACGTCCTGGATGGACCGGAGCAGGTCAACGCCCTCCGTGAACGGCCGCTGGAACGCCTTGCGGCCGGAGATGAGGCCCGCGCCGCCGGCGCGCTTGTTGACCACCGCGGTGCGGACCGCCTCGCGCAGGTCGCTGTCGCCGGCCGACGCGCCGCCCGAGTTGATGAGCGGGATGCGGCCCATGTAGCAGTTGGCCACCTGGAAGCGCGTCATGTCGATCGGGTGGTCGGTCATCAGCTCGGTGTACGCGCGCTTGTCGGTCTTGCCGAACTTCAGGTCCAGGAAGCCCGGGGCGGCCGTGTCGGGGAGCTTCTGCTTGATGATGTCGGCCTGGATCGTCACGCCCAGGTGGTTCGCCTGGCCGGTGAGGTCGGCGGCGGTGTGGTAATCCGGCCCGCCGTCCTTCGCGCTGAACGCCGCGTTGCGCGTGTAGCACCAGAGGACCGTGCCCATCCCGTGCTCGTGCGCGGCGGCGAACGCGGCGGAGACCTCCTGGATCTGCCGCTTCGACTCCTCCGACCCGAAGTAGATCGTGGCGCCGACGGCGACGCAGCCCATCTCCCGGGCCTGCTTCACCGACCCGAACATGATCTGGTCGTACGAGTTCGGGTACGACAGGAACTCGTTGTGGTTGATCTTGAGCATGAACGGGATCCGGTGGGCGTACTTGCGCGCGGCGATCCCGAGCACGCCGAGCGTCGTGGCCACCGCGTTGCAGTCGGCGGCGATCGCGAGCTCGACGATCTTGACCGGGTCGAAGAAGTCCGGGTTCGGCGTGAACGACGCCACGGCGGAGTGCTCGATGCCCTGGTCGACCGGGAGGATCGAGAGGTAGCCGGTGCCGCCGAGGCGGCCGTGGTCGAACATCGACTGCAGCGAGCGCAGCACCGGGGTTGGGCGGTCGGACGCGGTCATGATGTCGTCGACCCACGTGGGGCCGGGGAGGGTCAGGCGCTCGGCCGGGATGGTCTGACAGCGGTGGGTGAGCAGATCCTCCGCCTCGTCGCCCAGGATCTGTTCCAGGGACGAACCGGTCGTGGTGGCCATCGGCTCCTTCTCCTCACGTCGATTGGCGCGGCGGCTGACCCTGAAGATTACCCGGGGACCCGGGAACGGGCTCAGGCGATGCCGCGAAGGCGCTCCGCCTCGGCCACCCGGGCGACCGCCACGCGGTGGGCCGCGTCGCGGAGGGTGCAGCCGTCGGCGGCCGCGCGGGCGCGCACCTGGGCGTGCGCGCCGGTGAGGCGCCGGGCGAGCTCCTCGTCGACCTGGCGCCGGTCCCACTGGACGTTCTGCAGGTTCTGGACCCACTCGAGGTAGCTCACGACCACCCCGCCGGCGTTGGCCAGCACGTCGGGGACCACGGTCACGCCCATGTCGCCCAGGACGGCGTCGGCGCCCGGAGTGAGGGGCGTGTTGGCGCCCTCCACCACCATCCGCGCGCGCACGCTCCCGGCGTTGCCGGCGTGCAGGACGGCCCCGACGGCCGCGGGCACCAGCACCTCGCAGTCGCAGGCGAGCAGCTCGGCGTTGGTGATCCGCTCGACGTCCATCCCCTCGTGGCCCACCTCGCCCGCGCGGGCGCGGCGCACGAGCTCGTCGACGTCGAGGCCCGCCGGGTTGTGGACGGCGCCCGCCACGTCGCTGACCGCCACCACCACGCACCCGATCCGGTGGAGCGCCGCCGCCGCGTGGCTGCCGACGTTGCCGAAGCCCTGGACCGCGACGCGGGCGCCCTCCACCGGCATCCCGGCGTCCCGCATCGCCTCGCGGGCCACCAGCGCGACCCCCTCGCCCGTGGCCTCCACCCGGCCGACCGTGCCGCCCACCTCCACCGGCTTGCCGGTCACGATCGCGGGCGTGTGACCGTGGAGCCGGCCGTACTCGTCCATGAGCCACGCCATCTCGGCCGGCCCGGTGCCCATGTCGGGCGCCATCACGTCGCGCATGGGGCCGAGCACCTTGTCGATCCGCCCCATGACGGCGCGCGTGGCGCGCTGGCGCTCGGCGGGGGAGAGGCGCTTCGGGTCGACGTCCAGCCCGCCCTTCGCGCCGCCGAACGGCAGCCCCACCAGGGCCGTCTTCCACGTCATCGCGGCGGCCAGCGCGCGCACGCCGTCAAGGTCGACCTCCGGGTGGTACCGCAGCCCGCCCTTGTACGGGCCGCGGGCGCCGTTGTGCTGCACCCGGTAGGCCGTCTGGACCCGGAGCGTGCCGTCGTCCATGCGGAACGGCACCTGCACCGTGATCTCCCGGTGGGACGACGCCAGGAGCCGGCGGACCTCGTCGTCGAGGGCCAGCGCGTCCGCCGCCGCCTCGTAGGCGGCGCGGACGGTCTCGAGCTCGGTGGCGTCGGGCTGGGTGACGGTGGTCATCGCGCTCCTCCGGGAACCGGGCGGAGCGTCGCATACCGGTACCATCGGCGCGTGGAGGACATCTCGGCACTGAGCTACCCCGTCGCGTTCGCCGCGGGGTTCGTCTCCTTCATCTCGCCGTGCGTCCTCGCGGTGGTCCCGGGCTACCTCACGTTCATCTCCGGCGTGTCGTTCGACGAGCTCGGCGCCCGCACGAAGGACGTCCTGGCGCCGACGCTCGCCTTCGTCCTGGGCTTCTCGCTGATGTTCACGGCGTACGGCGCCAGCGCGGGCCTGATCGGCTACTCGTTCACCCAGGACCAGGACACGCTCAACCTTGTCGCGGGGATCATCCTGATCGTCACCGGCGTCGCGATGGTGGCGCTGCCCCAGCTCGGCCTCTTCCAGAGCGAGCGCATGCCCCACGTCCGCCGGCCGACCACCCTGGTGGGGGCCAGCCTGGTGGGCGCGGCGTTCGCGGTGGGCTGGACGCCGTGCATCGGCCCGATCCTCGGCAGCATCCTCACCTACGCCGCGCCGACCGGCTCCCCCGGCGTCGGCGCGACGCTGCTGTTCACCTACTCCCTGGGCCTCGGGATCCCGTTCGTGCTCGCCGGGCTGTTCGTGACCCAGTCCATGGCCGCGTTCCGGTGGCTCCGCGACCGCTGGCGGATCGTGAACGTGATGGCCGCGACCATCTTCGTACTGATCGGGGTGCTCGTGGCGACGGGCCGCTTCGAGGTCATTACGCAGCGCCTCTCCGGGGTGGGGTTCGGCGGCCTGTGAAGGTGGTGTCGATCGTGGGGAACCGCCCCCAGTTCGTGAAGGCGGCTCCCCTCAGCCGGGCCCTGCGCGCGCGCGTCGACGAGGTGCTCGTCCACTCCGGGCAGCACTACGACCCGGAGCTGGCGGACCTGTTCTTCGACGAGCTCGGCGTGCCGCGGCCGGACCACGCCCTGGAGGTGGGATCCGGGACGCCGATCGCCCAGACGGCGCTGATGCTGCAGCGCCTGGAGCCCCTGCTGCTGGCGGAGGCGCCGGACATGGTGCTGGTGTACGGCGACACGACCACCACGCTCGCCGGCGCGCTGGCCGCCGCGAAGCTCGGGCTGCGGCTCGGTCACGTGGAGGCCGGGCTCCGCTCGTTCGACATGACGATGCCGGAGGAGCAGAACCGGGTGGTGGCCGACCACCTCTCCGACCTGCTGCTGTGCCCCACCGACGTCGCGGTCGCGAACCTGGCGCGCGAGGGCGTCACCGGGGGCGTGCTCCAGGTGGGCGACGTGATGCTCGACGCCAGCCGGATGTTCGCCCCGGCCGCGGCGCGGCGGCCCGGGCCGGCGGCCCTGGGGCTCGATCGCGGCGGCTATCTGCTCGTGACCGTCCACCGGGCCGCCGCGACGGACACCCCCGAGGCGCTCGACGCCCTGGTCGCGGTGCTCGAGGCGATCGACGAGCCGGTCGTGTTCCCGGTGCACCCGCGCACCCGCCACCGCCTCCAGGCCGACGGCCGCTGGGCCCGCCTGGAGGGACACCCCTCGCTGCGCCTCCGGCCGCCCGTGGGCTACCTCGACTTCACCGCCCTGCTGCTCGGCGCGCGGGCCGTGGTGACCGACTCCGGCGGAGTCCAGAAGGAGGCCTACTTCCACGGCGTGCCGTGCGTGACGCTGCGCGACACGACGGAGTGGGTGGAGACCGTCGAGGGCGGCTTCAACACCCTCACGGGCATGGATCCGGGCCGCGTGAGGGCCGCGTTGTCTCACATCGCGATGCCGGCGGAGCGTCCGCCCTTCTACGGTGACGGCACCGCGGCCGAGCAGATCGCCGACGCCGTGGCGGCTGCGGGCTGATGAGGGGGGACCGTACCCTTCACACGGCAGGCGATTCTGGACCTTCGGCTAGTGCGGTGATCGCCGCGGACATCACTAAGATTTGCCGACTCTGACCCGCGTACCGGTGGTCCCGGATCCATGAGCCCTTCGCCCCGCCAGTCCCGCCGTCTCGCCGCGTGGACCGCGACCGCCGCCCTCGCCGGCCTGGCGCTCGCGGGCGCCGCCGTCGCGGCCCCGTCGCAGCCCGCCGTGTCGATCACCCCGGCGGGCCCCACCCAGGCCTCGGCGCTGACCGCGAACTGGACCGCCTCCACGGCGGACGACGGCACCACGATCGCCGGCTACCAGGCGGGCCAGGTCGCGAGCCCGGGCGACGAGCCCGGCGGCACGGTCGGCCCCGGCACCCTCAGCGGCGGGGTCGACGGCTCCGCGGAGGGGACCGTCACCTTCCGCGTCCGCGCGCTCCAGAGCGACGGCCAGGTGAGCGACTGGTCCACGGCGCAGGCCGTGGTGGACCGCACGGCGCCGACGCTCGGCGGGGCCACCCCGAACGGCACGCTGAGCACGGACGGCTGGTACCGCAGCCCGCTCTCGTTCACGTTCGGCACCTGCACCGACAACGCGGCGATCACGGCCTGCACGGTCAACTGGACCGGTGAGCAGGGGTCGTTCCCGGCGGGCTCGCGGTCGCTGGGCACCACCGACGTCGCCGGCAACGCCGCCACCGCGACCCTCCCCGCCTTCAAGTTCGACTCCGTCGCGCCCGCCGCCGCCGAGCTGATCGCGCCGCGCAACCTGGTGCCGGACGAGCCCACGTTCCGCTGGTTCTCGTCGGCGATGAGCAGCGACGTCTCCGGCGTCTCGCGCTTCATCGTCCAGTACCGCCGCGGCGACGACTCGGACGGCACGTTCGACACGCTCGCCTCCGTGGCGCCGCAGGGCATCCCCGGCTCCGAGCAGACCGCCAAGCGGGGCGACGGCCTGACCGCGGGCGAGACGCCCCCGCCGCTGCCCCAGAACGTCGAGCTCGACTGGCGCGTCCGCGTCGTGGACAAGGCCGGGAACATCACCTCCGGCAGCGTCCGCCAGTTCACGATCGACCCGACTGTCCCGCCGGCCCCGACGATCACGGGCGGCCCGGTCGGCCCGACCCAGGACACCACCCCCACGTTCACGTGGGACGGCACCGGCGACTCCTTCCGCTGGGACGTGATCCCGGCCGGCTCGCAGGCCGCGGTCCGCTCGGGCAACACGAACGCCAAGGAGATCACCGTCGGGGCCCTGAGCGACGGCGCCTACACCTTCCGCCTGACCCAGTTCACGGCGGCGGGCCGCGAGAGCGCGGAGGCGCTGCGGACGTTCGTCGTGGACACCACGCCGCCGGCGGCGCCGCTCATCCTGACGCGGCCCACGTTCCCGTCGGTGGGCGACGCGGTGTTCACCTGGACGGCCGAGCCCGGCGCGTACTCGCGCTGGAGCGTGGTCGACCGCAACGGCAACGCGGTCGTGTCGCCGACCGACACACCGGTGAACTCGGCGACGCTGCCGTCGCTGGCGGAGGACGCCTACACGTTCGGCGTGCAGCAGATCGACGCCGCCGGGAACGTCTCGCCCGCGACGGTCGAGCCCTTCACCGTGATCGCGCCGCTCGTGGCGCCCGCCCCGAACAACGGCATCGTGACCCTGCTGCCGAGGCAGAACGCCCGCCGCCTGCAGCCGAAGGCCGGCAAGACGCTGTTCAGCCGCACGCCGGTCCTCCGGTGGACCCGCGGGCCCAAGGGCACCAAGCTCTTCAACCTGCAGATCTTCCGCGTCGCGATCGGCAAGAACGCGCGGACGCCGAAGGTCACCAAGATCCTCTCGGTCTTCCCCAAGGCCACCGCCTACCGGGTGCCGAAGTCCAAGACGCGGCCGAAGACCTGCTACGTGTGGCGCGTCTGGCCGTACACGGGCCGGGAGTTCACCCCGAAGCCGCTCGGCGTCAGCAACTACTGCATCGCCAGCCAGAAGGTCCTGACGAAGAAGGCGGCCCTGGTCGCGAAGCGGAAGGCGGCGAAGGTGGCCGCCCGATCCCGCCGCTAGCGCCGGGGACGGCGGTCAGATCCCGAGGTCGAAGGGGCTGGGCTCCAGGGCCCGGTCCCGCCGGTCCCCGGGCCGCGGGGTCTCGTAGACCTGCGCGGCGCCGAGCCGCGGGCTGAGGGCATCAGGCTTGACCATCACGTACAGGCGCGTCTCGCGCTCCCGCTCGGCCGCCTCCCAGCGGCGCGACTCGACCCAATCGACCGCCCCCGAGGCGCCCAGGAGGCCCACGATCAGCCCGGCGATGATGCCCGCCCCGTCCGTGAAGCGCTCGAACAGCAGCAGCAGGACGATGCCGGTGAGCACCACGCCGGAGAGCTTCACGCGGCGCTCCCGGGAGGCCGCCAGCGTCTCGTGGACGGACGCCCGCGGCGGCGGCACCGCGCGCCCCAGCAGGTGGCGGACGCGGCGGGACATGCCCGCGGCGCTGACCAGGAACGTGGGGATCGCGGCGGCCGCGGTGGCCAGGGCCGTCACCCCCGCGCGGACCGGCTCGTCCACCAGCCAGCTGCACACCCAGAACACGGCGACGACGGCTGCGGTGGCCACGCAGAACTGCCCGCGCCAGCGCTGCTCGTCGGCGACGCGGACGAGGCGGGGAAGTCCCGCGAGCAGGGTCTCCGGTCGCAACGCCGCGTCCTTTCGATCGCCCTCGTCACCGACTAGAGTAGCCCTCCCGTGCGCAGCCTGATCACCCTCGACCCGGCGCCGTCGGCGACCACGCGCGACTGACCCCCGGCGCTCCACAGGTGGGCATCGTGGGGCTCGGGTACGTCGGGCTCCCGCTTGCCGCGACGTTCGCCGAGGCCGGCGTCTCCGTGCTCGGGCTCGACGCGATCGAGGCCAAGGTCGACCAGGTCAACGCCGGCTCGTCCTACATCGAGGACGTGCCGTCCGAGCGACTTCTGCCCCTCGTCGAGGGCGGGCTGATCCGGGCGACGACCTCGTGGGACGAGATCCGCGACGTCGACGCGGTCATCATCTGCCTGCCGACGCCGCTCACCGAGCACCGCGAGCCGGACCTCTCGGCCGTGCTGGGCGCCTGCGAGAGCCTCGCGAGCCGCCTGCGCGCCGGGCATCTGGTGGTGCTGGAGAGCACCACGTACCCGGGCACCACCCGCGAGGAGGTCGCCCCGGTGCTGGAGCGCTCCGGCCTGCGCGCCGGCCGCGACTTCCACCTGGCCTTCTCCCCCGAGCGCGTGGACCCCGGCCGCGTGGACTGGACCACGGCGACCACGCCGAAGGTGATCGGCGGCCTCACGTCGGAGTGCACCCGCCGCGCGATGGAGCTGTACGGCAAGGCCTGCGAGACCCTCGTGCCCGTCACCAGCCCCGAGGTGGCGGAGCTCACCAAGCTGCTCGAGAACATCTTCCGCAGCGTCAACATCGCCCTCGTGAACGAGCTGGCGATGCTCTGCGACCGGATGAACATCGACGTCTGGGACGTCATCGACGCCGCCGCCACCAAGCCGTTCGGCTTCATGCCGTTCCGGCCGGGCCCCGGCCTGGGCGGCCACTGCATCCCGATCGACCCCTTCTACCTCACGTGGAAGGCCCGGGAGTTCGATCTCCACACCGAGTTCATCGAGCTCGCCGGGAAGGTCAACTCGCAGATGCCGCGGTTCTGCGTCGACAAGGTGGCCCGCGCCCTCAACAGCCGCCGCCAGGCCCTCAACGGCAGCCGCGTCATGGTGATCGGCGTGTCGTACAAGGCCGACGTCAACGACACCCGCGAGAGCCCGTCGCTGCGCATCATCGAGCTGCTCCGCGGCGAGGGCGCCGTGGTGAGCTACCACGACGCGTTCGTGCCCGAGCTGCCGAAGCTGGGCCTCGCGGGCGTGCCGCTGGACTCGGAGACGCTGGCCGAGGTGGACGTCGCCGTGGTCGTCACGGCCCACACGGGGACCGACTGGCAGCTGGTGGCCGACGCGGCCCCGCTCGTCGTGGACCTGCGCAACGTCGTCCCGGAGCAGGACGGCAAGGTCTGGACGCTCTGACGATGCCGGCCACGGGCGCGACGCCCCTGTCCATCGGCGTCGTCGGCATGAACTACTGGGGCCCGAATCTGGCCCGCAACTTCGACCGGCTCGACGGCTGCCGCGTCACCTGGATCTGCGACCGCGACGACGCCGTGCTGGACCGGCACCGGCCCGCCTACCGCAACAGCCGCTTCACCTCCCGCTACGAGGATCTGCTGGAGGACGCCGAGCTGGACGCGGTGGTCATCGCCACGCCGGTCCCCACCCACGCGCCGCTCGCCCGGCTGGCGCTGGAGGCCGGCAAGGACGCGTTCGTCGAGAAGCCCCTCGCGCTCACGGCCCGCGACGCCAACGAGCTCGCCGCCCTGGCGGACGCCCGCGGCCGCGTGCTGATGGTGGACCACCTGCTCGTGTACCACCCGGCGGTGCAGAAGCTGCACGACCTGATCCGGGAGGGCACCCTGGGCAGGGTGTTCTACCTCTACGGCAACCGCCAGAACCTGGGCATCGTGCGACCCGACGAGAACGCGCTGTGGAGCCTCGGCCCGCACGACATCTCGGTGATGCTGCACCTGGTGGGCGAGCGCCCCGCCGAGGTCTCGGCCACGGGCGAGAGCTACCTCCAGCCCGGCGTCGAGGACGTCGTGTTCGGGCGCATCCGGTTCCCCTCGGGCATTCTCGGGCACCTGCACCTCAGCTGGCTGGACCCGCAGAAGATGCGCCGCATGACGGTGATCGGGTCCGACCGTATGGTCGTGTTCGACGACATGGAGACCGAGCGCAAGGTGACCGTGTACGACAAGGGGCCGATCCCCCGCACCGAGACGTACGGCGAGTACATCCAGGTGCGCTCGGGCGACATCCACATCCCGAAGGTGGCGGGCACGGAGCCGCTGCGCGTGGTGTGCGACCGCTTCGTGCAGGCCGTCCGCGACCGCGGGCCGACGCCGTCCGACGGCTGGGCCGGCGCCACCGTCGTCGAGGTGCTGGAGGCGATGGGCGAGTCGCTCGCGCAGAGCGGCCGGCCCGTCGCGCTGGCCGGAGCGGTCGCGTGAGCCGCGAGAACCTGGTCCTCGGCGAGGGCGTCACGATCGGCGCGGACGTCGAGATCGGCGCGAACGTGGTCATCCACGACGGCACCGTGATCGGCGACGGCGTCGTGATCCAGGACAACGTCGTCCTGGGGAAGCAGCCGAAGCTCTCCAAGCGCTCCACCAGCGCCAAGAGGGACCCGCTGGCGCCCCTCGAGATCGGGGCGGGCGCCGCGATCTGCAGCGGCGCGGTGGTCTACGCCGGCACGGTCCTGGGCGCGGACGTGATCATCGGCGACCAGGCGTCGGTGCGGGAGCGCTGCACCCTGGGCGAGGGCGTGGTGGTGGGGCGCGGCGTGTGCGTCGAGAACGACGTGCCGATCGGGGCGTTCACCAAGATCCAGTCGAACTCGTACATCACCGCCTACTCCGAGCTGGAGGACCACGTCTTCATCGCGCCGTGCGTGACGACGACGAACGACAACTTCATGGGCCGCACGGAAGAGCGCCACGCGCTGATCAAGGGCGCGATCATCCGCCGCGGCGCCCGCGTGGGCGGCGGCGTGGTGATCCTGCCCGGCATCGAGATCGGCGCGGAGGCGTTCGTCGCCGCCGGCGCCCTGGTCACCCGCGACGTCCCCGCCGGCAAGCTGGTAGCCGGCCTGCCCGCCCAGGTCTGGCGCGACGTCCCGCCCGAGGAGATGGTGGGCCGCGAGACGTAAACGCCGCCGCCTGACGCTCGAGGCGCCCGACGGGACGGTCGTGGTGCGGGACCTCGGCGCGCCCGGCGCCCGGCTGCTGGAGATCGACCTGCCCGACGGGAACCAGGTCAGGGTGGCGGAGCACCTGTGCGGCTGGACGCCCGCCGCCGACCCCGACGGGCCGCTCTGGCCCACGATGGCCGACGCCGTCACCGCGCTGAGCGGCCGCACCCGCGACGGCGAGCCGTGGATCTCGGTGCTGGAGGAGTTCGCGACGAGCCCCGCCAACCCGGGCGGCGAGATCCTGCCCGCCGCGGAGGACGCCCGCCTGGCCGCGCTCCTGGCGTCGTCGCCCGCGATCCACGTGGACGGCCCCCGCGCCCACCACTCGGGCGGCTGGTACATGTTCATCGGCGGGCTGCCCTTCGCGGGGTGGGTGATGGAGTACGGCGACACCCCGGCGGAGGCGGCGCGGGCGGCGCTCGACCGGGCGGAGCGCCTGCGCGACCTGGGGGGGTAGGGTCAGGGGGTGTTCCGCCTCCAGCATGTGGCCGTGACCTTCCCCGAGGGGCAGGCCGACGTCATCCGCGGCTTCTACACCGGCGTGCTCGGCATCCCGGAGATGCCGGTGCCGGAGGAGGTCGCCCACCTCGGCTGGGTGTGGTTCTCGACGGCCGACGAGGGCGTGGAGCTCCACTTCATCCCCCACGCCATCGACCCCGACCCACGGCGGGCCCACCACTTCTGCCTGCAGGTCGACGACCTGGCCGCCGTGCGCGCACAGCTCGTGGCCGCGGGCTCGGAGGTACGTGACGCGGGCTCGCGGATCCAGGGCCGGGACCGCGCGTTCGTGCGCGACCCGGTCGGGAACCTCGTCGAGCTGGTGGAGATCCCCGGGGGCTAGCCGCGGACGATCACGCGGGCCGTCGCGCGGCCCCCGTAGATCACCCACGGCACGCCGGCGGTGGTGCCGACGGTGGGGTCCGTGTCGTCGTCGTCCGTGCTCACCAGGCGGACGGCGTCATTGCGGTCGTCGGTCGCGCGGCGGAGCGCCCGGACCACCCGCTGCAGCGGGGTGCCCGACTGGCGGGCGGCGAACCGGTCGGCCGTGCGCACCGCCTTCTGGCGCGCCGCGAGGCCGCCGCCCAGGCCGAGCTGCTGGGTGAGGTCGGCGGGCAGCGAGTCGAACCCGCCCGTCGACTTCGGGATCACGCGGATCGCGGCGCGGCCCGGGAACAGGGTGTCGGGGATCCGAACCGGCACCCGGATGGTCCGTTGCGACGCCCGCCACGGCTGGATGCGCAGGAACAGGACGGCTCGCCCGCCCGCCGTGACCCGGCGCGGGGCGATGCGCGCGCCGACGATCCGGGCCGCGCGGACCCTCGTCTGCAGCCGCTCGTCGATGGTGATCCCGGTGATCGGGACCCGCTTGACGCCGTTCTGGAGCATGATCGAGGCGATCCGGGCGGCGGTGCCGCTGGCGAGCGTGACCACGTCGCCCTCGGCGGCGTACAGGTTCCGGTAGACGAACGGCTGCTTCAGCGCCGGGCTCTCGATCCGCACCCGCAGCGACATCGTCCCGCGGGCGAGGCCGTCGGTGGCGCGGATGGCCGGCTCGTCCTGGAGCAGGGCGGCGATGATCGGCGCGGTGCGGTCGTCCGGGGCGATGGTGGTGCGGACCGTGCTGGTGGTGCCGCGGGCGACGTTCTCGGCCGTCGCGACCCCGGTGATGCCCTCGACCGGGCCCAGGCGGCCGGTGATCCCGTCGGTGCGGTCCCCGGTGATCATGCCGTGGAGGTCCCCGGGCTCCGCGAGCTTGTAGCTCGAGCCGGTGATCGGGGCGGCGATCGTCTGGTACACGTACGCGTCGCCCATCAGGAACTTCGCGGGCCCGGCGCCCGTGAACGGGTGCCCGAACGCGAGGACCGTCGCGCCGTCGACATAGGTGACCGTGCCGACCGCGCCGAGCACCAGGTCGCCGCCGGAGAGCAGCGCCGTGACCGACGCGCCCGGCACGAGCTGCACCGGCGGGCGGATGGTCCGCGGCCCGATCGAGTTGAGGCGCACGCCGGACTCCGCGAGCTCGGCGGAGAGCGGGCCCACCAGCGGCCGCGACGCCCCGGCGATGGTCCACCGCTCCAGCGGATAGAGCACGCGCCGGTCCGGGTGGCGCCGCTCGGACGCGCGGGCGGCGGCCCGGTCGCGCACGATCCGCACCGGCCTCGCCGGCCCCGCGGACGGGGCGTGCTCGTTGGCGCGCTGCCCCGCGGAGGAGTCGATCATCTGCTCGATCGGGGTGACGCCGACGATGACGTTGGCCTGGTCGCCGCTGCCGTAGGCGACCGCGCCCATCACGCGGGCGACGCCGTCGGCGCCGGTCACGTACACCGGGCTGCCGCTCATGCCCTCGGCGACGCCGCCGGTCGAGTCGATCAGCGGCCCCTCGGCCCGGACCAGGATCAACGCCCCGCCGGGGGCGTCGGACGAGTGCTGCACGTCGAGGACGGTGACCGGGAACGTCACGATGTCCGTCCCGCGGACCACGGTGCGCGCCTGCCCGACCATCCCCGGCTGGACCTGCGACAGCGGCAGGATCGCGTCGGCCGCCGCGGCCGTGCCGGCCGTCGCGAGGCCCGCGGCGCAGGCCGCGGTCGCCGCCACCGCGGCGAGGGTGGTGCGCCGCCTCACCGGGACGCCGCCGGCGCCGCGTTGGGACGGATGCTGAACCAGCTGTCGCGCAGCCCGAGCTCGTTGCGGAGCGTCCACCCGCTGAAGCTGGCGGTGCGGCCCGACGCCGTCGTGAACCGCGCCTGGACCACCCGCGGCGACACGCCGCGGCGCACCACGACGGCCTCGGTCACCGGGCCGCCGAGCCCGAGCAGGTCGCCGAGCCGCCGCGCGCTGAACGTGGGCGGGTCGGGCCAGACGTGGTACGGGGAGACCTTGTCGAAGGGATCCGGGACGCTCTTCAGGTAGGGCCGCGGCGCGCTCCCCACGAAGACGTTCTGGACGTCCTCGGTGCGACCGCCGGACGTGGAGAAGAAGTAGGCCACGATGGGGTCGCCATCGTACGTCAGGATCGTGCCTCGGGTGCTGCGGACGGCCCGGTCGGAGCGGGGGTCCTCGGCGTCGACGCCGCCGTACGCCTGGCTGCGCTGGTCGTCGTAGATGTCGAACGTCGCGGTGGGCTTCATCGTGGCGAGCGCGTAGCTGCGGGCGGCGACGGCCTGGGCGGCGAGGGCCGCGGGGGTCCGATCACCCCAGTCGGCCGGCATCTCACGCGGCACGACGCCCCGGAGGTAGTCCTCCATGTCGATCACGTTGACCAGGTCGAAGGTCCCGCCCGACGGGATCGCTCGGATGCCGTCGCGGTACCGGCGCGCCGCCTCCGGCTGGGTCGGGCCCCACGCGACCCACCCCTTCCTCCCGCGGACCTGGAACCGCACCGGCCCGGGGACCACCGCGGTCACTGACCGGCCGCGCCTCACGGCGAGGGAGCCGTCGGCCCGGGCCTGGAGCATGTACGTGGCGCCGGCGCGGAGCGGGGTGACGTTCCGGCCGCCGGGGCGGAGCCCCAGGAGGCGCCACCGCGTCGGGCTCCAGAAGCGGGCCTCCTGGAGGCCCGTGGAGAGGAGCACGCGCACGGTGCGGCGCTTCACCACCGTCAGCTTGGTCCCCGTGAAGTACGCCTTCAGGATGCGCCCGGCGCCCCAGCCGGCGAGCGCCCGCCCGCGGGCGCCGTACTGCGACATCCCGATCCCGTGGCCCCAGCCCCGGCCCACGAACGTGAAGGAGGCGGGCGCGGCCGGGGTGGCCGGCGCCGTGGGCGTGGTGGGGGTGGTGGTGCCCGGCGGGGGCTGCTGGGCGAGCGCGGTCGCCCCGCCGGCCAGCGCGGCGGCGGCGATCAGCGCCGTCGGGAGGAGGCGGCGGGAGGTCATGGCGCGGACGGTCGGCACGGGGTCCGGGGGACGTTAGCCTGCGGCCCGTGTCCCGCGAACCTCATCCGGTGGGCGGCCGCTCGGGGTATGGGGAGTGGATCCACCCGGACGTGGGCGAGCGGGTCCACCAGCTGGTGGCCCACGGCCCGTTCGTGGTGCAGCACCGCGAGGACCTGGGCGGCGGGGCATGCCGGCTCACGCGCCACCGCACCGCGCACGCCACCACGTTCGTGGTCGAGGGGTACTCGCTGCGCTCGGAGATCGGCCTGCCGTGCCACGTCGTGCACCTTCGCGACGAGGCGGACGGGGCCTCCTACGTGGTCGACACCGGCCTCTGCGGCCCCGGCCTACCGGCGGATTCGTTCAGGTCCGCCAGTGCTTCACCCCCGATGTCATCGTGACCATCCGCCGCTTGATCCCCCACGGGATGTGCGAGTAGACGGGGGCGAAGACCCTCCGCCAGAACGCGCCCGCCTCCGCGTGCGGCGGCGGAGCCTTGGTGACCGGGCCGAGCCGGCGCATCGATTGCTCGAAGAGCGCCCGCTCGCCGCCGGCCCGCATCCGGCGCGGCAGCGCCGGCTTGGGCGGCACCTTCGCGGGCTTGGCCCCAGGCCGCAGGCCGGGAGTGCCGGCCTTCGCGAGCCCGTCGGCCACGGCGTTCTGGCCCGCCTTGCGCGCGGTGGACCCGGGCGGGGCGGGCGGCGCGGCGGGCAGGCCGCCGCGGCCGTGGTGGGCCACCTTGTCGTGCCCGAAGTACTCCTGCAGATTCTCCGGGACCTCGTGGGCGCTCACAGCTGGGCCATCCCGTTCTGGGCCGCCACCGACAGCGGCTCGTAGAGGGCGCCGATCGGCGGGCTGTAGACGTTCTCCATCCACGCCAGGTCCTCGAGGGTGGCGCCCCGCTTCAGCGCGAAGGCGAGGAAGTCGGCGCGCTCCTTGATGCCCTCGCCGCCCACGAACTGGCCGCCGATGAGTCTGCCGGTGCCGGGCTCCGCCAGCAGCTTCACGCGCACCTGCTGGACGCCCGGGAAGTAGCGGGCGCGGCTGATGCCGTTGGCCGCCCCCACGACGTAGGGGATGCCGAGCGACTGGGCCAGGTGCTCGCCCAGGCTCGCCCCGCCGATCTGGATCTGCCCGCCGACCATGCCCCACGGGATGTTGACGGGGTCGTAGCGCCGGTTCCCGCCGCCGGCGTTCGCGCCGGCCACGCGGCCCTGCTGCATCGCGTGGGAGCCGGTGAGCCCCTGGACGGCGATGCCGGTCAGGTTCTGCGGCACCTCGACCACGTCGCCCGCCGCGTACACGCCGGCCATGGAGGTCTCCATCCGCTCGTTCACCACGAGCGCGCCGGTGGAGCCGACCTTCAGCCCCATGGAGCGCGCGATGGTGGTCTCCGGCTCCTTGTGGGTCGAGATGACGCAGATGTCCGCGTCGATCACGCCCTCGGTGGTGTCGACGCCGGTCAGCTTGCCGCCCGACCCCACGAACCCGTTCAGGCCGACGCCGAAGTGGAGGTGGGCGCCCAGCTCCTTCAGGCTCTCCTGCACCGGCTCCGCGATCTCCGGGTCGGCGATCTGCGAGAGCAGCCACGCGTTCTCGTCGACAAGGTGGGTCTCGATGCCGCGGTGGCAGAGGGCGGTGAGCATCTCCACGCCGAGCGGCCCGGCCTCCAGCACGACCGCCTTCTTGACGTCGTCGAGCGTCTCGTTGAGCTCGATTCCGCGCCGGATGTTCTTGACGAAGGTGAGGCCCTCGAGGTCGTTGCCCGGGACGTCCGGCAGCGTGTAGTTCCAGCCGGTGCAGACGATCAGCTTGTCCCAGGGCACGACGTCGCCGTTGGCGGTGATCGTGCGGGCCGCGGTGTCCACCGCCGTCACCACGGTCTGCGTCCGCAGGTCGATGCCGGCCTCGGCGTAGTTCTCCGGGCCCGCCAGGAAGAGGCGCTCGAAGTCGGGGATCTCGCGGCCGAGGACGTACGGGATGCCGCACGGGGAGTACGCGACGTCCTCGTACTCGGTGCAGACGACCACGGTCGCGTCGGGGTCGGTGCGCTTGGCCATCGAGCCGGCGCTGATGCCCGCGGCCCCTCCCCCGATCACGCAGATGCGCTGACCCATCCTCATGCTCCCCTCTCGACGTTCGTCGGCGTCCCCTGGTCCGGCGCACCGAGGTGGTACCGGATCTCCGGGGGGTTCCTGATCGTGTTCGTGACCCAGCAGTAGCGGGCGGCCAGCTCGACCACGGGGTCGAGGTCCTCGGCCGGGGTGGACGACTCCACCCACAGGTCGTAGGCGCCGTGGCGTGGCTCGCCGACGGCGCGGTACGGGCGGACGTGGACCTTCACGTCGTCCAGGCGGACGCGGCGTTTCCCCGCCGCCCAGGCGATCGCGATGCACATGCACGACGCCAGGGCGATCACGATCATCTCGGTCGGCATCGGGCCGGTGTCGTCGCCGCCGAACTCCGGCGGCTCGTCCACCCGCACCGTGTGCCCCCTGCCCGAGACGTCGGCGGACATCCCGCCGCGCCACTCGGCGGTCCACACCGCATAGTCGTGGGACTCGTCGATCGGCATCAGACCCCCACCGCCACGCGGTCGTAGATCCGCTCGTGCGCCGCCGCGGCCGCGTCCCAGGTGAAGCGGGCGGCCGTGACGCGTCCCCCGGCGATCAATTGATCGCGGGAGTCGCGGCCGAGTGAACACCCGACGAGCGCGCGGCCGAGGGCGGCGGCATCGCCCACCGGGACCATCCGGCAGTCGCGGCCGTCTTCCAGGAACTCGCGCAGCACCGGGAGGTCGCTGACCACTACGGGGAGGCCGGCTGCCTGGGCCTCCAGCACGACCAGGCCGAAGCCCTCGCGCTCGGACGGGAAGGCGAACACGTCGGCGGCGCGCATCAGGGGCGGCATCAGCTCGTCGGGGAGCGGGCCGAGCACCTGGACGTCGGCCCGCGGGTCGACGTCGCGACCGCGGGCGACGCGCAGGCCCAGCCGGGCGGCGTCGTCCTCCCAGGCGGCGCGGTAGTCGGCGTAGTCGAACAGGGTCTCCCCGCCGGCGATCGCCAGGAGGGCGCCCTCGCCCAGGTCGGCGCGCCGCGCGGCGAACGCCGCGAGCAGGGTGCGGCTGCCCTTGCGCGGCTCGATCCCGCCGATCGCCAGCACCACCGGCCGGTCGCCCCACCCGAGCAGGTCGCCCGCGGCCGCGCGGTCGAGCGGGCAGTCCGCGAAGCGGGCGGCGTCGACCCCGTTCGGGATCACGTCCGCCTCCACGCCGTGGTCGCGGCGCAGCACGTCGGCCCAGTGGCGGCTCACGCAGATGCGGTGGTCGACGTCCTCGATCGACGCCCGCTGGCACTCCTGGAGCACGGGGCTGGCGAAGTCGTCGACGTGGTGGACGGTCCGCACGATCGCGTCGACCCGCCCCTCGTCGCGCAGCGCCAGCAGCGCCCGCGCCGAGAGGCAGTCCTCGGCGTGGTGCACGTCCGCCGGCCCCGCGGCGCGCATGCCCTCGGCCAGCGTGGCGGCGTAGCGCAGGATCCGGGGCTCCACGTCCTCGCCCGGCCGCTTGTCGACCGGCACCAGGTGGGCGGGCACGCGCGGCTCGCGGTAGAAGCGCGCGCCGTCGGCCGACAGCGCCCACAGCTCCACGTCGCAGCCGCGGGCGGCGAGGGCCTCGGCCAGGTGCAGGGCGTGGACCACGCCGCCGCGGGGCTTCGTGGAGTAGGTGACGATGCGGATCCTCATCCGGCCCTCACCCCGCGATCGCCGCGGCCAGCCGCGCGGCGGCGGCGTTCGTGGGGGCCAGGCGGACCCCGGCGTCCTCAAGGGCGGCCTCCTGGCGACTGCGCACCTGCGGATCGGCCTCCGTGCCGAGGACGTAGCCCACCACCGCCAGTTGGGGACGGGCGGCCAGGGCGGCGCGGATCGGTGGCACCAGCACCGACGCCGGGTCGGGGTGGCTGGCATAGCCCAGGACGACGTCGAGCAGGATCACGCCCACGTCGGGGTCGGCGGCCTCCTCGGCCAGGCGCTCCGCGCGGGCGGCGGGGTCGATCATCGGGTGGGGCCGGCCGCGGGTGAACTCCTCCTCGCCCAGGTCCAGCACGGCGTGCCCCCCCGGGGGGCCCTCCAGCTTCCGGGCGCGCCCCGCGGGGGCGTTGGACCACACGGTGCCGAGGCGCCCGGCCAGGATGGCCGCGGCCTCGCTGCAGAGGGTGCCGCCGGAGAACAGGCCGCGCACCGCGCCGCCCGACACCCAGCCGGCCCGCGGGTCCCGCGGCGCCGGGAAGTCGTGGCCCGCGAGGCGGGCGGCGGCGAGGGCCGCGCCCTCCAGCGTGTCGGCCAGGTGCACGCCGTCGACCGGGTCCACGCCGCCGCCGACCATGCAGGCGGCCGCGGGCTTCCCGGCGCCGGCCAGCGCGCGCAGCACCGTCTCGGCGACGTCGGGGCTGGGGGGCTTCGAGACGCAGAGGATCACGTCGGTCGCCTCGTCCGCGGCCAGCCGCGCGATCGCGTCGAGGGCCGTGATCGCCCCGACCTCGTCCTTCAGGTCGCGCCCGCCCGTGCCGTAGCAGGCGCTCACGCCCGCGCCGGCGCGGTCCACGAGCACCGTGACCTCCTGCGCCCCGGTCCCGGCGGCGGCGACCACGCCCACGCTCCCACGCGCCACGACGTTCGCGAAGCCGAGCGCAACCCCGTCGACGATCGCCGTGCCGGCCCCGGGGCCCATGACCAGCAGCCCCCGGTCGTGGGCCCGCCGCTTCAGCGCCACCTCGTCGGCGATCGGGACGTTGTCGGAGAAGAGCAGCACGTCCATCCCGGCGCCGAGGGCCTTGTGCGCCTCCAGCGCCGCGTACTCGCCGGGGACGGACACCACCGCGACGTCGCCCGCGGCGTGGACCATGCTGCGCGGCGCCCGCACCGCCGGCCCGCCCCCGCCCGCCGACGCGGGGACCGCGTCGAGCAGCTCCTCGGCCGCGGCCACGCCTGCGCCGGCGCCGTCGCCCTGCACGGCGATGACCAGGTCGTCGGGCCCCGCGCCGTCGATGGCCGGGTCGTGCATCCCCAGCCCCTCCGCCTCCTCGCGGTTGGCGGGGGTCCCCATGAAGCAGAACGCGCGCTCCACGCCGTCGATCGCCTCGGCGGCGCGGGCGGCGGCCATCATCTTCGCGCTGTCGGCCCAGCGGCCGGCCCGGACGCGGACCTCGATCACGATGCGGACACCGCCCTCCCCTCGGGGCCCACCAGCAGCGGCTCGGCCTGCGCGCCGAGGGCCTCGTCGTCGGTCTCGCGGGCGCGCAGCAGGGCCGCGCGGCCGCCCTCCACCAGCACCGCCCCGGGGCGGAGGTGGATGAACGGGGACGCCTGCGCCATCGCGTAGGCCCCCGTCTGCCCCACCCACACCAGGTCGCCCACCCGCAGCGGCGTGAGCGGCACCTCGCGGGCGATCGCGTCGTGCTGCAGGCACAGCGGCCCGAACAGGTCGGTGGGCCGCTCCGCGCCCCCGCGCGGCTCGGCGGCCTCCACCGGCGAGCGCTTCCACAGCACGCACGGGACCTGGGTGATGCCGGCGTCGACCACCACCGCCCCGGGCCCTCGCCGCGCCACCACGCGCGTCAGCAGCCAGCCCGCGTCGCGGATCAGGGCCCGGCCGGGCTCCAGGATCAGCGGCGGCGCGTCCGGCCCCAGGGCCTCGCGGACCGCCTCGAGGTACGGCGCCAGCCCCGCGGCGCCCGGCCACCCGCCGCCCATGTCCAGCCACGCGATCCCACCCACCCGCTCGGCGGTCTCGCGGAGCCGGGCGGCGGCGGCGGCGAAACGCGACACCGGCACCGGGTACTGCACCGTGACCCCGTGGATCGGCGGACCCGCGGGCGGCAGGGAGCCGAGCTGGTAGGCGCCGAGGTGGATGTGCAGTCCGGTGAGGGCCAGCCCCGCCCGGCGCAGCACCGACGCCGCGGCGGGCGCCATCCGCGCCGGGACGCCGAAGCGGTCGGTGCGCTCGCGGTCGGGAGGGCGCAGGCGCAGGCCGATCCGCGCGTCCGGCGCCGCGTGGCGGGCCAGGCGGGCGATCTCGCGCACCTGCTCGGCGCCGTCGACGATGACGGTGGCGCCCTCCTCCAGGGCGCGCCGCAGCTCGGCGGTGGTCTTGAGCGGGCCGTTGAACACCGTCTGCGAGCCCGGCACACCGGCGCGCCGGGCCACGCGGTACTCGAAGCCGGACGCCACCTCGGCCCAGCACCCCGCACGGTGCAGCCGCGCGACCAGGCCCATCAGGGGGTTCGACTTCACCGAGTAGGCCACGGTCACGTCCGGGCCGGCGGCCTCCATGAACGCGCGCGCCTCGGCCTCCATCCGGGCGCCGTCGAACGCGTAGAGCGGCGTGCCGAACCGCTCCGCCAGCTCGGAGGCGCGGCCCGGCGGGCGCGGATCCAGGCGCCGGATCACGCCGCCGCCTCCCCCGCCAGGAGGGGCCACACGCGCGTGCCCACGCGCGCCACCTCGGCGTCGTGCGGGTAGCCGGAGCCGATGACCAGGTCGACGCCGGCGTCGCGGTAGTCGGCGAGCAGCTCGGCCACCCGGGCGTGGGAGCCCACCAGCGCGGTCCCGGCGCCGCCGCGGACGGCCCGGATGCCGGCCCACAGGCCGGGCGCGACCCAGCCGTCGCCGTCGGCGTCGATGGCGTTCATCCGCGCCTGGCCGACGCTGTCGAACGCCGCGTACTCCGACGCCCGGTCGCCGGCCACCTCGGCGCGCGACAGCAGCTGGGCGGCGGCGCCCCGCGCCTCGCGGTCGGTGTCGCGGGCGATCACGTGGATGCGCAGGCCGAACCGCATGGGCCGCGTCGCCTGCGCCCGGACCCGCGCGATGCGGGCCGCGATCTGCTCGGGCGGCTCGCCCCACATCAGGTAGGTGTCGGCCGCCCGGCAGGCGAGGGCCACGGCGGCGTCGCTGGCGCCGCCCAGGTAGAGGGGCCCGGCGAACCGCGCGCGGAGGGCGTCGGCCAGCTCCCCGAGGCGCGCGTAGCGGCCGGCGTGATCGAGCGGCGGGGCGCCGTACCCGGTGTCGGGCCCGCCGCCGGCGACGAGGTTGATCGCGATCCGCCCCGGGGCGATCCGCTCGAGCGTCTCGGCCTGGTGGGCGGCCAGCTCGGGGCGCAGCGGCGCCGGGTTGACCGCCACCAGCAGGCGGATGCGCCGCGTCATCGCGGCGAGCGCCGAGGCGGTGGTCCAGCTCTCCATGAACGGCGCGTCCGGCGCGAACGAGTCGTTGACCGTCCCCGTCGGGATCAGGATCTCAGCCGCGCCGGCGCGCTCGGCGGCGGCGGCGACGGCCGCCAGGTGGGCGATCGTGGGCGGCTGCTCGGGGCGGCGCGTCCCCAGGAAGCGGCCGTCGCCCTCCGACGGGCAGTACCAGGCGAGGGTGAGGGGCCGGGTCACCGGGCTGTCCCCGCGGGGCGGTCGTGCGCGATCATCCGCCCGTGTCGTGCACCGTGACCATCGAGAGCCGCGACCCGGAGACCGGCGAGGTGCGGCGCGATGTCTTCGAGCTGACCCCGCCCCCCGCACCCGGCGACGAGCGCCGCGTGCTGGTGGAGCTGGTGATGGGCATCCACCCGAACGCCGTCGAGGTCTCGTGGACCGAGGGTGTGGCGACGCTGGACGACGCCGGCCGCCCGGTGACCGCGTCGATCGGTCCGGGCGAGCCGGACGCCGACCCGCCGCCCCCCGACCAGGGCACCCTCTTCGGCTAGCGGGGTCACGGCCCGGCCTCCACCAGGGCGGCGATGCGCCGGCCGCGGTCGGTGCCGTACGACAGGAACAGGTCGCGGACGGCCTCGCGGTACGCGCCGGACGCCGCCTCCTCGACCGCGTCGGGGTACGCCTCGGCGAAGCGCGCCAGGGCCGACGGGTCGGGGTCGCTCAGGTTGAGGCGGATCGTGGTGGTCGCGCCCACCTCGCCGAGCCCGTCGCCGGGGTAGACGGCGACCCGCCGGCGGCAGAGGGCCACCGTGAGCTCCTGCGCGCTCGCGCCGGTGCCGGACACGTCGACGACGCACGAGAACCCGTACGCCGGGTCGATCACCGGCGTCGCGATCCGCCGCAGCGCCGCGAGGTTGCGGCGGATGACGTCCTCGCCGCGCCGGGTCCAGCCCTCGTCGCGCAGCGCCGCCGCCGCACCGACCTGGGCGACCCGGTTGGTGTTGAGGCGGACCGCCGCGATCTTCACCTGCAGGCACGCGCGCACCAGCGCGGGGTCGCCCCCGAGCGCGCCGACCCGGGCGCCCGCCATCCCGTACCCGTGGGCGAGGCCGCTGGACACCAGGAGCGTCGCGTCCGGGTGGTCCGCCGCGACGGCGGCGATCGGGTGGTGCTCGGCGGCGGGGTCGACCCGGTGGGCGGAGTGGGTGGTGTCGGCGAGGATCACGAGCCCGCGCTCGGCCGACAGGCGCAGCAGCGCCTCCAGCTCGTCCCGCGCCTGGACGGTCCCGAACGGGTTCACCGGGTCGCAGACCACCACCATCTTGGTCCGCGGCGTGACCGCGGCGGCCACCTCGTCGGGGTCCAGGCGCCAGCCGTTGCCGGCCGACAGGCGCACCCACACCGGGACGCCGCCCGCCAGGCGCAGCGCCGGGACGAAGTGGAAGTAGCCGGGGTCGGTGACGATCGCCTCGTCGCCGGGGTCGAGGCACGCGAGCGCCGCGTAGCCCACGCCCGCCTGGGCGCCCTCGGTGCCGATCACGTCGAAGCCGTCGTCGCGGGCGCGGCCCAGCAGGGCCTCGGCCATGAGGTCGCGCAGCGGCTCGTCCAGGTCGGGCGAATACGGGCCGACGTGCTCGGCATCGACCGCCTCGCGCATCGCGGCGAGCGCCCGCGGCGACGGGCCGATGTGGTTGGCCATCCAGCCGAGGTCCGCCCACTCGCTACGGTCGAGCGCGATGGCGCCGTCGCGGTAGATGTCCGCCGGGTCCCACCCGAGGATCCGGTAGGCGTCGCGGTAGGTCATGTAGTTGCCGAAGCCCTGCGGGTCCTCCAGCAGCGTGCGGGCGCGCGCCGAGGCGGCGGGCACGTCGGCCGCGGGCGGGGGGCGCCAGGTGAGCACCGAGCGTTGACGCGGTCGGGTGCTCACGCGACGATCCGGGTGCCGGTCCGGCCGGCCAGCGCGTCGGCCGCAGCCTCCATCGACGTGATGAGGGCCTGGCCGCCGCCGCCCTCCACGAACTGCACCGCCGCCTCCACCTTCGGCCCCATGCTCCCCGGCGGGAACTGTCCGTCGGCCAGGTGGGCGCGCGCCTCGGCGACCGTCATCACGTCGACCGGGCGCTCCTGGGGGGTGCCGAAGTCGAGCAGCACCTTCTCCACCCCGGTCAGCAGCAGCAGCGACGTCGCGCCCACCAGGCGCCCGACGAGCGCCGCCGCGAAGTCCTTGTCGATGACCGCGTCGACCCCCACCAGGTCCTCGCCGACGCGGGCGACCGGCACGCCGCCGCCCCCGCAGGCCACCACCACCTCGCCCGCGTCGAGCAGGCGCCGGATCTCCACGGCCTCCACCACCTCGCGGGGCTCCGGCGAGGCCACCACCCGGCGCCACCCGCGCCCGGAGTCCTCGGCCACCGACCAGCCCCGCGCCGACGCGAGCCGGCGGGCCCGGCCCTCCGAGAAGAAGGGGCCGATGGGCTTGGTGGGCCGGGCGAACGCCGGGTCGTCGGCGTCGACCACCACCTGCGTCATCACCGCCGCCACCGACCGGGGGCGCCCCCGGGTGGCGAGCGTGTCGCCGATCGCCTGCGCCAGCAGGTACCCCAGCTGGCCCTGCGTCATCGCGCCCAGCACGAACAGCGGCTGGGCCGGGATCTCCCGGCTCACCGCCTCCTGGGCCATGGCGAGCGCGCCGACCTGGGGACCGTTGCCGTGGACGACCACGAGGCGCGCGCCCTCGTCGATCATCCGTACCGCGGTCTCCGCGACGCCCCTCGCACGCGACTCCTGGTCCGCGAACTCACCGAGCCCGGCGGGGGCGAGCGCATTGCCCCCGATGGCCAGGATCACTGTCTCCGACACCGGCTCGCTATCTCCTTGTGTACATAGTCCGGGAAGACAGTTGTTGGTTAGGGACGTTGCGCCAAGGGCGCCCGGGGGGGAGGATGCTACCTCCCCAGATGCCGGAGGGGGCCCGCGCTCCAGCCGCGAGCCCCGCCATCCCGGTCGTGCCCCAGACCCAGAAGGAGCATCGCGTGGCCAAGATCGAGGGAATGAAGCCGGAGGCTGGTCAGGAGCTCTACGACGTCTCCGAGAAGGTGTTTCCGGACATCAAGGCCGAGCCCGGCGAAGAGGCGTGGATCTTCATGCACACCGTGCCCTACGAGGGCTCGGTGGGCCTGGTGAACCTGCTCACGGCCACCCGGCTCGGTCGCAAGGGGTTCAAGGTCAGCCTGGTGCTGTACGGGCCTGGCGTCCTCATGGCGTCCGGCACGCGCGGTTACCCCGCGGTCGGCCAGGAGGCCTTCCCCGGTCACATGGCCATCAACAACCAGCTGAAGACCCTGCTCGCCGAGGGCGCGACGATCTACGCGTGTCGCTTCGCCATGGGCGCGCTCTACGGCTTCCGCGAGGACGACCTGATCCCGGGGGTCACCGCCTTCAACCCGCTCGACGTGCTCGACTCCGCGTTGACGGCGTGGCGGAACAAGGCCTTCCAGCTCAACACCTGGACGGTCTAGCACCGGGGAACTGCACGGGACCGGGACGGGCGCGCGGTGAGCGAACGCGACGACGTCCTGCGCCGGTGGCGGCTGGGTGAGGAGCGCCTCTACCCGGTCGCCACGGTCCGTCCCGACCTGTACCAGGCCGTGATCGGGGTGGTCCGCGCACTCGTGGACCACCTCTCCACGGTCCCGGACCTGGACGCGCTGATCGTGACCTTCCGCACCGCGGGCCGCGACGAGGAGCTCGACGCGGCCGGCGTGGCGCGCCGCGACCTCTCGCCGGAGATCGACCTGGACCTGGTCCGCGACGCCGCTTACCAGGCGCGCGCCCGCGAGCTCGAGGTGCGGGCCGCGAACGAGCGGACCACCACGGCGATCCGCCGCGCGCGGGCCGCCGGCGAGCCGACGGCCGTGATCTGGAGCGAGGGCGAGCGGGAGCTGTGGCCCCCGTACCGCCGCGTCGAGATGTCGGTCGAGAGCGGCAACGCGGTGGCGGTCACCACGCTGATGGACCCGGACACGATGATGCCGCGCTACGCGCTCGAGGCGATCGTCCTCGACCCGGAGAGCGGCGAGGCGGTGCCGGACGAGGAGCCCCTCTCGCCGCGCCGCGAGTTCACCGATCCGGACGAATGGCGCGCGGCGGCCGAGGCGCTGCGCTCGGCGCTTCTCCATTGACCAGCTGACGAAAGGGACGTCGTGGGACTGCCTGACGGCATCAAGCGGAACGTCATCGACGGGCACAGCCACATCGGCGAGATCGAGGCCTGGCCGTTCTACGGGATCGACTACCCGGTCAAGCCGATCGTCTACGACTTCCCCCGCACCAAGGACTTCCTGAAGTACATGGACCAGTACGGCATCGAGCGCAGCCTGGTCATGTCGAACTACGGCATCCCCAAGCCGGAGCAGCCGTTCTCGCTCAACCCGATCGTGATGGAGGCCGCCACCAGCACCGACCGCATCCGCGGCCTGCTGTGGGTCTCGTTCCTCCCGCGCGACAAGGAGAACACGCTCGAGGCACTCAAGCACTGCGGCGAGCACGGGATCATCGGCCTCAAGACGACCTTCCTCCTGGGCGGCAACCCCAACCCGGAGGAGTGGGACGAGGAGACCAAGGAGATCGCCGACATGTGCTTCGACGCGGCGGAGAAGCACGACTACGTCTTCCACTTCCATACGTCCGCCGGCGGCAACAGCGACATCAACAACTTCATCCCGATGGTCGAGGCCTACGGGAAGCGCGTGAAGATCCACCTCGTCCACTTCGGCGGCGGCGTGTCGGGCCACATCAAGCTGGTCCCGAAGTTCCTCCAGTGGGTCAAGGACGGCTACAAGGTCTACACCGACACCTCGTGGGCGATCGGCTTCGGCGCCCGCTGGCTGCTGGTGGAGATCGAGAAGCAGGGGATCGGCGGCGACCGCGTGATCTTCGGCTCCGACGAGCCCTGGTCGGACTTCATGAGCGAGTACTGGAAGATCGAGGGCGCCCCGGTCTCGGAGGAGCTGAAGCGGATGGTGCTCGTCGACAACTTCGCGAAGCTCCACGAGAAGCACTGGTGAGCACCGCCGCGCAGGTCCCCGACCTGAAGACCCTCGCCGTCGAGCTCCAGTCGCTCGGCGTGCGGACGCATGTGCCCGACGGCCCCGGCGCCACCCGCGCGGGCGGCGCCGGCCCGTCGGACGCCGGCTTCGTGTGGATCGACGGCGCGCCGCTCACGGTCCCCGTCCACGGGGACTACGTCCAGGCGTCGCCGTACGAGCTGGTGATGAACGGCTCCGGCCGCGCCGGGACGCTGCTGCGGGACGGGGTGGAGGTGGGCCCGGTCCGGCTGCACCCGCGGCCGAAGATCTACGACCTGGAGACCGCCGACGGGGTCCCCTACTGGAAGATCGCCCTGATGCACCTGGACAGCCTCGCGTCCACGGTGCACCAGCGGTGCGTCTACTGGGGCACCGACGAGCAGTGCCACTTCTGCGCCATCGGCACCAGCCTCGCCAACGGGCGGACGATCCCCACGAAGACGCCGGCCCTGCTGGCCGAGGTGGCCGAGGCGGCCGCGCGCCTGGACCTGTCTCTTATACACATCTAGATGTGTATAAGAGACAGCACCTGGACAGCCTCGCGTCCACGGTGCACCAGCGGTGCGTCTACTGGGGCACCGACGAGCAGTGCCACTTCTGCGCCATCGGCACCAGCCTCGCCAACGGGCGGACGATCCCCACGAAGACGCCGGCCCTGCTGGCCGAGGTGGCCGAGGCGGCCGCGCGCCTGGACGGCGCGAAGGACGTGACGCTCACCACCGGCTCGCCCAACCGCCACGACCGGGGGGCGCCGTACATGGCCCGCTGCGCCGAGGCGATCCGCGAGGCGAGCGGCCTGCCGGTGCAGGTGCAGATCGAGCCGCCGGACGACTTCACCTGGTTCGCGACGCTGAAGGACTCGGGCGTCGAGGCGCTGGGCCTGCACCTGGAGGTGTGGGACGAGGAGGTCCTCCGCCGCGTGGCCCCCGGCAAGCACGCCCAGGGCCGCGACCACTACCTGGCCGCGTGGGAGGCGGCGGTCGGCGTCTTCGGCCCCGGCCAGGTGTCGACGTACTTCATCCTCGGCCTCGGGGAGACCCCGGAGTCGGTGATGGAGGGGTGCCGGGCGGCGATCGACCGCGGCGTGTACCCGTTCGTCGTGCCGCTGCGGCCCGCGCCGGGGAGCATCGTGGCCGACGGCGTCCCGCCGTCCGCGGAGTACGTCCGCGACGTCTACGAGCGCGTCGCCCCCCTCCTGGCGGAGGCGGGGATGATGAGCCAGGACGCGCGCGCCGGCTGCGTGCGCTGCCAGGCGTGCTCGGCGCTCAGCACGTTCGAGCGGGCGTTCGGGGGCGGCCGGGACGGGGTGCCCGCCGCCGACGGCGCCCGGGACCGGGCCGCCTGATGCGGGCCGGCGGCTGGGTCGCCCCCCTCGACGTCCGCGTCGCGCGGACGGCCGAGGACCTCGCCGCCCACCACGCCATCCGGCGGGCCGTGTTCGTCGAGGAGCAGGGGATCTTCGAGGATGACGACCGCGACGCCTGGGACGACGCCGCCGTGAAGGTGGTCGCCGTCGCGGGCGACCGGATCGTCGGCGCCGTGCGGCTCTACCCCCTGGACGAGGCGGGCCTCTGGAAGGGCGACCGCCTCGCGGTGCTCCGCGACGCCCGCCGCCTGCACGTCGGCGCCCCGCTGGTGCGCTTCGCCGTCCGGACGGCCGGCGACCGGGGCGGCACCCTGATGATCGCGAAGATCCAGGCCCGGAACGTGGCGTTCTTCCGCCACCTGGGCTGGACCTCGGTGGGCGACCCGCGCGACTACCGCGGCGCGAGCCACCAGGACATGAGGATCGCGCTCCGCGCGGCGGAGCAGGAGGCCGGCGCGATCGACATGGGATGGGCCCTCGGCGGGGCCGGGGCCTGAGTACGGCTCAGGCCCCGGCGGTGCTACTGGACGGGCTGGGCGGCGCGGCGCCGGGCCGTCGCGGGGAGCAGGCCGGCGAGCGCGGCCATCGGGTTGCGTCGGCGGCGGCGGACCGGCACCGCGGCGGCGGCGATGCGGCGGGCGGTGATGTCGGCGGCGTGGTCCCGGAGGATGTGGTGGTTGCTGTGCATGTCGGCGGCCTCCCATGCGCGGTGCGATCTCGTGCATCGAAGGTACGGCTGGGGGGTGGCCCCGCTCATCGGTGGGCGGTGCCCAACCTGGGCCGCGGCGGTACCCATCCGGGCCGGCGGTGCCTACCTATGCCCCCGCACGTGGGCGGCCGGTGTGCCTAGGCGGCGGGCGGGCGCAGGCCGGTGAGCTCCTGCTCCCCGAGGTCCCACACCGGCTCCTCCTCGCCACCGGACGTCAGGCGCAGCACCCCGGAGCCGTCGAGCGTCCCGACCTGCGCGAGCGTGAGCCCGGCCGCCGCGAAGCGCGCGGCGAGCGGCGCGGGCTCGCCCACCAGCAGGAACCCGTACGAGGGGAAGGTGAGCAGCCAGCGGTCGAGCGTGAGCCCGGGCGGGACCGGCAGGCGGTCGAGGTCGAGGGCGCAGCCGAGGCCCCCGGCGCTCTCGCACAGCTGGAGCAGCGACCCGGCGGCGCCGGGCATCGACACGTCGCGGGCCGCCCACGCGTCGCCGGCCTCGGCGGCGGCCGGGAGGAGGTCCAGGTCGTCTCGCGCGCGGGCGCGGCGGGGGCCCCTGAGGTGGCTGAAGAAGCTGCTGCCGGTGCCCACCATCATCTCGCCCTCCAGGCAGGCGGCCAGGCACACGGCGTCGCCGGCGCGGGCGTTGCGGGCGGCCAGCGGGGCGCGGCTGCGCCCCACGCCGAACGTCGAGAGGCCCGCCGGCGCGCCCGCCTCCATCGTCGCGTGGCCGCCGACCACGGGCACGCGGTACAGCTCCGCCCCGGTCCGCAGGCCGTCGAGGACCTCCTCGACGGTGCGCCGGTCGCCCGCCACCACGCAGTCGAGGAGCGCCAGGGGTCGCGCGCCCGTGGCGGCCAGGTCGTTGAGCACCGTCACGACCCCCGCGACGCCCGCGGCGCGGGGCTGCGCGGCCACGAACGGCGGGTGGATCGCCTCGGCCGCCAGCACCAGGGATCCGTCCCCGTCAGCGAGGACGGCGGCGTCGTCGCCGTCGCCACCCAGCACGGCCGCGACGGCCGCCAGCTCCCGCTTTCCGCGGAGGCCGGGGTGCCCGCGAACGGCCTGCGCGAGAGCCGGTAGGTTCACCACATGGCCACACTAGGGATCGTCACCGCGGGACTCGACCTCATGGCCGACGCCCTCCGCGCCCAGGACGCCGACGTCACCGCGGTGGAGTGGCGCCCGCCGGGCGGCGGCGACCCGGACGTGGTGGCCGACCTGGTCACCACCTACGGCGACGACCGCGTCGACGCCGCCAACGCCGCCGCCCTGGCGGCGCTGCAGCAGGCCCGCCCGATGATCGTCGGCGCCGGCCCCGCGGGCGACCTGATCCCCGGGCTGGAGGGGTGGACGGTGCTGCACGCCGGCCCGCCGGTGGAGTGGGGCCTGATGTGCGAGCCGCAGCGCAACGCCGTGCGCGGGGCGATCATCCTGGAGGGCTGGGCGGCCGACCACGACGAGGCCGGCGGCCTGGTGGAGGCCGGCGACGTCCGCCTGGCGACCGACCACTCCCTGAACGCGGCGGGCGCGATGTGCGGCGTCATCTCGCCCTCGATGGCGGTGTGGGCCGCGCGCGACGAGGTCGGCGGTGGCGTGGGGTACAGCCCCATGAACGACGGCCCCGGCGAGGCCTTCTGGCTCGGCGTCGGCTCGCCGGAGGCGATCCGCCGCCAGCGGGTGCTCGCCGAGGGGGTCGCCCCCGGCTTCGCCGCGGCCCTCCGCGCGAACGGGCCGATCGACGCGTTCGCCCTCTGCGCCCAGGGGATCGCGATGGGCGACGACTGCCACATGCGCCACCAGGCGACCACCATGCTGCTGCTGCGCGAGGCGCTGCCGGCGATGGCCGAGCACGCCCCCGAGAGCGTGCTGCCCACGGCCCGGATGCTCGCCGCCAACGGCCACTTCGCGCTGACGATGACGATCGCGGCGGCGCGGGCGGCCCTGATGGGGATCCAGGGGACGCCGCACTCGAGCCTGGTCGTGTTCATCAGCCGCAACGGCACCGACGCCGCCGTCCAGCTCGCCGGCCTGCCGGACCGGTGGTTCACGGCCCCCGCCCCGATGGTGGGCGACCCGCTCTACCGCCCCGGCTTCTCGGACGAGGACGCGGCGCCCGACATCGGCGACTCCGCGCTGGTCGAGTGCTGCGGGCTGGGCGCGGCGGCCAGCGCCGCCAGCCCGTCCGTGGCGGCCTTCCTCGGCGGCGGGCTGGCGGACGCGCTGGAGCGCACCCGGGAGATGGGCGACATCTGCATCGGGCGCAGCGAGCGGCTCCGGATCCCGGTGCTGGACGGCGAGGGCACCCCACTCGGCGTCGACGCCCGTGCGTGCGTGGACCTGGGCGCCACCCCGCTCATCAACACCGGGATCCTCCACCGCACGGACGGCGGCCAGATCGGCGCGGGCATCGCCCGCACGCCGATCGAGCCCATCCGCGACGCCCTGGGCGCCCTGGCGCACGACCTCCGCGGCTGATGGGCACGGAGTGGGAGGCCCAGAGCTACCAGCGCATCTCCGCCCCCCAATTCGCGTGGGGCAGCCGGATCGTCGAGCGCATCCCGCTGCGAGGTGACGAGGACGTCCTCGACGCGGGGTGCGGCACCGGCCGCGTGACCCGCCTGCTCGCCGAGCGGGTGCCGGACGGGACCGTGCTGGGCGTGGACGGATCGCACCGGATGGTCGAGGAGGCGTCCGCCCAGCTCGCCGACCTGGCGCCGCGGGTGCGGTTCGCGCAGGCCGACCTGACCGCGCTCGCGCTGCCGGAGCCGGTCGACGTGATCGTGTCGACCGCCACCTTCCACTGGATCCTGGACCACGACCTGCTGTTCCGGCGCCTGTTCGACGCCCTGCGCCCCGGCGGCCTGCTGGTGGCGCAGTGCGGCGGGGACGGCAACATCGCCCGCACCCTCGGTGCGACCGGCGTGGTGGCCGCCCGGGCGCCCTACGCGGACCACCTCGCCGGGATGGCGCAGAGCTGGTACTTCGCCGGGCCGGAGGCGACCGAGGCGGCGCTCCTGCGGGCGGGCTTCGTGGACGCCCACGCGGGGCTGGAGGCGGCCGACACGCCGTTCGACACGGTCGACGAGGCCGCCGAGTTCCTCTCCACCGTCGTGCTGCGCCACCACCTGGAGCGGCTGCCGGAGGACCTGCGGGCGCCGTTCGCCCGCGACGTGGCGGCCCTGCGCGCGCAGGACGACCCCGCGGGGCGCGTGGTGCTGGACTACGTCCGGCTCAACCTGGAGGCGCGGCGGCCGACGACGGGGTGAACCCGCCCCGGCGCCGGAAAGGGGGGCCCGGCGCCGGTCAGGTGCTCCGCAAGAGAACGAAGGAGGATTTCGCCGCTCCGGCGGTTCGTGTGCACCCCCGCCTTCGGCAGGTCGGGGATGGTCCCCTATCCCCCCTCCGGGGGAACTGAAACATCGGCGACGGGGAATCCGGTCCTCAGCGGGCCCCGTACTGCTCCTCGTAGTACTTCCGGTACTCCCCGCTCTTGATCGGCTCCCACCACTCGCGGTTGTCGCGGTACCAGGCGACGGTGGCGGCCAGGCCGTCGGCGAACGGCCGCTCCGGCGCCCAGCCCAGGGCGCGCAGGCGCTCGGTGGCCAGGGCGTAGCGGCGGTCGTGGCCGGGGCGGTCCTGGACATGGCGGATCAGCGAGGCGTCGCGGCCCGTGAGCTCCAGGATCCGGTTGGTGATCTCGAGGTTCGGCACCTCGTTGCCGCCGCCCACGTTGTAGACCTCGCCGGCCTCGCCGGAGGCCATCGCCGCCCAGATGCCGGTGCAGTGGTCCTCGACGTGGATCCAGTCGCGGATCTGCATGCCGTCGCCGTAGACCGGCAGCGACTCGCCGTCGAGCGCGTTCGTCACGAACAGCGGGATCAGCTTCTCGGGGTACTGCCGCGGGCCGTACGTGTTGGAGCCGCGCGTGATGACCGCGTCGAGCCCGAAGGTGCGGTGCCACGCGAGCACCTGGAGGTCGCCGCCGGCCTTGCTGGCGGAGTAGGGGCTGGAGGGGCTGATCGGGTCGGTCTCACGGAACGCGCCGTGGGGGATCGAGCCGTACACCTCGTCGGTCGAGACCTGCACGAAGCGGCCCACGCCGGCCCGGCGGGCGGCGTCGAGCAGCACCGCGGTGCCGACGACGTCGGTGCGGATGAAGTCGGCGGGGTCGAGGATGCTGCGGTCGACGTGGCTCTCGGCCGCGAAGTTCACGACCACGTCGCAGCCCTGGATCGCCTCCTCCACCAGGGCGGCGTCGGCGATGTCGGCGTGGACGAAGCCGTAGGCCTCGTCGTCGGCGACGTCGGCGACGTTCGCCGGGTTCCCCGCGTACGTCAGCTTGTCGAGGTTCACGACCTCGGCGCCGCGGGACATGGCCAGACGGACGAACTGCGAGCCGATGAAGCCGCAGCCGCCGGTGACGAGGATCCTCATGCCGTCTCCGTGATGTAGTCGCGCAGTGCGTCGCGCCAGTGGCGCAGGCGGGGGGCCGACGGCCGGGTGACCGCCAGCGGGGAGTGGGCGGGCCTGGGGGCGGGGCGGCCGAGCTGCTCGGTGGTGATCGGCACCACCCGGCACTCGATGCCCGCCTCCTCGAAGATCGCGCGGGCGAACCCGGCCCACGTGACCGAGCCGCCGCCGGCCGTGTGGTACACGCCGGGGGGCTGGTCCAGCAGCGCCTCGAGCGCGGGCGCGAGGTCGCGGGTCCAGGTGGGGCAGCCCTCCTGGTCGTCCACCACCGTCACCTCGTCGCGCTCGGCACCCACCCGCCGCATCGTGTCGACGAAGTTCCTCCCGGAGGCCCCGTAGAGCCAGGCGGTGCGGGCGATCCGGGCGCCCTCCGGGTGGGCGGCGAGCGCCGCCTGCTCGCCGGCGAGCTTGGTGCGCCCGTACGCGCCGAGGGGCGAGGGCGCGTCGTCCTCGGCGTACGCCCGGCCGGCGCGCCCGTCGAACACGTAGTCGGTGGAGGGCACCACCACCGCGGCGCCGGCCTCGGCGGCGGCGGCCGCGACGTTGCCGGAGCCGTCGCCGTTGACGCGGGCGGCGTCGGCCTCGCGCTCCTCGGCGCCGTCCACGTCGGTCCACGCGGCCAGGTGGAACACCGCCTCGGGGCGGACCTCGGCCACGCAGGCGCGCACGGCGGCGATGTCGGTGACGTCCACGTCCAGGTCGACCCCCGTCACGTCGTGGCGCCCGTCCAGGTGGCGCAGCAGGTCCTGCCCGAGCATCCCGGCGGCGCCGGTGACCAGCACCCTCAAAGGAGCCCGATGGACGAGGAGTCGCCGATCATGAAGCGGTAGGCGCGCGGCTTGGCGTCGGTGCGCGCGATCGTGACGTCGCGGCCGATCAGGCTGGCCTCGACGCGGGCGTCGAGGTCCTCCACGCGGCTGTTCTCCAGCAGGATGCTGTGCTCCACCTCGGCCCTGCGGACCACCACCCCCGACGAGATCGCCGAGTACGGCCCGATGTAGGCGTCCTCCACCAGCGCCCCGGCGCCGATCACGGCGGGGCCCCGGATGGCGGAGCGCACGATCCGGGCGCCGGCCTCGACCACGACGCGGCCCTCGATGGTGCTGGCGTCGTCCAGGTCGCCGTCCACGCGGGGCGCCATCACGTCCAGGATCAGCCGGTTCGCCTCGAGCATGTCGTCCAGGCGCCCGGTGTCCTTCCACCAGCCGGTCACCTCGTGGGGCTCGACGGTGAGGCCGCGGTCGATGAGGTGCTGGATCGCGTCGGTGATCTCCAGCTCGCCGCGCCCGGAGGGGGCGATCGCCTTCGCCGACTCCATGATCGACGGCGTGAACATGTAGACGCCGACCAGCGCCAGGTCGCTCTTCGGCTCCTTCGGCTTCTCGACCAGGCGGGTCACGCGGCCGTCGTCGAGCTCGGCGACGCCGTACGACTCCGGGTCGGGGACCCGCTGGAGCAGGATCAGCGCGTCGCTGCCGCCGGCGCGGAAGCGGTCGACCAGGCCGGTGATGCCGTCGCGGAGCAGGTTGTCGCCCAGGTACATCACGAACGAGGAGCCGGCCAGGAATTCCTCGGCGGTCAGGACGGCGTGCGCGAGCCCGAGCGGCGCCTGCTGGCGGATGTACGTCACCCGGATCCCGAGCGCCGACCCGTCGCCCACGGCCGCCTCGATCTCGTCCTGGGTGTCGCCCACCACGATCCCGATGTCGGTCACGCCCGCGTCCCGCAGCGCCTCGAGCCCGTAGAACAGCACCGGCTTGTTGGCCACGGGCACGAGCTGCTTGGCGCTGGTGTGGGTGATCGGGCGCAGACGGGTCCCGGCGCCTCCCGACAGCACCAAGCCCTTCAGGGTGTCCGTCACGCGGGCGAGCCTAGCAGCCGCCCCATGGGGTCCGGTCGGCGCGGGCGCCGCTACGATCGCCCCCGTGGACCGGGACGAGTGGCTCGCGCGGCGCACCTACCGGGGTGCGGACTACGACCCCGAGCGCGTCGCGGACGCGCTCCGCCGCCAGGACCTGACCGTCTCGGTGTGCCTGCCGACGCTCGAGGTGGCGGACACCGTCGGGCCGATCGTGGAGCGGGTGCACACCGAGCTGGTGGAGCGGGTGCCGCTGGTGTCGGAGATCGTGGCGGTCGACAGCCGCAGCGGCGACGCCACCCGCGCGGTCGCGGCGGAGGCCGGCGCGACCGTCGTGCTGGACGACGAGATCCTGCCGGAGCTGCCGCCCGCCCGAGGGAAGGGCGAGGCCCTGTGGAAGAGCCTGGCCGTGCTGCGCGGCGACATCGTGGTGTGGCTCGACTCGGACATCGTGGACTTCGAGCCCGCGTTCGTGACGGGCCTGGTCGGGCCCCTGGCCGGCGACCCCGAGGTGGGCTACGTGAAGGCCCTCTACCGGCGCGCGCTGGGCGGCGACGAGGACGGCGGCGGCCGGGTCACCGAGGTCTGTGCGCGGCCGTTGATCAACCTGTTCCACCCGGAGCTGGCCGGGTTCGCCCAGCCGCTCTCGGGGGAGGCGGCCGGCCGCCGCGAGCTGCTGCGCTCCGTGCCGTTCTTCACCGGCTATGCGGTGGAGCTCGGCCTGCTGATCGACCTGCGGCGCACCGCGGGGCTCGGCGCCCTGGGGCAGGTGGACCTGGGGCACCGGCGCCACACCAACCAGCCGACCGCCGCCTTGGGCCTGATGGCGTCGACCATCACGCAGGCCGTCCTGCGCCGCCTGGCGGACGCCGGCCGCGTCCCCGCCGGGCTGGACGGCGACGGACGCTACGCCCGGCCCGTGCGCCGCGGCGGCGGCTGGGCCCTGGAGGAGCGCGACACCCACCCCGACGAGCGGCCTCCCATGGCCGGCGTGCTCGCGGGCCGGGCGGCCGGGACCTAGGGGGTCACCTCGGGCATCGGGACCGGGGCGCGGCAGTCGCGCGCAACCTGGTTCCAGGCCTGCAGGGCGACCCGCTGTCTCTTATACACATCTAGATGTGTATAAGAGACAGCGCTACGCCCGGCCCGTGCGCCGCGGCGGCGGCTGGGCCCTGGAGGAGCGCGACACCCACCCCGACGAGCGGCCTCCCATGGCCGGCGTGCTCGCGGGCCGGGCGGCCGGGACCTAGGGGGTCACCTCGGGCATCGGGACCGGGGCGCGGCAGTCGCGCGCAACCTGGTTCCAGGCCTGCAGGGCGACCCGCGCGCGCTTCGCGCGGGGCACCGGCCTGGTCGTCGCCCTGGCCTGCGCCAGCAGCCGCGCCGCCGGGCGCGCCGTGGGGCAGCGGCCCCACTCCCGCTGGAGGGCGGTGGCCTTCTGGATCGCCGCGTCGCCGGGGGCCTTCGCCGCCGGCGACGCCGCGAGCGCCGCGGGGAGGACCGCGGCGAGGAGGAGTGCACCGAGGAGGATCGATCGCACGAGAGGGAGGGTGACGGTGATGGGTCGCGCCGCCGCCCCCAGGACGGATGGGGGCTACCCCCCCGGACGACCGGACCAGACGCCCGCGACGGCCGCGCCCGCCGCCGCGAGGTCGGCCTCGGTGGCGGCGAGAGCCTCGGCCAGGGGCCGCTGCGCCCGGCCGATGGGGAACGCGGCCGCGAACCCGGCCCGCCGGATCGCGCCCGGGCCCAGGCCCACCTCGCCGCACAGCGCCACGCACGGCACCCCCGCCTCCCCGCAGGCCGCGGCGACCGCCGCCGGCGCCTTGCCCGCCAGGCTCGTCTCGTCCAGCCGCCCCTCGCCGGTGATGCAGAGCGCCGCGCCCTCCAGCCGGTCCCGGAACCGCACCGCGTCGAGCACCAGGGGTGCGCCGGGGACCAACTGGGCGCCGAGCAGCGCGTGCAGGCCCCCCGCCGCCCCGCCGGCCGCGCCCGCGCCGGGCACGGCCTGGAGGTCGACCCCGGTCGCCTCCCGCACCACGTCCGCCAGCCGGGCCAGGCCCACGTCGAGGCGCTCCACGGCCTCCGGCGACGCCCCCTTCTGGGGCCCGAAGACGCGGGCGGCGCCGCGGGGCCCGTGGAACGGGTTCTCGACGTCGCACGCCACCTGGATCACGACGTCGTCCAGGCGCGGGTCGCGCCGGGACAGGTCGAGCGACGCGACGCGGGCCATGTCGGCGCCGCGGCCCTCCAGCTCGGCGCCGTCGCCGTCGAGGGCCCGGATGCCGAGCGCCCGGGCGAGCCCCAGGCCGCCGTCGGTGGTGGCGCTGCCCCCGAGACCCACCACGATGCGGCGGGCGTTCAGGTCGAGCGCGGCGCGGATGAGCTCCCCGGTCCCCCACGTGCCCGTCCGCTCCGGGTCGCGCTCGCCGGGGGCCAGGCGCTCGTAGCCCGAGGCCTGCGCCAGCTCGACCACCGCGACGCCGCCCGGCAGCTCCCCCAGCCCCGCCTCCACCGGCCGGCCCAGCGGGTCGGCGGCCGACACGCCGCGGCGCCGCCCGCCGGACGCGGCCACCAGCGCGTCGAGGGTGCCCTCGCCGCCGTCGGCCACGGGCACGGCCCGCGTCTCGACGCCCGGTGCCACCAGCCGCACGCCCGCCGCCACCGCCCGCGCGGCGTCCGCCGCCGACAGGGCCCCCTTGAACGGCGCCGGTGCCACCACCACGGCGGCGGCCGCCCCCGGGGTCATCCCGAGCGGTCCCAGGCCTCCAGCTTCAGGAAGCCCCGCAGCCGCCGCTGCCACTCCAGGTCGTCGGGGGCGCCCTCGCGCAGGCCGGCGAGGTGGACCGAGTCATCGCCCACCGGCACCCGGAACGGCCCGTCCCCGGGCTCCGCCGCGGCCACCACCGCCGCCGCGACCTCCTCGGCGCCCGTGGGGTAGCCCTCGCGCCATGCGGCGAACCCCTCGCGCAGGCCCGAGAGCAGCGGCTGGTACGGGCCCTCGCCCGCCGGCGCCCGCCCGGTGGGCCGGGTGGCGCGCGGAAAGTCCGTGTCGACCATCCCCGGCTCCAGGGTCGTGACCCGGATGCCGAACGGCCGGCACTCGACGGCGAGCGCCTCGGCCATCGCCGACATCCCCCACTTGGACGCGTGGTACATGCCGAGCAGCGGGTTGGAGATCCGCGCGCCGATCGAGGACACGAACACCAGCGACCCGCCGCCCGCCTCGCGCATCGCCGGCAGCGCGGCCTGGATCACCGCCGCCGCGCCGAAAAGGTTGGTCTCGAACATGCGCCGCACCTCGTCGAGGTCGACCTCCTCGATCGCCCCGAGCACCGCGTAGCCGGCGTTGCTCACCAGGCACCCGAGCGCGCCGCCCGCCCACTCCTCGGCCGCGGCGACGCCCTCCCGGACGGACGCGGCCTCGGTCACGTCCAGGCGCGTCACCGCCACGCCCGGGACGCCGCGGAACACCGCCTCGGCGGCCGCGACGTCGCGCACGCCGGCGGTCACCCGCCACCCCGCGTCGGCCAGGGCGAGGACGCTGGCGCGGCCGATGCCGCGGCCGGCGCCGGTCACCAGGGCGGTGCGCGTGGGGCTCACGCCGCGAAGGCTACCCGGCGACGGGCATCTCCTCCGTCACCGGACCCGCCTCCGGCAGCGGCAGCCGCACCGTGAACGTGCTGCCCCGACCCGGCTCGGACTCCAGCGAGATCCCGCCCCGGTGCGCCGCCGCCAGCCCGCGGGCGATCGCGAGGCCCAGTCCGGCGCTGCGGCCCTCGCGGGAGGGGTCGCCGCGGTAAAACCGGTCGAACACGAACGGCTGCGCCTCGTCGGGGATGCCCTCGCCGGTGTCGCGCACCGCCAGCGTCGCGTCGTTCCCGTCGCGGCCCACCGCCACCTCCACCGACCCGCCCGCGGGCGTGTGGCGCAGGGCGTTGTCGAGCAGGATCAGCAGGATCTGCTCGACGCGGGCGGGGTCCACGTCCACGTCCACCGGAGGGCCGCCCTCCACCGGCGCGGTGAGCGTCACGCCGGCGCGGGCCGCCAGCGGGATCCGGGGCCCCGTGACCACCGACGCCAGCTCGGCCAGGTCGACGCGCTCGCGCTCCAGCGGCACGGCGCCCGCGTCGAGGCGGGCCAGCTGCAGCTGCTCCTCGACCAGGCGCTCCAGCCGGTCGGTCTCCTGGGTCATCGAGGCCATGAACTCGCGGCGGTGGTGCTCGCTGACGTCGCCCTCCAGCAACTCCAGGAACCCCTTGAGCGCGGCGATCGGCGTCTTCAGCTCGTGGGACACGTTGGCCACCAGGTCGCGGCGGGCGCGCTCCAGCCGGCGCTCGTCGGTCACGTCGCGCAACGTGAGCACCGTGCCCGCGGAGCGGTGCTCGTCGGCGAGGGGCGCGACGGTGACCTCCATCTCGGTCCCGTCCTCCAGCGCCACGGTGCGCCGGTCGACCGCCGCGTCCGCGCTGGCCCGCGCGGCCAGCACCGCGTCCAGGATGGGGGGCGGGAGCGCGTCGAGGCGCGCCGACTCCACGCCCTCGGCGAGCCCGAGGAGCCGGTTGGCGGCGTCGTTCGCGACCACGACGGTGCCGTCGGGGTCGACCGCCAGCACGCCCTCGGCCAGCGACCCGATCATCGCCCGGTCCCGGTCGCGCTCGCGGGTGATCTCGGCGACCAGCGACTGGAGGCGCTCCGCCATGCCGTTCAGCCCCTCGCCGAGGGTCACGATCTCCTGGGGCGCGATCCGGGCGGCCGGGGCCCGCGCGGACAGGTCGCCGCCGGCGATCATCGCGGCGGTGCTGGCCAGGCCGCGGATGCGCCCGCCGAGCACGCGGGCGAGCGCGAGGCCCGCCAGCGAGGCGAGCAGCAGCACCACGACCATCGCCACGATCACCCGCCGCCGCACCGCGGTGAGCTCGGGCGCGACCCCGGTGAGCGGCAGCGCGGCCGTCACCGTCACGGTCCCGAACCCGACCGGCGCGGTGATCGCCGCGGCGACGCCCCGGTCGTCGCGCAGGATCGCCGACGTGCCGGGCGTGACCGCGACGTGCGGCAGGATCTCCTGCGTCTCCGGCGTGCTCGCCCGGACGCGGCCGCCGGGGAAGCCGTCGTCGCGGAACTCCACCTGGACCTCGGCGCCGGTGCGCGCGCGGATCTGGCTTGCGAGCTCGGCCAGGTCGTCGCTCACGCCGGGGCCCTCCACCATCGCCTCGCGCACCGACGTCTCGAGCGTGCGGCGCAGGCTGGCCGCCTCCTGCTTGGCGCGGTCGCTGCGCACGCTCGACTCGAGCGTCGGCAGCACCACCAGCAGGATCGCGAGGCTCGCGCCGACGCCCACCACGACGAGGGCGGCGATGAGCCAGACCTGGAGTCCGGCGAAGCGCCGGCCGGGCGTCACGCCCGCGGCTCCTCCCCGCCGAATGCGTAGCCCACGCCCCGCACGGTGCGGATGAGGACCGGCGACGACGGGTCCGCCTCGACCTTCTGGCGCAGGTGGCGCACGTGGACGTCCACGCTGCGCAGGTCCCCGTAGAAGTTGCCCTTCCAGAGGTGGTTCATCAGCTCCTCGCGGGTGAACACCCGGCGGGGGGAGCTGGCGAGCTTGTGGAGGATCTCGAACTCGGAGTAGGTCAGCGTCAGCTCGCGGCCGTCGCGGGTGACGGTGCGCGCGGTGGCGTCGATCTCCAGGTCGCCGGCGCGCAGCGGCGCGGAGCGGTCGGGCTCCAGGCGGGCGCGGCGCAGGTTGGCCTTGACCCGCGACACCAGCTCGCGGGGGGAGAAGGGCTTGGTGACGTAGTCGTCGGCGCCGAGCTCGAGGCCCAGGACCTTGTCGAGCTCCTCGCCGCGCGCCGACAGCATGATGATCGGGATGTTCCGGCCGGCGCGGATGCGCTTGCACACCTCCAGCCCGTCCATCCCGGGCAGCATGATGTCGAGGACCACCAGGTCCACCGGCTCCCGCTCGACGATGTCGAGCGCCTCGTCGCCCCGACCCGAGCCCGTCACCGAGAAGCCCGCGTCGCGCAGGGCGTACTCGACGATGGTGCGGATCGACGCCTCGTCCTCGACCACCAGGATGTGGTCGGACACCGCTCACCTCCGGCCGTTCGGGCCGATGGTAGCGGGGAGTCACGCCGGACCCCCGGCTCGCAACCGAACGCTAATGCCGGGCCGATACCCTCCCGCCGTGGCGCCGCCCGGCCCCGACCGCAACCCCTACCCGCCGCCGCGCCGCCGACGGCGCGCGCCCGCGTGGCTCACCGGCGGCGTGCTGCCGGCCGTCGTGGGCGGCCTGGTGGTGCTCGGCGGGCTCGCCGTGACCGGCAATCTCGGGGGCGACGAGACCGTCGTCCAGAGCGACGCCACGCCCCTCCCGGCCCCCGCGGAGGACGCCGCCGCCGCGGCCGAGGCCCCGGAGCCCGCCACGCCCGCCGGCGGCGTGCAGCGGGTGGTGGCGGCGAGCGCACCCGCGGTCGTGACGGTGACGGTGGGGAACGCGTCGGACGGCGGCCGCCTGGGCTCCGGGTTCGTGGTCGACCGCCGCGGCCGCGTGCTGACCAACGCCCACGTGGTGGACGACGCCAAGGAGGCGCAGGTCCGCTTCGACGACGGCACCGAGACCGACGCGCGCGTCCTCGGCGCCGACGAGAGCACCGACCTGGCCGTGCTCCAGGTGGAGCGGAACGCCGCCGGGGTCACCCCACTGCCCCTGGGGCGCAGCGGCGCCCTTGATGTGGGGGACGCGGTCATCGCGATCGGCAACCCGTTCGGCCTGGAGCGGACCGCCACCACCGGCATCGTGTCCGCGCTGAAGCGCATCATCACGGCGCCGAACGGCTTCGAAATCCAGAACGTCATCCAGACCGACGCCGCGATCAACGAGGGCAACTCCGGCGGGCCGCTGCTCGACGCCGGCGGCCGCGTGATCGGCATCAACTCCCAGATCGCGTCGGAGGGCGGCGGCAACAACGGCGTCGGCTTCGCCGTCCCGATCGACACGATCCGGCCGGTGGCCGACTCGATCATCGCCGACGGCACCGCGGAGCACGCCTGGCTCGGCGTGACCGGCCGGTCCGTGACGCCGGACATCGCGGCCGCCCTGAAGCTGGGCGACGCCCGCGGCGTCGCCGTCGTGGCCACCGACGACCGCGGCCCGGCCGGGAAGGCCGGCCTGCGGGCCGCCACCACCGCCCCCGACGCCGACGTGCCGCGCGGCGGCGACATCATCGTGGCGGTCGACGGCGGCGCGGTGGAGGACATGGCGGACGTGAGCCGCGCGGTGTCCTCCCGCGCCGTGGGCGAGTCGCTCGCCGTCACCGTCGTCCGCGGCGGCGACCGCCGCACCATCCGCGTCGCGCTGGCCGACCGCCCGGGGGACGTCGGGGTGAACCCCGCCGCGCCGTAGCGCGGCGCCCGCCGCGAGCTAGCGGCGGATCACCCGCACCTTCACGATCTTCGCGCTCCGCGCCTTGAGCTGCGCGTTGCCGAGGAACGTGGCGTTCACCGAAATCTGCTTCGCGGAGCGCAGCTTCGTCGGGCGCAGGAGGGTGTCGAACCGGCAGACGCCCTTGCGCGACTTCAGGCTGACGGTGCGGGACGCGAGGACGCGCTTGCCGTCGAGGGCGCGGACGCGCACCTTGCCGGTGCACCTCGGCGCCGGCCGCACCCGCGGGAGCACGAGCCGCCCGCTGACGGCCAGCGTCTTGACCCGCCCCTTCTTCGGCTTGCGGGCGACCTGCAGCGTGAGCCCGCGCGGCGTCAGCTTGGAGCCGGCGGCGCCCCCTCCGCCGCCCGGCCCGGCGATCGCGAACGTCGCGACCGCGCGGTCGTCCTCCGGCCCGCCGTTGCCGGGGGTGGAGGTCGGGTCGAACACGCCGGACGAGGCGACCTCGGCGGCGAGGGTGCGCGTGCCCGCGGCCGTCCCCGCCACGGACACCGAGAGGGTCGCGCTCGCGCCCGGGCCGAGCGTGCCGACCTGCCACGCGCCGGAGGAGCCGGCGAACCCGCCCTGGCTCGCCGAGGCGCTGCGGTAGGAGAGGCCGGCCGTCGGCGGCATCGAGACCATGACGCCGGCGGTGGCGTCCGGGCCGAAGTTGACGACCCGCAGCGTGATCGTGGTGGCGTCGCCGACGGACATCTGCACGACGCCGGGCGTGACGCCGAGCGTCAGGTCCGCCAGCGTCGGGGCGACCGGCGCGGGCACCGGCACCGGACCGGCCCCGGCGACGCTCCGCGACGGGTCGTCGCCCACCGAGTTCTCGTTGCCGTAGCCGAGCCGGCCGCTGCCGCCGAAGCCCCAGCAGCGCAGCGTGCCGTCGTCGAGCAGCGCGCACGTGTGCGAGAAGCCGACGGTGATGGCGCGGGCCGTGCGGCCCGGCCCGAGGTTGACCGGCGGGACGCTCGCGGGCGTCTCGCCCGCGGTGTCGCCGATCGAGTCGGTCCCGTCGTTGCCGAGGCGGCCGTTGCCGCCGAAGCCCCAACAGCGGACGGAGCCCGTGTCGAGGATCGCGCAGGTGTGCGCCTCGCCGGCGGAGATGGCCACGGCGGTGCGCCCGGCGCCCAGGGCGATGGGCGGCGCCGCCGCCGCGCTGGTGATGTCCGACGTGGAGCCGTAGCCGAGGCGGCCGTCGGCGCCGAAGCCCCAGCAGCGGGCCGAGCCGTCGTCCAGCACGACGCAGGTGTGCCCCTTGCCGCCCGAGACCGCGCGGACGGCGTGCCCGCCCAGCGGGGCGGGGCCTGCCTGCCCCGGGGTCTCGTCGTCGCCGATGTCGGCGGTGTTGCCGCGTCCGAGCTGCCCGGCGGAGCCGAAGCCCCAGCAGACGAGGGCGCCGTCGTCGCGGATGACGCAGGTGTGGAAGTCGCCCGCCGAGATGGCCACGGCCCGGCGTCCGGCGCCGATGTCGACCGCCCCCGCGGCGGCCGGCGACTCGTTGTCGCCGATCGTGGCCTGGTTGCCGTAGCCGAGCCGGCCCGACACGCCGTTGCCCCAGCAGCGGACGGACCCGTCGTCGACGATCACGCAGGTGTGGGACGCGCCCGCCGTGATGGCGACGGCGCGGCGCCCGCCCAGGTCGACCGCCGGCGCGGCCGCGGGCGACAGGACGTTGGCCGTGTTCGCGTACCCCAGGCGGCCGTTGGCCCCGAAGCCCCAGCAGTGGACGGTGCCGTCGTCCGCGATGGCGCACGTGTGGTAGTCGCCGGCCACGACGGCGCGGGCGGTCCGGCCGGCGCCGAGGTTGATCGGCGCGGCGCTCGCCGCGGACAGCACGTTGGCCTCGTTCCCGTAGCCGAGACGGCCGGCGAGGCCCTTGCCCCAGCACCGCAGCGAGCGGTCCGCGAGGAGCGCGCAGGTGTGCTCGTCGCCCGCATCCAGGTACCCCCCTTGGGTGGGTCTGGAGACGGACGAGGCCTGCTCCGCGGAGGCCGCGGAGGCAGCGACGAGCATGACGAAGCAGGCGACCGCGGCAAGCAGGACTGCTCGCCACGCCCGCGGGGCGGGGGCGGGGATCATGATCGGGCCTTTCGTACCACAGGCGGAGCGGGTCCGTCACCCGCCGGCGGCCGCATTGAAAGGGCGGAACCAACCCGCTTGCGGAACCGTCGCTAATCTCGTTCCGGTGTCCGCCCAACTCGTGATCCGCCGCGCGGCGAGCGCGGACGCCGGTGCCATCGGACGGATCTACGACGAGGCGGCGGCCACGGGGACCGCCACGTTCGCGACGGGGCCGCACAGCGCGAAGGAACGGCGGGCCTGGCTGGCGGCACGCGGCGATCGCGCGCCGGTGTGGTGCGCGGAGGCCGGCGGCCGGGTCGTGGCGTGGTCGGCGCTCGCGCCGTTCTCGCACCGGAGCTGGTACGCCGGCGTTGCGGAGTACACGGTCTACGTTGCAGGCTCGTGCCACGGGCGCGGCATCGGCGGGGCGATGCTCCGGGCGCTGATCGCCGAGGCGCCCGCCTTCGGCTACTGGAAGCTGGTGGGGATGATCCTCCCCGAGAACGCCGCCGGCCTGGCCCTGGCGCGCGGCGCCGGCTTCCGCGAGGTGGGCACGCACCGCGCCCACGCGCAGCGCGACGGCGCGTGGCGCGACGTGACGATCGTGGAGCGGACCGTGGAGGCGGCGCCGTGACCCGCCCCGGGGTGCTGGTGCGGACGGAGCGCATCCCCTACCGGGAAGCCTGGGACGTCCAGCGCCGGCTGGCCGCGGCGCGGGCGGCGGGCGAGGTGCCCGACGTGCTGTGGGTGCTCGAGCACCCGCCCACCTACACCGCAGGCCGCCACGGCACCCGCGCCGACCTGCACGTGCCCGACGCGACCCTGGAGGCCGCCGGCGCGGAGTTCGTGGAGGTCGACCGCGGCGGCCAGATGACGTGGCACGGGCCCGGCCAGAGCGTGCTCTACGGGATCTGCGACCTCCGCCCCGGCCGCCGGGTGCGAGCGTACGTGGAGGCGATGGTGCGGGCGATGCGCGACGCCGCCGCCATCCCCGGCGCCGCCGCCGGCGACGACGCGATGGGGCTCTACGCCGGCGGGCGCAAGCTCGGCAGCGTCGGCATCCGGGTGTCGGCCGGGATCACCACCCACGGACTGGCCCTGAACCGCGACCCCGACCTCGACTGGTTCACCCTCATGACCGCCTGCGGCGCCCCCGGGGTGGCGGCCACGTCGATCGCAGCCGAGGGCGGCGACCCGGACCGGCCCCGGGTGGACGATGCGCTCGCGGCCTCGATGGCCGATTCGCTCGGCCTGCGGCTGGAGGAAGCGCCGCTCGGGGACCTCCTGGGGGCTCCTGCGCCCTCCTAGAGCACCCGGCTGAGGAAGCGCCTCGTCCGCTCGGCCTTGGGCGCGCCCAGCACCTGGGCGGGGTCGCCCTGCTCGACGATCACGCCCTCGTCCATGAAGACCACCCGGTCGCCCACGTCGCGGGCGAAGCCCATCTCGTGGGTGACGACGACCATCGTCATGCCGGCCTCGGCGAGCTGCCGCATCACCCCGAGCACGTCCTTCACCAGCTCGGGGTCGAGGGCGCTCGTGACCTCGTCGAACAGCATGGCCTCCGGCTTCATCGCCAGCGCCCGGGCGATCGCCACCCGCTGCTGCTGGCCGCCCGACAGGCGCGCCGGATGCTCGGCCGCCTTGTCGGCCAGGCCCACGCGCTCCAGCAGCTCCCAGGCGTCGGCGCGCGCCTCCCTCCGGTCCCGGCCGAGGACCGTGATGGGCGCGAGCGCGACGTTGTCGAGCACCGTCCGGTGCGGGAAGAGGTTGAACGACTGGAACACCATCCCCAGCCGCCGGCGCATGGCGTCGACCGAGACGCCGGGCGCGGTGAGCTCGTCGTCGCCCAGGAAGACCCGTCCGGAGGTCGGCCGCTCGAGCAGGTTCATGCACCGCAGCAGCGTCGACTTGCCCGACCCGGACGGGCCGATGACGCACACCACCTCGCCGGGCGCCACGTCCAGGTCGACGCCCCGCAGCACCTCGTTGTCGCCGAAGCGCTTGTGGATCGCCTCCGCGCGGATCGCGCTCACGGGTTGACGACGTCCACCCGGCCGGTCCGGCGCTGCTCGCGCGCGATGATCCGGTCCAGGAGCCAGATGAGCGGCAGCGTGAACACCAGGTAGAAGACGCCCGCCGCGACGAGGGTCGACGAGTTGAACGTGACCGACTGCGCGTCGCGCGCCACCGACACGACGTCGCCCACCGCGATCACGCTCACCAGCGCCACGTCCTTCGTGAGCGCGATGAAGTCGTTCATCAGCGGGGGCAGCACCCGGCGCACCGCCTGCGGCACCACGATGAGGCGCATCGCCTGGCGGTTGGTCATGCCGAGGCTGCGCGCCGCCTCCATCTGGCCCCGGTCGACCGACTCGATGCCGGCCCGGTAGACCTCGGCGATGTAGGCGGCGTACACGATCCCGAGCGCGAGGAACGCGATCTGGAACGCCGTCAGGTCCTGGATCACCGGGATCGGCAGGAACGGGAAGCTGCCGGCCATGAGCAGCAGCACCAGCAGGGCCGGCAGCGCCCGGAAGACGTTGATGTAGACGATCGCGATCCCGCGGACGACCTTGCCGCCGATCCGTCCCGCCGGCGTCGTCGCGCCCCGGCCGGCCTGGCGCATCAGCGCCAGGACCATGCCGAGACTCAGGCAGATGACCTCCGCCAGGAACGCGATCTGGATGGTGACCCAGAACCCGCGCGCGAGGTCGCCGAAGTAGGGCTGCGCCTGATCCCAGTCGAAGTACTGACGAAGGACCTCGTCCACTGCGCGACCCTACTCCGGCCCGATCCCCATCGCGCTACTGCGTCGTGGTCCCCGTGGTCGAGGAGCCGCTCTGCGGCGCGTCGCCGAACCACGTCGAGTAGATCTGGTCGTAGGTGCCGTTGGCGCGGATCTCGGCCAGGCCTTCGTTGAAGGCGTCCCGCAGCGCGGGGTTGTCCTTCGGGAACATGAGCCCGAGCTGCAGGTTGCCGGGCACCTCGGCCGCCACCTTCAGCGTCGGCTTCTGCTGGGCGGCGTACGCGACGACCGGGAAGTCCGTGATCGCGGCGTCCACCCGGCCCTGCGCGAGCGCGTTGAACGCGTCGTCGGCCGTGTCGTAGGTCTTCACGGTCGCGCCGTCGACGGTGTTGCCGAGGTCGGCGCCGACGGTGCCGCGCTGGGCGCCGATCGTCTTGCCCGGGAGGTCGTCGAGCGAGGTGATGCTGTCGTCGTCGGCCTGCACCAGGATCGCCTGGTTGGCGCTGAAGTAGCCGTCGCCGAAGTCCACCTGCTTCGCCCGCTCGGGCGTGATCGTCCACGACGAGGCCGACATGTCGAAGCGGCCCTGCTTGATGCTCAGGATGATCGAGTCGAAGCCCTGGTCCACGAACCGGACGTCGGTGATGCCCTGGGTCTCGGCGATCGCCTTCGTCAGGTCGACGTCGAAGCCCTTGGGCTCGGTGGAGCCAGGGTCCGTGAACTCGAACGGGGCGTACGGGATGTCGCTCGCCACCGTGAGCACCCCGGGCGTCTTGAGGCCCAGGTCGGCCGCTGCCGGGGCTGTCGAGGCCCCCGTATCGGCCGCGCCGCTGTCGTCATCGTCGCCGCACGCTGCAAGCCCGAGGGCCAGCACCGCGGCCAGGAGCACCGCGAGGAACCGCCGCATTCATCCACCTCCAACCATGGTCCGAATGCGGCAATGTCGCATACCGGCGGGTCCGATGGCCTTTGGACGTCGGGCCAAGACTCGCTACGGCAGCAGCGCCTCCCAGGCCACCAGGGCCGCCGAGACGAGCGCGTCGTCGGCCGGGTCGGCGCCGGCCGCGGCCACCGCGCGGGCCAGGTCGTCGCCGTCGAGCTCGAACGGGTCGGCCTCCGGCAGCGCCGCGTGCAGCGCCTGGGCCAGGGCCTCAGCGTCGTGCGACCCGGTCAGAGCAGGTTGACCGCGGCCGCCCCGGCGAGGATCAGGATGATCCCGCCGTACCCGATGTAGCCGCTGACCAGCAGCAGGATCGCAAGCGCCACCAGCAGCACCGCGAGCACGCTCCAGGCCACCTTGCCGAGGCCGCCCGCCCCCAGCTCCCAGCCGGTCTCCGGCGGGCGCGCCGAGCGTCGCTTCGGCTTCTCCGATGTCTCCGGCACCGGAGCGGACGTTAGCCGAGGCGCCCCCGGGTGGCGACCCTGGTCGCGAGCTGGCCGCAGGCGGCGTCGACGTCGGCCCCGCGCGAGCGGCGCACCGACGCCTCCATGCCGGCGTCGGCCAGCGCCCGCAGGAACACCTCGCGCCGCGACTGCGACGACGCGCGGTACGGCCCCTCCGTGGCGTTGTACTCGATCACGTTCACGTGGAAGCGCCCGTCGCGGAGCAGCCGGGCGAGCCGCTTCGCGTCGGAGGCGGCGTCGTTCACGCCGTCGAGCAGGACGTACTCGATGAACACGCGCCGCCCCGTCGTGTCGCAGTAGCGCCGGCACGCGCCCAGCAGGCTGGCGATGGGGTAGCGGTTGTTGATCGGCATCAGGGCCGAGCGGGTCACGTCGTCGGCGGCGTGCAGCGAGACGGCCAGGCGCACCGGCAGCGGGTGTTCCGCCAGGCGGGCGATCCCGGGCACCCAGCCGACGGTGGACACGGCGATCCGGCGCGCCGACATGCCCAGCCCGTCGGGCGCGTTGATCGCCGCCGCCGAGTCGAGCACCGCGTCGAGGTTCTGCATCGGCTCGCCCATGCCCATGTAGACGACGTTGGTGAGCCGCGCGCCCTGGGCGTCGGCCTCGCGCGCCGCCAGGACGGCCTGGTCGAGGATCTCGGCGGCCGTCAGGTCGCGCCCGGCGCCCATCGCGCCGGTGGCGCAGAAGTGGCAGCCGAGCGCGCAGCCCGCCTGGCTGGACACGCAGACGGTGCGCCGGCCCTCGGCGTGGGCGATGAGGACCGCCTCGACGGCGACGCCGTCGCCGGCGCGCAGACGCCATTTGACGGTGCCGTCGACCGACTCCGCCCGGTGGTCCGGGGTGAGCGCCCAGAACGGGAGCACGTCCTCGAGGCGCGCGCGCAGCGCGGCGGGCAGCGTCCCGACCTCCGCCCAGCCGTCGGCGCCCGCGCGCTGGGCCTCCACGGCCTGGCGGGCGCGGTAGGCGGGCTCCCCCCACGAGGAGAGGATGCTGCTGAGGGCGGCGCGGTCCACGTCGGCGAGGGTAGCGCCTGGGCCGCGGATGCGGTCTACTTGCGCGTGCAAGCATCTGCTATCGTTGCGCGTGCAACGACACGGCGGCCCGACCGGGACGGACGGAGACCATGAAGCTCGACGGCATCCACCACATCAGCGCCATGACCGGCGACGCCCGCGGCAACCTCGACTTCTACACGCGCGTGATGGGCCTGCGGCTCGTCGCGAAGACGGTCAACCAGGACGACCCGAGCGTGTACCACCTCTTCTACGCCGACGAGCGCGGCACCCCGGGGGCGGAGCTCACGTTCTTCGAGTACCCGGGCCTCCCGCGCGGCCGCGCGGGCGCGGGGATGGTGCACCGCATCGTCTCGGCCGTCGGGTCGGAGGCGGCGCTCGACTTCTGGCAGGCGCGGCTCGGCGACGAGGGCGTCACCGCCGACCGGGTGGCCCCGGACGCCCTCCGCTTCGCCGACCCCGAGGGCCTCGGCCACGAGCTGGTGGTCGCCGGCCGCGACCGGCCGCTGCGGGCGGAGCACCCCGAGGTGCCCGCCGAGCACGCGCTGTCGGGGTTCGTCGGCGTCCGCGCCTACTCGCCCCGCCCGGAGCGCAGCGGCGAGCTGCTCGGGACGCTGATGGGCGCCGAGCGCGCGGGGGACGACGTCTGGGAGCTGCGCGGGCCCACCCGCGGCGCCACGATCGCCTGGGACGCCCCGCCGGATGAGCGCCGGCTGCAGGGCGCCGGAACCGTCCACCATGTCGCGTGGGGCACCACCGCCGCCGAGCACCCCGCCTGGCACGTGCGGCTCGCCGCCGCCGGCGTCCAGGTGACCCCGGTGATCGACCGCTACTACTTCCACTCCGTCTACTTCCGCGAGCCGAGCGGCGTGCTGTACGAGATCGCCGACGACAGCCCCGGCTTCACCCGCGACATGCCGGTGGAGGAGCTCGGCTCGCGCGTGATCCTGCCGGCCTGGCTGGAGGAGCAGCGCGCGGCGGTGGAGGCGCGGCTCACGCCGCTGCCCGACCCGCGGGCGACCTGGGTGCGGTCGTGAGCGCGATCGACCAGTGGACCTACCTGGCCGACCCCGGCCAGGCGGCCGGCGGCCCGGCGCTGCTGATGCTGCACGGGACCGGCGGCACCGAGCGGGAGATGCTCGCGTTCGGCCGGTCGCTGCTGCCGGGCGCCCCGGTGCTGGCGCCGCGCGGGCAGGTCTCGGAGGGCGGCGCGGCGCGGTTCTTCTCGCGCAGCGCCCAGGACCCGTTCCGGTTCCCCGACCTGGCGGAGCGCATCGACGAGCTGGCGGCGTTCGTGCGGGAGGCCGTCGCCGCGCACGGCCTGGAGGCGCGGCCCCTGGTGGCCGTCGGCTACTCGAACGGGGCGAACGCGGCGGCCGACCTCATGCTGCGCCACCCCGGCCTGCTCGCCGGCGGCGCGCTGCTGCGCCCGATGCTCCCGGAGCCGGCCCCGGCCGGGCTGGACCTGACCGGCACCCGGGTGCTGCTGCTGGGCGGGCAGGCCGACCAGATGATCCCCCCGGACCGCGTGGAGGCGCTCGCCGGGGCGCTGCGCACGGCCGGCGCCGACGTGGAGGAGCACTGGGCGCCGACCGGCCACGGCCTGACCCAGGGCGACCTGGACGCCGCGGCCGCGTTCGTGCGCGCCTTCTCAGGACCCTAAGAGCCGATCAGGGCGGCGGCGAGCCGCCGCAGGCCGTCGGCGACGTCGCCGCCCGGCTGCACCGCGATCTCATCGACCCCGTCCGCGGCGAGCGCCTCGGCCCGGTCGCGCAGCTGCGCCGCCGTGCCGGTGAACGACATGGCGGCGATCGTGCCCGCGTCGATGACCGCCGAGTCCTGGGGGAGCACCACCTCGATCAGGTGCCCGCGGTGCAGCGCCTGGTGGCGGCGCGGGCCGCCGTGCTCGGCGTCGACCGCGTCGATGTACGCGCGGGCGCGGGCGCGGAGCGCGTCCGGCAGGCCCTCCAGCCGCCACGGCTGCTCGGCGAACGCGTGGAACGCGACGCCCACGACGGGCCCGACGGCCGCGCGCAGCCGGGGCGAGTCGAGGGGCTCGCCGTCGTCGGCCACGGCGCCGACGGCGTGGACGGTCAGCGGGATGCGATCCCCGATCCCGGCGCGGAGCAGGTGCAGACCCCCGGGGTAGAGGATCCCGGTCAGCGCTCCGTCGCCGTGGTCGCGGGCCAGGGCCTGCGCCCTCGGGCCGCGGCACGAGACGTACAGGGGCACGTCGCCGTCCCCCTCGGCCCCCGCCACCGGCATGTCGCGGATCGGGGCGCCGCCCTCCACGTGCCGCCGCTCCTCCCCCGCGAGTAGGCCGCGCACGTCGTCCAGCTCGCGGGCCAGCCGGCGGATCGGCACCGGCCCCAGACCGAGCGTGAACCGGCCGGTGAACCCGGCGCCCACCGCGGCCCGCACGCGCCCAGGTGCGAGGGCCGCGAGCGTCCGCAGCCCGGCCGCCGTCGCGGCGGGGGCCCGCAGGCCCGGCACGACCACGCCGATGCCCAGGGCGATCCGCGACGTGCGGTCGGCCGCCCGCGCCAGGGTGGCGAACGGGTCGTGGTAGAGCAGCGGCGAGTCGTACACCCAGGCGGCCCCGAACCCGAGCTCCTCCGCCAGGGCGATGTGGTCGGGCGTGTCCCGGACGGGCGCCAGGAACGCCGCGACGCCGGGGAGCGCGGTCACGGCGTCGCCTGGGCGTCCAGGGGGGCGGCCGCCGGGGCGGCGGGCACCGGCTCGCGCGCGCCGAGCCGGGGCATCCGCGAGGCGGCGAGGGCGGCGGCCACCAGGAAGGCCGCGGCCACGAGCAGCGCGGAGCGGAACCCGTCGGCCACCAGGTCGCGCCCGTCGGCGTCGACGCGGCCGAGGGCGTCCTCCAGCGCGCCCGGCAGGTTGGCGTGGAGGATGGCGCCGAGCACCGCCGCGCCGAGCGCGCCGCCGATGTAGCGGCTGATGTTGGGCAGCGCCGACGCCACGCCGAGGCGCGCGGCGGGGACCCCGTCGATCGCCGTCATCGTGATCGAGGAGGTGGAGGTCGCGAGCCCGACCCCGAACGCGATGATCCCGGGGAGCAGCACCGCGTAGCTCTGCGCGCCGGCCGCCATGGCCATCCACACGGCGCCCGCCGCCGCGACCACGAACCCGATCGTCGCCAGGCGCTCCGATCCCACGGGCGCGATGGCCCGGCCCGCCAGCGGGGCGACGACCATGAACGAGGCGGCGATCGGCGTGATCCCGATCGCGAGCTGGACGGGCTCGAACCCCAGCACGGCCGTCAGGTAGAACGGCAGCAGGATCAGCGTCCCGAACAGCGCGGCCGACGACGCCATGGCCGCCAGGTTGGCGGTGGCCAGCCCGCGGCGGCGCAGGAGGCGCAGGTCGATCATCGGCGCGTCCGCCCGCAGTTCATGGCGCACGAACAGGGCCAGGGCCGCCGCGCCGAGGACGAACGCGGCGACGGTGGGCGCCGCGGCCCAGCCCCACGCCTCGCCCCGCGAGAGGGCCACCAGCACGGAGAACAGGCCCACGGCAGCGAGGGCCGCGCCCGGCAGGTCGAACCGGCGGTCGGCGTCGGGCGGCTTGGACTCCACCAGCACGAGCGCGGCCCCGGTGAGCACCACCACGCCCATCACGGGCGTGAACCAGAAGACGCTGCGCCAGCCGAACACCCCGACCAGGACGCCCGCGATGTTGAGCGACAGCACCGGCGCGAGGCCCAGGACGCCGCCCATCACCCCCAGCGCGACGCCGCGCTCGCGGCGGCTGACGAACAGCTCGGCCGCGTACGCGTACGCGGTGGGGGCCATCGCGCAGGCGCCGACGGCCTGGAGGATCCGGAACGCCACCAGCGCCGGGGCGTTCGGGGCGAGCGCGCACAGCACCGAGGCGACGCAGAGCACCAGCACCCCGGCGACGAACACGCGGCGGCGGCCGTAGAGGTCGCCCGCGCGCCCGGCCAGGGCGAGCAGCGTCGCCTGCGTCACGAGGAAGCCCGTGACCACCCACGAGATGGACGGCACGTCCACGCCGAGGTCGGCCGCCATCGTGGGCAGCGCGATGTTCACGATGCTGACGTTGACGATCGAGAGCATCATCCCGCTCGCCACCACCAGCAGCGCCAGCCAGCGCCAGCGCGGGTGCGCGAGGAGACGGGCCCGGACCGCCACAAGCCGGGTTGCGGCGCGGTCCCTCACCCGCCGATTGTACGTCGCGCGTGGAGTACCCTGGGGGGGTGGCGCAGGAGGGCGAGAAGCTGTGGGGGTACGCCAGCCTGGCGCGGCTGTGGTCGTGGACCCTCATCGTGGTCGCCGTGCTGCTGCTGGGGCTGTCGATCGCCATCCAGGCGGCCACCGAGGAGGGCCTCGACGCCCGCTGGTGGGCCGCGGCCCTGGGCATCACCGGCCTGACCGGCGTGATCTCCTACCCGTTCTTCCGCGTGTGGCTCCGCAAGACGGCGCTGCCGTCGGTGCGCCTGCCGCAGGCGGTGCGCGCGTCCGGTCCCCGCCGGCTCGAGGCCACCCCGCGCGACTGGCGGCGCTGGGCGCTGTTCACCGGCGTGGTGATCCTGGTCGGCGGCGCGGCGATGCTCACGTTCCTGATCGGCGTGCTCGGGCGCGGCGGCACCGCCGAGGGCGTGGTGGTCGGGATGCTCGCCGCCTGGGGCCTGGCGACCCTGGAGGACGCGCGGCGCATCCGGTCGATCGAGGCCGCCGAGGGGCGGCGCTACTACGCCGCCTGCCGGCGCCCGACCGGCGTCGGGAACCGCCTGGTGTGGCTGCCGCGGCGCCCGGCGGGGGAGGCCGGCTCGACCGCCGCCTAGACGCTCCCCTCCCGGTGGAGGTCGGGGAAGAGGCGCTCCGGCCGCTCCGCGTAGAACTCGGTGTAGCCGCAGCGGGCGCAGGTCTCGGCCCGGACGGCGCTGACCCGGCCCGAGGCCATCGCGGACCTCCGGCGTTTGAGGCTCACGATCCCGGAGAGAACCGTGAACTCCATCGGACCTTGGCACTTCGGGCAGGCGGTGGACACGGTGCTAGCATACCCCCGTGGGTATCCACGATCGGTGACGAGGAGGAGCAGTTGGCCGACGTCCACGACGTGATGATCATCGGCGGGGGGCCGGCGGGKTACACCSCGGCAATCTACGCCGCGCGGGCCAACCTGTCGCCGTACGTGGCCGAGGGCTTCGGCGCCGGGGGCCAGCTCATGCTGACCAGCGACGTCGAGAACTTCCCCGGCTTCCCGGAGGGCATCCAGGGTCCCGAGCTGATGCAGGCGATGCGCGCCCAGGCCGAGCGCTTCGGCGCCCACCTGGAGTCGGCGGACGTGACCCGCGTCGACCTCTCCCAGCGCCCGTTCCGGGTGTGGGTGGACGACGAGGAGCACCTCGCCCGCAGCGTGATCATCTCGACCGGCGCGTCGGCCCGGTGGCTCGACCTGCCCAGCGAGACGCGGCTGCGCGGCTTCGGCGTGTCGACCTGCGCCACCTGCGACGGGTTCTTCTTCCGCGACAAGCCGATGGTGGTCGTCGGCGGCGGCGACTCGGCCATGGAGGAGGCGCTCTTCCTGGCGCGCATGGCGTCGCACGTCACCATCGTCCACCGCCGCGACCAGTTCCGCGCCTCGCCGATCATGGCCCAGCGCGCGCTGTCGCACGACAAGATCTCCGTCCGCTGGAACGCGGAGATCGAGGAGGTCGTCGGCGCGGAGAAGGTCGAGGCCGTCCGCGTGCGCGACACCGTCACCGGCGAGCTCGAGGACATCCCGGCCGCCGCGATGTTCGTCGCGATCGGCCACGACCCGAACACGGCGCTGTTCCGCGACCAGCTCGCGCTGGACGAGGCGGGCTACATCGTCACGGACGGGACCCGCACGAACGTCGAGGGCGTCTACGCCTGCGGCGACGTGCAGGACACCGAGTACAAGCAGGCGATCACCGCGGCCGGCAGCGGCTGCATGGCCGCCATGGACGCGGAGCGCTGGCTCGAGGCCGGCGGCGCGCACGAGACCGGGGCGCCCACCGAGGCCCTCGCGAGCGGAAAGGACCGATAGATGGCAGAGGGTGTGCTCGAGATCACGACGGACAACTTCCAGGGCACCGTCCTGGACAACGAGAAGCCGGTGCTCATCGATTTCTGGGCGGAGTGGTGCGGCCCGTGCCGCATGTTGAGCCCCGTCGTGGAGCAGATCGCCAAAGAGCGCGAGGGTCAGCTCGTGGTGGGCAAGCTCAACGTGGACGACCACGCCGAGATCGCCCAGCGCTACAACGTGCAGGGCATCCCGTTCCTGGGCCTGTTCGAGCACGGGAAGCTCGCGCGGCACGCCGTGGGCGCCATGCCGAAGGCGCAGCTCGAGCGCGCCCTGGGCCTGGAGTAGGACCGGTGCCCAGCTACGACCTGGCCTGTACCGCCTGCGACCACCGGTTCGAGGCATTCCGCCAGGGCTTCCTGCGCGACGAGGACCGGGTGTGCCCGGAGTGCGGCGCCGCCGAGGCCCGGCAGCTCTTCACCGGCTTCGTGACCGCCCGCCCGAGCTCCGGTGACGGCGCGCCGTCCGTGGTCGGGTTCGGCGGCGGCGGGGGCTGCTGCGGCGGCTCCTGCGGGTGCGGGCACTAGCGATGGCGACCACCGCCCCGCGTCCGGCGCCGGATCAGCTGATGGTCCGGCTCCGCCGCGCGGAGGGCCAGCTGCGCGGCGTCCAGCGGATGCTGGGCGAGGGGGCCGACTGCCAGCAGGTCCTCACCCAGCTCGCCGCGATCAAGGCGGCGATCGATCAGGTCGGGCTCCACCTGATCTCCGAGCGCTTCCGCACCTGCATGCTGGACGGCGAAGCCGGGTGCGAGGAGTCGTTCGAGGACGCGATCGCGACGTTCCTGCGCTTCGCCAGCCTGGCGAAGTAGCCGCCGGCCGGTCCGCGGACCGGTCCACCGGCGGCCGCGCCGTCGCGGCCGCTCCGCCCGTCCCCCCTCGCCGGCCCCGCGGCCGGGAGGGGGTATCGGGCTCCTCGATCCATCCGTGAGGCCCGGGCGACATGCCGGGCCTCACAACGCGGCGACGCGGGCGGCCGCGCCGTTCCGGGGGGCCGTGGCCGCGCGGGCGAGCGCGCTGGAGCGCAGCGCCTGGCAGACCGACAGGGCGACCTTGTAGCCGGCGTCCGACTCCGAGCCGGTCATCACCATCGTCCCCGCCGCACGCCCCGACAGGGCACGCATCAACCGCCGCGGACGCTCCGACACGATCATCACCGGCCGGTCATCCCCCACCAACCCCTCCGCAAGGCCACCCCAATCGGCGTCCTCACCCCGCATGTCCAACATCACGATGTCCCCCGAGGAGGGCGCCTGCCCATCCGGACGAGCCTCCGCCGCCATCACCACATACCCCAACCTGGTCAACGTCTCCTCGAGCGCCGACCGGCCGAGCCCCTCGGGCCCCAACACCAGGATCTGCATCGGCTGAATCACTTCCAACCCCTTCACGAACGCGGATGAACACACACCACCCGACCAGGAGGTCGCGGTGGTGCAGGACGCGAACGGGCCACACCGGGCGCTGGGTGCAGACGCACCTCGCCCAGGGGCCGGGGTCGAACTAGCCGGGCCGGCGCACCGCCAAGCCGTGACCACTGCGCGGACCGACAAGGCCCGCCAACCAGATCCGCTCAGACCCACCCGGCCGCGGCGCAAACGCCGCCAACAGGACCACCCCGAGCATCACCAAAAGGAAGATCGCCCCCGCCGGCACCGGACCAGTGCCCGGCAGGATGTAGGACGCCAGCACCGCCAACAGGCTCTGCGCCGGCGCCGGTCCCGCCGGCGACACCAACTGCGGCGCCGCGATCTCCGCCGTCGCATCCTCGGCACCGAACACGACCGGACCCTGGGACGGGTCACGGCCCGCGACCGGGCCGGACACGTCCGGGCGGTGGTGCGGGTCGAGCGTGATGAGGCTGCCCCGCAGCGGCACCGATGCCGCGGCGAGCGCCTCCGTGCCGTCGACCGCCGCGCGGGACGCCACCGAGATCGGGTCCGCGCCGCTCAGGCTGGGCGGCCCGCCGAGGTCGAAGGGCGTCACGACGTCGGTCGCCTGCGTGGAGACCGTCGCGGTCGTGGGAACGGTGACGGTGACCTTCGGCGGCTCCGTCGGCGCGATGGTGCCGATGGACGGCGGCCGCGGCGCCTCGGGCGCGATCAGGACCGGCACCAGCTCGCCCACGCCAGGCGTCGGCGCGGCCGTCTCGCCGGCGGGCACTGCCGGCTCGCCGGGCAGCACCTCCGGGATGGTCGGCAGCGGCAGCTGGATCTCCGGCAGGTTGATCACCGGGAGCGGCGGAAGGTCGATGGTGGTGGAGCCACCGGAGGGCGCGGGCGGCGTCGGCGTCGGCTCGGTCGCCGCGGGCGGGGCCTGCGGCTCCTGCGCGGCGGGCTGCTCGGCCACCGGCTGCTCGGCCGGGGTGGGCTCCGTCGTGGTCGGGGCGGGCTGCTCGGCGGCCGGCGTCTCCTCGGCGACAGGCGGCGCCTGCTCCGTGGTGGTCGCGGGCTGCTCGGTCGTGGCGGCCGGCCCGTCCGTCGTCGCGGGCTGCTCCGTGGTCGTCGCGGGCTGCTCGGTCGCCACGCCCGCCGTCCCCTCGTCCGCCATGGCGATCGCCGGCACCGCCAGCGCCACCAGGAGGGCGATCACGAGCACGCGCAGCCAGGCCGCGAGGCCGGCGGGGCGTGACGTCGTGGAGGAGGGGATCAAGGTCGAACCTTCTGACGCACGATGCAACGTCCGCGGAGAGGGTTTCCGCAGCTCGGCACGATACACCGAACCGGTGGCGCAAGCACGTAATTTCCGTTCGTCATCTTCACGACCCCCCCGCGGGCACCGCCAGCGGGACCAGTTCGGGGAGCGCCGCGATGGTCGGACAGGTCCCCGGGGCGCGTCCGCCGGCCCGGTCGATGAGCACCGCGCGCACCCCCGCGGCGGCCGCGCCGGCGCAGTCGTACGCGGGCAGATCGCCGCAGTGGAGCGCCGCACCGGGCGGCACCCCGAGCGCGCCGAGCGCGTGATGGAAGATCGCCGGGTCGGGCTTGCCGGCGCCGACGACGGCGCTCGCGGCCACCACGTCGAAGCGGTCGGCCACGCCCAGCCCGCCGAGCACGTCCGCCAGGCCGCAGTCCCAGTTGCTGACCACGCCGAGGCGCAGGCCGGCGTCGCCCATCGCGTCGAGCGCGGGCAGTGCGTCCGGGAGGAGCTCGAACCGGAGCGCGTCCACCAGGATGTCGGTCAGGCGCGGAAGCGGCGGGACGTCATCGCCGAGCCCCTCGGCAAGAACGGCCGCGCACCTGAGCCGAAGGGACGCGAGGCTCGCGGCGTCGTACCCCTCGTCGTGGTGGGCGCGGTAGTGGAGGACCTCCGCGCGGAGCGCCGCGGCCACCCGCTCCGGCGGATGGGGGTGCCCCTCCGCGGCCAGCAGCGCACCGAGGCGGCCCACCGGGTCGTCGAGGGTCACGAGCGTGCCGTAGGCGTCCAGCAGCACGGCCTCCACGCGCACCGCGCCGCTCATGGGATCCGGGGGACCGGCGCTATGATCGCGTCCCTCATGCGGGGGACACCGGCGGGGGGCGACGGGTGACGCGCCGGAGAATCGTCATCGGGACGATCGTCGCGGTCCTCGCGTGCGTGGTGTGGGCGCCGACGCTCATCGCCGAGCACTACGCGGACGGACCCGGGGGAGCGGAGGTCGGGATTGCCAGGCTGGATCGCGGATGGGAGTTCGTCTATCACGCCGTGCGCCTGTCCCGCGGCGCGCGCCTCGGCAACGAGGATGCGGCGCTGACCCGCGCGCGTGACGTCTGGGCCAGCCGGCCCGGCGCGCAGTCGGTCGACCTCGTCTACATGGACGGGCCCTTCCGCGTGCCGGTGCCTGAGGGCGGTGTGGAGCCCGCGCCCGGGCGCGCCACGGCCACGCCCCTGTCGCCGCTCGGCTGGGTGGTGCGCGGCCGCGTGTGCGCGGGCGGCCCGCTGCAGCCCATCGGCGTGCTCGACTACCCGACGGGCCGCGTCGCCTGGAACATCCGGCCGGTGAGCTGCCCGTGAGCGACCTGCGGCGACGGCGGCGCGGCCGCGAGCGCAAGCGGCGGCGCAAGCGCTCGAACCTGTGGATGATCATCGCCGGGTCGTTCGTGGCCCTGTTCGGCGGAATCGTCCTGTTCTCCGCGCTGGCCGTCCATTCCGTCGCCGAGGACCTCAACTTGAAGGACGGGGACCTCAAGGAGATCCGCCTCGGCCAGAACACGCGGATCTACGACAAGAACGGGAAGCTCCTCGGCATCGTCGCGGGCGTGACCAACCGGACCGTCGTCCCGAGCCGCCGCATCCCGCAGGTGCTGAAGGACGCCACCGTCGCGATCGAGGACAAGCGCTTCTACGAGCACCACGGCGTGGACTACTACCGCCTCCTCGGCGCCGCGTGGCGCGACCTGGAGAGCGGATCGGCCAACCAGGGCGGCAGCACGATCACGATGCAGCTGATCAAGAACCTCTACGACCCGCGTGCCGACCGGACGCTCTCCAAGAAGATCGAGGAGGCGTACCTCGCCTACCAGTACGAGGAGAAGTACTCGAAGGACGAGATCCTGGCGAAGTACCTGAACGGCGTCTTCTACGGCCAGAACGCGGTCGGCGTGCAGGCCGCGTCGCTCACGTACTTCGACAAGGACGTCTGGGACATCAACCTCCAGCAGGCGGCGCTGCTCGCCGGCCTGCCGCAGGCGCCGAGCAGCTACAACCCCTTCGCCAACCCCGAGGAGGCGAAGGCCCGGCGCAACCTGGTGCTCGACGAGATGGCGGACCAGGGCTACATCAGCGCCGATCTCGCCGCGAAGGCGAAGAAGTCGGGCCTGGCCCTGAAGCGGGGCAACGCGTACAAGGCGAAGCGCGAGGAGTACTTCTTCGAGTACGTCCGCCAGCTGCTGATCGACCGCTACGGCGAGAAGCGGGTCCAGCAGGGCGGCTTCAAGGTCTACACCACGATCGACCCGGCCCTGCAGTCGGCGGCGCGCAGGGCGATCAGGGAGAACCTCTACTACGAGGACGACCCCGCCTCGGCCGTGGTGATGGTCGACTCCCAGAAGGGCTACATCCGGGCGATGGCGTCGAGCGTCCGGTTCTCGGCGGAGAACCAGTTCAACTTCGCCACCCAGGCCGAGCGCCAGCCGGGATCGACGTTCAAGACCTTCGTCCTGACGGAGGCGATCCGCGAGGGGATCAACCCCTACACCACCCTCTACGCCTCGAAGAAGCTGGACTTCGTCGACCCGCACTACGGCCCGATCGACGTCTCCACGTACTCGAACACGTACCGCGGGGCCATCCCGATCGCGTCGGCCACGCTCTCGTCCGACAACTCGGTGTACCAGCAGCTGACGCTGGACGTGGGCCCGAAGAAGGTGATCCAGACCGCCTACGACATGGGCGTGTCGAAGGACCGCGACCTGCCGGACGTCGCCTCCATCGGCCTCGGCGCCGGCGAGGTGACGCCGCTCGACATGGCCGACGCGTACGCGCCGCTGTCGAACGGCGGCTACCGCGTGACGCCGCTCGCGATCACCAAGATCGTCAAGCCCAACGGCGACATCGACGTGTTCAGGCCGGAGCGCAAGAAGATCTTCACGGACGGCGTGGCGTACGAGGTCACGCGCATCCTCCAGAACAACGTGACCGGCGGCACCGGCACCGGCGCCCAGATCGGCGTGCCGGTGGCGGGCAAGACCGGCACCACCAGCGACTTCCGGGACGCGTGGTTCGTCGGCTACACGCCCAAGTACTCGACCGCCGTCTGGGTGGGCTACCCCAACGCGACCGGCGCGGCGCGGTTCATGACCAGCGTCCACGGGATCGCGGTGGCCGGCGGGTCGTTCCCCGCGTCCATCTGGGCGGACTACATGCGCGTGGTCGTCGACCGCGACGGCGGCTCCGACTCGTTCCCGCTGCCGGACGAGCCCATGACCTGGTCGCCGTTCACCAGCGACTTCACCCGCTCGGCCGCCGCGCTGGCCGCGAGCGCCGCCGCCGCGTCGTCGGCGGCGTCCACGGACAAGACCGAGTCCAAGGGCACGACCGCGGCCCAGCCGCCGCCGCCGAGCACCGCCCAGCCGCCGGCGCCCACGCCGGCGCCCCCGGCGTCGACGGTCGCCCCCGTGACGCCGCCCGCGCCCAGCCCGACGCCGCCGGCGCCCGCGACGCCGCCGCCGGCCCCTCCGACGACGCCCACACCGCCACCTCCCACGACGCCGTAGGATCGCGGGTGACGGAAGGGGGGTACCCCCCGGGATGATGGTGCGAGCGGGACGGGTGGCGCGGACGTGGGGACGGCGGTCGATGACCGCCGCCGCGACGCCCCTCGGGGCGGCGGTCGTGGCCGGGCTCGTCACCGCCGCGCTGCTGCTGTTCGGCCCGCCCGGCGGCGACCAGGCGGCCCACCTGTACCTGACCCAGGCCTGGCGGGACAACGGCTGGCAGCTCTGGGACAACTTCTGGTACTCGGGTCGCTACGCCCAGATCAACTACAGCCTGCTCTTCTACCCCTTCGCGGGCGTCGCCGGGACCACGTTCGCGGTGAGCGCCTCGTGCGCCGGGGCGGCGGCGGCCTTCGCCGCGCTGCTGCGGCGCCGCTGGCCCCAGATCGCGACCGGGCCCTCCGTGGCGTTCGCGCTGCTGGTGCCGCTGGGCGCCGCCGCCGGCACCTACCCGTTCCTGCTCGGCCTGGCCCTGGCGCTCGGCACGCTCCTGGCGCTCGAGCTCGGCTACCGCGCGTTCGCGCTCCTCGGAATCGTGCTGACGGCGATGGCCCACCCGCTGGCGCTGGCGTTCCTGCTGGTGGTGCTCGCCGCCGTGGGGGCAACCACCCGCGGGTGGTGGCACCGGCCCGGCGACCTGGTCATCGCCGGCGGCGCCGCCGTGGTGGCCGGCTCCCAGCTGCTGCTGCTGCGCGGCTTCTCGACGGACGGCGCCCGCTACCCGTTCGACCCGAAGGACGCGCTCGCCATCGCCGGCTTCTGCATCGCCGGGCTGCTGCTGACGCGCGGGCTGCCCGACCAGCGCCCCCTGCGCGCCGTGTTCATCGGCTACGCGGCGCTGGGGGCCGCGGCGTTCGCGCTGTCGTCGCCCCTCGGCGGCAACGCGGTGCGGCTGATGCTGCTGATGGGCGTGCCCCTCCTGCTGCTGCCGCTCGCCGCCCGGGGCTTCCGTCCCCGGGGCATCGCGGTGTCGCTCCTGGCCGTCGCGCTGATGTGGCAGGCGCTGCCCGCCGTCGCCGGCTGGCGCACGGCCGCGGACTCGCGCGCCCAGGACGAGCGCTTCTGGTACCCGGTGATCGGGTGGCTGGAGCAGCACCCCGACACGAACCACCGCGTCCAGGTGGTCGCGACCGCCGACAACTGGGAGGCCTACTACCTGGCCCGGCGCGGCGTGCCGCTCGCCCGGGGCTGGTTCCGCCAGGACGACTTCCCCGCCAACCAGGCGCTCTACGAGGACCTGACGCCCGCCCGGTACATCACCTGGCTGCACCGCACGGGCGTCCGCTGGGTGTTCCTGCCGGACGACCCGCTCGACTACAGCGCCCGCCGGGAGGCCGCGCTGCTGAGCTCCGGCCAGTCCGGCCTGGAGCGGGTGGCGCAGATCGGCGGCTGGACGGTGTTCGCGGTGCCCCACGCGGTGCCGATCGCGACGCCCGCGGACGGCATCTCGGTGCTCGCCCTGACGTCCACCAACATCACGCTGGACGTGAAGGAGCCGGGGACGTACCGCCTGCGGCTGCGCTACACGCCGTACTGGCAGGTGGAGCGCGGCAGCGCGTGCGCCGAGCCGCGCGAGCCCTTCGGAACCGACCTGCGGGTGGACCGGCCCGGCGTGGTGCGCCTGGGCTTCGACGTGCGTCTGGGGACGTTCGTCGGCGCGGTGTTCGGCAGCCAGGGCGGCTGCGCCAGCTCGCCGGCCGTGATCGCCGCCGCGACCCGCTGAGCCCGGGGCCCTAGGGAGGGCCGATCCGGGGCGCCCACTGGGGTCCGCCGAGGCTCCAGTCCAGCGCCGCGTGGAAGTCGTTGATCAGCAGCGCCCAGATGTACCAGCCGATGATCGACGCGACGCCGAAGAACGCGCTCGCCCGGTAGATCGTGAGCATCACGGAGTCGCTGGCCCTGGTCCGCAGCCACAGCCAGAACGTGTCGCGCGGGACGATCTCGGTGTGGAAGTGGTGCGCGGTGAACATGCGCCAGTTGAACGACAGCCACACCGCCCACAGGATGTCCCACACCCCGCCGAGCGACGTGTAGTACGCGATCGCATCCTCCTTCCGCCCCGCCTGGCCCACGTACTCCCAGACGTCGAGGTGGAGGTGCCACTCGCTGAACGGGAAGAACAGCATCACGCCGACCGAGTCGAGCGTGTCCGAGAACACGTGGGCCCACGCCCCCAGCACGAACGAGAACGCCCAGATCCAGTTGCGGCTGAGCGCGAAGATCAGCGCGCCCACCAGCACGCCGAACGCCAGCGAGTGGGTGAAGCCGACGCCGGGGAAGCCGCGGTGGAGCTGGACGGGGTCGTCGACGAGCTTCTCGTGGCCGGACCACCCGAGGCCGTAGACGGCCCACTTCGTCGCGATGTCGGGGGAGTAGCTGCCGAGCAGGCACAGCGGCAGGCTGACCACGCCGCCGAGCTTGGCGCGGAAGAGGTACGGCTCGAGGTCGTGTGCCGCCCAGCTCACCGGCCGTCCCGCGGGGGGAGCGGCGGGACGGGCCGCGGGAAGAGGCGCCCGGCGATCCAGGTCACCACGAGCAGGTACGGGATGGACTCCCAGAAGCCGAGCAGGAAGAACGGCTGGTGGAAGGCGCCGAGCAGCGCGTAGGCCAGGACGGCGACCGTCCAGAAGGCCACGGCCAGCCGGGGGCGGACGACGCCGGAGCCGGACGGTCCGCCCGCGGGCGGGGAGGGGGGCTCGGGCACGCCGGGACTGTTCACGCTTGCGACCGGGTTCGCAAGGGACGACGCTCCCGCGGATGCCGCCCGAGACGATCCGGATCCTGACGTGGAACCTGTTCCACGGCCGCGACGGACTGCCCGGCCTGGGCCCCACACGCCGCTCCACGTGGCTGCGCCGGCCGGAGGAGGACGGCGTCCACGTGCACCTGAACCGCAAGCTCACGGCCCAGATGGCGGCCCGCATCCGCGCCTGGGCACCCGACGTGTGCGCCCTCCAGGAGGTGTCGCTGCGGGGGTTGCGCGAGGTGGCGGAGCTGACCGGGATGGCCGCCGTCTGGGCCGCCACCGGGCCGCTGGTCGGGCCGGCCTGGCTGCGCGACGCCCTGGCTGCGCGCAACCCGGACCTCTGGCGCACCCACGAGAGCAACGTCAACGCGCTGCTGATCGCCCCGCGGCTGGCGCTCGTGCCCGGGAGCCGGGAGGCGGTGCGGCTCAACCCGCCCCGCACCATCCTGCGCGACGCCCGCGAGCTGCGGCTGTCGCGGGGCGAGCTGAGGCGGTGGATCCCCGAGCCGCGGCGGATCGTGCTGGCGCGGGTGCGGCTGCCCGGGGGCGGCGAGCTGGTCGCGGGGAGCGTCCACTGCCACAACGCCCGCCACCCGGACGTGACCGGCCGCGAGATCGCCCGGGCCGCGGCCGCCGTCCGGGCCGCCGCCGGCGGCGGCCCGGCTCTGCTGGCCGGCGACCTGAACGCCCCGCCGACGCACCCGGCGCTGGCGGCGCTCGCCGGCGGCGGCTGGGACGGGGCCGCCCCGGGCGGCGGCATCGGGATCGACCGGATCGTCCACCGGGGCCTCGAGACCGTTGAGGCCCCGCACCGCCTGGATGCCGGCGAGCGCGAGGTGGGCGTGGCGTGGGGCGGCCGCACGCGGCGCCTGCGGCTGTCGGATCACGACGCCGTGGTCGCGGTGCTCAGGGCGATCTGATCTCGAGCTGCGCCACCAGCAGCACGATCAGCAGTACGGCGGCGACCGCCGCGACCCGGGGCCGCCCCGGCCGCTCGTACACCCAGTCGGCCAGCGGCCAGACCAGCGGGAACGCCAGCAGGCCCAGGCGAGCGAACGACTGGAGCGTGCCGCTCGACAGCGGGATGACGAGCACCGCCGCCGAGTAGGCCACCCACGGGGAGCGCAGCCCGCCCTCGCGGCGCCACAGCCGGACGAGCAGCCAGACGTAGAGGGCCAGGAATGCCAGGTCGCGCGCCGTGGCGGTCCAGGCGGCAGTGAAGCGCGCGTCGCGGACCAGGTCCCAGCCCGCCGAGACCTCGCGGGGCATGTCGGTGACGATCCCGATGCCGAGCTGCCCGCGGTCCCACGCCTGCTGCGCCTCGAACGGCAGCATCGCCGAGCCCCGGGCGGCCGCCATCCAGCCGAGGAAGACCCCGACGGCCACGACGCTGGGCGCCGCGGCCAAGGCGATGCGGCGCCAGCGGCCGGGCGCCGGCTCGCGGACGGCCAGCAGGATCAGCAACAGCACCACRATCCCGCCGGTGGGACGGCTCAGCGCGGCGACGGCGGCCAGCAGGCCCGCGATCGCCCAGCGGTTGCGGACCGCCGCCAGGGCGGCCCCGATCGCGCTCGCCAGCGCCAGCCCCTCCGTGTAGGCGAGCGAGCAGTAGAGGGCCGGGGGCAGCAGCGCGAGCGTCCAGACGGCGCGGCCGGCGGCCAGCGCGTCCGCGCGGCCGCGCGTGAGGGCCCACAGCGCCCACAGCGCGCCCAGGAACGCGAGGTTGGCGATCACCACCGCCGCGATGAACGGGTTCGCGGCGATGCCGATGGCCGCCGCCATGATCCCGGGCATGAGCGGGAAGAACGCCAGGTTGGTGTAGATCTCGCCGACCTGGCCCATGTCGTGGGCGTAGCCGTGGCGGGCGACGTCCAGGTACCAGGTGGTGTCCCACCCGCCGAGCAGCGAGAGCCAGTCCGGCACGTACGGGTCGACGCCGCGCTCCGGGACCCCCAGCAGGACGCTCAGGACGATCGCGGCGCCGATCACCAGCGCCCGGGACGCCGCCCACGCCACCAGGGGCGTCCGGAGGGACTCCGCCAGCCGCCTCACCGGCGGCGACCGGACAGCGCCAGGCCGAGGCCGACCAGCAGCACCGCCCCGGCGACGATCGGCGTCACCACGGCGGCGGCCTCCAGGTCGATCGCGGTGGGCACCCGCGCGGGCCCGCCGGGCGGCCCCACGACCAGGTCCAGCCGGGGATCGGCCGCCGCCCACACCGACAGGCCCAGGGCGAGCGCGCCGCACGCGGCCGCGAGGCCCCCGGCCACCCGGGCGGTGGCGGCGGCGCCCGACGGGCGGGCCGACAGCTGGAGCGCCCCGGCCAGGACCACCAGGGCGCCGAGCACCGGCAGCAGCCACAGCTGGCCCGCGCCCGCGAAGCCGCTGGCGTGGGTCGGCGCGCCGACCGGCGGGGCCGTGTACCAGCCGAACGCCGGCAGCGCCGCCATCGCCGCGCCCGCGCCGGGCAGCGCGAGCGCCGCCCCGGTCAGCATCGTCAGCCGGATCATCCTCTCGAACCGCATCGCCCTGCTCCCTCCTGCATCCTGCCTGTCTCTTATACACATCTGCGGCACGGACTGGCCCATGCCCGCGCCCGGCGCCGCCATCGCCGCGCCCAGGCCAAGCAGCAGCGCTCCCGCCGCCCGGCGGCCGATCACGGGCCCACCCGCCGGAACACGGAGACCCCGTCCTCCTCGAACACCCGCTCCACGTCCGGCCGCGCCGCGAACGCCGCGAGGCGGACGGCGTGGGCGCGCGGCAGCAGACGGTCCGCCAGGTAGGGCCGCTTGGCGTCGACGATGATCCAGCGGGCGTCGCCGATCACGGGGAAGGTGTACACGCGCTCGCGCTCCGAGAGGTGTGACCCGAAGAGGTTGCCCGCCGAGACGGGGACGTCGTCGGGGATCAGGGCCACCGCCTTCGCCATGACGCGCGAGTGGTCGGTCACGCGGTACTGCTCGGTGCGGGCGTCGGACCCCACGGCGGGGATCGCGCCCCACCACGGCAGCGGCCCTAGGTAGACCCCGGACGCTGCGACCATCCCCACCCAGACCGCCGCCACCACGCCCGTCCGCCGCATCGCCGGGACCAGGGACGCCGGGGCGCGGCGGCGCAGGGTCGCGAGCCCCAGGATCGAGGCGGCCACCAGGAACGGCACGACGACCGCCACGTACTGGAACTGGATCGAGTACTGCGGGAAGTACTCGGCCAGCACGTTGATGAGCGCCTCCGGCAGCGCCCCCGCCGCCAGCAACGGGGCCAGCAGCGGCAGGAACAGGAGCGGGATGAGCAGGGCGCCGAGGTAGCTGAGCCGGGGGTACCCGGCCACCCACTGCACCGCCTCCCACGGCGAGCCCACGTCGTAGCGGCTCGAGAACTCCGTCCCCCGGCCGTCGTTGAAGTGCGGGATCACCACCTTCATCGCGAACGCGACCCACGCCACCGACACGGCCGCCAGCACCGGCCCGTACCGGCGGCCCGTGCCGCGCACGAACATCCAGACGCCCAGCACGGCCAGCGCCAGGCCCACCTCCTCCTTGGTCAGGAGGGTCAGCCCCGCCAGCACGGAGAGCGCCACGTAGCGGCGCTCCTCCGCCGCCCAGATGCACCACAGCAGCAGGGGCGCCGCGAGGGTCACGGGGTGGAACTCGGCCACCGTCGTCCACATGAGCGGCGGGTACAGCAGGTACACCGCCGCCCCGGCCACGGCCAGGCGGTCGTCGCCGAGCCAGCGGCGGCCGAGCATGAACGCGGGGACGGCGCCGGTCGCGACGATGATCGCCTGCGACACCAGCAGCGCCTCGGGCAGGTGCCCCGTCCAGGTGAGCGGCGTGAACAGCACCAGGATCGGGTCGACGTGCGCGCCGAGGCGGCTGAACTGGCGGCCGAGCTGGTCGGTGGTCTCCAGCGGCCGCCCCTGGGCCGTGCTCCACACCGCCTGGACCATGTTCCCCACGTCGAAGCGGCCGGTCCAGAACGCCCGCTGGCGCTGCACGGACAGGTAGCTGAAGAGTCCCGCGTACACCGCCATCATCGCGACGACGGCCGCGGCGGGCCGCCGCGACGGGCGGATCACCGGTCGCGGCCCACGACGACGAGGATCGCGATCACCACGAGCTCCACCACGGTCAGGACCAGCCGCGTGCCCACCGACAGGGCCACCGCCACGCCCGTGGGCAGGTTCTGCGCCAGCGCCAGCGCGAAGGCGCCCTCGCGCACCCCCAGGCCCGACGGAAAGATGAACGCGACCATCGACACGGCGAACGACAGCAGGAAGGCCAGGCCGATCTCCGCGCCGCCGCCCGCGTCCGGGCCGGCCGCGGCCCGCACGCCGAGCCAGACGCCCGCGCCCAGCACGACCGCCACCAGGATGTACCAGGCGAGCAGCGCCAGCAGGTGGCGCATGGGGATGAGGCGCGGCAGGGGCTCCCGGCCCACCTTGCGGAGCGCCCAGGACGTGAGCGGCCCGAACACCTTGGGGTGCAGGAACAGGAGCCCCAGCGGCACCAGGGCCAGGAACCACAGGCCCGCGCTCCGGTCGTCGCCGGCGTAGAACGCCACGTAGAGGACCGCCGCCAGCGCGGCCACGCCGACCGTGAGGACCTGCTCGTAGGCCGTCGCCCCCAGCGTCACCCGGCGCGGGACGCCGCGCTCGTAGAGCAGCACCACGCGCCCCAGCACCATCAGGACGTTGCCGGGGACGTACCGGCCGAGCAGCGACTTCGCCCAGATCGCCAGCGTCACCCGCCGCGGCGGGCCCGGATGGTGCATCTCGCCCTGGATCGCGACGTAGCCGAGGCCCGACAGCACGTAGAAGACGGCGAGGACGAGGCAGGCCAGGGCCAGCAGCCACGGGTCGAGGTCCCAGTCGTACTCCGAGACCGCCTTCCACCCGTCGACCAGCGCCCACGCCAGGAATCCGAGGATGAGGAGGCCGGCCGCGAGGCCGCCCCAGCGGCGCAGGGGGCTCGCGGGGGCGGGGGCGGCGACCTCAGACGGTGTCGGCACGCCGGTGCGCGACGGCCAGCAGGCCGTGGTACCCGGGTCGGCGGCCGACGAAGGCCGAGTCGACCTCGAGCGCGGCCCGCGCCACCCGCGCCGCGAGCTTCGGCGGCGCCCCCAGGTTCGCCGAGCCCCCGCCCGCCGCGACCCGGCGGCGCAGCGCGCGGCGGTACACCTGGCGGTGGTACAGCCCGGTCAGCGGGAAGCCCCAGCCCTGGGCCCGGGCGTCGGGGAAGCCTGCGGCGCGCATCCGCTCTTCGAGCATCTCGACGGTGTACCGGCGCCGGTGGCCCGCCCACTGGTCGGTCCAGTCGTAGCGGTAGGGGTTGGCGGGGACGGTCACCAGCAGCAGGCCGCCGGGCTTCAGCACCCGCGCCAGCTCGGCCAGGGCCGCCGCGTCGTCGTCCAGGTGCTCCAGCACCTCGGCGCAGACGGCCGCGTCGAACGACGCGTCGGGGAGGTCCAGGCGCTGGAGGTCGCCCGTCGTGACGGGGTTGCCGTCGAGCGCGCCGCGGGCCGCCAGGGCCGCCCGGGTCCAGTCGCAGAACTTCGCGCTGGCGTCGACAGACGTCACCGAGAGGCCCGCGTCGACGAGCTTCAGGGTCAGGCTCCCCGCGCCGGATCCGGCGTTCAGCACGGCCGGTCCGGGCAGCGCCGGCAGCAGCCGCCGCAGGACCAGGGCCTCGCGGAAGTCGTGGCGCGGCCCGAACGCCTCGGGCGCGTCCCCCCAGTCGTGGGCGGTGATCGTGGAGGCGCTCACGACCGGAAGGTTAGGGGCAGGAGCGCGTCGCGCAGCGCCGAGGCGGCGGCGCGGGGGGCACCGTGGCCGCGCCAGCGCTCGTGGCCGGCGTCGGCGATCCGCCCGCGCAGGGCCGCGTCGGCGCCCAGCCGGCGCAGGGCGTCCGCCAGCGCATCCGCGTCGCCGGGCGGCACCAGCAGGGCGCTCCGGCCGTCGGCGAGCTGCTCCCGCACCGCGGGCGTGTCGGCCGTGACCACGGGGCGGCGGGCGGCCATCGCCTGCCACACCTTGTTCGGCACCACCCGGGCGGCCTTGTCGCTGGTGCCGAACACGCCGAGCGCGATCGCGGCGGCGCCGAGCTCGTCGCCGAGGCGCTCGTACGGGACCCAGCGCTCCCACGTGAGGCCGGGCGGCCGGTCGCGCCGCAGCTCATCCTCGAACCACGTGCCGAGCTGGCCGTCGCCGATCACCCGCACCGGCGGCACGCCCGGCGCGCGAGCCGCCTCGAGCACCGTCGCGATCCCGTGGAGCGGAGCGAGCTTGCCGTAGAACAGCGCCGTCGGCGGGCCGTCGGGGGCGGGGCGGGGCGCGAACGGCCCGGACTCGGCGCCCACGGGGACCACGGCGATCCGGTCGCGCGGCACGCCGAAGCGGGCGCTCAGCCAGTCGGCCCCGGCGGCGGTGTCGGCCAGCACCAGGTCGGCGACCGCCAGCGTCACGCGGTCGACGCCCGCCAGCGCCGCGGCGGCCGCGCGGCCCGCGAGCGCGCGGTCGCCGGCGAGCGTGTCCCACAGCGAGATCATCATGTCGACCACCAGCGGGACGCGCAGGGCCTTCGCCACGACCCATGCGGGCACGGCGTCGGGCTGGGCGGGGTAGCCCGCCACCACTGCGTCGACGTCCCGGTCGTGCGTCACCTCGCGCCCCAGGCCCGCCCACGCCGCGGCGTAGCGGCCCCCGGCGCGCAGCAGGGGGCCGGGGCGCAGGAACGCGCCCGCCTTGTGCCGCTGGTCCTCCCACACTGGCCGGTGGTGCTCGACCACCTCCACGCCGAGCTCCCGCAGCCCGGCGATCAGCACGCGGGGGCGCGGGTAGCCGCGCTCGTACGTGCCGAGCCACATCACCCGCACGCGCGACCCCCCGGAGGCGTCAGCGGAGGACGCGCTCGACCCGCGATCTGGCCTCGTCGTCCTGCGGCCGCAGGTGGTACCGCTGGATCATCTCGCTGACCAGCCCGATCGTGAACAGCTGGACGCCCACCACGATCAGCAGCACCCCCAGCAGCAGGAGCGGGCGCGTGCCGATGCTCTCGCCCAGGATCCGCAGCACGGTGAGGTACGCGCAGATGATCGTGCCGACGGCGATGAACAGCACGCCGAGGCCGCCGAACAGGTGCATCGGCCGCTGGCGGAACCGCCCGACGAACAGGATCGTCTGTCTCTTATACACATCTAGATGTGTATAAGAGACAGCCCCCAGCAGCAGGAGCGGGCGCGTGCCGATGCTCTCGCCCAGGATCCGCAGCACGGTGAGGTACGCGCAGATGATCGTGCCGACGGCGATGAACAGCACGCCGAGGCCGCCGAACAGGTGCATCGGCCGCTGGCGGAACCGCCCGACGAACAGGATCGTCATCAGGTCGAGGAACCCGCGCAGGTAGCGCTCGAGCCCGTACTTGCTCCTGCCGTACCGGCGCTGGCGGTGGTTCACCGGGATCTCGGTGACGCGGAACCCCTCGTCGGCGGCGAGGACCGGGATGTAGCGGTACTGGTCGCCGGTGAGGGCGAGGGAGCGCACCACCTCGGCCCGGTACGCCTTGAACCCGCAGTTCAGGTCGTGGAGGCCGATCCCGGACATCTTGGCGGTCACGCCGTTGAAGACCTTGGACGCGGCGCGCTTGCTCCACGGGTCCTGGCGGTCGCGCTTCCAGCCGCTGACCAGGTCGGCGCCCGCCTCGAGCTCGTCCAGCAGGCGCGGGATCTCGGCCGGGTCGTCCTGGAGGTCGCCGTCGATGGTGACGACGGCGTCGCCGCGGGCCTCGCGGAAGCCGGCCATGAGCGCGGCGGCCTTGCCGAAGTTGCGGCGCAGGCGCACGACGCCCACCTCGGGCTCCGACGTCGCGAGGTCGGTGAGGATCTCGGACGTGCCGTCGGTCGAGCCGTCGTCGACGAACAGGATCTCGACGCGCCGTCCCAGCGTGCGGAGCACCGCCAGGAGCTCCTCCGTGAGCGGGCGCACCGACTCGCGCTCGTTGTAGACGGGGACGACGACCGAGACGAAGGCGAGGCGTGCGGCCACCGAGCCGGATGTTATGCGATGTCACCGGCCGTCCGGGGATCCCGGGGCGGGGCGGGCGTCACCCCTCGCGGGCGGCCCGGGCGCGGGGCAGGCGCGCCGGCGGGCGCGGGCGCACCGGACGGCGCGGCCGGCGGCGGGGGCGGCCGCCGAAGCCGCCCTTCATGGCGCGCGCGCCGGTCAGGGCGATGATCGACCACAGCGCCGCGCCGAAGAGCACCGCCACCAGCGGGCCGGTGCCGCCGCGCGACCCGTTCGCGACCGTGTCGATCAGGTACCAGACCGCGAAGAACGGGTTCGAGTTCAGGACGCTCGCCGTCGTCACGGCCAGCAGCAGGATGGGCAGCAGCGCCAGCGCCGCCAGGGCGGGCAGGTGCCACGGCCGGTTCGCGTCGGGCGCGAGCAGAGCCGCGTGCGCCGCGGGCACCGCGAGCGCCAGCGCGAACGGGCTCAGGATCCACAGCGCGATCAGCAGCGCGGAGATCACCGCCAGCGCGGCGGCGCTCTCGGCGGCGGCCGGCGCGCCGATGCGGCGGGCGCGGCGCCGGGTCGCGGCCCACGCGAGCGCCCCCGCGGCGGCCGAGATCGCGATCGCAAGCCCCGCGAGCGCGCCGAAGCGCGCCTCCGAGGGCAGCGGCGGGGCGCCCGCGGCGGCGCCGGGCAGCAGGCCGCCGAGGGCGAGGAGGTGGGCGACGAACAGCGCCACGCCGATCGGGACGGCCCGCACGCCCACGGCGCGCAGGCCGTCGCCCAGCGGCACGCCCTGGCGGCGGCGGCGGGCGACGATGTCGAGCGTCGCCACCAGCACCGGCAGCGCCAGCAGCAGCAGCGCCAGCCGGGCGACCGTGGGCCGCAGGAACTTGCCCGCGAACGCGAGCGTCCCGTCGGCGGCCGGCACCGTCGTGGCCCCGTCCAGAGCCCCGAGCAGGTTGTTGGCGGCGTTGGCCACCAGCGCCATGCGCTCCTCGGTGGGTTCGCGGCCCGGCCGCAGCGGCGACTCGCCGCGATTCGAGAGCGTCACCGCGGGGATGCCGTCGGCGATGGTCGCGCCCTGGTCGCCGAAGGTCTGCGGCACGGCGAGCCGCATGAGCTGGGTCGTGAGCGACGGCATGCCGTCGGCCCGCCCGCCGGCGCGCTCGATCGCCCGCTGGGCGGTCTGCCCCAGCCCCAGCGCCTGCCGGTCGATGCGCCCCGCGGTCCAGACGTGGACGCGGTCGCCGTTCGCCTCGCCCGGCGCGTCCAGCACGATCGCCGCCGTGATCGGGAAGGCCGAGAAGCGCTCCAGGAACCAGCGGACCCCCGCGTTGCCGACCGTGCTGCCATCGGTGGAGACGAACAGGTGGGGACGCGTGTGGCGGGTGGTGGCCGACGCGTTCGCCAGGCGCAGCAGCACCGCGGTGGCGCTGGCGCCGGCGCGGACGCCGGCAGGGGTGTCGCGCGGCGCGATGACCACGATCCCGCCCCGCGGACGGCCGGCGGCGCCCGGCACCGCCAGGTACACGTTGCGCAGCTGCACAGGCTCCCCGTCGTCGCGCGCCTCCAGCTCCTGCACCTGCACGCGCGTGTCGCCGGGGACCTGTGCGAGCTGGTCCTGCACCCAGCGGGCGGCCGCCTGGTCGGGGCCGGAGCCGGCGGTGCGCTCGGGCGCGATGCCCGCGAGCTCCCCGGCCAGGACCAGGGTGCCCTGGCCGTCGATCGCCGACGGCAACGCGGCGTCGGACCCCGGTTCAGGGGTCTGCAGAGTCAGCAGCGCGACGACGAGGGCGACGCCCGCGACCAGCCAGCAGGTGCGATAGAGGCGGGCGTTCAGCACGGTCGGGCGCCGCCGGTGGGGACCGGCGGCGGGGCGTAGAGTGTAGCTTCGGAGGTCCCGCCGTGAGCCGCCGCCCCGCCCCGCTCATCCTCGTGTCGAACCGGGGGCCCGTGACCTTCGGCCACGGCCCGGACGGAGCGCTGCAGCAGGAACGCGGCGGGGGGGGCCTGGTGACCGCCCTGCTGGGCCTGGTGGAGCACACCCCCGCCCTGTGGGTGTCGGCCGCGATCTCCGACGGCGACGAGGCGATGGCCTCCCGCCACGGCGGCCGCAGCTTCCCGATCGACGACTTCGGGCTCGACACGCGCCTGCGCTTCGTGTCGATCGACCACGACACCTACCACGCCTACTACAACGTCGTGGCCAACCCGATGCTCTGGTTCATCCAGCACTACCTCTGGGACCTGAGCAACGCGCCGGACGTTCGGCGGGAGGAGCTCGACGCCTGGGAGCACGGCTACCTCACGGCCAACGAGGCGTTCGCCCGGGCCGTCATCGAGGAGCTGGACGAGGACCCCAACCGGGTGGTCATGCTCCACGACTACCACCTGTACACGGCCCCCGCGACGATCCGCCAGGCGCACCCGGACGCGTTCCTGCACCACTTCGTCCACATCCCGTGGAGCCAGCCGGACTACTGGCGGATCCTGCCGCCGCACATCCGCGAGGGGATCCTGAAGGGGCTGCTGGCCAACGACATCATCGCGTTCCACACCCGCGCCTACTCGCGGAACTTCCTGTTGTGCTGCGAGGACCTCCTGGACCTGGAGGTCGACTACGACCGCCGCCAGGTGCACTGGGAGGGCCGGGACGTGTGGGTGCGCTCCTACCCGATCTCGGTCAACGCGCCGATGTTCGAGGAGCTCTCCCGGTCCCCCGAGGTCGCCGAGGAGGAGGGGCCGATCCTGCGCCGCCGGCGCGCCCACCTGGTGGTGCGCGTCGACCGCACCGACCTGTCGAAGAACACGCTGCGCGGGTTCAAGGCCTTCGACGTGTTCCTGGACCGCCACCCCGAATTCCACGAGGACATCACCTTCTTCGCGATGCTCCAGCCGTCGCGGCAGGACGTGGACGAGTACATCGAGTACGTCGCGAAGATCCGCGACGTCGTGAGCCACATCAACACCAAGCACGGCACCACCGACTGGATGCCGATCGACCTGCGGTTCCAGAGCAACATCCACCGCGCGGTCGCGGCCTACAAGCACTACGACGTGCTGATCGTGAACCCGATCTTCGACGGGATGAACCTCATCGCGAAGGAGGCGCCCCTCGTGAACGAGCGCGACGGGGTGATGATCCTGTCCGAGAACGCCGGCGCCCACGAGGAGCTCGGGCACTTCGCGATCACGATCAACCCCTTCGACGTCGAGGCCCAGGCCGAGGCGCTGCACCAGGCACTGGTGATGCCGGCCGAGGAGCGGGCCATCCGGATCCAGGAGATCAAGCGGATCGTCCGCGAGAACGACGTCGGCAAGTGGCTCGCCGCGCAGCAGGCGGACATCACCCGCAAGCGCACCGCCGACCGCCGGCGCCGCAAGGGCGCGGCGTGAGCGACGCCCCGCGGCTCACGCACCTGGACGCGCGCGGCGAGGCGCGGATGGTCGGGGTGGGGCACAAGCCCGCGGTCCTGCGCCGCGCCGTCGCCGAGGCGGTGGTGCGGATGCGCCCCGAGAGCGCCCGGGCCATGAGCGACGGGACGCTGCCGAAGGGCGATGCCGCCGCCGTCGCGCGGGTGGCCGGGATCATGGCCGCGAAGCGCACGCCCGAGCTCGTGGCGCTGTGCCACCCGCTGCCGATCGACCGGGCCGGCGTCGACGTGTCCGTCGACCCGGACGCCGGGACGGTCACGATCACGGCGTCGGTGGAGACGACCGCCCGCACCGGGGTGGAGATGGAGGCGCTCACCGCGGCGAGCGTCGCGGCGCTGAACGTCTACGACCTGGTGAAGGGGATCGACAAGGACATCGTCATCGAGCGGGTGCGCCTGCTCGAGAAGACCAAGGGCGAGGGTGCCGGATCCGACGGCGGGTAGGCCGCTGCGGGTCGCGGTGGTCACGGTCTCGGACCGCTCCGCCCGCGGCGAGCGCGAGGACCGCTCCGGCCCGGCCCTGGCGGCGGCGGCGCAGGAGGGCGGCGCGGAGGTGGTGCGCCGCGAGCTGGTCGCGGACGACCCCCACGCCCTCTCGACCCTCCTCGCGGCGATGTGCGACGCGCCCGACGCGCCGGACCTGGTGCTCACCACCGGCGGCACCGGGCTCGGACCCCGCGACCGCACCCCGGAGGCCACCGCCGCGGTCTGCGAGCGCCTGGTCCCCGGCATCCCCGAGGCGCTGCGCGCCGACTCGCTGCGGGTCACGCCCCACGGGATGCTGTCGCGCGGGGTGGCCGGCGTCCGCGGCCGCACCCTGCTGGTGAACCTCCCCGGCTCGACCGGCGGCGCCCGCGACGGCTGGGCCGTGGTGGCCCCGATCGCCGCCCACGCGGCGTCGCAGCTCCGCGGCGGCGATCACCCCACGGCCTGACACCGAGCGTCACGCGCCCGAATCGCGGTTGACAACCGCCAGAACCTGTCCCTACCGTCCAGCGATGCTCCCCCGACACGGGATCCGCGCCGCCCTCGCGGTGGTCGCGGTCGCGGCGGCGCTGCCGGCCGCGTCGGTGGCGGCCGGGCCCGCCTGGGTCCCGGGCGAGGTCCTGGTGGGAGCCGCCGACGGCGCCGCGGTGGGCGGCGAGCAGGTGGGGGCGCCGGACGCGGGCGTCCGCCTGGTGCGGACGCAGCCCGGGGAGACGGTCCCCGCGGCCGTCGCCCGCCTGCGCGCGGCGCCCGGGGTGGCGTGGGCGGAGCCCAACCGGATCGTGTCAGCCACGGCCGTCCCGAACGACCCGTTCGCCGGCGAGGAGTACTGGTTCCACAACGCCGGACAGGTCAACGGCGGGCGGGTCACCGGCGTCCCGGACGCCGACGCCGACGTCCCCGAGGCCTGGGCCATCACCCGCGGGAGCCCGTCGGTCACCGTCGCCGTCGTCGACGGCGGGATCGCCTACGACAACCCCGACCTGGCGTCCGCGGTCTGGACCAACCCGGGCGAGACCGGCGGCGGGCGGGAGTCGAACGGCGTCGACGACGACCGCAACGGCCTGGTCGACGACTGGCGCGGGTGGGATTGGCGCGACGACGACAACGACCCCCGCGACCTGGGGCTCTTCCCGCACGGCACCGCCGTCTCCGGGATCATCGGGGCCCGCGCCGACGACGGCTACGGGATCGCCGGGGTGGCGCCCCTCACCCGGATCATGCCGCTGCGGGTCAACTCGCCCAGCGGGTCGGCGACCATCTCCGACGTGGTCGCCGCGTTCGGGTACGCCCAGCGGATGGGGGCGCGGGTGGTCAACGCCAGCTTCGGCGGGCCCACCGACTCGAGCGCGGAGCGCGCGGCGATCGCGGCGGCCCCGGGGGTGCTGTTCGTGACGTCGGCCGGCAACGACGGCCGCGACCTCGACGCCGGCACCCCCAACTACCCCTGCGCGTTCGACCTGCCCAACGTCATCTGCGTCGCCGCGACCGACGAGCGCGACGCCCTCGCCGGCTTCTCCAACCAGGGGGCCCGCTCGGTGGACCTCGCCGCCCCCGGCGTCGGGGTGCTGACCACGGCCCCGCCGTGGGCCGAGCTCGTGGCGGACGACTTCGAGACCCCGCTGGACGGGCGGTGGGTCACCGGCGGGACCGGCGGGACCTGGCAGCGCACCACGGAGGCGGCCTCGAGCGGCGCGTGGAGCATCGCCGACTCGCCCGGCGGGCCGTACGGCAACGACGTGAGCCACTGGATCCAGTACGCGGCCCCCGTCGACCTCACCAACCGCGCCGGCTGCCGCATCGACGTCCAGTACCGCAGCCAGACGGTCAACCCGGACGGCCTCTACTTCGAGACGTCCACCAACGGCGGGTCGTCGTGGAGCCAGCAGGACACGCTCACCGGCGACACCGACGGCTTCATCTCCGGCGACGGCGACATCACGCCCGCGCAGGGCCGGCCGTCGGTGCTCTTCCGGTTGCGGATGAGCTCGAACGCGTCGGTCACCGGCGACGGGTTCGACATCGACGACCTGGCCCTCCGCTGCATCGGCGGGACGCCCGACGGCCGCGACCTGATCTACGCGAGCGGCACCTCCTTCGCCGCGCCCGTCGTCTCCGGCATCGCGGCGCTGCTGCTGGCCCAGAAGCCCGCGATCAGCGTCGCCGACCTGCGCGCCGCCATCCTGGCCGGGGTCGACCCCCTGCCGTCGCTGTCGGGCCGGGTCGCCACCGGCGGGCGCGCCAGCGCCCGCAAGGCCCTCGAGGCCGTCGGCGCGACGCCCCCCGCGTCGTCCACCGCGGCGCTCACCGACCCGGGCCGGGTGACGCGGCTGTCGGTCCGCCGTGCGCGCAGCGGCGCCGTGACGCTCTCCGCCACGCTCGCCGGCCGCGCCACCGGCGCGACCGGCCTGCTGATGCGGGGCCCGGCGCTCGTCCGGCGCCTCGCCGCGTCCCGGGCCGGGACGGTCACGCTGGCCCTGGGCCGCCTCGCGCCCGGCGCCTACCGGGTGACCCTCGCGCCCCGCGACACCGTGACATCCGCCGTGCGCGGCACCCGCACGACGACGTTCGCCGTCCCGGCGACGCGGGCGGCGGCCGCACACGGCGCGCGGCGCGCGCAGGAGCAGACCTCCGACAACACGGGCGCCGCCGGCTACCGCCTGCCTGCCGCCCCGCAGCCCCTCGACGCGGCCGCTTCCGCGGTGACCGCCGGGAGCGTGACCGGCGACCCGGTGGCGCACGGCATCGGGGCGGCGCTCGACCAGCTGCTGGCGATCCGGCCCGTCGCCCGCACCCCCGTGGAGTCGCGAATCGGCGACCTCGCCACGGCCGCGTCCGCCGCGGGCGGCACGACGCTCACCCCGGGCGGAGCCGCGGCGGCCGCGCTCCCGGCGCCGCGGCGGGGGGCGCGGGTGCCGGTGCGCGTGGCGGGCCGCGGCCCGCGGGTGGCCGCGCTCCGCGCCGCGCTGGTTGCGCACTCCGCGAACGAGGCCGACGCCGCCGCGCTGGCGCGGGTCCTCGGCGTCCTGGCGGCCCGGGTCCGGGCCGCCGCGGCCGCCGGCGACCTGGGAGGGGTGGCGCAGGGCCTGCGCGACGCCGGCCTGCTGGCGCCGTCGCTCGGCGACGCCGTCGCCCGGCGCCCGGCGCTGCGGCGCGCGGTCGTGCGGACGGCCGCCCGGGCCGGGAGGTCCGTGCCGCGGCCGCTCCGGAACGCCGCACAGGACCGGGCCGACCTGCGGCTCGCGGCGGGCCTGCGGAGGTTCGCGAGCCTGGGCTGAGGCGGTAGGTTGGCCGCCATGGCGCAGCGGAGGCCCCTGGAGCTGTCGGCCATGGGCGCGGTGCGCCCGCCCGCCGACGCCGCCGTCGCGGCCGCACAGCGGCGGGAGCGCCAGGGCTTCGACGCCATCTGGTGGGCCGACCACTTCCTGCACTGGTTCCCGCTGTCCGTCTGGACGCCCGAGCTGGTGCCGCAGGCCGCGGCCGGCCAGGTGAGCCCGCACGTGTGGTTCGACCCGGTGCCCGTGGTCGCCGCGGCGGCGGGCGCCACCCGGGAGGTCCGGCTCGGCATCGGCGTGACCGACCTGGTGCGCCGCCACCCGGCCTCGCTCGCGCAGACCGCCCTGACCCTGGACCACGTCACCGGCGGGCGCTTCGTGCTCGGCGTCGGGACCGGCGAGGCGCTCAACCTCACGCCGTTCGGCCTCCGGAACGACCGGCCGCTGTCGCGGCTGGACGAGGGCCTGCACATCCTGCGGCTGCTGATGGCCGGGACGGGGGAGATCGACTTCGCCGGCGACCATTTCCGCCTGGAGGGCGCGTCGCTGGGGCTCGGGCCGTTCGGCGACGAGCCGCCGCCGGTGTGGGTGGCCGCCCACCGCCCGCGCGGCCTGGAGCTGGTGGGGCGCCGCGCCGACGGGTGGCTTCCCTTCGCGACCGACCCGGAAGCGTACACCGGGATGCTCGCCGCCGTCCGCGCGGCGGCCGCCGCCGCGGGGCGGCCCGAGGACGCCGTCGTGGCCGGGCTCTACGCCCGCGTCGTGATCGCCGAGACCCGCGAGGCGGCCCTGGAGGCCATCGAGGGCTCGCTGCTGATGCGCTTCATCGCGCTCACGCGGCCGTCGGAGGCCTACGAGGCACACGGCGCGGAGCACCCCCTGGGCGCCGGCGAGTTCGGCCTGACCACCTTCCTGCCGACCCGGTACAGCCGGGAGGCGGCCCTCGCGCTGGCCGAGGCCGTGCCGGTGGAGGTGCTGCGGGAGACCGTGATCCACGGCACGCCCGACGACGTGGCCGCCCAGATCGCCACGTTCGTGGCGGCCGGCGCCGACCACGTCCAGCTCACGAACATGACCCCCCTCGCGCAGCCCGCCCTGGCCGCGACGAGCGAGGCGCTGCTGGCCGACGCCGTGGTGGCCCTCCGGACCGGGGGCGCGTCGCGGGCGTGAGCGCCCGCCGCGTCGCCGCCGCCGCATTCGGCGCCGCGGCCCTCGCGATCGTGGGCGCGCCCGCCGCCCAGGGCGCGTCCCGCACCGTCACCGTGGAGGGATGGTGGCCGCGCGCGATGGCCTTCAGCGACCGCGCCCTCGTCTGGACCGAGGCGGCGCCGGTGCGTGTCGACCCGCGGCGCATCCCCGGGTCGCCGCCCGGGGCCGTGGCGTTCACGTACTACCGCGCGGAGGCGTTCCGCGCGTCGCTCGACCGGGCGAGCGGCCGCTTCGCCGGCACCCCGGAGACGCTCATCTCCATCCGGACGAGCATCGCCGCGATGACGCCCGGTGCGCTGGCGCCCATGCCGGCGGCGGGGCTGGTCGCGGCGCCCTGGTCGCCCCGGTTCGCCGCCCCGGTGGTGGCGTGCTGCTCGCCCGGCGGCGAGGAGATCGAGGTCGACAGCGACGGGCGCCCGGGCGCCCTGCCCGCCGTCGCCGCGGCGTGGGACGGCAGCGCCGTGCGCTGGGTGCAGCTGCGCCCGGACGGCACCCAGGTGCTCCGCCGCCAGGGCGCCGACGCGCCCGTCGGCACGTCCGGGCCGACGCGCCAGGGGCTCGTGGCGCTGGCGGCCGGCCGGCGCTCCTGGGTGGATCCCGCCGCCCCCACGACGCTGCTGCTCCAGGACGACCGCATCGCCGGCTCGGTGCCCCAGGCGGTGCCCCTGCCCGGAGCCGCCGTCGGCGTGTGGGCGGCCGCCGGCGTGACCGCGGTCGCCATCCGGACCGGGTCGCGCGTTGCGGTGGTCCGCGTGGACGCGGGCGGCGCCCGCCCGGTGTGGTCGGGCGCGCGCGTCCCCCGCGTGACGGTCGGCGGCGGGTCGGTGGCGTTGGCGGACGGCCGCGCCGTCTTCGCGTCCCGCACGGGGACCCTGCGGCGCGTGACGACCGCCCGGCGCCAGGTGGACGCCGTCGCCATCGACGGGCGGCGCCTCGCGTGGGCCGAGCGCGCCGTGCGCCGCGGCGCCCGCGTCGCCGTGCTGCGCCTGGCGAGGATCGGATGAGGCGGCTCGCCCTCCTCGCCGCGGCCCTGGTCGCGGCGCTCCTGGCCGCCGGGACCGCCGGCGCCGCGCCGATCGCGTCGCTGCAGGACGACAACCTGGTGAACGTCCGGGGCGCGGCCCTCACCGCCCGGCTCGACGCGCTCGCCGCGACCGGGGTGAAGGTGACCCGGGTGGACGTCCTGTGGAGCGAGGTGGCCCCGCGGCGCCCGGCCGACGCCCGGAACCCCGCCGACCCCGCGTACGACTGGAGCCGCTACGACGAGATCGCCCGCGGCCTCCAGGCCCGCGGCATCACGGCGATCCTCGACTTCTACCGGACCCCGCCGTGGGCCTCGCGGAGCGGGCGCCCCGAGGCCGCGCCGCGCGCCGCCGACGGGGCCCGCTTCGCAGGGGCCATCGCCCGCCGCTACTCGGGGTCGTTCCCCGACCCCCTGGGCGGGGTACTTCCGCGCACGAGTCGGATCGAGGTGTGGAACGAGCCGAACCTCCCCGGATTCTGGATGCCCCAGTGCCGCCGCGGCGCCGGCGGGAAGGCCCGCCTGGTGTCGCCCGGCGCGTACGCGGCCCTGCTCGCGGCGAGCTACCGCGAGATCCACGCGGCAAACCCGACGGCCCAGGTGATCGGCGGTGTCGCCGGCCCAGCGGGGCGCAGCCCCACGACGTGCCCGGCCGACGGCCGCGCCGCGGTCGGCAGCCTCGACTGGGCCCGCCTCGTGGCTGACGAGGGGCCGCCCATCGACGCCTGGAGCATGCACATCTACCCCATCGGGAGCCCGCTCCAGGCGTTCTTCGTCCCCTCCTGGAGTACCCTGCCCCGGGTCGCACGGCAGGTGGATAGGCTCCGCCCGGGGGCTCCCATCCACGTCACCGAGACGGGGTACCACACGTCCTACAACCGCTTCCACCAGTACTTCGTCAGCGAGGCCCAGCAGGCCGCGTGGGTCGATGAGACCATGGCCGCGGCGGCGGCCCAGCCCCGGGTGCAGGTGGTCACCTGGTTCAACTTCCAGGACAACCCCCGCTGGACCGGAGGGCTCCTCCACATCGACGGCTCCCGCAAGCCGTCGTACGACCGGTTCGCCGCGGCCGCGGCCGCGTACGGGCCGCCCGCGGGGTGGGCGCCGTGAGCGAGGAGCGACTCGACAGGGTCCAGGCGTACTACGACAACCTGGCCGACCGCCTGGTGGCCGTGGAGAGCCGCAACTGGCACCTCCAGAGCCGCATGGCGCTGAACCTGGAGACCATCGACCGGTACGTCCGCGCGGAGTCGCCGCGGGTCCTCGACGTGGGGTGCGGCACCGGCTTCCTGCTCGAGCAGCTCGCCGGGCGCGGGTACCGCGGCATCGGGGTCGACCTGTCCCCCGAGTCGGTGGAGCACGCCAACCGGCGGCTCGCCGAGATCGGCGCCGCAGACCGCCTGACCGCCGCGGTGGGCAGCGCGTACGAGCCCCCGGAGGGGCCGTTCGACCTGATCGCACTGACCGACGTGCTCGAGCACCTGGAGGAACCGCGGCGCTGCCTCGCGGCGCTGCGCGCCCAGCTCGCGCCGGACGGCCTGCTGGTGATCTCCACGCCCAACCGGCGCAGCCTCCCCGGCGCGCGGCGGTGGCTGGCGGAGCACGGCGTCCCGGGCATCCGCCTGAACCTGGCGCCCATCGACGAGTGGCAGACCTGGACCGACCTCGAGGGCCACGCGGCGTCGGCAGGGCTGGTCCCCGTGTCGCGGCGGGGCATCTTCTTCCGCCCCGGGGGGCGGGTCGGCTCGCAGATCGGGCGCCTGTACCACTACGCGCCGGTGCGCCGCGGCGAGGTGCGCCTGTCGCGCACGCCCCTCGGCCGGTTCGGCTTCTACATCTGCCTGGGGTTCCGGGCGATCTGACGTGAGCCCCGCCCCGCCGGGGGACGGCAGGGACCGCGTGCGCCGCGGCGCCGTCGCGGCCGCCATGCTGGCCCTGTTCGTGATCGCCCTCGGGATCTTCCTGCTCCCGTTCGCGTTCCCGACCCCGCCGCCGATCGTCACCCGATTCCAGGGGACCCAGCTCTTCAGCCCGAACGGCGACGGCCGGCGCGACGTCGCGCGCGTGAACGTCCGGCTCCACGAGCCGAGCAACGTGACGGTGGAGATCCAGAAGGACGGCAAGCCCGTCGTGACCCTGGTCGACGACGAGCGCCGGCCGAAGGGCTTCGAGAGCACCGAGTTCTTCGGCCGCGACAGCCTCGGCCGGCTGCTCTCCGACGGCACGTACGCGATCAAGCTGATCGCCCGCAGCGGCGACAAGAAGTTCGAGAGGTCGCGCAAGATCGTGCTCGACACGACCGCGCCGCGCATCGGGAAGCTCAGCGTGACCTCGGCGACCCTGTCCGACCCCGGCCGCGGCGAGTGCCGCGTGGCGCTCACCGCCGCCGACCCCGGGTCGGCGGTCCTGCAGGCGCGCCCCGCCGGCGGGGGCAAGACCGTGCGCCGCCTCGGCGCCCGGCCGGTGCGCGCCGACGGGACCGTGCGCTGGCTGTGGGACGGCAAGGACGCCGACGGCCGCGACGTCCCGCCCGGCCTGTACGTGATCGACGCGTCGCTGTCGGACGCCGCCCGCAACCGCGACGAGCAGGTCGCCACCTGCTGGGTGGGCCGCATGGCGGGAACGCCGGTGCCGACGGACCCGGCGCCCCGGGACCGGGTGCGCGTGCGCCTGCGCGCCACCGACGGCGACCGGATCGCCCCGTCCACCCCGGTCGCGCTGACCCTGCGCCGCCGCACGGGGACCCCCGGCCTGAACCTGGGCGACCCGCTGGGCGAGCAGGTCGGCGGCGGCGCGAAGGGGCCCGCCGGGACCGTCTCGGTGCGGATCCCGCCGGGGATCAACCCCGGCGCGCTCTGGCTGGTCGCGAAGACCCTCGACGGCGACGCCGAAGCCCTGATCGACCTGCGCGGATGAACGAGACCGCCCGCAACGTCGCATCGATCGCCGCCGCCGTGGGGGTCGCCGGCCTGCTGCTGCCGATCGCGGCCCTCCGCGCCGAGTACCAGCGCGCCGCCTCCGCGGCGCTGCTGATCGGCGCATGGGGCTGGCTGCTCGCCGGCCTGGTGCCGAGCGGCGACGCGAGGGCCGCCGCGGACCGCTTCGACTCGCCCCTCCGGATCGTCGCCCTGGTCGTGGCCGTCGTCGTCGGCCTGCTGGTCGCGGCCTGGCTGGTCCGGGTGATCATCCGCAACCCCACCGTCTGGTTCGTGCTGCTGGGGATCGCGCTGCCGATCCGCACGCCGGTCACGATCGGCAGCCAGGAGGCGAACCTCCTGGTGCCGCTCTACGCCGTGATCGTCCTGGGCCTGATCGCGTGGGTGTGGGGGCGGGTGCGCGGCGACATCGACCGGCCCGCCCTCGAGGGGCCGTGGACGCTGACCGTGCCCCTCGCCGCGTTCACCGCCTACGTCCTGGTCTCGACGCTGTGGAGCGCCGACACCTCAGAGGCCGCGATCAAGGCGTCGTGCTTCTTCATCCCGTTCGTCCTGCTCTACGCCCTGGTCGTGGCGTGGTGGAGCCGGGCGCGCGCGCTGGGCGCCCTGGCGGTGGTGACCGTGGCCGGGGGCGTGATCGCCGCGCTGGTCGCGCTCTACCAGTACGCCACGAACGACATCTGGTGGAACGCGACGCTCCAGCAGGCGAACGTCTACAGCCGCTTCTTCCGGGTCAACGGGATCTTCTTCGACCCCAACATCCTGGGCCGCTACCTGGCGATCGCGATCATGGTGTGCCTGGCCCTCGCATGGGTCCGGCGCGCCCGGATCGAGCTGTTCGTGCTGGCCGTCGCGGTCCTGCTGATGACCGCCGGACTGGCGGTGACGTTCTCGCGCTCGAGCGCCCTGATGCTGATGCTCGGGGTCGCCCTGCTCGCGGGCCGGGCGATCGGCGCGTGGCGCGCCGCCCTGACCGGCCTGGTGCTGCTGCTCGTCGCCGGCGGGCTGGCCGCGGCCACCAGCGGCAACGTGCGCCATGCGCTGACCAACCAGAACCGCCTGGAGCGCGTGAGCGAGGGCCGCTTCGACCTGATGAAGGGCGGCCTGGAGATCTGGCGCGACGACCCCATCGTGGGCGCCGGGCTCGGGGGCTTCGAACGGCGCTTCGAGGAGACCCTCACGCCCACCGAGCAGCGGCGCGTGCGCGTCGTGATCTCCCACAACAGCCCGATCACCGTCCTCAGCGAGGAGGGCGTGGTGGGTTTCGCCCTCTTCGTGCTGCTGCTGGTGGGCGCCGGATGGGCCACCGTGCGGGGCTCGAGGGCCCAGGGCGACCTGGGCTGGGCGCGATGGACGATCGCTGCGATCCTGGCCGGCATCGCCGTTCACAGCCTGCTGTACGCCGCGCTGTTCGAGGACCCGTTCCTGTGGGTCGGCCTCGGCGCCGCCGTCGCGCTCGCCGCGCTGGCGCCGCCCCCTCCGGCCGCGCCGTCGCCGGAGACGCCGGCGCCTGAGGAGGCGACGGCCACGCTGTGAGGGTCCTCTGCCTCACGAACATGTGGCCGGGCCCGGCCGACCCGGACTACGGCGCCTTCGTGGCGGACATGTGCGCCGCGCTGACCCGGCGCGGCCTGGAGGTGGACCCGGTCGTGATCGACCGCCGCGCCCACGGCGTGGCGCGGACCCCGGCGAAGTACGCGTCGCTGACGGCCCGCGCCGTCCGCCACGCGCGGCGCGCCGACGTGATCTACGCCCACTACCTCTTCCCCACGGGGGCGGCCGCCGACCTGGCGGCCCGCACGGCCGGCGTCCCGTTCGTGGTCACCGCCCACGGGCAGGACGTCCGCAACCTGGCCCGGGGCTCGGTGCGCCGCGCCACCGCGGGGCCGCTCCGCCGCGCGGCGGGCGTGATCGCCGTGAGCCACCACCTGGCCGAGGAACTCGACGCGACGGGGCTCGAGCACCCGCCGCTGGACGTGGTGAACATGGGCGTCGACCTCGACCGCTTCGCCCCGGGCGACCGCGCCGCCGCGCGAGCGCGCCTGGGCCTGGCGCCGGACGGGGCGCTGGTGGTGGCCGTGGGCGGCCTCACCGAGCGCAAGAACCCACTGAACCTGCTCCAGGCCTTCGCGCGGGTGCGCGCCGAGCGCCCCGGCGCGATGCTCGCCTTCGTGGGCGACGGGCCCCTGGCGCGGGCCGTCGACGCGGGCACGCGGCGACTGGGCCTGGAGGACGCGGTCCTGCGCCCCGGCGCGCTCCCCCACGCCGCGGTGGCGGACTGGGTCACCGCAGGCGACGTCCTGGCCATCGTGAGCCGGGTCGAGCCGCTGGGCGTCGCCGCGCTGGAGGCCCTCGCCGCCGGCCGGCCGGTGGTCGCGACGCGCGTGGGCGGCACCCGCGAGGTGGTCCCCGACCCCGGCGCGGGCCGGGTCGTGGACCCTGCCGACCCGCTGGCAATCGCGGCGGCGATCCTCGCGGTGCTGGCCGACCCGCCGTCCCCCGAGGCCTGCCGCGCGGCCGCCGAACCGCACGGGATCGAGGCCCAGGCGGCCAAGGTGGACACCATCCTGCGCCGCGCCGCCGCCGCCTGAGCCCCCGCCCGCGCTACGCTGCGCGGCCGATGGCGACGACCCAAGCCCCTCCGCGGGCCGCGGCCCGCGAGGCCGCGCCGCGCCCTCCCGTCGTCGCGGCCGCCGTCGGTGTGCTGCTCGCCGGCGCGATCGCCGTGTGGCAGCCCCTGGTGGGCATCGGCCTGGCGGTCCTGGTGCTGATCGGCGTGCTGCTGCGCGACGTCCCGGTGCGCCGCCTCGCGCCCGTCCTGGTGATCCTGGCGGCCCTCGCGGCCATCGGCGGGCCCAACCTGGCGGCCCCGGCGGCGCCGGGGGTGTTCCTGTTCCGGATCCTGATCGTCGCGATCGGGATCGGCGCCGTCGGCTACCTCCTCATGGACGGCCGCCTGGCGCTCCCCGCGGCGCTGCCGCGGCCGGCGGGGCTGCTGGGCGTGTGGATCCTGTGGTCGGCGCTCTCGATCCTCTGGTCCGAGGACATGCTCGCCGCCGTCCGCTGGACCAGCTTCCTGGCGATGATGGCCGGCCTCGCGATCGGGATCGCCCTGATCTGCCGCGAGCGCCGGCGGGCGCAGATCCTGCTCTGGGCGCTGCTCGGGGCGTTCGCGCTCGCCTGCCTGGTGGCGGTGGCGGAGGTCCTCACCGGCATGCACCTGCCCACGTTCCGGGCGGGGGTCGAGAACCGGGGCGGCCTGATCGGCGTGGGCTCCCTGTTCGGCAACCAGAACAACTTCGCGATGTTCCTGAGCATCGCGCTGCCGTACTTCGCGGCGCTCCCCGTCGTGTACCGGGACGTGCGCCTGCGGTTCATCGGCCTCGGCGGCGGCGCGGTCGCGCTGATCTTCATGCTCCTGACCGGCAGCAAGTCGGGCCTGATCTCCGCCGGGCTCATCCTGATCGGGCTGCTGCTGCTGGTCGGCACCGACCGCAACTCGCGCGGGCGGCTGGTGGTCGCCGGCGGCATCGCGGCGCTGGCGGTGCTCCTGGTGGTGCCGATGCTGTCGGGCGGCGGGGTGGTGAAGCTCGACCAGCGCACCGTGACGAAGCTCGACGTCGGGCTGCTGAACAGCCAGCGCGAGTCGGGGACCGGGTCGGGCGCCGTCCGCGACGCGCTGCTCAACGACGGCCTCGCGATCGTCGGCGAGACCAACGGGCTCGGGGTGGGCGCCGGCAACGCCGAGACCCGCGTGCGCGCCCTGGCCGACTTCCCCGGCGTCGCCAACCTCCACAACTGGTGGCTGGAGGTCCTGGTGGACGGCGGCATCGTGGGCTTCGCCCTCTACCTGATCTTCTTCTGGACGCTCCTGCGCGGGCAGGCCCGCGCCGCCCGGCGCAGCGCCGACCCGCTGGTGCGCTACATGTCCCTCGCGGGCGCGCTGTCGCTGATCGGCTGGATCACCGGGAGCCTGGGGCCCTCCACCGCGATCCACTTCGCCCCGATGTGGATCATGTTCGGCCTCGGGATGGGCGCGCTGGTGCTCGCCAAGCGGGCGGGCGACCTGCCGCGGGGGGTGACGCCGTCCGCGTCCTGATGCTCAGCCACATGTACCCCAGCCCGGTCAACTGGACCGGCGGGATCTTCGTGCACGAGCAGGTGAAGGCGCTCGTGGCGCTCGGCCACGACGTGCGGGTGGTGTCGCCCAAGGGGTGGGCGCCGCCGCTGGTGCCGCGCTGGCAGGCGTTCCGCGACGTGAAGGGCGTCGACGTGGTCGAGGGCGTCCCCGTCCTCTACCCGCGCAAGCTCACCCTCCCCGGCGGCCGGCTGGGGCACCGCAACTGCGACGCGATGCTCCGGTCGATCGCAAAGCCGCTGCGTACCGTCCACGAGCGCTGGCCGTTCGAGGTGCTCCACGCCCACATGCTCGTGCCCGACGGGTGGGCCTCCGCCTGGATGGGCACCAGCCTCGGCGTCCCGGTGGTGGCCACCGCGCACCGCGCGGACGTGCTCGACGTCCCGGCCCAGGGCCCGCGGAGCCGGCAGCGGGTGGAGGAGGCCGTCACCGCCATCGACCAGGTCTGCGCCGTCAGCCGCGCGATCGCCGACGCCGCCGAGAGCCTCGCCGTGCCCCGCCGGCCGGTGCAGGTGGTCCCGAACGGCGCCGACACCGCCGTCTTCATGCCCCGCGACGCGGCGGAGGCCCGGCGGCGCCTGGGCGTGCCGGACGACGGGCCGGTGGTCTCGTACGTCGGCAAGCTCGTCCCCCGCAAGGGCGTCGACCACCTGGTGGAGGCGATGGGCATCCTGGCCCGCCGCCCCGGCGGCGCCCCCCGGCTGGTGGCCGCGGGGATCGGCGAGCTGCGCGAGGACCTCGAGCGGCGGGCCGCCGAGCTGGGCGTCGCCGACCGGATCCACTGGCTCGGCAAGCTCCCGCACGACGAGGTGGGCTGGGCGATGTCGTCCGGCGACGTGTTCGTGCTGCCGTCGCTCAGCGAGGGGCTGCCGACCGTCGTGTGCGAGGCGATGAACTGCGGCCTGCCGGTGGTCGCGACCGCCGTCGACGGCACCCCGGAGGCCGTCCGCGACGGTGAGACCGGCCTGCTGGTGCCGCCGCGGGACCCCGCCGCCCTGGCCGGCGCCCTCGGCCGGCTGCTGGACGACGCGGAGCTGCGCGGCCGGATGGGCGACGCGGCGCTGCGGATCGGCCGTGAGGAGTACACGTGGGACGCCAACGCGCGCCGCATGACCGCGATCTACGAGGAGCTGCGCTGAGCGCACCCGTCGCCGTGGTGCTCCAGGCATCCGGGCCGAACGCCCTGGGGATCGTCCGCAGCCTCGGCCGGGCCGGCGTCCGCGTGATCGCATGCGACCACGACCCCCAGGCGCTGGGGCTGCTGTCCCGGTATGCGACCCCGGCCCACACCGCCGACCCGCTCACCGAGCCGGACCGCTTCGTCGACGACCTCCTCGCCCTGGGCCGGGACGGCGCCGCGGGCGGCGTGCTGTTCCCGACCCACGACGAGGCCATCGCCGCGATCGGGCCGCGGGAGGCGGAGATCGGCGCGGTGTTCGCGCGGCCCTGGAGCCCCTGGGAGCGCATGCGGCGGCTCATCGACAAGAGCCACCAGCACGCCACCGCCCGGGAGATCGGCTTCCCCGTCCCCGCGACGGTCGAGCCGGACGACGAGGCGGACATCGTCGCCGCGGCGAGCGGCCTGCGCTTCCCGGTGGTGCTGAAGCCGCGGTACGCGCCGGAGTTCCGCCGCCGCTTCCGCGCCCAGGTCCTCGAGGCCCACGACGCCGAGGAGCTGCGGCGCCAGTGGGAGCTCGCCGCCGAGTACCGGCCGCAGGTGTCCGAGGTGATCCCCGGCGGCGACGACCGCCTCTGGACGCTCGGCTCCTACCGCGACGCGGACGGGCGCCGGCTCGCCTCGTTCACCGGCCGCAAGCTGCGCCAGTGGCCGCCCCGGTTCGGCACCGCCCGGGCGGCGGAGGCCCGCTGGGACGCCGCCTACGCCGACCGCTGCCACGCGCTGCTCGACGCCCTCGGCTTCCACGGCATCTCCCAGGTCGAGACGAAGCGCGACCCGCGCGACGGCCGCGACTACCTGATCGAGGTGAACCCCCGCTCGTGGCTCTGGGTGGGGCTCGCGACCGCCGTCGGCGTCAACCTCCCGTACGTCGCGTGGCGCGACATGGCGGGGCTGCCCGCCGCGCTGCCGGCCGGGCACCGCAGCGGCCTGCGCTGGATCCTGGCCACCAAGCACCTGGCCGGCAGCCCGCGCGAGATCCGGCGCGGCGAGTGGACCTGGCGCGAGTTCGCCGGGACGATCCGGCCGCCCTGGGTCGACGGGGTGCTGGACGCGCGGGACCCGCGCCCGGCGATGGCCCTGTACGGCCGTAACCTCCGGCGGATCCGTGGCTGAGCTCACCGTCCGCATCGACGGCGTGCGCCCGGCCTTCGCGCCCCGGGCGCGCTGGGTGATCGGGATCCTGGCGGAGGCCCTCGGCCGCGACGTCCGCTGGACGGACGGCGCCGCGGACCTCGTCTACGCCCCCGCGCCGCCCTCCGGCGGCGTCTGGATCCCCGCCGACCCCGCGGCGCAGGCCTTCTTCGAGGGCACGGAGGCCTTCCCGGGAGCCGCCGTCCACCGGGCCGCCGGCCTGACGCTGCTGTTCCCGCCCTCGCACCCCGGCCGCCCGGTCCCGGGCGACGTGGTCGCGTCGGCCTTCTACCTCCTGGCCCGCTGGGACGAGCTGCACGTGGCCGCGCGCGACGCGTTCGACCGGCTGCCGCTGGCCGAGAGCGCGTTCGGGCGCATCGCCGGGCTCGACCTGGAGGACCCGGCCGTCGAGGGCTACGTGGCGCTGCTCCGGCGCCTGCTGAGGCTGCCCGCCCCCGACGGGTGGTCGGTGGCCCTGACCCACGACATCGACCGCATCCGGCGGCGCACGGCGAAGGGGCTCGCGGCGACCGCCCGGCGGCGAGGGCCGCGGGCCGCCGCCGCCCTGGCCCTGGGCCCGGACCCGTGGGACAACGTCCCGGACGTCCTCGAGACGGAGTGGCTCCGCGGCGTCCGCTCCACCGTCTTCCTGATCGGGCGCAACGCCCACCGGCTCGACGGCACCCCGCGCCGGACGTACGAGCGCGAGCGCGCCGGGATGGCGGCGGCGGTGCGGGCCGCCGGCGGCGAGGTGGGCCTGCACGGCTCGTTCGCGTCGTCGGAGGACGGCGCCGCCCTTGCCGCCGAGCTCGCCGGCCTGCGCGCCGAGACCGGGTTGCCCGTCGCCGGGGTGCGCTTCCACTACCTGCGCTTCCGCTACCACGAGACCGTCCGGTGGCTGGAGGCGGCCGGCGCCCGCTACGACTCCAGCCTGGCGTTCAGCGAGGCCCCCGGATTCGCCGCCGGGATCGCCCGCCCGTTCCGCCCCTGGATCGTGGGGGAGGAGCGCCCGGCCGACCTCACGCTGCTGCCGCTGGCGGTGATGGACACGACGCTGCACTCGCGCCTGGGGCTCGACGCCGCCGCCGCCGGGGAGCGCGCGCTGCGCGTGCTCGACCGGGTGCGGGAGGCCGGCGGCCGGGCCGCCCTGCTGTGGCACAACACCTACCTCGCCGACGACCGCGCCCCCGGCTACGGCGCGCTGTGGGGCGACCTGCTCGACGCCCTCGCCGCCCGCGGCGCGGCGCTCGGTCCGGCGGGCGAGCCCGAGGCGCCCGGGGGCGGTGCCGACCTGCGCGGCCGGCGGGTGGTCCATGTGACGAGCGTCCACCGCCCGCGCGACGTGCGCATCTTCCACAAGGAGGCCCGCGCGGCGGCCTCTGCCGGCGCCGCCGCGTGGGTGGCGGCGCCGCGGGAGCCGGTGCGCCGCGCCGCCCGCCTGGCCGCCGGCTGGCGGCTGGCGCGCGCCGCCCGGGCGCGCGACGCCGACCTCTACCACGTCCACGACCCCGAGCTGCTGCCGGCCGCGCTTTGGCTCGCCCGCTCGGGCCGGCCGGTGGTGTACGACGTCCACGAGTACCTGGGGCAGACGACCCGCACCAAGCGCTGGCTGCCGGGGCCGCTGCGGCTGCCGCTGGCCCTGGCGGTCGAGCGCCTGGAGCGCGCCGCCGCGCGGCGCCTGGACGGCGTGGTGACCGCCAACGAGGACCTCGCGGCCCGCTTCGCCGCCGCCGGCGCCCGCGCCGTGAGCGTGACCAACTCCCCCTGGTCGGACGCCTTCCCCGCGCCCGCGCCGCTGCCGGACGAGCCCGTCGCCCTCTACGTCGGCGGCCTCGGCCCGCTGCGCGGCCTGGACCTGATGAAGGACGCGTTCCCGCGGGTCACGGTCCCCGGCGCCCGCCTGGTGCTGGCCGGCCCGGGCGACCCCGGCGCGCTCCCCGACGGGGCGGCGGCGCTCGGGGCCGTCGACCACACCGAGGTGCCCGGCCTGCTGGCCGCCGCGCGGGTGGCGTGGATCCCGCTGCAGCGCCACGGCAACTACGATCGCGCCGTGCCGACGAAGCTGGTGGAGGCGATGGCCGCCGGGCGCCCCGTGGTGGCCGGCGACCTCGGCCGGATGGGCGCCATCGTGCGCGCGACGGGGTGCGGGATCGTCGTCCCCCCGGACGACGCCGCGGCCCACGCCGCCGCGCTCGACCGCCTGCTGGGGCCGGGCGGCGAGGCCGCCGCGATGGGCGCCGCGGGCCGGGCCGCGTTCCTGGAGGGCCTGGGCTTCGAGCCGCAGGCGCGGGCGCTGACGTCGCTCTACGCGGAGGTGCTCGAGCCCTGAGAGTCCTCTACGTCTCGCAGTACTTCGTCAACGCCGACCAGCCGGGCGGCGTGCGCCACTGGCAGCACACCCGGGCCCTCGCCCGGGCAGGCCACGACGTGACCGTCGTGACCTCCTACGTGCAGCACAAGGAGCGCAGCGTCCCGGAGCGCTACCGGGGGCGGAAGATGGTCCACGACGTCGAGGACGGCATCGACGTGTGGCGCACCTACTCCACCCCCGGCTACGGCCGCGACCTGCGCTCGCGGATCAGCAACTACGGCACGTTCGCGTGGTGGTCGGCGATCGCCGGGATGCGGTCCCCCCGCCCCGACGTGGTCGTCGCCAGCTCGCCGTCGCTGCCCTCGGCGGCGGCCGCGGCGGCCCTGGCCCGCGCCCGCCGCGCCCGCTTCGTGCTCGAGGTGCGCGACCTGTTCCCCGACTCGGCCATCGCGATGGGGCTGCTGACCGACCGGCGCATCATCGCCGTCTCCCGGCGCCTCGAGCGCTTCTGCTACGCCCGCGCCGACCGCATCGTCGCCCTGACCGAGGGCATCCGCGACGGGATCCTGGCCCAGGGCGTGCCCGCCGGGAAGGTGGAGCTGATCACCAACGGGGTGGACCTGGAGATCGGCGACGGCGCCGCGCCCACCCACGCCGCGCCGGTGCCGGACGACGCGTTCGTGGCGATGTACGTCGGCGCCCACGGCACCTACAGCTCGCTCGAGACGGTCCTGGACGCCGCCGACCGCCTGCGCGCCGACGGCGACACGCGGGTCGTCCTGGTGGGGGGCGGCGACCGCAAGCCGGCGCTGGTGGAGGAGGCGGCCCAGCGCGGCCTGGCGAACGTCGCGTTCGTGGACCCCGTCCCCAAGCGCGAGGTGCCGTCCTGGCTGGCGCGCGCCGACGCCTGCATCCTCCCGTACCAGGACAACCCCCTGTTCGCGGGGGCGCTCCCCAACAAGGCCTTCGACTACCTCGGCGCCGCCCGCCCCATCATCGCCTCGGCCCCCACGGGCGAGCTGACGCGGATGGTCGAGGCCGCGGGGTGCGGGGTCGCGGTGCCGCCCGAGGACGGCGCGGCGCTGGCCGGCGCCATCCGCTCCCTGGCGGCCGACCGCGAGGGCGCCCGGCGGATGGGCGAGCAGGGGCGCGCCTACGCCCTGGAGCACTACGACCGGGCGCGCCTCGCGGCCCGGTTCGTCGCGGTGGTGGAGTCCGTTGCGCGCTGACGTCGTCGCGCCCGTCGGCGGCCGGGCGAAGCGGGCCCTCGACCTGCTGGTCGCCGTGCCCCTGCTGATCGTGACCGCGCCGGTCATGGCCGTCCTCGCCGTGCTGGTGCGGCGCGACTCGCCCGGGCCCGCCCTGTTCCGCCAGCAGCGGATCGGGTTCGCGGGGCGGCCGTTCACGCTCCTGAAGTTCCGCACGATGGTGGTGGGGGCCGAAGATGTGTATAAGAGACAGGGTGGGGGCCGAGGGCATGGGCGCCGGCCTGGCGGTGCTGGCCGGCGACGACCGCATCACGCCCCTCGGCCACACCCTGCGGCGCCTGTCGCTGGACGAGCTGCCCCAGCTGTGGAACATCGTGTGCGGCGACATGAGCCTGGTGGGACCGCGGCCCACCGTCGCGTCCCAGGTGGAGCGCTACACGCCCCACCAGCGCCGCCGCCTGCTCGCCCGTCCCGGCTTGACCGGGCTGGCGCAGGTGAGCGGCCGCAACACCATCCCCTGGTCGGAGCGGATCGAGATCGACGTGACGTACGTCGACCGCTGGACGATGCGCCGCGATCTGGCGATCATGCTGCGGACGGCCCTGGTCGTGCTGCGGCGCGAGGGGACCTACAAGGGCCCGCGAGGCGGGTTCGACCTCCCCGGACCCGGAGCGGCCGATGGCTGACGTGAACGTGCTGCTGACCTGCGCCGGCCAGCGCGTCGACATCGTGCTGGCCTTCCGCGCGGCGCTGGCCGCCGGGCCGCACTCCGGCCGCGTGCTGGTGAGCGACCTCGACCCGCTGTCGCCGTCGCTGTTCCACGCCGACGGCATCGTGGCGCTGCCGTCCGTGGACGACCCCGGCTACGGGGCGGCGGTCGCGCAGGTCTGCCGCGCGGAGGGCGTGAAGGCCGTGCTGCCGCTCACGGACCTCGACCCGGTGGTGCTGGCCGAGGCGGCCCCGCTGATCCGGGACGCCGGCGCCGTCGCGTTCCTGCCGTCCCCCGAGGTCGCCCTCGGCTGCCAGGACAAGTGGGCCTGCCACGGCATGCTCACCGAGCGCGGCCTGCCGTCCCCGCCGACGTGGCTCCCGGACGAGGTGGACCCGGCCGAGCTGCCGTACCCGGTGCTGCTGAAGCCCCGCCTCGGCTTCGCCGCCCGCAACATCTACCGCTGCAACTCGCCCGGGGAGCTGGCCTTCTTCCGGGAGTACAGCCCCGCCGTGAGCGTCGTGCAGCAGCTCCTGCCCGGCCTCGAGTTCAGCATCGACTGCTTCGGCGACCTCGACGGGCGCGCGCTCGGCGCCGTGCCCCGGGCGATGATCCAGAGCAAGGGCGGCGAGCAGATCAAGGGCGAGACGCTCGACGACCCCCAGTTGGTGGAGCTGGGCGCGGCGACGGTCGAGGCCCTGGGCCTCGCCGGCCCGAGCACGGTGCAATGCTTCCGCGACGACGGGCGCATCCTGGGGATCACGGACATCAACACGCGCTTCGGCGGCGCGTTCCCGCTGCCGCAGGCCGCCGGCGCCGGCTACGTGGCGATGATCGTCGCGATCGCGGCCGGCGAGCGACCCGAGCCGCGCCTCGGCGCGCACCGCCCCGGCGTCGTGATGACCCGCCACCTGGGACAGACGCTGCTGCTCCGCGAACCGACCGGTCTCGCTCCGCTCGACGGCGTGCTCTAGGGTCCGCCGTCGTGGATCGTGAGATCACCCTCCGCGACTACGGTCGCGTGCTCTGGAGCGGCCGCTGGCTCATCCTCGCGACGACCGTCGCGGCCGCGGTCGTCGGGCTCCTCCTCACCTTCGTCACCTCGACCACCTACACCGGCACGGCGAAGGTGTTCCTGGGCCAGGCGACGACGGTCTCCGGGGCCCCGTTCTCGACCCCCGCGACCAACCCGGCGACCGCCGCGACGGTCCTGAGCGGCGACAACCTGGTGACCAGGGTGGCCCGCCAGATCGGGGTCTCGCCGAGCCGGGTCCGCAACGCCGTGAGCCTCACGGCCCCGCGCGCCCCCGGCGGCGCCCAGGGCAACCAGCCCACGGTCATGACGATCACGTTCAAGGACGGCAGCCGCAAGGTCGCGCGCGAGGGCGCCAACGCCTACGCCACGGCGATCAACGCGGCCGCGCTCGAGAACTTCTCGTCGGTCTTCGAGACCTACGCCACCGGCGAGGCCCGCGCCCAGGCCGACGTGACCCGCCTCCAGGCCCAGATCGACGGCTACCAGCGCGACCTGCGGACCGCCGACGCCCAGACCCGCACGCTGCTCCAGTCGCTGCTGTTCTCGGCCACCACGCAGCTCTCGATCGCCCAGACCACGCTCACCGACCAGCAGCTCAACCGGGCGAAGGCCCAGGCCAACGAGAAGCCCTACATCGTCTCGCTCTCGGAGAGCCCCAGCAGCTCCAGCAGCGCCCCGAACCGGTTCCGCACCGTGGTGCTCGCCGCGATCATCGGCCTTCTGGTGGGCGTCATCGTCACGTTCGTCTGGCGCGGGAGCCCCGCCGGCCGTGCGGGGCGCGAGTAGTCCCACCGCCGCCCTCGCGACGGGGCTCGTCCTCGTGGCGGGCCTCGCGCTCACGGCGGCGGGATGCGGGGGCGGCGGGGAGGAGGCCACCGCGCCGACCGACGGCGGACCCCCGGCGCCGACCGACGCGATCACGGTCACGGTCCGCGACGGCGACACCGGGGCGCCCGTCGCCGGCGCGCGCGTGACCGCGCTGCGGGGGCGGGAGCCCATCGCGCGGGCCGTCGCCGACGACGAGGGACGGGCGACCGTCCCCTGGAACACCCGCTACGCCGAGGCCCGCAAGGCGGGGCTCACGCCGGGGCGGACGATGCTCGGCACCGGCCCGCCGGTCGTCGAGATGTCCGACCCCGCCCTCCAGAGCCCCGAGTACGGCGGTGGCCCGGAGCGGGCCCGCACCGTCCCCGCCGTGCGGGTCGGCCCGCCCCGGGGGACGCCGCGGTGGCGCTTCACCAGCCGCACGCTGCTGGAGTTCCCGCCGGCCGTCGCGGACGACCTCGTGGTCGTGGGCACCAACTCCGGACGCGTCTACGCGATGGACGGCGATACCGGGACCCTGCGCTGGGCGCGCCACCAGCGGGGCGAGATCGCCTCGTCGCCGGCGATCGACGGCGACCGGGTGTTCATGAGCTCCATGGGCGGCCAGCTGCGGGCGTACGGCGCGAACGGCGGCACCACGCTCTGGACGTTCGAGACCGGCAGCCCCATCGAGAGCTCGCCGCTGGTGGTGGACGGCGCCGTCTACGTCGGCGCCTGGAACGGCGGTCTCTACGCCGTCGACGCGCGCACCGGGAAGCTGCGCTGGCGGTTCCAGGCGGGCGCCGACATCAAGGGCTCCGCCGCCCTCGCAGGCGACCGGATCGTGTTCGGCGACTACGGCGGGAGCGTCTACGCCGTCGACCCCCGCACCGGCGCCCTGCGCTGGCGCTCCGCAGCGGGCCGGCGCTTCTACGGCGGCCCCGGCGTGAGCGGCGACACCATCGTGATCGGCGACGTCGGCGGGTCGGTGGTCGCGCTCGATGCGGGCAGCGGGGCCGTGCGCTGGCGCCACGGCGCGGGCGGCTACGTCTACTCCTCACCCGCCATCGCTGACGGGACCGTGTTCATCGGCTCGTACAGCGGGCGCTTCGAGGCGCTCGACCTGGCCAGCGGCGCCCTGCGGTGGTCGTTCGACGCGGGGGAGCGGATCTCCGGGTCGGCCACGGTCGTGGGCGACGTCGTCTACACCGCCGTGCTGGCCCGCCCGGGCGCCCCGCGGCGCACGTACGGGCTGGACGTCGGCACCGGGGCGGTGCGCTTCCGCGCCGACGAGGGCCGCTACTCACCCGTGGTGGCCGCCGGCGTGACGCTCTACCTGGTGGGCACCCGGACGATCGAGGCGTACCGCGACCGCGCGCCGTAAGCGCATCCTGATCGGCGCCGCCGGCGTCGTCGCCGCCGCACTGATCGCCGTGGGGGTGCTGGGCTACGGCGCCACTCAGGGGTGGTTCGACTCCGGCAGCGTCGAGGGGACCACCTCCGGATTCGAGCCCCAGGAGGCCCCGACGGGCTCCGAGACCGCGGGCGCCTGGCCCGAGTGGGGCTTCGACGCGGAGCGCAGCCGCGCGAACCCGGCGCTCGACATCGCCCCGCCCTTCCGGCGGCTCTGGTCGTTCGACGCCGGATCGCTGGTGGAGTTCCCGCCGGTGATCGCCGACGGCCGCGCCATCGTGGGGACCAACTACGGCCTGGCATACGCCCTCGACATCGACACGGGCAAGGTGCTCTGGGAGGCCCACACCCGCGGGCGCGTCGCCTCCTCGCCGGCGATCGACGGCGACCGGGTCCTGTTCACCACCAAGCGGGGCGACGTGCTGGCGCTCGACGCCGACACCGGCGAGGAGCTGTGGCGGCGGAAGGTGGGGTCGGCCATCGAGTCCTCGCCCCTCGTGGTCGGCTCGTCCTTCTTCATCGGGACGCTCTCCCAGCGGGTGATGAAGCTCAGCACGGTCACCGGCGGGGTCCGCTGGAGCGTGCCCGCCCCCGGCGGCATCAAGGCGAGCCTGGCCCTCAGCGGCCGCAACGTGATCGTGGGCGACTACTCCGGCCACGTCGCGGCGTTCCGCCGGTCCGATGGAAAGGAGGTGTGGCGCCGCACCAGCCCGGGCGAACGGTTCCGGGGGGCGGGGCGGTTCTACGCCGGCCCGGCGGTGGCGTACGGCCGCGTGTACATCGGCAACGTCAACGGCCGCGTCCTCGCGCTCGACGCCGACACCGGTGAGATCGCGTGGGTGCGGGTGCTGGAGGACTTCATCTACTCGAGCGCCGCCGTCGCCGACCGGACCGTCTTCCTGGGCAGCTACGACCATCGCTTCTACGCCCTCGACGCCGTCACCGGGAAGGTGCGCTGGAGCGTCGACGCCGGCGAGCGGATCTCCGGCTCGCCCTCCGTCGTCGGCGGGCTGGTGTGGTTCTCGACCCTCGCGCGCCGCCCGTCCGACGGCCGCACGCTGGCCCTGGACGTGCGCACCGGCGCCATCCGCTTCGCCTTCCCCGACGGGCGCTACAGCCCGATCGTCGCGGTCGACGACAGCCTGGTGCTGACGGGGGTCCACACGCTCTACGGGTTCGCGCCGCGGTGAGCGCCGGGCGCCTCGCGCGCGCGGCCGCGATCGTCGCGCTCTTCGGGCTGGTCTCGCGGCTGCTCGGCTTCGCGCGCGAGATCGTCCTGGCGGCCGCCTACGGCGCGACCGGGCTCACCGACGCCTACGTCAACTCGCTGCTGATCGTGAACTCGGTGGCCGCGGTGCTGCTCTACACGCTGGTCACGCTCATCATCCCGACGTTCCAGCGCGAGCGGGCCGACCACGGCACCGACAGCGCCTGGCGCCTGGTGGTGGCGCTGGCCGTGTGGGTGGGCGCCCTGCTCGTGCTGCTGTCGGCGGTCGTCGCGATCTGGCCGCAGCTGCCCGCCGCCCTGTTCAACCTGGACCCGGCCCGCGAGGCGGCCACCGAGGAGCTCATCCGGATCATGGCGCCGGCCCTCGCCCTCCAGGGGTTCTCGGCGATCTTCACGGCGATGCTCCAGATCCACGGCCGCTTCGCGGGTCCCGCGGCAGTGGGCGTGGCGTTCAACGCGGGGATCATCCTGGCCGTCGCGATCGGCCAGAGCCACATCGGCATCCGCGCCGCCGCGTGGGGCGTCGTGCTGGGCGCGACCCTCCAGGTGTTGCTGCAGCTGCCCCAGTTCTGGCGCCTCCTGCGCGAGGCACGGGCCCGCCCCGCCGTGATGCACCCGCGCCTCGCGTCGGTGGGGATGCTGGCCCTGCCGGTGGTGGGCGCGTCCGTGCTCCAGCAGATCAACTCGTTCACCGACAAGCTCTTCGCGTCGTCGCTCGAGGCCGGCCGCGTGTCGGCGCTCAGCTTCGCCAACGCCCTGGGCCAGGCGCCGCGCGTCGCGATCCTCCTGCCGCTGCTCACCCCCCTGTTCCCCCTGATCGCGCGGCGCGTCTCCGAGGGGCGGGAGGACGACGCCCTGCGCGCGTTCCGCCGCGTGGCCGGGCTGCTGGGGCTGATGTCGATCCCGCTGATGCTGCTGATGGCGATCTACGCCGACGAGATCGCGCAGCTCGCGTTCCAGCGGGGCAAGTGCGGGGAGTCGTGCGTCGAGCAGATCGACCCGCCGCTCGTCTGGTACGCCCTCGCCCTGTGGCCGGCGTTCGGCTCGCTGCTGCTCAACCGGACGCTGTCCGCGGCCAACAAGCAGCGCGACATCCTCTGGACGACCGTCGCCACCGTCGCGATCACGATCATCCTCGACATCATCCTGCTCGGCCCCATGGAGCAGGCCGGCCTCGCGCTCGCCGCGACCATCGGCGTGTACGCCAACGGGCTGATGCTGCTCGACCGGATGCGGCGGCGCTTCCCGGCCGTGCCGATGCGCGCGCTCGCCGAGCGCCAGGGGCGGGTGTGGCTCGCCGCGGCCGGTTCGGCGGTCGTGGCCCTGCTGCTGAACCTGGTGCTCCCCACCACCGACATGGTCTCCCTCGAGATGCTCCCGCTCCTGATCCTGAAGGTGGCGATCGCGCTCGCGGTCTACGTCGTGCTGGCGAGCCGCCTGGCCCGGGCGGAGCTGGGCGACGCCGTCGGGCAGCTCCGCGCCCTCGTCGGGCGCCGGCCCGCGAACGGCTAACCTTCCCGCGTGGCCACCTCGCTCGTGACCGGCGGCGCAGGCTTCCTCGGCTCGCACCTCTGCGACCGGCTCCTCGCCGAGGGCCACCGCGTCCTGTGCGTGGACAACCTCGACACCGGCACCCTCGAGAACATCGAGCACATCCGGGACCCGGCGTTCCAGTTCCTCCAGCACGACATGATCGAGCACCTGGAGGCGCCCGAGCGCGTGGACTACGTGTTCCACCTGGCGTCGCCGGCCAGCCCGATCGACTACCTGCGGCTGCCGCTGCACACGCTGAAGGTGGGCTCCTACGGCACGCACAACGCGCTGGGGCTGGCGAAGGCGCACCGGGCGCGGTTCCTGCTCGCGTCCACCAGCGAGGTCTACGGCGACCCGCAGGTGCACCCGCAGCCCGAGGACTACTGGGGCCACGTCAACCCGATCGGCCCGCGCGGCGTGTATGACGAGGCGAAGCGCTACGCCGAGGCGCTCACGATGGCCTACCACCGCCAGCAGGGCGTGGACACCCACATCGTGCGGATCTTCAACACGTACGGTGCGCGCATGCGCCCCCACGACGGGCGGGCGATCCCGACGTTCCTGCGCCAGGCCCTCGAGCACAAGCCGCTCACCGTGTTCGGCGACGGCGGGCAGACCCGGTCGTTCTGCTACGTCGCCGACCTCGTCGAGGGCTTCCTGCGGCTCATCGAGTCGGACCGCCACGAGCCGGTGAACATCGGCAACCCGGGCGAGTTCACCATCCTGGAGCTCGCCGAGGTGATCATCCGGGTCACGGGCAGCCGGTCCGAGATCGTGTACGAGGCGCTCCCGCAGGACGACCCGACCGTGCGGCGGCCCGACATCACCGTGGCGCGCGAGCTGCTCGGGTGGGAGCCAACGGTCGAGCTGGAGGAGGGCCTGCGCCTGACCCTCGCGGCGATGGGCCGGGAGGTCCCGCTCGCCGGCTGACGCTCCGCCGCTCGCCGTCCTCGCGCGGGGGCTGGTGAAGCGCTACGGGGACTTCACCGCCGTCGACGGCATCGACGTCGAGGTGGCACCCGGCGAGTGCTTCGGCTTCCTCGGGCCCAACGGCGCGGGGAAGAGCAGCACGATGCGGATGCTCTCGTGCCTCGCCCCGCGCGACGGCGGCGACCTGCGCGTCCTCGGCATCGACCCCGACGACCGACCCCGCGAGCTGAAGCGGATGCTCGGCGTGGTGGCCCAGGAGACCACGCTCGACCTGGAGCTCACCGTCCGCGAGAACCTCCTCGTCTTCGCCCGCTACTTCGCGATCCCCCGCGACGAGGCGGCGCGACGCGCCGACGAGCTGCTGGAGCTGATGGCCCTCGGCGACCGCCGCGACGACGACGTCGACCGGCTGTCGGGCGGCATGCGGCGACGGCTGCAGATCGCCCGGGCCCTGATCAACCGCCCCCGGCTGGTGCTGCTGGACGAGCCCACCACCGGGCTGGACCCGCAGGCCCGCCACGCCGTGTGGGAGCGGCTGCGGCTACTGCGCAGCGGCGGCGCCACCCTGGTGCTCACGACCCACTACATGGACGAAGCGGCCCAGCTCTGCGACCGCCTGGTCGTGATGGACCACGGGCGGATCGTCCGGACCGGCACGCCGGCGGGCCTCGTGGAGTCCGAGGCGGGCCGGCAGGTGCTGGAGGTCCGGGTGGACCCCGGCGACGCCGAACGGGCGCTCGCGGCGGTCGACGGCGCGGCCCGCGGGCACGAGCGCGACGGCGACCTGCTGATCGTGTTCGGCGACGACGCCGAGGACCTGCACGCGCGGATCCGGGCGGCGGGGGTGCCGGCCGAGCTGCGCGCCGCGCGGCCGGCGGGGCTGGAGGACGTGTTCCTGCGCCTCACCGGGCGCCACCTCCGCGACTAGGGGGCGGCCCGGGGCGGGGCTAGGTGCGCGAGTCCACGACCGTGTCGTCGACGTCGTCGTCGGCCGTCGACCACGCCTCGCGCGCCCAGAGCGGCGGCCCGCCGAACTTCTTGGCCAGCAGCACGCCCACGGCATAGAGCCCGACCTGGGGGATCATCAGGAGCAGCATCGAGAACGGGTCGCCGCCCGGCAGCACCGCGGCGATGGCCGCGATCACCACGATCGCGATTCGCCACTGGCGGACGTAGAAGTCGGCGGTCGTCACGCCGATCCGGGCGAGGGCCACCATCGCGATCGGCACCTCGAACATGATCCCGGAACCCAGCATGAGCGTCGTCGCGAAGCTGAAGTACTCGCCCGCGCGCACCTGGGTCTGGAACGCTTCGCCGCCGAAGTCGAGCAGGAAGTTCAGGGCCACCGGCAGCACCACGAAGAAGCCGAACGCCACGCCCGCCAGGAACAGGGCCGAGACCCCGGCGACGATCAGCAGCATCCGCCGGCGGGACTGGTCCTGCAGCGCCGGGATCACGAACGCGTACACCTGGTACAGCCACACCGGCAGCGACAGCAGGATCGCCGCCCAGAAGCAGACCTTCAGCGTGACGAAGAACGGCTCCGTGGGCGACAGCGTGATGAGGCCGCTGTCCTGGAACTTCTGCGGCAGGGGCTGCTCGAGCAGGTTGATGAGCTGCTCGTGGAACGCGTAACAGACGGCGAACGCCACCACGAGCGTGACCGCGGAGACGATGAGCCGGTTGCGGAGCTCGTCGAGGTGGTCGACGACGCTGAGCCGCTCGTCCCGCCCCGCGCGGCGCAGGCGGCGGTCACCGAGGATGGGCACGCGCGGGGAGGGGGCCTAGGTTGCGGTGCGGTCGTCCGCGCGCGGTGGCGCGTCGCCCGGGACCACGACGCCGTCCAGGACGTCGTCGTCGTCCGCGCGGGTCATCGTCGCGGTGGGCGCCGTGGCCGCCGGCGCCGGCGCCGGCTCCTCGGCCCGCGGGGCGGGGGCGCGGCGGGGCTCGTCGTCGTCGAGCATCGCGCCCTTGAACTCGCGGATCCCGCGCCCGATCGACTTGCCCATCTCCGGGAGGCGCTTCGGGCCGAACACGAGCAAGGCGATGACGAGCACGATCAGGATCTGGATCGGGGAGATGTCGAACACGGCGACCTCGTCGGGGGGTGTGGCCCACAGGTTAGCCCCGGCCGGCCGATGCGGCCAGGCGAGGTGGCCGCCCTGCTAGCGTCGGGGCGGATGCACGATCCCTCCGTCGACGCCGTGGTCCGCCAGATGCGCGACGCGATCATGGACAACGATCTCAAGCTGCTCCTGGCCGTGAACGCCCGGCTCGAGCTGGTGGCGCGCCTGCGCGCCTACAAAACCGCCCAGGGGATGGACTTCGTCGACCCGGCCCGCGAGGAGTGGATGCACCGTTACATGAGCGGCGCGAACCGCGGCCCGCTGAGCGACCGGGGGCTCCACGAGATCTACGGCCACGTCCTGGAGCTCACCAAGCGCGAGACCGAGGGGTAGCCGCCGGGGTCAGCCCTCGGTGAGGAAGTCGTCGGGACTGACTTGCTCGAGGAACTCCTTGAACTTCTCGACGACCTCGTCGGTGTCCTCGACCTCGTGCTCGAACTCGATGCCGCTCTCCTCGATCACCTTGTCGGCGGCGAAGATCGGGGCGTTGCTGCGGACCGCCAGGGCCAGGGCGTCGCTCGGCCGCGAGTCGATCTCGATCTCGGCGGCGGCGGCCCGGAGCGTGATGAGCGCGTAGAACGTGTTCTCGCGCAACTCGGTGACGGTGATCTTCGCGATCTCGGCGCTGAGCTCGGAGACCACGTCGGTGAGCAGGTCGTGCGTCATGGGCCGCGGGGTCTCCGCGCCCTGGAGCTTCATCAGGATCGCGGCGGCCTCCGCGTGACCGATCCAGATCGGCAGGAACTTGTTGCCCGAGACGGTCTTGAGGAGCACGATCGGCTGCTTGCCGACCATGTCGAAGCTGACCCCGTAGATGACCATCTCCTGCACGGCAAGCCTCCGATCCGGCGCCGGTCGGGCGGGCGCCGGTCCATCATACTCCGGGTCCCTCCGCCGGCCCGCGGGCCGCGTCAGGCCCCCCTTGTTGCCCGCTCGGCACGGTTGATACCCTCCCCCGACCCAGGGGGCGAGGGCGATTAGCTCAGTCGGTTAGAGCGCATCTCTGATAAGGATGAGGTCCCTGGTTCGAATCCAGGATCGCCCACTGCAGGTCGTGAGAGTGGCCCCGTCCGGGGCCGTGGAGGGTCGCCGGTGACGACGGGGCCGGGCACAGCGCAGCAGGATGGCGGCCGGCGGATCAGCTGCCTCGTCGCCGACGACCACGCCATCGTGCGCGAGGGGCTGCGGCGGGTCCTGTCACAGCCGTCGGACATGCTCGTCGTCGGCGAGGCGTCCTCCGGCGAGGCCGCGCTGGAGCTGGTCGCCAAGCGCCGCCCCGAGGTGGTGCTGATGGACGCACGGATGCCCGGCATGGGCGGGGTCGCCGCCGCCGCCCGCATCGCGCAGGAGCACCCCGACGTCCGCGTCGTGATGTTCACCGCCCACTCCGAGCAGGACCTGCTGTGGGAGGCGCTCGACGCCGGCGCCCAGGGCTTCGTGCTGAAGGACTCCGAGAGCGGTGTGGTGGTCGCCGCGATCCGCCAGGTCGTCGCGGGCGACCCGTACATCGACGAGCGCCTGCGGCCCGACTTCCTGCGCCAGTTCGCCCGCCCGCGGCCGGGCGGCGTGCTGAGCGCCCGCGAGCGCGAGATCCTCCAGATGCTCGCCGACGGCAACTCGAACCGCGAGGTCTCCGAGCGCCTGGTGGTCAGCGTCGAGACGGTCAAGACGCACGTGAAGCACATCCTCGCGAAGCTCGAGGCCGAGCACCGCACCCAGGCCGTCGCGATCGGCATCCGGCAGGCCCTGATCCGGTGACCCGGGACCCGCGGGACGCGATCGCCGGGATCGCGTCGCTCGTGGGCGCGGCGGGGGCGAGCGGTGGCGTCGGCGCGGCGCTGGACGAGGCGCTCGAGGTGCTGGTCACCGCGACCGGCTGCCGCGCCGCGGCGTACTTCGCCGGCCGGCCGGAGGAGCCCGCCGGCATGGTGCTCAGCGCCCGGCGGGGCGACCCGGGGGCGGTCGCGGCGATCGCGAGCGCCATCCGCGCCGCGAGCGCGCCCATGCCGGCCACCGCCCTGCGGCTGGGCGAGGTGGTCGGCGGTCCGGGCGCCGCCGCCGCCCTCGCGGCACTCGGGCTCCCGGACGGCGTGCTGGTCCCCGCCGTCATCGACGGTCACACCGAGGGCGCACTGGCCATGCTGCCCCCCGACGGGGCGGTGCCGGGGGGCCCCGACATCGCGGCGGCCCGCGCCGCGGCGGCCCTGATCGCCCTGGGCATGCGGACGGACACGCTCGTCCGAGGCCTCGCCGACCGGGCCCGGGAGCTCGACCGCCAGTCCCGCCGGCTCGGCGCCATGACGCGGGTGGCGCAGCTCCTCGCAGAAGCCCCGACGGCCGCGGCCGCCCGCGGCGTCACCCTGTCGGAGGCCCGCGCGCTGGCCGGGGCCGACGCCGCCGCCCTGCTGGTGGCCGGGGCCGGGGGCGCGGTGGAGGAGGTCGCGCGCGACGGGGAGGGGCCCGTGTCCGCGGATCCGGCCGACGTGGCGGCCGTGGCCGCCGGGGCCGGGCCGCGCCTGGCCGGGCACGTCGCGCTGGCGGCGATCCACGACCCGCCGGCGGCGCTGGCGGTCGCCCGGACGGGGTCCCCGTTCGACGGCGCCGACCTCGACCGGCTGCAGGCGCTCGCCGCCCAGGCCTCGGTCGCGCTCGCCCGGGGGCGTCTGCTGGACGACCTGCGTCGCGAGCAGGCCGAGCGGCGGACCCTGGCGGCGGCGATCGTCTCGGCCCAGGAGGACGAGCGGCGGCGTGTCGCCGAGGACATCCATGATGGCCCTGTGCAGGGACTTTCCGCCGTCGGGCTGATGCTGGACGCCCTCGTGACGCGGCTGCGGGAGGAGGCGCCGGACGCCGTCGGCGAGGCCGGAGCGGCGGCGGCGGCGGCCCGCGAGGCCGTCCGGGAGCTGCGTCGCGCCATCAGCGACCTGCACCCCATGGCACTCGGCGAGCTCGGCCTGGCCGCCGCCACCACCGCCCTGGTCGAGCGGCTCGAGTGGCGGGGGATCGTGGTGGAGGTGGACGTCGACGCGGCCGACGCCCTGCCGGAGACGGCCCGCACCGTCGCGTTCCGGGTCCTCCAGGAGGCCGCCGCCAACATCCTGCGCCACTCCGGCGCCGGCCACGTGCGCATCTCCGCCCGCGCGGAGGGCGGCGAGGTCGTGCTGGAGGTCCAGGACGACGGGCGCGGCCTGGCGGCCGGCGACCGGCGCCGGCGCGTCGCCGAGGGGCACCTGGGCCTGGCGGCCATCGAGGAGCGCGCCGCCCTCGCGGGCGGGCGGCTGGACGTCGTCTCCGGCGAGGGCCGGGGCACGCTGCTGCGCCTCACCCTCCCCGCCGGGGAGAGCGACCCTCAGTCCGGGGCGCCCCCGACCCGGGAGAGCGCGGCCGAGAGCGCCTCCTCGTCGGCGAACCGGAGCTCCACGACCACCTGACCGTCCTTCGCCGGTCGCACCCGCACCGGTGTGTCGAACGCGGCCCCGAACGCCTCGAGGGCACGGTCGGCGACCGCGCTCGGCGCCGGCCGGCGGCGGGCGGCATGGGGCGCGCCCTCGCTCCGCGCCAGGGCCTCCGTCGCGCGCACGGACAGCCCGCGCGCCACGACCTGCTCGGCCACCCGCATGCGCCGGGCGGGCCCGTCGGCCATCAGGATCGCCCGGCCGTGGCCCTCGCTGAGCGTGCCGTCGGCGATCATCGCCTGCACCGGCTCGGGCAGCTCCAGCAGACGCACCAGGTTCGAGATCGCCGGGCGGCTGCGGCCGAGGCGCTCCGCCAGCTCGCCGTGCGCCTGGCCGAAGTCCTCGATGAGCGTCGCGCACGCGACCGCCACGTCGATCGGGGTGAGGTCCTCGCGCACGAGGTTCTCGACCAGCGCGAGCTCCAGGCGCTCGCGGGCGTCGACGGCGCGGACCACCACGGGGACGCGCCCCAGCCCGGCGAGGCGGGCCGCCCGCCAGCGCCGCTCGCCGGCGATGAGCACGTGGGTCCCGTCCCCGTCCGACGGCGCGACCACGACGGGCTGGATGACCCCGGACGCGCGGATCGAGGCGGCGAGCGCCTCGAGCGCCGCGTCGTCGATCGTCGCGCGCGGCTGGTCGGGGTTGGGGGCGATCGCGTCGAGGGGCAGCTCGCGCGGGCCGTCCGACGGGGGGCCGAGGACCGGCTCGGCGTCGCCGAGCAGGGACGCCAGGCCGCGGCCCAGGCCGCGCCGGTCGCGGGCGGCGGGCTCAGCCACGGGCGGCGACCTCCTTGGCGGCCTCGAAGTACGCGTCGGCGCCGGCGCAGTGCGGGTCGTAGCGGATCACCGGCTCGCCGTACGACGGCGCCTCGGCCAGCCGCACGTTGCGCGGCACCACGGTGCGGAACGCGAGCTCCGGGAAGTGGCGCCGCACCTCGGTGATCACGTCGCCGCTCACGCGGGTGCGGCTGTCGTGCATCGTCATCAGCATCCCGGTCACCCGGAGCCCCGGGTTGAGCGTGGACTGCACCGCCGCGACCGTCTCCATCAGCCGCGAGAGGCCTTCCAGCGCGTAGTACTCGCACTGCACGGGGACGATGAGCCGGTCGGCGGCCGCCAGGGCGTTGACCGTGAGCAGGTCGAGGGATGGCGGGCAGTCCAGGAAGACGTAGCGGTACGTCGTGCGCGCGGGCAGGAGCGCCGTGGCCAGGAGCCGCTCGCGGCCCGATCGGGCCGGCAGCTCGAGCGCGGCGGCCGCCAGGTCCGACGACGAGGGCACCAGGTCCAGGTTCGGCACGGAGGTCGCGACGACCGCCTCCTCCAGCGGCACACCGTCGAGCAGCACGTCGGCCGTCGTGGGCCGGTCGCGCCCCGAGACGCCGAGGCCGCCCGTCGCGTTCGCCTGCGGATCGGCGTCCACCAGCAGGACCCGGGACCCGGCCTCCGCGAGGCACGCGGCCAGGTTCACGGCCGTCGTCGTCTTGCCGACGCCGCCCTTCTGGTTCGCGACGGCGTAGATCACCCGCGCCACCCCCCGAGCGGCCGCTTCGCGGCGCGGCCGGCGCGGCGCGGGTAGCGCCGCGGCGTCGGGGACGCCTTGCGGAACGGGTGGAGGCGCCGGCGGGCGCCCGGGAACGGCGCCACGGCGACCGGGTCGGCCGGCTCCAGGCCCAGCTCGGCGGCGGCCTCGGCGCCCGCGCGCTCCAGGTCCGGGTCGGTGTCGTCGCCCCGCCAGACCACCACCGTGCCGCCGACGGCGACCAGCGGAGCGGCCAGCTCCAGGCACACCGGCAGCGGGCCGAGCGCCCGCATCGTCGCGAGCGGGTAGCGCTCCCGCTCGGTGCCGGCGAGGTGCTCGGAGCGGTCGGCCACGACACGGAGATTAGGGACCGCGGCGGACGCCCGCGCGAGCCAATCGGCCTTCCGGCGCTCGCTCTCGACGAGTGTGACAGCGAGCCCCGGACGCGCGATGGCCAGCGCGATCCCGGGGAATCCGGAGCCGCTGCCGAGGTCCACCGCGGCGTCCGCGGCGGCCACCTCGGGGAGGCTCAGCGCGACCAGGCTGTCGAGCAGGTGGCGGTCGATCCCCTCCTCGAGACCGTCGATGGTCGTGAGGTTTTGCGGCTCGACGGCGATCCGGTCGAGCAGGGCGATCAGGGCCGCGGCCGCGGCGGGGTCCAGCGCGACCCCGAGCACCCGGGCGCGGTCGATCAGTCGCGGCGCCGGTCCCGCGGTTTCACGTGAAACCGGGGCCGCCGAGCTCACTCGGCCGGCTCGACGATGATCCGCCGGCGGGGCTCCTCGCCCTCGCTGCGGGTCACGATCCCGGGCTTGTCCTTGAGCGCCATGTGGACGATCCGCCGGTCGTGTGGCGTCATCGCGTCGAGCTCGATCTCGTCGCCGAACTCGACGGCCTCGCTGGCGGCCTGCTCGGCCAGCTCCACCAGGGCGGCCTCGCGGCGGGCGCGATAGCCGTCGGCGTCGAGCGTCACGCGTCGGCGCGCGCCGCCCTCGGCCCGGCTTGCGACCTGGCCCAGGAGGTACTGGAGGGCGTCGATCGTCTCGCCGCCGCGGCCGACCAGCGCCGACGTGCCGTCGCCGACCACGTTCACGTCCAGGTCCGTCTCCTCCGGACCTGCGGCGACGACGACCTGCGCATCCAGGCCCATCGCGGCGACGACGGCCTCCAGCGTCGCGGCGACCGCCTCGGCCCCCGGGCCGACGGCCGTGACCTCACTGCCCCCCACGGAACACCTCCGGCTAGCGCTTCTTCTTCTTGGAGCGGCTGGGCTGCGCGGGCCGCGAGCCCTTGGCGGCGCCCTTCGGGCGCGGCTGACGACGCGGGGCGTTGCCGCCGCCCGAACGGCCGTTCCCCGACGCGCCGTTCGCGCCGCCGGCCTTCGCCTCGGCGGCCTGGGCGTCCGGCTCGGGCGCCGCGGCGTCGGCGTCGGCGCCGTCGGCGCCGTCAGCGCCATCGGCGCCATCAGCGGCGGGCTCGGGCTGCACCTCGGTCTCGGCGTCGGTCACGGCCTCGGTCTCGGCGGAGGTCTCCACCTGCCCGTCGGCGACGGGCTCCGGCTCCGGGGCATCCGTCGCCTCGGGTGCCTCGGGTGCCTCGGTGGCCTCGGGTGCCTCGACGGGCTCGGGGGCCGCCGCGGGCTCGGCCGCCTTGGCGCCGCGCCGGCGCCGGCGCGGCGTGCGGCCGGTCGCGGGCGCCTCCTCCTCGGCCACGGCCTCGGCGTCGGTCGTCTCGACGAGCCCGGCGGCCGCCTCCTTCGGTGGCGTGCGCGAGCCGCGCTTCTGCTGGGACGCCTCGAATTTCGCGACCTCCTCCGGGTCGGCCAGGTGGAGGCCGATCCGGTGGCGCATCACGAGCTGCTGGCCGCAGGTCCAGAGGTTGGTCGTCATCCAGTAGACGAGGAGGCCGGCGGGCACCGGGAACTGGAACACGAAGATGACCACGACCACCGGCAGGATCCGCATGAGCCGGCGCTGCGAGTCGGGCATGTTCGGGGTGGCCGAGAGCTCGGTCGACAGGAGCTGCGAGAGCCCGTAGATCGCCACGAGGATGATCGCGCCCCAGCCGATCTCCTGGATGTCCTCGCGGACGTCGTCGATCAGCCACATGAACGAGACCGACCCGCCGGAGACCGTGGCCTCCTTCGCGAAGTCCTTCAGCACGTAGTACAGCGCGATGAAGATGGGGATCTGCGCGACCAGGGGCAGGCACGAGGCGAACGGATTGATCTCGTTCTCCTTGTAGAACGCCATCAGCTCCTCGTTGAGCTTCTGGCGGTTGCCCTTGTACTTGCGCTGAAGCTCCTTGAGCTGCGGGGCCACCATCTGCATGGACCGCATCGACTGGTACTGCTTGATCACCAGCGGCAGCAGCGCCGTGCGGACCATCACCGTCAGGACGACGATCGACCACCCGTACGTGAGGTGCGCGTTGTCGTGGAGGAAGTCGAGGATCGCGCGGAGCGGATCCTCCAGAAGCTGGAGCGGGTTCACGTGCGGAACACCGTCTGGTCGTGCGCGTAGTCCACGCCGCCGTGGCTCCAGGGGTTGCAGCGCAGCAGGCGCCAGGAGGCCAGCACCGAGCCGCGCATCACCCCGAACTCACGGATCGCGTCGACCGCGTACTGGGAGCACGTGGGGTGGTACTTGCAGCGGCGCGGGAACATCGGCGAGATGACCTTCTGGTACGCGCGGATCGGGGCGATCAGCACCGCCCTCACGATGGCGCCTCCGGCCCCTCGCGCGCCTCGCGGTCGCGCGTCGCGCGCTCGGCCAGCTCGCGGAGCCGCTCGCCGATCGCCGCCGAGCCGCGCTCCTCGATGTACTCCGCGCATCCCGGACGGGCGATCACCACCAGGTCGATCCCGCCGGGCAGCGACGCCTCCAGCGCCGAGAACTGCTCGCGCAGCACGCGCTTGACCCGGTTGCGCTCCACGGCGCCGCCGACCTTCCGGGACACGGACAGGCCCAGCCGTACCGGCTCGCCCTGGGGCCGGTCCTCGCGCGCGAACGCGTAGACCACCAGGTGCCGGTTCGCCGCCGAGCGGCCGCGCCGGTAGACCGTGTCGAAGTCGCCCGAGCGGGTGATCCGCCCTCGGCGCCGCGGTGGAGCGGTGCCGGCTTCCGTCACGGAAGCTCAGGCGGAGAGGCGCGCGCGGCCCTTCGCGCGGCGGCGCTTCAGCACCGCGCGCCCGGCGCGGGTGCTCATCCGCACGCGGAAGCCGTGGGTCTTCTTGCGCTTGCGCTTGTTCGGCTGGTAGGTCCTCTTCACGCGCCAATCCCTCGCAGCGTCGTTGGCTCTCGCTCACCCGAAATCCGGGCGGGGGCCCGCCGGCGGGTGGCCGAGCATAGCAGAGGCCTCCCCCTGATCCGGGGGCTCCGCGGCACGCGGTCCGGACGGCCCAGGAAACCGGGTCCGAATTCCGTCCACAGATGTGGAGAGGGCTGTGGAGAATGGCCGGATCCCGCATGGCGATGCGGTTCTTCGGACCGCCGAACCCCCTTGTGCCATTTGTCGCCAGCGGTTTTCGCCGCTCAGTCGAGGGTTTGTTCTCCACAGCCCCCGCAGAGGGGTGTCGCGGGGCGCGCCGCCCGGGGTAGAGTGCCGCCCCTCCCCGCCCGCGATGTCCAGGACCCTCACCCTCACACCGGCCCCCGCCGCCCCCGCGCCGCGCTTCGCGGAGCCCCCGCGTGCGCGCGTCGCGACATGGTCGGCGCCGGCTCTCCCGCCGGTGGTCGAGGAGTTGGCGGAGCCCGACGCGGCGGCGCTCGTGGAGGCGGTCTGCGACGCGGTCGCCGAGCGCTCCCCGGTTCCGGCGCCCGCCGTGCGCGAGGTCGTCGAGAACCTGGTGCACGCCGGGTTCCGCGACGCCGTGGTGACCGTCCTCGACGGCGGCCGCACGGTCCGCGTGAGCGACCACGGCCCGGGCATCGCGGACCGGGAGCGGGCGCTCGAGCCCGGCTACTCCACCGCCGACGACGAGGCCCGGGACGTGATCCTCGGGGTCGGCGGCGGCCTGCCGTTCGCCGCGGCCGCGATGGCCGAGCTCGGCGGCCGGCTGGAGATCGACGACAACCTCGGCGGCGGGACCATCGTGACCCTGCGGCTGCCGGCGGAGGAGGGGGTCCCCGCCCCCGAGCCCGTCTGCAGCGGCGCGGCGCGCGAGATCCTCGCCCTGCTCCTCGAGATCGGCGGGGCGCCCCCGGCGCGCCTGGCGGAGGAGCTCGGGCGGTCCCGGGCCGAGTGCGGGCGCGAGCTCGCCCGGCTGGAGCACCGCGGACTGGTCCGCCGGGAGCCCGGCGGCGTTCGCGCGCTCACCGAGGCGGGCACCCGTCTCGTCGCCACCCTGTTCTGAGCGCACCCTTCCCGGCACCACCGCTTCCCGGCTCCCGTACCACCTCCCCCGCACGCCCCCGACCCCCGACGGAGCACGGCCATGCCCTCAGCGTTCCCGCCCGACGTCCGTGACAGCGTGTGGAGGGAGGTTCGTGAGCGCCTGCGCGCGACCCTGAACACGCAGGTCTACGAGTTCGCGTTCGCGGGCGCCAGACCGGTCGAGCTCACCGACGAGCGCATCCTGCTGTCGGTCGAGAGCGAGTTGCTGCGCAACTGGATCCGCCAGCGCTACCTCGCGCTGCTGAAGGACGCGCTGTTCGAGGTGCGCGGCGCCGACCTGGACGTCGACATCGAGGTCGCCGCGGCCGAGGAGCGCGCCCCGGAGGAGGCGGCCGTCACATCCGAGCCGGTCCCGCCGCCGCGCGTGCACCCGACGGCCCTGCCGCCGCGCCGCGCCAGCGGGCTCCAGCCGCGCTTCACCTTCGAGGCCTTCGTCACCGGCCCGTCGAACCGCTTCGCCCACGCCGCGGCGCTCGCCGTGGCCGAGGCGCCGGCCCGCGCCTACAACCCGTTCTTCATCTACGGCGGGGTCGGCCTCGGCAAGACCCACCTGCTGCACGCGATCGGCCACTACGCGCAGCACCTGTTCACCGGGGCGCGGGTCCGCTACGTGAGCTCCGAGGAGTTCACCAACGAGTTCATCAACGCGCTCCGCGACGGGGGCATCCGCTCCTTCAAGGACCGCTACCGCAGCACGGACATCCTCCTGATCGACGACATCCAGTCGCTCCAGGGCCGCGAGCAGACGCAGGAGGAGTTCTTCCACACGTTCAACGCGCTCCACGACAGCGGCAAGCAGATCGTCATCTCGTCGGACCGCCCGCCCAAGGAGATCGCCACCCTCGAGGATCGGCTGCGCAGCCGCTTCGAGATGGGCCTGATCACCGACGTGCAGCCGCCGGACATCGAGACGCGCATCGCGATCCTCCAGAAGCGCGTCCAGGCCGACCGCTACGTGATCCACGACCCCGAGGTGCTCTCGTTCATCGCGGCGCGCGTGTCCACCAACGTGCGGGCCCTGGAGGGCGCGCTCACCCGCGTGGTCGCCCACGGCTCCATCTCCGGCCGGCGCGTCGACGTGGAGCTGGCCGGGGAGGTCCTGGAGGACCTGTTCCCCGCCGCCGAGGGCACGCTGTCGATCGAGGTGATCCAGGGCGAGGTGTGCCGCTACTACGGCGTCAGCCACGAGGAGATCACCGGCGACAAGCGCACGCGCCGCATCGTGCTGCCGCGCCAGGTGGCGATGTACCTGAGCCGGGAGCTCACGGACGCGTCCCTGCCGCAGATCGGCCGGGCGTTCGGCGGCCGCGACCACACGACGGTCATGTACGCGGTCCAGAAGGTCACCGGCCAGATGTCCGGCGAGGGCGAGGTGCTCACCGCGGTGCGCGACCTGACGGGCCGCCTGACCGGCCGCCGGGGCGCCCCGTGACGGTGGACGGGCCGGGGGCTGTCTCTTATACACATCTAGATGTGTATAAGAGACAGGTCCAGAAGGTCACCGGCCAGATGTCCGGCGAGGGCGAGGTGCTCACCGCGGTGCGCGACCTGACGGGCCGCCTGACCGGCCGCCGGGGCGCCCCGTGACGGTGGACGGGCCGGGGGACGGCGCGTGCCGCGCGTCCACATCGTCCCCCGGCGCCGGGCCCTCCCGGCGGGTGCCTGGGGACGGCGGTGGACGGGCTGCGCGCCGGACGGACCTGCGCCCACCGCTCCGTCCCGAGGCGGAAACCCGGCGTGTGCAGGGCTTCCCGGAGATGTCCACCACCTCCACAGGCCCTACGACCTTCACTGCCCTGATGACCCAATTGACTTCTCTTCAGATCAGGGGGGCCCGGGTGATGTGGACGACGCCCGCGACCGTCCTCCGCATGGGCTAGGGTCGCGCGGTGCGTTTGGTCTCACCGAAGGACGAGCTCGCCGGGAAGCTCGCAACCGCCGCCCGTGTCGCGTCGGCGAAGAGCACCATCCAGATCCTGTCCCACGTGCTGCTCCGGGCCGAGGACGGGCGCTGCGAGCTGGCCGCGACGGACATGGAGCTGTCGCTGCGCGTCCCGGTGGAGGCGACGGCCGAGGAGCCGGGTGCCGTGGTGCTGCCGCGCCTGGCGGGCGACATCGTCCGCAGCATGGCGGACGGCCCCGTCACGCTCGAGCACCGGACCAACGAGGGGATCGTCCAGATCACGGGCGGCGGCTCGTCGTTCTCGCTGAACTGCCTGCAGGCGCACGACTTCCCGGAGCTGCCGGCCGACGAGGGCTCGGGCCTGACCATCCCGTCGGAGCCCCTGACGGAGGCCATCGACCGGGTCGCCCGGGCGGCGTCGCGCGACGAGACGCGCCCCGTCCTCACGGGCGTGCTGCTGCGCCTCGGCCCCGACGGCATGACGATGGTCGCGACCGACTCCTACCGCCTGGCCGTCCGCAGCACGGTGCTCGACGCGCCGCCGGCCGACGCGCGGGAGGCGATCGTGCCGGCCCGGGCGCTCGCCGAGGTGTCCCGCCTCGCCGGCCTCGCGAAGGCCGAGGCGGTGGAGATCGTGCTCACCGAGAGCCAGGCGCTGTTCCGGATCGGCGACGTGCGCCTGACGAGCCGGATCATCGAGGGCCAGTTCCCCGACTACCGGCAACTCGTCCCGGACACGTTCGAGCACGACGTGGCGTTCGACCGCACGGAGCTGCTCGGGGTGCTCACCCGGATCGGCGTCCTGGCCCAGCGCAACACGCCGGTGCGGCTGGCGTTCGACGAGGGCGCCGTCACGATCTCGGCGACCAGCGACCAGGTCGGCGAGGGGCGCGAGTCGCTCCCGGTCGGCTTCTCGGGCGAGCGGCTGGAGATCGGCTTCAACGTGGAGTTCCTGCGCGCCGGCGTGGAGAGCGTCGCCGGCGACGAGGTGCGCCTCGGCCTGATCAGCCCTCTGCGGCCGGGCCTGCTGCGCGGCTCCGGGGATGAGTACCGCTACCTCCTCATGCCGATCCGGCTCAACGCCTGAGGCGGCCCGCCCCGGCGGCGGCCGCGACTGGTGCGCGCGGCGGCTGGAGGTTGCCGACGTGCGCTGCTGGGACCGCGCGGCGCTGGACCTGCCGCCGGGCCTCATCCTTCTGACCGGGCCGAACGGCGCCGGCAAGACCTCGCTGGTGGAGGCCGTCGTGCTCGGGTGCCTCGGCGTGTCGCCGCGCACGGCGCGCGAGGCGGAGGTGGTGCGCCGCGGCGCACCCGCGCTGCACGTGACCCACGCAGACCCTGCAGCTGAACCGCCTCGACCTCGACGGCCCGCTCGGGCTCCAGCACCGCGAGATCGGCTTCGCGGCGGGGGCGGGACGGCGGCTCCGCCTGGACGGGGTGCCGGTGCGCGCCCTGGGCGAGTGGCGGGCTCGCGCCGTCCTGGTGTTCCTGCCCGACGAGCTGCGGGCGGTCAAGGGACCGCCGGCCGCCCGGCGCCGGGCGCTGGACCGGGTGCTGGAGGCCGCGTCGCCGGGCTTCGCCGACGATCTGGTCGGCTACCAGCGCGCCCTGGCCCAGCGCAACGCGCTGCTGCGGAGGGTGCGGGCGGGGCAGGCGTCCGAGGACAGCCTGCCGGCGTGGGAGGCGCAGATGGCGGCGCTCGGCTCCCGGGTCGCGGCCGCCCGGCGGGCGGGGGTGGCCGCGCTCGCGGGCCCGTTCGCCCACTGGCTGGGGGAGCTGGGCGGCGGCGCGGCCGGGCGGCTTGAGCTGGAGCCCTCGCCCTCCGGCCGAGAGGACGTCCATGAGGCGACGCTCGAGGCGTACCTCCTGCGGACCCTCGCGGAGCGGCGCCCGCGCGAGATCGCGGCCGCGCAGACCCTCTCCGGGCCCCATCGCGACGACCTGCTCATCGCCGCCGGCCCCGCCGACCTGCGCCGCGAGGGCTCCCAGGGCGAGCAGCGCACCGCGGCCCTGGCGCTGCTGCTGGCCGCCCGCGACCACCTGCGGGCGCGCGCCGCCCGGCCGATCCTGCTGCTCGACGACGTCCTGAGCGAGCTGGACCCGCGCCGCCGCCGGCTGCTGCTGGAGGCGGTCCGCGACGGGGGTCAGACGATCGTCACGACCGCGGATCCGAGCGCCGCCGACGCGCTGGCGGATCCCCCCGACGCGCTCGTCCGGGTGGAGGGCGGCCGCCTCGCCGCCTGACGGGCCCCCACGCCGCCGCCGGCGGCGCCGCGACCCGATGGGCGCCGCCGAGATGCTCGGCCGCTTCCGGCGCCGCTCCGGGGGTCCGCCGGCCGGCTCGACGGGCGCGGTGGCGGAGGCCTGGCGCGACGTCGTGGGGCCCGCGGTGGCCGACCACACCGCCCCGCTGCGGCGAAGCCGTGCCGGGGTGCTGACGGTGGCCTGCTCCAGCGCCGCCTGGGCCCAGGAGCTCACCATGCGCCGCGACGAGCTGGTCCGGATGCTCGCCGAGGCGGCCCCCGACGCCGGTGTCACCGGGTTGCGGTTCTCCGTGGCGGACCACGTGCCCTCGGCCGAGCCGCCCCCGCCGGAACACGCGCCCCCACCGGCGCCGGGGGCCCGTGAGCGCGCCTTCGGGGACGACGCGGCGGCGGGGATCGCGGACCCCGCAGTGCGCGATCTGGTCGCCCGGGCCGCCGCGGCGGCGGAGGCGCGCCGGATCGGGCGCACTTCCGAGGGAAAATAGCTGCAAATAGGGGAAAAATCGGGCCGTTTCGGCCGAGTGGGCTGCTAAACTCACGGGACATCACCCGAGGAGGAACGCGATCTCATCGCAGCCCGACGCTCCGTCGGCCACAACGCAGTACGACGCCGGGGACATCACCGTCCTCGAGGGCCTGGAGGCGGTCCGCCGCCGACCGGGCATGTACATCGGCTCCACGGGGCCGCGCGGGCTGCACCATCTGGTCTACGAGCTCGTGGACAACAGCGTCGACGAGGCCCTCGCGGGCTACTGCGACAGGGTGGACATCACCCTGAACCCCGACGGCTCATGCACCGTGTCCGACAACGGCCGCGGGATCCCCGTGGCCGCGATGGCCGACCAGGGGGGCCGGAGCGCCCTCGAGGTCGTGATGACCGTGCTCCACGCCGGCGGCAAGTTCGGCGGCGAGGGCTACAAGGTGTCCGGCGGCCTGCACGGCGTCGGCAGCAGCGTGGTCAACGCGCTGTCGGAGTCGCTGAGCGTCGACGTCCACCGCGACGGCGGGGCGTTCCAGATGCGCTTCGAGCGCGGCGACGCCCTGGGCCCGATCGAGCGGATCGGCGACGCGTCCGACACCGGCACCACGACCACGTTCCTCCCGGACCCGGACATCTTCGAGGAGCCGGACTTCGACTTCGAGACGCTGGCCCAGCGCTTCCGCGAGACGGCGTTCCTCACCAAGGGCCTCCGTATGCGGCTCGACGACCGGCGCGGCGAGGGCCGGCAGGTCGAGTACCACTTCGAGGGCGGCATCCGGGACTTCGTCCTGCACCTCAACGAGTCGCGCGACGCCGTGCAGCGCGACGTCGTGTACCTGGAGGCGGAGGGCCCGGAGGGCAGCCTCGAGGTCGCGATGCAGTGGACCGCGGCCTACAACGAGGCCGTCTACTCCTTCGCCAACAACATCAACACCCACGAGGGCGGCACCCACCTGACCGGGTTCCGCACCTCGCTCACCCGCACGCTCAACGACTACGCGCGGGCCAAGGGGCTGCTGAAGGAGAAGGACGACAACCTGGAGGGCCCGGACACCCGTGAGGGGCTCACGGCGATCATCTCCGTGAAGCTGCGCGAGCCGCAGTTCGAGGGCCAGACCAAGACCAAGCTCGGCAACTCCGAGATCACCGGCTTCGTCAACGCCACGGTCAGCCAGCGGCTGGCGGAGTACCTGGAGGAGCACCCCACCGAGGCGCGGGCGATCTGCGGCAAGGCGATCAACGCCGCCCAGGCCCGCCAGGCGGCGCGCAAGGCGCGCGACCTGGCCCGCCGCAAGGGGGCGATGGACTCCACGAGCCTGCCCGGCAAGCTCGCGGACTGCTCCGACCGCGACCCCGCCTCCACGGAGATCTTCCTGGTGGAGGGTGACTCGGCCGGCGGCTCGGCGATCATGGCCCGCCAGTCGAGCTTCCAGGCGATCCTGCCCCTGCGCGGGAAGATCATCAACGTCGAGAAGGCCCGGATCGACAAGGTCCTCTCCAACACGGAGATCCAGGCCATCATCACCGCGATGGGCACCGGGATCGACGAGGACTTCGACATCGCGAAGGCCCGGTACCACAAGCTCATCATCATGACCGACGCCGACGTGGACGGCGCGCACATCAGGACGCTGATCCTGACGTTCCTCTTCCGCCACATGCGCCCGCTCATCGAGGAGGGCTTCGTCTACATCGCGTGCCCGCCGCTCTACAAGGTGAAGCAGGGCAACCAGGAGCAGTACATCGAGAAGGAGCTCGAGCTGGAGGACTGGCTGCTCGAGCGCAACCTCGGCGACCTCACGCTGGAGGACAGCTCTGGCCGCTCCAACGGGCTCACCAAGGCGCGCTACCAGCGCTTCCAGCGCGCGCTGAAGGAGCACGAGGCCTGGGCCGGCAACCTGCGGGCCACCTACGGGACCGAGACGATCGAGTTCCTCCAGGAGCACGGCCTCGTGGAGGCCGAGCCGGCCGACATCGAGGCCCTGGGGGCGGCGATCGACGCGGCGTCCAGCGACCGCGCGACGCTCTCCGTCGAGGGCGTGGACGAGGCGGCGCAGGCGATGGACGCGCGCTCCGTCCTGGCCAGCACCGGGGAGGCGCGGACGGTCACGATCCCGCTCGCCATCTTCGAGACCCGCGAGCTGCGCGGCCTGCGCGGCGCGCGCGCGAAGCTGCGCGAGCAGGTGGGCGAGCCGCCGTTCCGGCTGGCCCGGGGCGCGCGGAGCCGCACGCCGGCCACGTACGAGGGCCTGCGCCACGCGGTCCTCGAGCTCTGCCGCGAGGGCGTCCAGCTCAGCCGCTTCAAGGGGCTCGGCGAGATGAACAGCGAGCAGCTCTGGGAGACGACCATGGACCCGGAGCGGCGCATCCTCCAGCGCGTGATGATGGAGGACGAGGCCGCCGTCGGCGAGCTGTTCGCCAAGCTGATGGGCGACAAGGTGGAGCCCCGCCGGGCCTTCATCGAGGACAACGCGCGCAGCGTGGCCAACCTCGACATTTGAGTAAGGAGCCGTAGTGGCCATCGACCGCCACGGCCGCATCGAGCCGCGCGAGCTCGAGCGGGAGATGAGCTCGTCGTACCTCGACTACGCGATGAGCGTGATCGTGGGCCGGGCGCTGCCCGACGTGCGCGACGGCCTCAAGCCCGTGCACCGGCGCGTCCTGTTCGCGATGCACGACATGGGGCTCCAGCCCGACCGGGCGTACGTGAAGAGCGCGAACATCGTCGGCCGCGTCATGGGCGAGTTCCACCCCCACGGCGACTCGGCGATCTACGACACGCTCGTGCGCCTGGCGCAGGACTTCGCGTCGCGCTACCCGCTCGTGGACGGCCAGGGCAACTTCGGCTCGAGCGAGTTCGCCGCCGCCGCCATGCGGTACACCGAGGCGCGCCTGGCGAAGATCGCCACGGAGATGCTGCGCGACATCGACGAGGACACCGTCGACGACGCGCCGACCTACGACGACCGCCGCACCGAGCCGGTGGTGCTCCCCGCCCGGGTGCCGAACCTCCTCATCAACGGCTCCTCGGGCATCGCCGTCGGCATGGCGACGAACATCCCGCCGCACAACGTCGGCGAGGTCATCGACGCGGTGGTCGCAACCATCGACGACCCGCAGATCGAGGTCGACGGGCTGATGCGGTACATCAAGGCCCCCGACTTCCCGACCGGCGGCATCATCGTCGGCCGCGCCGGCGTGGTCGACGCCTACACCACGGGCCGCGGCCGCGTCGTGGTGCGCGGGCGTGCCCACAACGAGCCGCTCAAGCACGGCCGCAACGCGATCGTGTTCACCGAGCTGCCGTACCAGGTCAACAAGGCGGAGCTCATCCGCAAGATGGCCGACCTGGCGAACGACAAGGTCATCCCGGAGATCGCGGATCTCCGCGACGAGTCGGGCCGCGACGGCGTCCGCGTGGTCATCGAGCTGCGCCGCGAGGCGGTCCCGATCGTGGTGCTGAACAAGCTCTACAAGCACACCGCGGTGCAGTCGACGTTCGGCGTCAACGCCATCGCGCTGGTCGACGGCGTGCCGCGCACGCTCGGCCTGAAGGACATGATCCGGCACTACCTCGCGCACCAGAAGGAGGTGGTGACCCGGCGCTCGCGGTACCGGCTCCAGCGGGCGGAGGCACGGGCGCACATCCTGGAGGGGCTCCTCAAGGCCCTCGGCGACATCGACGCCGTCATCGCGCTGATCCGGGCGGCGGCCGACCCGGAGGAGGCGCGCCTCGGGCTGATGTCGCGCTTCGACCTCACCGAGATCCAGGCGCGGGCCATCCTCGACCTGCGCCTCCAGCGCCTCACCCAGCTCGAGGCCGGGAAGATCCAGGCCGAGTACGCCGAGCTCCAGACGAAGATCGCCGAGCTGCGGGCGATCCTGGGCGACGAGCGGCGCGTCTACGCGCTCATCCGCGAGGAGCTGCTCGAGATCCGCGGGCGCTTCGCCGACGAGCGGCGCACCGAGATCGTCCCCGGCGAGGGCGACATCGACCTCGAGGACCTGATCGCCGAGGAGGAGATGGTGATCTCCATCTCCAACGGCGGGTACGTGAAGCGGCTGCCGGTCTCGACGTACCGGGCCCAGGGCCGCGGCGGCAAGGGCCTCCGCGGTGTGCGGCTCAAGGACGACGACTACATCGAGCACCTGTTCATCGCCTCGACCCACCACTACCTGCTGTTCTTCACCAACCAGGGGCGGGTCTACCGGCAGAAGGTGCACGAGCTGCCGCAGGGCTCCCGCGACTCGCGCGGCCGGCACCTGGCCAACGTCCTGGCCCTCCAGCCGGACGAGGAGGTCCGGGCCGTCTTCGCCACCCGCGACTACGGCGAGGGCGAGTACCTGGTCCTCGCGACCCGCGAGGGGGTGGTCAAGAAGAGCGCGCTGCGCTCGTACGACACGGTGCTGCGCGAGCGCGGCCTCACCGCGATCAAGCTCGACGAGGGCGACGAGCTCGTGGGCGTCCAGGTGACCGACGGCGACGAGGACCTGCTGGTGGTCTCCGCCCGGGGGCAGGCGGCGCGCTTCTACGAGGGCCAGGTCCGTGCGACGGGCCGCGACACCCGCGGCGTGAAGGCGATGAACCTCGACAAGGGCGACCGGGTGCTCACCATCTGCGTCGCCCGCGACGACGAGGAGCTGCTCGTCGTGACCGGCAACGGCTACGGCAAGCGCACCCCGATGGCCGACTACCCGCGCAAGGGCAGGCCCACCAAGGGCGTCCGCACGATCAAGGTGAGCGACAGGAAGGGCGAGCTCATCACCGCGCGCCCGGTCCGCGAGGGCCAGCAGCTCCTGCTGATCTCGATCATGGGCCAGGTCATCCGCATCCGGGTCGACGACGTCCGCAGCATGGGGCGCTCCACCGAGGGCGTGCGGGTCATGAACATGGCCGACGACGACCAGGTCTGCGGCGTCGCCTCCGTGGTGGAGCCGAGCGAGGAGATCACCGAGGAGGCGACGGTCGGCGGGCTCGACGAGCCCGAGGACGGGTTCTCGGCGCCGCCCCCCGGTGCGGTGACCGCCGCCGACAGCGACGGCGGCGCGGGTGACGCCGGCGGCTGACCGTGGCTGAGGACGGCCCGCCCGCCGCCGCGACGCGGCGGCGGCCACCCCCGGATGCGCCGCGCGACGGCGGCCCGGAGTGGCGGGCGGCGGGCGCCCCGCCGCCCCAGCGGACGGAGGAGCGGGGGCGCATGCCGCGCATGCCGGGCGGCTCCCGCTTCTGGTGGATCCTGCTCGCGCTGCTGGCGCTGAACTGGTTCATCGTCTCGCTCATCCCGTCCGGCAAGGACCGGCTGGACGTGCCGTACACGGAGTTCCGCGATCAGGTCACGGCCGGGAACGTCAGCGAGGTCACCTCCCGCGGCGACACGATCCAGGGCGACTTCAAGAAGGAGGTCACGTACCCGGACGGGTCGGACCACACGAACACCGCGTTCGAGACCCAGCGGCCGGCCTTCGCCGACGACCAGCTGCTGCAACTCCTGATCGACCAGGACGTGGTGGTCAACGCCGAGCCGATCGACGAGGGGCGCTCGCTGCTGGCGACGATCCTGCTCTCGTTCGGCCCCGTGATCCTGCTGGTGCTGCTGTTCGTGTTCCTCGCGCGCCGGGCCGCGGGCGGCGCCGGCGGGGCGATCAGCGGGCTCGGCCGCTCCCGGGCGAAACGGTACGACGCCAGCGCCCAGCGCGTGACGTTCGACGACGTGGCGGGCATCGACGAGGCCGAGGACGAGCTCGTCGAGATCGTCGACTTCCTCCGCAACCCCGACCGCTACCGGCGCCTCGGCGGCGCGATCCCCCGCGGCGTCCTGCTGTCGGGGCCGCCCGGGACGGGCAAGACGCTCCTCGCGCGGGCGGTGGCGGGCGAGGCGAACGTGCCCTTCTTCTCGCTGTCCGCCTCGGAGTTCGTCGAGATGATCGTGGGCGTCGGCGCCAGCCGTGTGCTCTCTTATACACATCTAGATGTGTATAAGAGACAGCTCATGGTCGCGCCGCTCGCGCTGATCGGACTCGCCTTCGCGCCCGACGGGCTGCGCGACCTGTTCCGCCAGGCGAAGGAGACCGCGCCGGCGATCATCTTCATCGACGAGCTCGACGCGATCGGCCGCGCGCGCGGGGGCTCGGCGTCGATCGGCGGCAACGACGAGCGCGAGCAGACGCTCAACCAGATCCTCACCGAGATGGACGGGTTCAGCGGGTCGGAGGGCGTGATCGTCCTCGCGGCGACCAACCGGGCCGAGATCCTCGACCAGGCGCTCCTGCGACCGGGGCGCTTCGACCGGCGGGTGGTCGTCAACCCGCCCGACCGCACCGGCCGCGCCGAGATCCTGAAGGTCCACCTCCGCGGCGTGCCGCTCGCGGACGACGTGAGCGTCGAGGGCCTCGCCCAGTCGACGCCCGGGATGGTCGGCGCCGACCTCAAGAACCTCATCAACGAGGCGGCCCTCACCGCCGCCCGCCGCAACCACGAGCGGGTGCAGAACCAGGACTTCACCGACGCGCTCGAGAAGATCGTGCTCGGGGCGGCGCGCAAGATCATGCTGTCGCCCGAGGAGCGCGAGCGGACCGCCTACCACGAGAGCGGGCACGCCCTCCTCGGCATGCTCATGCCGGGCGCCGACCCGGTGCGCAAGATCTCCATCGTGCCGCGCGGCCGGGCCCTGGGCGTGACGTTCCAGGCGCCCGACGCGGACCGCTACGGCTATGGCGCCGAGTACCTCCGCGGCCGCATCACCGGCGCCCTGGGCGGCCGGGCGGCGGAGGAGATCATCTACGGCGACATCACCACGGGGGCGGAGTCGGACCTGGAGCAGGTCACGAACATCGCCAAGCGGATGGTGGGGCGCTGGGGGATGTCGGACGCGATCGGGCCGGTCACGGTCGTGCCGGGCCCGAACGACGAGCCGCTGCTGTTCCCGGGCCTCGGCGGCAGCGGCGTGTCGCCGCACACGCAGCAGTTGGTCGACGAGGAGGTCCGGCGGATCGTCGACGGCTGCTACGAGGACGCGGTGCGGATCCTCGGCGAGAACCGGGAGCGCCTTGAGGCGCTGGCGCGGGCGCTGCTCGAGCGTGAGACGCTCGACGAGGCCGACGCCTACCGGGTCGCCGGGATCACGCGCGAGGGGACGGCGGCGGACTAGCCCGGTGGACCGGGCCGCCTTCCGTGCCGGGCTGCGCGCCGCGGTGGCGGTGGCGATCCCCTTCGCCGTGGGCCGGTACGTCCTCGACCAGCCCCAGTTCGCCGTGTTCGCGTCGTTCACGGCGCTCGCCCTACTCGCCTTCGCCGACTACGGCGGCCCGATGCCGGCGCGGCTCGGTGCCATCGGGGTCACGATCGCGGTGGCGCTGGTCCTGGTCACCCTGGGAACGGTCACCTCCGAGAACCCCTGGGGGTCGCCCATCGTGGTGGGCATCGCGGCGTTCGCGGTGGCCTACGCCCAGGTGCTCGGTGGCTACTTCGTGGCCGGCACGAACACGGTGATCCTGTTCGTGGTGCTCTCGACGGGGATGCCCGTGCCGGAGGACGCCCTCGGGTGGCGCCTGGCGGGGACCCTCGCCGGCGGCGCGCTCGCGGCGCTGGTGACCGCCCTCATGTGGCCGGAGCGCCGCGACCGGGACCTCGGGCCGTCGCTGGGGCGCGCGGCCGCCGCGTTGCGCGACTGCCTCGTCCGGGAGGACGACCGCGCGGCGTTCCTCGACGTCGCCCGCACCGAGGTGCGCGAGGTCCGCGCCCGCATGGCCGCCCCAGGCCCCCGGGCCGGCGAGCCGACCGTCGCGTACCGCGCCGGCCTGCGGCTGACCGCCGACCTCGACCGCCTGCTCGACCGGATCGGCCGGACCGTCCGGCGGCCCGAACCGGTGCCCCCCGCGGCCGTCCCCCTGGAGGACCTGTCGGTCCGGTCGCTCGACGCGGCGGCGGCCGTGCTGGGAGGGGGTACGCCGGTGGCCGACCCCGTCGCGCTGCGCCGCGAGGCCCGGGAGCTGCTGCCGGCCACCCGCGCCGGCCTGGCCGCCGACGGCGACCCGGACCCGGCGGTGTTCGCGCAGCAGGCGGAGCGCCTGGCCGTCGCCGGCGAGATCGCGCACGCCGCCACCCGCGCCGCCCTCGACGCCCACGTCGCCTCGGGGCGCATGCCCTCCGCGCCCGACCCCGCGATCACCCCGCTGCTGGCCGACACGCCGCTGGAGGTGGCCTTGCGCCGGCTGCGCGGGAACCTCACGTTCCACTCGGTCCGGTTCCGGAACGCGCTCCGGGTGGCGGCGGCCCTGGCGACGGCGCTCATCCTGGTGCACGCCTTCGATCTGAGCCACGGCTTCTGGGTGGTCCTGGCGACGCTGACCGTGGTGCGGAGCGCCTCCTCCACGACCGGCCTCACCGCCCGCCAGGTGCTCCTGGGGACGGCGGTCGGGTTCGTGGTGGCGCTCATCGTGGTCCTGGGCGCGGAGGCCGACTCCCACCTCTACGTGTTCCTCCTCGGGCTGGTGATCTGGGGCGCGGTGTACGCCCAGCGCACCCACGGCCTGGTGGGCGGCCAAGCGGGGTTCACCGTGCTGGTGGTGGTGCTGTTCGGCCTGCTGGCGCCGGCGAACTGGACGCTGGCGCTGGTGCGGGTGGAGGACGTCGTGATCGGCGCGTGCGTCGGGGTGCTGATTGGCATCGTCGCGTGGCCGCGGGGTCCCGCCGGCCAGCTGCCCGCCGCCCTCGCGGCGCTGGTGGAGCGCGCCTGCGCCGCGGTACGGGCCGAGGCCGCGTACCTCCTCGGCCGGGGCGCCGCGCCGGGGCCGGGCCTGGACGATGCGACGCTCGCCGCCGCCCGCCGCGTCGAGGACGACCTGGCGGTCGCGCTGGCCGAGCGCTCGCCGGACCTGGGGCGGAACGAGACGTGGCCGGGCCTCCTGGCCGACGCCGTCGAGCTCTGGTACTCGGCGTGGTGGGTCGAGACCCTGCCCCCGCGGCCGCTCCAGAGCGCCGGCTGCCCGCGCCTGTCCGGCAGCCTCGAGACCCGCGTGGAGGCGATCACGGCGGGCTACGACGCGGCGGCGGCCGCCCTGCGGGAGGGGGTCCCGCCACCGGAGGCCGGCGGCCCGGTGCCCGACGACGCGGAGGTGGCGCGCTGCGTCGCGACGGCCGTCGCGGCGACGGGCGGCCGCGAGGCCCTGGTGGGCGCGCTCGCCATCCGAAGCTGGGTGCGCGAGCTCGAGGCCGGCCTCGTGCGCATGACCGATCGCCTCCGCGCCGGCCCGCTGGGGTCCGGGAAGGGCGGCTAGGAGGCCTTGCGGCGGGAGGCGGCCGTCTTCTTGGCCGGCGTCTCGGACTTCGCCTTCGCGGCGGTCTTCTTGCTCGTCGCGCGCTTGCGGGCGGGCTTCTTGGCGGCCCCGCCGCCCTCACCGCCGCCCTCGACGCCGCGCAGGCGGCTCTCCTCCAGGTCCAGCTGCTCGTCCTTCGCGCGGGCCTCCGCCGCCGCGGGCGCCGCGGCCTCCTCGCCGCCTCCGGCGGCCGCGAGGCTGGCCTTCAGCGCGGCCATCAGGTCGATGACCGGGGCCGGCTCGGGAGCCTCCTCCGGCTCGGCGATCTCGGTGCCATCTGCCTTGGCGTGGAGGAAGTCGAGGAGCGCCTTGCGCGTCTCGTTGGGGTAGGCCTCCGGCTCGAACGGCCGCGCGAGGCCCTCGACCAGCTGCTCCGCCATCTGCAGCTCCGCGTCGGACACGTCGACGTCGGCGAGCCGCTCGCTGATCTCGTTGCGGTCCTTCAGACGGATGTCCTCGGGGTAGTAGAGCGTCTCGAGCGTCAGCATCCCCTCGGAGGCCCGCAGCAGCACCAGGTGCTCCTTGGTGGAGAGCACGAAGCGCCCGATGGCGGCGCGGTCCTTCCCCTCCATGGCGCTCATCAGCAGCTTGTAGGGCCGCTCTGCGCGCTCCTGGGGCTCCAGCCAGTACGCGCGCTCGAAGAAGACGGGGTCCACCTCGGCGGCGTCGACGAACTGGAGGATCCGGATCGTCTTCTCCTGCCGGGCGGCGAACTGCTCGAGCTCCTCGTCCTCCACCGGCAGGTAGCGGCCCTTCGAGACTTCCCAGCCCTTCACGGTGTCGTCCGAGGTGACCTCGCGGTCGTTCACCGGGTCCCACCGCTTCTGCTTGACCGGCTGGCCGGTCTCGCGCGCGAGGGTCCGGAAGCTCACGTCGCTGCGCTGCTGGGCCAGCCCCACCGAGACGGGGATGGTCACCAGCCCGAACGAGACGAAGCCGTTCCAGATCGCGCGCATGTCCGGTCCTTTTCCCCCTTGGGCCCCGTGCCTACCCGCCCGCCGAGGCGGCCGGCGGCCCGCCGTTGCCCCCCGTCGCCGGGGCGCGCAGGTTGCCCACCCCCGCCATCATGTCGAGGAGCTCGACCGGGAACGGCAGGATGAGCGTCGTGGTCCGCTCACTGGACCCGATCTCGTTCATGGTCTGCAGGTAGCGCAGCTGGAGGGCGGCCGGCTGCGTGCTGATGACGGCCGCGGCCTGCGACAGCTTCTCGGAGGCCTGGTACTCACCGTCGGCGGCGATGATCTTGGCGCGCCGCTCGCGCTCGGCCTCCGCCTGGCGGGCGATGGCCCGCTGCATGGTGGTCGGCAGCTCGACGTCCTTGACCTCGACGACCGAGACCTTGACCCCCCACGGGTGGGTCTGCTCGTCGATGATCACCTGGAGGCGCTCGTTGATCTGGTCGCGCTCCGACAGGAGCTGGTCCAGGTCGACCTGGCCGAGCACGCTGCGCAGCGTCGTCTGGGAGATCTGCGACGTCGCGACCAGGTAGTTCTCGACCTGCACGATCGCCTTGGAAGCGTCGATCACGCGGAAGTAGGCGACGGCGTTGACCTTCACCGTGACGTTGTCGCGGGTGATGACCTCCTGCGGGGGCACGTTCAGGGTGATCGTGCGGAGGTCGACCTTCACGGCCTTGTCGATGAAGGGGATCAGGATGAACAGACCGGGACCCTTGATCCCCAGCAGGCGGCCGAGGCGGAACACGACGCCCCGCTCGTACTCCCGCGCCACCTTCACCGACGAGAACAGGAAGATCAGGCCGATGATCAGTAGGACGATCACCACGTAGGCAGCGGCCATTGGGGGGTCACCCCTCTCCGGGTTCGGTGGCGGCCCGGTATCGGGCCTCGCAACCGAGGGTACCAGTGACGGTCGGTTGGGCTACGCTTCCGCGGATCGTGCCCGACCTCCCGGCCCCGACGGATCTCCTTCCGCACCGCCCGCCGTTCCTCTTCGTGGACGAGATCCTCGACCTGGTCCCCGGCGAGTCCGCGCGTGCGCGGTGGCGCGTCGACCCGGACGCCGCGTTCTTCGCCGGCCATTTCCCCGGCAACCCGATCCTGCCCGGGGTGATCATCGTGGAGGCCCTCGCCCAGACCGGCGCCCTCGCGGCGCTGGCCGACCCGGAGACGGCCGGGAAGCTGGCCCTGTTCGGCGGCATCGGGCAGGCGCGCTTCCGCCGCGTCGTGCGCCCCGGCGAGGACCTGCTGCTCGAGACCACCCTCACGCGCCGCCGCGGGCCGCTCGGGCAGGGGACGGGCACGGCGAGCGTCGACGGCGTCACCGCGTGCACCGCCGAGCTCACCTTCGCCCTCGTCGATCCGGAGGCCGCATGATCGTCGCGATGTTCCCCGGCCAGGGATCCCAGTCCGTCGGGATGGGCAGCGCCCTCGCCGACGCCTTCCCCACGGCCCGCCGCACCTTCGAGGAGGCGGACGACGTTCTGGGATACGCGCTGTCGGAGATCTGCTTCGCGGGGCCGGCCGAGCGCCTGACCGAGACCGACGTGTGCCAGCCGGCCCTCGTCGCGACGTCGACCGCCGCGTTCCGCGTGGCGCAGGAGGAGGCGGGGCTCGCCCCCGGACTGGTCATCGGCCACTCGCTGGGCGAGTACTCCGCGCTGGTCGCGGCCGGCGCGATGGGCTTCGCAGAGGCGCTGCGGATCGTGGCGGAGCGCGGCGCGGCGATGCGCGCCGCCGGTGCCGCGACGCCTGGGGCGATGGCCGCGGTGCTCGGCCTCGACGACGACGCCGTCCGCGCCCTGGCCGCCGAGGCCGGCGAGGCGTGGCCCGCGAACTACAACTGCCCTGGCCAGGTGGTGGTGTCCGGCACCGTCGCCGCGATCGACCGCGTCGTGGCGCTGGCGGTGGAGCAGGGCGCCCGAGCGACCCGCCTGGCGGTCGACGGCGCGTTCCACTCCCCGCTCGTCGCGTCGGCCGCCGACCGGCTGCGACCCGCGCTCGACGCGTGGGAGCCGGCGCCCGCCGACCCGCCGTTCCTCTCCACCACCACCGTCGCCGTGGAGCCCCCCGACCGCCTGCGCGGGATCCTGCTCGACCAGGTGACCTCGCCGGTGCGCTTCGGCGACGCCGTCCGGGCGACGGTCGGGATGGGTGCCGAGCGCTTCGTGGAGGTCGGCCCCGGCAAGGTGCTGTCCGGCCTCGTCCGGCGCGTGGACCGCGGCCTGCCGGCCGGGCAGGTGGGCGAGCCCGCCGACGTCGCCGCGCTGGCGGCCGCCTGATGCCGGTCGCGCTCGTCACCGGCGCCAGCCGCGGGATCGGCGCCGCGTGCGCCCGCGCCCTCGCGCGCGACGGCTTCGACGTCGCCGTGGGCTACGCGGCGGACGCCGACGGCGCGGCGGCGACCGCGAGGGACGTCGAGGCGGCGGGCCGGACGGCCTCCGTGCACCAGGCGGACGTGGCCGACGAGGCCCAGGCCGCCGCGATGGTGGAGGCCGCCGAGGAGGCGCTCGGCCCGCTCGACGCGCTCGTGCTGAACGCGGGGATCACCCGCGACGGCCTGGCGGTGCGGATGAGCGACGAGGACTGGTCGGCCGTGATCGACACCAACCTCTCCGGCGCCTTCTACACGGCCCGCCCCGCGCTGCGCGGCATGCTGCGCCGCCGCGCCGGGTCGATCGTGGCGGTGTCGTCGATCGTGGGCCTGATCGGGAATCCCGGCCAGGTCAACTACGCCGCCGCGAAGGCCGGGATGATCGGGATGGTGCGGGCTCTCGCCCGCGAGGCCGGCGCCCGCGGCGTGCGGGTCAACGCGGTCGCGCCCGGGTACATCGCGACCGACATGACCGCGGCCCTGGCCGACGAGCACCGCGACGCCCTGCTGGCGCAGACGCCGCTGGGGCGGCTCGGCGACCCGGAGGACGTGGCGAACGCGGTGGCGTTCCTCTGCTCGCCCGCCGCCGGGTTCGTGACCGGCGCCGTGCTGTCGGTCGACGGCGGACTGGCGATGTCGTGACCGGGCGCCGTCGCGTTGTGATCACGGGCATCGGGATGGTGACCTCGCTCGGGATCGGGCGGGAGGAGAACTGGGGCGCCGCGATTGCGGGCCGCAGCGGCGCCGCGACGATCGCCTCGTTCGAGCCGCTGGACACGCGGACCACCATCGCGTGCCAGGTGAAGGGCTTCGAGCCCGCCGACTACATGGACAAGCGGGTCGCGCGGCGCATGGACCGCTTCGCGCAGCTCGCGGTGGCGTCCGGGCGCCTCGCGCTGGAGGACGCGGGCCTCGTCGTCGACGCGTCGCTGGCGCCGCGCATCGGCGCACTGGTGGGCAGTGGGATCGGCGGCCTCGAGACGTTCGTCAGCCAGGTGACGAGCGTCGAGGAGAAGGGCCCCGACCGCCTCTCGCCCCTGTTCATCCCGATGGTGATCGCCAACATGGCGGCGGCGCAGGTCTCGATGGAGCTGGGTCTCAAGGGCCCCCTCTCGACGATCTCGACCGCCTGCGCGTCCGGCAACCACGCGCTGGGCGACGCGACCGAGATGATCCGCACCGGGCGGGCCGACGCGATGCTTGCGGGCGGGGCCGAGGCCAGCGTCACCCGGGTCGGCATCGGCGCGTTCAACGCGATGCGCGCGCTCTCCACCCGCAACGACGACCCCGAGGGCGCGAGCCGCCCGTTCGACGCCGGGCGCGACGGCTTCGTGATGGGCGAGGCGGGGGCGGTCCTGGTGCTCGAGGCGCTCGAGCACGCCGAGGCCCGCGGCGCGGAGCCGATCTGCGAGGTCCTCGGCTACGGGCTGACCGGCGACGCCCACCACCTCACCGAGCCCGACCCCACCGGCCAGGCACCCGCGGCGGCCGTCGCGATGGCCCTCCGCGAGGCGGGGGTCGCGCCGGAGGAGGTCGACTACGTCAACGCCCACGCCACCTCCACGCCGGTCGGCGACTCCAGCGAGGTCCGGGCGCTCAAGCTGGCGCTGGGCGAGGACGTCGCCGCCCGCACCCCCGTGTCGTCCACCAAGTCCATGCACGGCCACTGCCTGGGCGCCGCCGGCGGCGTCGAGGGCGCCCTCACCGCGCTCGCCGTGAAGGAGGGGCGCATCCCGCCGACGATCAACCTGGACGACCTCGACCCGGAGTGCGCCGGCGTCGACCACGTCGCCAACGTCGCGCGCGACGCCGACATCAGGGTGGCGGTGTCCAACGCCTTCGGCTTCGGCGGCCACAACGCGATCCTGGTGCTCGGCCGCATGGGGGAGCGATAGCGGCTCCGCCCGGGCGACTCCCGGGGTGGCGCGCCCGCCTCAACCGGGCGGCGACGCGGATCTATGGCCCGCGGCGGGGCCTGGAGGGCTTCCACTGGCTGGCCGGCGAGCGCGTCGCGGTCGGCGCCGTGCCGGTGGGCGACGCCGTCTCGCGGCTGCCCGACCTGGGCGTGACCCACGTCATCAACTGCCGCGCGGATCTGCAGACGCGGATCTCCAACGACCTGTGGGCCGAGCGGCAGGTGTTCGGCGCCGACCACGTGATGGCGGCGCCGATGTGGGACCACGGGCGGGCCCAGCCACCGGCGCTGTGGGCCCCGGCCGCCGAGTTCGGCGCCCGCGCGCTGGATGAGGACTCCTCGGCCGGGGTGCTTGTGCACTGCCAGCAGGGCCGCCGGCGGTCGGCGATGGTGGCCTACGCGATCCTGCGCCTGCGCGGCCACGACCCGGACGAGGCGGAGCGCCTGGTGGTCGACCACCGCACCCCGGCGACGCTCGTGCCGGCCTACAAGGAGAGTGTGGAGCGGTGGCTCGCGGACCTGGCGGCGCCCCCGGCTTCGACCCCCTGACATAATCGGCGGCTCAGTGTCCAAGCACCCGATCACGGTCTCGGTCGACAAGCTGCTGCGGAAGCGGCCCGACACGCCGGCCCCCCGCAAGCTGCCCGCCGACCAGCGGTCCTGTCCGAAGTGTCAGAGCCACTGGCGGGCCGACGAGCTGCGCCGGAACATGGGCGTGTGCCTCTCGTGCGGCCACCACTTCGCGGTGGGCGCGCGGGAGCGGCTCGACCAGCTGTCGGAGGGCTCGCCCTGGCAGGAGCTGTGGCCGGAGCTCCGCGCGAGCGACCCGCTCCAGTTCGTGGACCTCCAGCCCTACCCGGACCGGGTGGAGCGGGCGGAGGCCGCCGGCGGGACCGAGGCCCTCGTGTGCGCCGAGATCGACATCCGCGACCACCGCTGCGTCGCGGCGATCATGGACTTCAGCTTCCTCGGCGGCAGCATGGGCTCGGTGGTGGGCGAGAAGCTCGCCCGCGCCGCCGATCGCTGCGTCGAGCGGGGCCTGCCGCTGGTCTGCATCACCGCCTCGGGCGGCGCCCGGATGCAGGAGGGCGTGATCGCCCTGATGCAGATGGCCAAGACCATCGTCGCGTTCGAGCTGCTGCAGGACGCCGAGCTGCCGGTGATCGTGGTGCTGGTGCACCCCACGACGGGCGGTGTGTGGGCGTCGTTCGCCTCGATCGGCGACGTCACCTACGCCGAGCCGGGGGCGCTCATCTCGTTCTCCGGCCCGCGCGTGATCGAGCAGACCACCCGCGAGAAGCTCCCGCCGGAGTTCGGGCGCGCCGAGACCCAGCTCACCAACGGCCAGGTGGACGACGTGGTCGACCGCCGCGAGCTGTCGGCGCGGATCGCGAAGGTCCTCTCCATCGTGGATCGCCCGAGCGGGCTGGACCCGCCGCCGGCGGTGACCTGGGCGCAGCAGAACGCCGAGCGCGTCGGCGCCGCGGCACGGAACCTGCCGGACCAGGCGCGCAAGATCGTCCAGAAGGTGATGAAGCCCGACGACGACGAGTCGCCCCGATGAGCGTCGCCGGCCGCCGCGGCGGGCGCTTCGTGCGCCGCCTCACCACGCGCCTGGGCGGGCACGCCGGGCACGAGAGCGCGTCGGCGATCTGGGAGACCGTCCAGCTCGCCCGCCACCAGGACCGCCCGTACCCCCTCGACTACGTCGCCCGGCTGTTCCCCGAGTGGGAGGAGCTCCACGGCGACCGGCTCTACGGCGACGACCCCGCGATCGTGGCGGGCATCGGCCGCGGCGCGTTCGGGCCGGTGGCGATCATCGGCCAGCAGAAGGGCCGCGACACCAACGACCGCACCTACCGCAACTTCGGGATGCCCAGCCCGGAGGGCTACCGCAAGGGCATGCGGGTCATGGCGCTGGCCGACAAGCTCAACATCCCGGTGATCACCCTCATCGACACGCCGGGCGCGTACCCCGGCGCCTCGGCGGAGGAGCGCGGCCAGGGGGGCGCCATCGCCCGCAGCATGCAGACGATGCTGAGGCTGCGGGTGCCGTCGGTCGCGGTGGTCATCGGGGAGGGCTCGTCCGGCGGCGCGCTGGCGCTGGGCGTGGCCGACCGCGTGATGATGCTCGAGAACTCGACGTACTCGGTGATCTCGCCGGAGGGCGGCGCCGCCATCCTGTGGCGCGACGCGGCCCGGGCGAAGGACGCGGCGTCGGCCTTCCAGCCGACGGCGGCGAACTGCTACCGCTGGGGCATCGCGGACGTGGTGGTCCCGGAGCCCGGCGGCGGCGCGCACCGCGACCACGACGAGGCCGCCCGGCTGCTCGGCAACTACCTGGCGCGCTCGCTCCGCGACCTGGGTGCCCTGTCGCCCGCGGAGCGAAAGCGGCTGCGCCGGGAGCGCTACCGGCGGATCGGGGCGTACCGCGAGATCGCGGCAGGCGACCCGACGGCGATGGCCGCCGGGCGCGGCACCGACGCCAGCTCCAACGGGGGCGGCCCGCCGGCCTCCTCGTAGGGGCCCGGGCGGCGCCGGGCGTGGGCGGCCGGGCCCAGGCGGACTACCTCCGCGCGATCCTGACCGCGCGCGTCTACGACGTGGCGCGGGAGACGGAGCTGACCCGCGCCCCGGGCCTGTCCGCCCGGACGGGGTGCACCGTGCTCCTGAAGCGGGAGGACGGCCAGCCGGGGTTCTCGTTCAAGGTGCGGGGCGCCTACAACCGCATGTCGGCGCTCGGCCCGGGCGAGCTCGCCCGCGGGGTCATCGCCGCCTCGGCGGGCAACCACGCCCAGGGGGTGGCCCTCTCGGCGGCCCGCCTCGGGTGCGACGCGGTGATCGTCATGCCGGTCACCACCCCGCGGGTGAAGGTGGACGCGGTGCGCGCCCTCGGGGGCGCGCGGGTGGAGGTGGTGCTGGAGGGCGACTCCTACAGCGACGCGAAGGCGCGCGCGGACGCGGTCGCCGCGGAGCGGGACCTGGTCTTCGTCCACCCCTTCGACGACCCCGACGTCATCGCCGGCCAGGGCACCATCGGCATGGAGATCCTGCGGCAGCGCCCGGGTCCCCTCGACGCCATCTTCGTGGCCGTCGGCGGCGGCGGGCTGATCGCCGGGATCGCCGCATACGTCAAGACGCTGCGCCCGGACGTCCGCGTGGTGGGCGTCCAGACCGAGGACTCCGATGCGATGGCGCGGTCCCTGGAGGCGGGACGGCGCGTGGCGCTGGAGGACGTGGGGCTGTTCTCCGACGGCACCGCGGTCCGGCAGGTCGGGGAGGAGACGTTCCGGCTCTGCCGCGAGCTGGTGGACGAGGTGGTGCGGGTCGACGCGGACGCCGTCTGCGCCGCGATCAAGGACGTGTTCGAGGACACCCGCAGCATCCTGGAGCCGGCCGGGGCGCTGGCGGTGGCCGGGCTCAAGGCGTGGGCGGCGCGCGAGGGGTGCGCGGACGCGACGCTCGTGGCGGTCGCGTGCGGGGCGAACATGAACTTCGACCGCCTCCGGTTCGTCGCCGAGCGGGCGGAGGTGGGCGAGGCCCGGGAGGCGGTGTTCGCCGTCACCGTCCCGGAGGAGCGCGGCTCGTTCCGGCGCTTCTGCGCCACCCTCGACGGGCACGGCGTCACCGAGTTCAACTACCGCATTGCCGACGCCAAGGTCGCCCACATCTTTGTCGGCATCGCTATCTCCAAACCCGACGATGCCGCCAAGCTGGCCCGCACCTTCACGAAGGCCGGCTTCGAGACCCTGGACCTCACCAATGACGAGATGGCCAAGCAGCACATCCGCCACATGGTCGGCGGTCGCAGCGAGCTGGCCCGCCATGAGCGCCTCTATCGCTTCATTTTCCCGGAGCGCCCGGGCGCGCTGCTGCGGTTCCTGTCGGCGATGAGCCCCAACTGGAACATCTCGCTCTTCCACTATCGCAACGAGGGCGCCGACTACGGGCGCATCCTGGTGGGGATCCAGGTCCCGCCGGACGATGTGTATAAGAGACAGGGCTGCTGCGGTTCCTGTCGGCGATGAGCCCCAACTGGAACATCTCGCTCTTCCACTATCGCAACGAGGGCGCCGACTACGGGCGCATCCTGGTGGGGATCCAGGTCCCGCCGGACGAGGCCGGGGCGTTCCGCGCGTTCCTCGCGACCCTCGGCTACCCGCACTCCGAGGAGACGGACAACCCGGCGTACCGCCTGTTCCTGCGCGGCGACGCCTGAGCGCCCCCGGCCGGCGTCAGGAGCCGGCCGACTCCCGCAGCAGCGCGATCAGCTCCCGGCAGAAGTCCGGGATGTCGGCCACGACGCGCCCCCAGACCAGGTTGCCGTCCCGGAAGGCGGGCTCGTCGACCCACTCGGCGCCCACGTTGACCAGGTCGTCCTTGATCCCGAGCGAGCCGGTGGCCTTCGCCCCGACGATGCCGGCGGAGATCGCGACGCTGCCGCCGTGGCAGATGATCCCGATGGGCAGGCCGCGTTCGTGGACGCCGCGCACCAGGGCGAGGATGGCGGGGTCGCGGCGCATCTTGTCGGGCGCCCAGCCGCCGGGGATCACGAGGCCGTCGAGCGTCTCGGCGCCGACGGCGTCGGCGGTGGCCTCCGCCTGCACCTTCAGGCCGTTCTTGCCCCGGTGGGCGTCGGTGTCCGACCCGACGGCGATCACCGTGGCGCCCTCCTCCTGGATCCGCATGACGGTGACCCAGAACTCCAGGTCCTCGACGCCCTCGGCGACGAGGACGGCATAGCGACGTCCGGCGAGGCTCATGGGGTGAACGGTAGCGGGCCCCGGGTGGTGGGGCCCGCCCGTTCGTCAGCTGAGCGCGCGCGCGGCGTCCGCCGCGGCGACCTCGGAGGCGACCGGGCCGCCATCGAGGATCCGCGACAGGCGCAGCGCGCCGTCGAGCAGCTCGCGGTTGGTGTTGGGGTGCTCGGGGAGCACGCCCACCGTCGCGGCCAGCTCGCGGTGCCAGCGCTGCATCTCGGCGCTCGGCCGGCGATCCGGATCCACTCGGACCATGTCCAGGACGAGGGCCATGAACCCCCGCAACGCGGCCCGGGGATCGGGTCCCTGGGTCATAGGCGAGCCTCCTTGCTCGGCGGTGGCGAACTGGCGGGACATCCTGTCCCGCCTGGATCAGATCGTCCGGCGCTCGTGCGAGTTGAGCGGCGGGGACGGCCGGGGAGCCCTGATCGGGGCCCTAGCGGGGGTCGATCACCCGCAGCACCGGGCCGGACGAGACGCGCACCTCGCGGTGGCGGCCCAGGGGCTCGCCATCCGCCTGCACCGGGGCGGGTTCCGGCGAGCGGATCACGAGGCCCGCGGGCGCCCGCCCGCCCACCAGGGCCGGCCCGTCCAGCGGCAGCTCGCGGCCCCGCAGGGCCCGGACGGCCAGGCGGCCGAGCTCATGGGGCCGCGCCCGGGTCAGCGCCACCCACGACAGGTGGCCGTCGAACGCCGCGCCGGGGGCCAGGTCCAGCGGGCGGCGGCCCAGGTAGGTGTACGGCGTCCCGCAGGCCACGAGCACGGCGACGGCCTCGGGCCCCTGCGCGCCGTTCACCTCCACCGCCAGCCGGGGCACGCGGTGGCTGCGGACCGCCGCCACCGCCGCGCCGAGGGCGAACCCCGCCTGGCGCAGGCGCCGCTTGGTGCGCGGCCGCGCCTCGATCCACTCCACCGTCGCGGCGTCGAGGCCCACGCCGCAGTTGATGGCGAACACCCGCGGCTCGCCGTCGGCGTGGAGCAGCCCGAGCGAGGCCTCCCGCACCACCGGGCGGTCCAGGGCCCGGGCCAGGACCGGGATGGCGCCGGACGCCGCCGCCGGCCAGCCGATCGCCCGGGCGAAAACGTTCGCGTTCCCGCCGGGGAGCGGCGCCAGCGCCACCGGCCCGCCGGCGAGCGCGCCGGCCACGTCGGCGACGGTGCCGTCGCCGCCCACCGTGACCACCACCGCGGCGCCCTCGGCGGCGACCCGCGTCGCCAGGCGGCCGGCGTCGCCGGGCCCCTCGGTGACCAGCGACCACTCCAGGCCGTGCGGGGCCAGGGCGCGGACCACGTCCGCGCGCAGCGTCCCGGAGGCCTTCGTGGCCGCCGGGTTCACGATCAGGGCGACGGGGCCGCTCATGCGTCCATGAGGGTCAGCTCGAGCCGCGCGAGGTACGCGGCCACCAGGCCGGAGAGGGTGGCGGGGACGTCCGCCATCGGCAGGTGCCGGGCGCCGGGGATCACGACCATGTTCGCGTGCGGCAGCTCCCGGGCGAGCTCCTCGGACATCCACGGCGGGGTCAGCGGGTCGTCGCCGCCGGCGACCACCAGCACCGGCACCCGCACGCCGCCCAGCCGGCCGCGGAGGTCGACCGAGCGGCACGCCGCGTAGTCGGCCTCCAGCACGTCGGGCCCGCAGGCGTCGATGGCCTCGCGCGCGGCGCGGGCGCCCGCGGCGGCCGGGTCGTCCGCGAAGCCGGCCAGCAGGCGGTCGCGCTCGGCGGCGAAGTCCTCGCGGATGCGCGCCATCGCGTGCTCGGGCACCGGCAGGCGCGCGCCGCTGGCGACCACCACCAGGCCCTCGACCAGCTCCGGCCGGGTGCGGGCCACCTCGAGCGCAGCCGCGCCGCCCAGGGAGTGCCCCACCAGGGCGCGGGGCGGGGGGACCCGCTCCAGGGCCTCGGCCATCGCCCGACCGATGTCGGCGATGTCGCGCAGGGCCTCGCCGTCGGGGTGGCCGGGGAGCTCCAGCGCGACCGACCCGGCGAGGCGCGCGCCGAGGGGCTCCCAGACGCGGTGCCCCCCGCCGGACCCGTGGATCAGGATCGGTCGCGGCGCGCTCATCCGGGCGATCGTATGCCCCCGCGACGCCCGGGGGGGCCTGGTAGCCTCGAAGGGTGGATCGCCTGCTCATCGCCTGTGATTTCGACGGCACGATCACGGAGCGGGACACGCTCCACGTGATCGTCGAGGAGTTCGGCACCCGAGGGCTCTGGGGGGCGATCGAGCCGCGCCTGCGCGCCGGCGAGGTGACGCTGGAGCAGGCGATGCAGGAGGAGTTCGCCTCGGTGCGGGCCACGCCCGAGCAGGTGCGCGAGGTGGTGCGCCGCTCCGCGGGACTGCGCCCCGGCTTCAGCCGCCTGGTGGGGTGGGCGGCCGACGAGGGCCACCGGCTCATCATCTTCTCCTCCGGCTTCCGCTCGGTGATCCGCGACGTGCTCGCCGGGATGGGCCACGACGAGATCGAGGTCGTGAGCCACGACGCCACGTTCAGCGAGGAGGGCGCCGAGATCCTCTGGTCCGACCGGGGCGAGACGTGCGGCGTCTGCGGGCGCCGCTGCAAGCGCCACGACCTGCGCCAGCGGCACCTGGGGGAGATGGTCGTCTACATCGGCGACGGGCTCTCCGACGTCTGCGTTGCCAAGACGGCCGACATCGTCTTCGCGCGCGCCCACCTGGCCCGGGACCTGGCGGCCGCCGGCGTCCCATTCGTCCCGTTCGAGGACTTCGACGAGGTCCGCGAGAGGCTGCGCGCAGGACGGATCCTGGCGGCATGAGCGACGGCGGATGGCGGCCCGTCCCCCCGGCCACCGCCTGGGGGGAGATGGAGGAGCGCGCCCTCGCGTTCTGGCGCGAGCGCGACGTGTTCGCGCGGTCCCTCGCGCAGCGCGCGGGCGAGCCGCCGTGGGTGTTCTACGAGGGCCCGCCCACCGCGAACGGGCGGCCCGGGTCGCACCACGTGCTGTCGCGGGTGTTCAAGGACATCTTCCCCCGCTTCCAGACGATGCGCGGGCGGTTCGTCGACCGCCGCGGCGGCTGGGACTGCCACGGCCTGCCGGTCGAGCTCGCCGTCGAGAAGGAGCTCGGCTTCTCCGGCAAGCAGGACATCGAGGCGTACGGCATCGCCGAGTTCAACGCGCTGTGCCGCGAGTCGGTGCTCGCGTACCTCGACGAGTGGGAGCGCCTGACCGAGCGGATCGGCTTCTGGATCGACACCGACCGGGCCTACCGCACGATGGACGCGACGTACGTCGAGAGCGTCTGGTGGAGCCTCGCGGAGCTGCATCGGCGCGGCCAGGTCTACCAGAGCGACAAGGTGGTCCCGTACTGCCCCCGCTGCGGCACCGCGCTGTCGAGCCACGAGGTGGCGCTCGGCTACGAGGACGTCGACGACCCGTCGGTGTACGTGCGGTTCCGCCTGCGCGACGAGGACGCCTCGCTGCTGGTGTGGACCACCACCCCGTGGACGCTGCCGTCCAACCAGGCGGCGGCCGTCGCCCCGGACGTGACGTACGCGGCCGTCGAGGTGGGCGACGAGACGCTCATCCTGGCCGAGCCGCTCGTGGCGAAGGTGCTGGGCGAGGACGCCCGGCCGGCGCGCACGTTCCCCGGCGCCGAGCTGGTGGGCCGGGAGTACGCGCCCCCGTTCCCGTACATCGAGGGCGCCCACCGCGTGGTGGACGCCCCGTTCGTCACCACCGGCGACGGCACCGGCATCGTCCACATCGCGCCGGCCTTCGGCGAGGACGACATGGCCACGGCCCGGCACCACGGTCTCGACGCCCCCAACCCCGTGGGCCCCGACGGCCGCTTCACGGACGCCGTCGGCGTCTTCGGCGGCCGCCTCGTGAAGGAGGCCGACCCGGCCCTGATCGACGACCTCGACGGGCGCGGGCTGCTGTTCCGCTCCGAGCTTTACCACCACGCCTACCCGCACTGCTGGCGCTGCGGGACGCCGCTCCTCTACTACGCGAAGCCCTCCTGGTACATCCGCACCACGGCGGTCAAGGACCGGATGCTGGAGGTCAACGCCGAGATCGGCTGGCACCCCGAGCGGGTGCGCGACGGGCGCTTCGGCAAGTGGCTGGAGGGCAACGTCGACTGGGCGATCTCGCGCGACCGGTACTGGGGCACGCCCCTGCCGCTGTGGCGCTGCGGCGACTGCGGCACGGTCGACGCGGTCGGGTCGTTCGCGGAGCTGGCCGAGCGGGCCACCGCCCCGCTGGCGGAGCCGTTCGACCCGCACCGGCCGTTCGTCGACGACGTCCGGCTCACGTGCGGGTGCGGCGGCGAGATGCACCGGGAGCCCGAGGTCATCGACGTCTGGTACGACAGCGGCGCGATGCCGTTCGCGCAGGACCACCACCCGTTCGCCACGGGCGGTGACCTGACCGGCAAGGTGCCCGCCGACTTCATCTGCGAGGCCCTCGACCAGACGCGCGGCTGGTTCTACTCGCTGCTGGCGGAGAGCACCCTGCTGTTCGACGGGCCGGCCTACCGCAACGTGGTGTGCCTGGGGCTCATCCTCGACGGCGAGGGCCAGAAGATGAGCAAGAGCAAGGGCAACGTCATCGAGCCCTGGACCGTCCTCGATCGCCAGGGCGCCGACGCCTTCCGCTGGTACCTGCTCACGGCCCAGAGCCCCTGGGACTCGTTCCGCTTCAGCCTGGAGGCGGTCGACGAGGCGATGCGGCGGTTCCTGCTGACGCTGTGGAACACGCACGCGTTCCTGGTCACGTACGCGTCGCTGCCGGACGGGTGGACGCCCGGCGGGCCGCCGCCCGAGCCGGACGACCTGCGGCCCATCGACCGCTGGATCCTGTCGCGGCTCGACGGGACCGTGGACGGCGTGACGGAGCGGCTCGAGGACTTCGACGCGACGGGCGCCGGCCGCCTCCTGGAGGAGTTGGTCGACGACCTGAGCAACTGGTACGTCCGCACCGGCCGGCGCCGGTTCTGGGGCGGCCGGGGCGGCGAGAACGGCACCGGGGGCGGGCGCGGCGACGCCGTCGCGGCGTTCCACACCCTCCACGAGTGCCTGTCCACCATCGCGCTGCTGGTCGCGCCGTTCTGCCCGTTCGTGGCGGAGGAGATGTGGGGGACGCTCGTCGCCGCCCACGACCCGGAGGCGCCCGAGAGCGTCCACCTGGCCAACTGGCCGCGGTCGAAGGGCCGCCACTCGCCGTCCCTGGAGGCGGCGATGGCGAGCTCCCGCGAGGCCGTGACGGTCGGCCGCGGCGCCCGCGCCGAGGCCAAGCTGAAGGTGCGCCAGCCGCTCGCCGAGGCGGTGGTGGCCTGCCCGCCGGCGACCGCGGAGGAGGTGGGGAGCCTGGTAGACCTCGTCGCCGAGGAGCTCAACGTGCGCCGGGTCCGGTTCGTCACCGACCCGGGCGAGCTGGTGGACGTGACGCTGAAGCCGAACTACCGGCGCCTCGGCCCCCGCTTCGGCAAGCGGATGCCCCAGGTCGCCCAGGCCGTCGCCGCCCTGGCGCCCGCCGACGCGGCGCGGGCGATCGACGCCGGCGAGGCGGTCACGATCCAGGTGGACGGGACCGCGGAGCGCCTTGAGGCCGACGACCTGCTGCGCGAGGCGCGGCCCACCGAGGGGTACGCGGTGGGGCAGGACGCCCGCCTGGCGGTGGGCCTCGCGACCGAGATCACGCCGGACCTGCGGCTCGAGGGGCTGGCGCGGGAGATCGTCCACGCCGTCCAGTCGGCGCGCCGCACCGCCGGGCTGCGGGTGGAGGAGCGGATCGCGCTCCACCTCGACGGCTCGGGGCTCATCCGCGAGGCCGCGGAGGGCCACCGCGCGGACATCGCGGCCGAGACGCTCGCGACGCAGGTCAGCATCTCCCACGGCGCCCCGTTCGCGGGGATCCACCACGAGGAGCACGTCATCGACGGCGAGCCCCTCGCGATCCGCATCGACCGGGCGTCCTGAGGCCTACGCCCCGCCGCCCCCCCAGGTGGCGGCGCGGGCACCGAGCATGACGTCGTCGTCGGCGCGGAGGCGGCTCCAGACGCGCTCCGCGTCGAGGCCGTGGCGCTCGATGATGCCCGGGAGGTCCAGGACCTGGCGCGGGTCGTCCAGGCGCAGGCCCACGACCTTCCCGTCGCCGGTCACGATCGTGACGCCCTCCTCGGGGCGGTCGGCCTTCATGTCGGCGAACGGCTGGACGTTGCCGAGCGAGAAGTAGATGGCGGGCAATGTCGTCCTTCAGTCGGTGGTCGGGAGGTGGGGGGCCACGGCGGCCTCGATCTTCTTCGGCTTGACGGCGCCCGTGAGCCGGGCGACCGGCTCGCCGCCGGAGAACAGCATCAGGGTCGGGAGGGAGAGGACGTCGTAGCGGCCCGCGCACGCCGGCTCCTCGTCCACGTTCAGGGTGGCGACGGTCAGCCGCCCGCGGTGGCGCTCCGCGAGGTCCTCCAGGGCGGGCTCCAGCTTCTTGCACGGCACGCACCACGGCGCCCAGAAGTCCACGAGCACCGGCTCGCCCGCCGCCAGGACGCGGTCGTCCCACTCCGCGCCCGTCACGGGGACGAGGGGACCGCCCGCGCTCACGGGCGGATCGAGATCTTCATGCCGATCGTGACCTGGTCGTACAGCGCCTCGACGTCCTTGATGTGCATCCGCATGCAGCCGTGGCTGGCGGCCTGCCCCACCGAGTAGTCCGCGTACGTGCCGTGCAGGCCGATGGCCGGCGCGGTGGTCCCGATCCRGCGGGTGCCCAGCGGGTTGCCAACCCCCGGCGGGATCGACGAGAGCTCCGCCGCCCACGGGGAGTCCGGCGGGTACCACACCGGGTCCTTCTGCTTGTCGTTGATCTCGTACTCGCCCGTCGGCGTGGGGTACGCCGGCTGGCCGATCGCGATGGGGTACGTCCGGATGATCCGGCCGTTCCGGATGAGGCGGACCTTGCGCTGGGTCAGGCTCACCACCAGCCGCCCGACCATCGCCTGGCGCGTGCGCGCGTCGACGATGCCCGTCTTCGGCAGGTCGTAGCGCTTCTGGTAGCGGACGATCGACTTCATCGTCGTCGCGTCGGCGATCCCCGTCAGCTTCGCCTTCTTCGGGTACACCTTCGCCTCGCGCAGCCGCTGCTGCAGGTCCTTCACGTCCGCGCCGCGGGCGCCGCGGCCGATGTCCGCGGTCCCGAACTCGTCGGTGCTGTCGACCACCACCACGCGGGTGGCCTTGGTGACGTTGCCGGCGCGGTCCTTCGCCTTCACGGCGATCGTGTTGCGGCCCTGCGGCAGCGTGCCGAGCGCCATCGCGAACTGGTGCCCGTCCACCTGGAGCGGGACGGGGGTGGAGGCGACGTCGCCGTAGCTCGCGGCCACGTCCTCCGGCGTGACGCCGTCCGCGCCCTTCACCGTCGACACGCGCTTCCCGTTGACCGAGGCGGTGAACGTGATGCCGCGGACGTCGTCCTTCGGCAGGTTGCCGTACACGGTCGGGGCGTCGGTCGAGGTGATCTTCTCCCCGGCCGCCGGCTCACTCAGGGCCAGGTCCGGGGCAGTGGTGTCGACCGTCAGCGCGCGGCGCCGCACCGTCGCGTTGCCGGCGGCGTCCGTCGCCGTGACCGTCGTGGCGACCCGGCCCTCCGGGAGCTTCGCGACCACGCGCCAGGCGCCCTTCGCGTCCGCCTGCGTCTTCGCCGTCTTCTCGGCGGCGGCGACCGCGACGACCGCGCCCGGCTCCGCGGTGCCGGAGAAGACCGCGTTGGCGCGGGGGCTGAGCGCCCCCTTCGCCGGCGTCGCGACCGCGAGCCTCGGCTTCGTGGTGTCGACCGTGAAGGTCCACTCGCGCGTGACCGTCCGCGCGAACACGTTGCCTGTCGAGAAGCGGACCTCCACCTTGTGGTCGCCCTCGGCGAGCTTCTTGCCCGGGGTCAGCGCGGCCTGCTCGCCCGCGCCGCGGACGCGCGAGGTCACGTCGCGGCCGTCCAGGGTCACCTGGAGGTCGCCGAGGCGCTCGTCGGACGGGACGGTGAAGGCGATCCGCGGGGTGGGATCGGAGACGGAGCTGCCGGGGCCGGGCAGGGGCTCGGAGACCGATGGCCGCTCGATGAGCTGCCAGACGGCGAACGCGACCGCCGCGACCAAGGCCACGGCGGCGATGGCGAGGGTGACGAGGCCCCCTCGACGCGAGCCCAGAACCTGCATGGAGACCTCCGGAGAACCCCGCGGGAATCTATCAGCGGCCGGCAGACGGACCGCCCCGGCGGGGTGGCCGTGGCGGATCGCAACTTCGGCCAACATTTCCCCGCGGGATCGGCCAGTCCTTTACGGAACCCTCATCCACGGGGCCACATACCCTCACGGATCCGGCCGATGCTGCCCCCGATGGCACGGGACGACCGGATCGCGCTCCTGCTGGCCGCACGGCTGCTCGAGAGCCCCGTCGACTACGACGCCCCCGACCTGCGCGGGGAGGGCGGGCACCTCGACGTGGCGTTCGACCTCGCCGAGCGGCTGCGCCGCGTCGCCGACCCGGACACGGCCGCGCAGATCGCCGCGTCGCTCCGGACCGCGGCCCAGGCCGAGCCGGAGGCCTGACCGCCCCGAGCGGCCCCTAGACTTCCCGGGGATGGCCGGGGAGCTGCCCACGAACGCCGAGATCGCCGACCGGCTGCAGCTGCTCGGCGACCTGCTGGAGATCGAGGGCGCCATCCGGCACCGCGTCCTCGCGTACCGCCGCGGGGCGGCGCGGATCCGGGCGACGAACGAGTCGGTCGCCGAGCTGGCCGTGCAGGGCCGGGCGGTGGAGCTCGCCGACATCGGCGCCACCCTCCAGTCGAAGATCGTGGAGCTCGTCGAGACCGGCGAGATCTCCGCGCTCCAGAAGGTCCGCGACCGCACGCCGGAGGGCCTGGCCGCGGTGGCGCGGATCGACGGGATCGGCCCGAAGCGGGCCGCCGCGCTCTGGTCGTCCCTCGGCATCACCAGCGTCGACGATCTCGCCGCCGCCCTGGCCGAGGACCGCCTGTCCGGCGTCGCCGGCATCGGCCCCGGCACGCGGCAGCGCATCGCCGACGGCATCCAGCGGGCGGCGGAGCCCGACCCCGACGAGGGCCGCGTCCCGCTCGGCCGCGCCCTCCCCGTGGCCGAGGCGCTGCGCGACGAGCTGCTGGCCGCCGTGCCCGGCGCCCGCGTGGAGATCGCCGGCAGCCTGCGCCGGGGGCGCGAGACCGCCCACGACATCGACCTCGTCGCCACCGCCGGCGACCCGGCCGCCCTGATCGAGGCCCTCCCGGGGCTGCCGTCGGTGCAGCGGGTGCTCTCCGGCGGCGACGCCGCCGCCGCCGTGCGCACGCACTCGGGCCTGCGCGCCGAGGTGCTGGTGGTCCAGCCCGTGACGTTCGGCAACCTGCTCCAGCACGCCACCGGGTCGGCGGCGCACAACATCCGCCTCCGCGAGATGGCCGTCCGGCGCGGCCTCTCCATGTCGCAGCACGGGATCGCCGGCCCCGACGGCACCGCAACGCACGCCGACGAGGAGGAGGTGTACGCCGCCCTCGGCCTCCAGTGGATCCCGCCCGAGCTGCGCGAGGACTCCGGCGAGCTGGAGGCGGCCGCCCAGGACCTGCTCCCCGAACTGGTGACCCGAGATGTGTATAAGAGACAGGGTGTACGCCGCCCTCGGCCTCCAGTGGATCCCGCCCGAGCTGCGCGAGGACTCCGGCGAGCTGGAGGCGGCCGCCCAGGACCTGCTCCCCGAACTGGTGACCCGCGACGACCTGCGGGGCGAGCTGCACTCCCACACCACCTGGAGCGACGGCACCCTCGGCGTGGCCGACATGGTCGAGGCGGCGCGCCGCCGCGGCTACCGCTACCTGGCGATCAGCGACCACTCCCAGAGCCTCGCGATGGCCGGCGGGCTCGACGCCGACCGCGTCCACCGCCAGTGGGAGGAGATCCGCGAGGTCGACGCGCGCCACGACGACATCACCGTGCTCCGCGCCACCGAGGTCGACATCCTGGCCGACGGGCGCATCGACTTCGACGACGACCTGCTCGCGCGGTTCGACTGGGTCACCGCGAGCCTCCACTCCGCGCTCGGCCAGCCGGCCGAGACGATCACCGCCCGGGTTCTCGCCGCGGTGGAGAGCCCGTTCGTCGACACGATCGGCCACCCCACCGGCCGGATGATGGGCCGCCGCGGCCACGCCGCGGTCGACATCGCGCGCGTCGCCGACGCCGCCGCCCGCACCGGGACCTACCTGGAGGTCAACGGCCAGCCCCGCCGCCTCGACCTGGACGGGGCGATGGCCCGGCGCGCCCTCGCGGCCGGGGCGAAGCTGACGATCGGCGCGGATGCCCACTCCGATGAGGCGCTCGACTACATCCGCTTCGGGGTCCTCACGGCCCGCCGCGCGGGCGCCCGCGCCGCGGACGTCGCCAACACCCGCGACTGGGCCGAGCTGGCGGCGGGCCGCGCCGCGCGCCTCGCGGCGGCCGGGGTCACCCCCCGCTGAGCTCAGGCGCGGGCCAGGTGGCGCAACACCTTCAGGGCCCCCGGCGGGCCCGGCACCTCGATGTCGGCCGCCTCGCGGACGGCGGGCGGCACCTCGCCGCTGGCCACCGCGACCCCCACCGCCACGTCCAGGGCGCCGTCGGTGCGCATCTGCCGCATGATGCGCCACGCGTCGGCATCGGTGCGGTCGTCGCCGATGTACATCGCCACCCGCGCGCCGCTGTCGCGCAGCAGCGTCCGCACCGCCGAGCCCTTGTCCACGGACACCGGCGGGCGCACCTCCAGCACCTCCCGGCCCGTGGTGGGCACCAGCCCGTGGTCGAGGGCGTCCGACGCGACCTGCGCGAGCATCAGCCGGGCGGCGTCCGGGTCGGGGGCGCCGCGGGCGTGGATGCTGAGCGTCGCGCCCTTCGCCTCCATCCGCAGGCCGCCCTCCGCGAGCCGCTCCGCCGGCCAGCGCCCCGCGAACGCGTCGACCGTCGCAAGGTGCGCGGCCACGCCCTCGGCCAGCTCCGGCTCGTGGCCCACGCGGTGGATCTCCATCCCGTGGTTGCCGGCGTAGGCGCAGCCGGGGATCGCGACGCGCGACTCCAGGTCGGCCAGGCCGCGCCCGCTCACGAACGCCACGAGCCGCGCGCGGGCGATCAGATCCTCGATCGCGGGCCGCACGCCGTCGAGCAGGCGGGCCTCCTCGGGTCGCGCCACGATGGGGGCGAGCGTCCCGTCGAAATCGCAGAAGAGCGCCGCGTCCGCCAACCGTTCGCGCAGCGGCGCGAGGGCGTCCCGGAGCCGCCGATCGGAGGCCGTCACGGCGACCGACCCTAGCACCGCGCCCCGGTCCGCCGGGGCCCTCCTGCCGCTGGTGCTGATCGGCCTCCTGGCGGGTCTGTTCGGCGCGTTGTTCGGGGTCGGCGGCGGCATCGTGATGGTGCCGCTGCTCATCGCGCTGCTGGCGTACGACGCGAAGGTGGCGACGGCCACGTCGCTCGCCGCGATCATCTTCACCGCGACGTTCGCGACGCTCGCGCACGGGGCGCTCGGCAACGTCGAGTGGGGCACCGCGCTGCTGGTGGGAATCCCCGCGATGGTCGGCGTGAACGTGGGGCTGTGGGTCAAGGCGCGCATGTCCACGACCGCCCTGACGTACGCGTTCGCCCTCCTGCTGATCGCGGTCGCGATCGACATGGCGGTCACGTGATGGTCGACGCGATCCTGATCATCCTGCTCGGCATCGCTGCGGGCGCCGTCGCCGGCCTGTTCGGCGTCGGCGGCGGGATCATCTTCGTGCCCACCCTGACGCTGGTGCTCGGCCTGGGCCAGCTCGAGGCCGAGGCCACCTCCCGCCAGCTCGAGGCCGAGGCCACCTCCCTCCTGGCGATCATCCCGGTGGCCGTCCTCGGGTCGTGGCGGCAGACGCGCACCGGCGACGTCCGGTGGCGCGACGCGACCGTCATGGGCGTCGCCTCGATCGTCACGGCGATCGGCGGCGCGCTGATCGCCGACGTCGCGCCGGAGCGGGTCCTGCGGATCGGGTTCGCGATCCTCCTGGTCGCGACCGCAATTCAACTGATCCTCCGCACACGGGCGGCGTCTCGTACAGCAGAAGGGGGATCGTAAGAAACCTATACGAGCGTTTTCAGGCGAATCCGGGTGTGGTAGACCTCCCCCCGTGACCTCCCGGCTCACGCCGGCGCGCGGCCTCGCCTGGGCCGCCGCCACGCTCGCCCTCGTGGCGATCGCGCTCCTCGGCGCCCCGCGCGCGTCCGCGGCCGAGGTGGCCGTAGGCGCGACCGGCGTCGAGGCGGCGGTGAACGTGGGCGACCCGGCCGCGCCGGTCGTCGCCGTCGACGTCCCGGCCGTGCCGGACGTGGCCGCGCCCGTCTCGGTGGCGGTCGACACGCCGGTCGCCGCCGTGGCCGTCCGCACCCCCGAGGTCGCGCGGCCCGCCGCCCGGGCGCCGCTCCCGCAGGCGCCGACCCCCGCGCCCGCCGACCGGGGGCCGGCCCCCGCGGCCCCGGCCACGACCGCCGCCGCGTCCGCTCCGGCCGCCGCCCCCGTGCACGCCGTCGCCGCGGCGACCCCCACAGCCGCCTCACCGGCGCGGGCCGCCACGGCGGCTCCGCGCGCCGCCGCCGCGCCGCGGGGCGCCGGGCGGCCGCGCACCACCGTCGCGCCGGCCGCCTTGGCCGGCCCCGTCGCGCCCGTCGCGGCCTCCGCGCCCGCCGCGCTCCCGACCGCCACCCTCGCGGCGGTGCCGGTCGTCGCGACGGGCGCCCAGCCCGGGGGCCCCTCGGGCCCGCCGGCCGTCGCCGCCGCGCTGCTGGCCTCCGCGCCCGCGGCCCCTGGTGCCTCCGTCATGATCGCCGCCGTCCTGGCGGCCCTGTTCGCCCTCGCGACGCCCCAGGCGCGCGGGGGCCGGATGCCGCTCGGGGGCCGCAGGCCGCCCGAGCCCCTCCCTCCCCGGGACGAGCGACCCGGCTAGCGGGTCCGCGGGAGCGCCGCTGCGCGCTCCACGGACCCATCCGAGTCACTCAGACCCAAGGAGAACATCAGATGCGACGCCATCTGCTGGCCATCGGCGCCAGCGCGCTGGCCATCGCCGTGGTGCCGTCCCTCGCGCTCGGCGCGCAGGACAACACGGCCGCGGCAGACGCCTCGGCGGCCAACGCCGCCACCTCCGTCCAGACGGGCGGGGGCGGCGACCAGACCGCCACGAACACCCAGCTGCTGCCCATCGCCGCGGCGCCCGCGGTCGCACCGCAGGTCGTCCCGGTGAACCTCAACCTGCCCATCTCGGTCGCCTCCACGGGCGGCGGGGGCAGCGTCGACCAGTCGAACCAGGCCGCCGCGCAGGCGACGGCCGGCAACGCCGCGACCTCGTCCCAGAAGGGCGGCGGCGGTGGCAGCCAGACGGCCACCAACACGCAGGTGCTGCCGATCGCGGCCGCCCCGGCGGTCGCTCCCCAGGTCGTGCCCGTGAACGCCAACGTCCCGGTCTCCGTCCTCTCGGACGCCCCGTCCGGCGACGTCAGCCAGACCAACCGCGCCTACGCCGGCGCGACCGCCACCAACACCGCGGCGTCCCAGCAGCAGGCGCCGAAGGACGCGAAGGGCAAGGGCGACGGTGGCAGCCAGACGGCCACCAACACGCAGATCCTGCCGATCGCGGCCGCTCCGGCCATCGCTCCGCAGGTGCTGCCGATCAACGCGAACATCCCGGTCAGCCTGTTCGACCAGGGCGGCGACCCCAAGGACGGGAAGGGCCAGACCGGCCCGGACCAGTCCAACGTCGCCTACGCCGACGGCTCGGCCTCCAACACGGCCGCGTCCTTCCAGTCCGGTGCGGGCAGCCAGACGGCCACCAACACGCAGGTCCTGCCGATCGCGCTCGCCCCGTCGATCGCGCCGCAGGTCCTGCCGATCAACGCGAACGTCCCGGTCACGGTCGGCAACCCCCTCGCGGTGCTGCCGCCCCTGCCCGTCGACCCGCTCGCCGCGCTGGCAAACCCGGTCGGCACCGTCACCGGTCTGCTGCCCCTCGGGGCCGCGACCGGCCTGCTGCCGGCCCTCCCCGCCCTCCCGGCGCTGCCGCTGGACCCGTTCGCGGTCCTCGGCGACCCGGTCGGCACGGTCACGGGGCTGCTGCCCGTCGGCCTGCCGTCCCTGCCGCTGGGCACGGTCACCGGTCTGCTGCCCCTCGGGGCCGTGACCGGCCTGCTGCCGGCCCTCCCGGCCCTCCCGGTCGCGCTCCCCGCGCTGCCGATCTGATCTGAGCACCACCCCGCCCCGGGCTCTGGCCGCCGGGGCGGGGCGCTCAGCCTCAGGTCACGGCGCCAGCAGCGACTGGGCGGCGCCCCGGCAGGCGTCGATGAGCGGCGAGGCGAACAGCGCCGCCGCCACGATCGCGACGCCGCATGTCACGGTGGCGATCGCGACGGGGCCGGGGATCGTGAGGAGCTTCCGCGGCTCGGTGTCCGTCTGCGGCATCCACGCGACCGCGACGACGCGCAGGTAGTAGCCGAGGCTCACCATGGAGCCGACGGCGCCGACGATCGCGAGCCACGTCAGGTCGTTCTCCACGGCCGAGCCGAAGATCAGGAACTTGCCGATGAAGCCGGAGAGCGGAGGGAAGCCCGCCAGGGACAGCATCGCGAGCGTCAGCACCACGCCGTAGACGGGGCGGGCGCGGCCGTAGCCGGACAGCGCGGCGATCGCGTCGCCGTCCTCGACCTCGCGCTCGCGGATGATCACCACGGCGAACGCGGCCATCGTCATCACGCCGTACGCGATCAGGTAGTAGAGGACGGCCTCGGCCCCGTCGAGGCTGCCCGCCGCGACGCCGATCAGCAGGTAGCCGGCCTGGGCGATGCTGGAGTAGGCCAGCATCCGCTTCATGCTCGTCTGGACCAGCGCGGCCACGTTGCCGACCACGATGCTCGCGGTGGCCAGGACGGCGATCGCGACGCTCCAGTCCGGCTGCAGGTCGCCCATCACGCCGGTGAACAGGCGCAGGAACGCGGCGAACGCCGCGGCCTTCACCGCCGTGGACATGAACGCGGTGACGGTGGTCGGCGCCCCCTCGTAGACGTCGGGCGTCCACATGTGGAACGGCACCGCCGACGCCTTGAACGCCAGGCCGCCCGCGATGAGCGCCATCGCGGCGATCACGAGCGGCTCGTCGGTGAACGACGTGCCCTGGAGGGCGGTGCCGATGGTGTCCAGCGACGTGCTGCCGGTGGCGCCGAACAGCAGCGACAGGCCGTACAGCAGGATGCTCGCGCCGACGGCGCCGGTGATCAGGTACTTCAGCCCGCTCTCCAGCGAGCGCTCGCGCCAGATCTCCAGCGCGCACAGCACGTAGAGCGCGACCGACAGCACCTCGATGCCGAGGAAGATCGAGATCAGGTCCCCTGCCCCGGCCACGAGCATCATCCCGCTGACCGAGATCATCACCAGGCCGGCGTACTCGCCGCGGCGGTCGACCGCCGCGGGCTCGCGCCACGCCAGGAGCAGGGTCAGGAACGCGGCCCCCAGGAAGATCATGTTCAGCAGCAGGCTGAAGCGGTCGGAGCGGAAGCCGCCGCCGAACGCCTCCTCGCGCTCGCCCCACAGCACGGCCGACATCACGACGGCGGCGATGATGCCCGCCATCGCGGTCAGGGTGGGGCCGTGGCGCTTCGCGGCGCGGCCGGGCAGCAGCCCGACGCCGAAGGCCAGCGTGGCGGTGCCCGCCGCGATGATGATCGGCGTCGCGGCGACGACGTTCAGCGGCCCGTTCACGGTGCGGCCGCCCCCGCGTCGGCGGCGGCGTCCTCGCCCTCGGCCGGGTCGCCCGGCAGCGGCTCCGCGTAGGCCGGCGGGTTCGCCGGGATTGCGCCCTTGATCTGGTCGGCCGGGCGGTCCGCGGCGACCTGGGCCGGCGCGATGTTCTGCTCGATCGACGGGGTGGTCGCATCGACCAGGGCCTTCGGCCACAGGGCGATGAACAGCATCACGGCGACCAGGGGCACCAGCACCATCAGGTCGGTCGCGCGCAGCTCGACGGCGCGGGCGCCGCCGCGCCGCGGCCCGTTCATGGTGCCCTGGTACAGCCGCAGCATGTAGACGGCCGCGTACGCGATGCCGATGCACGCGAGCACCGCCAGCCACACGTGGTGGCGGAAGACGCCGGTCAGGATGAAGAACTCACCCACGAACGTGTTGGAGCCCGGGATGGCGAGGGCGGCCATCGCGACGATCAGGAACACGCCCGCGAGGCGCGGGGCGCCGTCGGCCAGCCCGCCGATCTCGTCGATGCGGTCGTCCGCCGCGGAGCGGTTGAGGATGCCGACGATCGCGAAGGTCGCGAGCACCACGATCCCGTGGTTGACCATCTGGAGCACGGCGCCCTGCGACGCCTGGACGTCGAACGCCACGATCCCCAGGGCGATGAAGCCGAGGTGCGCGAGGCTCGAGTAGGCGACCAGGCCGCGCATGGTCGGCTGTCGCCACGCGACGAGCGATCCGTAGACGATGCCGCACACCGCGAGCACCCCGATCGGGATGGCGAAGCGGTCGGCGCCCTCCGGGAAGACGGGCAGGCCGATGCGCAGCAGGCCGTAGGCGCCGGCCTTGCTCATCACCGCCGCCAGCAGCCCGGTCACCAGGATCGGGGCCGCGCGGTACACGCCGGGCAGCCAGCCGTGGAACGGCCACAGCGGCAGCTTGATCACGAAGGCCAGGGCGAAGCCCAGGAACAGCCAGGTGCTCTGCGTGTCGGTGAACGCGACGCCGGCCAGGTCGCGGATCTCGAACGTGAACTGGCCGGTGATGTCCCGGGCCGTGAACGCCGTGGCCAGGATCGCCACCAGCATCAGCAGCGATCCGATCATCGTGTAGATGACGAACGTGAGGTTTGCCCGTCCGCGACCGGTGCCGCCCCACATCCCGACGAGGAAGTAGAACGGGACGAGCATGGCCTCCCAGAACACGTAGAACAGCACCAGGTTGCCGGCGGCGAAGAGGCCCAGCAGCCCCGTCTCCGCCAGCAGCAGCAGCGCAAGGAACGCGCGCGGCCGGTCCGGCGGGTGCCAGCAGGCGGCGAGGACCGCCAGCAGGAACGTCCCGGCGGTCAGGGCGAGCAGCCAGATCGAGATGCCGTCGACGCCGACGTCCCACGACAGGCCGACCTCCTCGGCCCACGGGACGTGGTCGATGTACTGCAGGCCCGCGGCGCTCTGGTCGAACAGCCCGATCAGGATGGCGGTGAACACGGCGGTGCCGGCGACCGTCCCGACCGCGAAGATGCGCGCCTGGCGCAGGCCGCCGGGGGCCTCGGGCACCGCGAGCATGGCCAGGGCGCCGATCAGCGGCAGCAGGACGATGATGGAGACCCAGGGCATCGGCTACCGGATGGTCAGGACCAGGACGGCGCCGACGATGGCGACACCGCCGATCATCGCGAACGCGTACGCGCGCACCAGCCCGCTCTCGGCGATGCGCAGGCTGCGGCCGACGTCCACGACCGAGCGGACGACGCCCTCGATCGATCCCTGCACGCCGTACCGCTCCACCTTGGTGGTGAAGACGTCGCCGAGGTCGCGGCCGGGCTGCACCACGGCCTCCTCGTAGACCTCGTCGAACCGGTACTGGTCCTGCAGCAGGTCGCGGCCGGCGGGGGCGCGCAGCAGGCGGGTGCGCCGCGTCGGGTCGATCACGAACACCCAGGCGGCGAGGGCGATCGCGGCGAGCGCCAGGCCGACGCTGATGATGCTCACGATCCACTCGGCGGCGGCGCTGGGCTCGATGTCGGGCGCGGCGGTCAGCGTGGGCTCGAGCCAGTCGTTGATCAGGTGCCAGCCGCCGGGGATCTGGAGCCACCCGATGAAGGTGGCGCCGATGGCCAGCACGGTGACCGGCGCGGCCATCGCCCACCCGCCCTCGTGGGGCGTCTTCGCGTAGCCGCCCACCGGATCGGGGCCCCAGAAGGCCCGGAAGTAGAGGCGGAACATGTAGAAGGCCGTGAGCCCGGCGGCGATGATGCCGACGACCCCGCAGAACACGCCGAGGCCGCCCGCGTCCATCGCGGTCGACAGGATCTCGTCCTTGCTGAAGAAGCCCGAGAAGGGCGGGATGCCGGAGATCGCGAGGCAGCCGACCAGCACCGCGAGGTTGGTGAACGGCAGGTACCGGCGCAGGCCGCCCATCCGGTCGAGGCTCTGCTCGCCGACCAGGGCGTGGATCGCGATGCCGACGCTCAGGAAGAGGAGCGCCTTGAAGAAGGCGTGCGTCAGGAAGTGGAACATCGACGGGCCGTAGATGCCGAGTCCGGCGGCCATGATCATGTAGCCGATCTGGCTCACGGTGCTCCACGCGAGCACCCGCTTGATGTCCTCCTGCACCAGGGCGATCGTGGCCGCCATCAGCAGGGTCGCCGTCCCGACGAGCGCCACCAGGTCGCCCGCGTACGGGGCGAGCTCGTACAGCACGTTGGTGCGGACGATCATGTAGACGCCGGCCGTCACCATGGTGGCGGCGTGGATGAGGGCCGAGACCGGGGTGGGGCCCTCCATCGCGTCCGGCAGCCAGGTGTGGAGCGGGATCTGCGCGCTCTTCGCGGCGGCGCCGACGAACAGCAGCAGCGCGACCGCCTCGGCGGCGCCGCTGCCCTGGCCGAGGCCCTCGGGGGCGGTGGAGAACACCTGCCCGTAGTCGAGGGTGCCCAGTTCGCGGATCAGCAGGAACGCGGCGATCACCATGCCGATGTCGCCGATCACGTTGATCACGAACGCCTTCTTGGCGGCCGCGACGGCGCTGGGGCGCTCGTAGTAGTAGCCGATGAGCAGGTACGAGGCGAGGCCGACGAGCGCCCATCCGACGATCAGGAACAGGAAGTTCGCCGACTCGACGAGCAGCAGCATCGCGAAGAGGAAGAAGAGCATCTCCGCGAAGAAGCGCCGGTAGTCGCGGTCCTGCTCCATGTACTCGACCGAGTACAGGACGATCAGGGACCCGATGCCGGTGATGACCAGCATCATCATCACCGAGAGGGGGTCGATCTGGATCGCCAGGTCGATCTTCAGGTCGCCCGCCTGGATCCACTGGTAGAGGCCGTCGACCTCGAGGCGGTTGTCCGAGTCGCGCCCGAGCAGCGTGAAGAACACGATCAGCGTCAGCACGAACGCGATCCCCGCGAAGCCGACGGCGACGAGGCGCGTCAGGCGGCGGTCGGGCTCGCCGGGCCAGAGGGAGAGGACGACCGACCCGAGCAGGGGCAGGCCGAGGACGATCCAGGAGAGAGTGGTGATCAGGGCGCCGTCCTAGCCCTTCATGCTCGACATCTGGTCCACGTCCAGCGCGAGGCGCTGGCGGAACACGGCCACCACGAGGCCCAGGCCGATCACGACCTCGGTGGCCGCCACGACCATCACGATCAGGGCGAAGGTCTGCCCGTCGGTGACGTTCCAGTAGCGGCTGAACGCGACCAGGCTCAGGTTGGCCGAGTTCAGCAGGAGCTCGACCGACAGGAGCAGCAGCAGCGGGTTGCGGCGCGTCATCACGCCGAGGAGCCCGATCAGGAACAGGGCCCCGGAGACGGCGAGGTACAGCGCGAGGGGCACGCCCTCGACGGCGGTCCGCATCATCGGCCGCCCTCCGATCGCACGGCGCGCTTCGCCAGCAGCACGGCGCCGACGGCGGCGACCAGCAGGGCGAGCGAGGTGGCCTCGAACGGCACGATGTACTTGTCGATGAACGAGCGCCCGATCGCCTCGGGGCTCCCGATGTCGCCCACCGTCTTCGGGTCGTCGCGCACGCCCGGCAGCTGGGTGGTGGCGAGCACCACGATCGCCTGGCCGGCCAGCACGAGCACCGCGATCCACGCGAACACGGCGTACTTGCCCAGCCGGTCGCCGATCTCGGCGACGGGCCGCTCGCCCAGGTACGCGATCACGAACAGGAAGAGCACGACGATCGCGCCGGCGTAGACGATCACCTGGATCGCCGCGACGAACGGCGCCATCAGCAGGACGAAGAGGACGGAGATCGAGAGCAGCGTCCCGATGAGCGCCACCGTGGCCCGGAACGGGCTCTTCTGCGTGACCACGAGGATCGCGCAGGCGATGGCGGTCGCCGCCGCGATGGTGAAGACGATCCGCTCACCCACGGGGGGGCACCCTACCCATCACGGCACCTCGCTCCGGACCGGCACCGGCTTGGGGTGCGGCGCGAGGAGCATGTCCTTGGTGTAGAGCAGGTCCGTGCGGGTGCGCTCGGACATCTCGTACTCGTTCTCGAGCGTGATGGCGTCGAACGGGCACGCGATCTCGCAGTAGCCGCAGAAGATGCACCGGGCCATGTTGATCTCGTAGATGCGGGCGTAGCGCTCGCCGGACGACACGCGGTGCTCGGGCGTGTTCTCCTCGGCCACCACCCGGATGCAGTCCGCGGGGCAGGCGGCCACGCACAGCGAGCAGCCGACGCACTTCTCCAGCCCGTTCTCGTGCGTCCAGAGCCGGTGGCGTCCGCGGAAGCGCGGGAAGACGGGCGTCTTGCGCTCCGGGTAGCCGATCGTCTCCGGCTTGCGGAGCATCTGCCGGAAGGTGACGGCGAAGCCCTTGAGTGAGTCGTCGAGTCCCATGGACGGTCCCTAGTTGGCGAAGCCGAGGGCGACGACCACGGCCGTCACCACGAGGTTCAGGGTCGCGACCGGCAGCAGGATCTTCCAGCCGAACTGCATCAGGCGGTCGTACCGGAGGCGGGGGAGGGTGGCGCGGAGCCAGATGAAGAGGAAGAGCAGGGCGGCGATCTTGATCGCCAGCCACACCCAGCCCCACAGGAACGGCCCGGAGAAGCCGCCCAGGAAGAGGGTGGCCCCCAGCGCCGAGATGATGATCATGTTCACGTACTCGGCCAGGAAGAACATCGCGAACTTCAGGCCGCCGTACTCGGTGTGGTAGCCGGCGACGAGCTCCGACTCGGCCTCGGGGAGGTCGAACGGGGCGCGGTTCGTCTCGGCGACGGCCGCGACCAGGAAGATCAGGAAGCCGACCGGCTGGAACAGGATGAACCAGACGGTGTCCTGCTGGGCGTGGACGATGTCGACCAGCGACAGGCTCTGGGAGATCATGATCACGCCGATCACCGACAGGCCCATCGCGACCTCGTACGACACCAGCTGGGCGGCGGTGCGCGCCGCGCCGAGCAGGCTGTACTTGTTGCCGCTGGCCCAGCCGCCCAGGATCAGGCCGTAGAAGCCGAGGCCGGAGAGGGCGAACAGGAACAGGACGCCGATGTTCAGGTTCGCGCCCCATCCGGTGACCGTGTAGCCGAAGACCTCGAACGGGTCGCTCCACGGGATCACCGCGATCGCCGCGACGGCGGCGAAGACCGAGATCCCCGGCGCGATCTGGAAGAGGAGCTTGTTGGCCCCCTGGGGGACGAAGTCCTCCTTGAAGATCAGCTTCACCACGTCCGCGAGCGGCTGCAGGTAGCCGAGCGGGCCGGCGCGGTTCGGGCCGTAGCGGGCCTGGAAGCGGCCGATCAGCTTGCGCTCCCACAGCAGCGTGTACGCGAACGCCGTGATCACCACGAAGATGACGATCACGGCCTTGATCAGGACGACGAGGAAGCGTTCGTCCACTACGCCATCCGGATCTCGACCCGCACGGGGCCGCGGTCGGCGGGCAGGAGGCGCTCGACGCCGGCGCCGGGCACGCCCGTCGCGACGTAGGCGGCGCCGGCCGGGTGGGCCGGGTCGATGCGCACGGGCAGGTCCGCCTCGCCATGGGGTGAGCGGACGCGGGCGTGGGCGCCGTCGGCAAGGCCGAGGCGGGCGGCCTCCTCCGGGTTGAGCGTCAGGGCGGCGCGGGTGCGGACGCCCTCCAGGCCCTCGGCCCGGTAGGCGTCGGCGTTGCCGAAGATGCGGGTGGTGGTCACGAGCGGCAGCCCGGCGCCGGCGGCGGTGCGCGGGCCGTTGTGGCCGTTCGGCGACACGGGCGCGGCCGCGGCGACGTGGGCGCCGAGCACCCCGATCGCGTCGTGGTCCAGCCCGGCGAGCGCCGGGCGGCTGCTCGCGGCGCGGGCGAAGACGGCCGCGGCGGTCCGCTCGTCCGGCGGGGCGCCGAGGCGGTGCAGCAGCGCGACCAGGATCTCCCAGCCGGGGGCGGCGCCCTCCGGCGGCGGCGCGCCGGGACGCAGGCGCTGGGCGCGGCCGTTCATCGCGACGTAGACGCCCTCGGTCTCGTAGTGGGTGCCGGCCGGCAGCACCACGGTGGCCGAGTCGGTCAGGGCGGTGGCGTGGCTCTCGATCGCGATGCGGCCGCGGAGGCGGCCGAGGGCCCAGCTCCAGTCGGAGGCGCCGGGCGCGGCGAGCGGGTCGGCCTTGATCGTGACCAGCACGTCCAGCCCGCCGCCGTGGGCGGCCTCGAGCAGGCCGGTCGCCGGGATCCCGAGGGCGCGCAGGCCGGCGCCGTTGACGTCGGCGCCCAGCTCGATCTGGCGGGCGCCGAGGGCGGCGATCGCCTCGGCCAGGGTGCCGGCGGCGTCGGGCTCGGCGGCCATGTCGGCCTCGTCCCACAGCACCACGGCGCGCTCGGCGCCGGCCAGGTCCAGGCCGCGGACCGCTGCGGCCAGCTCGCCGGGCAGCGCCCGCACGGCGGTGCCGAGGGCCTCCAGCGCGTGGGGCCGGGCGCCGACGCTGACGACCCGGGCGCCGTGGCGGCGCGCCTTCCGCACCCGCAGCTCCACGATGGGCTGCTGGTTGGCGGGGTCGCCGCCGGCGATCACGACCAGGTCGGCGCCGTCGATGGCGGAGAGGTCGGCGCTCGGGAGCGAGCGGAGCGCCTCGAGGCCGTCGCCGGGGATGCCCAGGCGGGCCACGATGGTCCCGGGCAGCGCCTTCGCGAGCTCCTGGGCCAGGAAGCCCTCCTCCACGGTGGCGGTGGGGCCCAGCAGGATCCCGGTGCGGCCGCCGTGGCGCAGCACGAGCGCGGCGGCGTCGACCGCCTCCTCCAGGCTCACGTCGCGGGCCTTCCCGCGGTCGCGGATCACGGCCTGGCGCAGCCGGTCGGGGCCGTGGTTGCCGGTGTACGCGAACCGCGACAGGTCGGAGAGCCAGCCCTCCTCGACGTCGTAGTTCGGCACCGGGCGGCCCGTGACGCGGGCGATGCGGCCCTCGCGGCCCGTGAGCTCCACGTTGGCGCCGGTGGCGTCGTGGCCGCAGACCGACGGGGTGTTGGTGATGTCCCACGGGCGGGCGACGAAGCGGTACGGGATCGAGGTGAGCGCGCCGACCGGGCACAGGTCGATGACGTTGCCGGTGAACCGGCCCTCGTACTGGTCGCCGGTGATCGTGCCGATCTCCTGGCCCGCCCCGCGGTTCTCCATGACCAGGTGGCCGTCCTCGGCGACGTCCTGGCTGAAGCGCACGCACCGGAAGCAGTGGATGCAGCGCTCGCGGTCGAGCGCGATCAGCGACGACAGGTCCAGCGGCTTCGGGAAGTGGCGCTTGTGCTCGACGAAGCGCGTCGTGCCGGGGCCGAACCGGAACGTCCGGTCCTGGAGGGGGCACTCGCCGCCCTTGTCGCAGACGGGGCAGTCGAGCGGGTGGTTCTCGAGCAGGAACTCGAGGACGCCGTCCTGGCCGTCCTTCGCCACCTCGGAGTTGGTGCGCACCACCATGTCCGGCTGGACGGGCGTGCTGCACGCGGTCTGGAGGCCGCGCATGCCCTCCACCTCGACCAGGCACATGCGGCACGCGCCGATCGGCGCGCCGAGGCGCGGCTCGTAGCAGAAGATCGGGACCTCGACGCCGTGCGCGAACGCGGCGTCCACCAGCATCGTCCCGGCCGGGGCGGTCACCCGGCGGCCGTTGAGCTCGAACTCGACCTGGCCCTCGGCCGTGAGGTCGACGGGGGCGTAGTCAGCCAACGGCCGGCACCTCCATCATCGGCTCGGGCCGCGGGTCGCCGCCCTGCTCGATCGCGCGGACGAAGTCGTCGCGGAAGCGGCGCACGGCGCTCACCACCGGCAGGATCCCGGTGTCGGCCAGGGCGCAGAGCACCCGGCCGCCGATCCGGCCGGCCAGCGTCTCGATCAGCTCCAGGTCCTCCATCCGGCCCTCGCCGTCGACGATCCGCTGCAGGATCCGCTCCAGCCAGAGCGTCCCCTCGCGGCAGGGCGAGCACTTGCCGCACGACTCGTGGCGGTAGAAGTGGGCGAGGCGCAGGGTGGCGCGCACGATGGAGCCGGAGTCGTCCATCACGATGCACCCGGCCGACCCGAGGGAGCTGCCGGCGGCGGCGAGCGCCTCGTAGTCGAGCGGCGTGTCGAGGGCCTCGGGGCCCACCACGTTCACGCTCGACCCGCCGACCCACGCGGCCGCGAAGTCCCGGCCCGGCCGGAACCCGCCCGCGATGTCGTAGACCAGCTCGCGGAGCGTGGTGTCGTGCATGACGATCTCGTAGTTCCCCGGCTTCATCACGTGCCCGGAGATCGAGAACACCTTCGTGCCGGTGCTCTTCTCGGTGCCCATCCCGGCGTACCAGTCGGCGCCCTTCGCGATGATCGGCGGCAGGGCGGAGAGCGTCTCGACGTTGTTGATGAGCGTCGGGGAGGCGTAGAGGCCGGCGACGGCCGGGAACGGCGGCTTCAGCCGCGGCTGGCCGCGCTTGCCCTCCAGGCTCTCCAGCAGGGCGGTCTCCTCGCCGCAGATGTAGGCGCCGGCGCCGCGGTAGAGCGTGATGTCGAACGAGAAGCCGGAGCCGTCGACGCTGGTGCCGAGGTAGCCGGCCGCCCGCGCCTGGGCGAGGGCGCTGTCGAGCACCCGCGCCTGGTGCTCGTACTCGCCGCGGATGTAGATGTAGCCGCGCACCGCCCCGATCGCGAAGCCCGCGATCGTGATCCCCTCCAGCAGCTGGAAGGGGTTGAACTCCATCAGCTCCCGGTCCTTGAAGGTGCCGGGCTCGCTCTCGTCGGCGTTGCAGACGACGTAGGCGGGGAGCGCCGAGTCCTTCGGGATGAAGCTGGCCTTGCGGCCCATGGGGAAGCCGGCGCCGCCGCGGCCGCGCAGGCCGGAGCGCACGCAGGCGTACACCACCTCGTCCCGGTCCATCTCGGTCAGCACCCTGCGGAGCGACTCGTACCCGCCCGCGCGGCGGTAGTCGGAGAGGTCCGTGAGGGAGCCCCCCGCCTCGCGCTGGCGGTAGATGACGTTCAGCTGGGGCATGGGCCGCCTATCTCCAGAGCTTCTCGGGTCGCGGCTGGGCGCGCAGCCCGTCGAGCAGCGCGTCGGCGTCCTCCAGGGAGAGCGGCCCCTGCGTCTCCTCGGCGTCGACCTGCACGCACGGGGCGCGGTCGCAGTAGCCCAGGCACTGGGCCTCCTGGATGGTCACGGCGCCGTCCTCGCTGGTGCCGCCGTGGTGCGGCAGGCCCTCGCGGTCGCACATGTGCTCCAGCAGCTCGTCCGAGCCGCGCAGCATGCACGAGAGGGTGATGCACACCGAGACGACCCGCGTCCCGACCGGTAGATGTGTATAAGAGACAATGCACGAGAGGGTGATGCACACCGAGACGACCCGCGTCCCGACCGGCTTCAGGTACAGGCGGTCGTAGAACGAGGCGACGCTCTCGACGTAGGCGGCCGAGAAGCCGGTGGCCTCGCCGACCGCGGCGATGTCCTCCGGCGTCAGGTGGCCCTTCTCGGTCTGGACGAACTTGAGCGCGGGCAGGATCAGCGAGCGCGCCTCGGCGTACTCGGGGCGCAGCGGCGCGATGTATGCGGCGATCTCCTCGACGTTCACCGGTCGACGCCCCCCATCACGTTGTCGAGGGAGCCGATCATGGTGATCAGGTCCGCGAGGTAGGCCCCCTTCGCCATGGGGCGCAGGGCCTGCAGGTTCACGAAGCTGGGGTCGCGCACGTGGACGCGTCGCGGCTTGGGCGAGCCGTCCGCCACCACGTAGCAGCCGAGCTCGCCGCGCGGGCTCTCCACGGCGCTGTACGCCTCGCCCTCCGGGACCCGGAAGCCCTCGGTGACGAGCTTGAAGTGGTGGATGAGCGCCTCCATCGACGTCATGAGCTCGCCGCGCGGCGGCAGGACCACCTTGCGGTCGTCGGCGATGTGGCCGCCCTCCGGCATCCCGTCCAGGGCCTGCTCGATGATCCGCACCGACTGGCGCATCTCGCGGACGCGCACCGAGTAGCGGTCGTAGGCGTCGCCGGTCACGCCGAGCGGGACCTCGAAGTCGAAGTGCTCGTAGCCCGAGTAGGGGTTGGTCTTCCGCAGGTCCAGGTCGACGCCGGCGGCGCGGAGCGCCGGGCCGGTCACGCCCAGGTCCAGGAGCTGGTCGGCGGGGAGGATGCCGACGCCCTTGGTGCGGTCGATCCAGATCGGGTTCTCCGTCAGCAGGCCCTCGTACTCGTCGATGCGCCCGGGCATCTCCTTCACGAACGCCCGCACCCGCTCCTCGAAGCCGGGCGGCATGTCTTCGGCGCACCCGCCCACCTGGAAGAAGCGGGTGTTCATCCGCTCCCCGGCGATCATCTCCATCAGGTCGAGCGCCTTCTCGCGCTCGCGGTACGTGTAGAAGAAGACGGTGATCGCGCCGAGCTCGAGGCCGCTGGTGCCGAGCCAGACGAGGTGGCTCGAGATGCGGTTCAGCTCGCTCATGATCACGCGGATGTACTGCGCGCGGTCCGGGACGCCGAGGTCCAGGAGCTTCTCCACCGCCGACGTGTAGGCGTGGATGTTGAAGAACGACGCCAAGTAGTCCATCCGCGTGACGAGCGTGATGGCCTGCCAGTACATCTTGTTCTCGCACTGCTTCTCGATGCCGGTGTGCAGGTAGCCGATCACCGGGTGGAGGTCGCGGACGACCTCGCCGTCGAGCTCGGTCACCAGGCGCAGCACGCCGTGCGTCGAGGGGTGCTGGGGGCCGAGGTTGATGACCATCGGCTCGCGGGTGCCCGGGTCGCGCTCCTGGAGGGCCTCGATCGAGGAGAGCGCCTCCTGCGTGGTCATCGCCTCGGCGCCGGCGATCGCGCGCTCGGTCTCGGTGAGCGCGCGCCCCTCGCGGCGGGCCGCCTCCAACGCCTCGCGCGCCTCGTCGGCGACGGGGATGGCGGTCGAGTCGTGATCCGTCGTGCTCATCGGCGACACCTACACCGCATCGGTGAACTCGACCTCCTCGCCGCCGAGCGGATAGTCGCGGCGCAATGGGTGCCCCTCCCAGTCGAGCGGCATCAGGATGCGCGCCAGGTCGGGGTGGTTGCGGAACCGCACCCCGAACATGTCGTACACCTCGCGCTCGTGCCAGTTCGCGGTGCCCCACACGCCCGTGACCGACTCCACCTCGGGCTCCGCGCCGGCCCACACCCGCAGCCGCAGCCGCGCGCCGGACTCCAGGGAGAACAGGTGGTACGCCACGCGGAAGCGCTCCGGGTGCTCCGGGAAGTCGGCGCACGTCAGGTCCGACAGCAGCACGAACGACAGCGGCGGGCCCTTCACGAACCGGGCGACGTCGAGCAGCAGGCCGCGGTTGACCTCGATCGTCGTCTCGCCGGCGTGCTGGTGCTCGTCGACGACGGCGCCGGGCACGGCGGAGTCGATCGTGGTGCGTACCTCGCTCACTTCGCGGCCGCCGCCTCGCGCTCGCGGCGCAGGTCGGCGGCGCTCGGCAGCCCGGTCGCGCCGATCTTCCGCTGCAGGATCAGGATGCCCTCGATCAGGCCCTCGGGCCGGGGCGGGCAGCCGGGGACGTACACGTCGACGGGGACGACCTTGTCGACGCCCTGCACCAGCGCGTAGTTGTTGAACACCCCGCCGGTCGAGGCGCAGGCGCCCATCGAGATGACCCACTTGGGCTCGAGCATCTGGTCGTAGATCCGCCGCAGCACCGGCGCCATCTTCTGGGCGACGCGGCCGGAGACGATCAGCAGGTCGGCCTGGCGCGGCGAGGCGCGGAACACCTCGGCGCCGAAGCGCGCGATGTCGTAGCGCGGGGTGGCCGTGTGCATCATCTCGATCGCGCAGCAGGCCAGCCCGAACGTGGCGGGCCAGATGGAGCTGGAGCGGGCCCAGGCGAGGGCCTTGTCGAACGTGGTCAGCAGCAGGCTCTTCTCGAAGTCCTGCTCCTCGACCTCGCGCAGGTCGCGGTCGATGTCGGCGTCCGTGCGGGGGGCCCGCTCGATGGGGCTCCCCGGGGGCGGGATCAGCGCCATTCCAGCGCTCCCTTCTTCCAGATGTAGGTGAGCGCCTCGACCACCGTGAACACGAAGACGAGGAGCACCACCAGCCCGAGTACCCCGTCGTCGCGGAGCGTGACCGCGATCGGATAGAGAAACGCGAGCTCGATGTCGAAGACGATGAACAGCATCGCCGTCAGGTAGAAGTCGATCGAGAACCGCTGCCGGACCGGGGTCGCGGGCAGGATGCCGCTCTCGTAGGGGAGCTCCTTCGCGGGGTTCGGGCGGCTGGGCACCACCTTGCTCAGCGAGAAGATGGCGCCGGCAACGGCGACGCCCCCGGCGAAGTAGATCAGGACTGGGAGATAGTCGGAGAGCTGCACGGGCCTCTCGGACGTGGTGCTACGGCGGCGGAATCCTTCGAAGCTGCACGCTAGCAATCCGCTGTGTGAGGTCGCATCAATGTGACGATCGGCACCGCAGGCGGGCGCGGGGTCCGGGCGATACGGTGCGGCGGTGATCGACCGCCTGGCCTACTTCGCGCAGCTCGTGGAGGAGGACCCCACCGTCGCGCGGGCGCGCTTCGCCTACGCCAACGAGCTGATCCGGGCGGAGCGCTGGGAGGAGGCCGTCGTCCAGCTGCGGGCGTACCTCGACCTGCAGGAGGACGAGGGCAACGCGTGGGGCCGGCTCGCGGAGGCGCTGACCGCGCTGGGCAGGGTCGACGAGGCGGCCGACGCCTACCTGGCGGGGATCGACCAGAGCCTGAAGCACGGCCACACCGGCATGGCATCCGACTTCGAGGCCGCCCTCGAGCGCCTGTGACCGCGGCGGCGGTCCGCGACGCGTTCGCGTTCTGGCCCGCCGGCGCCGCCCGGATGTGGTCGCGCAACGCGACGATCGGGCGCAAGACCTTCCTGGTCACGCTCACGCCGCGGTTCCTGGAGGCGATCGCCTACCTGGCGATCATGGGCCTCGGCCTGGGGACGTACCTCTCCACGGTCGACGGCGTCGACTACGTCGAGTTCATCGCCCCCGGGGTCGCGGCGTCGACCGTGATGTTCGGGGCGGTCATCGAGACGACCTACAACTCGTTCATCCGCATCCACGTCCGGCGCGTGTTCGAGGCGGTCGTCACCACGCCCCTGTCCCTCGCGGATGTGGTGGTGGGCGAGTACCTCTGGGCCGCCACCCGCGCCGTGCTCTACGGGGTGGTGTTCCTGGTGGTGATGGCGTGCTTCGGCCTGGTGGAGTCGCCGTGGGCCGTGCTGCTGCCGCCCGTCTTCGCGCTCGGCGCGCTGACGTTCGCGGTGCTGGGCATGGCGTACACGAGCCTCACCACGAACATCGAGCACTTCAACATCCTCTTCACCGGGGTCATCACGCCGATGTTCCTGTTCAGCGGGGTGTTCTTCCCGTTGGGCGGCCTGCCGGAGTGGGCCCAGGTCGTGGGGTGGCTCCTGCCGCTCACCCACCTCGTCGCCGCGACGCGCGACATGACCCTCGGCGGCGTGGACTGGCTCACCCTCGCCCACCTGGGCGTCCTGCTGGCGATGCTCGTGGCGGTGTTCCCGTTCCCTGCGAGGCGGCTTCGTCGTACGCTGCTCCGGTGAGCGACGACGGCAACTCGAGCACCCCGGACCCGGCCCCCCCGGCGGTCGATGCCGCCCGATCGCGCCGGCGCGGCGCGATCGCCACGGGCGCGGCCGTGCTCGCGCTGGGTGGCGCCATCGCCGCGGTGATCATCAGGGCGGCGTCGATCGGGCGGCGGGAGGAGCGCTAGCGCTCGCACGATCCTGACGGCCGGTGGATACTTATCCGGTGCGCACCCGCCGTCGCCTCGTCGCCGCCCTCGTGGCGGCGGCCGTCCTCGTCCTCGGTGGCGTGATCGCCGCGTTCACTGTGGCCGCATCCTCGTCGGACCACCCCACGCGTCAGCCGGCGACGACCTCGGCGAGTCCCACGGAGGCCGCGCGGTTCTCGGCGGTCCCCGGGGAGGATGGGCGCCTCCGGATCACCGGCACCGTGCCCGACGGCATCACCTCGGTCACGATCGGGACGCGTACGGTGCCCGTTCGCGACGGCATGTTCGCGCTCATGGCCGCGGAGCGCCCGGACGTGGTGATCCTCCAGGGGGCCGCGGCCGCGCACATCCGCGGGCGGCCCGACGTGGCCGTCGCCGTCCCGGCCGGGGCCCCTCCGGCGGTCGCCGTCTCGTTCGACCCCGATCCCGACACCGACGTGCCGCTCGGGCGCCCGGTGACGCTCCGCGCCGCCGCAGCGGCCGTGCCGTTCACCGTCGTCGCGCCCTGAGCCGCAGGGCCAGGCGCCAGCCGAGCAGCAGCACCCCCGGGGCGATCGCCGTCACGATCACGAACGACGGCGCCGTCCCGCGGTCCCACGCCAGGTTCCGAAGCAGCATCCCCACGATCAGGGCGCCGGCCCACGCGGCGCCGCCGGTGGCGAGGGACGTGGGCGCCCGCCACCCGCGGGCGGCGGCCCATCCGACGGCGCCGCCGATCAGGAACGGGGCGGCCACCTCCAGGGTCCCGCCCACCGCCGACCCCTCGTCGTGGCTCGCGCGCCCGAGCGCCGCGAACAGCACCACGCAGGCGGCGTCGGCCAGCGCCGCGCCGAGGGCGACCCTGGCCGAGCGCACCCGGCAGGACGGGGGAACGGCTACCCCGCGGGGGCGGTGGCGGCGGCGATCCCCGTGATCCGGGCCACGCCGGTCGCCTCGGCGGCGGCGCGCACCGCGGCGGCGACGTTCGGGACCAGCCGCTGGCTGAAGATCGACGGGACCACGTTGACCGGCGACAGGCCGCCCTCCTCCTCCACCGTCTGCGCGATCGCGGTGGCGGCGGCGAGGGTCATCGCCTGGTTGATCTCCGTGGCGCGGCAGTCCAGCGCGCCCCGCCAGATGCCGGGCGAGGCGATGCCGGAGTTGATCTGGTTCGGCACGTCGGGGCGCCCGGTCCCTGTCTCTTATACACATCTAGATGTGTATAAGAGACAGGGGTCATCGCCTGGTTGATCTCCGTGGCGCGGCAGTCCAGCGCGCCCCGCCAGATGCCGGGCGAGGCGATGCCGGAGTTGATCTGGTTCGGCACGTCGGGGCGCCCGGTCCCGTAGACCTTCGCGCCCGCGGCCTGCTCCGCCTGGATCTCCGGCTCGGGCATCGCCAGGGCCAGCACCACCGGGTCGGACGCCATCCGGCTGAGGTCGCCGGACGACAGGAGCCCCGAGGCCGACATGCCGACGAACGCGTCGGCCCCCGCGAGGGCGTCGCCCGCCGTGCCGGTCACGCCGCCCGGGTTGGTGTTCGCCGCGATCCAGGCGCGCTCCGCGTCCAGGTCGCCGCGGTCCGCGGTGACGACGCCCTTCGAGTCGCAGGCGATCACCGCGCCGGTGCCCGCCGCCACGAGCAACCGCACCGCCGCCTGGCCGCGCGGGCCCATGCCGGCCACCACGACCGTCGCGTCCGCCAGGGCCTTGCCCGACACCTTCAGCCCGTTCGCCACCGCGGCGAGCACCGCGGCGGCCGTGCCCTGCTGGTCGTCGTGGAACACCGGGATGTCCAGGCGCTCGTCCAGCAGGCGCTGCACCTCGAAGCACCGGGGGGCGTCGATGTCGCTCAGGTGGATCCCCGCGAACACGGAGGAGCACAGCGCCACGGCCTCGGCGATCTCGGCCGGGTCGCGCAGGTCGACCGGCAGGGGGAAGGCGTCGATCCCCGCGAGCTTGCGTAGGAACGCGCACTTCGCCTCCAGCGCGGGCAGCGACGCCTCGGCGCCGAGGTCGCCCAGGCCCACGACGGACGACCCGTCGCTCACGACCATGACGCTGTTGCCCTTGATCGTGTACTCCCAGGCCTGCTCGAAGTCGTGGTGGATCGCCATGCACACGCGTGCGACGCCCGGCGTGTAGGCCATCGAGAGATCGTCGCGGCTCGTGATCGGCACCCGGTTCTGCATCCCCACCTTGCCGCCCGCGTGGGACATGAACACGCGGTCCACCGTCGCCTCGACGGAGACGCCGTCGATGGCGCCCAGGGCGGTCGCGACGCGGGCGCCGTGCGCTTCGTCGTCCACGTACGCCGCGATGTCGCGCGTCACCGTGCTCTTCGACGACCGCACGATGTCCACGCCGCCGACCTGGCCGCCGGCGTCGCCGATGGCGGCGAGCACCTTTCCGAGACTCCCCACCTTCGCGGGGATGACGACGCGGAAGGTCAGTGCGTAGTTCGCGGACATGGGCGGGCGACCTCGTGCTCCGGGACGGCGGGTGCGGGCCGCGGAAGCCTATCGGCTGCCCGCGGGGATGAGGGCGGGCTCAGGCGTCCCCGCCCGGCCGGGTCAGCGGCGGGCGCGCCGGTAGATCGAGCTGCCCGCGCCGCTCACGACGAGCGCGGCGGCGAACGCGGTGAGCGCCAGGAAGGGCCACGGGGGCTGGTCGTGCTCGCCGGGGGCCGACGGCACCGGCAGCAGGGAGCCGTCGTCGGCGGTGGCCGGGCCGCTCACGTCGAGGCCCAGGATGTCCCGGTCGTACTTGTCCGAGACCGCGGCCTCGAAGTCGCCGAACGACGCCCCGTCCTGGACGCGGGCGAGTGCGAGGGCGCGGTTCAGGTCGGCGGCGGAGTAGCTGCCGTCGATCGAGTGGTCGACCGCGTAGTCGGCGAAGATCTGCTCCGTCACGGAGACCGCGGGACCCGGCGGCGTCGTGGCCGCGGCGGCGACGGCGGTGCCCAGCGCGAGCACGGCGATGATGGCCGCGCACAGCGCGGCGAAGCGGCGGGGCACTGCCATGGCGTGAGGGTACGCACGCCCGGGGCCGCTCGACAAGTGCCTGGGGATACTCCACAACACTTCGTTCACGCTCCGCACCGCCTCCTGTTCACGGTCCACGGTGGTGCTCGGGGTGGTTGGTAGCCTCCGCCGCCGTGCGCGTGCTCATCACCGGCGCCACCGGATTCGCCGGCCGGCACCTGTCCTCCTACTGCGCCTCCCGCGGCCACGAGGTCCACGCGCTCGTCCGCCCCGGGCGCGAGGACGCGGTCGTGCCCGGCGTCGCGCCCCACGCCGCCGACATGGGCGACGCCCCCGGCGTCAGCGCGGTCCTGCGCGACGTGGCCCCCGAGGGGGTCGTGCACCTGGCGGGCGCCTCGTCGGTCGGCCGCTCCTTCGCCGAGCCCGTCGCCGCCTGGGACATCAACCTGGGCGGCACGCTGACGCTGCTCGAGGCGGCCCGTGACACCGGTGTCACCGGCCGGATCCTGGTGGTCACGAGCGGCGAGATCTACGGCCGGGTGCCCGTCGCCGAGCTGCCGGTCACCGAGCGGACCCCCTTGAACCCCGTGTCGCCGTATGGCGCGTCGAAGGCCGCCGCCGACCTGGCCGCCGCCCAGTACCGGGCCGCGTACGGCCTCGCGGCGGTGCGGCTGCGCGCGTTCAACCACGTGGGCCCCGGCCAGGACCCCCGGTTCGTGCTCCCCAACGTGGCGCGCCAGATCGCCCGGGGCGAGCGCGACGGCGTGGCCGTCGAGGTCACGGTCGGCAACGTCGACACCCGCCGGGACTTCATGGACGTGCGCGACATGGTCCGCGCCCAGCTGCTGCTGCTCGAGGAGGGTGACCCGGACGCCGTCTACCTCGCCTGCACCGGGCGCTCGACGGCGGTCCGCGACCTCATCGAGGGCCTCGCGGGCCTCGCCCGTGTGCCGGTGACGTTCCGCTCCGACGCCGGCCTGCGGCGCGAGGGCGAGCAGCCCGACCTCTATGGTTCGCCCGACCGACTGCGGGCGGACACCGGATGGACCCCGGAGATCCCCATGCAGACCACGCTGGCCGACACGCTCGAGTGGTGGCGGCGGCGCGTGGCAGACGAGGAGTGAGCACGTGCCCCGAGCGTTGATCACCGGCATCACCGGCCAGGACGGTTCGTACCTGGCGGATCTGCTCCTGGCGAAGGGCTACGAGGTGTGGGGCGTGGTGCGCCGCTCCTCGACGGAGTCGTACGAGCGGATCGAGCACGCCCGGGAGCGACTGCATTTCGTGCAGGCCGACCTGTTGGACCAGCCGTCGCTCGTCGCGGCCCTCCAGCAGGCCGAGCCGGACGAGGTCTACAACCTCGCCGCCCAGTCGTTCGTTCCGACCTCGTGGACCCAGCCGGTGCTCACCGCCGAGTTCACCGCCGTCGGCGTGACCCGCATGCTGGAGGCGGTCCGGCAGGTCGACCCGACCATCCGCTTCTACCAGGCCTCGTCCAGCGAGATGTTCGGCCGGGTGGTCGAGACGCCCCAGAGCGAGGCCACGCCGTTCTACCCGCGCAGCCCCTACGGCGTCGCGAAGGTCTACGGCCACTACATCACCGTGAACTACCGCGAGTCGTACGACATGTACGCGTGCTCGGGGATCCTCTTCAACCACGAGTCACCCCGCCGCGGCCTCGAGTTCGTGACGCGCAAGGTCACGGACGGCGTCGCCCGCATCAAGCTCGGCCTCGCCGAGAGCCTGACGCTCGGGAATCTGGATGCGCGACGCGACTGGGGTTTCGCCGGCGACTACGTCGAGGCGATGTGGATGATGCTCCAGCAGGACCACGCGGACGACTACGTGATCGCCACCGGCGAGACCAACACCGTCGAGCGTCTCGTGGACGTGGCCTTCGACCACGCCGGCCTGGATCGCGATGCGTTCGTGCGCACCGACTCCTCCCTGATCCGCCCGGCCGAGGTGGACCTCCTGGTGGGCGATGCGACGAAGGCGCGCACCGAGCTGGGCTGGCGGCCGACCGTGGACTTCGAGGCGCTCGTCCGCATGATGGTCGACGCGGACCTGGAGCGGCTGGGACCCATCGCGGCCCGTTCCTGAGGGGGCGGCCCCGTCCGGGTTGAGGGGGAGCCCGTACCCCGCCTCTCCGTGAGATCGGGTCGGCTTCAGTACGATCGCCCGGTGCATGGCATCCGGCTGATCGGCGGCCGGGCCGCATGCTCGGGCACGGGATGCGCGCGTCCGCGGGGCGTCTCCCAGCGACGTGGGACGGTCGCCGCGGCATGATCGCCGTCCTCGCCATCTACGTCACGGCGCTGTTGATCTGCCTGCTGGTCGGGATCGTCGCCGGCGCCCTGATGGACCTCGATGGCAGGTGGCTCACCGCCTGGACGCTCCCCCTCGGCGCCGCGACCGCCATCGCGATCCTGTACCCCCTCGGCTACTTCATGCGGGTTCCGGTGCTGACCCCGATCTTCTTCGCGATCGTGGCGCTGGGACTCATCGCGGCGTTCGTCCTCCGGCTCCGGCGCGTCGACCGGAACGCCGGCGTCAGCCTGACGGCCGCCCGCCGCGCGTCCGTGCGCGCCGCGTTCATCCCGCGCGTCGCCGACATGATCGTGCTGATCGGCGGCTCGCTCGCCGGGGTGGTGGTGCTGACGCCGCTCCTGCGCCTCGGGTTCCCGACGACGATCGCCTCGACCAACAACGACGGGTGGGCGTACGTCTCGAACGTCGAATGGCTGCAGACCCACGCGTTCGGACCCCGTGTCGTCCCCGACGCCGAGCACCCGACCACCTTCGTCCCCTTCTCCCAGCTCAGGGACGGGTTCGGCCTCGGGTTCGAGCTCTTCACCTCGATGACGATGACCATCCTGCGACGCCAGGCCTACGAGATGGTCAACGCCGTCTCGGCCATGGGGGTCCCCATCGCGGCCGCCGGCTGGGCCTGCCTGTGGCAGGCGGTGACGGAGCGGCTCGAACGCTCCCAGGCGTTCCTCGCGCTGCTCGCGGTCGCGAGCCCGGTGTTCCTGCTGCCGTTCACCGAGAACTACACGCCCCAGTTCGTGGCGATCTGCTTCTGGCCCCTCGCCGCCGCCACCTACGTGCGGTTCGCGCGGCGGCCCTCCGTGCAGCACGCGATCCTCGCGGCCATCGCCTCGGCGGCGGTCATCGGGGTCTACCCACCGGTGCTCCCCTGGCTGATCCCGCTGATCCTCCTGGGCGCGCTCATCGGAGGGGGGTGGCCGGGGACCCTGTCCGGCTGGCGCGACCTGAGATCGCACGTACCCCGGGTGAGGCGGTACGCGCTCGTCCTGGGAGGCTTCGCGCTCGCGATCCTCGTCGTCGCGCCCATCCAGCTGCGCCACGCGCTCCGGTGGTTCACGGTGCACGACGAGGCGGCCGCCGGGATTCCGTTCCCGCGCATCGCGTCCGACGCCTATCTCGTGTGGTCGACCGGCACGAGTCCGGTCTACAGCTACCTCACCGGCTCGCCCATCGCATGGCAGGTGACCGCGGCGGCGGTGCTCGTGGTGCCGATCTTCGTCGTCGGTCTGCTGCTGCCGCTGGCGCGCGGCGAGTCGCCCAAGCGCGCGATCCTCCTCGTGACGGCGGCGGCGTTCATCTCGACGGCCATCGTCTTCACCGCCTTCCGGGTCACCGAGGAGCTGGGCTACGGCCTCTTCAAGACGCTGGTCAACGGCGGCGCCATGCTGGCCGGCCTCCTGATCCTCAGCCTCATCCCGCTGCGCACCACCCCCCGCTCGACCGTCCGCTACGTGGCGATCGGGGTGCTGGTCGCCGTGTGGGTCCCGGTCTCCGCGCAGCTCCTGCAGATGAGTCATGTGGGCAGCGCGGGGTTCCGCCGCACGGACATCGAGCTCGGCCGCGCCCTGGCCGCGCTCCCGCCCGACTCCGAGGTGCTCATCGAGGGGGCCGCCGAGGAGGCGGGCTCGTTCCAGGTGCGGATGATGCAGGCCTACTTCGGGGCGGATGTCGGCGGCCAGGATCTGCAGGGGCTCGGCACGACCTCGTCGTACATCGCCCCGGGGGGACAGGCGGAGTGGCGGCCGACCCGGGCCTGGAGCTACGTCGTGACGCTCCACCCCACGAGCAAGCCCTTCGGAACCGGGCGCACGCGGGTCTGGACCAACGGCGTCTACACGATCTGGAGGTCACCCCAGCTCGACACCACCCCCTACGGCCCGGTCTGGTACCAGGCCGAGACCGACGCCGCGGGCACCTTCGAATGGACCGCCGGGGACGTGCAGATGGTCGTGTCCAACCGGTCCCCGCGGGATCGGAAGGTCGTCCTGCGGATGAAGGCCGCGAGCTACGACGTCGACCGGACCGTGAGCATCGGCGTGGACGGGGAGCCCGGAACGACCGTGACCCTGCCGGGCAGGAAGGGCCTCCGTCCCATCGCGGTGCCGCTGACCCTCCCGGCGGACTCGGCGACGGGGATCGTCATCGCGTCGGACCCGGGGCCGGCGCCGGCCCCGGAACCCGACCCGCGCGTGCTCTCCCTGAGGATCCAGGACGTCACCGTCACCCCCTCCTGACGGCGCCGGTCCGCGCTCAGGCGCCGTCCAGCATCCTGCCGAGGGTCGCCCGCATGCGCGCTTCGACCACCTCGGGCTCGACGCGCGCGACGGCAGTTGCCGCCTCCCGTCGCAGCCGCTCGCGTAGCCCGGGGTCGCCGAGCACCGCGTCGAGGGCCTCGGCGGCCAGGCGCGGGTCGCCGTCGGGGAGGACGACGCCGCCGCCGCCGCCCAGGGTCTCGGCGACCGCACCGGCATCGCGGGCCACGACCGGCGCACCGGCCCGCATCGCCTCGACGAGCGGCGCGCAGAACCCCTCGTGCCGGGACATCAGGCAGACGACGCCGGCCCTCGCGTAGAGCGCGTCGCGCTGGGCTCCGGGCACCCGTCCCCGGAACGTGATGCCCCCGCAGCCGATGCGCCCGGCGAGCTGCCGGAGGCCCGCGACGTACCCGTCCCAGCCCTCGCCCGAGCCCACGATGTCGAGCGTCGCCGCGGGCCGGTGGCGAAGGCGCAGCAGGGCGAAGGCCTTGATGAGGTCGTCGAGCCCCTTGCTCGGGGAGAGGCGCCCAACAGACAGGATCGCCTCGTCCCGCGGGCCGTCGGGCAGCGGGCTGCCGTGCGGCAGGAGCAGGGGCACCACCTCCACGGCCGGGAAACCGGCGCCGCGGAGCTCGTCGGCGTTGTAGGAGGAGTCCGCGGTCACGAGGTCCCAGGGCACGGCGGCCAGGCGCGGCAGCTCCTGTCGGGCGCGCCGGCAGAGATCCGCCACGGGGCCCGGCGGCAGGAGGTCCGCCGGAGTGATGTTGTGGTACGTCAGGGCCTTCGGTCCGCCCCCGGCCTCCAGGACGTCCGCGAGCCCATCCGTCCAGATGCTGTAGTGCACCAGCCACGCCGCTCCGCCGCGTCGGCGGAGCGCGTAGGGCAGCGGGACCACCTCGTCCCCGCACGACGGGTGCCACTGCTCGGCCACGAGCTCCGCGTCGTGGCCCCACTCGCGCAGGAGCCGCACCCGATGGCGTGCCTGGTCGGAGACGGCGTCCGACGGAGCGAGCGTCGGGACGAACACGTTCACGGGGCCCGCAGGGTCGGCGACCGTCACGGCACCTCGTCGAGGGGCAGATCCGAGATCACCGCGAACTGCTCGTCGGTGGTGCGCGGACCACGCTCGCGAACCGGCCGCCACGCCGCCTCCGGCGCGACCGCCGGCACGTTTCCCGCGGCGCAGTCGTCCCGTACGAAGAACGCGTTCACGCCGTTGCTGTCGCACCCCGCCAGCGTGTAGCCCTTCCGCGCGCCGACGCGCGCCAGCGCCGTGATCGACGCGCCGTGGTACCAGCCGCTCGGATGCCGCGCCATCCGGTCGAAGTCCGGGTCGTAGGGGACGCTCACGCTGCGACGGGGACCGAAGGTCCCGTTGTACTCGATGGTCACGACGCGGGGGCGGACGCGCCCGATCGCCTCCCAGACCCAGAGGTCGTTCCCGTCGATGTCGATCGAGAGGAGGTCGAGCTCGCCGTCGCCGGCGTGCGGAGCCAGGAGCGCGTCGATGTTCTCCCGGGTCACGTGCGCCTGCTCCACGGTCACGGTGGCCGCAGTCTCCGGCCGCGCCCCGAAGCGGCGGCGCGCCCCCTCGACCCCGTCGGCGTCCCGGTCCACCATCAGCCCCCGCCAGCCCAGGTTGACGGCGAGGTTGGCCGTATTGCACTCCCGGCCGTCCTCGATCCCGATCTCCACGAATCGCCGGTCGGTGGCCCCGATCAGGGAGAAGAGGTGGAGGATGATCCCGTCCTCGCCGTTCTGGGAGAAGACCCGGGCCTCGAAGGCCTCGAGGCCCCTGCCGGCGTCCCCCCGGGCGGCGAGCTCGCGGTACTGCCGGCGCAGCAGCAGGGATGCCAGCCAGCGGCGGTCGTCCTCGAGGCGGTGGATGCGCTCCCCCAGCGAGTGACCGAGTGCCCTGAGGGACGTCTCGGCGCTGGCGAGCCGCCGCTCGAACTCCGCCTCCATGTGCGCGACGTCCGCGGCGCGTCGCTCGCGGTCGGCCCGCTCCTGGTCGAGCGTGAGCTTGAGCCAGGCGATCGCCTCCCGCAAGCGGGCATCGGCCGCGCCCGGCACGTGTCCCGGGATCGGCCGGCGGAGGGCGCGGGCGGCGAGCCGCCGGACCTCCGCGGGATCGGGAGGGGTCTGGAGGAACCGGTCGACCGGCCCGGTGGGCGCCTGCTCGACGACCGCCACCTCATCGTCGAGCCAGGCCGGGTCGATCTCGCCCGCGGCCTGACGCGCCGCGAGCCGCTGCCGCAGCTCGTCGAGCAGCTCCTCGTTCTCGTCGCGGGTCATGCGGCGCTCCGCCGGGGGCTGACGACCTCGTGCACGAGCTCCTCGAGGTGGCGCCCGACGGTCTCGGGCCGGAAGCGCCCGCGCGCGTAGCGGCGTCCCTGGCGTCCCATGCGCTCGGCGGCGGCGGGATCTCCCGCGAGGCGCGCGACGCACTCCGCGTACTCGGCCCAGTCGTGGTACCAGAGGCCGCCCGCGGCACGCCGGACCTGGCCCGTCAGCACCGGTGATCGCCCGTTGACGATCGCCGGGCGACCGTGCGCCCAGGCCTCGAGCACCGCGACGGACAGGCTCTCGTAGGGCGACGGCAGCACGAGCGCGGTCGCCCCCGCGAGGAGCCGGTGCTTCTCGTCCTCGTCGACGAAGCCGCGCACATCCAGCCAGGGCTCCCTGGGGAGCTCCATCGCCGCGCGTCCGGCCATGACCAGTCGCGGCACCCCGAGCGAGCGGGTCGCCTGCCGGTGCATGCGGACCAGGTCCGCGCAGCCCTTGGAGGGGTCGATGCGGCCCAGGTAGAGCACGTAGGGCTCGCCGGGAGGGGCCGCCTCGAGTGCCGGCGGCAGATCCACACCCGCCCCCACCAGCCGGGTCCGGGCGCGCAGCGCGCCGAACCGCTCGCGGCAGAAGTCGCGTTCCTCCGGCGTGCTGAAGGCGAGACCGGCCGCGAGACGGAAGGTGCGATCCATGATCGGGAAGGCCGCGGGGGGCTCGTCGTGCAACGCGGGGATCAGCAGGGAGCGGTCGGCCACCAGGGGGAGCCCCTCCCACGTCGTGGCGTAGAGGTAGGGGACGAAGAGGACCGCATCGTATCCGGCCCCCTCGCGATCGAGCGCGTCGAGCAGCGCGGGCGAGTGGGGTCCCTGCTCGCGCATCCACCGCACGTAGCCCTCGATGCCGAGCTCGCCCCGCCGCGCCGCGGCGTACCAGCGATCGAAGCGCTCGGGCACGCGCGGTGCGGCGACGGGGTACCTCTGCACCCGGATGCCGCCGTCCAGGCTGTGGCCCGGCGGGTAGTGGTCCGCCCACGTCCGGTAGTCGTGGGCGCACGTCGTCAGCACCGTCACGTCGTTGCGCTGCGCGAGCCAGCCCGCCGCCCATCGGGCCAGTCCCTCCGCGCCGCCGCCGAGGTCCGGGCCGTAGCGCGGCACGACGACGGCGAGCCGGAGGCGTCCGCTCACGAGGCCGCTCCGGCGCACTGCCGGGCGAGCTCGACGCCCTCGAGGAGCTGGAGCCCCACCTTCGGCGCGGAGGGGAGCGCCTCGGCGACCTCGCGCCCACGCGCGCCGAGGGCCCGGGCCAGCGCGGGCGCTGCGAGCAGGAAGCGCGTGGACTCGATGACCTCCAGCGGCGAGGAGGCGTGGAGCACGCGGCCCCTCCGCAGGAGGTCGTGACGGGCGACGCCGGGGAGGGCCACCACCGCCCGTCCGGCGGCCCACGCCTCGAGCGCCCCGGCCAGCGGGGCCAGTCCGCGGCCCGAGATCCAGGCGACCCCGGCCCCGGCGGGCTCCGGCGGGCGACCGTGGCGATCCCACGCGTCCCGCAGGTCGTCGGGGGCCTCCCCGGCGTCGACGCCGGATCCCGGCCCCCGCGGCGCGGGGGCCGGTAGCCCCGCGACCATCAGCGGGCGGTCGACGAGGGCCGGGCGCAGCTCCCGCGCCTCGGCCACGTCCAGCAGGGCGACGGCGTCGGCGGCACGGACGAGCGCCTCCCCCCACGGCGTCGGCGGCCCCGGACCGCAGGCGGGCACCACCAGGAGCGGCCGGCGGGCGTCGGCTCCGGGGAGCAGCGAATCGTCCACGCCGATCGCCACCGTGGCCTCGCCGGCACCGCTCGCCTCCAGCCCGGCCGCCACGCGCTCGACCATCCGCTGCAGGGCCGGCGGGAGCCCCCGCCCCACGAGCACCCTCACGCGAGCCGCTCCACGAAGGCCCGCACCCGCGCGGCGACCGCGTCGGCGCCCAGGTGCGCGAGCCGCTCCCGGCGGCCCTCCTCCATCCGCGCCGCGAGGCGCGGGTTGGCGGTGGCCTCGCGCACCGACTCGGCCACCAGCGAGGGGGGCTTCTCGTCGAGCAGCAGACCGGCGTTGCCGACCGTCTCGGTGACGGCGCTCGAGGCGAACGCGACGATGGGCAGCGAGGCCGCCATCGCCTCGACCAGCGGGACGCAGTAGCCCTCGTGATCCGACAGGCAGACGAACGCGTCGCTCCCGGCATAGGCCTCCGCCAGCCGCCCGTCGTCGACGGACCCCTCGAAGGCGACGTGGTCGGCCACCCGCAGATCCCGCGCGAGCGCGGCACAGCGGCCCGCATACGTCTCCATGCCCTCCCACGAGCCGATCAGGCGGAGGCGGGCGTCCCCGCCGCCCTGGCGCAGCGCGGCGAGGGCGGCGATCAGGTGGTGCTGCGCCTTGTTCGGGACCCCGCGCCCCACGAACAGCAGGCTCAACGGCGCACCGGCACGCGGGCGTGGCCGCGCGGGGACGACCGGCAGCTCCCGCCGCATCACCCCCACGACGGCGGCGGGCGGGAAGCCGAGGGCGGCGAGCTCGTCGGCGTTGAAGCGGGAGTCGGCCGCCGCGGCGACCACCCGCCCCGCGAGCGTCGCCAGCTCCTCGCGACCGTGCAGGCATGCGATCGCGACGGCCGGCGCGTCCTCCCACAGCAGCTCGGCGGGGGTGATGTTGTGGTAGTGGATCGCGACCCGGTCGCAGCGGGCCAGCACGTGACCGAACGCCGGGCTGCCGATCGAGTAGTGGAGGATCGCCGCGTCGCCCGGACGTGCGACGTCGCTCCAGCCGGAGACCGGATGGACGACCCCCGCCAGGGTCGGGTCGATCCGGTCGTCCTCGCACAGGATCTCCGATCGGAGTCCCATCGCCCGGATGACGCGCCGCGACTCCAGCAGGTGGTGGGTGATCGCGTCCCGCGGGACGGCGCCCGCGCAGACCTGGTGGACGCCGGCGGTCACGACCACTCCGCGAGCGCGGCCGTGAAGCGCCGGCGCACCTCGGCCCAGGAGTACGTGCCCAGGGCGTAGCCCGCGCCGTCGCGGGCCATGCGACGGCGCAGCGCGGGGTCGCCGAGCATCAGGTCCAGGGCGGCGTCGAAATCGTCGGCGCCGTCGAACCAGAGACCGCCGCCGCTGTCGCGGCAGTGGCTCACCAGCACGGCCGAGCCGCCGTTCACCAGGGCGGGCGTGCCGGCGATCCACGCCTCCAGGAGGACCATCCCGAAGCTCTCGAGGGTCGACGGGTGCAGCAGCACCGAGGCCCCGGCGTAGGCGGCTGCGCGCTCCTCGCCGGCCACGAATCCGAGGTCCACCACGTGGCGCGCGATCTCGCGCGGCACGGGCAGGTCCCCCGATCCCATCAATGCCAGCGGGGGCGCGTCCGGGCGGCCGGCGCGGAAGCGCGCGTAGTGCGCGAACAGCGACGGGACCCCCTTCGCCTCCTCGCGCCGGCCCGCGTACAGCAGGTAGCCGGGCGTCGTGCCGTGGCGGCGGCAGAACGCCTCCACCTGGGCGTCGGAGGGCGGGGGCTCAGCGTCGTACCCCACCCCCACGACCCGCACGGAGGCCGCCGGGGCGAGGGCCCCGATGAGCTCGGCCTCGCCGGCCGAGTTGGCCATGCACCCCGCGACGCCGGTCAGCGCGTCCCGCACGACCGGCAGGCGGGCGTGCGGCTCGTCGTGGACGCACGGGATGAGCACTGTGCGCCCGGGGTGGGCGGCCGCCGTCCAGAAGCTCGTCCCGAAGAGATAGGGGATCGCGACGAGCCAGCCGTCGCGCCGGTCCGCCAGCGCGCGCTGCAGGCCCTCCGACCACACCGAGTGGGCCATCCACTCGAGCTGCTCGGCGTACGACACGGGCTGCTCCAGGGCGATCGCCGTGTGGCGGCGCCAGAAGACCTCGGCATCGCGCGCGGCGCCCACCGGGAAGCGGTGCACGGGCACGCCGTTCTCCATCCGGGTGCCTGCGGGGTGCTCGTCCACCCAGGTGAAGTGGTCCACCGCGCACGTCGTCAGCACCTCCACGTCGCGGCCGTGCGCGGCGAGGTTCTCGGCGACGAGACGGCACAGCGTCTCCGCGCCACCGCCGATGTCGGGTCCGTATCGCGGGACGACGAACGAGACCCGCGCGTCAGGCCGGGGCGTCGCCGCCCGCCTCGAGCCGGGAGATCCGCTCCTCGGCGGCGGCCAGGAGCGCGGCGAGCTCGTCGACGCGCCCCTCGAGCTGACCCAGGTCGCGCTGCCGCTCGATCTCCGCCTCGCGGACCGCGGCGGCGGCGGCCTCGGCCGCGGCGGCGGCCTCGTCGATCCTCGTCCCGAGCGCGGTGATCTCACGCGCCATGCGGGTCAGATAGGCGAGGAGCGCACCGTGGTACGCGTTGAGCTGCGCCGCGAGGCTGTAGCCGGGCTGGCTGACCCCCCGCACCAGCTGGCGCTTCGCCTGCGTCACCAGGCCCCCGAGCACGGCCTTCGACGACGGCCCGACCTCGATGTCGTACGTCAGCGCCCCCAGGGCCCGCACGCGCTCCAGGTCCTCGGCGGAGAAGGGCTCGGTGGCCGACCCGCCCTCGTCGAGGAGCGCGTCCACCCCGTAGAGGCCGCGCGCCTTCTTCTCGGCCACGCGCGCGCGGATCTCGCTCATCAGGAGGTCGACGTCCAGGACGTCACCCGGCTCGCGGGGCGTGGGGGACGAGTCGTCGTCGGGCGTCACGTGAGGGTCCGGGGTCGGGATCCCGTCACCCTACAATTCGCCCGTCGGCGGTCCCGAGGGGAGCGCGGCGGTGGCGGGGGGCTGCCGCCCGGCGTCGTCGCGGATGCTCCACTCGCCGCTCATGTCCACCGGCCCGACCCCCGTGACGCGCGGGAAGACGCTGAACTCGAGCCAGCGGTCGAGCCAGTGGTAGACGGTGCTCTCGTCGTACGACACGACGGCCAGCTGCACCGTGAAGCGCCCCTCGTGCAGCGGCAGCGCCGCGATCGTGAAGCTCACGTTCGCACGCCCGCGCAACTCGGCGACCTCCAGCGAGTCGAGCCGGGTGTTGGTGCCGAAGCACAGGTGCCCGTCGACCGCGCTCACGCCGATGCCGAAGATCGGCGTCTCCACGGGACGGCGCGCCTCGATCTCCATCTCGATGGTGAGCGGGTCCCCGCTCACGAACCGGTCGCTCGGACCGTCCACCCCCACCAGCCGGCAGGAGCGGATGACGACCTCCCGGTTGCCCCACACCCGGGGGTCGTCGTCCGGCTCGTGCTGCGCCGCCTCGGTCGCCGCGCCGTCCTCGGCGAGCCGGCGGTGGTAGACGGCCAGCGCGTCCTGGGTCGACGCGTCGGCGACCACGCGGCCGTCGTCGAGCAGCACCGCCCGGTCGCACACGCGCTCGACCGCGGCGGGGTCGTGCGAGACGAACACGAGCGTGCCGCCGCCGCGACGGAACTCGAAGATGCGGCCGAAGCACTTGCGCTGGAAGGCCTCGTCCCCCACGGCCAGCACCTCGTCCAGGAGGAGGACGTCGGGGTTCACGTGCGAGGCGATCGCGAACGCCAGGCGCATCGACATGCCGCTCGAGTAGGTGCGCACGGGCATGTCGATGAAGTCGGGGAGCTCCGAGAAGTCGATGATCTCGTCGAGCCGCTCGTCGATCTGGCGCTCCGAGAGGCCGTGGATCGAGCCGTTCATGTAGACGTTCTCGCGCCCGGTGAAGTCGGGGTGGAAGCCCGCACCGAGCTCGAGCATCGAGGCGACGGTGCCCCCGATCTCGATCGTCCCCGCGTGCGGGGGGATGATCCCGGCCAGCATCTTCAGCAGCGTGCTCTTGCCGGAGCCGTTCTGGCCGATCAGGCCGATCGCCTCGCCCGGCGCCACGTCGAGGTCGAGGTCACGGACCGCCCAGAGCTCGGTCGCGTTGGTCCGCCGGCGCCGGAGGACCGTCTCCTTCAGGGTCAGGTTGCGCTCGTGGAGGATCCGGAAGCTGCGCGAGACCCCGCGCAGGCGGATCTGCCCCGGCTCGACCGGCATCAGAGCTGCACCGCCATCTCACGCTCCAGTCGGCGGAAGACGGCCAGGCCGATGGCGAACATGACGGCCGCCGCGACCACCGAGTAGAGGACGTCACCCCACGCGGGCCAGGCGCCCCAGAACAGGACGTCCTGGATGGCGATGATGAAGGGGGCGATCGGATTCGCCCAGTGCAGCAGGGCCTCCGCCCACGGGTGCTCCTGCAGGGGGGGCACGGCGTCGAAGCTGTAGAAGACCGGGCTCAGGAAGATCCAGGGCAGCGCGAGCGCCGCCAGGATGTGCTCGACGTCGCGGAAGTAGACGTTGACCGCGGAGAGCAGCAGCCCGAAGCCGGCGGTGAACACGGCGAGCAGCAGGATCAGGACGGGCAGCAGCACCAGCGGCAGCCGCGAGCCCTCGGTCAGGATCACGCAGAGCGGCAGCGCGATCGCCAGCATCGCCCCGGCCGTGAAGGCGTTCCCGGTCATGGACGCCAGCGGCACGATCTCGCGGGGGAACTTCACTTTCGTCACCAGGCCGGCGTTCGCCACGAGGCTGCTCGACGCGAGCTGGGCCCCGCCGAGGAAGAACGTCCAGATGGTGAGGCCCACGAACAGGAACAGGGCGTAGTTCGGGATGTCGATGCGGAGCAGGAACTTGAACACCACGGAGTACGCGGCGACCATCACCGCCGGGGTGATGAGCGTCCACGCGAGACCGAGCACCGAGCCGCGGTAGCGCTGGCGCACCTCGCGGCGGACCAGGTTGCGGAACAGGGGGCCGTAACGCGTCAGCGTCGCCGCGGAGGAGGTCATCGTGGGGAATCTATCGCTGCTCGGGGCGGCCCCCTCACCCGGCCCGGCTCACCCTCCATGGCGAGACCTGCACGGAGACCGGCTGCTGGTCGGCCGGCGTGAGCGGGCGGGCGGGGGGGCCG
>BFBZ01000001.1_pt1 | contig 213962 bp, 156 predicted proteins | sample 1888401 | NCBI WGS metagenome assembly BFBZ01 (sample SAMD00112614, study PRJDB3348) | symbiont metagenome | host: Chara braunii
AATGCGAACCGCCCCGGTCCTCCGCGAGGGAGGACCGGGGCGGTCGTGAAAGATTCCGGCGATCACCGACTTTCGCGCCAAAGGCACTATCATAGGCCTGACGGGCTTAACGGCCGTGTTCGGAATGGGAACGGGTGGGACCCCGTCAGTATGTTCGCCGGAAATTCACCCGGCCGGCGATGAGACCGRGCCGGGTGCGTTTTCGGTGTTTTGGTCACGTGGGGGGGGAGCAGATTCCGGAGCATGCGTTTGTGGACTGCCGAATCGTCTCAACGTGAGTGGATCTTCGCTTACGAGATCCTGTGTGAGATCGTTGACACACGGTTCGGTTGGTGATGATCACCGCGATGAGTTCAGAGCACCTTGGGATGACCCAAGGGGCAGCGAACGGATCGGGGTGGTCAAGCGGTTGGCTGTTAGGACCGGTCGGCTGCGGCGATCACTCGCCGTGCACTCCCGGCCTATCGACCTGGTCGTCTTCCAGGAGCCTTCGCACTAAGTGCTGGAAACCTCGTCTTGGAGGGGGCTTCGCGCTTAGATGCCTTCAGCGCTTATCCGTTCCCGACCTGGCTACCCGGCGATGCCCCGAGCGGGACAGCCGGCACACCAGAGGTCGGTCCTCCCCAATCCTCTCGTACTAGGGGAGACGCTCCGCAAGTTTCCTACGCCCACGGCAGATAGGGACCGACCTGTCTCACGACGGTCTGAACCCAGCTCGCGTACCGCTTTCATTGGCGAACAGCCAAACCCTTGGGACCTTCTCCAGCCCCAGGATGCGATGAGCCGACATCGAGGTGCCAAACCTCCCCGCCGCTAGGGACGCTCGGGGGAGATCAGCCTGTTATCCCCGGAGTACCTTTTATCTGTTGAGCGACGGCCTTTCCATCCAGCACCGCCGGATCACTAACGCCGACTTTCGTCCCTGCTCGACTGATGAGTCTCGCAGTCAGGCACCCTTATACGTTTGCGCTCGTGTTGCCCGATTGCCGACCGGGCCGAGGGTACCATTGCACTCCTCCGTTACTCTTTGGGAGGAGACCGCCCCAGTCAAACTGCCCGATGAACATGGTCCCGGTCCGGGCTACGGACCGGTGAGGATCAGGGTTATTTCAGGGTGGTATTTCACCGATGGCTCGCTGATGGCTAGCGCCACCAGGTCACAGCCTCCCACCTATGCTACACAGAAAGAACACTGACCCAATGTCAACCTGCAGTAAAGGTTCACGGGGTCTTTCCGTCTGACCGCGGGTACGTGGCATCTTCACCACGGCTACAGTTTCACCGGGTCCCTCGTGGAGACAGTGCTCCAGTCGTTACGCCATTCATGCAGGTCGGAACTTACCCGACAAGGAACTTCGCTACCTTAGGACCGTCATAGTTACGGCCGCCGTTTATCGGGGCTTCGGTCGGCAGCGTCGCTTGCGCTAACCGCCTTCCTCAACCTACCGACACCGAGCAGGCGTCAGACTCTATACGTCCTCTTGCGAGTTGGCAGAGTCCTGTGTTTTTGATAAACAGTCGCTAGAGCCGATTCTCTGCGGCTCCCCTTGCGGGGAGCACCCCTTGTACCGAAGGTACGGGGTCATTTTGCCGAGTTCCTTCACGAGGGTTCTCCCGAACGCCTTCGGATGCTCGCCTAGCACACCTGTGTCGGATTGCGGTACGGGCCGGCTGTGTCGTCCCTATGGGGCTTTTCGTGGCCAGGATGGCAACAGGCTTCCAGATCGAATGCTGTCGGCCTTGCGGCACGGGGGTATCTAGCGCCCCGACCTGTCTRATCCCGGCGTCCTCCATAGTTCAACCTTCACAGCGGGTGACGGAATATTAACCGTCTGTCCATCGGCTACGCCCTTGGGCCTCGCCTTAGGTCCCGACTGACCCTGGGCGGATTGACCTTCCCCAGGAAACCTTGTGCTTTCGGCGGATGGGCTTCCCACCCATCTTATCGTTACTCGTTCCGGCATTCGCACTTGCCCGCGCTCCACTGGTCGTTTCCATCCAGCTTCGCGGCGGCGGGCAACGCTCTCCTACCATCATTTCTGATCCGCGACTGCGGCGTGACGCTTAGTCCCCGTCATTTTCGGCGCGGGATGGCTCGACCGGTAAGCTGTTACGCACTTTTGAAATGGTGGCTGCTTCTAAGCCAACATCCCGGCTGTCACCGCGATCCCACTTCCTTTGCCACTGAGCGTCAACTTGGGGGCCTTGGTCGGCGGTCTGGGTTGTTTCCCTTTTGAACGTGAAGCTTATCCCCCACGTTCTGACTCCCGGGGTCCGCCCTACGGTATTCGGAGTTGGGTTTCGGCGGGTAGGCGGGAAGCCCCCCGACCGAATTCCGTCGCTCTACCCCCGTAGGGTATGTCCCGAGGCTGGCCCTAAAGCCATTTCGGAGAGAACGAGCTATCTCCAGGTTTGATAAGACTTTCACTCCTCCCCACGGGTCCTCCCCCAGTTTTTCAACACTGGTGGGTTCGGTCCTCCACGGCCGGTTAGGGCCGCTTCAACCTGCCCATGGGTAGTTCACCTGGTTTCGCGTCTACTGCACTCGACTATGGCGCCCGATGAAGACTCGCTTTCGCTACGGCTCCTCCCCTGAAGGGATTAACCTGGGGCCGAATACAGTAACTCGCCGGATCATTATGCAAAAGGCACGCGGTCAGGCTGGCCGAAGCCAATGCCCTCCCACCGCTCGTAGGCACGGGGTTTCAGGTTCAGTCTCCTCCCCTCATCGGGGTTCTTCCCACCGTTCGGTCGCCCTACTGGGTTCGCTATCGGTCGTCATCGAGTGCTTAGCCTTGCGGGATGGTCCCCGCCGATTCAAGCCGGGTTTCACGTGCCCGACTCTACTCGGGTACCGGATAAGGGAATTTCCATCGTCGCCTACGGGACTCTCACCCGCTCTGGTGTCCTGTTCCAAGGAACTTCGGCTGACGGTCATTCATCCTATGTCTCCGGCCCCACGACCCCGAGTGGTGTCCCACTCGGTTTAGGCTGGTCCCCGTTCGCTCGCCGCTACTGAGGGAGTCTCGGTTGATTTCTTTTCCTCCGGGTACTGAGATGTTTCAGTTCCCCGGGTCTTCTCAGGCATTCCGGGATCGACGCTCGTTCGGCAGCTCCCCCGGACATTTCGCAGCCTTCCACGCCTGAATTGCTGATGACGCCTAGGCATCCCCCCCGTGCCCTTAGGAGCTTGACCACGCCGATCCGACCGCCGCTCCCGAAGGAGGCGACTGTCACTCGGCGGAGATCAACGTTCCGAGTGATGAAGTCGGTGTCTCGCGACACGGCTTCATCCCGTTGTAACGATATCTCATTGCGAACCTTACCGTCTCTCGACGTCAGGCTCGCAGATCCGTAAGGGTTCCACTGTTACGTGGAGAGATTGGTAGTGCCACTACCTTCTTGCTACGGAAAATGCTTGCGTGACCAAATCACCGAATTGTCAGAGAGCAAACCGGCCCCGGCAACCCGGGACCGCACTGGCCGCTGGCCAGGGGGCGAAGCCGATCGATATCGGCACCGCCCCGCACCCAGCGGAGCATTCTTACATCGTCTTTTGGTGAAGAGTAATGGGGTAAGTAAAACTTACCCCATCAACCTTCAACATGTTTATGACGATCGATCGGTCGTGGTTATCGTTGTCGACCCGTGTGGGGAGCCGGCGTGGAGCGTCAAGTATAAGGGACGGTGCCGATGCGGCCTTCCCGACCGGACGAGGCTCTCATCGTAAAGAGAGAGTTCGTTTGGACCCGGTCTCGGGCCGAGATTTTCCAAGGAAATCCTTAGAAAGGAGGTGATCCAACCGCAGGTTCCCCTACGGTTACCTTGTTACGACTTAGTCCCCATCACGGGTTTCATCTTCGGCGCCTGCCTTGCGGCTCCGGCGACTTCGGATGCCCCCCGCTTTGGTGGCTTGACGGGCGGTGTGTACAAGGCTCAGGAACACATTCACCGCGGCATGCTGATCCGCGATTACTAGCGATTCCGGCTTCATGTGGGCGGGTTGCAGCCCACAATCCGAACTGGGGAGCGGTTTTTGCGATTAGCTTGTCCTTGCGAACTTGCAACGCTCTGTCCGCCCCATTGTAGTACGTGTGCAGCCCCAAGCATAAGGGCCATGAGGACTTGACGTCATCCCCGCCTTCCTCCGGCTTAACGCCGGCGGTCTGTCTAGAGTTCCCGCCATGACGCGCTGGCAACTAGACACAGGGGTTTCGCTCGTTAGGGGACTTAACCCAACACCTCACGGCACGAGCTGACGACAGCCATGCAGCACCTGTGCACGTTGTACCTTGCGGCCTCACCGACGTTTCCGCCGGCTAATCCGTGCATGTCAAGCCTGGGATAAGGTTTTGCGCGTAGCCTCGAATTAAGCCACATACTCCACCGCTTGTGTGAGCCCCCGTCAATTCCTTTGAGTTTCAGCCTTGCGACCATACTCCCCAGGCGGGGCACTTCACGGTTTCCCTACGGCAGGGAGCCCATCGGCGAGCCCCCTACCCAGTGCCCATCGTTTACGGCCAGGACTACCGGGGTATCTAATCCCGTTCGCTCCCCTGGCTTTCGCGTCTCAGTGTCAGAAAACGTCCAGGACCTCGCTTTCGCCACGGGCGTTCCTTCCGATCTCAACGCATTTCACCGCTCCACCGGAAGTTCCAGGTCCCCCTACGTTCCTCAAGAAAGGCCGTATCCACGCCCGTTCCCCGGTTGAGCCGGGGGATTTCAACGACAGACGTACCTTTCCACCTACACGCGCTTTAAGCCCAGTGATTCCGAATAACGTTCGCACGGTTCGTCTTACCGCGGCTGCTGGCACGAACTTAGCCCGTGCTTCCTCCAGGGATCAGTCAACCTTGCGGCTTCTTCCCCCTCGACAGGAGTTTACAACCCGAAGGCCTTCATCCTCCACGCGGCGTCGCTCGGTCAGGCTTGCGCCCATTGCCGAAGATTCTCGACTGCAGCCTCCCGTAGGAGTCTGGGCAGTGTCTCAGTCCCAGTGTGCCGGGCCACGCTCGCACGCCCGGTAGGCATCGTAGGCTTGGTGGGCCGTTACCCCGCCAACTACCTAATACCACGACGGCCCGTCCCACGGCGCCTGAGCTTTGGTGAAAGGCCGATGCCGGCCTCGCACTTCGCTGGGGATTACCCGCAGTTTCCCGCGGCTATACCCACCCATGGGGTTGGTTACCGTCGCCTTACTCACCCTTGCGCCACTTGGCCTTGCGGCCTCGTACGACTTGCATGCCTAATCCACGCCGCCAACGTTCATTCTGAGCCAGGATCAAACCCTTCGAAAGTTGGACGAATGTTCTTCCTTATTACTAAGGCCTCCCATTCGATCCTCATCCCTTTGGGTTGAGGAATAAACTGACTGGTCGCAGGACGATCTCATAGAGCCGAAGCTCCAGAATCGTGCTGCCGGTTAGTGCGTCCGTCCCTGYCGTTGCCCACCCTAACCGGATGGGTACGACCCTGACGGCCTCACGCCGGCTTCCCTCAAGGGTCCACAACTACTAACCACGATCGACCGAATTGTCAAAGAGTCTTCCCACCGACGTCACCGGCCGGAGCGACTTGCCGCTTGGGCAGGTCATTCCGGCCGAATACACCTCAATGGATTCGCGGCCTTCAGAGCGTTCTCGGTTATCCGTTCCCGCCCTCGTCGGCCGGTCTCGTCGTCACTTGCGTTGTCACAGGCGACAGGGGACATAATATCCGAGAACGAACGAAGGTCAACACCCTGGTCCGGAATTTCACAAGATTCTCTCGGAACCTGCTTGGAACTCGCCCCAACTCCCTAACAGGAAGCACACGAGATCGCCTCCCCTGCGCGATCGTCTGGAGTCGGTGCCGACCTGCCGACGATAACTCTCACTAAGGGACGAACAGCACCTCGACCCGGAGTCCGTCATTGGATGACGCAGACTCAACGGGCGCGCGGTGATCCCCTAATAGTGGCTGGCCCACGCCAGGTCTAGGGGTCGCTTTGCGCATCGAGGTTCTTGGCGAAGGCACCGATCTCCACGGTATCCGGCATCACTCGAAGAGATCGCTGGGCAGAAGCACCCCAGGGAAGGACAATGGAATGCTCAGGACTCGTCGAAAAGAGTTGAGAGGGGTCGTTCGCGAACGGGGGACTTCCAAAAAGAGAGGAGTCATCATGTCCGTCGCCATGCCGATCCAAACCGACTGGGTTAAGAGCGTCCTCTTCGACCGGGGGTACCTCGCCCGCATCCGAGGTGAGGCGATCAAAGTCTACCTCGCCATGCTCGAAGCGAGCGGCGGGGAACCCGACAAAAGTGTCACCATCAGCCTTAGCCAACTGATGGACCGGACCCAGCTCTCCTGCCCCACGGTGATCGAAAGCCTGCTGCGGCTCGAGAACCTGGGACTTGTCGTCTCCACGACGCACGAGCGCGGGAAAGTCAAAACCTACTACATTTCCGACCCCCCCGCTGCTGAATCCGTCGTGGACCTAACGGCCTGACCGGCCCTCTGTCCCGAACGCAACTTGGCTCGAATCCCGCATGACGCCCCTTGAGGAGGGTGACCGCAGGTCATGACCCCCTATTTCTTCCGTGTTGAGCACGACCTGCTTCGATCCGAGTCGTTCAAGCAACTGGGCGGTTCGGCGATCAAAGTCTATCTCGTGATCGGCCTCTACTCCGACTTCGGTTCGGACTGGGCCTACCCGAGCATCCGGACGATCGCCCGCCAAGCGGGGCTGAGCCGCCAAACCGTGCTCGCCGCCATTGCCGAACTGACGAAAAACGGCCTGCTCGCCACCAGCAAGTCGAAGGGACGCTCGACCGCCTACAAGATCATGCGTGAAGCGCCGGTCCGCCCTTCCGGCAAGGGAAGCAAGGCGTCCCAAAATCCGCTAAGGACTGTCCCAGAATTTTTAGAGGGACCCCTCTCCACTGGTCCAAATTCTTTAAGGGTAGGGGGTAAAACTGGTCCAAATCCTTTCGAGGACTTGGCCCAATTCCTCGGCCCGCCAGGCCCCGCCGATAGGCCCAATCCAGAACCAAGAACGAGAGAAGACACCACAAGCATCCCGATTCCGGGAACACCCTTCCGCCTCTCCGCCGAAGGGCGCCTCCTTGTTGCTGTCGATCTTCAGGAATTGCTGACCAACCAGGGGATTCCCAAGCAGCTTGCCGAACGCATCGCGGCCCAGAAGGCTCCGGAAGATGTGGCCAAAGTGCTTTTGAATGCGTTCTATTTACAGAGCCAAGGTAAGCTGCAAAACGGTCCCGGCTATATTCGCGCGGGGCTCGAAGATGGGTACGACCTCTTACCTCAAGTCGCAACCCGGCTCGAAAGCCGTCGCCGGGAGCTCGAAGCACGGCTCCGGATGGTTGAAACAAAGCGGGAACAAGAGCGCAAGCAATCGGCCCAGGAGGCCGAAGAAGCGGCCATCACGCTTGTGATCGAAAGCCTTGATGCCCAAGAACTTCAAGAGATGGTGGACCGGGCCGTCGCCTCACTGCCCGAGCCGATCGTCCGCCGCAACCCGACGCTTTCGAACCCCTTCGTTCGGAGCAAGGTTTACGAGCTGGCCTGCGGCGAGCCGTTGATCTAACCCGCCTCTCTAAACGGGCTTCCGCCCCACAAGCAAATCTCGAACCTGCCCCAGCATTCGCCCCTCGGCACGAGCGCGGCGCACATGCTGTGGCAGGTAAGCACCGTCCATGGGACAGGTGATCCTTCGCTCGGGAAGAAACCCCGCGGCGATCATCGCGGTGTAGCCATAAAAAGCGTGGTCGAGATAGCCGTATCCCGCGGGGAGATCCTTCTCGGTTTGGTTCGCCACCAGAAGCGCGAAGAAACCGCCGGGGCGCAGAGTGCTGAAAGCAGCCCGAGCAAGGCGCTCCAGAAACGCAATCCAGGCCGGCAAAGGAGCCGTGTCGATCCCGTCTTCTCCGTACTGCCGCGCCAACATTGTGTGATAGGGAGGGTCGCAGAAGATCAGGTCGCAACCCGCAGCTTCGAGCGGAAACCCATCGTTTACGTCGCCTTTCACGATATCTGAGCGTATAGGGTCGATATCATACGCGAGACAGCGACGTCCCATGGACGTACAGACGTCGATGGTCGTTCCCCCACCCGCCATGGGATCGACCACTAACGCATCAGGCGCGGTGAAGTAATGAAGCGTGTGAGCAACGATGCCCGGAGGGATCGACCCGGGGTGCGGGATCCCAAAGGCGCGGTCGTGTTTGAACGACCAGACGTCATAGGGTGTGGGTCGGAACCCGGCCGTGAAACGATCGCGGCGCCGCAGGTCTTTATAAGCCGCGTGCACCGTCTTGGTTCCCGCGTCGAGCTGTGCGACGCTGCTCCGGGCCCGAGGGTCGTCGGACTGGGCTTTCTTCCAGATCGCGCGGGCCTGGCGGTAGAGATCTTTGCCGCCGAAGCCCAAGGCCCGGGAGATCCGTGTGTCGCTACGCCCTGCCCGATCGTCGGAATTCCGACTTTCGGCCGAGTCATCCTGGAACTGCCGGAGGTTGGCGAGTCGACGCCCTCGAGCGGCGGCGACTTCCCACTCCTCCATCGCGTCGGCCTCGCGCATCAGTTGACTGAACGTCTTGGTGCGCTGACGGTTGTATTCCAACACCACGCGTTGACGCTCGGCCGCGGACCGCAACGCCTTGATTTCACAGGGCACTTCGGTCAGACCCAGGGCACGCGCAGACGCCAGCCGGCGGTGGCCGGAAAGAACTTCCCAACCCCCCTTGGTTGACACGACAACGAGCGGGACGAGCACACCATGCTCGCGAACGCTCTCCACGAGGTCGTCGACTTCGAGATCGGGATCGCCGTAAATAGAGATACTGAAAGAGTTTGCCTTCAGATCGCCGACAGCGATCATCTGGCTCGAGGCAGGTGTGGGCAGGGTGGAAGGCATGGCCGGGGCGTCCTTGTCCTCAGCGAATCCCCATCGATGGTGCGCGGAGTGCCGCCGTCGGATTCCTTCGTGGCGGTGGCGGGAACGTAGCAGAGGACTGGGAGTCTGTCCAGCACGGTTTCGATCCTCAACGGGGTCTTGAAGTACTTAATCTTTGCTATGGACGGTAATTCGATTGTGTGGAGAATGCCGATTCTTAACATTGATGGGGCCAAGGATTCGGCTCCTGGTAATTGACCTTGGGGCTGAGCAGGGAGGCGTCGTCCAATGTCATCGATGCGACAAGATCCATCCCATCGGCGCGGGCCCGTGGGCTGGTCGCGCGTCCAGGCGTCTGGGGAAGCCGTGCCGGCGGTCCTGGAAAGCTCGCGGGTGCTCTCGGTGGTGGTGCCGGCCAAGAACGAGTCGGCGAGCCTGCCGCAGCTCGTTCAGGAGATTGCCCAGGCGCTGCGGCCTCTCTGCGCTGAGGGGAAGCTCTCCAGCTTTGAGATTGTCGTCGTCGACGACGGTTCGACCGACGAGACTCCGGCGGTGCTGCGTGCACTGGGACGCGACTACCCTGAGCTGCGCCCCGTCACTCTGGTTAGCAACGTGGGACAATCCGGCGCAACGGCCGCGGGCTTCCGCGCGGCGAGGGGGGGCTGGGTGGCCACCCTGGACGCCGACCTCCAGAACAACCCCGCCGATCTGGCCCTGCTTTGGGATGCATTGCCCGGCCATGAAGTGGCCCTGGGCTGGCGAACGAAGCGTGAGGACGTTTGGTCGAAGCGGATCATCAGCCGCTGGGCGAACCGGGTTCGCAACGCCGCCCTGGGGCAATCGATTCGGGACACGGGTTGCTCGGTGCGCATCTTCCCTCGCGAAATGGCGCTCAGACTCCCGATGTTCCACGGGGCACACCGGTTCCTCGGCCCCCTCCTAATCCGCGAAGGCTGCCGGCTGGTGCAGGTGCCCGTCACCCATCGCCCGAGGCCGCACGGAACGTCGCACTACAACCTTTGGAATCGGTCCTTGCGCGTGATCGTCGACCTCTTCGGCGTTTGCTGGCTCTTGCGTCGGCCGGTTCGGTATCAGGTGGCCGCGTCCTCCGTGGAAGAACCACTCCCCTACCCTGCCCCCGTTAGCTTTGCCCCAAAGGGCGTCAGCCAGGAGATCTAAGCGATGTCAGACCTCGCGAAACTGATGTCGGACCTGGGGCATATGCTTGGGGGCATGTCGATCTGGATCAAGATCGGCTTCCTGGGCCAGGCAGTCTTCACCGCGCGATTCCTGGTCCAGTGGGTGGCGTCTGAAAAGAAACGCGACTCGGTTATGCCGGTGGCGTTCTGGTGGCTCAGCCTTGCGGGGGGCATGATCTTGCTCTCCTACGCGATCCACCGCGAGGATCCGGTGATCATCGTCGGCCAAGCGATGGGGCTGGTCGTCTACGTCAGGAACCTGATGCTGGTCGCCCGCGCCAGGCGGCGGACGGCGAAGAAAGCGCAGCGTGCCCAGGCGGCGGCCAGCACTCCCAAGCCGCACCGGGTCGACGCACCACCGAAGCATGAAGTCCCCTGGGCCTGAAAAGGTCGGGCGGCGAACGCTCTTCATTCCCCCCCCACTGCCTCAATCGTCTCTCTCCATGGGCACGGATTTCGAAAGGCGACCCTAAACTCCGACCGAAAGGTTCCGACGATGAAAACGTCCATCCTCGCGGCCTGCGCGGCACTTGGGTTCTTCGGATCGTTGGTGGGGTTACCGGTTCTGTCGGCAGACGAGCCGGGCATCGAGGCCAAGGCGGCCTTCGAGAAACTGAAGTCGCTTGCCGGTGAATGGGAGATGACCCAAGATCAGGGGCCTCCCATGAAGATCTCTTACCGCGTGACCGCTAACGGCAGCGTGGTGATGGAGACGCTGTTCCCGGGAACCCCGCACGAGATGGTTACGATGTACCATCTCGATGGTAAGGAGCTTCTCCTTACGCACTACTGCGCGGCGGGCAACCAGCCTCATCTGAAGCTCGACAAGAAGGGGTCGAAAGCCGACAAGCTCTCATTCGTCTTCACCGGGGGGACGAATTTCGATCCCGCGAAAGACGCGCACATGCACTCAGGATGGATCACCTTCGTTGACGGCAATCACATCCAGGCGGAGTGGGATGGCTACCAGGACGGCAAGAAGTCCGGCGGCCACAAATTTGTCCTGAGCCGCAAATAAGGCATTCGCCGCGGCGTCGGCACCTCGCTCAAGGCGCGGTGCCGACGGCTCGAAGCGAAGGAGCCGATCAGGGAAGCAAGATCTCGCGCAAGAGCCGGATCGGTACGCCCCCTTGGGCAAGGAAGGCGTCGTGGAACTGTCGTTGCGTTGATCCTGGCTTCTTGGCCAGGTACTCATCGCGCAGGTCCAGGATCTGGAGCTTACCGAGCGTGTAGTAAAGATATGTGGGATTGTATGCGCCTCGCCGCGATTCCTCATAGGCGTTGGCGGGTTCTTGGAAGCCCTTTTCCACGAAGAGCTTGGCCCCTTGCTCAACGGTCCAGCCTTCGGTGTGAAGCTTGATACCGACGACGTAGCGGCAGTCGCGCAAGAGAGCTTCCTGAAGCTGGGCGAGGCGAATCTTGGGGTTGCCGTTGCCGAACCCCTCGTCGACCATCATCTGTTCGCAGTAGTGGGCCCAGCCTTCGACGTTGGTGCCGCAAGCGATCAGCTTGCGCGTTTTGGTCGGGAACTTCGGGGCGTAGAGAAACTGGATGTAGTGGCCCGGATAGGCCTCGTGCACGTTGATCATGGCGACCACCGGCGGGTTATAGAGCCGAAGGTGCTCCTCAGCGTGCGCGGGGGTCCAGTCTTTCTCCACGGGTGTGACGTAGTAGAACGCCTCGGTCGCCTTGGTTTCATAGGGGCCGGGGGTGTCCATCGAGGCGAAGCTCCCCGAGCGTGCATAAGGGGGTGTTTCTTCGATCCGAGGGCGGACCTCCGAGGGGATTGTCACGATTCCCTTGTCGACGAGGTAGACGCGAGACGCTTCCACTGACCGCCGCACCGATGGGATCAGGTCCTCAGCCGTCGGGTGATTGTTGGAGAGGGAGGCCATCACCTCGGCCGGCGTTTTGCTGGGGTCGATCTGCTTTGCCGTGGCGACGAACGCGGCGTAGTCCTTGGCGAGCTGGGCCTCTCCCTTGGCGAGCAACTCGCTGAGCGGAAGCTCCACCATCTCCTCAAGCTTCATCTTGGCCAGGAAGTTGGTGGCGCCGATGGCGTATTGGCCGTTCGAGCGCGGTTTCAGATCGGTGGTCAGCCAGGTGCTGAACTCCTGGGTGGAAGCGATGACCTTGGCGTTGGCTTCTTCGAACTCCCTGAGCAGAACCTCATCCCCCGCGGCGGCCGTCTTGGCCCAGGCGGCGACGGATCCCTGGAAGAAGCCGACCGAACCCTTGGTCATGCGGATGGCCAGGTCCGTGAACTCCTTGGGAGGGTTCTTGAGATTGGCCCGGGCCGCGGCGTGGATGGCCGGAATGGCGCGTTCACGGGCGATCACCGAGCGAAGGCGGTCGGCCGCGGGAGCGAAGTCTCGCTTGATGAGAGAGTCAACCGCCCCGCCGGGCAGGCCGGCGTAAGACATCGGGTTGACCTCCCAGAGCCGCAAGGTCTCAAGGTCGAGCAGCTCGGCGCGAATCTGACCATCCAGCAGGCGCGCGTCGAGGGCGTCATCGCGCTCGAGCTTCTTGAGGTCGATGGCCTCAAGCCGAGCGAGTTGGTTGTGGAGCACGTTGATGCGGCTCTCGATCTTGGGGCGTGAAAGATCCTCCAGGGCTTGGTCGTACTGATGGAGGCCCACCCCTGTTCCCTCACTGGGGCGTTCCTGGAACCGAGCGGCGAAGTATTCGTCGACGAATTTTACGAATTCTTGCGCAGAGGCATTTGCCTGGGCCTTTGCGGCTCGCGGGATGACGACCAGGGTGATCGCGAGGACCATCGCGATTCTCAAGGCGCGTTGCACGTTCAAAGGAACATCTCCTGAGCGGGGCTGGGGGACAACGGCGCTCCGGGGGGGACGAACGCCCTTAGAAATCAATGTTTCTCAAGATAAGCGAGCGGAGGTCTTGTTCAAAACCCTTGCTGACTCGATTACGAATCAAGGCAAAATCAGGACATTTCCGCCGTTTGACGATCTCCAGGAGAATTCGGTGTCGCGGTGTCGTTTGGCTTTACGACTGATAAGCACAGGACCCCGCATCATTGAGCTAGCTGCTTTTCGACGTTCGCTGTAGAAGTACGCAGCCGCTTCATTTCGCAAGCGCGGTCTTCCCTCCCCGGCTCCCATCCTGGGTCAAAAGGACTCTCGGCGAGCCAGACCTTGCGCGAACGCTCCTCGGGACGCGTTGAAGAGTGAGGACACCATGAATCGCAGATCGATCGAACCGAAGTTTGCCCAGCAGCCAGGCGGATCGCCGAGAGAAGAGTTCCTGACAACCATTGGCCTTCGCTTCAAAGAAATCCGAGGCGCCAAGCGATTCGCGAGCACAAGCCTTGCCAAGGGATGGGCTCCGCGAGCCATTCTTGCCCGGGCATTCGAGATGTGCCAGCGGTTTTATGCGAAGCTGCCCAACGATGATCGAGAGCTGATGACCGATCTCGTCATGTCGGCGGTCTCATGCACAATCGCCGACTGGTTGAATAGCCCCGATCCGTCGCTGACACGCATCAACGAATGGATTGATAAGACGGTCGCCAGCAATTGCAGCTTCGTCCGGGTTAGCGTGGCCAAGGCGCGAACCGCGGGAAGAGCCTGAATCTCATGCCGGCCGGTCTCAAGAGCTGCGAGCTCGCCAGGATGGACTCCGGCTCTTGGTGTTTTAAAGAAAATGCGCCAACCAGAAAGCCGGCCAACAGCAGAATAGAAGAGGGATGGGCCCAGAATCTCCCACTCCCTCGTCGACGCAATGAGAGGTCCGCTTGCGCCCAGGATCCGTAGGTTCGGCCGGCCGGCGGGTTTGGCCGCCGCAGTGCTTGGTAGGCCAAAACCAGGGCTTCTCGAGCGCTTATGGCGAACGAGCCATACCACGTTTTCGCGGCTCTTGGTAGGCTGAGGCCATGAGCAACAGCCGCGAGGTGGCTGGGTCGAGCTCGCGATCATCAAGGCCATCAGAGGTTGTGCCATGTCGGAGACCACGGACGCGTTCGACGATGCCTACGGCGTGGAACTGCTATGCGAGGAAGCACCGTCGCTCGTCAAGGCTGAGCTCTTGCGTGCGATGAAGGTCCATTGCCCCGACATCGAGCCGCTCGACCCAGGGCAAGATTCATCCCCCTTCGCATTCATCCACGCGGATCACTTGATCCACTACGAAGCCGGCGCTCTCCCCGCGCAGACCCTGGTGATTGCGCCGGACGGCCCCCTGGATATTTCCGAGCGTCTCGCGGAGGCCATCGACCAATCGTGGACCTTGCCCAATGTGAGGGAAGTCGTCGCGCGCTGTCGATCTTCGATTCTCGTGACCGACTTCATGTGTGCCGAGATTCCCTATCACGAGCGGCTGGCGCTGCTTCAACGGGCGCTCGCTGGAGTTCTCGACGTCGTTTCGCCGCTCGCTCTTCATTGGATCCCTTCGCGCCAGATCATCACAGCCAGCCGGTACCGCGAAGCCTACAGCGAAGGAGGCTCCAGTCTCTTCTTTGCCGGCGCGCTCAACGTGCGATTCTTCAATGTCAGCACATCGCCCGGTGATATGATCATGGATACCCTGGGGCTCGGGGCCCTTGGCCTGCCGGATCTTCAGTGCCACTTCCGCAACTTCAATCCCAACGATGTCGCCGCCATCCTGTACCACACAGGCAATTACCTGTTCGGGCATGGCGATATCATCGAAGATGGGCATACCCTCGCCGGCATCCCGGAGGACAGCCGCTGGCAGTGTCAGCGCGTGGATTCGCTGGCTCCCCCTGCCCGCGTCGTGATCGATCTCGACCCTGGTCCTCCCCACGCGGCTGGGGATCGCTCCCCGTCGTGTGGCGTGCTCTAGGACGTGGCGGGACGAGAACTTCCAGCGGCCCTGCTTCAATACAATCGCGGTTTGCCGCGCCCCGTTGACGCGAGGGACGGTCTTATTCCGTTGCGACCTCCGTCCTCATGGCCGAAAGGTGACTCGGGGGATCGGACCACTCTCTCAATGATGAAAAGTGGTCTCCCCTTCACTTGTTCATACATGCGGCCAATGTATTCACCAATCACACCGAGGACGATGAGCTGAACGCTCCCCAGCAGTGTTACGGCGGCCATCAAGCTGGTCCAGCCCACGACGGCATCGCCTCGCAGCCAGGAGGCTAGCGAATAGACCAAAAGCGCGCAGGAGAGGAACCCCATGCCGATGCCGGCCCAGCTTGCCAGGGCCAGCGGCTTCGTGGAAAAGGCGGTGATCGCGTCGAGCGCGAAGCGCACCATCTTGCGAAGGGGATACTTGGTCTGCCCCGCGAATCTGGCATGCCGGTCATAGGGCAAGGGGACCTGGCGAAAGCCGATCCAGCTCACCATGCCGCGGACGAACCGGTGACGCTCCGGCATCTCGAGGAGGACGTCGAGAGCGCGCCGGCTCATCAAGCGAAAATCGCCGGCGTCTCGGGGGATCGGGACATCCGTTAGTCGCTCGATCAAACGATAGAACAGAACCGCCGTCGCGAGCTTGAGTCCACCTTCCCCATCCCGGCGCCGACGGACTCCGTAGACGACGTCAGCGCCCGCGTCCATCGTCTTCATCATTTCCGGCAGCAGTTCGGGCGGGTCCTGGAGATCGGCGTCGATGATGAGAATGCGCTGACCTCTAGCCTGGCTTAGACCGGCCGTCAAAGCGAGTTGGTGGCCATGGTTGCGAGAGAGGTTCACGAGAACGACCCGAGGGTCGGTCGCGGCCAGCTCCAGCATGGTCGGCCAGGTCGCATCCTTCGAGCCGTCATTCACCAGGATCACCTCGGCACGGACCGCCAGAGACTCGATGGCCCCCATCAACCGCCGGTGTAACTCGACAAGAACACTCTCTTCGTCGTAGCAGGGAACGACGACGGAGAGATCCAACACCGCCGTCCCGTCCATGGGTTCGTGCCTTTCACTCATCGCGAGGCTCTCGTTCCTGATGATGTTCAGTGAAAATGGTTCTGGATGTATTGTGGCCCGGAAACAGCCGTTTCTTCCAGAGGCACGTGGTGACCGGGTGCAGTTATTCGCTCGATTGGCGGGCCCGCGGGATCCTTGCTGAACGCAACCGCGGCGCGAAGCAGGCCCGGTAGAAACTCGTGACGGTAGGTGCCGAGATGAAGCGCCATCAACGGAATGAACCAGATGAGGTGATTCTCGTGAACCTCCTTGTAGGTGGCCTCGACCACGAGAATCAGCAAAAGGAGCTGCCAGACCAGTCGTCGCGGCTCGATTTTGTCTTTGTAATTCCCAAGAAGGATGCAGGCCGCCGTCGCCAGTTGTATGAGTGGGAAAACTGGGTGGAGTTCGCGGGGCGTAATACTATAGAGGCTTGTGGAGTCGGGCCCCTTGATGAGGTGAAAGACCAGGAAATTGCGAATCAAGGCCCCGGCGTCCCAGGTCAAGAATACCGCGAGCGGAACGAGCCCGGCCAGCACCCCGGCGAAGAAGCGGGGTATTCGCTCTCGCTTGAGAAAAAGGCAAAGATAAAAGATCCCTGGTGAAAACTTGGCCGAGAACGAAAGACCTGCCAAAAGCCCCGCAATGAACCAGGCGTTGCGTCCGAGGAACAGAAGTGAAAAGAGGATCAAGGTGATCGGAAAAATGTCGATGACACCTTGGTAGAACAATTCATACCAGAGGCGATTGGGGATGAGCATCAGCGCGCAGCAAAGCCAGGCCGTGGCGTTTTGGCCCCGCCGCGACTTTTCGCGATCGCGTGCCAGGAGGAAAACGGCGGCGAGCGACGCGCCCAAGTAAATGATGTTGGAGGCCTTGATTCCCCAGATATTCGACACGGCACAGAGCGCGTAACCGAGGATCATCGCCGGCCCATATTTATATCCCCAATATTGAGGATCATCTCCCAGGACAGCGATCGACTTGCTTTGATAGGGGTTGGCACCCTCGAGAAGAAGCATTCGGGCCGCATCTTGCGTGGTCACGCCGATGTCAATACGGGGGGGCTGGTTGAACTCGCTCCACGCCAAATACATCGTGCGCTCCGCCAGGAGAAACACGAGACTTATCGCCAGGATCAGCTCGATTTGGTCCGTTCGCTCATTTCCGCGCACCAGGCCTCGGACCGGACGTCGCGTCACAAGGCAGATCGCCAGGAGAGCCGCCAGGCAAACAAAACGAGCGAATGCCGCATCCCAGTCGAAGCGGTCGAGCAGGAAAAAAATGAGGGTGAACGTGGCGAGGAGTGCCGACGTCGAAAGGAGGGGGCGAATCAAGGATGTTGACTTTTCTACAGGTTGCATGGGCCTCTCTGTTCGGGTCGACATCATTCAGGATTGCCTTGAAGGTAACGACTCGCCAATGTCCGTTCAATAAGTGTCATTGACAACCTCCCCCGCCGCGGGACTGCCGAGCGCGCGCCAGACGGCGACGTTGATCTCATCCCGAATGAACGTCACATGCCCGTCCGCGAACAGGACGTGTACACCCCCGCGGTGCCGGCTGCGGGCCGCGTTGAACGCCGGAACACTCGTGTTGCAAGGAGGGTTGTTGTCGTACCCCTGGCCACAGTATTGGGCTTCGGCCAACTGGTCGGGGATCAGGGCGTTCGGCGTGGTGTACGTCATGAACATGGCACAGTTGCGGTCGTCGTTATAGATATCTCCTCGATGATCGTACGCGCCGGCGGGGTTCGTTCCCGCGGGCCGATTCACCCCCGCGATCACTTCGCCAACCAGGAAAGTCTGGGATGAGCCGTCCAGAAACGTGTTCAGCCCATTGCTCACATTAACGCCAAACGGCGCTCCGGTGAACCAGGCCGTCCCCGCGGGGCCGACCAGAGGGTTTGGGCTCGCGGCACCATACCCCCCCTCCCCCTGGAAATAGTGGGTGCTTCCCCAGTTCGCGGCGAAGTTGGATTTGATTCGCGGCACAGGGCGGTCGGGTTCCTGAAGCGTCGGCCCGTCGCTCGGACAGACAAACATAGAAACAAGCGACTGAACGGTCGTCCCGTTCTCGTTATCGTTGAAGGAGAGGGAGCAATTGAAGGTGTTGAAAATGTTGCTCTGCTCGAAATAGGGGAGCGAGCCAAGAACCCAGGTTCGCCGGTTCGGGTTCTTCGAGGGATAGGTCCGATAGAGGCCGGTCCGGCCGATGGGAAAGACGCCGGACGCTTCGTGATAGGCCGCCAGCGCGATTCCCATCTGCTTGAAGTTGTTGCTGCATTGCATTCGCCTCGCAGCTTCTCGAGCCGCCTGCACGGCGGGAAGGAGCAGCGCGATGAGAATGCCGATGATTGCGATCACCACCAAGAGTTCGATCAATGTCATGCCGCGCCGATTACGCATGGGACAAGCCTCACGCATTGGTGTTTTGTGAAGGAAAGTTCTCTTATCTCTTAAATGATCGTATGCCATCTCACGAAGAATGCCGCTTCCGCCCCCAGCAGCAGGCCGCTCACGGCGGCGAGGGCCGCAACGATCGGCGCAGGGAGCCGCGCGGCGATCCGGCCAAGAACCAGGTAAATCGGAACCGAGACTGCCGCGAAGCGCCCCATGCTCGTAAGGTGTTGTTCGTAGCCGTGGGTCCAATAGGGGATGAGCAACAAGCAGGCGCCTGTAACGGCTTCGTGCTTCGAGAGCCAACCTTTGAGGAACCCAAAGAGCATCAAGCCCAGGGATCCGACAAAGAAGAAAGGATCGGCGGCGCGGAGGCTGAAGGGAAAGTCAATTCGCCCGGTGTGTTTGCCCCAGTAGCCCTCGGCGGCCGGATCATACAGCGTGCGGAAAGGTTCGAGCGTGGCCAGAGCGATAACCTTGTGCCCGAGCGATGGGGGGCGCCGCGCGGCCCAGTTGGTCTGGGTTCGGGCGAAGGCTAGCGGGTCGCCAAACTCGGCCGCCTGGTAAGCCATGTAGGCCGCGAGCCCCCAACAGGCTAGCGGCACGAGCAGCGTGGATTTCCAGGCGAACTCCGTGCGCGTTCTCGATTGGTCGTAAACGTGCAGCAGGAAAGCCGGAATAAGCGCGACACCCACCGGGCGCGCCGCCGTGCTGAGTCCAATGATTGCGGCAATAGCCACAAGAGGCCAGCGCCGCGCCATGGCGTAAAGCGAGAGAATCTGAAGCATCAAAAACGTGGATTCGGAGTAGGCCATCCGGAAAAAGAAGGTGGTCGGCAAGATCCCCATCGCAAGAAGGATATAGCCGCGGAGATCCCGAGAGGCCTCCGGGTATCGCTCCGAGACGTAACGGAACAGAAGTACGAACGACGCCGCAAGAAACACGTTCGCGACCATGACCAGGGCCAATTCTTCGCGAATGTTCAAGGCTCGCGAGACGATGCGCCCCGCGATGGGAAATGCCGGGAAAAAGGCGACGCTCGAATAACTATCAGCCTTGTAGAAATAGCCATACTTGGCAATATGCTTATACCACTGCCCGTCCCAGTTGGCGTAGTATTCGCCATCGTAACTAAACTTGTGGGCGCCCGTGGGAGTCTCGGCGATATATCCAATCCCCAGCGCGACTCCGATCGCCACCACGTTGCTGGTGATCCAGTAGTAAACCAACCCAGTCATCAGCGCGCTAGACCACTTCGGTGGAGCCGGAGGGGTCAAGGGTTCGACTTCGGTGCTCATCGTCAAGCTCCACGAATGAAAAACTCATATTTAAGAAGAGAGTCTGAGAAACTGTTAAGGGGATGAACGTCAGGTTACCTGGCTCAGCGCGCGATCGCGACGACCAAATCGCGAAGGGCAACCGGCGCCCAGGCGGCCCCGATCGCGAGCCAAGGCGTGAACATCCATCCCCAATAAAAGTCGAAAGGCTTTCCCACGAACGCGAAAAGCAGAAGATAGCCGGCCACGGCGCGTTGGAACGGCAGCGCGGCACGTGACGCCCAGCCGTAGAGCCCCAGTAGCGCCAGCGGCAAATAGATCGCCGTGCACCATGGCGGCAATGCCATCAGCACGTAGGTCATCCGGCAGCATGACAAGAGAAACTTCGTGCCACCGAAGGCGAACCAGCCGAGGTTGCTCACGACCGAGACACTGTCGTTGTATAGACGCACTTCGCGGTTGTGGAGCCAGAGAGTCAGCAAGAAACCGGCGATGATCGCACACCAGGTCAAGGCTTCACGCTCTCGTTTTTGTCTCCAGGCGACAACGCATGAGAGTGCGCAAAACGGCAACGCCAGTTCGCGGAGACCGAGGGCGATGGCTCCGGCCACTGTGGCTCCCATCCGTCGGCCTTGAGCTTGAAAGCAGGCGGCGATCAACAAGGCAACGCCGGACCAGATCTCCATAAAATAAACAGGCTCCGGGTGGAGTAGCCACCCGCCACACGCTAATACCAACGCTGTTGCCGTGAAGGCTCCCAGAGGTGCTCCCGCATCACGACTGACCAGGCGGCTCGCCATGGTCAATCCCAGCAGCAGGCCAAGCCCCAGGATCGCCTGGGCCCATGGTCGAGAGGGCAGTCCACCCAGGAACCAGGCATAAACCGGCATCCTCCAGTGGAAGAGAGAACTCCGGTGATAGCCCTGCGTCTTCAACTCGGTGGAAGCTGCGTGGTAGTAACCCTCCCCTGCTCTCACCCGGGCTGAGACCCGTTTGTAAAGGATGCTGTCGGAGAGCCCCGATCGAAGACTGCGGAGGTTCAGACTGGCCAACCCTCCGCCTTGAATGAGGCACCAGTCAACGCTGCCGATCGTCATGGCCAACACCAGCACGGCCCCCAGGGGGGATAACGTGGCATAACGGGTCGTAGCGGCGGACGTTGACATGATCGATTTTCAATGGCTCATACGGAGAATGGGAATACAAACACCGGCCACGAACACCAGGCCGAGCATCATGGGCAAGCCAAGTAAGCCCGCTTTTGGTGTCACTTTCGGTTCTTCGGCAGATTGCTCGATGACACGGCGGGCCACGACCTCGAGCCAATCCAAGCCTCCTGGAACCTGAGAATAGGTGTCGGTGTCTCGGTCGTAGACGAGACTTCCCGGAGGAGGTTTGAACTGAAACAGGCCATCCACGTTTTCGTTGACGGCGTACTCGTCGACCACATGCTCGGTGGCCAGTTTGCTTGTCGCGAACTGGCGCGAGAACCGATACGGGAGCCAGATTCCTTCGCGATGAGAACGGAAGTCACTGAAGTTGTAGGTAGCCAGAATTGAGGCTGGTCCTTCAGGCCCGGCTCCAAGCTGCTGACGACGGCGGATCACACCCAGGGCGGGATCGATCCAGAGCCGGACAACGTTGGGGATCTCTACAACCCGGCAACTCTGGCCATCAATGGAGTCGACCTTGGGCGACAGTTGCGCTCGAGCGTCGTTGAGGATGTCAACGAGGTAGTCAGGCTCTCCGTTACGACGAGGGGGCGGATTCGTGTCTCCCGGAGGCCACCATCCCATACACTCGTAGATCGGGTGGACCTGAATCTTGACGTAGTAAGTTTGAACCGCGTGCTTCGTGGTGACTTCGTACCGGCGTTCGAAGTGGTGGAACAAATTGAAATGAGTGCCGTCGTAAAACCGCGTGAGGCTGGCCGGATCGGTGTAGCAGTCCTCTTCGCGAGAGGTGTGCCAGATCGACTCGAGACGGGAGCTCCCCTGAGCGGCGATGCGGTAAGTGACGGCTGACTTGGGCTCGTCGACGTACCAGGATCGGGTCAGGACTTTCAAGGCAACAAGGCGCTTGTAGTGGTTGAGCGTCGTCTGCCTGATCGACTCGAGCGTCTCGCGCTTCGCGTCCGTCTCGTCGACGGCCCGCGCCGGCACACTGACCGTGGCGGTGATCGAGGCGATCAAGAAAATCGGCTGAAATGAGAATTTCATAGATTTTCTAGGTTCACGATGATGAGGGGCTTAGGGACTCGCCGAAATCGGCCTCACTTGCGACTCAGAACGGAAGACCTTTTCAAGAGCGGTTTTGCCGCCGGCCTCCATGAGCTCCGCGAGGTTTGTCGTACGAGATGATATAGAGCTAGTAGTGTTCATGCGTGGCACTGAGGGCTTGCCCATGTCCAGGATGTGGGCAAGCCACCAGTGCTGCTCGGACCGCTTATTGACGTGGCTTTCGCCTTGGGACCGTTGCTTGGCGCGGCGTGCACTTCACGGGAGATCGTTAGGTGGTGGTTCGGCGACTCGCGGCTCCTCGGCGAAGCAGGTAGGCGCCACCCAGGACGATCACGATTCCCAGGTTGAGCGCGATCAGGGTCTTGATGGTGATACCGTTCTGCGAGGGAGCGCCCGGACGCTCAGCTTCTTGCTCCTGGGCTTCGCGGATCACGCGCTCGAGGTCGGTCTTGCTGGCCGGCTGGACATAAGCAACGGACGGCACCACGTTCGCCTCAGACTTGACGAACGGGACCGTTCTCCCGGTTCGATCGACGGGGTTGAGCGTGTGGTCGACAACCCAGGCGCCAGGGGCGACATTCACGGAGAAGACATCCGGATTCTCTTTTCCGTTCAGTTCGACCTTGTCGATGTGGAGCTCATCGCGCGACAGTGGCTTGCCTACGTACTTTCCCTCCGCGATTTCCTTGGTGCCATAGCGGGTGTACGTCACCAAACGGGGGAACCAGAAGTCTTCGGCCAGCTTGGTGAAGTCGCGGGCTTCGATTTCGTAATCCGGCTTGCCGTCGCGGAGCCATTGGCGTTTGCGGAGCGCATAGCCCAGCTTCGGGTCAAGCCAGAGCCGTTGCTCTCCATCGGCCGCGAGGACAAGGCAGTCAGCGCCGTCGACGGACTCTGTCTGATCGACCGCATGGAACCTCCCCCCAGGTGCGAACATCGCTGCCGGTTGGCTCAGCAATCGTCCCTGGTTCTCCGTCGGCAGCGCGGGGATTTCGATGGTCAGCAAAAGATCTTCGAAGATCGTCTGATCCAGAACGCTTTCGTTGGATCCGGACGTCGCGACGATGGTGAAGACCGGGCGCTGAGCGCCCGAGGTGGTGACCAGCAACTCAGGCTCATAGCGCCAGAGCTTGCGGCCATCGAAGACCATGACGCGCGGAGAGACTTTATCCTCCGGTTGCTGGACCTTCTGAAGCGCGTCTTGAAGCTCGTTGAAGGGGACCCGTTCGACGGCGCTGGCGTTCTTGCGGAGTTCGGGATGCTTAAGGGAAAGGTCTTTGACGGCGGCATCATATGTTGCGTTCGAGATGTTGCGCGTCTCGATGCGGAATCGTCCGTCATGGTGATAAATGAGGCTCAGCTTGGAATGCAAGCCGGGGATCATCTTGAAGTCGCGATACAGCACTTCCTCGGAAATCAGCGGTTTGCCGTTCAGGGTCGCGTCGACGTGGATCGTCTCGATCTGCTTGGCTTTAGCGCGATAGGCTTCGATGACCTTATCGGTGGTGCCTTCAGCCGCGTGAAGAGGCGCAACGAACCCGGCAGCGAGCGCGAGGATGCTTAAAGACCAACGCATGGGTTCTCTTTCTTGAAAGAGTGATGTAAAAGACTAGGCAACGGCGCAAGCCGGCTTCCGGCACCGTCGCAGGAGCTGGACGATTCCGAGACCGCATGCCATGCCAACCACAAGTGCTGCCGACATGGAAACCACGGCACTGTTGCCGCCAAGCGTGGGCTCGCGATAGGCGACGTTTCCCGACCAGTCGCGTTGAAAGTCGCGCCAGGTGAACTCGCGGGTTTCTGCGGTTGTGCCGTCGATGAACCGAACCCCTTCCGGGGTCGCGTGGGTGACGACGACGAAATGGCCGCTCGTTTGTCCTCGAACACTCGTGACATCCAGGTGCGCGATCGCCGGCTTGGGCACGGCGCTGAGCTCTTTGGGAGTCATGCTTGCAAGTCGAAGAGGAACACCGTGCTGTTTTGCGGCAGCGCCGAGGTCATAAAGGCTCGTGAGGTCCGGTCTCACGAGATTGCGTTGCATCGAAAGATAATCGGGTGCCTTGCCATAAGCGCGTAGGAGGAAATAAAGACAGTTCAGACCACAGACACGCTCGGAGCGCCATACGGTCTGACGATCATCGGCGCGGGACGCATCGCGAGGCTCCTCTTGGGCCCGTAGGCCGCAAGGCGCCGAGGCCACAAGTGCAGCGATCGTGAAAGCCAAAAATGCCCGGTTGCTCGACATGATCAGGGGCCTCTTCAAGATCCGGATCAGTTCACATTAGGACCACCCCATCTCCGCCTGCCTGAAACGAGCGAGGGGCTGCTTTCACCGCCCCTCGCACGCCAGGTTTTAGCCTACGAACTCGATGATCAGGGGGAGCACGGAATCGTGCCGTTGATCACCGTCGCCGTACCGCACATGGTGCTGCCGGTGATGCCGCAGACGGAGCAGGTCTGCGAAACCGTGGCATTGGGATCCGGCTTCTGGTTACCGGCCGCGCCCTTGATCAGCGACGTGTAGGTCGCGCCGGAGCACGCACGATAGACCAAGACCCCGAAGGAACGGCACTGGACCGTTCCGCCGTTACATGCGACCGACCCGCTGCTATACAGATTTCCGCAGTTGGTCTGACCGCCGACGACCTGGCGGGCCTGGTCGTCGTCCAGCGACACGCCCAGTGAGGGGCTAGGCTGGAGTAAAAGGCCGGCGCCTACGAAAAGTAGGGCCAAGGGAGACACGAGTAGCACCTTCTTGAGGTTCATCGGACTTCTCCATTGGGAAGAACGGACCGACGTAGAAATCCCAACGAGGGACCCCTTATTCAGGGAGCGGAAAGACGCTCCCTGGCGAAGCGGACCCGGGCAGCGGGCTCCGACAACAGCCAGACAGAACGCGCGGCGTGTACCGCCGGGCAGTAATGTTTGCGGATCCAAGCCGGATCTTTGGTGTTGACTTGCAGCAGAGACAAACAGCGTGACAGGGCACGCTTCAAAAGCTCTCGATCGGGCCTGATGTCACTCGGCAAGAGCATCATCCACTCGAGATGATGCCCAACCGTTAGGACCGCGTCCGACGCCAGGACCGGATCCGCGGGAGGTTGGGTCTCCGACCAGTGAGGGGACCAGCCCCCCTCCGCATCCTGAACCTCGCGCAGTCGATCCACGACCTTCTTGAGGTGCGTGCGAACGGCCTTACGCCCCGAGTCTGACAGCAAAGGTGTTTCAGCGTCTGCTCGAAGCAGGATCGTCAAGTCGATCAGGGCGTGCGTCCCAACGCAGGGACTGCCGGCAACGGGACGTTTAATCAGCTCATCGACGAGCATGTCGAAGTCATACTTCGTCCCAAATTTATTCGTCCAGGAACGCTCGGGAGGCAGATAAAGCGCGAGCGCCGCCGCGTCCCAATAAATCTCTCCTTCGAGCGTAAAGTTGGCCACGACGTCGTTGAGGATGGACGCGACGCGGTCTTTCGAGCCGTTCGACAAGACAATCGGCGTGTTCAAGGGAACGCCGAGACTGGCAAACGTGGCCAAGCCCTGGCCGGGATGTGATTCGGTGTTCGACTGGTTAATCGCCAGGGCCCAGGGGAAAATCACGGGGAAACGGAGCCCATAGCGAGTCTTGGCCAGGGTGTCACCATCGCCGAACCGCTTGCCCACCTTCTTTGTCAGGGCCGCGTCACAAATCAGGTCGACCGCTGAGACAGGCCCCGCGGTACTCTCCACCTCGAGCTCGGGACCAAACAGATGGAGCGAATGCAGTAGGCCGGAAAGCGAGTCGGCAAGAACAGGGCGGAGCCGAACCAAGATAGGATTAATCTCATCTATGTCGATCGAATCCAGGCAATCGACTGTGGGGCAAAGCACGCGGCGGGCAAACGCTCCGTCGTTGCCCATAAGTGAAAATGCATGCTCGTGAGAGATATTCGATGCCCGGCTTGCCGGTGCCGTGCGCGATCTCGGAGGAGATGTCGTTTTCGAAAGTGAAAAAAATGAAAATAAGAGAATTGCAGAGACTATCAAGAGACAAAGATTTTTCATGTCGTCTTAGATCGTCGGAGTTAGCGCCGTGATGGAGAGCGAGATCTTGGCCGTTCATGGCCCCGTGGCAGATGTGCGCGGGCGAACCGTCTTCATCGAGCTGGTTCACTCGTGTTCGTCAGGCTGCCGAGTTAGAAGTAGATGATTACCGATGAAAGGAATTCAACTTGAAACTTCGTTCTGCGCGACCCGACTTATTAATGCCCATACGCAGAAAGCGTGTCAATGGAGAAAGCGGTTTAATTTTCGCATTTGTGTGGTTCCGTAGTCTCTTATTCGTCATTGCAATTTTAAGCGTGATCTCACGTGTCCGCGAAAGTTCGCTTCGGATAAAGAGTTATGGTGAGGATGCCGCGGCTTTTCCAGGGGAGATGCTGAGACTCGAATCCCGAAAAAATAGAACCGGTGGTCCAGTACCATCCTCAAAATGGGGCGTGCAAACACTAAATTAAGGATTTAAGTCTTAGGACAAACTTGGCCGGCATTGCGCGCGGAAGATCAGCCGAATGCGCGGCGGCTCTCCATGAAAGAATTCGGTTGATATAATATGAGATCGTCCTTTCTTCCCTACCATGCGGTGGTTATCGCGAAGCTTAAGGGCGCCCCGATTCATCCATGAAGAAGTTGACAAGATAAATTACATTTGTGAGGGGGCGATCGCTTTCGCGCTCTCCACGGCGAGAGCCTCCAAGCGCGAAGAGCCGAGACGGCGCGAAGGGCATGGAGCCTTGAAATTCACGCGAGATTACATTTTCGATAGAAATGCTCAGAGCGCTTTCAATTTTGAGATTCTTTTGGATCCCATTCACATGAGCGGCCCGGACGGCTTTTCGTAAAGAGGGTTGAAGCGGGTCCTGGCATGGTATATCGGTGGCGCGCCCGGAGAGCCCGTTCTTTCCAGGGGCGCTCAACGTGGCCGAGCTCCTCGACATCTTCGCCGCGTGGTTTCTGCAACATGCTGTTGGTCGCGAGGCTACAAGGTCTGGGCCGGACGATCGGCCCCCACTTTCGTTGGCCGGGCCTTACTGGCACAATGGCCAGAAGATTGGTCGCGTTAGGAGCTGTCACGGCTCTTCCCGAGGCAAAAAAAGCCCCCCTCTTAGATGATCCATCGGAGATCCAAACATGGGTAGTCAAGCGACTCGACGAGAGTTCTTGGGAACAACCGGCCTGGCCGCCGCGTCTTACGGGTTGGGTGCCACGGCTCTGGGCGCACGGTCGGCCCGTGCCGACGACCCTCCGCAATCGGCGGCCAAGGCCCCCGTGATTGGGTTGATCGGCTCGGGGGGGATGGGCCGGCACAACATGGGGGTCTTCATGGACCAGAAGATCCCCGTCGCCGCTGTTTGCGATGTCGACGAGTCTCACGCCGGTGAAGCCGCCGACCAGGTCGAGAAGAAGCAAGGGAAACGCCCCGAGATTTTCAAAGACTTCCGCAAGCTGCTCGAACGGAAGGATATCGACGCCGTCATCATCGCGACCCCAGACCACTGGCATGCCCTGGCCTCGATTCATGCCAGCAGCGCGGGGAAGGACCAGTATTGCGAGAAGCCGATCAGCCACAACATCACCGAAGGCCGCGCGATGGTCGACGCGGCGGCGCGGCACAAGCGGGTCGTGCAAGTGGGCACCTGGCAGCGCAGCACTCGCGAGTTTGTCGATGCCGTGGAGTACGTCCGAAGCGGCAAGCTTGGCAAGATCACGACCTGCCGTGCCTGGAAGACTGACAATAACCAGCTTGGCCATAACGGCCCGACCAACCCCCCCAAGGAGCTGGACTACGACTTTTGGGTGGGGCCTGCCCAGCTCGTCCCCTACACTGAGAAGAATTGCCATTACAACTGGCGTTGGTTCTTCAACACGGCAGCCGGCATGACTGGGGATTGGGGAGTCCACATGATGGACATCGCCCTTCTGGGCATGAGCCGGGATACCGACCTGGTGATGCCTGAAGAGGTGACGTCGTACGGCGGCAACCTCGCTTATCCTGGCGACGATCGGACGACCCCCGACACGCAGCTCGCGATCATGAAGTTCCCCGGCTTCGTGCTGCATTGGGAGACGGGACGTAAGAGCCTTGACGGCGGTCCCGACCATGGCACCGAGTTCATCGCCGCCGATGGCAGCTCGCTGATGGTCTGGCGTGGTGGTTGGACGGTGAAGGGACCCGACGGCAAGGAGCGGGAAAAGCCGAAGAGCGCGGAAGAATACAAGGGGCTCCCCAGCCACGTACAAGACTTCCTCAAGTGCATTGAGACCCGCGACCGTCCCCGCTCGCACCTGACCTCGATGTATCAGACAACCACGGTCTGCCACCTCGCCAACGTCTCGCTGCTGGCCGGCAAGACGATCCAATGGAATAAGCAGAAGAACGACCTGGTGGGGGATGTAGGCCGAGACACGCTGGCCTACCGCCGCGAATACCGCAAGCCCTGGACGCTTCCGTATCTTTGAGGTCAACGATTCCCACGCGTTGTCGAAAGAAGGCACGCGAACATATCTTGGTTACTAACGCTCGCTTCCACGCCTTTTTGCCCGGCTGCGGAGGTGAGCAAGGGGAGGTCACTCGTACCCTGGTGGGTGCGGGTTCCTCCCCTGCTCTATTTTCAGCGAGCCTGGGCGCTGCGATTATCCCTTGGCGACCGGTTCCTTGACCTTGGTCTCTTTCGTTCCCGGGGGAACGCCGGGGCCGTGCGTGGCGATGTGCTCTTCGCCGGCGACCTGGATCGAGTACGGATCTTCGTGGCTATAGCCGGCAACGCCCATCTCGTGGATGTCGAGGCCTTCGATTTCGGCTTTGGCCGTGGTCCGGTTGCCGATCGTCTTCTCGATGATCCAGAAGAAGATCAGGGCGGTGGGGAAGACCCAGAGGAAGTTGGCGGTGACGCCGATGAGCTCGGCGAAAAGCTGTTCGAATCCGCCACCGTAGAAGAGACCGGTGGGGGTCTTGTTGGCGACGCCATTCCAGCCCGCGCCATATTTGCCGTCGGCGAAGAGCCCGATTGCCAGGCAGCCGAAGGCGCCGTTGATGCCGTGAACGGCGACGGCACCGACAGGGTCGTCAACCTTGAGAACGCGTTCCACGAAGAGCACTCCCCAGATCACCAGGATCCCGGCGATCGCTCCGATGATCACCGCACCCACCGGGCTGACGAAGGCGCAAGGGGCGGTAATCGCCACCAGGCCGGCGAGGAGTCCATTGCAGCCCATGGTCGGGTCCGGCTTGCCGAACACGGCCCACATGTAAAGGACCGACGACAAGCAACCCGCCGCGGAAGCCAGCATCGTGTGGACGGCGATCGAGACAAAGCGAGGGTCGGTGGCCGCCAGGGTGCTCCCCGCGTTGAACCCGAACCAGCCGAACGCGAGGATCAAGGTTCCCATCACCACATAGGCCAGGTTGTGCCCGGGGATCGCGTTGGGGGAGCCGTCTTTGTTGAACTTGCCGATGCGAGGGCCAAGGACAATCGCCCCGGCCAGCGCGGTCACGCCGCCGGTCATGTGCACGACGCTCGATCCGGCGAAGTCGATGTGGCCGTTGCCCAGGCCGAAGTTGACTCCCAACTGCGAGAGCCAGCCCCCTCCCCAGACCCAGCAGGCATAAACCGGGTAAAGGAACATCGACATGAAGAAGCCGTAGATGAAGAAGGATGAGAACTTCCAGCGCTCGGCCATGGCCCCGGTCGGGATTGTCGCCGCGGTATCCATGAAGACCATCTGGAAGAGGAACATTGCCAGCACGGTGACGTCGTTGGCGGATCCGGAGAGGAAGAAGCCGGTGTGGCCGATCAGCTTGAACTCGTGGCCGAAGAGGGTGACCTTGGCCAGCTTGTTCAAGACCTCGGGGCCGTCCCAGTAAGCCAACGCGCCGACGCCCCCCATTTGGAGGGCGAAGCCGCAGGCCCAGAAGCCAATCAGGCCGATGCCGTAGATGACGAAGTTCATCGCCATCGTGTGCGCGCAGTTCTTGGCCCGGCAGAGCCCGGTCTCAAGAAAGGCGAAGCCGGCCTGCATGAACATGACGAGGAAACCCGCGACCATCGCCCAGAGCAGGTTGAGCCCCACTTTGGTCAGCTTGAGGTCCTGGAGTTGGGTGAGGTCTGTGACCTTGCCGTCGGCCTTGGTAAGCACGCCGGTGGTGGATACGCCGGCCCCCGCATAGCTTGCCCCCGTGGGGTCGGGGGTGGTGGGCGTGCTGGCGGGATCCGGCGCGGCAGGTTCCGCGACCGGTGCTGCCGCCGCTGCTGCCGCTGCGGCGGGAGCTGCGGGCTCGGCAGAGCTACTCTTCTCGTCGGCCCGACCCGGAAGGAGAAACACTCCTAGCAAAAGCCCGAGGCTCAGGATCCACGAGGAACCCTGAGGGCATACGCGTTTTCGACGTAAAGTCATTGACGTCTCCGAATGGAAACTGCGTCATGTTGCTGCGTCGTCTCCCTTTCCGAGCCGCCCTTTGGCGAAGAGGCTCTTGAATATGAGGGGAAGAGAACATCCGCCCTGGTTTTGACACGTCTCTGGCCGAGAGGCCCTTCGCGATCAAACCGGCAACGGAGCCGCCGCACCGACGTTGGGCGGTGGCGTCGTCTTCCCACTCGATTTCCTCGCGCGCTGGCTGTCGCGCTTTTCCGAAGGCAGTTGAGTGCGATCCTTGAAACGGCTGTCTTGATCTGTGTTGGGTAAGAAAAAGAGTGCGGCTGGTGCGAAGAAGCGTGACGACCCCCCGGAGAAACCGGGGCCGCCAGGGGAATGCGCTCCCGCCGGAACATCGGGTCTTCCGGTCGTCTCGGCTGGAGGCCCGCTCCTTTTATCCACGACGACCCCCCGGCTCCCGGTAACCTGAGGCGGGGCCGGATGTGCCGGAAAGAAGCCGCAGGCCATCGCGATCATGGGCAAAACACCCCCGCCCGCGATCACCCAGGGCCCTATCGTTCCTTTGCCGAACCGCTTCCAGAGCCAACCGAGTTGGTGTCGCTCGTCGCGGACGGGGATCGTCACAGGGGCACGGCCTGAGTCCTGAAGACGCTGCGCCGGCGTTGTCTTCCCGAAGGGGATACGAGGTCCCTGCCTCCACGGGGTCTCCGGGCGGTCGAGACGGAGGGGTATGCTTCTTTCGGTCCGGGAATCTGTGTGGAGTTCGAAGCGGAGTGTGTACCCCATGGCGAGTCCTTCTCGGCCACATGGTCGTTTTCGCACGAACACCCGGTCTCAATGCGATTCACGTTGGATCGAGCGGATGGGGGTTTTCCGACTGGAATCACGTGTCTCTAGGGGGACCGTGCTCACGCGGGGCGGGCCTCTAGCTTAGGAAACGTTGTGCCAGAGCACGTGAGCACGATACGCTTTCTTTGAAAGTTTTTATTGATAAGGAGTTACGGCGTTCAGACGCGTGCTTCTCATCGTATTGCCTCAAGCTGTTTCGGGCGAATTGCACGATTTGGTCGTGCAATTCGCATGAGAAGAGGATCGATTCGAGAGGGGCGCGATCGCTCGGATTTTTCTGGTTCTCGGGGTCCAGGTTTTGCTTCGCTTTTTATCCGGGAGAGAGGGGACCGCGGATGGAGGACTCGCGAGTTGAGGACAAGTCATTAAGGCGTTAACGCGGGGCGCGCGTTTCCGTTCCAGGGCTTTGAGGTTCCACTGGGATGTCTGAGGATCGTCTCATCGCTACGTCTTCTGGCGGGGATAACCTTCAAGGTTCACGTTTTGTCTCGTGAGCATGTTGATGGAATCATGCGATGGCCGGCCTCGCGGGGCTTGCAGGCATTCTCTTGGCAATGGACCAAGGATCGACTCCAATGAATTGCGGGGCCGTCTTCCTCACGAAGTTGCTGCGAAGCGGCTGGCGTTGCGCATCCTATCCCCACCCTCTCGGCGAACGGGGGACGGCAACCTTGCCGCGCTGCCGGACGTCGATGGTGAGTCTGTCAGGGGGTTTGGCATGAATTTCACGGAAGACCAGGAGACGGGGGAATTCGTTGCGTTCGACCAGCAGGTCTCGAAGTTCTACGAGACCGAGCCGAAAACGCGCGTGAAGGTCGAGGTCGCCGGGAAGTCGCATCCAGGCAAGGCTCGCCCCAACAACGAAGACCAATACCTCGCGGTTCGGCGTTATCGAGGGCGCCAGATCCTGACGTCGAGCGTTCCGGAAGAGATTCTCGAACCGACCGAAGATCATGCTTATACCTTTGCCGTGGCCGATGGCCTCGGGGGGCAAAACTTCGGAGAACTCGCGAGCTTCCTGGCGCTTCGGACCGGCTGGGAGCTCGGAGGGGACGAGATCAAGTGGACGGTCAAGATCAACGAGCATGAGTCTGAAGAACTGCGGCGCAAGGCCGAAGTCTTTTTCCGCCTGATCGACCAATCGCTTCATGCCGAGGTGCGCGAAAACCCCAAGCTTACGGGCATGGCCACAACCCTGACCTTGTGTTACTCGATCGGCCCCAAACTATTTGTCATGCATGTGGGGGACTCGCGCGCCTACTTGTACAGCGGAGGAACCCTGCACCGGCTGACGCATGATCACAACCTGGGGCAGCTCATGGTCGACTCCGGCGTTGCGTCTCCCGGCTCGGCCAAATTTAAAAAGTATCAGCACGTTTTGACTAACGTCCTGGGAGGAACCGAGAAGAGCGTGGAGGTCGACGTCGACGAGCATCTTCTTGCTGACGGCGATCGCCTTTTGCTTTGTACCGACGGCCTCTTCAGTGAAATCAGCGATGACGAGATCGCCCGTACCCTCGAACAGTATCCCGAGCCCAGCGACGCCTGCCAGGCTCTCATCGACCTGACGCTCACGAGTCCGGCCCGAGACAACGTCACGGTCGTACTGGCTCGCTATCGGTTCCTTTGAACGCGGAGCCCCAGATCCCCCTCCTCATTGAGTTGGGGGGGAATCCAAGGGGAGACCGATTTTGCGGGGGTATTTAGTTCCAAGGCAAGCGGGCGCGGGTCTCCCAGTACTCGGCGGGGGTTTCAGCGAGGTCGCGCAGTTGTTCCTGGCTTGGCACCGTGTCCATGACGTCAAGGGCCTTGAGGTTGGCGTGAAGCTGTTCGACGGTGGCCGCGCCGCTGAGCACGACGTCGACCCAGGCCTGATCCAGAATAACCGCAAGGGCCAGCGCGTCGAGTGTCACGCCGAGCTCGGCGGCGGCCGTCTCGAGCGCCTGCTTTTGGACCGCGAAGGCCGGGTCGGTATTCCTGGCGGTCAATCGGCCGTTGGCGAGCCCTTCCTTGATGATGACCCCGAGCCCCTCCGTGCGGGCCTCAGCCAGGGCAGCTCCCACCGACGGTTCCAGGATGTTCCAGGTCGCCTGCACGGTGTCAAAGACCCGCTCTCCCGCGACCCTGACTTCGAGCGCTTTCCTCACCACGTCCGCCTGCCGTGGTCCGGAGACCGAAAGGCCGATGCTCAGGCCGTTGCCGCGCATCCGAGCGAGCTCTTCAAGCACCTCCTGGTTCTCGAGGACACCGCTCTCGAGCGTCGCGGAGTGGATCTGGTAAAGGTTCAGGGCCGTCCCCAGGGCCTGCCGACTCTCGGCGGCCTGGCGTCGCAGAGTTTCCAGGGAGTGATCTTTCACCTCGTGCTGCTCGGCCTCGACCTGCCAGCCGGCGGTGTAGGTATAACCCCACTTCGAGCCGACGGTGATTTCCCCAGGACCGATGGTTCGCGAAGTGCGCCAGTGACCCAGGAACGCTTCGGCTCGACCGTAAGAACGAGCCGCGTCGAAGTAGCAGATCCCAGCCTCTCGCGCGGCGTCGAGCACCTCGAGCGCCTTGGCTGCCATCGTGGCGACCTCATGCCCATCGGCCAGGTCGGTTGCATGCCCCAGGTTGATGTATCCCGGGCGCCCCAGGGCGGCCAGGCCGAGCCCCATCCGAGAAACCTTGAGCCCCGTCTCACCCAGCGTCGCGAATCGCATCAAACATCGCTCCCGAATACCCGCGGAAGAGAGAGAACCAGGGCAGCCCAGGGAGAGCTTCCTCTCTTCATCCCCAGCAGGATATCCGATTGCGTCCAACTCCACATCGGAGGGGAGGTGAACAGAGGATTTCCCCCTTCATTTGCGTTCCGACCAAGGCGCCGGCCGCGTGTTAGAATTACGCGAAGGAATTCCAGGGATAGACCACAGAGGGTCACAACATCACGAATGTTGAGCACTGAGTGGTTATGATCCCGTTAGCCACCCTTCTCGCGGTCTCGATACTTACGCAGCAGAGGCCGGACCTTTCCGCGAATCTCGTTTCCTGGGGCCGCGACGTGGCTCCGGGGATCTTGGTGAACCTCACCGCGGGATCTCGGCCATTCGATCCGATCAACCCCGCCCTTCCTTCCGTGGTCGTCGTCCACGGTCTTAACCCCTATCACCCGGTACTCCACTTCTCGGTGGCCGAGCGGTACGCCGAGTCGATCGGCCGGCGCTATGGCGCGGGGGTCAACGTGTTGAGCTGGGACTGGAACGCGGCGACGTTGCCGAGCTTCCGCCCCACCCCCATCCGCCAAAACGCCGTGGCCCAGGGGTATTCTCTGGGGAACGCGTTGCTGCAGGCCGGCCTGGCTCCCGAGAACGTTCACCTGATCGGCCAGAGCTCCGGGTGCGTGACCGTGACGGCGGCCGCTCGCTTCTTGACCCATCACACGGGCCGCCGCGCGGGCCGCTTGACGGTTCTCGACCCTTCCGTGTCGGAGCACCCCCTGATCTTTGAGCAGCTTGCCGCGAGCACGACGGCGACGGTTGTGGAGCACATCTGGGTTCCCGGTGCCAGCGGCTTTAGCCGTCCCGTGAACCTTGCCGGCGTGACGGATCTATCCGTCGCTGGACCTCGTGGTGTGCGCGGCCTGCTCAATCCGTTTCACCTCGACCACCTCTACGCCGTGGGCTGGCACGCCCGTGAGATGGGACGCTAAGCGAAGAGGCCTGTCCTCGGAAGGCGGATCCCGGCGTAATGCGAAGGTCAATGGACGGATCTTCCGTTCCATGAAGCCGAAAAGTATTCATGAAAACATGAGATGCTAAGGTGTTGAGTCCATCGGTGGCATGGCGATTAGTTTTTGCGGATCGATAGAAAATTCCTCCATCATCTTGATGCTGTTCTGAAGCTCCTTCTGCATGCGTGCCGGCGGTGGGAGCAAGGAGCCGGTTTGTGAATTTGAGATGACCAATTGGGCGATCGTGGTTTCGAGATCGGCCGTTCCTTGATCACTCACCCTCGTCTGGTCCAACCTCAACTTGCGCAGTTGTTGCAAGGGACGAAGGTGGACAAGTCCCGTGTCGGAGATGTCATCAACCGAGAGGTCCAACTCCCGAAGGGCGATCAGGCCGGAGAGGTGAACCAGCCCCGCGTCGGTGATCATGGTTCCCGAGAGATCGAGCTTCCGCAGATTCTTGAGACTCTGGAGCCAAACCAATCCCGCGTCGGTGATATCGATCACGCCGGAGAGGTTCAACTCCTCGAGGTTGACGAGTCCTTTGAGGTGCTCGAGTCCCGCGTCGGTGATGAGTGTATTAGCAAGATTGAGCTTGCGCAATTCCGTAAGCTCGGCGATTGCTGCCAGCCCCGCGTCATTTACACGAGTCGCGGGAACGGAGAGATCGCGGAACTCCCGCCTCCCTTTGAGATGTCGAAATGCGGCGCCGGTGATGGGCGCCCCGATGAGGGTGAAGCTTCGCAGAGCCTTCATCTCTTTAAGATGTCGAAGGCTAGCCTCGCTGATGTTCGTATCAGCGAGAACGAGGTCCTGAAGCCGCGGCAGATGCGCTAAATGCATAAACCCAACGTCACCGATGGCTGTGTCCATGAAGCGTACGATACGCAGGCTTTTCGCACGTTCAACGTAGGCCATTCCTCTGTCAGTGATTTTGGCGTCATTGAGCTCAAGGGCGATCAAGTGGTCGAAATCTTTGAGTACGGCAAGGTCGGCATCGGTCTCTCTGTCGTGCCAAAAATTGACGACAGTAACCTCTTGAAAATATTCATCGCCGGTCAGCCTTCGGATCCAGGCGGGCACGGGCGGGGAGTCCCCTGGTTTATAGGGATATTCGCCGGAAAAGGTGAAGTCATAAAGCACAGCCCCCCCTGCCTTGACGATCTGGGCGGCGGCCCGTTTCTGCGTTCTGGCTCGGTTGGCCTTCCATCCCAGGATGGCGCCCGTTACCAGCACCAGGAGAATCAAACCGCGCAAGCTGATCCTGAATGACCGGCGCCAGAATCTTCGCGGAGTGTGCTTGGGATCGGCCATGATGTGTGGGCTCCTTCCCTCCGGTGTTTCTGCCATCGCCTGCTCGGCTATTGGCGATAGCGCTCCGATATCCACGATTTCGTTCAAGAAAGCATAATGGTTCGAGGAAAGAATCGTAAGAAAAAAGGAACCGTGGAATTGGAAGGCTCTGTCCGGCAATGCCCAGAGACTCTCACAAGGAGCTCGGCATTTCCAGGATAGATCGAAGAAATTCGGGGCTTGTGGTTCCGAGGTTGGACGTCGACACGGCTAAGAAAACTTAACCATGGCCTCAAGATGATCTCACGCCTCCCCGGTTGATCGTGGCGTTGGCGATTTCGAGCGTCGCGAGTATCTTAAGTCCGGCGTGGAACGGACGATGCCTCGAGATCGAGTCCATGACTTCATCCAAGAGACCGTTTCCGCGGAGAGAAGACGCCTACAAGTCGCCGTGGACCTAGGAGGGAGAGGCAAGTCATGGCCATTGTCATTCGAGAGAACTTTCTGACCCCGCAAGAAATTGCCGCGACCATGCATTGCGCGAAAACCTTGACGACCTGGGACACGCAAGCGCAAGGCTACTGGAATTCCCGCATTGCTCATGCCACCCAACTTCTCAATTTTGACGAGAGAGACCTTCTGGTTAGCATCCGCAAGCGGGTGCGTGCGGAAATCATCCAGTCGTACGGCCTGACACAGCCGATCGTTGCTGACACGCTCCAGATCGTGCGCTGGCCTGAAGGGTTTGAGCAGCAGCCTCATGCCGATGCCGAGAATCCCAATGGTGCGTCACATCCTTACTTTTGGAGAGCTTACGCATCATTGATTTATTTGAATAATGACTTTGACGGTGGCCAGATCTATTTTCCTCACCAGAAATTGGCTCCCCAAATCACGCCAGGGATGTTGGTGTTCTTCCCGGGTACGTTGGAGTTTTTGCACGGCGTCAGCAAGGTGGCCCGCGGAACGCGATACACGCTGGCCTCGTTCTGGACATTCGACCTGAGCAAGCACGACGGCTTGCCGATCTAAGCAAGAGCCTGGCCTGGAGAGGAAGCCAGGGAAGAGCGGGCCTCGATCAACTGGTTGTGGGGCACTGGTGGAGCCACCCATGCCCCACAACCGGCTCATTGGCGACGACGCGGATCCTCGAGCGACTTACCAGCGACTTCTATGATCCGCTCTTCATTTCTGGGCTTTTCACCGTAGCTGCACGGCCCTTCGTTTGAGTTACTTTCGTATCTGGACTCGGTAGACAATTCCGAGTTTTCCCTGAGTGGGATCTCCCAGGTCGGCCGTGTCGCCCGAGAGTCGGTAATCAAAGGGTTTGTCGCGAAGCGGGTTGGAGGGAATCGGCGCGACCTTCACGTCTTCAAGTGATTTGGGCAACGGATTGTTACCCTGGATGTGGAGCCGGATTGCTTCAATCACGCGGAGAGCGGCGATTCTACGGTCGAACATGGCTTCGGCGCGATGGCCGGAGCTGACAGCGGCGATGAGTGATGGAAACGCCCAGAGAGGACCTTGCTTCACCGCGTCGAGCCGTTCCATGCCTTGGCTATGAAAGGGTTCCCGCTCGGCGAAGGGAAGGTAAGCCGTTTTGTAGACGTCGTCATAGAGTTCGCGATACTTCCCACCGAAGAACATCAAGATCATCTGGTCCTCATTCAGGCCGTCGATCTTGCCGTCACGGGCCTTGAGGAATTCACGCGCCTCGGGCAAAACCCACTGCCGGAAGTCGGCCAGTTTCTGGCTCCTCGGGTCCAGGTTTTCGGGCTTGCAAGTGGTGGCGAGCTTGAGCATCCGGCCGTGAAATTTGGCCAAACGCGCGGCCCATTCCCCCTCGGTGCGCGGTTGCTCGAGATCCGTCATTTCGGGGAGCATCCATTCACACATCTTGTATTCATTGGCCAGGGCTTTGCGCATGCTGATGAAAGGACGTGGCAGAGCGGTCAGCGACCAGTAGAGGTTCGGACTTCCGGGTTGTGCCACGAATTCCTCGATCCGAGCAAACATGAGATTGGCTGACGCGCCCCCGATCAGCGCGTTGACCAGAAAGGGGCCGTCGCCCAGATGCCGGCTGAAAGACAACCCCGTCTGGATGGTGCGAACCGCCTCGTCATAGCGATGTTCGGCGATCTCCACCCGTGCCTTGAGGGCTACAAGCCGGGCCCAACTGCGCAGCATCTGAGCGTCGGAAACGTGTATGTCAATGATGTGTTCTTTATCCTCATTCATGGAATAATTCCATGTGCACGTCTGGCGATGGGCTCCATACTCGATCTGCTTGAGTTTCGGACGCCATTTCTCCACGTATGCATGGGCATTAGCCGTTGGGAACTTGTCGAGTGGCAGGGCGAGCCAGGCCGTGGGCCTTTCGGCGAGGGTGACGAGATCTTCAGCGGCGACTTCCGCAGTCAACCGTAGATAAATGGGGGCCGCATCTCCCGGCATCAACTCTGACTCGAGGGGTAAGAGCCTGTGACGCAACGCGGGGAGTGAGGCAGGTGTGGGACTGATGACAAGCTCCGTGACCGGAGTTTCAACCTCCGAAGCGCCAAGACCTGTCAAGGGCGCGGTCAACGCAAAGACCCCGACCGCGACATACGATCGAAACCCAGAGAACATGAGAGGGCCTCCTTCGGCCAAAAGGATCAGGACGGACGTCGAACGCCCGCGCCCACGGTATGGGCGTCTTACGGCGATCCCAACTTCTCACCGGCAAGCTTGATCAGAGATCAAGGTCCATCCGGTTGCCCCGGACGTGGACCGGCGCAATCAACCTTGAAGGCTCGCCGGAGCTCCCTGGTTGCGCGCCCTTAACCGCTGGAACCCATTCGTCCAGCCCACCCGGTTGGATTGAGCGGCTCAGCGTGAGGTAGCTATAGGGGGAGATCTCCACTGACGGGAGCGGCTCCGACGCCAGGGACTCGCCTCGAGGAAGAGTGGGAGTTCGTTGGAGACTCCGCGCGGCAAGCTCTCCCTCAAGGGCAAAACGCCGGGCACGCTCGCGGACCAGAAGGCTGCTCGAACCCACGAAGGCGACTAGCAGCAAGGCGGATGCGGCGATCAGGAACCGTTGGCGCATTTCCAGGCCCGCCGAGGCCCGCCCGGCTTCATAGAGCATTCGGTCTCGATTCAAGGTGCCCGAGACCGGACGTAGGCTCGCGAGCGGTCGTTCAAGAGGGTTCAAGTCTTGCTCGGGTCCAAATCCTGGCGTATCCATTGGCCTTCGAGCCTTTCGTTCAGCAGAGCCAGTCCACTTTGGTACCGTCGATGCGCGGTCGTGAGAGAGCACCCCTGCAATCGCGCGATCTCTTCAAACTTGAGCCCACCCCACACGCGGGCAACGATGATCTCGCGCGTGTCCAGGTCCAGCTCGGTCAGCAATCGCGCCGCGTGCAAGGCGTCGATTCGGTCGTCGTCCGACGTGAACCACGCTTCGCTTTCACCGGATGACCGAGCCTGGATCTTTCGCCGTCGCTGATCGTTCCGCCGCGCATTGATCGCAGCGTTACGGACGACTCGGAAGAGCCAGGGGATCACACGCTCCGGGGCCATGCGCTGGCGAGCCAACTTCACGAACGCGTCCTGGACCATGTCTTCAGGGGCGTCACACCATTGCCGGGCGTAAAGGACCAGCGCGGGGGCGTGCTCGTCGAACAGCCGACCCAGCTCGTCTGGTCCGATTACCCCCATCCGCCCCCCCACGATAGGCCCCTCATACGCGTTCTATCCTACACGACACCGCCGTCGCGTTTTTTTTCCGGCGCCTCCTCGAATTTTCTCGATGTGGGCTAACGAATGAAAAGGAGCGGTGCAAGCAGGGCGCGCGGGTCCAGGGAGCCTCCACCGGACTTGTGTCCGGCAAGGCTCCCTGGATTCTGGCAGGTTAGGAGATGGGGAGTGAAGACTCAGTACGAGTCGGAGCTGATGACTTCGCCGCCGTTCCGGGTCGAGAGGGCTTGCCAGACGCCGAACCGAGCGCCCGAATTGAGCGAGTAAAGGGGCGCTGAGTTTGAGCAGCTTCCGTTGCCGGTTGCGGTCAGGCCGATCGGAACGCCGGTCGCCTGGTTGAACGGCATCGTGTTGATCGAATCCTTGATGAAGCGCACCGAACCATCCGCGAACGCGGCGTTCACTCCGCCAGGGTGGAAGCTCGATGCGGCTGACTCGAACGTGTCGATCGAGACGGTCGTCGTATTCGTGTTGCCGCCAAGCTTCGATTGAGGGTTGATCGGGTAAAGCGTGGTGAACATGGTGTCGCCGTAGTTGCCCGAGGTCCACCAGCCAAAGAAGATCGCGTCTTGTCCCCCGAGCTTGCCGTAGGCGCTTTCGGCCAGCACAAGCGTGTTGCTGGTGCCGTCAGTGATCGACGCGATGGTGTTGCTGCTGTAAAAGTAGATCAGGCCATTGGCCTCAGCCTTGACCGCTGAGAATGTGGGATCGGTCGGATAGTCTTGCATGCCTGGAGCGAACCAGGTCCCTGCGTTCGCCTTGTAACTGTTGTATTGCATCTTGCCGATCGTGGCTGTTCCTCCGAGCGCGGCAATCGCGGCCCCCACGTCTTGCCCGCCGGCCACCTTGCCGTCACTTGGGCACCAGAGTGTGCTGATGCCGATGGCATGGACCGTGGAATTGCTCGGGTCGTAGACGGTTACGGACGAGTTGAAGGCATTGTAGACTTGTTTTTGCTCGAAATACGAAGTCAAACTGACAAGGAAGCTTTGCTCATGCGTATTTCCGCATGACGTGATCAGCGGTGGCTTGTGATAGCTGCCCAGTGGAAACACGAGATTGACGTCAACATAGTTGTGTAACCCGAGCGCGAGTTGCTTGAGGTTGTTTGTGCACTGGGCTCGGCGAGCCGCCTCGCGAGCGGCCTGCACGGCGGGTAATAGCAGGGCGATCAGCACGGCGATAATCGCGATCACGACCAGCAACTCGATCAGCGTGAATCCGCGACGCCCTTGGCGTTCTTGCATGTCGGCCTCCTTGAGCCGGGTTGGCGAAGGTTATGGGAGAGGTGGGAACTCTGCAACGCATTTCGTCGGATGGGCATCGCCCACCGATCTTCGTTATGATGAGTGCCAGGAGTAGGGAAGCTTTTGAGTAATGCGTATGTCAGCGATTGTTTCGTGGTGGGCATTGCCCCGCGATTTTCGCGGTTTTCCTTCAGCTCACGCTCAAAGCTCTGATGTGTTGAGTCTTTCTTCGCAATCGGGGTGGCACGATCAAGTGGATTCACTTGATCGTGAGTATGCATACAAGTCATTAGCAAGTGAAGATTTTTTTCGGTGCCGCCCAGGCATGCTTCACAAACCCAGAGGTTTTCCAGGGCTCGGGGGCGTCATGTGAGCGAAGACGCCTCTAGGCCAAGATCTTGATTGGCGGGGTCTTTTCGACGCAATCTTTAGAGACCCTCACTCAATGACGCCCGCCGGACATCATAAAGGCGTGTCTGGGGAGGCACTGGTGGTCCTCACTCGTGGGCCGAGGCTTTCGACACTGGTGGGAACCACCTGTGCCTCGCAACCGGTGTCTTTACAAGGGCCTTGCCTTTTCCTCTTCTCATCGTTTTTGGGACACAACCCGATCAACGGCCGCTTGAACTCATTATGTTAGGGCCTTTTAGGGTCGACGTCGGCTGATCCGACGCGCGACTTGTTTTCCGGGTTTGAGGACCTTCAGAGGGTTGGACAGACTCCCCTTGTTGGCGATCGATAACGGCTTGTCTCCGCTCGAGACGGGAAGCTCGCGCTCAGAGGAACAGCCGGCGAAGGGCAAGATGGCGACGATCAGAGCGGCGGAAAGATAGCGGTGGCTGTTCACGGGTTGAGTCCTTCTGCCTGAGGTCCCCGGAGAGAATCGGGACAGGATTTCCCGGGATGATGAGGGGTCTTGAAGGTTGTCGGAACGGCTTGATAGATGCTGAGGGGCAAGCCGATCACAAGTGGACCAGAAACTAGGAAGCTATTATTTTCTTGTGCATGAAGGTTTGGTTTCATCCGCGGCCGGGGTTCCCGATCTTCTCGGGAACCCCGGCGGCTTTTGCCTGGTCAATCACCGGGCCGCGGTCGTGTTCTCGGCGAGGAGTTTTTCGATCGTGGCGGTAAAATCCTTCTTGAGCTGGTCGTTGAACTCACCGCTGGCGGGGGCTGCGAAACCCGCGTGGATTCGCTTGACCCGGCCGTCCCGGCCCACGAAGAAGGTGGTCGGCCAGGAGTTGAGGTTGACCGCCTGGGGAACTTTCTCCCACATCTCAACGGGAGCGCCGGCGATCAGATACGTATATTGAACGCCGTACTTCTTGATGAAAGCGTTCACGCGAGCGAGGTTGTCTTGCTGCTCGGGCTCTTCGAAGTCGAGGGCCACGATGGCCAACCCCTTGTCCCGATATTTGCGGTCGAGCTCGACGAGATACTGAGCCTCGTCGTGGCAGTTCGGGCACCAGGTTCCCGTGACCACGGCGACCACGACCTTCCCTTTGAAGCGGGGATCTTCGTTCGAGAGGGTTTTGCCGGTGACGTCGGGGAAGCTGAAGACGAACTTCTCGTTCGGGTCCTTGACGGTGGTGTGCTTGGCGAAGTCGGCCGGCTCGGGCAATCCCTTGGCGCGGGCGTCGGCGGGACGCAAAGCGGTGAGTACGTTGCCGCCATCCTTCGTGCCGTAGTTGGAGAAGGGTCCTTTCACTACGAGCTTGAGAGTACCGTCTTTCTCGGCTGCCACCTCGGCTCGCAGGGCGCGGGCACCGTCGAAGTGGCTTAGCACGAATTTGCCGTCCTGGTAGGTGCCGTTAAGCTCGCCGGTGTCGCCGTCAACCCGCAGGATCGAGGCGCGGACCTGGGCTCCGCTTTGACGCACGATGAAGCGCCAGGCCTTCTCCCCTTTCGGGCTGCTGACCGGAATCTCCCAGAGGCCGTCGATCTTGGGAGCGTTGGCGGAGGCCACGGGAGCCTCCGTGTGGCGCTTGGCGTGGAACTCGTACTCTCGGCTGAACTCACGGGCGTGGTGGCGATAGGTGCCTTTCAACTCTTCCCCAGACTGCTTGGCTTCCAGCGTGCCGAGGAAGTGGTCAAACTTCGCGACGACGGCTCCATTCTCAAGCCGGCCGGTGGTCGAGTTGACCTCGATGTCACCGTTGAAGAGCGTGGCCTTGAAGTCTTGGCCATCCCCCGAGAGGTCGATGCGGAACGGGATCTCCACATTGTCCGTCTTGATGCTCGCGTCCCACCGGCCGTCGAGCGACCCCGCCTGCGCGGTGGGAACAACCGCGGTGGCGGCGATGAAGGCAAGGCTCAAGAGACGTTTCATTGCTTGGGGTCCTTTCCAGGAGCGAGAGGCAAGGCTTACGGCAAGCCTTGGATTACGGTCGTGAGGGGAAAGCTCTGCCGAAGGCGCGCAGGCCCCCGTGCGGGATGGCGTTGCCAACCCATGTTTCGGTGAAATAACAAATTCGTGCTTGTTTGTCGATGAGCGCGGTGCTGTCCGTCAGTCGTTCAGCGACATTCGCTGGGAGACGTCGTGGGGGCGTGCTTGGGAGCCGCCTCGGGCTTTGATGAGGTGGAGGCCTCGAATCGAGCGTGCTTCCAGTCGCCAGGTAAACCTGGCTTGGTAGCTACAAGGATCTCGAAGATGGCTCGCCGGTCGTCGTTCGCAAGATGAGCGAACGCCGGGCTCCGGTCGCGGCCGGTCAGGACTTCGAGCAACCGACTGTAGATGTAGTCACGTGCCGGATTTGGCAAGGCATCGAAGGCGTCAGAGCCGATGAGATAACTGCACGGGTATCGGAAAAGCCGGCGCTTCAGGTCGAACTCGCGGAGCGACCTTCCTTGAGGGTCGCGCGGACCTCGCGCGGCGAATTCCCGGGCGAAGCTCGAAGTTCCCGCAATCGGCCCGTCAAGCCTGGCTTCGTCAACAAATAAGAGGTATTTCAAGAGTTCCTCGGCAGGACCCTTGTATTGAGCCTGCGCCTCCTCTGAGAGAGCGTCGGCCGCTCGCCCGGCCTTGGCTTCAGCGTGGAGGGTGATCCTCGTTTTGTAATTAACCAGGGTAATCAGGTTGTGCATCTGCGTTTGGTGAGCCAGAACCAGTTGAGCGACCAGGTCGCTGTCTTTGGAAAGATAGTCGGACGTGTTGAATTTGCTTGAGAGGTCGGTCACATTCGCCCCGGCGTTCGTATCGAGCTCGGGGTGGTCGCGATCAGCGACGACGGCGTTACCGAGGTGCCGCTGGTCACCATGGGCGCCGGTGACATACCAGCCGCCAAACCGCTCCTTGAGCGGACTCTCGTGTCCGGTCACGAACGAGGCTGTGCCGGGAACCGTGTTCCCGTTGGCGGTGGGATAGACCGACCGCAGCAGGACTCCCGGAATGCCTCGCGTCCCGGCCGCCACATGGCACTGTGTGCAGTCGAGCTCGGCGCGGAGGAACGTCGGGTGCCGCGTTGGTTGTTGATCGAGCAGGTAAAAGATGGCCCCTTGCTTGGGGTCGAACGAGGCGATCTCGAGCGCCTTGCCGTCGCGAACCCAGCCGACATAAACGTCGTCGTTGAAGTAAAGAGCCCGCGGTGTGTTGGGAGAGATCTTGCGGTATTGAAAGCTCGTTTTGGAGAAGACCAACGTTTGCGAAGAGATGGGGATTTCCAGGAAGTCGAGCACCGCTTTCAGATATCCCTGCGGCTCCTTATACGTCAAGGAGATCGATTCTTCGTCGAGTTTCTTTTGGAGGCGGGCGACCGGGTCGTTGACCTCGTTCGTGAGGTAATTGATCGGCTCCTCGCTGAACGGCACAAACCCCTGCCCTCGCACCGCGACCTGGGCACGCGCGGGAACCGCCGACACGGCGATTGCCAGGGCCAAGGTAAGCCACACCGCGGGGAATCGCAGGCCGACCCCCCCTCTCCCGCGCTGGCGACGGTTCATCATGGGCCTTCGCTCCCTGGCCAGGACCCTCGATAGGAAGGATCCACAACGGCATGCCCACCCCCGGGGCCTCGACCCGGAGACGTCAGCCGTCAGGATTTGAATCTCGATCATTTCTATCGAGATTATAGAGTAGAGTCAAGAGTTCTGCGACGGAAATCGCCGGAACCCCTGGAATTTGCCGTGTGAAGGGAGGAGTGGCGCATGTCGAGGGCTGGTGAACTCTTTCGGATGATCTTTGCGATGGGATAATTGTATTCGTATAGAAGCTTTTGCTAGAGAAAGGTACCTCCAAGCTGTCGCCATTGAGGATTTCTTTTTTGCCGCGACGCCGTGATCTTCAGGGAGCCGATTTTCCGTAAGCAAGTTCGCATGGAATTTGAGTTATCGATTCCACTTTGTCGCGATGAGCTTGACGGTGTCTCGGATTCTTTTCATGTCGACTCGTGTCCCTACTTTCTCGTCGTTCGGAAGGTCTTCATACGGTTCGTCGACACCGTAGAGGTGACGGATCACGAGTCCTCCGGCCGTTGCCGACAGGATGAGTTCGGCGTGCTGCTCGGGGTTACGGGTTAGCTTGCGGGCGCGGAGATAGGCGGCCAGGGACTGGCAGGCTTCGGCGAACCAGGTGTTGTAGACCGCCGTGGACATGGCGGGGGACCGAGCGGCGACGGCCAAGGCCACCCGCTGAAAACCGACGGCGTCTCGCCAACAGACCAATTCCAGGAACCGGCCGCAGAAGAGAGCAACCGCCTCGACCGGCTCGGCGGCGTAGACGTCCGGGCTCCGGAGCTTGCCGAGAAACAGCCCCTTGATGTGTTCGACCACGGCTGAGAACAGCTCGTCTTTTGACTTGAAGTGCGCATAGACCGTTGGCTTGGTGGTCCCGGCACGGGCCGCCACGTCGTCCATGCTGGACGCATCCAACCCCTTTTCCAGCAGCACCCGCTTGGCAGCCCACACGATGCGGGCCCGCCGCTCGTCACGAGAGAGGGAACGAAACTGCGGCTCCTCGCTGATCATAGACTTCTCTTCTTGACTTGACGGTAAAGTAAAGTGGAGGTAGTGTCCCTCGCATCGCCAATCAACTTTAACAGGAGTCCACATGCTCGTCGTCACCACGCCCATCGGTCAGATCGGTCGCCAGGTTCTTGACCAACTCGTCGCGGCGGGAGAGCCGGTCCGGGCCGTTGTTCGCGACCGTAGCCGGATCGCGCCGGGACTCTCGGCCAAGGTTGATGTGGTCGAGGGTTCGCACGCTGACCCCGCGACGCTCGCCCGGGCCCTGGAGGGAGCCGAGGCGATTTTCTGGTGCGTCCCGCCGGACACCCGCGTCTCGGACGTCCGCGAATATTACCTGGGCTTTTCCGGGCCCTTGGCCGCCGCCCTGCCGGGCTCGTCGGTCCGCCGGGTCGTCTTGGTTTCGAGCGGCGGGCGCGGGCGGTCGAAGAACGCCAGGCCCATCGGTGCGGTGCATGAGCTCGAGGAATTGCTGGAGAGGACCGGAGTTCACCTGCGCGCCCTGCGCTGCGGGGCATTCATGGAGAATATGCTCCACCAGGTCAAACCGCTTCAGTATCAAGGGATGTTTTTTCAGCCCATGAATGGAGACATGGCCATCCCCGTCTGTGCCACTCGCGACATTGGGACGAGGGCCGTGGAACTGCTCCGCGACCGAACGTGGACAGGGCAGGCCGGCACGGGCGTGCACGGCCCCGCCGACCTATCATGTAACGACATGGCCCGGGTAATGAGCCAGGTGCTCGAACGTCCAATCCGGTACCAGGAAGTGCCAGGGCCGGCGTACAAGGCGACTCTGATCGAACACGGCCAGAGCGAGGGTTTTGCTCAAAGTCTGATCGACATGTTCCATGCGATCGGCGAGGGGCTGCATGACGCCGACCCAAGGACCCCCGAATCGACGACCCCGACCACGTTCGAAGCCTGGTGCCGTGATACCCTCAAGCCTGTGATGGGGTGATCCACCCTCAAGGGATCGAGAGTTCGACGTGACCTTGTCAAAGCGTGGGTGGTCTTCCGAGAAGAAGGGTGGTGTTAGGCCGATTTTGGGGTCTCATGGGTTAAGGGTGGCACTGCCAAGTGTACTCACTTGGCAGTGGCTTATGCAAAGGGCCTCGACGCACGTAGACACTGAGCTGTGGGACGCCATGGCTGCTCCGAGGTCCACTGCCAAGTGAGTACACTTGGCAGTGCCACCCTTATTGTAGGGAAAACGTAATACGCCAGTGCTTTGGGTGCCGGTAGGGATCGAGAGTTCGACGTGATCTTGTCAAAGCATGGGTGATCTTCCCAGAAGAAGGGTAGTGTTAGGCCGATTTTGGGTTCTCATGGGTTAAGGGTGGCACTGCCAAGTGTACTCACTTGTCAGTGGCTTATGCAAAGGGCCTCGACGCACGTAGACGCTGAGCCGTGGCTTTCGCGTAAGACGCCATGGCTGCTCCGAGGTCCACTGCCAAGTGAGTACACTTGGCAGTGCCACCCTTGTTGTAGGGGAAATCTGATGCATCAAGGTTGTGTAAAAGAATTCTATGGAAAATCGACTCAGGATCGAATGGCTTCATGGATGGCGAAGCGGAGGTAGGGGCGCAAGGGAAGGGTCTCCAGCAAGGCCTCAACGTTTTCGCGAGTTTGTTCGCGGATCAGAAGCCAGCCGATCCAGTCGGGGTCATCCGGGCGGGCGAATGAGGATGCCAGGACTTTGCCGGTTCGTTCCCACTCCCGGACTTGCGCCGACTCGGCCGCCAATAGGCTTTGGAAGCGGGCATCAGGCTCCTTGACGCGCTTGACCTCGACCATCCACCGGCGAGATCGCTCGGTTCCCATGAATCCGTCGAACTGGTCCATGGAGGGAATAAATACAGGAGGGAGCGCCTCAAGCTTCGCCAGGAAGTGGCCGTAGTCCTCGAGTTTTTGCACTCGCTCCTCGTCGGTCATCCGCGCGGGGCCGTGAACGAGGAACGCGGGGAGTGGCGTGAAGCCGGTGAACCCGAAGATGCCATGCTGGATGGGTTGCAAGATGGTTTTCATCGAAGGGTTGATCCCGTAACCATCAAACATCGCAGGCGCGCCCCCCAGCGTCATGGTGACGAACGCGTGCTTCCCCTGGCCGATGCCGTTCTCATAAAAAAGCGAATTGCCGTACATCTTGCCCATTGCGAAGACGCGGTCGACCCACCCCTTGAGAATCGCGGGAAGTGCGAACCACCAGAGGGGGAAGTTGAAGATCATGAGGTCGCAACGGAGGACTTTTTCCATCTCGGCGGCAAGCTCCGGGACGAAACTGCCCTGCTCGGTCGCATAAAGCTCTTCTTGTTGCTGCTTGAGGTAGCTCGGATTCTTGACGGTCATGAAGTTCCTGCGGTCTGACACTGGGTCGAACCCCATGGCGTAGAGGTCGCTGACTTCCACCGTGTGCCCCAACCGCGTCAAGGTGTCGACGGCCCGGTCCTTCAGCGCACTGCAAAAGCTCTTCGGTTCATGATGCGCATGAACGATCAAGATGTTCATATTGTCGTGTCCGCGAGGAGCCGCATTCGATTCGACGGGAATCGAGTCGTTTGCTCGATCGAGTTCGAGGCGTCCCCTTCCGAGCCATGCCGGTTTCTGGGATCACTCCCCTACTCTTTCGTGCGCTTGCGGCGAGATACGTTCATCAACAACGGAAACACTCCGCGCCACGAATCCCGCCGAGACCCAGGCTCACGGGTCCTCTTTGAAATGGCTGGCTGAATGGTAGACGGACGCTGATTCTCGGACAAGAACCAACAACAATGTAAGGTACTACGTTTAAAGTAAGTAAGGCGGGTTCGTAGAAATTGACAGTCGTTGATTACAGATAAATTTTCATGAAATGATGTTTTCTATCATGGATTCTGAGGCCATGTTGGTAGGTCATTCTCATGGCGGGAAGTTCGTATATTTGGCGGCGCGGTTGCTGGAGGGGGTTCTCAAGCTTGCGAGCGCAACCCGAGCGAAAACCGCTTTGGGTTGCGCTGTTAGCCAAGTCCGGCTCCGGTCGTGGAGGTTATCCGGCTTTGAGTGTTGTGGGCAGAGGTTTCAGGACGTTATCGAGGATGATCTGGAAGGCGTCGGGCGAGACGCTGAATTCACCACGGAAGGGGTTGTCCATCGCGGCGGTCAGGAAGACCAGGAGGGCGATGAAAGTGGCGAGCAGAGCCACGAGGACGACGTGGAGCTTGAGGTTCTCCACCCAGAAGAAGTAGGTGAGCCCGATGGTGAGCCAGGAGCCGACAAGCACGACCGACCACAAGGAGGCCGGGAGGCCGGTCCCGACCGACTGGAGGCGAAGTCTTTGTTGCTTGATCACGGCGTCGAGCGAGGTCAGGGCTTCGGCGTGAACGATCTTTTCTCGTTCCTTGGTGGGCTCAAAGCTCATCATTTCATTTTCGATCTCCTCGAGGAGCAAGGTGCCGTCCTCTGGGGCCTGACCGAGCCGGTGGGCGGGCCAATCCTTGTCCACAATGTGTTGCGTGTAGTCGCGAAGCCTGTTTTCCAAGTGGCTGCGCGGCGGATCGGGATAGCCGTCCAGGTCGCGATAGAGCTCGGCAATCGCGGCGGCCTCGAGTGAGATCTGGCCGTCAATGTCGGTAAAGTCACCCCAGGTGGCGACAGCGATGAGCCCGAGCGCCAGGCCGTAAAAAACGCCGACCCCGGCGAAGATATAGCTGACGACGTCGTTATGAACCGCAGATGCATTGAGGAAGCGTCGAACCAGTGGTCGAGTTACCAGCAGGCCGACGATCGAGAACCCCACGAACGCCCCCACGGTCAGGATAGCCAGCGTCCAGTTGGGGATATCGTAAATCCAATACATCGTCATTCGATCAGAACTCCGGGGACCGTACGCCTCGGGCTCCTCGCGCGCAACGGCTGCTCGTCTCGCTCAAATCGATTCGATTGACGATCCGCCTGCGTTAGTGGGGGGGCGCAGGTTTACGGCAGCAGCGGAGCGACATCAGCGCGAACGCCGTGCCGTAGGGTCGGTGATAGTTGTACAAGGGATAGTCCCACCACGAGCCGTCTTGCTCCTGCACGGCCATCAGGATGCGGGCTAGGTGGTCTTGGTAGAAAGATCGGTCGGACAGCGGGAGTTGCTGGATGCAAAGCGCCGCATAGTAATGGCCGAAATAGTAAAAATAGCCCGCGACCATGAAATAGGATTCATGAGGGATGGGGCGCTTGCGCCCCATGTCGAGCCAGCCGTTGCGCGTGATCAGGCGGTCGAGCCATTCCTTGAGGACCGCGTCGGTGATTTTCGTGTCTCCCCAGAGACGGAGAGCCAGGTTGCATGCTTGTGATCGCCCCAGGCTGCCGCCGGGACGGTTGATTTCCATGAATGGGCTCGTCCGGAGGTAAAAGCCATAAAGGTAAGAGAAGTCGGGCTTCCGCTGCCGCTGCGTCGAGTCGATCGCTCGTTCGACGACCTTGGCGGGGGGGATGGTGTCGACCTGCTTCGCCTCGTGGAGGGCTTCCAGGACGGCCGCGTTCATGAAACTGGTGGATGACGTGTCGGGGCGTTGCGTCCCCGCGCCGAAGTCGTAATAACCCCAACCCCCCTGAGCGGACTCATAGCGCGTCAGACGGTCGAACTGGTGGCGGATGAGGTCACGAATCTTCGCCTGGCGGGCCGCGTCGTCAGGGTAGCGGCCGGCCATGTGGACAAGAGCCTTGATGCCGTAAGCATGGGTCCAGACGTTATAGACAAGCATGGCGTTGTCGCGACGGACCTGGGGAAGCTCGCGGAACAGATACACCTCGGCGCGATCAATCGCTTCGCGGACGGCCGAGGTGCCGTCATCCACCTCGATCAACGCCGCCGCGCAGAGTGCGGTCACCGCAACGCCAAAGGCGTGGTGTGAACCAATGCCGGCCATGATCTCGACCCCCGTGAGCTCGGGAGAGCCCCACGACCCATCCTTGTTTTGACTCTTGAGCAAATAAGCTCGTCCTCGGTTAATGCTGGCTTCGAGCTTTTCCGAAGAAATCGGCTCCGGCGGCTGGGGGTGGAGGTTCGACTTGGCGGTCTCGGCCGCCACCGGAGGAACCGAAGTCTCTCTGGCCGGAGCGGCCGGCTCCTGTGCCATCGCCGTTGCACACGAACAGGCCGCGACTACCACGGCAAACCTGCGCGCGAATCGCTGGATCGTCATGACGTGGGGCTCCTTCAAGGTTTGGAGCTCAAGATTTCGTCCCCTTCCTTGAGGCCGTCGAGGATCTCAATCTTGCTGTCGGAAGTTTTGCCGGTTGTGACGGTTTTCTTCTTGGGTTTGCCTTCTTTTTGAGGCACGTAGACGTAGCGCGCGTCATCATCGTCGGTGAAGACGGCCGAGGAAGGGACGGTGAGGGCGTCGTTCTTGCGATAGGGAACGAACTTCACCGCGCACGCCATGCCGGGAACGAGCATCTCCGTCCCGGAGCCGAGGTCGATATCGACGCGAGCCTCAAAGTTGCCTGGGCTTTGCGGGACGGTGGAGATGGAGACCAACTGCGCGGGGAGCTTCAGGTCCGGGAATCCCGTCGGAACGGCCTTGCCTTCCAGCTTGGGCCGCAGGGTGTGCAGCTCCTTCTCATCGACCGTCGCGCGAACGAAGGCGGGGCGAAGGGAGACGATCGAGATGAAGACCTCCTGGGGAACAATCACCCCACCCGGCTGGAGCTTTTGCGCCAGGGCCGAGCTGGCGGGCCACTGGCCGTGGAACGCCTTGCCGTAATACACGATGCCATCGGCGGGGGCCCGAACCGTCATCTCTTTGCGATCGTGCTCGAGCTTTGTCAGCCGCTCGTCGATCTTCTCTTTCTCGAACCGGAGCTTGTCTCTCGCCAGTCGCTTTTGGCTGATCTCAAGAGGCATCAGGCTCCGCGTTCGCTGGAGCGCCAGGCTTTGCTTGGCCGTGTCGTCGCGAGCCGCAAGCTCTCGGCGAGGCAGGTCGATCTTCAGGGTACGGTCGGCCGTGCTTTCCGAGAATTTCAAGGAGAGCTCGGCTGACTCGACCTGAAACCGATGCCGTTTGAGAATAAACTGCTCAGTTTCCTCGGTCAGATCCTTGGAACGATACATCTTCTCCAACTGCTGGAGCTCGTCCTTGGCGGATTCGAGCCAGTGCTTCGCGGACTTCAACTCGAAGTCGGCGCCGAGCTTGGCGAGAGGCAAGTCGGTCTCCAGGAACCGGGCGAGATCCTCGTCGGCCCGCTTCTTCGTCCGCTCGGCCGCGGCCAGATCCAGCGGGAGAAACTTCTCGAGGACCGGCAGCTCTTCATCGGCGTGCTTCAAGCCGAGCTCGGCGAGCGAGCGCTCGAGCTGGAGGTCTTTGATGGCCTGGGCGATCGCCTCGGTGTCGATTTCGACCAGGACATCCCCCTGCTTGACCGCGGTTCCATGCTCGACGCTGGATGCGACGACCAGCGGCATGTTCCAGCTTTCAGGCTTGAGTGAGACTTCGGCGACATGCCTCGCCTCGATCACTCCCTTGAGGCTCGTCTCGACCTTGATGGTTCCGATTTCGACCTTTACGGTCGACGGTTTTGACGTCACGACGCCGTTTTTGGACTCGGGTTTCGTCTCGGTTTTAGGCGCCTCGTCCGCGGCTGTTCCGACGCTCGAGATCATCAGAAGTGCGAGAACCCCTAGCCGACCCGGTATCCGGGCCGCTCGAATGCGCCTCATCAGAGTTTCCTCCTCGGCAAGGTTCCGCGAAGCCCAGCTCATCCGCAAGTGTACACGCGGTGACGAAATGAGCTGGCGTGATTGTCAAATGAGAAAAGTGATGCACGTCTCACCGCATCAGAATTAGCAGGTCCGTGAACCTCGCGAAAGCGGCCAGTCCTGCATTCATCGTGACGAGAGCGTGGAGAAACGTAAGTCGACTTTTGGATATGGAATTGAAATCTCTAACGGTATCATTAAGAATGACTCGCGTAGCACGTGTCTCCCCCAGGCGGAGGATGGCCCATGATTTCTCCCATCGTCCTTATGTGCTGCGGTTTGCTTGCCGCGGCTCCGGAACAGAGCGGCTCGACCCGGGTGGACAACCTGCGAGCCTACGAGACGGCGAAGGCGCAAACTGGACGCAATGCCGAAGCCCACGTCAAGTTGGCGCTTTGGTGCGAAGCGCGAGGCTTGAAAGCCCAACGGCAGCGGGAGCTGCAGGCGGCCCTCACGATCGACCCCGACAATTTCGCCGCGCGAGGTTTGCTGGGACAGGTTGCCTTTCAGGGGCGGTGGGAAGATCCTGAGGACGTCGCGGCGAAGCTGAAGGCTGATGAGGCCCTGTCCGCCAAGCTGGCCGCGTACAACACCCGGCGCGACGCACTGCTGCAGGTCTCGGGGAAGCCTGGCAAGAATTCTCGGGCCGCACTGGCCAAAGCCCATGTCGCGGTGGGGATGTGGTGCGAGCAAAATGCCTTGCAAGCGGAAGCGATGGCCCATTTCACGTCGGCGGTTGTGCTCGACCCCTATCGTGACGCTTCTTGGAAACACCTTGGCTATGTCAAACACAACGGGCACTGGATGAGCCGCGGGCAAATGGGCGACGAACGCCGTGAGGCCGACGCCCAACGCCGGGCCAACCTGTTCTGGGAGCCAAAACTGCGCAAGTGGCGGACCGACCTCGGTGAATCTCGGCTTCAGCGTGAGCAGGCGGAGGAACGCCTCGCGGAGGTCTACGACCCTCGAGCCATTGCTTCGATCATTCGGGTCTTCCGCGACGGAACCGAGAAAGGACAATCTCTGGCAATCCAGCTTCTGGGGCAGATTGACACTCCGGAGTCCACCTGGCAGCTCGCCAGCTTGGCCGTCGCCAGCGAATTCTCCCCGGTCCGCGAAGCCGCAATCCAGGTCCTCAAAAAACGAGAGTCGCGCGACTATGCCGGCCAGCTTGTGGAGATGATCCATACACCGGTCCGCTATCGGGTTCAGCCGGTCTCGGGGCCGGGCTCCCCTGGCGCCTTGCTGGTGGAGACCCCCCGGTTCCGGATGCTGCGAACCTATGATGCTCCTCCTCCGTTTATGCTGAACAGCAGCTTCTATGGTTATGTTGGCTATGATGCCAATGGCCTACCGGTCGTCGCTCGAGGCATTGAACTGCTGGGCATGGCGAAGAAGAGCCTCGACGGCCAGGCCAGAACGGTCGCGATGTTTGAGGCCCGGGCCCAGGGCTTGATCGCCGAGGCGAACTTGAAGGCGGCCTCTTCGCAGCAACAACTCATTGCGGATGTCAACAGTATCGAGACCAATAACGCGCAGGCCGAGGTGATCAATTCCCGCGTGGCCGACGTGCTCCAGGGGGCCCTGGATGCTCCCCAGGCTCCGCCGGTGGTCAAGCCCGCCGCATCGGATCTCCTCACTGAGACGGACATTCCCGGCGAAGATGCGAAGCTCGCCCCCAAGAACGACGAGGATTCCTGGCGCGCGTGGTGGTACGATCGACTCGGCTATCGCTACGATCCTCCCGCCACCATCACTCTCACGATTGCGGTTTCGCCGCAGACTCCCCCTCCGGCCGTTTACAGTTGCTTCATCGCGGGAACCCCCGTTCGAACTCGTGAAGGCCTGCGTCCGATCGAGACTCTCCGCGTTGGCGACCAGGTTCTCAGCCAGGACATCGCCACTGGCGCTCTGACCTTCCAGCCGATCATGGTCGTGCATCACAACAAGCCGGGGAGAACACTCCGGCTCACGCTTGATGACGGCGAGGTGCTCTCGGCGAGCGTTTACCATCGGTTCTGGCGCCCCGGCCACGGCTGGGCGATGGCCCGCGAGCTGAAGTCGGGAGATGTTCTCCGCACGCTCGAAGGGGTGGCCCGCATCGAGTCGGTCGAAGAAGGGGTGATCGAACCGTTGTTTAACCTCGATGTGGCGCAAAGCCGCACCTTCTTCGTCGGGCGCGGTGATACGCTGGTGCACGACAACACGCTGCCCGCTCTGCGAGTCAAACCTTTCGACATTCCCCCTGCCCTGGCCGCTCTCGGCGCCCCCGCCCAGTAAGACGGGATCAGGAAAAGCCAGTTTGATGGGATGTCTCCCAAGGCTCTACGGGCCGGGGATGAGACTTCGAGATGCCAGAGGAGTTTAACTCCAGGTTTTCGAAGACTTGTCCCCGGCCTCATCTTTTCCCGAGTCGGCCGCTCGTGCCGACTCCTCTCGCCGTCCGCCGCGCGCACGCGTTGCGAGGTCTGTATCCTTGTGAATGTAAAATGCAAACGTGTCGATTCAAGGGCGATGTTGCCAGGGCTCGATCGGGGAAAATCCAGCCTCAAGAACGGATGAATCGTTTTACGTTCCTTTACGGATTGGGACACATCAACCTCCTATAATCTTCGTAGGTAGGGTCGAGGTGTCTCCAGGTTTCCGGGAACGATTTGGGGCTCCGCCATGGCGATCGATCGGGGCGTGTTTGGGGTTGCGAAAATCATCGACCCATAAGGTGTCGGCCTTTTCGCCCCTCGCTCGATTACATGGTTATGCTGAGATGTTCGCCGAAGTCCGCGTCATCTCAAGATGGTCGTTCGAGGCAGAAGACCAAGAGCGAACGAGGATGTTTGTCAGGTGGGCGTGCTCGTGAAAACGTCTCCCTGCCCTGCTCTCCTTGACACCCTTGGTGATTTCCATGCTGGTGACGGCGTGGTACCGAGTTGTCCGCCTGACAGTTAACGGTCCGACTCACTTCGCGGCAGTTTCGATAAACAATAAATAGATTTCGATCAACGACCTATTCGTGAGCCTCCCCCTCCCACGTCGCGTGGCAAGTGCGCGCCCTGGAGGGCCCTGCCTTACTGGGCTCCCCTTGCGCGCCTCTGCTCCGGCGTGGAGATCATGACGTTGACTGGGGATCGCCGTGCGCCCGTCGAACCGAAGCGACGGGCCTCGTTCGGGGTGCGCACGCCCGGTGAGAAGGGTGTTCCAGAGTGAGTTCCTCGAAAGAAAGCCCGGTTGGGGCGGCACGGGTGGTCTCACCCGCGTCGAGCGCCTGACCTGGTCCAAACGGGGGAGCCGTCGATGCCACCCCAGTCGTGTATCCACATGCCCTGGGATTACGAGATGTCTGTGTGTGACGCAAGCGAAGATCGCCGTCGCGAGGCCGCGGGCCGTTGCTATGGCATGCCTTGATTGCCACGAACCGCATCACCAGCGGAGGAGAGATTGCCATGGATTTCACGATTCGCTCTGCGAGGCTTACGGTGTTCATCATCGTGGGCACGATCAATCTGGCCACGACCAGTTGGGCCCAGGTCAACCACTCATCCACCGCGAAGAATGGGGCGACAACCCTGCGATCCAGCTCGGCCGCGTCGCGCGGTGAGGATCGTAGCGAGACCGCCGAAAGCGCGCCGGCCACGATTAACCTGCTTGAAGGCGTGCGTTCCGGGAAGCTTGCGGTTGATGCACGAGGGACCGGCGACGGCCGCATGGTGCTCGAAGTCACCAATCGATCCCGGCGCACCCTCCGCGTCGTTTTGCCTCCGGGCCTCATCGCGTCGGGCGTGACCGGCCAGTTCGGCGGGATGGGGGGAAACAACATGGGGGGCAACATGGGAGGCAACAACATGATGGGGGGCAATATGGGAGGCAACAACATGGGGGGAAACAACATGGGGAACAGTGCCAACTCAGGGGGCAGCTCCTCCTCCCAGCTCGTCATGCCTGCCACTGCCGGAATGGTTATGATTGGACAATTGATTATGCGTATTGTGGAGGTAGGGACCTGGGATACACAGTCTCTCACGGCCAGCATGAGCGGCATGGGAGGCATGGGTGGAATGGGCGGCGGTATGGGGGGCATGGGAGCCGCGGGAGGTGCTGGGGCCGGTTTCCGCTCGCTACCGCCGTCGGCTCCCCCTTCCGCCGTCTTGAAGCCCAACAAGACGCGACGCCTGCCGACTCCCCTGGTTTCTCTGGGCGGGCCCGAACCTGACGGCCACGTCGCGACGCCCGCCGTCGGTGAACGGCTGAGGCTCGCGGAGATCGGGCAGGTCAACAGCGATACCTGGACCCAGACGACGCTTCGGCGGCTGGCTGAAGACCAGGCGCCGACCAATGTCGCCCAGTTGGCTCTCCTGCATGTATCAGGGGGATTCAGTTGGGAGACCGTCGATCGCCTGGCGCAGGAGTGGAGCAACCCCGAGGAGCGAACCCTGGCGCGCCGGTTCGTCGCCGCGCTCCGTGAGACCAATGGCAGCCAGGAGGCCGACCTCGCCACGGCCCCGCTCTTTTGGGAGATGACCGAACTTGCCGATGAGAACAAAACGCTGGCGGCCGAGCTTCGGACGCAACTGAAGGGTAAGGCGATCTTGGGGCTGACGACGCGGGAAGGAATCCCGACGCGTCCCGACGGTCCTGCCCTGGCCGTTCGAATTCGGCTCGAGGACCACAAGGCGACCGTGCGGCTTTCGTCCACCGACGGAGAGGCGTCTTCTTGGCTCGACCTGGCCGAATTCAAGCTGAAGCTGCTGGGGCGCAACCACAAACCGCGAACGGCCGTTGAGGTTGCCGATGCCCTGGCGAAGGCCACGCTCGGCCAGCTCGTCAGCGTTCGCTTGATCCCCGGTTCCAAGTCGAGCGGGAGTGCGGCTTACCGGGTTCGGGTCGAGAACCGTTCTCCGTTGATCCTCAACAGCCTGGCTCTTTCGGGCTCTGATGACAGCGCCGAGGCTCCCGTTGCGAACCTTCCCGGCATGAGTCTGACGCCTCGCCGGAGCGTCACCGTGCCCGCCTCGGCGGCCCTGGTCGAGCGGCTCAAGCTCAAGAGCGGCATTCGCGCCGTCGCGGCGAACCTCGGCCTTCTTTAATGAATGAAGCCGGTTGTGTATGAGGACCCCCCAGCGCTCTCCTTCAAGAGAGTGCTGGGGGTTCGTTCAATCAATATGTAAGTTAATATTGGGTGCAAACCGCGGTGTGAGGGCCCGCTCTGCAGGAAGTCAGCCGGTTTGGGCGGCGGTTTCGGGGGTGAGTCCGAGAAGCTGCTCCACCGCCAGGCCGATGTCCTGGGCACGCATCAGGGTTTCTCCCACGAGGATGGCCGAGACCCCCGCGGCCTGAAGCCGCTCGACATCCGCGCGTGTGCGGATGCCGCTCTCGCTGACGAGCAGGACGTCGGAGGGGATCTGGTCCCGAAGCCGCAGAGTCAGGTCGAGGTCGGTGACGAACCGGCGCAGGTCTCGGTTGTTGACCCCGACGAGGTCGGCCCCCGCGGCGAGCACGCGCGGCAGGTTGACCTCCTCGTGAAATTCCACCAGCGCGGCCATGCCCAGCCCCCGAGCCCGCGCGAGCAACCGGCTCAGCATTTCGTCGTCGAGGATCTCGGCGATCAGGAGGATGGCGTCGGCCCCGGCCAGTCGAGCCTCGACGACCTGGTATTCATCAATGATGAAATCTTTGCGCAAAAGCGGGATGGCGACCGATGCGCGAATGCGGGCCAGATAGGACAGATGCCCCTGGAAGTAGGGGGCATCGGTCAAAACGCTGAGGCAAGCCGCCCCGTGAGCCTGATAGGTGCGGGCAATGGCGATTGGGTCGAAGTCGGCTCGGATCACCTTCGCGGAAGGGCTGGCCTTCTTGACCTCGGCGATGAGCTGAATGGGTCCGGGACCCGCCAGCGCCGCGCGAAAATCGCGAACGGGAGGAGCCGAGAGCGCCTGATCCTCCATTTCCTCCAGCGGCATCCGATGTCGTGCCGCGGCCACCTCGCGCTGCTTCGATGCCACGATTTCGTCGAGGATGGTTTCGGCCATGACGGTTTTCCGTAAACTTCTTGTTGGCTAGTGATTTACAGCGTCGTGGGAGCCATGAACCCCCGCACTTTGCAGAGGATCTCTCAGCAATCGTGCAAAATTCCGCGCACTCTCGCGGTCTGATCGCCGCAAACGACCCGCGCGTGCGAACGTTTTCGCGGAACTCCCAGGATACTAGGAAACGCCTCATTCCGGTAAGAGGGAACGAGAGCCTGGCCCCTTATCTTGTGATGACGGCTTTTTTCCGAGCGAACCGTCAAAGCGAGAGAGGTGGCGACGAAGCCCTGTGAGACGGACGACTCGCGGCGCCGGTGTATCTTCGGGATGTCGGCACGCTGTTTGCGTTATCAAAAAGTAAAGCGTCAACGCCGAGAGATCTGAAGACATGCTTGTTCAGGGTGTCGGAAGCTCTCGCGATGCGGTGGATTTTCCATCCGACGCAACCCTTTTTTTGTGACGACAGGTGATTCCGATGCAAGCTCTTCTTCAAGCTCCAATGCTCGTTGCGGCCGCTCAGTATTCACTGATCTACCTTCTTCTTGGCGGAGGCTTCTCGGGTGCGATCGTCATCTACATCGTGGCAAAATTGCTGGGTAAGTGATCATCGCCTCGAGCGATCGATCTCCCTTTTTGCTGAATTTTATGAACACGCGCTGGTGGGTAGCCCCGAGCCATTTTTTCTGGATGGTTTTAGAAGGTCTCTAGCCGCCTAAATCGTATGGCCAGCGACCAATCCTCAAGGGGTAGCCCAGACCACTTGATTTGTCTGGGTGGCGAAGCCACAAGAGGAAAGGGAAATGCCGAAGGTCGAGGAAAAAAGCCTCGGCCTGTGATAGTCCTCTTGCCGCTTCGCGACCTGGACAAACGAGTTGTTCAGGCTACCCAAAGGTTTGGTCGTCAAGCCATTTTCCCTTTTCACTGGGATGGTGCAGAAGGCCCAGGGTTACGATCGTTTTCCTCCAAACTCTCCTTTGGGGTCGCCTGCCGGCGCGTTCGCTATCTATTAATGAAAAATTAAGCATCATGAAAAATGTTGATTATTGGGTCTCTCAATAAAATTGAGGTCGCAGGATCTTTGGGGGAGCCTGTCTAAGGTTCGAGGGTTGCTTGCGTGTTTTCCGGTGCAAACGAAGACCCGGAAAATCGAGGGTCGTTTGCTCGGACAGGTTTTCCGCCAGGAATTTGGGGAGAGGGGTGGGAACGCGCCCCGAGGGACGTTCGTGCGCGAACCAGGTCCTGGAGGCTTCGGCCTCGGGAAGATTGGCCAGCTCGTCGACTTTCGCGGGGCGGGGAAGAATGCGCCGGTTGTTCCCGAGATAGTACCTGGCGGCGTCGACCTTGGCGTTCAAGACAACGATGGTGGCATCCGGATCGTGCTGATCCAGGTAGACGGCCGCGCCGCGCCAGTCGGCCTTGAGGCCGGGGGTGTAGACCATGGTCTCGAGGAGCCGGAGAGCGAAGATCAAAAGGGTTCCCGCGCCTGCGAATCGGATCGCCCGGGGAAGCAGGACGAGTCCTCGTCCCAGGAGCAGCAAATAAGCGGGGCCCACGTAGAGGGTGTAGCGCGCCGGGCCGAAGACCGGATGGGCCGCCTTCGCGTAGGCGTAGAGCATGAGGGGAGAGGCGATGAACCAGATCAGGAGCGAGCGTGTGAACGCGGCTCGCTCCGCGCCGCCAATTGAGGGGGCCTGTTCGTTCGGGTTGAGGACAGATCCTTCACTCCGCCTGAGGTCATTCCAGAGACCAAACGCGATCACCGCCGAGCAAACCGCCAGGACGCGAAAGTCTCCCCCCACGAATCCGATCGGCAGGCCGAACAGGAAACGGATGGGAAGCTGGCCGACCATGTAGGAAGGGGGATGGTCGAAGTAGTGCGGCAGCCAGGCCGAGACGAGAAGCGCTGAGGTTCCGTGGAGAAGAAACCAGCCTCGGAGTGTGAGGCGATAGACCGAGAGATCCAGAAGGGCGGCTATGGCCAGAGCCGTGGCCATCAAGATTCCGAGCGGGTGCGAGAGCACCAGGGCGGCCAACCCCATTGCGTAAAGAGCGCGCCGAAGCAGCGTCGCGTGGCTCCGGAACGAAAAGAGAAGCCACCAGCACGTGGCGGTGACGAAGACCATCCAGGCATACATCCGGGCCTCGCGCGAGTACATCACCATCAATGGGCTCCAGGCACAAAGCCAGGCGGCCCAGAGTCCCGACCTGGTGTCGTAGACGGTTTTGCCGATCCCAAAGATGATCGCGACCGTGGCCACTCCGCAAAGCACGCTGAAGCCTCGCCCGGCGTAATCGGAAGGCCCGAACAGCACGATCCACCGTTGAAGCAAGAGCGGATGCAGCGGAGCCCGGGTGGCATCGATCTGTTCCAGGAGCTGGAACATGGCCCCTGCCCCCGCGCTGCGAGCCAACCGCATCGTCACGATTTCATCGAACCAGAGACTTTCCTGCCCCAACCAGGCCAGCCGTAAAATCGCTGCGAGAGCGATCGTGGCAAGCAGCGCCAGGCGATGGAATGCATAGGTGGATAAATTCATGAGAGATAATGAAAATGGGTGTCTTGCGAATCATTTGCGGCTCTTTTGGCCGAGCACTCCAGGCATTTCGGCCGGCCCGGAGTGCAAGGCAAGAAACGTCACCGGGCGGTGTCTGCGGTCATTTCGTTTTCGTTGAATCCAGGTCTCACTCCTTCGAAAGAGGGCTGCCAACGATCAGAGGGGCCGGGTTCCATGAGAAGACGCCTCCGCGACGACGATTTGGATCTCGGTCAGGTACGTCTTGGGGTTGCCCCGAAAGATCATTCCGGGGCCCTTCAGGTAGACTTCGCGAGTAGGGAGTTGAGCAGTATAGTGTTTTTCATGAAGGTATTTCAACATCTTCTCATATGATCGGCCGAGTTGGTCGTAAGGTCCCTTGTGGAGCAAGGTGACACATCGGCCCCCGGGGAGCTCGCGTACGGTGAACCCGTCCCCATTCTGACCGCGACGGACGGGGAAGCACACTTCAAAGTCAGCGTCATTTTCGCGGAATTCGGCATCGTGGTGAAGCAAAAAGGGTTTGCCATGGATGTGTCGGCCATACCTTTTGCCGATCTGTGAGAACGCTTTGCCGCAGTCGGCATAGCGGCCTCGCATCCGGAGGCTGGCGATCAGGGTGGGCTCAAGGACGGATTCCTGGACTTCGAACGATGCCTCGCGCATGACTCGCCTCGTTTCTCTTTCGAGAGAGAGGAACTGGTCCAGGGATGTTTCGATGGCCTTTAGCCGACGGATTTCCTGCTCGACAGCGGCCTTGCGCTGTTCCATGACCTGGAACAGGTCGGCATCTTCGCGAGTGTCTCGAAGAATGGCCTTGATGGCTTCCAGCGGAAAACCGAGATCGCGCAAGAAGCCGATCACGCGTGCGGTCTCAACCTTGGCCTCGCTGTAGTAACGATAGCCGGTCTCCTCATCGACGTGAGAAGGCTCGAGCAGTCTTTCCTCGTGGTAGAACCGCAAGGTTTTGACCGTCAGTCCGGTGATCTTGGAAAACTCGCCAATGCTGAACACGGTGACCTCGGCGTCGGGCTTTCGCGAAACGTCCCGCCGCCCCTCAAGGTGGCGGCGAGAGGGAGGGTAAGCCCTCCAGCAACGGGAGAGTCAAGCGCGAAAATCGCCGGGGGACAAAGCTTTGGAAATAAGGCCCTTCCCCCACCTCGGTGGGCCGATTCCGCGTAATTTCCCATCCCGTGACGGAATGACGTCACGCATTGTCGCGATGTGGCCGATATTGGTGATGCTAACGATTGCGTCCATCACGCCGATTTTTTGTCGGGCTGCGGGTTGAGGTCTCCCACTCACGTCCGACGAAGTTGGTCCCCCCCCTTGAGACGCAGTCGAGGAGACTTTGTCGTTATGAAGCACCTGATCACCGGCTCGATTTTGCTCCTGGTGTTCGCCACCGGGTTTGAGACCCGTCGCGTCTGCGCGCAGATCTCTCTGGCGGATGACATCATCATCGCGGCGCAAGGGCGGGAAAACGCCGAATTGAACGAAGAAAACAGCCTGGGCCGCACGCCAGGCACGGCGGCGAGCCCGTACCGTCGCAGCCCGGGCTCGTCGGAAATCATCCTGGGGGTCAACGCGACGAGGCGGCTCGCCCCTCTGCCCCGATTGACCCGGCGGCCGACGAGCCCGGATGAGCTGAGCACCCCGGGGCAAGAGCGAGACGGTGTTGAGCACGGCCTGGCGCCAGCGGTCGAACGCTTGCCGGGAACTTCTCTGTCCCCGTCGGCTCACCTGTTGGGGTCGTCGTCGGAGCGCGAGACGACCCCCGATGACGAGGGGCCTGCCAACGGCCTGACGCTGGACGCGGCGATTCAACGCCTCGTCTGGTGCAACCGCGAGCTCCGCACCAAGTTTCTTGAGATTCCCCAGGCTGACGCTGACATCCTCACGGCGGGGCTCCGCTCCAACCCGCTTTTGTTCTACTCGTCCGACAACATTCCCTATGGTTCTTACTCTCAGCGCCGCCCCGGCGAGCTCGAGCACGGCCTCAGCATCGTCTTTCCGTTCGATTTTAGCGGCAAGCGCCGAGCCCGCGTGGCGGTCGCCAAGCGCGAGAAGCAGGTCCTCGAAGCGCAGTACTGGGACGCGGTGCGCCTCGAGATCGACAACCTCTACACGGCCTACGTCGACGTTCTCTCGGCGAGGCAGGCGGTGCGGGCGGCCGAGCGGAGCGAGAAGCTGCTGGGGGACCTCCTGCGCGATGTCCAGACGAAGGGGCGGCACGGGCCGCATGAAGAGGACGACATCGACGACCTGACGATCGAGCACGACGTCTCGGCGATGTCGACCGGCGACGAGCGGGACCGGTACCGCAAGTCGAAGCAGCGGCTGGCCCACCTGCTGGCTGTCTCGCCGGCCGAAGCCGAGCATCTGGAGCTTCGCGGTTCGCTTCGAGTCCTCGAGCCCCATCCCCCCGCCGTCGAAACCTTGATCAGCATGGCGCTTGAGTATCGCCCCGACCTGGCCGCGCATCGGCATGGGATCAACCGGGCGCACGCCGAGCTCAAGCAGGAGTCGGCGGAGAGGTTCTCGGACGCCTACTTCCTTTACACCCCCTTCGACCATCGCGACAATTCGCACGTCGGCGAGGAGAGCGTCAACACGTGGGGAGCCGGCCTCTTCGTCTCGGTCCCCCTGTTCAACCGCAACCAGGGGAACCTGAAGCGAGCCCGGATCAATATCGACCAGAGCCAGAACGAGCTGACCGCCCTGGAAGAGCAGGCTGTCCTCGAGGTTCAGCAGGCGTACCAGGACTTCGAGAATACGCATAGCGATGCCCTTCGGCTCGAACAGGTAACCCTCCCCGCCGTGCGCCGCAAGCGCGACAAGGCCTGGCGCAAGCTTCATGCCGGCACGCTTACCGCAGACGCCTTCCTGGCCGTCCAGCGGGACAGCTCCTCGCTCGTTCGCTACTACCGAGACACTCTCTCCCGCCACCGCCGCAACACCCTCAAGCTGAACACGAGCGTCGGCGTTCGCATCCTCCCCTGAAGAGCGGCCTTGTCTCCTGGCTTCAGGGGGTGGTCCCTTGCGGAATTGCCCCCTGCTCTGATCGAAAACGAGGGGCATTCCCCGACGTTGAGAAACAAGGCATAAGGGATCGCCAATTTTTTCGGAACCCGTTTTTTGTCTCATTCGGTCGCATTTGCATGCGTTGATGATAATCGGCCCAAGTCTTTGTGCTTCAGAGATCAGGGGCAGACGCATGTACAAAAACTGCTGCCTTAACTCCGCAAAGACCGTGCGACACTTTTCCGGAAGTGTTCCATCAACGATCTCTTGCCTCTTGGCGAAATTCGTCATCCGGTCTCGATCCCTGGAGACGCGAGGGAAAAGGGAACCGAAAGGGACTTCGGTCGACGCCGGCCGGCGCGCGGAGGAGCCGTGAGGATGGGCCTTGGTCGGCCAATGAAAGGGTGAGGAGCGGAAGGAACACGGGGCCGAGTGGAACGATCGGCGAGGAATCATCGACACCCTCGCGACTCCGGGCCAGGACCCTTTGATGATGAGACCGGCGCGCCTTGAACCAAATGTACAGTGTCGCGGTTTGGCCCGTTTGATGCAACGGCGGCCTCTTCCGTTGTGGGAAGAGCCATTCGCGTTATGAGAGTGAAACCGAAAAATCTGAGATCGCGTGATTTGGCGAATTTGTGGTCATCTCGCAGGGGCCCTCTTCAGAAGGGGGGTTCGAGGCGCTCTTCGCTACGTACGAAAAGGCGGGTTTTTCCCTAAGAAAGAGGGGAAAATAGGATGCAGAGGTGCCGATATCTCGTTTTATAAAGCAGACCGGTTCGCGTTCCTGGTATCAAGGGAAACAGGAAAAATTGCGCAGGAATTTTAGCGATTGCGCAGATTGGCGCCGATATCGGCTGATTTTGATGTGTTTTGCGCAAAATGTCGCGCAAAATCAAATTTTTTGTCACAGTTGATGAAGGTCGCTCGAAATTTCTTTGACAAATCCTCACAAAGACGTAAGAGTTCGTTGCAGCTCTTCCTCCCAAGTGGATGGCAGCCAGACGGTTCTCACCGAATGTCTGGCTGCCATTTTTTTTTCGGCCTTGAGGGGACTGGCAATAGCGTCTCCATTTGAGCGAGCGTTATTGGGTGCAATTGCCGCAACGTCCGCGTGCCTTCCTCGGCCGCGTTTTTGTGGCAGTTTGGTCCCGTGCTCTCCTTTCGCGCGGCGCGGTCTTGCATGCCAAAAGCTTGGGGGTGACCCACCTGCGCGGCTTTGTCCGACGGCCTCTCCCAAGAAGGTTGCGGCAGCGATCTCTCCTGCGGTTGTTTCTACTTTCCCCAATGCGTCCTTCGGTTTTTGCCACGCGCTCCCCGCGCCTCAGACTCTCGATCTGTAGTGAGCAAAGACGCGCTTTCCAACCCCTCGAGAAAGCCCGAGCCCAACCCCCATCACTCCGCGAGCCGTGAAAGCCCGATTTTCGGTCACGTGAAGAAATGCTTGTAATTCTTAGAAATGGGACGCTGGGTTTTGCTGGGGTGAAAGCAAAATCTTGTCTGCGGCAGGCGGGTGGCTGGTCTTTGGGGGTTCGTTGATTGACAGGGTGGAAAGCGGAGGATTTCCGTCGTGAACGTTCACGAACGTTGATTTCGAACAAACGTCACAAAGGTGGTCTTTCGAGCGTAGAACAACGCCGGGAGAATCGTGGTACGCATCTCAAAGGAGTGGATACCGTACACGAGCGAGTTCCGTTTTGAGAAAAGGCCTACTTGGGATTGGGAAGATCAGATTCCCGGCTGGCACCGGTGGGAATTTTCCTGGGGGCGAGTGTGCCTGTGTGTGGGAGGTGATCTCCTTCCACCGTGATGATCCATTTCGTTGAGGAAACGCTCGCTCACCTTCCCGAAGCCGGTGGTCTTCGATTCGATACGCATATCGTCATGCACTCACACACAGACTGTGATTCCGGTCGTCCACAGCACGCGCGGGCCTTTCGGATCCGCTGGTTTTGCTGAGGTCTGCATTCCAATTTTGTCACTCCCGCGACGCCTATTCCATGGAATGTGGCCTGACGATTGCTGTCTGTTGATCAACTGGTCCGACCGGTTGATTGTGGCGGCTCGGAAGGTTTTCTCGCGGCGTTGGCGACGTTGACGTCGCGAATGGGACTCCACGAGCCTAGGAACTTTGGCTTTGACGAAGAAAGGCCACCCATCGGCACCTCTGTCCTGGTAGACTGCTTTCGAAATCGACCCTCCCACATGGTCGATAGCCATGAAAATGAAAGCGCCGCTGGTCACCGGCCTTTTCCCACCTTGAGGGTTGAGTTTCGTCTTCACGCTGTTTTGCGACCGCGATTTCAACCGGTTTTTCCCGGTGAGGCTATGGACAATGGCGTCCAGAGCAACGGGATGTTTTTACCTTTTGTGTGGAATGAGCACGTTCCACGTTGACCCCGATCGAAAATGGGAAACCAGATGAGCGAGTACCACCCTAGACTGTTACAGGCCACGAACCCCCGTGCCCGAATCGATGCTCTTTGCGAGTTCATCGAGTTCTGGCTGGGAGAACGTCGGCCATCCTATGGAGAAACCGCCGAGGCGCTTGATCGGCATTCACTCCCGGCGCCTCTGCGGCAGTTCTACGAATTCGCGGGGCGTTGGCCCAATCAGCATCAAGCCGCGATCGAGTACGACATCCCGGCGTTCTCGTACCAAGACAGCCTGATGACACTTCAGGGGCTCACGTACGAAGACGATGGAAAGCTCGTATTTCTGCATGAGAACCAGGGGCACTGGCACTGCCGAACGCTTTCCGAAGGGGACGACCCCCCGGTTTGGTTCTACGGCGAGCACTCCGACGAGCACGAAAACGGATTCGCGGGAACGAAGCTCGTTTCCAATTCGTTGTCCGAGTTTCTTGTAACCTTTGCTCTGCAAGAGCTCTCTCTCGGCTCGTGCTGTCTCGTCGAGGATTCTCATCTCAACGAGCTTTTCAGCCTCGACAAAAACTCCGCAATCCCGATCTGGACTAACGGTCATTATGTTAATGAAATCGTCTATGATTATTATCTTTGGAAACGCATTCTCGTGACCAACTGCTGGGGGCAACTCGCCTTCGCAGCCAACGACGCAGCGTCGATCCGCTTTCTCAAAGAGAGCTAGGGTCTGTTGACATCACGAATTCAAGTTTGCGCGACTCCGAATATCTCGCCTTTCTAATAAGTTTTGCGCTCGTACTTATCTTGTCTGCTTATTAAAGTATCAAAAAAGCCCCCTTGTTTCGGGGTTGTCTGCCTAAGCCGGATTTACGAAGGGAAATTTCCTTGAAACGTTCTTCTCACCAGGCTTCGCAGGCAACCTCTTTAAGGTTGAGGTTTGTGGTTCGATCAACGATTCTGAGCCGTGCGTGGACCAGGAGCGTGAGCTGCCGGCCGAGGAGCGCAGTGACGTTTCTGGGAGCGCGCCCGGGCTCTCGTTCCGGGTCCTGAAAGGCTCGTTTTCAGGCACCCGGGCTCTGCCGCTGTTACCTTCTGTGACAATCTCGATCCATTCGCCGTGATATGGCAGCGCTCCGGTGCTCGACCTTGTTCCCCGGGCTCGTCCCCGGCGCGAAGCGACAGATCGCCCCGTTCCTTACTTCCTGGCATCGACCGGGATGGCGGGCGGCCAAGGCAAGGAGATCGCTCTCCCCAAGAACCTTATTCGACGGCGCTGAGAAGCGTTGCCGCGCCGGCAGCGCCGAGGTCGTAAACCGGAGGAGGAAGCAACGGGAGGAACCGTCAAGCCGGCTGAGGGCTGGGTACGGGGTCATCACGGCGTTGAGCGTGTTCGACCCATCGGCTTGAAATGTCACCAGGAAGTCATTGCCTGGAGTGCGGAGGGAACGCCCCCTGGGCATCGGTGATGAACGAGGTGGAGGGCCTGAGGAGGTCTCCCGGCGCCGTCAGTGTAAAAGGCCCCGGCGGCAGTGGGGTTGTCAGGGTCAGGGTCAACGTATTCTGGGCGGAGTTGTAGGCCGCCGAGGCGAGCGTCGCAGGCGGGTGGTTTTGAGGTGACAGGTCGAGGATCGCGTAATGGCTCAAGTCGCTGAGCGGGGCGGCGATCACCGGTTTCGAGAACGTGATCTGAAAGGCAACCACTTGCCCCGCGTTGATCACCTCCGCCGCCTTGATGATGACCCGCGGGAAATGCGCGATCGCATACGCCGCAGAGGTCTCCGCCGCGTGGTGCGCGACAGGTGATGCGTGGAGCAGCATACGCCCTTCCATGCTCTCTACGCGTGGGCTGAACTTAGATCGCGCCGCGACTCTCGGAGGACATCGCCTCAGGGGGATCTCCCGGTGCGAAAGGCCGTTCGTCGTCGAGCCACCGTTCCGTTCCGTTGATCAACGTCGACGTCGTGCAGGTGGGGACGCATCGACATCATTCATGATCGGTTGAAGAACGGGCCTCCCTGTGGTCGTCGCGTGTTTGCCGCCTTCCCTTTTTTTCGGCACCACCACCCCTTGCCGCGCATACGGCAACCCCCGACGGATTCCAGGGCAGACCCGCGAACCCCCCACAAGCGCCGGCGGCTCCACCAATGCCGGTTCCGCCGAAAGGGACGCTGATCACAAGTCGAGCCAGGCCATGGCTGTTATAGGTGTATCAAGAGCTTACCCGTGCCCTGCCCCAGTACACTCGGCATCGTCGGGAGCCCTTCGTGCCACCAGCGGCCCTTTTTGCGGATGAGCCCGATTTTCGAGCCCGATTGTGGATAAACTCCCATGATGGGCGAATAGAATCAGAGAGGATATCAAGATGCCATGGCGATCCGACAAGTTTCTCCGGCTGAGGATTTTCGTCTACTTTGCCGTCACCGCCGGCGTGACCGCGATGGGGCAGTGCGCCATGGATCATGGCAACACCGGTATCGCGGGGATCGCGTTCATGCTGGGACTTGTAAGCCTCTGGGTTATCGGCGCAGTCGAACGCCCCTCAATCAGAAACACCAGACTCGTCCGCCAAGAGACCAATCCCCACGGGTAACACCTTCGTGGTTCCCCAGCATTTCCACATTGGCTTACCGGTCTGAGGTTATTCCTGGCATAGGTGCTGATGTTACCTCACCCTGGAACAGGCAATCTCATCGTCAGGAAAGCCCGCCAACAAGACACGCAGAGCGTCGAGCTTGCTTTCTTGCCCGACACCGCCGGGCCCGAGAGTCGTCGGGGACGACGATAGACCAAGTGGCCGCGGTGTAGCCAACGCTGAGTAGTCTCCTGGCGGACTTCGAGTTGATGTTGTCGCACATGAAGACGACGACCGTTTCGCAGCAAAAGCCGATTGCGAAGAATCAAGCCAGACTTTCGACTGCCCCGCCATATTCGGTATGGCGGACCGACTCGCGCAAGTCTGTCTACGCCAAACTTACTGCGGCGACGATCTGCGTCTGAGATCCAGCAGTGGGCGAGTTCGGCTAAACCGGAAATGGGATCGACAATCAACCCGACTCGGCCAAGGCGACGGCCAGGGCTTTGAGGCCCGCCGGATCGCAAAAGTAACTCAGATGGTCGCACGCGACGGGGCGGACATCGAAGGGCGACTTTCGACCGGCCGCGACGTTCTTCATACTCGCGACCGAGACGGCGACATCGTTCTCCTGGTCGAGAAAGAACGGATTGGCGACCTTGTGGAGCAAGTCGGGCGAGGTCAATCGAGCCAGCAACCTCGCGAGCGGCCCCGACTTCCCGCCCTCGGGGCCGGCCAGAGCGGCCGGGATGAGCGACGTATTTCCTGCAAGCATGACGTAGGGGATGCCGGGGTCCTCGCTCTTGTTCAATTCCGCGAGGACGCGGGAGGACGGCAGCATCTCGTTGAGCGCCACGGTCGGGTCCTCCATCCTCGCCGCGAGCCCACCGACAACCGACGCGGGCCAGGCGATCGCCGTGAGGTTGTTCAGGGCCAGGCCCAGCGCCACGGTCGCCCAATCGAACACGTGGGGCCAGGGGGAGCCTCCGTTCGGTGTACCGAGCATGATGAGCCGCGAGACGACATGGTTACCGCCTTCGCGCTCGATGAACCACCGCGAGACCAGGCCCCCCATCGAGTGAGCGGCCACCTCCAGCGTCTTGCCGTGGCCCGGACTCAGGCCGGCCGCCTCGAGTCGCGCCTTGAGTAGGCGGCCGTTCTCCTCGATGGTCGTGTTCAGGTTCTCGTAATCGAACGTCAGCACGAGGTCGTAGAGCGAGACAAGCGGCCGACCGTCGGCCAGCCTAGCGAGTTGGACGCACGGGGCCATCGTCGCGGTCTCACCGATGATCCCGTGGACGAGCAAAAGGATGCGCCGGGCCTTGGCCACCCGGTCGCGAACTTCGACGTCGTCGCGGACGGGGGTGACCGCCCCGTCAGGCGCGACGTCGGCTGCCGCGAGGATCGGGTAGGGGAAGTCGAGCTTGGCGACCTTGCTGATGACCTTCTGGAAGAAGATCTTGATTGCCCCGCCCAGCGACCGCGAGGCCGCCACCGGCGCCGGCAGGCGGTCGAGGGCGATCACGGCCCGGTTCCCGGATCGGCTCTCCACGCGGCCGAGCGGCAGGAAGAACTCGCCGTCGAAGGCGACCGGGACGACGTGCTCTTCGCCCCGCAGGCTCACTGGAACGTCAACCCGCAGGGGCTCGTCGGGAGTGACGAGCGTGGGGTCGTTCACGTCGGTCAGTTCCATCACGCTGAGGCCGGGCTCGGCGCCACGGGTCGCGGCGAGCGCCAGGGGTTGGGAGACGGTCGGGTCATCGGTGAGGAGCCGGGGGAGCGGAACGCCGCCCAAGTCGCGCGTAGAGAGGGGCGCGGTCATGAGGCGGGCTTGCGCCCGGAGGGCAGGATGCGGCTCGATCCGGACGCCGCCGAGAATCTCCAGGGCGGGCGCCCCCTTGGCAGGGATGGGCGTCCCTGGTAGCGGACGGACGGTCGTGAAGGCGACCTCCGCCGTCTGCCAGTCGTCGATGGTTGCGGCCTCCCCCTCGGTGAAGTCGCGCGTCTGGACCTTGCTCATCAGGCGGTCCAAGGAGCCGCTGCGGAGGCCCCGCGTCGCGCTCTTTGCGGCCAGCCTCGGCATGTCGAGGCCCGGTTGTTCCAGCAGCCTCGCGTCGAACTCCTGGGTGCAGACGATGAGCTTGAGCAGGTCGCGGTACTCGACGACCCCCTGCTTCCAGACCTCGTCCGGAACGGTCGCCGGGATCGGCTTGCCCAGGTTGGCCCAGGCGGTCTCGCCCGGGTCGAGCTTGACGCACCCCGTTTTGAGCAGGCCGGCGGAGACGGTGAACCGCTGGGTCAGGTCGAGGAGGCCGCAGTAGAGCGTCCGGTCGCTCCTGTTGGTCATGCTGACCCGGAATGTGGGCGGAGCAGGCTTGCGGTCGCGTACTCCATATTCGAGCCGGATCTCACGGCCCGAGACCTCCTTGCCCTCGATGAAGATCGAGAGCTTGATGTCCCCCGGGCGGATCGAGCTGGCGGGGTTGGCGAGGCGGGCGGTCTGTGTCCATCGGGCGATGTGTTCGAGCCGCGCCACGGCCTTCGCTGCCGCTCCGGCGTCCTGGCCGTCGACTGGGTCGACGACCGGGCGGCCGTCTTTGGGCCTGGTGATGGTGAACTGACCGTCGCGCGCCAGGAGCCGGAAGTCGGGCGCGTCCTTCCCCGAGGCCTCCCGGACGAAGGCAGAGGCCGCCCTCTCGGGCGCGGCCGTATTCATGGCCTCGCGGGCGAACGAGCACGGCGAGGGGTCCCCCTCTAGCGCGACGGCCAGTGGCGGCGCGGGTAGGCCGACGACGATCGCCTTGTAGGTCGCCTCCGGGTCGAGGTGATTTTTCCCCCTGATCGCGAGCCGGCTCGATGCCGGGAGGACCTCGACGACATCGGCCATCGCCACGGCCCTGGAGGCGTCGGCAAAGGCCTCGGCCGAGGCGTCGAACGGGTAGAGGGCGACCCGGGTGGCGTCGGACCCATCGGGCGCGGGTAGGCCGCTCGTGGCGCCGCCGTTGATCGACCATTGGCCGTCGCGGCAGCTCGCCGTGAACGAGGCCGGCGCCGGGCGGAGGGCGCCGTCGAGGAAGAGGGTGTCGAGGTCGTCGTTCCGCGAAGCCTCGAGCTGGGGCGACTGCTCGCGGACGTGGCTGGCGACCAGGGACGACGCGCGGCCGAAGAGGTCGCGGTAGGTCGGCACGCCGGCCGCGGCCTTGAGGGCCTCGCCGAGGAAGAACGAGAAGGCGCCGCGGCGCTTGCCGTCGCCGGAGTATTCCTTGGCCGTCTCGTCGGGCCGGCAGGCCGCGAACAGGACGTGCCGCCCCTCGGCCGTCGCGAACCGTCCCTCGTCCGCGTCGCGGGTCAGGGCCTCGGCCGGGGAGACGAGGAACGACCCGATCGGCCTCCGCCGGAGATCCGTCGGCGCGAGGCGGACGACCTCCTCGATGGCCCGCGTCCCCGAGCCCGAGTGGCAGCAGTCGAGGATCACGGCGATGTGCGGCCCTTTCGCGGCTACCTCGCCGATCAACTTGTCCAGTTCCTTGTCGGCGAGGTCCCAACTCCCCTCGTTACGGCTATCGACGCAGACGAGCGTCTCGTCGAGCCGGTCCGGCTCGATCGCCCAGAACTCCTCGGGCGACGGCTCCTGCGAGCCATGGCCACTGTAATAAAAGAGCGCGACGTCCCCCTCCTTCGCCCAACCGAGGTGGTTGCGGAAGCCGTCGATGACGGCCTGCCGGGTTGCCTCGCCGTTCTTCAAGGTCTTCAAATTTAAGGCAACTTCGTTGCCCCGGCCTACCCGATCGGACAGGTATGCTGTGAAGGCGTCGATGTCGTTGACGCAGCCTCGGAGCTTTGGGACCGGGCTATTATAGTCGTCGATTCCAACCAATAAAGCATAAATCGTGCGAGTCATTGTCAGAGCTCTCTCGTCGGAGTTTCGGCTCGAATTCACCCGTCCCGCGACAGGAGGTATCACCAGCGTTCTTCGTGAGAAATTGAACGAGAAGCCGTTTGTGGAGCGGGGTGAACGACTGGGATTTCGTGAGGCCCCCCGGCACCGGGGAGATGGAGCGTCACCAACCAGGGGCATTGTGAAACTCGATAGAGTCACGCTCGCCAAAATCCATGCCTGTTAAGCCTCGCACCCTCGCTCCGATTTCGCGGACGTCGCCTGCCTCAGGCTTGGGGACATCCCAGAGCTTGATTGTCCCTTCTTGACCTCCGGTCAGAATTCCACGACCATCGGGGCTGACCGCGCTGACAACACGCCCGGCGCCGTAAGCCATGCCGGGCCCGACTTCCCGGCCCGACGCGATATCCCAGACGCGTGCAGCAAGGTTGTTCCCGGAGGTGATGATCAACTTCCCTCCGCCGCAGAATCCTACACGATTTAGCATGCCTTCATGCCGAAGGGGTTGTGTCAGTGGATTGCCCGTGCGGGAATCCCATAGCCGAGCGGTGTGGTCGCCACTCGCCGTGGCCACGACTCTCCCATCCGTGCTGAACACCACGTCGTTGACCTGATCCGAGTGGTGCATGGGCTTACCAATCGGCTGACCGGTCTCTACGTTCCATAGTTGGGCTGCGTTGCCGCCGCCGCAACTGGCGAGGATCGCGCCGTCGGGGCTGTAGGTCAGGGCGATGACTGCTCCCGGGTGCCGAAGTTTCTTCCCAGCGGTGCGTCCTGAACGGGCATCCAGAAATTGAATGTCCCCTTGCCGATCGGCTATGAGGACAGTTTGGCCGTCGGGCGCACAAAGCACCTGGGCACACTCCCCAGGGTAGAGAATTTCCCATCGCAATGAGGCACCCTCGACCTCCCAGAGCCGAATTCGGCTCTCGAGTCCATTGGTTCCGCTCGTCAGGAGCGTCCTTCCATCGGGGCCGAAAGCAAATAAGGGGGCATACACCCGCCCGGTCGAGACCCTATTGACGGGGAGTAAGGGGGTCACCGGTTTGCCCGTTGTAGCGTCCCAAACCCGCACCGAAGCCTCTTTGGAATTGGCCTCGACAGCCGAGGTTGCTACGTACCTTCCGTCGGGGCTGAATTCGGCTGCCATGAGGGCACTATCGCGATCGAGCTTGATGGGCGTGCCGATCACCTCGCCGTTCGCGACGTCACGAATCCAGACAGTCCTATTCTCCCATGACAGAACCAGAAAGGTCCCCCCCTTGCGACAAAGGACCACATCATGGATCTCCGTGTCGAGGTGCATCGTCCAGCGCGCGGCCTGCAACCTCGGCACCTCCCAGGCCCGGACAAACCGATCATTAAGACCCGCCGTAAAAAGCCGCCTGCCATCGCGACCGAAAGTCACCGCGTAGACATTGTTGGTGAGTTCAATTGGCTGCCCGATCGACATGCCAGTGGACGTATCAAATAGGCGAACGAAATCATCATAACAACTTGTCGCGATGGTCTGGCCATCGGGACTAAAAGATGCGGATGTGACAATATCATCATGATTATAGATCATTTGAAGCTTTCTAGTCGCGACGTCCCAAAGCTTGGCCGTCCCGTCGTAGCTGCACGTCAGTAGGGTCCGTGCGTCGGGCCCGAACGTTGCATGGCTGACCTGGTTGGCGTGAGCCCGATTGTCGCCGGGATGGACTAAGGTTCCGAGGGACCGGGCAGTGCGAGATTCCCAGAATTGGATGGTTCCATCACTTCCCGCGGTCAGGGCCCGCGTTCCGTCCCGATTGAACAGAGTGGCTGTGATAGTGACCTCGTGAGGCAGGGGCGAACCGATTGGCTGGCCTTCCGAGACATCCCAGAGCCGCGACCCATGGCCCGCGGCGCCGACTAGGAGTATCGCCCCATCCGGACTGAGGGCGAGCTGGGAGACTGCGCTCTCGTGTCGAAATGGTTCCCCGGCCGGCGCTCCGGACTGCACGTGGTGACGGTAGACCAGGCCGTCTACACTTCCCGCGAACAGCAGCATTCCATCGGGAGATAGCTCAAGGGCTGTGATGGCTGCTGGGTGGGACAGAGGCGAACCGATCTGCCGGCCGGTTCGAGCCTGCCAGACCCGAACCTCTCCGACACCTGAGGCGTGCATAAAGAGCGGTCCACTTGCAGTGGCGAATGTAGAGCCGTCGCGACTGAAGATGAGGGCCCGGATGTCCCCGGTCGTAGCGAGTGGCCCAGCGATCCGCTCCCCGCTCGCCACGTCCCATAGGTAGGCGCGAAAGGGCGACTCGTCGTTCCATTCCCCGGCGGCCGTGGCGAGGGTCCGTCCGTCCGGGCTGAGCATCATGAGCTTGACGGTACCAACGGAGTGCTCTAGTCCGCCGCGAGAGATCGGCACCTGGCTTGCCCACGCAGCGAGGTTCAATCGAATCGCCCGATCGAGGTCCGGCGATCCCTCGGGATTGAGCGCCAGGCCACGTGCCATCCAGAGCAGACCGTTCCTGGCCTTACCCTGCTGTGCGAGGACAAGTCCCCGATCGAGGCTCAGGTTAGCCGTCGTAAACTGGGCTTCTCTCCGCTGAACGTCGGCGCGGACGCTTTCGTGGAATGCCGTCACGGTTAAACCGAGGAGGACTCCAATCACGCCAACCGTGACAGCGGCGGCGATCGTCGTGGTTCGATGCCTTCTGGCCAAGCTCTGGATGACGAAGTGGCTCTCGTCGACGTTCAGCCAGGTGGTTCGCGGGTGGTCCGCTGTGAAACCGCGAGCGAGCCGTCGGCGAATGAGCTTCGTAACGTATTTCCTCCAGTTGAACGGTAGGCCGAGCTCGGCCGACAAGAGTGCGAGGCGTGGGTTGGCGTGCCAGAGCTTGTCCGGATCGAACCTGCCGTCGGCGCACCAGTCACGGACCGACGGGGAGAGGACTTGCCGAAGCTGGATTGTGCTAAGGCCGTCGCGGGTCCATTCCGCCAGCCGGTCCCAGCCTCGGATTAACTCGTCATGAGCTGGTTCGACGTAGGTCTGATCGTCGGGTTCCTTCCCCTCGACGACAAGGCGCGCGCCGGTCAAACGACTGATGACCTCTTCAACACGCCGGTTCTCCTCGGGTTCGTCATAACACAGTTCCTTTTTCAGCACATGGCGGCGAGTCAGTTCGCCCCCTTCAACCGATACCATCCGCAACATGACCGTGCGCATCGTTCGGCGGTGGCCGTCGTCGGGCAGACCGTCGTATACCTCGTTCGCCCGGTTGCGGAGTGAGCCGCCGACGCCCCCCAGCCTCTCGTAATCCACTTCCCGCAGCGACCGATCGTCCCCCTGCCGCTCTAAGTAATGGCGGTAGAGCTCGCTGAGTGTGAAGGAGAGCAACGGCAGCGCCCCTGGCGTGTTCGCCACGTCACCGATCAACCGATCAATAAACTCCTGCGAACTGCCCTTGCCCTGGAAGTAGAGCACCTTGACCAACGCCGGCACCTCGATCGCCTCGCGATACTCGTCCAGCGTCATCGCGGGGACGACGATCCGGGAGGACAGCCACTCAACCTGCAGAGGTGTTTGCGTAAATTGGGGCTCAAAGTCAGAGCGGAGCGTCAGGACGACACGGAGCCGACCGGGATGAACGGCGAGGGCCCGCTGGAGCAGGGCCATGAAGTCGCCGCGCTCAGCGGCGTCCCAGGAGAGCGTGATCAGTTCCTCGAACTGGTCGACGATCAGAAGGAGCCTTCTCCCACCAGGCTCGCGGCTCGCCCAGGCACCGACGCGGCGGGCCAGCGCCTCCGGGTCGACCCGGAAGTCGGCCAGGTGGGCGTCGAGGTCGTCGGCCGGCTCGCTAGGGAGCGAGAGTCCCGCGAGTGAGGCCAGCGGCGACTTGCCCGGGCGGATCGGCGGCAGGATCTCCCAGGCTCCGGGCTCGGTCCCGCGCAGGTGAGAGAGCAGGCCGGCTTTGACGACGCTCGACTTGCCCGTGCCCGAGGCCCCGAGGACGACCGTTAGCGGCCGGGCGCGGATCCGGTCGGCCAGAGCGGCCACGAACCGGGAGCGGCCGAAAAAGACGCCAGCGTGCTGCTCGTCGTACGATTGCAGCCCGCGCCAGGGATTACTCGCCTCGTCGAGCGCCGGCGCCGGGGGCAGGTTCAGGGGATGGCCCGGCACGAGGTGGATGAACTCCCCCTTGCCGTGCTTCTTCAACGGCCAGAGCCCGGGCGTCTGGAGATGGCCGTCGGCCTCGGCGCCGACCTCGACGGATTCGCGGAGGTAGAGGTACAGTTCCGTCGCCGTGATGACGCCGTCTCCGGCGGGTGCGCCCAGTCCGCCGCGCGGGATCAGGTCGGCCTCACCCTTCTCCAGCGCCCTCAAGAACGCCGCGGCGAACGGCGAGTGCCCAGCGTCGCCGCGGGAGCCACCGCGCGAGCCGAGGATCTCGCCCGCAACCACGTCGAGCGCCTTCTGGTCATGGGCGGCCGACGTAATAACCTGCCACGCCGGATCCTTGATGTAGCGGTCGAACCGCTCACGGTGGATCACCTCCGGCAAAGCGCCCAGATCGCGGGTGCTCGACCAACGATAGGCGCCTGCGAAGCAGCAGTCGAGGACCAGGAGCAGATGGCGGCAGGGGAGCACGTCGAGCGAGCGGTTCAGCTCGGTCATCGGCAGGAAGCTCCGCTTATCCTGCCGGCGAGCATCCTGGGGGATGAGATAGCCCGCTGGCCCATCGTCGCCGTCAAGCGCGATCCCATGGCCGGCGAAGTAGACCAAGACCCGGTCGTCGCCCTCGACCTCATGGGGCAAGGCTTCCCCGAAGACGGCCTGCAAACGGGCCAGCGAGACGTCCTCGGTCAAGAGGCGGACGCTGTAGCCGTAAGCCGTCCCCAGGACGCGGGCGATCTCAGTGGCGTCGTGAACGGCGGTCCGGAGTGGCGGGATACCCTCGCCGTAAGCGTCAATCCCGATCACCACCGCGTGGCTCTTGTGGAACCCAATCATAGCGCCCCCCCCACCGAACAGCTCGCAGGCCACGCGAGAAGGTCGGCCGCATCCAGATCCATCGATCACGAGCGCCGTCTGACCTGGGCCACGCTGCCCGACCGTTCAACGAGCAGGTCCGGGAGGGCATAGCATATGGCGAGGTCCAGGTTAGCGAGCGCCTCAGCGACGAACTTCACGACGTTCGTGCCCATTTCGACACCCGCCGACTTGGATCGCACACCACGCCCGAGCCAACAACCATCGGGTACGTACACCAATCAGTCGGAAAGCCAGCCTGGTCCGCTCCTGCAACTGGTCACGGAAGGCTGTGATTATGGCCCCAGGCGGAGTCGAACGAAGCCTTGGTAAACGTCGTCGAAATCATGCTTGGTTGCGTCGGCCACCTCCTTGAGGGCGGCCTCGACCGTCGCCTTGAAGGCGCCGGCTGCGTCATTGTCCAAGCTATCGAAGACGCTTTTCCCCTTGGAGAACAAAATCACTGTGATCGATCGGCCCATCGACGATTGGGTTGGCTACGTTCGGTACGCCCACGGCGTACCGGAGGAGCTTCCCGACAGGCACGGGATTTTCATTCCCGTCCCTGAGGGCATTCGGAGATATCGAATCCCACGTTTTCCCCTTCTCTCGTGTTGAGCAGGTGACTTCCCCCATGGTCCCGAAGGCAACCCAATGGCTTGGGTCCGGCCAAGGAATCAACTCGCCTCGGTCTCAAGGCGTCGAATCGATGATTAACTCGTCGGTACGCGTGATATGCTTATCCTTAGAGTCCAGCACAGAAATGGCCAATAAGTCCCGGGCGAACTCGTCGCAGGAGACCAATTTGTGTAATTCGGATGTCCCGCATCGACTGACGCCTTGTGGCCACTCGGCGAGGCCTCGAATTCAAAAGCGCTCACAGTATCTGAGCCAAGCTTGGTAAGCACAAGGTATAAGAGAAAAATACGGATATTTTTTTCATATTGCTACCACTCATCTAATTTTTTCTATTTAATCTCGGTCAGCATTTCGATGCTTCGAAACCCTAACATAATGCGTCGTTAGGCCCGAGCTTCGCATCTAGGGGGCGAAAAGGGGGACATTCTGATATACATGTATATCAGAATGTCCCCCTTTTCTTGCCCGAGGTGGAAGCAGAAGGACGGCTGGTCGGGCGGGGCGGTGTCGCGGATCTGCCGGGCCATGTGGTCGGCCACGCTCACCTGGGCCCCGTTCCCATTGGCGCCGCCGGTGTCTCCCACAACGTGGAAGACAAGTTTCCTCGCCTCCCCGATCGCCTTCGTGCGGGCGGGGATCACGGCCGAGAGGTCGAGCCGGAACGGCGCCCGCTCCGGGAACACCTTCGGGGGGCGATAGAGGTCGCTGCTCTGGCGTCGCCTCGCGGCCCGCTCGGCGGCCGTCGCAGCCTGCGGGCGGAAGAAGAACTTCTCGATCTCGGTGGCATCCATGTTCAGCCTCGTCGTGATTCGTGCCCCGATCGCCAACTATCCGCCCGCGACGGTCGCTAGCTCCTCGCCCCGGCAGTCGCCCGCCGCCGCCTGCCCTTCGGCGTGGCGCCCCTTCCGGCGGCTCCGCTTAGCAGGGGGCCGATCTCGTCAAGCGTGTGCGAAGGCAGGAAGGTGCGGTCGGAGTAGAGGTCTACCAGCGCCTGAGTGTCGATTGCGTCGAGGTCCTTGATCGTGCGGTCGCCGTCCCCCTGCTCCCAGGCGGCGTTCCACAGGTGGGCGAGGTAGCGGCTCCCGGCGGTGATCACGGCGATGGTGTCGTCGCCGAACTTGCTCCAGAGCTCGTCCGAGATCGCGCGGGGCTTCTGGTCTCTGACGGCGAGGAAGGCGTCGACGATGTCCTTCGGGTTGATCGTGTCGAAGGTCTGCTGCATCAGGTCGACGACCGCGACCGCGGCGTCGTGGCCGCTGGAGACCGCCGGGAGCTTCGCCGACTTGCCGAGCAGCTTGTCGACGCCATCCATTATCTCGGGCGTGTGGGTGTCGACCATGCCGTCCTCGTAGGCCGCGTGGACGCCCGCGGCGCGGGGGACGGGCTCGGTTACCATCTTGCCATGGCGATTCTTGTGGGTCACGACCTCGGTGTCGTCCGGGTCGCCGTTGAACATATACGAGATGTGGAGCGGCTGGCAGGCGTCCCCGACGTAATGCGACAGGATGCCTGCGGCGCACACGAATTCGGCGGCCTTGCCGGCCGCGACAAACTCGACCATCGCCTGGTAGAACTGCCAGACGCGGAACGGCAGGAGCCCTCGGCTCTCGTCCTCAACGTCGGTGTAATATTTCTGCCAGACGTCGACGTCGACGTTCTCGGGATGGGCCTTGCACAGCTCCAGCAGCGTCGTACCCCTTTCCTTCGGGTTCGGCTTGTCCATGTCGGCGAAGTGGTTCGGGTGCTCCTTCTGGCCCCGATTGAAGGGCCCGAGCTTCCAGGCGAGGTCGGGGACGTCGGCCAGCGGGATGAAGCCCTCTTTGCTCAAACCTGACAGGTTCTTCTTGGTGATCGCCCCCTGCGGGAACGTGATGTTCTCCAGGTTGGCCTGCATCAGCTTCGCGAGGTTCTTGTTGGCGATCACGTCGCACGCTTTGTTGGCAATGGTGTAATGGCCGACGGCCCCCCAGTATTCCGGCAGTCCGATGTTCCAGTCGCGGATCGGGTCGACGTCGAGGCGGTTGCAGACGGTGCTGAGGCAGGTCGCGAGGGCGAACTGGAGGTTCCCCTCGCCCTTCTCATCGACGAAGACATGGCCTCCCCACTGGACGGCGATCGGCAACAGTAGCGGCTTCTTCTCTTCCTTGTTCGAAGGCTTCCGCGACTTCATCGGACGTCCGTCCCCCTCCGATGGCGTCCCCTCCTCGCCCCGCTCGAGCAGCCAGAGGGTGCCGGAGTCGCCGGGATGAGTCCGGAACGGGATATGTTTGCGGACGTCGGAGTTTCCGGGGTGGGTCCGATGCGAGGCGTCATTCCGGGCGCCGATGAGGAAGTCGGAGACGTACTCGAAGCCGCCGATCGACTTGAAGCGGTAGAAGAGCCCGTGAATCTCACCGAGCATCTCTCGTGAAGCGCAGCCGAACCCGCGGACGGGGCAGCCGATGAGCCGGAGCGAGAGGTTGTCGATGCTCAGGTCGGCGAGCTCGCCCATCGTACCGATGCCGAAGATCTGGGCCGTCCAGCGGCGCTTGTCCTCGACCTCGATCAGACCGATGTCCATGTTGACGTAGACGTTCTTGCCCGGCCAGTCGGCATAGACTTCCTGGAACGGGAGCTTCGACAGCTGCTTAGCAGACGACGTGCCGACGAGCTCCTGCCGCCCCCCGGAGATCGTGTAGACCGGCGTCCCCGGCTCGCCCGCGACGTGGCGGTTGGTCAGGGCGTAGACGAGGTGCCCGTCGGTGACCAGGCAGCCGATCGAGGCGACATGCCGCTCGCCCTGCACGTCGACCAGCATGGGATAGCCTCCGCCGATCAGGTTCTCCGGGAAGCTGAGGTTCTGGACGGGCCTGGGGGCCGACTCGTCCCGAGGCGCCTCGATCACACAGACTGGGACGACCCTGCCGTCGGGCATATAGAGCGCCCGGGGCACGGCGTCGTCGGGCTGGTAGCCATAGCTCGGCCGGAAGTGCTCGGCGGGTACCCACTTGTCGACGAAGACCATGACGCACGGCCAGGAATACGACCGGATCTCCGAGTTACCCAGCGTCCTCGGCCCCCGGTCAGGAGGCGTCGCCCACTTCTCGCCCTTTCCTTCCTTCGGCCTGCCCGTCGGCCAGGGGTCCGCTGATCGGATGCGATACCGGCCCACCGCCGTGGCGACCACGTTCTCCTTGTGCATCAGGTGGACGTGATAGTGGTCGCGTGCCTCTATCAGGTCCTTCAGGGACAGCATGTTGAACTCTTTGTCCGGGCGCAAAGGATCGGCGGGCTTCATCGGACGCCTCCTAGAACTGGATGACCTCGCTCACTACCAGGCCGAGGCATAAGCCTCAAGCGTCGGGGGATCGGGACGATGACTTACCGACCATGAGCCAGGTTCGTCCCTGGAGAAGCTATCCGGCGTCGACGCCCTCATCCGGATCTCGTAACCGTACAGTTGACGAGAACCGGGCACACGAGTCCAGCGTTCAGTCAATGGAATCGTGATGAAGAAATGGTTTGGTTGCGTGGCCAAAGGACCAGCCGAAGGGGCCGTCGGGGCATCCGGGTGGGCATCTAACTTACCGACCACTCCGCACCACCACTAATTCGCCTTTTTTTCGTTGGACACGGGAATGTGGCGCTTGTCCAATACGTGTTTAAGCGAGCCGGACGATGTCCCGGTCGGCGAGGCCAACGCTCATCCGGGAAATCCCAGGGGAAATGTCAGATTAGCTTCCTCAATCCCGGCCCCTGAAGCGGTTCACGTCGGCGTTAGCTGATTAGTCAATCGGGGTCCTCGCGGTGCTGCTCTGAACTATCGAATCACCTCGCGGTCAAAGGGAGAGTCGCTCATGTCGCACGGTCATCACGGGGGTCAAGGCGGGCACGGGCATCCGGGCGGCGGGCAGGGTGGACACGGTGGCGGGGGCGGCGATGGCGGGGCCGTCCGGTACGGGTTCGTGAAGTGCAAAGTCCTCGGCTCGCACATGAAGTCGTCCTTCAACCGGAGGACGCATGAGACCCAGTACCACCTCCACGCGACGCTCCAGCTCGGGTCGTCCCGGAACAGCGAGAACTGGGATAGCGCGATCAACGTAGGCACCGACGATTCCGACGACCTCCTGCGCTACAAGTTCGCGTTCGATTTCCATCACCCCATTGTCGAGTCGTTCTCGGCCGCGGAATACGGATTCACCGATCTGTCCGACAGACTGGAACTCCCCGCGCTCGACTTCCTCCGCTCCGACATCCTCAAAGAGACCGGGCCGTGGCGCGACACCGGCGTAATGGACGGGAGCCTGGACGTCGCGCCGGTAGACAGGCTCAAACCACTGCTGGACAAAGCCCACTCTCAGAGCCTCGACGTCTACATCTTTGGGCGCGAGTACAACACGAACGATGGCATCCACGACGTGCACATGAACCAGGGCTCAACCGGCAGCTTCGTGAACACGGGGCCTGGCGATCGGGGCGACCATAACCGTGTCTGGGAAGACGGTGCCGTTTTCGTGGACCTGGGCGGGGGGAGGTGGGCCGCCTACTTCACCGCGTTCACGAAGCAGATGGTCCCAACAGACAAGCTCGGCAATCCCGTCAGCAACGCCCACGGCATCGACGATAGCGACGACGGTAGCCTAATCCGCGCCTAATCGGGATCTGAACGGGTTCTCCATTCTGGTCGCACGAACCGGGCTTTTCCTTTCAGGTTCATACAAAGGGTATGAATCGGGCCGGTTCTTCATCAGAGTTAACGGAGTAGTACTTATCAGATGGTCGAATGCGACGCCCTTCAATGTGGCCGTCGGGTCAGGGCAGCATGGGTGGAACGGGCGGTGGTCGGAGCGGGCGAGAAACTCGTGACGGTGGGTGGAGGCAAGCCGCCTCCACTATGCCGCCCGAGTCGGCGAGGGCGAGGATGAAGTGCTCGGGGAGGGAAGTCCAGGCGGCTCAAAGGCGTGCGAGGCAGGTGTCAACCAGTGCCAATTCGTGTAGATCCGTGCCGGGGCCTCGCTGCCGAGGCGTTGCCGACGAGGGTACCGAAAACCAAAAAATATTTCTCCAATAAAGACTTATGGAAATCGGCATGCCGGTACAATTCCAGCAGCCCAATATGCAGAGGCCCTCATCTGCCAAGCTCGCCGGCGTACATATTACCCGCGCTCTGAGACTCGACTTGACTGCTTCGGTGTGGTCGACCGTGGGCTGTTAGGAGTAACCAATCGCTCAAGTCCAGTATCGCGTCGGGTCAGGTTTCGGCGAACCACAGATTATTAATGCGTTATAAATCCACGGCCTCTGGCCGTGCGACCCGAAGAGCTTTGAGCGATCCGGCGTGCGATGAAATAGGCTCCCCTTTCCGGGAAGGCCCCGTAGGCGAGAATAGCGCAAACGGAATCGTCATGAACAAACTCGCCCAAGTGGAGATCAATTTCGTTTAGCAGTCCGGCTCTGTGTTTTTCAGACAAATTATTGCGACGGCTCGAGAAATGGGTGCTGAGCAGGTCATCATGAAAGCCGAAGCAATCACTAACGTACGCCTTGGAGTTCTGTTACAAAGAGCCGTGACCCAGAATATGACATTCTGGGGTAACACTATGGTCAGCACGGTACCATCGGAACTTGTGCCAGGATTGCCAGCATATGTCTTCACATGGCCAGCTATTTTATAAATAAAGGAGGTCCAAACTCAATGGCACACCTAACGGACTCGGTCGGAGCTCGTTCCCCGAAATCGATAATGGCGATCCTTCATTCAAACGCATCCGATGCTGAGAGTTGAGACCATGGGATTGACAATACACGACTACTTCAAGGCTTGCGCTGATTTATTGAATCAAATGGAGACAAAGGCAGATGCTATAATGATGTACGACATGCTCTCAGATGCCTTGATTTGGTCGGACGAGATTCCTCATAAAACTGTATATGTTGACATATTAGGACAGGCCTGTAGGATCCCGGCTGCCATTTTTCGGCCACTCTTCGCGTACAGAAGAGGTATGATAATTGAGTCGCCGACCATGGGTCTAGATATTTACTGGGACGAGGCGCTAATGCTCTTCCCAAACTGGCCCGGGTTTAATCGGGATCGTAGATCAACTTCCCTGGCATCAGATTACTATAGATTTAACAGTCGATCCGGTAATTCTTAAACGTTGTAAACTTTTGCCTCTCAGGAGGTTCGCAAGAAACCCAAGCAATGGAGTGCACCCCGATGCGGAAGCGCTATCCCTCCGACCTCACCGACGAGCAGTGGGCGCTGATTGGGGGCGGAAAAGGGGGGACATTCTGATATAACTTGTATATCAGAATGCCCCCTTTTCTTGCTCGGGATCCGCTGCAGCGCCTGGTTAGGCCTGACACGCCGACGAGCACGCCACCGTGAGGATAACCGCACTCGGATCATGATGCCAGCGGCGCCCGCAAAATCGAACCGCCAGTGGCATCGATACGAGAGTCTAAGGACGCAGCTCAGCAGCGGCGACCGACCCGAGCGACGATAACTCACACAGAACCACCATCGCGGCCGACGTCTGCTGCAGCGCCTGGTTCGGCTTTGACCACCGTGACGTCTACCGGCGATGCCTGAGTGACGTGAGTGGGCAAATCTCCCAAAGCCACAGGGGGCATCCAATCCAGGGTGGATAGGCAAACGTCGCAAATCGGATCGCCACCACCTTCCTGATTAATCGGCTGAAAAACCCGCTGAATCAAACCACATTCAACGCATGCGCCTCGCTCCGCCCGAAACAGTACGACTAGCGCTGGCTCACCTGGCTCAGTTGGGGGCATAGACCAGTGGGTGGCCCCCCAACGCGTTGCGTCCTCCACCGTGGTCGCCACGAGTTGAAGTGACTCTGTCAAGCGAAGTGGTTGTCCCCTGGGCACGAGCGCGCGTTCCGCGGCAAACCCCAGCAGGGCCAACAGCCGCACCCGTACCCGTCCGTCGAAAGTCCGGCCGCTCTCCTGTGCGCGTTCCAATTCGCTGAGCGCGATAGACACCCGTCTGGTGCTAACGACCTCGTCGCAAAGCCGACGAGCCTTGTCGGCTTTCTCAGCGAGACGCTGCAAAGTCACCTGGAGAAGAAGGGAAGGTTTAAATTGGAGCGCTGCCTTCCTCCCATTGCACGAGTCACACGCCGGCATCCAATTCTCGAAAGAGTTTAGATCAAATGAAGCGGGGAGACCCAACTCCGACTTGGCAGCATCAAGTAGTGAGGGCGTTGCGAGCAGGTGCTCGGGCACGACATGGTCGACCGCCATCGAGGTGAGGTCTAGTGGGACCGCACATAGGTAGCACTTCATGCCATGCACCAAGAATATCGCGTAGCGTTGCGCGCTAGAGAATCTATACTGCGACACGACCCCCTCTTTCGTCACCTCACGACAAATGCGTCAACGGCTCTTAGCGTGCGTAATCATCGATGAGATGGAATTGGATTCTGCCTGACACCCGCGGTCAATCTGTCTAACGCCGCATCAAGACGGGGTGCTGGATCACGGGAAGTCATTTTCGATACCGTTTTTACGGTAACATCGCGATGTTCCGGCCGCCACCAAAAGCGGATAGAGATCGCGGAATTGCCGAACTCAGGCTGATTCCAGCCCCCACTACTCCGAAACCTCATTTGCGAAAATGAATCAGTGGAAAGTCAGGTTAATCGCCGGAGCAAGTTCTGGTTTGTGATTAACAATCAATCGAAGGACTAGTTCAATCCGCGTGCCGATCAACGCACGTGTGTCGGGCAAGAGTGCGTGTTCGATCGCTACTAGATGCAAATCTTCAGGAAGCCATCGATCAATCGGTACATTGGGGGCGAAAAAGGGGAAATTCTTATATATAAGTTATATCAGAATGTATTATTTTCTTGCCCTTTTCGGTTTTGGGTTCGGTCGTTCGTGTGCTTCCGATCACGAGGTGGAGTTGCCTCCGCCGTCGAACGAGGGCCGACGAAGTCGACGCCGACCCTCGCCACGGAGGCGGAGACATTGTCCCGTTCTTCGGGTCAGGCTGCGGCCGAGGCAAGGATTTCGTCTAGCCGGTCGAAGCCGGCGGCCATGCCCTGTTCCATGTGGGGCAACGTCCCGTCGCGGGTTTCCTTCGAGTCGAAGAGAAAGGTCATCGTCAGCGTCGTCCTCTCACGCAATTCGGTGAGGACGATCGTCGCCAGTTGCTCTGCGCCCAAGGGGACGCCACCGGATTCGAACACCTGGGTTCGGACGCAGCGCTCGGGCGGGACGACTTCCCGGTGGACGCCGGACTGTGACATGGTCAGACCGTTCGGATCGCTCCAGACGCGGCGATAAGTCCCGCCAGTGCAGACGTCGTCCTCGCAGGCGGTCATTTCCCAGCCGGGCGGGCCATAAAACCATCGCCTGAGCAGCTCGGGCTTGAAAATCGAGTCCCAGACCAGCTCACGCGGAGCGTCGAATTCGCGGACGACGACGATCTCGCGATCGGTTGGGGTCGTGAGCTTCAGGGCATTTCGCATCGGCAAGGTCCTTTCAAGGCTTGTTCTTCCGGGCCTTCAGCTCGTCCAGGAGGGTGTCGAGGCGCTCGAAGTTGGCCTCCCAGAGTTTTCGATACTCCTGCAACCACTCGGTGGCTTCGGCCAGAGGCCTGGCCTCGATCCGGCAGGGTCGTTTCTGGGCGTCGCGTCCCCGGGAAATGAGGCCAGCCTTCTCAAGCACCTTGAGGTGTTTGGAAATCGTGGGTTGGCTCAACTTGAACGGAGCCACGAGCTCATTAACCGTGGCCTCGCCCTCCGCCAGCCGGGCCAGGATAGCCCTACGGGTCGGGTCAGACAGCGCGGAGAACGTGGCATCGAGGCTAGCGGTCATCATGCGTCGATTGCCCTTCGGTTGTATAGCTAAATGGAAATATACGCGGCATCCGGCGGCGTGTCAAGCTGCGGTGCGAACGACTCGCGAGTTCTCGTAGGGTGCGTGGCTTCACGCACTTCTTCCGTCAGCAAGCAGAGCGAGAGGTGTGTGAACGTCTAAAGCGTGGCCCACCAGATAGTGTCAGCGGGTCCCACGAGGGCTTTCAGAATGGCCGCTCTGGGGCGGAAAAGGGGATATTCTGGTATACAGGTTATATCAGAATATCCCCTTTTCTTGCCCCGAGGAGCATCCTTAGCGACGCCAGCCAGGCCCGCCTCGGCGAAGCGGCGACGCCACAGGCAGACAGTCCTCTTGCCGGTCCCCAACTCGCCGGCGATGTTCTTGTTCATCCGCTCGTTGGCGGCCATCAGGACGATCTTCGACCGCAGGACCAGTCGTGCCGGAGTTGTCCGGCCCCGCGCCCATCACTCAAAAATTAATCGATCTTCATTGGACGCTATGATGGCAGGTGCGATCCGCATGGCCCACTCTCTTCTTGGGCCCTTGGACGCACAAGGCACCGAATACGTTCTCTTATTTTTGACGCGCTACACCAGCAGCCAGTGTCATTTGCCTCCGCATCCTCCATCACGACGCCATCTAAAAGAGCGGTGGCCTACCGAGCTTGCTACGGATCAAACAACACCGCTACATCACTGAGGAACCAAGCCGATCTGCGTAAGCATCCATCGATTCTATATCGCAGAAGACGGGGCACCCCCTCAATTCGAGGAGTGCAATGCAGTGATCGAGCAGATCCTCATCATCCTCCATGAGGGTCCACGCCTTTCCATCTCGATCCGAGTAGTGGATCAAACCTGGGGCCGTATACTCCGTCCGAGAAATCCAGAAGCGTTCCAGCGGGGCGAATTGCCTCAGATGAGCTTCAGCCCTGAGCTCGCTTGCCATTTCACCCTCCTTCTTTCACCACGCACGACAGAACCATTGGGAGTTGCAAGTATTGAAGTGTGAAAATAATATTGTTTTATGAAATTAATCATGTGTCTTGGGAATTCGCTTCGGCGAGTTTTCGCTACAGCACAACCGCGGTGGGTTCAGCGGCAAAAAAGGTAGGGTATTTTTATGGAGAATGGATATCAGGATGATCTATTTTCTTGCGGGGTCCATGGATGCTGGTGTTACGGTCCGAAATCGGGTAGGGAGAAGAAGCCGTATCGATGCAGGCACGAATCACGCGCCGGCGAGTCCGAGGGGGTGTTATGCCGGCACGGGGAATCCGCGTCGGGATCGGGGAAATCGGTAGCGGCGTATGTACGAGCCTGTCCCCTCGTCGGGCCATTGTCTGAGCTCTGGGACGAGCTGCTCCGACTTGGGGCTGAGCCTCCGGAGCGCACGGGCGATCGCGGTTTTCTGCTCCGTGGGTGACGTCTTCCAGGCCTCCGCGAGGCAGGTGAGGACTCGGTCCTCGTCCGGCGTCGTTCGACTGATCTCGGCGAGGGCCTCGGCGGTTATGCCGCGGAGGTTGGAGACTTTGCGGGCTGACTCGAACGTTGAAAGGAGTAAAGGTACGGCGGGCGCGGCGGATCGGCCGAGGATTCCCAGGCACCAGACCGCCTTGGCCGGTAATTCCTCCTCAGGCTGCAGGGCCTTCAGGGTTTGATCCTGCGCATTGGATCCCCGGATCCCTTCTCCCCGACGCTGCAGGATCTCGCACAGGAGTTCGACGGAGCCGGGTGGACATTCTCCATCCGACGTCACCTCACCGATCGCCCCCGCCGCCATGTCCATGATCATGTCGTGAGTTCCACGCGAATTGGGGGGATGGGGCGTCTCGAGCTCCTTTCGGAGCAAGGTCATGATCGCGGTCAGCGCGGGCCTGCCCTCGCGGCCCATGTGGTTGATCGCTGCCGCACAAACGAGACGCACCTTGATGTTCTCACTCGATAAACCTCCGATCAGGAGCGGGAGGACGGAAGGCTCGAGGCGGACGTGCCAGAAGAGATCCGAGAATGCGTTGCCGGCGACCAGACCTTCGGTCGGCAGGCGCCGCAGCGCCACGGGAACGATCAGTTCAGGGCCCTTGCGATACTCGAACAGGGCTTCGGTGGCGCTGGAGCGGACGTATTCATCCTTGTCCTCAAGGCAGGCGACCAGTCGAGGTAGCGGGGCGTCGAGCCGACCGCTCGCGGCGATGGATCCCAGAGATTTCGCCGCCCTGGCGCGAAGTGCGGGCGAAGGATTGGCGAGCAAGGCCGTTAGCGCCTCCTCGGCGACCGGTGCCTCTTCGGAAAGACGCTGACTCAGGTCGCCGAGGACGGTAGCCACCGCATTGCGGACCCCCGCCGATTCGCCCCTCATGGCCCGAATGAGATGAGGAAACACTTGCGCGAGTTCGGCGTCCGTCAACTCGGAGCTGCGGAGGATGGTCTGCACTTTCTGTGCTTCGTCGCCCTGCTCGATCTCCCGGACGATGACTGCGATCGGTTTCCTGGCTCGATCCTTCTGGCCAACCAGCCTTGTCAGGCTCTGTGCCATCCCGACGATGCGCTTCCTGGCATCATCGTGCTGCGGTGATAGGAAGATATAGATGCCGATAGCCGCTGCGATGGTTGCCCCGGCGGCCAATACCATCCAGACCCTGCCGATTCTCTTCCCGCGATGAACAGAGTCCGGCATTTTTTCGATCTCCGAGATAAGATCAATGAGAGACTCGGACATGAGAGAATGTAAATCAGAGGAATTCGGCCTTAAGTTACCTATCTAATACGCCTGGCGTCGGATCCTTCGGACAAGAAGCTGTGATCCGACACAGCGATTTGACCGATCAATCGCCACATATGGATGCAAGTCTGGTCGGCCGGTGGGATGGTGTCAAGGCCCGTATGATAGCCTTCGGGGTCAGATCCGCCTGTCGTTTTCGGTGACCGGCCTTCGTCTTCGCCGATCGGTCGGGCAAGTTCTGATGATTATTCTACGAGGGACAGGGATGACACTGTCGCGGCGGCAGGTCAGGTCCGATGCAGCGTGCGGCCCTGGAGCGAAAGCCGAGGCGAGTTTCCCAGGGCGTCACTGCGCTTCTCCCCGGCCGGCCACCCGATGGGCGCAGGCCTTCCTTCTTCTTCTCCAGGACACGCTCTCGCCGCGAGCCAATGTCTCGTTGGTCAAGGGGGGATGGATGTGGGCGTTTGCTGTGGTCTACAACCCTTGACGATGGAATGGTCGTTGGGGGATCGCGCGTGACGTTGGCATTAGACTTTCGTTAGGAGTTCTGGGGAGGCTGCCCTGGGCTGACACGGAGCTTGTGGGGGCCGCTGCTACGGTCAAGGTTCCGGAGCCGTTGCTGGGGAGGTAGCCCTGGGAGCCGCTGTAGGAGGCGGTGACCTGGTCGTTGCCGCTGGGCAACACGCCGGCCTTCAAAATGGCTGTGCCATGGGCTTTGAGCGGGACGGTTCGCGAGCGGAGGAGGTCGCCGTTGGCGTCGCGGATTGCGAAGGTGACGGAGCCGGTTCGAGGTGCGCGGTAGGGGCCGGACTGAGCGACCGAGGCGGCTACCGTGATTGGCTTCCCGGCGACTCCCGAGGCGGCGGGAACGGTCACGGTCGTGACGAGTCCGCGCTGACTTTCGTAGACGAAAGCACCCTTTTGATAGCCAGGCAGAACGCGACGGCCGGCGATCCTGATCGGCGTGCCGGGCCCCGTGGAGCGGCGGAAGAGGATGCCGTAGGTAGTTGTGGGGGGAGAGGCGGAGGCAGCCACGCCGGAGAGCCGGATCGTGCCGAGCTTGGCGGCGGCCACGTTGCTTTGGTTGAAGGAAGGACCGGGGCTCGTTGTGGTCAATGTGTTGATGGAAGAATTCGCGGTCCAGTAGAGCGAGGGGGACGACGGCGGGGTTTTGGCATCGAACGGGCGAGGGAGTCGGTATCCGGCCAGGAGGTTGCTTTGCACGAACTGGCCGGCGGTGAACGACCCCACGTTGCCGACGGCGATCTGGAAGGTGCTCTGCCCCACCGTGCCGCTGGCCTGGAAAGTGCCGAGGGCCTGGTTCGTGGCTCCCCCGGCGCTGCCGAGAATGTTGATGAGACTTCCCGAGAGGTTGCCCACCTGCCAGGTGCCGATGGCGTTGGTGGTCAGCCCTGTGTTCTGCCAATTTCCCGCGGACAGCGCGCCGATCGACGTGTTGAGGCTGTAGGCGATGCCGAAACCGAGATTCTGAGAGACCCCCCCTGCCCTGAACGATTGCACGGAGGGGGCGACTTCCATCAGGCTTCCCTGGATGGATCCGGCCACGGAGAGCGTCTTCATGGAGGGGGTGGCAGAGGTCACGCTCAAGAGGCTTGGCGTACCGTTCCAGGCGGCGAAATCTCCCGCGAGGCCGCGGCCGGTGTTGCCTTGAACCACGAAGGAGGCAAGCCCGTTGGTCTGCAGCGAGGAGCCGAGCCAGTCTCCCGCGGTGATGCTTGACGAGTCGCCGGTGACCAGGAAGTTGCCGCCGGCCACGATGCCGTCGCCGGTGATGGCTCCGATGCCGAGTCCCGAGAGGAACGACGAGGAGATCCAATCCCCCTCCACGTGAAGGCTCTGCAACGCGAGCTTTCCGGTGACGTCTCCCCCGCGCCCCGCGCTGAAGATGTCGGAATTGACCACGCTGCCGCGGATGATGCCCACCCCGAGGCTGTTCGCGCTCAAGACGCTCGACACCAACGAACCAATGTTCATTTCCTGAATCTGGCCGTCGAGGAAGTCTCCGGGACCCGTGTTGTTGACGACGATGTTGGTGTTGTCAATCAGGCCGCCGCTGCTGGCCGTTCCCACGTTGAAGTTTTGAATGCCGTTGCGCGCTGTCAGGTCGGTGTTGGTGATGTTGCCGGTGACCGTGAACGAGACGATCCCCAGTGGGATGGTCCCCGCGTTGATGTTCGTCTGCGCGTTGACCACGCTGCGGTTTCCCCCGCTGCCGAGAATATCACCGTTCACGAAGAACGTGCCGATGATCTGGCAATTCAGCGCGGTGTTGACCCAGGGGCCGGTCGAGACGGCTGAGATCAGGTTGCCGACGTTGATCGTGCTGGACACGAGGCTCCCGGGCAGGGTGAGCTGGGTGACGTTCCCGGTGTCGATGTTGAGATTCCCGTTGGTAAGAGCTCCATTGATCTGGATCTTGCCGACGTCACCACCGACCACCTCGAAGTTCGCCGCGTTGAATTGTCCCCCTACCAGGAAGGCTCCCAGGCTCTGGTTCGCGCCTGCGGCTCCCAGGATCTTGAAACTGCTCGCGGTGGAACCGGCCGACACAACGTCCCCGAGCACCGTCAGGGTGTCGACCGTGGCGGCGGTAAGGCTCGAACCTTGCCAGCTCCCGTTGACCTTCAAGGTGTTAACGGGGCCGCGCGTGAGAGTCAGCGTGCTGGTGATGACGTTCCCCGCGACCGTCAGGTTGTTCACCCCTGTGTTGCTGCCGGGGATCTCATCCATCGTCACGTTGGTGAGGCCGCCTTGACCGATCGAGCCATCATTGAATGAGCCGAAGCGAATCTCTCCTCCCAACCAGCCGTCCGCGTGGAGTGTGCCGATCTTGCCGACGTCGAGGTTGGCATTGGTCGCGGTGTCGCTGACTTGCAGGTTCGTGAGGGTGCTCGTCGGGTCGTTGAGCGTCCAGGCATTCAGCTTCTGAGCCGTGATGCTGTTGACGTCGCCGGAGAGGGTCCATGCCCCAGAGAGTGTGCCGGCCACGTTGACGGAATCAACGGCCGTGGAATTGGCCGGTGCGGCGGGGTTATTGGAGAGCTGGGCGTCGAAGTCGCCGGCTGTCGTGGTGATCGAACCGAACGACTGGGCCGTGATGCTGTTGACGGGGCCTCCGGAAACCTCGTCCAGCGAGGCGAGCTTCAACGTCTCGAGAATACCTCCGACCTTGATCTCGACCCCCTGGAACGCGGCGCCATTGATTGTTGTCGATGCGGTGGCGGGCCCTCCGGACTGGATTAAAAGGGGCTGGGCGGGATTTGAGCCGGTTGCGTTGTTGAGCGTCAAGGCGGCGAGCGAACCCCCGGTGTCCGCAGTGGGGTTGACGAGGAGGTCCCCCGTGAGATTGGTGGTGGGGGCTGTGATCGTCACATTCGTATTACCGTAGACGTCGATGCCCCCCGCGTCGACCACGGTATTGGGGGATGTGGAGATCGACAGGGTGCTCGTTCCCGTGTCGGTCGTGTTCCCACGAACGACAACGTCGATGGCGCCGTTGGCTTCGATGACGACGAGGTGCGCGTCTTTGCCGAGGGACGACGTTACGGTGTAGGTGCCGCCTCCCGGGAGCTTGCCCGAGGCTCTTCCCTGCGAGGCTTCCACGCCTCCCGGGGCAACGCTTATGGCATTGACCGGGCTCCCTGTGTAACTCACGGTGACGATATCGGACTCGGCCAGGAACGGGATCGGGTTCCCTCCTCCGTCGACGGACCCCGCGAACTGGCCGTTGATTCTCGCTTGCGGGGCCGAGAGGAACGGTGTGGTGCTTCGCGAACCGCCGACCAGCCCCGAGCCCACCAGGTCGGCTCCCTGGATCCCGACGGGGGCGCTCCCCGTCACCAGGAGTTGGGCTGTCGTGGTGAAGTCCATCTCCAGGCGAGCACCGGACGCGAACGTGACTCCCTCCGTGCCGTTGTTCAGCGTCACGGGGCCGGTTCCCCCTTGCACGGCCAGGGTGCTGCCGCCGGCAACCGAGAGAGCGTCTCCCTGCGCCTGGCCACCGAACGCGACCTGGCTCCCCCCTGTCAACGCGAGGGTCGCGATGCTCGAAGTTGTGCCGACGTTGAGGCTGCCGCTGATCGTGAGTGGGTTCGCCCCCTGAGACCAGGTGCCACCAAGCAGACGGACCGCTCCCGAGCTGACGTTGAAGGTCAGAGCCCCGTCCGCCTGGACGTCGTCATCGAAAACGACGTTGCTGCTGCCGGCGGTGTGCAGCGTGAGGCCCGCCGAGAACGTCACTTTGCCCTGGAACGTGATCCCTTTCGCGGTGGTGATGATTCCCGACTGGATCACGTTCTTCGCCGCCTGCGAGTTCACGCTGGCTGCTTGCAGTGTTCCCGCGGCGGAAGAGGTCTCGAAGGTTCCGTTCCCCAGGAGCGAGAGGTTGCCTTGAATCACCGAACCCGAGGCAAAGGAAAAGACGCTCCCGGCGGCGATGTCGATGGCGACGTTGTTGCCATGAATCGAGGGAGATGTGCTGAAGTTATTGCCTGAGGTCGAGTCGAGTGAGACGTCGTCGGTCCCCGCTTGCGCGAGGAGGGTCACGGTTCCGGTTCCGGTCTGAACCAGGGATGTTCCCGTCTGCTGGCCGATCGAGCCTTGAGCGGTCACCTGCAGGTCACCGGCCGTCACCGTGACGTTGCCGAGTTGAACGTCTCCGGCGACCGTCACCAGTGACCCCTGCGACGTCGAGCCGGTGTTGAGCGAGAGCGTGACGAGTTCCTTGTTTCCCTGGGCATCGGTGGCGGGGGTGAGGTTGACGTGGGTCGCGAAGTCTCCCGAGTCGAACGAGGCCTGATGCACGGTCAGGGTTGTCCCGGGCACCTGGGTGATGTCACCGTGGGCGAACACGGGGTTACCCGAGAGGGAAGTGCCTAGCAGGCCGTTGTTGTTGGCCGAGACGGTCAGCGAGCTGGTGGAGGTGGTCCCCAGCCGCACCCCAGTCGCGGCGTCGACTGTGACTTCGCCGCCGAAGAGCGAAACGGGGCCGCCGAAGTTGTTGTCCACCGAGTTGAGGTCAATCTCCGCGGGGGCTCCATTGGAACGGCTCGTGAGGGAGGTTGTGCCGGCGACTTGTAAGTAAGTGCCCGCGACGGAGGTCAATTGGATGGGGCCCCCCGTGGTGGTGACCTCAAGGTTACCAGTGGTGAGAATATTTTCCAGATGCAGATAGTTATCTGAATGAAGGGTGACATCACCGTCGACGATCTGGGGGACCGCGAGGCTCGGGAATTGGAGGGTGAGCACGCCGGGGATGCTGTTGTTCGGGGAGGGTAAATTGACCCCGTTCCGGCCGTAAAGCACAGTCACGAGGCCGTTGTTGTGGATGATCGCCGTCCCCGCGTTCTGGGTGAGGGCTCCGTCGATGGTGGCGATGGCCAGCCGCCCCGGTCCGACGTCGACGTCATCCAGTGTAATATTCCCCGCGGCGAGGATCCCCACCTCCGCCTGCCCTGAGGCACTCATCGCCAGCGTGTTGAACCGATCCTGGTCGCTGAGGGGGATGTCGGAAAAGCCAAGCTCGATGCCGTACAACCCTGCGTTGAAGTTGGCGATGCCGGAGATATTCAGCGGGCCCGTCTTGCTCGCCTGGGTAATGCCATTGGCCGTCACGGTCAGGTTGCGGAGTGTCAGGGCCGGCAAGGCCACCGGCGCGTTGTCGAAGTCGAGCGTCAGGTCTTTCAACGAGGCCGGCAAGGTCGCGGGGTCAGGCACGACCGCCTGGGCGTCGATGTTCTGGAACGTGATCGATGTGACCGTATTCCCCTGGAGGCCGACGGGGCCGGTGAAGTCATTCGCGGCCCCCAGGTTGATCGTGCTGCCGCCCGCCGAGAAGTTCACGCCTCCTCCGCCGACCGGCTGAATGATCCCCCCCGCCTGCGTGATATCGCCGTGAAGCGACGTGATCGCGACGGTTCCCAGGCCCGGGGAGGAATTCCCCAGCGTGACCGTCCCACTATTGACGAACTGGATCCCCGAAGGGGCCGAGGCATCCGCCTGCGGGTTATTCAGCGCGACGATCCCCACCGCGTTGGCGGGATTGGTCAAGGCGATCCCATAATTCCCCACCACCGTGAACGACGCGATCCCCGCCGTGATGGGAGCCGTCTGGGTGATAAAGCCCTGGGCCGTCGCGCTGAGCTGCGCCGTGCTGAGAGCGCCCAGCGACAACGGCCCCCCACCGGCGACGAGGGTCGTTGCGCCACCGCTGGCGATCGTGCCCCCGAGCGTGATGGCGTTGGCCGTCGACGCCAGCGTCAGGTTGCCTTGCGGCCCCTGCAAGCTCAGGGACGAACCGGCCGAGGTCGTGATCGGTCCATTGGTGCTGATCGCAAGGCTTGCGCCGGAGAAACTGGTGGCGCCGGTGAAGAGGACGCCTCGGTCGTGATTGAGCGCCACGGCGAAATTGCTGGTGTAGGCGTGAAAACCACTGTCGGCGAAGGTCACCGACGTGTTGTTGGCCGAGTTCCGGATCACGATGCCGGTGTAGGCCGAGGCGTCAATACGGGCCGTGTTGGTTCCATAGCCTCGCACTTGCCCCCCGGTGGGGTTGCTCTGGCTTTGGGTCGCATCAAAATTCGACACAATCGAATCCGTCGTTCCGTTCGACGCAATGCGAACCGACTCCCCCGCGTGGTCGAGGGTGATCGTCAAAACGGGCCCCGCTCCCGCGAAGGTGGCGAGGAGGCAACGGTCCTCAAGCCCATCGAGCGCCGGCCGATGCCGGGACTTTCGCGGCGACCTGGGATGGGAGCTAGCGAACCGCCGGCTCTTGCGGGTTTCCAACATCGGGATCCTCGTCCAAGCTCGTGTTACGGACGAAGGACCCCCTTGAAAAAATTCAGGCGCGAACCCCTGAGAAACCCGCCGCACGATGCGTGGTTCCTATGAGTTTCGTCGCGAGAGTATTGCCAGATCCGCAAATATGTCGCGGGGGGGAACCATGCATTTCCTTGACGACCAGGCAACCCTCTCGAGTCCCATCCAGGAGATTGTTGAAATCTCCCAGGTAAGTATAATCCCTAATGACGACCGTAACGATTTTCTTTGAAAGATCGCGCATTCCCAGTGGTTTCGAAGTGGACCTATTCTAATAGGAAGACGAATCGCCTTCTTTCTGAAGCGGGGGGAAGGACCAAGGTGGGGTTATAAGGAGGGGGGGAACAAAAGGGCGTTGTTTTCCCAGAAGACCTCACCCGATGGCACTGAGAAGCGTTACCGCGCCGTCGCTGTCGAGGTTGAGAAAGGGAAGAGAGGACAGGACGCCCTTAGGAGGCCGAGGGATGATGCGGAAGGAACCATCAAGCCAATTGAGGGCTGGATACGGCGTGATCAACGCATTGAGTGTGCTCGACCCCAAGGCCTGAAACCTCGCGAGGAAGTCATTACCTGGGGCCCGAAGGGGACGCCCCTGGGCGTCGGTAATGAACAATGTGGAGGGTCTGAGTTGGTCTCCCGGTGCCGTCAGCATGAAAGGCCCCGGCGGCAGTGGAGTTGTCAGGGTCAATGTATTCTGGGCGGAGTTGTATGTCGCCGAGGAGAGCATCGCAGGCGGGTGGTTCTGAGGTGACAGGTCGAGAATCGCATAATGGCTCAAATCGCTGAGCGGGGCGGCGATCACCGGCTTCGAGAACATGATCTGGAAAGCAACCACACTCCCTGCGTTGAGAACCTCCGTCGCCCTGGTGATCACCGGCGGAAAATGCGCGATCGCATACGCCGTGGAGGTCTACACCATGTGCTGCCCGACGGCTGATGCATGCAACAGCATACGCCCTTCCACGCGCAGGCTGAACTTAGATCGCGCCGCAACTCTCGGAGCACATCGTCCCATAGAAATCTCCCGGTGCAAAAGGCCGTTCGTCGTCGAGCAACCTTTCCCTTGAGCAACGTCGACGCCGTCGAACTGAGGACGGATCGACATCCTTTATGATCGGTTGACGAACGGGATTGGCTGTGATCATGGAGCCATGACCGCCTCCCTTTTTTTCGACACCACCACACCTTGCGGCGCATACGGCACGCCCCGACGGACCCCAGGGCAAACGCGTTAAAACCCTGCAAATGCCGGCAACTCTACCAATGCCAGTTCGGCCGAAAAGGAAGACGGTCACGAGTCCAGCCAGGCCATGACCGTAACAGGGGTACCAATGGCTCACCCGTGCCCTGCCCCAGCACTGCCGACATGGCTAGGGTGCTCATGCCACCCGCCTCGCTTTCGGCTTCCCCGACGACCCGGTACGCGGGAGCACGCTCGAGATCGTCAACCTGGGCGAACTACCAGGCCGGTTGTAATCTGCATGCAGATTTGCACGCAGATCCTTTGGCTTCGCCCGCCACCTTCGGCATAATGGAGGTGACAATGGCGATCAAGAAGAAGTCCGTTGCGAAGAAAGTGGCCGCACATTCCGGAGCGTTCCGGCCCACCGCGTCTCCGCTGTCCGTAGGCTCGGTCCGAGGCCGGCTTGGCCTTAGCCGCAAGCTTTTCTCGCGTCTCGCGGGCTTCTCTGATCGCGCGATCGCGGATTGGGAAGGAGGCAAACCGGTGAGCGAACAGGGGCTCCGTCACATCAAAGAATTGGATCACTTCCGCGACCGGCTCTCCGAGTTCGTGCAAGCGGAAGCCATTCCGACGTGGCTCGACACGCCGAACGAAGCCTTCGACGGCCTCAAGCCGCTCGAAGTCATCGAGCGCGGCGAGATCGATCGCCTCTGGAACATGATCTTCTACCTGGAGCCCGGGGTGGCGACCTGACACCCTTTCCTTGAGGCGAATGGCTCATCTGCCGGCAGAGCATTAGGGCGACGTCCGTGAACTGGCCTGGGAGTCACGGGCATGAACGAAGTCGATCGTATATCACAGTGTCGCCTTTTCTTCACTAGAGTAAAATGAACGATGGGTTGAGAGTCTCTTTGATGTTCTTCTTGCTCATGCCCTATGCCCTCGCCGATTGCTGGATCTTTCGGGCAAGGGCCTTTAGCTGACCGACGAGATGACAACCGCCACTACTCTAGAGTCATTGACAGACCGCTCTCGGTTCGAGCTGTTGGCAACCAGTGTGCTGCGGAAGGCCGAACCGAGGTACTCTGCCGTTATCCACACCGGAGTCAACGCCCAGGGAGAAACGATCGTCGCCCCTGTCGACGGCCTGCATCTCATCCCCCACAGTAGCCCTCCGCACTACATCTTTGTGCAGCACACGACCACGGACCGGGAGCGGCTGCGGGGGAAGTGGCTTTCGAATAAAGACGCCGACCTGCTGAAAGCAGTTGCGGAAGCGAAGAAGGTCCGACAGCAGCAACCTCTAGCGGTGTTCACAGTCGTTCTGACCACTAACCAGCGGGTGGATCCGCAGCTTGTCCTCGACATACAACAACGAGCCTGTGGCGAGCAAATGGCGGTGGACATCTGGGAACAATCGCGCCTCGCTGATTTCCTAGATACGACGGCAGACGGCCACTGGTTGCGGCGGTGTTACCTCGGGATCGAGGCAGAACGGCTGTCGGTAGATCTCCTCCACCAACTCGGGCAGCGAAGCTTGGGGCTGTACCGGCAAGAAGTTCTTCTCCCGGATTACGGTCCTCTGATCCACCGCGACCTGATCGAAAGTATCGTTGCGACGGCCCTACAAGGCGGGCCTGGCCTTTGCTTGGTCGTGGGTCGTTCGGGATACGGCAAGAGTGTTGCGACGGCCCAGGCTCTCGAACAGTGGCTTTCTCGCGGGTCCGTGGGATTGTGGCTGCCGGCCCGCTTTCTCCTGGGTGCAGTCAGTTTGGAGGCAGCCCTCGACACCTTTCTCCGATCACTTCATCCCACGATCCAGCCAGACGCGGGGCGAGTGGCGATTGGTCTTGCGGGTAAGGCGGGCCGTATCCTGCTCTGCGTCGATGACATCAATCGAACGCCCGAGGCTGCCAGGCTCCTCCGTTTCGCAGTCAACCTTGCTGCCCCGCCGAGCGGTGGTTCTGGTCTGGCAAAGTCGGATAGTGGAATTCCTACTTTGGCTGATTCCCTTTGCCAGGTGGTTCCGGTCTGGCCAGAGCAGATGTCTTCACTTCCGCCGAAGGCGCTGGAAAAACCCTGGGTTCGCACTGTTGCTGTGGGAGACCTGCTCCCCGACGAGGCTTTGCTGATAATTCGGGGGAAAGTTCCGAGCCTTTCGCTCCTCGAGGCCCGAGAGTATGCAACACGGCTCCATCACGATCCCTTCCTCGTTGGGTTGTTTGCACTCATGGCCGACGAGAGCATGGATACTCCACGGCTTAGTGCAGTCGCTGACGACGCGATGGGCCAGTTTCTCAATGCCCAGCTTCGAGAGATTTGTTCAGTCGGAGCTGTGGATCTCCTACCTGTCGAACTGCTGGACGGTCTGACTCGCGTCGCCCACGAGATGATTCTCCGGCGAAACCCGCGGCCGTCGTGGGGGGAACTGGAACGCTGGCTGGGTGATGGGTCGAAGGCACTGCGGGGAATGCGGCTGCTCGTCCGGCAGGAGCAGGTGTGCAGACTGGATGCTGAAGGGCGGTTGGATTTTCGCCACGATCGTCTCCAAGAGCGTTTTCTCGTTCAGGCGACGGCCGAACTGCTTCAGTTGCCGGAACCGCCTGAGGACATTCTCACCGACCCTTATTACTCCACGATTGTGGGAAAGGCCCTGGCCCAGACCATTTTGCCCGCCGAGCGACTTGCTCGCCTGCGAGTTTTTGCTCCATGGGCCTTATTCGAGGCGGTTCGGCAGATCGCGGAGCCGTCGAATGAGCACCAGGTCCGCCTTTTCCAAGAGGCTCGTACCTGGGCCGAAAACGAAAGCCAGTCCGTCCCCAATTCTGTGCTGACCGCCATCTGCTGGACCTTGATCGAGACGGATTCCAGCTGGGTTCTACCGATCATCGACACTATGGTGCCTAATGCCTTACTGATGGCTGCTGGCCTCCGCAATGGGTCGGCCCAGCACGGAATGCGATTTGTTCGCGGCTCAATACGGCACGGTTTTGAGCCCGGACGTGGTAACGCTCTCCGCGACCGAATTGTGGAGCACGCGGGTCATCGCCATCGGCACGAGCTTGCCGGGGAACTCCGGGATCAGATGTCCCGTTTGGAGTTTGCGGCATTCGATGCCAGCGCCTATCTCGCACTCCTCGGGCATTTCCGTTTTGCTGGCTTCGACCAGGTGATCGTGGATGTTTGGAGGCGGTACCCGGACGAAGCGCTGGCATACGGCATCTGGTCGGCGGCCCGCTGCCCCCTACAAGACGTGGACGGCGTACTTGGCCCAATGGTGAGCCGACTAGCGGCACTCCCTGTCCGCGAGGATAACACGAATGGCCCAACCTACCGGGAGCAGATGACGCTCTACCTCGGATGGGGATTTCGGAAAGGCATCTCCTCTGGGGCTCTCGCCCACCTTCTGGATACCGGGAGACGGGATCAGAACTTTCGGCGGGATGTCTCGTTGATGGTTGAAGGTGTGGATCATCCGGACGCCGTGGAGTTTCTTGTCCAGCATTTAGCAGAGGGCGGTGGGTCGAACCTGTGGTCGGGCTTAACCAGCATCGGTGATGGGGAGCCGGAGGTACGACTCCGTTCACCACAGACAACCGATCGTCTGTATAGCCTCTGGCGCTCGCCCAGTGAGTTGGAGAAAATTCGCACTCGAGCCTTCTGCCTGTGGCTCCAAACGACCGGCTGTAAAGATCCCACCCTCTTGGCAACCATCGAGCCGGACTCGCCCTTCTACCGTTATGCGTTGCAACACCGCATCAAGCTGGGTAACTCCTCTGTTGTTCCGGACCTGTTACGGCTACTGCGGTCAGACGACCTGCAGGGCTGGTGGTGGGTGCTGGCCTACCGAGTCTGGTGCGAGGAGCTTCGGTCCTTCGCTTCAGAGAGGCTGGCTAGTTTTCACGATAGGATCCCGAGCGATTTTTCTGGTGGGCAGCACGAGCATCTTCTCTTGTTCGCCGAACTTCTCGTGAAGATACCTGTTGCCGAAGGAGAAGAATTGCTTCGACAACATTGGGGGCACTTGCGCTACAGCCCACAGATGGTTCATGCGGCATTCCGCATTGGCACACCAACATGCGTAGAACTCGCGAGAGAAACTATGTCGCTTTGTCCAATCAGTGTAGACATCTTCATGTTTGCATTTTCTACGGTCTGGAACCAGAGGAATTCGGCCAACCCAATCACGCTACGACATCTGCAGAATCTGGAGCCCTACCTCGACCGCATGAGTTGCAGTGAGGTCCTTTTCCTTGCTTGGGAGACGGAACGAACTATCGGGGAAGCAGAAGAGGGAGTCGCCAAATGGATTCGCACGCACGTCGTCCCGCGGCTCCCACCTGAAGATCAGTCCCGCATTCAGGTTGCGGACCAGATGTTTATCGGCTCCCTGGATCGGCAATTACAGGAAGCGCGGTTCAAGCCATATCTGGGGTTCCTTTTCGAAGAGCTTGGCAGCCAGCGGCTAGTCTTCCCTGAGCGGCAGCTTCGCCTCCTCGACGAGTGGCTGTCGAACCATCGCACCGTCCGTGGTTTGCAAATAGCGGCGGAGTGCTTGAGGCACATCGGTACGCGGCGGAATCTCGCTCTGCTGGATCGCTACCCCATCGCTGGAGATGTTGATGAAGTTGATCGGATCAAAGCAAACGCTAGGTTCTCGCTGTGTAGTCGGACACTGGGCCAGTAGCACTACCCCGGATGGTCGTGTTCCCGCTACAGTGTTGCGCGTCGGCCTGATCAACGAATAGTATATAAATTTTCTCAAAAAATTTGAACGCCTGAAGATTAATCTCATGCCTTGGCGCCGTCAGGCGGTCTTACCTCTATCGGTCTACGTTTCGCCATGCGAGGTTCAAAGCGGTTGGGTCGATTTGCGACGCAGTGGACGGCGATGGCTCAGAAGATCTGCGGATAGATTGCCGCCGGATAGCCTACACTGCAGTGACCCTGGAGGGCGATCAGGGGCTGGAAGGCCTCCAGGATCCGGAGCGTCGCCTTGAAGCTGATCGGGGGCAAGAGAAGGGGGAATTCTGATATGCAGGTTATTATCAGAATCTTCCCTTTTCTTGCCTTCCGATTGATCGGCCTCATCAATAGGTGTCGGCGAACCACCTACGGCCATCCACCGGACTCTTCCTAGAGTTTATTGACGATGGCTCAACCGGTTGGATACTCTGAACATGTTATGGGTCGGGTTTTGCGACTTGCGATGGCTCGCTGCGCCAAACCTCGTGACTGGCTTTACAGTAGGCAGCAGGGCCGGGGATTCTTGGACTGAAAGGCTTGTGTCGAATCATCGTTGTTCGGCTCTCGAGCAAACCCTACGAGGTGTGGAATGCCAATTCGCGTTCACCGCGTCAAACAACTCGGCGACGGCTCGCTGGAGATCATGATACGTGGCAGTGAAGTCGACGCAGAGTATGTCAGCGGTCGGCTGATAATGGAGAAAGGTGTAACCATCACCGAGCCCGAGCAAAAGGAGGGCATGCTGGGGTTTATCTATCTGGGTGCCTGCGGTACGAAGGCGACTCCCTTCACCCGCGAACGCGCCATCCAAATGCTTCAAGACGATCAGCACATTGAGGTCGTCGCGGACGCGGGTTCGGACAGCGATTCGGATAACGCGGACTGAGCCGGATAAAACACTGTATTTGACCCATGGGGTGTGTAGGGTTTTCGAAGTTCGTAGCGTGCTCGGGCCCACCGGCGGGTGAGCTGAGCGGTTCGACGAGTGGAAAGCCGTCTGGAGATGCGAACTATGGAAGAGCTACAGCCGTCTGACATCGTAAACGAGGTTCGCACAGTACTTGCCGCCGCCCGTCAGGGAAAGGGCAACCGACCGAACTACCTAACCGCATATCAGATCCTCGACCGACTTCCCGAAGCGACCCGCGCACGGCTGATCGGAGAACGGACTGGGGGTGGCCGGGACGCCGGGGCGGTGTTCGCTGCCCCGAGCGTCGTGTCCCGGGCCGCGAGGATGGCCGGAGCGGAGGTCGAGTACCTAGACAGTGTTGGGCTGTCCGTGCAGGTGTCCGATCGGATGGTCATACCGAGCTTCGAGGTCTGCGGGCTGTATCGGCTGCCCAGAACAGAACCGGCCGACGCCTGATCGGTGCGAGGAGCAGTTGCATCGAGCAGAAGCAGCCAGACGCCGAGCCTGGCGCTATAGCCGTCGGCTGGGGTAGGTAGACTCTCCCCCGATTCATAGCTTCAGAAGTTCCGCCGCTGCTGAACCGGGTCGTTAGGTGGCGTGTCAGCCTTTACTGTCGTTAACCATCGAGAGTGTGACTATGCCTGTGACAGTTTTCGATGGACGTGACGCCGCGCACGGGGAAACCGCGTACCACCTCTGGACCGCCGCGCATCCAGACGGGTTTGTGCTCAACTCCTGGAAACCGGCCGCACCGGGGTATCTGGCCCTACATCGATCAGGCTGCCCATCTATTACGCAATACCGCCCAGGCGAGAGTCCTGGGGCGTTTACAGAAGGATCGTACACCAAAATCTGTGCTGATACCCATGGCGAGCTACAGCAGTGGGCGCAGCAACTAGGCAGTCCGACCGGCACGTTCACCCATACCGGTTGTAATCGCTGTTGAGATCGTCGAGTAGGTAGGCAATGTCGTAATGCTCCGAACTTTGGTCGGACGGCCACCGCGTATCGTCGCGCTGCGGCGAACTCCGGCCACCGCGCCGGTTCACTCCATCCGCAATAGCTCGAGACGCGGCCGGGGTTCAGAAAGGGGGACGTAGCGCAAATCGAAGACCGAAAGCCTTCGATTTGCGCTACGTCCCCCTTTTTACCAATTCTAATATAATTTATATGTTAGAATGTATGCTTTTCTTGTTCCGCGAGGCGGGTTTGCTGGGGTTATCTTGCCAAGGCGGCGATTTATCCCCTCACGATGTAGTCGATCCAAAGAGCGACGCCGAAGGCAATCCAAGACACGCCAAGGAGCCTGCCGAGTCGGTCAATCCAGCCGGACTCGGCGCGCCACCCGCCTCCGAGCCAGAGCAAGAGCCAGGTCACGGCAACGGCCGACCCGATGAAGTCCTTCATTGAGACTACCCGCAACACCAGGATGTCGCCCAGACTCAGTACGCCGACATGCGGATAGTGCGTGTAGGCGAGCCAAGTGCGCATATCGAAGACTGAACGCACGAAGGCGAAAACCAGGGCAACCCAGGCCGCGTAACTGACCGTCAGGCCGGGTAGGCGAGCGGTCCGATGATAGCGACACACGGGGCGTGTGAAACGCAGAGGCCAGAGTGTCGCTGAGAGGATCACCAAGGGGGGCACGCACGCGTATAACCACTCGCGTATCCCCATGATACGCACGTTGCTCGGCTCGGTCGAGATGACGGAACTGAGGACCACAAACCACCGCAGGTACGACCTGGTCATGGTCAGCGCCAGGGCCACGACCGCGATCAACACCATCGCGTCGATCAGGTGGAGTCGTCGTTGCGGCTCGGTGGTGACAGCCAAGAAGACCTCATACGAGCGAGAAGTAGAAGGGATCGATCAAGCCGATCACGATCCAATACCAGCCCAACGCGCGTCCCGCGCGATCATTCCAGGATGCGATGGGATGCCACCAGCCGCCGATCCACAACGCAACCCAGGTGGACGCCACCACCATACCGGCGCTGTGCGAGATCGTCTGGAACTTATCCGGCGTGGGCATCGCCAGTCGAGCCAACCCCCACAAGTCGAGTGGTGCCGTCCCTCGCCAGTGGAAGTACAGCGCCGCCGACTCGATCATATTCCGAACCGCGAAGAGAATAACCACTAGGCCGGGGACGATGCCTGGCCGTCGCAAGATCCTTGTTCCCTGACGCACTGGGAGTTCCAGGGCGAGTATCGCGAGGCTCCACCAGGCGAAAAGGGGCACCGTCCCGAGAACCCATCGGCGTGGGCCGCGCTCGGGCCCGTGGCCGATGACCTCGCTGGCCTCGTCGTAGAAATCGAGGATTTCTTTCATCGCTATTAGGCCGTAGACGGCGACGACCAACATCACGATGAGCCGGAGCCAGGGAAGCCATCTCTTAGCTCGCATCCTAGCCATGAGACTATCCGTTCACGTCAGCAACTCAAGTCAGGCATCGTGTAAGCGGCGTTGCATCTGCCTGTCTGAAGTTTAGTCCACACATTGCCGGTTCCCGCATCGTCCCGCACCAGGCCGTCCGTGTCAACGATGATCAACCCGTCGCGCCTGAACGCCAGCGCCTTTCCAGACCCAAGAGCAGCAAAATTGCGTCTAGATCTCTTAATATATTGAATCAATTATGTGTATTCCAATACGAATTGTATAGTAGAACGCCAGGTTTTTTGGCCCGAAAGTTCAAAGATTAATTCCGCCGATAGATTGGCGTGGACTTCAAAGTCATTTAGTATCGACTCCTTCCATGCCGCCGTTGGAGCAGACATACAACCGCTCTATGCCGATGATATAGGCTACAACACAAATCTCTTTGCGAGACTCTCCAGGGCTTCGATGTGGGCTTCGAGCCGAAGAATGTACGTAGTAAGAGCCGGGTTGTCGGCAATGCCCAACTCCCCGACCTTCGCCCCCAATCTCGCTTGCCGTTCAACCTGTCAACGTCCCGCTTACTCCAAGCGGAAGGCTTGCAGTTCCTCGACGTGATCCTTAGACCCATTGGCGTCTTCGAGGTCATAGTCCAGAGCCTCCAGCCAATAGCGTTTCAGCTCGGCCAACTCTCCGGCGGTCCGCACGATCTCACTTCCTTCCGTGAATATCTGCCCTACTCCAAGGCTTTTGGCGGCTGGAGAATCAGGCGGGGTTCGTTTCGATGCTAGGGCGTTGCTCTTACCCCATGAACATTTCTGGACGCAGCTTGAGGAAGGACGCCAAGGCTTTGATGTGCTTGATATTGAGCTTGCGCCGTCCCGCCAGCAGATCGTTGAGCGTGGTTGTTGCCATGCTCGCGCCTCGCGCGACGTCGGCCTGAGTGAGCTCCCGATCCTCCATGATGCCGCAAAGCATTTCGATACCCGAAAGTCGTCGCATCGGGTAATGCACCTTCTCGTAGGCCTCGACCAGGTTCGTAGGAACCTCGAAATAGGCCTGTGAGGCATCGTCGAGATCCGTTCGCATCGCCAACTCATTGACGATCTCGGTCGCTACAACCAATTCCTCTTCGGTTTGAATGGGGCGCAGCCAGAACCGAGAGATCAACGCCAGATAAGTTCCAGGGATCGACCCTCTAACGGTTGCCATGATGCACCTGCCTTCTCGGCGAGCCACCGATCACGCTTCACAATCCGCCTTCCACCGATTCTCCATGGATTCCGCGTGTGTCATCACGGCCCGGACATCAACGATCCCTTGGGCTATGTGCCCCGATTTGCCCTCGCGGGCATAAAGCACCTTGGCGACAAGCCGGTAGCGATCGCCCTTATGTTGAAGGCAAAGCAGGCGCCCACCATGTCGACTTGAGGGAAGCTTTGACGGATGTCGGCAAAGAATGGAAAAATATCATAGATATTGATCTGATGCCAACGAGGCAAGGGCTCTTCCGCGCCCAGATGGATCGTCCAGAAGTCCTTCAAAGCTTTGAGGCTGATCACACGCACGGCTGTTCTGCGGTCCCGCGACATCTCCTTGCCGCTACGGCTTTGTCACAGCGAAATCGTCGGGTTGAGCGGCCCCTCTTGTAGGGTGGGCACGGCCCACCGAAAGTGTTATGCCGTAAGAAGATCGGTGGGCCGTGCCCACCCTGCAAGATTGCCGAAGCACCCGTCAACTTAGCTTGGACCGCGCTTCGCGCGACCTGATGCATTCGGCTCAGGAAAGCTGGATCTCAGTCAACGCTTCCACTCGTCGGCATTCCTGAAGCGGGTGACCTATGCGCCGACTTCGGGCTAAACGGCTTGGAGGATCTCCACCTCTGCCTCCCGGACCGGGAAGACGTGATAGCCACAATGCTCGGTGAACACGGCGACCTCGCCGGACGGCTCGTCCTTGATCGCGAAGGCGGACCGAAAAAGGGCGTGCGAACCATCAGGGAATCGAATGAGGACGCTCTGGCGGGGCGCGAAGTCACTGGCCGAGAGGTGCTCGCGATCGTCACCATGACGCTCGCGGAGGTACAGCTTCAGTCGAAGCTTCCAGACTTCGGGCACGACTGGCCGCATTGGTCCCTCCACTGCCGAGCGTGTGTCGGGTAGGCGGTTCCGCCCCGAGGGGCACGATTGCGGTTGCCACACCAACCTGCCATTCCGAGCGGAGCCGGATCCATCTGTATATTCGATACATAATAAAGTGGTTGATTTTGATGATAAGATTGGTTGTGGCTAGGAGTGCCGGACTGGTCGCCGAGTCTGGCACCCAGATGCGACATGGTAAAGCGTCGGCTCTCGAGTGCAAAGACTTCCCTGGGCGCTTCGCGAGCTTTTAGCATGCTGAAGTGACGGCGGCGGGTGTTTCGAAGAGAATTTCTGGCGTGAGGAAGACTCAACGCACCTACAATGGCATGAACTTTTAGCCAGCATTCGGGACCAAACCCTCCGCCAAGGAGTGTCGATTCAAACGACACCCTTGGCGCCCCTCATTCTAAAGTGGTGCCATGGCCAGGACTTCCCCCTTGCTGGCCCGAGATCTAAATGCGGGGTTATCTGTCGGTTGCACTTCGGAAGGGAGCCGCTTTGAGAGGCCAGCGGGTACCAGCAGAGCGGTTGCGAGGTGATTCTATGGCCGGTGCTGGGGCGGGGTCAGTGACCGCCTGAGCTGGCTTGTGAGTGGGCGGGAAAGACGCGGCGGTGCTCGCCATGGCGCTGTTAGAATTGAGCGTGTTCCCCGTAGGCCTCAGAAGCGAGAACCGGCCTAGGTTCTTCTTTGCCTGTTTCCGTAAACGAAATGGTTTCGGGAGCGGGCGTCACCAATGAAGGCGAGAGATGATGAAACGGGTTCGAGTTCGATATCGGTTTGAAGCGGGCCTCTTGGCTGCGGTGGCGTTCGCGGCCCTTGTGGTGGTTGCCGAGTTTGGGCGCCCCGTCGAAGCCAGGGCCGAGGGGCCCAAAGCGACGGCCGGGCACATCGAATCCGACGCCATCCGCGGCCTCATTGCAAAGTATGCGAGGTCAATTGACGGTGCAGACACGGCTCTCGCCGCGGAGGTCTGGTCGAGGTCGCCCGATGTCTCGTTCATCCACCCGCGGGGGCATGAGCGGGGGTGGGAGGAGATCAAACGGAACTTCTACGAGAACACGATGGGGGCGATGTTCACCGACCGCAAGTTGACCCCCAAGGATGTCGCCGTCCATGTCCTGGGGGACGCGGCGTATGCCGAGTTCTACTGGGGGTTCTCGGCCAAATTCAAGGAGAACGGACAGCCCATAAAGACGAACGGCCGCGAGACGCAGGTCTTCCTCAAGGCCGATGGGCGCTGGAAGCTGGTCCACGTCCATTATTCCGGCATGCCCGTGTCGGCGAGACGTGAAGGCTTCTGACACGGCGAGAGAAGAAAAATCAAAGACAGACCGCGTATGCCTGATCTTGGATGGGTTAAACTCTATTTCGGATCGAGTCCGGGCCGACTCACAGGCCACGGCATAGCGCACTTTGGACGAATTTGAAAGAAGTATTGGCTTTGCATGTCTTTACTAAAGCCGCAAGCCGCTGAGGAAGCCGAAAGATGAAGGGCATGCATTGTCGACCGATTTTTTTTACCATCGAATCATGGTTGACCCAAGATACCCGTCTGATAAGTCCTCTCACTGCAAAAAGAGGAGGCCTCGCTCACGCCGACTTGACCGCTCTCTTTTCGGAGACGAAAACAAAACATTCTGATAATATATTTATATAGAAATGTAAAATTGGTCATGCCCCCGGGGCGCGCGGGCTGGCCATGACTGGTTCCCTCGAGCGCTTACCGATCCAAGGAGTGATCCCGTCTGCAGCAGCTCGCGACCTGACGCGCACGCGATCTCAAAAAAGTGCAGCTATCGAACCACCCGGGCCGATAACGCTTTGTGAGTATGGTAGATATAAATAGAGTATCCGGCCCTAGCAATCGGTTTTTGGGTTCGGAAAACTTCGAGATTGATGTAGGTGTAGCCACCGTGTCCGGACGGAATGGGAAACGCTACCCCGCGGAGCATATTGACGCTTATTGCATAGTATCCTGGCGGCAATATTACATTTTTCATATGGTCATTTTTTGTGATCGGTAAGAATCGCGATCCAGGAGATGGTATCTCAAACTCGGGTCCTGCGATCTCTGGGGATATGGTGAAATTGTAATAAGCCATCCTGAATGGTCTCGCTTCCGAGTGGGCATCAACCCAGCGTTTGAGGCGGATAAAATCCTGACCCCAATCTATGTTGCTGTCAACAAGATGTTTGTGTCCGTTCATGGGGCCGCCAGCGGCCTCGTTGAAGTAAGAAAGCGAGTGCGGGTAAACGCGGAGGCTGCTGATAATCGTTCCAGTTATTAGACACCAAACAATGAGTGGGGTCAGGATTTTGTCCACCCGGCGTGAGAAAATGCAAGAGGGTACGGTGTGATCGCTGACGAGACGACCGGCATTTATCATCAGGTATGGAAGTGCAGGTACTACATACCTGGAGTGTTGCGTGTACCCGATCTGGGAGCTGACGAGGGCTATGATCGCCAAAGGAGTCATGATGAGCACAAGCAGATCAGCAAGGTGCTCCGAATTATCGTGGCGTCTTAAGCTACTTAGCAGGCCCCAAGCCAGAATAACTGATGTTCCCAGCGGTAGTTTCACAGCCAGGGCATAGAGATAGTAGTACCACCATCCCTGGGATCGCCATTCACCAGCCAAGTAGGATGGCAGGTGCTTCTCAAAATCAACACGCTGGACATCGATCCCGAGAAGAAAATCATCGGGTAGCGGAACACGGACTATGCCGAGCCAACTACCTTGAAAACGATTGCCCGATGATTCTGTCTGATTCCCCCGCAGGAGTTGGCTCACGAAGAGGTGATCCTCGAGACGAGTCCCGATTCCCTGGAAACCATATGTGAAACCCACCACGTAAAGACTGACCAGAACCATCAGGCAATAATGGCCGAGAGATGATGTAGATCTCATCCAGCGAAGATTTCCTACAAGTCTCCGCTCAGTTTGCCGGAGAGTGAGGCATAGGATAGGCCACAGGATGTAGAGGATCAAAAGTGTGAACTTGCATGATTCTGCGACCCCAAGCATACCGCCTGCGAACGCGGCTCTGATACAGGAAGGCTGCTTCAGATACCGGACAAATGCGAATGAGGCCGCTAGGCCAGCGGTGGTTGCTGGAATATCACTGGTGACCAATGCCGAGTGACCGAGAATATACGGTTCGAAGCACCACAGTGCGAGCGATAGGCATCCAGCGGATCTTCCGAATAGCTCGCTCGACCAGCGGTAGATCAGCCATCCTCCAAGTGCCGACCAAGCCAGGCCAACCAAGCGAGACAGGCAGATCAGATCGAATATTCTCGATTGATTGAGTTTCGTGAAGTCCATCCCGGCTCGGAATTCGGCCCTCTCGGTCGTCACGTCCTTGAGCGAGGACCAATCGGTATTCGGCTTAGCCGCCAATGCGGGCAACACCGCTAGCATCTTTGTTAATGGAGGATTGATCCGGGAGATGAAGAACCGCCCGGTCTGCCAGTAACTTACTCCCGCGGCGACGTTCATGGCCTCGTCGACGGTTATGAAGGTGTTGCGTAGGTTGCCCAAAAGCAAAACGATTTGGGCCGCCAGGAGGCCAAAAGCGATCATCCTGGACCATCGCCGGCTACCGAGACGGAATCCCCTCCTGATGGTCAACTTTACTAGAGTCAAATAGATTAAATACTTGGTGAATATGGACCAGCATGAGGTGGCAAAGAGAAGACATTTGATGGCGAATCTCGCGAAAATTCCCTGTGATGGGTTGCTAGTTGGTCTCATTGGTTTACCTGGTCATTCGGGCCATGATATCGTTGTGCGGCAATCACACTTGCACTTTCCGAGATTTCATGGCAATTGATTGTTCAGCTTGCGCGTTGGGTCAAGAGAACAGGTCGTGAGGACGGCCTGGCACTGGGTCAGAATTGTTCGCCAGTCGTCGGCTCCAATCTCAAATCCATCTTCTGCGTCTCGCAGGGCGCGTCAGTCACGCTCTCGTACCCGTAATCGGCTTCGCATGGCGAGTCGTCGAGAGTACGGAACACGTGCAGCTATACGCCGCCGCCGTCCTCTGGGTTGTGGATCATCACCCGTCGGAACGCGGAGCCGGGCCTGGACACGTTCGCTGTTCTGCGCATTCGCGGCCTCTGACACGAGGGGTCATTGTAGACGGGGGCTAGTCCAGGCGGGACGATGACAGTGACCAAACCAGCCAGAGGTCTCGAGCGGAGCTGGCCCCCCGATAACATCGTCGCATCCGACGCTTGTACCGTGCCAGTGGTTCGTCCGACTCGCCGGCCCGCTCGACAGGCGGTCGGTGCCGAGGCTGGAAATGATCGCGTAAGAGAGGCGATCATTTCCAGAAGGCTCATCTTGCTGTTCGTCGGCGCGGTCCTGGCCCGCGGGCGGCGGACCGTCACGACCTGGATTCGGGCGGCGGGCCTGAGCGGCCGTTTCCAGTCCTGCTACGCCACCGTCACGACGGCTGGGAGGGAGGCCGTCTCGATTGCCGTCCGCCTGCTGAACGAAGTCGTCGCGCCGCTCGCGATAGGGGCGGGTCGGCTGACCCTGGCGATCGACGACACGCCGACGCTACGGCCCGTACGTCCAGGCCGCCGGGGTCCACCACAACCCGACGCCCGGCCCAGCCGGTTTGCCGCATTTGTACGGGCACCTCTTCGTCGTGCTGGCGTTGCTCGTCGAACATCGGGCGTGGGGCGTGACAGCCCTACCGCTGCTGTCGCGGCTCTACGTCCGGCGGGCGAACCTGCCGGTGATCGACCCGAAGCAGCGGCCCGCGTTGAGCGCCAAGCTGGAGATGGCGGTCGAGCTGCTCCGATAGGCGAAGCCGTGGCTTGGCCTTTTGCGACGGCCGATCTGGGTCGTAGCCGACGGGGCCTACGCGGAGAAGGACTTCCTCAAGCCGGCGATGATGCTGGTGATCACCGTCGTCAGCCGGCAGCGCAAGGACGCGGCGCTGCAGACCGTCCCCAGGCCCAGGCCCGCCGGCAAGCGGGGCCGTCCGCGGCTCTACGGCCACAGAGCGATCGATCTGGCCAAGCTCACCGGTCAGCGTCGCGGTTGGTCGCGTGGCGCTTTCGACCTGTACGACGGCGCCGAGGTCAAACGCTACAGGACGTTCCTAGCGACCTGGCGGCCGGCGGCGTGATCCGGGTTGTGCTGATAGACGAGCCGACCGACCCGGCCGCCGACGTCCTGACCACGATCGCTGACCGTAGTGGGCCGTCCAAGACCGAAATTCAGGCCGCCGTAAGCAGGCTGCTCAGGCTCGCTGCTTGACGCCCATGCAATCTCAGAAAGTGCAGTTCCCAGCGGGAGTTCGGCTCTATCCGCAGACGGTGGTGTTGCGAGGCCGTGGCGAAATTAATGCGACGACGCCACGACTTCACCGTCAGCTGCGAGACAGTCCGCCTCTGGTAGAGCCGGGGCTGGTTGGTCTACTGCCGGCCTCGCCCGGTCTTTCGGCCCAACCGAAGGTGAGGGAGTCCAAGTCAGCCCGCTGTTTAGTTCTTGCGGAACTTTCGAGTGAGAATAAATATACCGAGCGCAATGAATACCAGGCCATTAATCGCAAAAAGCAAAGTATTCGATTGCCTAGGGGACGGTCGAACATGCTTTGGCGTAGCTTGAGAAAGCACGATCTGTTTACCGTCCCATTCACGTTGTTGGCTAGGGTCACCAGGGATTATCGAGACGGCCCTGCCCGGTTCGGGGGAGATGGAATTGAGAGTGAAGACTTTTTGGTCAATCGGTTGATTGAAAGAGGCCTTCCGGACCTCGATCATCTCTTCGTGATGAACCCGACCTCCTGTCGCTATACGGAATATACTCGTTTTTGGATACCAAAGGCCCGATAGAGCGTTCTTTTCCAGGGTATTGTCAATACTACGAACTGTAGCGACTTCTCCCCCAAGTCGACTCTCAACTCGGACGACACCATAACCTTGATCAGGAGAAATCCACTCAGCGGCAGATGCACCACCTTTGAATTTGTATTTTATTAAATAACATTTGGTGCCATTGTATTCTACTGTGTCGAGCGAGAAAGCTTCTCGGTTATTTGCGCCAACGAAGTCCTCCAGGTGATAATTCCGGAGATTGGAGATTCCTTCCGGAATCATGCCAAGGATCCTTGGATCCCATGTTTTATGAGGGGCGAACTCTTTTTTATCATACAGTTTATTGTATTCCTTTGAAGGCACAATAGCGATGGGTGGCTTAACGCCCTTGTTGTGGTCTTTGTCGATGTAGTGAATATGCCCTTTCTTTGAATGGGAGTTTACTGTCCTCGATTGAATACCGTTCAAGAGCGTAGTCTCATCCATACGCTCTTGGCCCAAGCCGTCTGAAAAGAGTACGAACGTTTGCTCCATAGAATGATCAAAGGGCTTGCCGTCGAGGATTGTCGTCTGCGAGTGAATCTCGACCTCCCAGCTCTTGACTGCTAGCCGTTGCGAGAGCGCCTCGCGTTCGATCCTGCGAACCTCATCCATCTGAGAAGATGGGGGAACCAGAGTCATTAGCACAGCCATTATCGTAAACATGATTCTCCTTTCAGGATTGTCTAAGAGCGTAGAACTTTACCTATCCAGGGCTGCGGTTTCGGCTGAGAACACGCCCTTCGGAGAGGTAAAGTTAGAAGCTCTAAAGATAGGTAAGCAACTTTGGAGGCGGCCGGTTCAAATCTGGTTGCCCTCGCCCACGACCAGCGCACATTTGTTGTGAATGGGTCAGACTTTGCGGAATGCGGTTTCGAGTTCTGGGAAAGCCGCCTGGAACTTACAGGCGGCTTGATTTCGATGGCTAAGGTGGCCAAATTCCCGGTCTTTTCATGGCCTCGAAACATGCCAGCCGGACGGGGCTGGCCCCATATGTTATGCCAACGAGGTGAGAGGCTCGACGAGGGCCCATTGTTCGTCGGTGATGTCGGATGGGGAAGCTGTCCGCATTGTTGTTTCGATGTGAAGGGCTGCCTGCCAACAAGTGCCCGAAAAATGGTTTAGATTGTGTTCCTCCGACCGAAGATTAAGGATAGTTCAGGCCGGAACTTGCGATCCGGCCTGAAAAGAAATCCGAAACCATTTAACGGAGGACGCTACCTAGAACTGTTCGCCATTTGTGGGCCCGGGATCGGATCCTTGGGGTGGATTTGTTGGCTGGATAATCTCCGGCTGATCAACGTTACATGTTTTAGCTACTTTTGTGACTTTGTAGTTTTTTGCGGGGTTCGGATTAGTTGGGTTTGGAGTATAGTCTACAATACAGCCCGTGCCCTGTGCATTTGGCGCACATGTGTACTGCCATGTGCAATTCATGTTGTTTACACGTTGCGTCCCGTCGAGACAGTCAAACCCTTGTTTTGTCTGGCATTGATAATAGTCATCGAAGGAATATGTGCTGTTTCCATTGCACTTTGGTGGCGTGTCTTTCGTAGGTGTCTGGTCAGAACATTTGCCAAACGGCCCGACCTGGCACGTGCCAAGTGCGGGATACTGATTCGAGCAGGGCGGATCGTCGCCGGCTGCGTCGAAAACGGCACACGACAAAACTATCAAGGTGGTCCACAAAGTAAGTATGCTGCGGCGTACCTTGGACATCTTGTTTTGCTCCTTGTGAGAAATGGGAAACGGGAGACTGCATATACGACCGGAACTATGGGCGGTCACACCGACTAACTGCAGGATTTAGTGGGAAGCATCCCGCCCGTTAGACACGACTATCAACTCAATTCGCCGCTCAGGCTCGATAGTGCTGTTTGTCGAAATAATCAGAAAAGCTCTCGCACGTTCATTCGACCAAGCGATTGGATCGAACGAGACACAGACTTGGCTGAGGCCGGGAATAACTTTCGCTTGGAATGCCGTATGAGTTGTATAAGATCCGGTGATGCGTAGATCTTTGAGGTTGCCTGCTGTCAGTTCAACAACGCGTTCGCTTTTAATCGACGATTCGAACTGCAGCGTGTCGGGCTGATTGTAATAGTCGGGGATTACGTTTGCAGTCATGCGGACAGCCAATGTTGTGCTGTCGTTTGGTTTGTCGGATTCGTAATAAATTAAAATATCTGTATATGTTCTCTTGCGTTTCGCTGTGGTGTTCCATTGGCATGTGAGAGTGGTACCACTCCCAGGTTCGAGATGAGTAGAAGCGACTCTGGCATTTGTGCAATCACATCCGGCTCTGACGTCGGTGATACGAATTGGGGAGCGACTTCCGTTGAACAGTTGAAATTGAGATGAAAGAATTTCCCCTTGATTGACTGTCCCTAAGTCCTGAACAGGATCGATCGCTTCTAATTCATCGTAGTCTCTGGTGTGTTGGGTTGTTGAAGTGAAGATGCCGGAGCTCTTCAGAGAGAGGCTGAAGCATGTGCCCGATACAATGAGGCAGGCGATTCCGAGCATGCGGAGTATGAAGAGCTTCATATGATGAGTGCTCTGACAGGATGATGGTGTGGCCCATTTTCGATGGGCCACAATCGGATCTCGAAAATCGCTGGCAACCGAAAGTTCGTCGTGATACCTAGTCCAAAAGGCTGGGTCCGGTAGCCTGGAGGGCATGAACCGGACAACCTGCTCGACCGACCTGACGGACCGTCAATGGCGACTGATCGAGCCCTCCGTCCCGAGATCCAAGCCGCGCGGCCGACCCGCGCGGAAAGATCGCCGGGACGTCGTCGGCCCCATCCTCCTATCAAACCCGCAACGGCTGCATCTGGCGGGCCCAGCCGCACGACCTACCCCGTACCGTACCGTTTTCCACGGCTTCCGGCCCTGGCAGGCCGACGGGACCTGCGACCGCGTCTACGACCGACGCCCTCCGGGCCAAAGTCCGCAAAGCCGCGGGTAAGAAGCCCAAGCCGTCGGTCGCGATCGTCGACAGCCACGCGGTCAGAGGGACCGAATTCAGCTCCCCCAACGGCTACGACGGGGAAAAAAGACAGCGGGCCGCAAGCAGTTCGTGGCCGTCGATACGCTGGGGCTGATCTGGGCGCTCCGGGTCGTTTCGGCCGACGTCCAGGACTAGGTCGGCGGTCCGCCACTGATGGACCGGCCGCATGAGACGGTCAAGCGGCTGAAGGTCGTCTGGGGCGACTCGCACTTCGACACGGCCCTGACTCACGGCTGGGTCATGTGGCTGTGAACCGGCGTAATGGTCCGGAAGCTGGCCGGCCAGGTCGCATTCGTGGTCCAGCCGAAACGCTGGATCGTCGAGCGGACGATCGAGAGCAGCGAGGCCTTCATCAAGATCGCCATAATCCATCGGATGATCCGACGCCTCCTCCGATGAGATCAGCTCTTATTGGACAGGCTCTGGGTGGCAAGCCACCCATCATCTTATAGGGCGTTTGAAAATGAAAGTAGGACGATGGGATGGCGATGGAGGACTTACCGACACACAAAGCTCCCAGCCTTCTGTGCCGAGCTGATTGAATTCGTCGGTGCCCTCTCCGCTAACAGAGCGGTATTGCCACTTTTGAAGAGCCTTCGGCGTGTCGCCTTGAGCGGCAACCGGACTGTTACCCCAGGTTATGAGAAGAATTGCACCAACTGCGAGGCCGAATCCCACGACGATTGAGCGAAGGTTGTTCATGATGGTTCCTCCGTTTAAGTTCGCAGCTGCCACGTCCGCCGACTACGGAGAATCGTTGACGAGAGAGCAGCCTTCTCAACAATCTGTAAATTCCGATGAGCTATCATCCCATCAGCATTATGGATCACTTGACTGGACGAATCTATGGATGGGAACAAATCTAGTGTAATACTCAATGATTCTGCGAATCAAGCCCCAAGATGAGGAATACGGCGATTTGGGCGTAAGTGACTGTCCCATAAGGGTTGTTCAATCTGCATTGCGATAGTGGAACTCCGTGTCCGCATCGCAGGGGTGAAGTCGATGGGGCAAAAAAATAGGAAATTCTGATATAAAGTGATATCTTGTCTTGGTTCGAGATAATCTCCACGGCTCAATGGCCTGGTTGAGAGATTGAACCTTCTTGGATGGAAGGCTAACTCTGACTTGCTCTTTGTGCTGCCGCAAATACATCTCGTGCGGATGTCTTACCTTCGATTCGTTCGGTTCTCTTGGCCCCGAAGCCGATCCAGTGGGAGTTTACGCTGTCGTAGATTTCCTCGAATGCCCAGGTCTGACCGATTGGAAAGCCCATCCTCTCAAGGGTGGGCACCCACATCTCGCGCGGTAGAGACTGCGCTTTGACATCATGCTCCAGCACGATGCCCAGCGCCGCCGCTAATTCGTCGGGGCTCACCATCGAACCCAGTTCGATCACTCGCTTTCCGGTCCATGTCGGGCCGGTTAGCAGGCTCGCCGCCTCCGCGCCGATATCCTCGGTTGCGGTCATCGGATGTTTCTCGCCGGTTCGCTCGTAGAAGACGGGCAGTGTGCCGCCTTGGGCGGCGTGCAGGCCGTAGAGGAAATTCTCGTAGAACGCGCCCGGACGGATGAAGGCGTGGGGATAGGGCAGATCGCGAAGAGCCTGCTCGAGCAACGAGAGTGGGGTGATGGCCCCAAGGCGGCTCGTCTTCTCCGCGCCATTGGATGAGAGGACCACGAGCCTGGGGAGATTCGCCGACTTAAGGGCCGTGGCGTACGCGGCGATGAGGGCTTTGGATTCGGTGAAGTCGCGAGACGGCCTATAAACCGGCGGCAGCATGACGAAGGTGCCCTCGACGCCCTGAAGGGACTGGGTGATCGCGTGGGCATCACTCCAGTCGCCGTCGACTAACTCCACGCCTCGGTTCGCCCAGTCGGTTGCCTTCGAGCGATCGCGCACCAGGGCCCGCACCTGCTTGCCCTGCCCTAGTAAGTGTCGCGCTACCGAACCACCCGTTCTGCCCGTGATTCCCATTACCAAAAACATGCTTGCCTCCTTCATCTTGAATGGCCGTCTGTACCGGCCACATCGAGCTTCTGGCCCGCCGGCAAGACTGGTTCGCCAGCGCTGAGAGCGCCTCTTCTTTGTGTGTGGCGGCCAATCGTAGGGATTGCTGTTATCCTGGTAAAGTCGAGGTTTTATCGTGTGATAATCTCTAGCAGGATCGCCATGGCGACGAACGACGGAAACAAGCTTGGCGAGTATCTGCGGCACAGGCGGACGAACCTCGATCCAGCCGTGTTCGGCTTTGCATCAGGCCGACGCCGGACGCCGGGACTACGTCGCGAAGAAGTGGCGCAGCGAGCCAACATCAGTCCCGCTTGGTACACCTGGCTGGAACAGGGACGCGGCGGTGCCCCATCGGCCGATGTTCTCGATCGTCTCGCCCACGCGCTGATGCTCACCGAGATCGAACGCGAGCACCTGTTCCTGCTCGGGCTCGGCCGTCCGCCTGAGGTGAGGTACCGGGGCAGCGACAACGTCACCGCGCGGCTGCAACGACTGCTGGATGCCCTGCCCTACAGCCCCGCGATCGTGAAGACCGCAACCTGGGATGTGCTCGCGTGGAACCGTGCGGCCGCCGCGGTGCTGACTGATTACGGCGGCCTTCCGCCTGGCCAACGAAACGTCCTGCGTCTGCTCTTCGATAACCCGGAGATCCGCGTTGCCCAGTTCGATTGGGAGAACGTCGCCCGTAGCGTGGTTGCGGCCTTCCGGATCGACGCCGCTCGTGCCGGAGCCGAGGCGGAGGTCATGCCTCTCGTTGAGGATCTCTGCAACCGAAGTCCGGAGTTTGCCGCTCTGTGGCGTGAGAACGACGTTCAATCGTTTGAGGGGATCGTCAAGCGCTTGCAGCATCCCGTGCTGGGACTGATCTCGCTGGAATACTCGTCCCTGGCGATCGACGCGCGACCCGATCTATCGATGGTCGTTTTTAACCCGCTTACGGATCAGGACCGCATGGCTGTTCGGTCGATGCTGGGTTAGAAAAAGGTGGAATTCTGATATTTAATAACTATCATGATATTATATTTTCTCGTTCGATTCGTGTCCGAGGTGCGCGGGGTTCCATCTGGCTGGCCGTCCGCATGACGGAATGGGAAGCGTGATTGGAATGCCGAACGGAAGCGGTGCGCCGCATGGCCATGCGCGTCGACTACCTGTACGTCGGCGGCCGGGTGCACAGATCAGACGTGGGCCCTATCCCACTTGTTCGGCGGCGTCTCGCGTGTCTTGACCGGGCGGCTGATCCGCGAGATCATCCGGTGGCCGAACCTCGGCGGGCTCGGCGGTGTCTCTTCCTGGCGCTATTTCGTTCTCACACACTTCGGGACGCGCGAGACTCGCATGAAATCGACGGTTGAGCAGATTCGAGCCCGATTCGATAACGACGTGGAACGGTTCAGCAACCTGGAGACCGGGCAGTCGGCCACGATCGACGCACCGCTAGTCCTCGAGTTGATTTCCCAGGCCGCGGCCGCCACGAACCCGGGTGCGAAGGACCTGCTCGACGTAGGTTGTGGCGCGGGCAATTACAGCCTCAAACTCCTTCATAGTCTCCCCGACCTCAACGTCACGCTGATCGACCTGAGTAGGCCGATGCTCGAACGCGCCGAGCAGCGTCTCCGACCTTTGACGAAGGGACACATCGAGGTCTTCCAGAGCGATGTCCGTGACCTGGACCTTGGTGAAGCCCGCTTTGACGTCATCGTGGCCGCGGCGGTGCTACACCACCTCCGAACCGATGCAGAATGGGAGGCGGTCTTTGCGAAGTTCTTCAAGGCGCTCCGGCCCGGCGGCTCGATCTGGATTTCCGACCTGATTGAGCACTCCTCTGCCGCGATTCAAGAGATGATGTGGCGGCGCTACGGCGAGTATCTTGTCGGGCTGAAAGACGAGGCCTATCGCGAGACCGTCTTCGCCTACGTCACCCAGGAAGACACGCCTCGGCCATTGATGTACCAGCTCGACCTGCTACGCAAGGTGGGGTTCCGCCAGGTCGAGATCCTGCACAAGACGAGCGTGTTCGCAGCCTTCGGCGCTTGGACATAAGCAAATCTGATCTCCCCTTTCCTCTTTCCTTACGAGAGAAGGGGAAGACCCGGAAAAGTTGGCGTAACGAAGCCCCGATCGTGGTGCCAAGTAGGGTCGCGGGCCTGGTCGCGACAGCCACGCCTGGGGCGAACAAGGTCACCTGTAGCGCCTGGCCGCCCTCACTGGAAAGGACCACGGCCAACCCCCAAGGGTCGCCCCGGAGGGTGGCGGAGCCACGGGAGGAAAGGGCGATGCTGAGGGTCGAGGAAAAAAGCCTTTGCCTGTGAAGGTCCTCTTGTCGCTTCGCGACTACCCAAGGGCTTGTTTTTTGAGCCTATTGCCCTTGGAGGATCGCGGAAGGCTTCGCGCTTCGGACCTCGAAAAACCTGCGGCCGACTCCAAAGGCTTGGTTGTCGAGCCTATTGCCCTTGGAGGATTGCGAAGGGTCCATGAATGTAAGGGTGCCATTGAAGAAGCCAAACTCCTCACCGCGCCGCGGTGTGCGCTACCCGAGCGTTCACGGCTCTGGGTTCGAAGGGACCCCTGCGCACGTTTGCGGTGGATAATTTTTGGTCGCGCGAGGCCAGTCTTTCGCTTTCCCGGGCTGAGCGAACTGCGAAGGAAAAGCCTCAAAATGCGTGATTAAGACAGCCACCGATGGAATTTCAGGTCGGCACAGTCTTTGCTTTTGGCCTGGGGCCGAGTGTCGCTGGGTCTGCGCTACCGATGCAACCTGCACTGCAAAAAACGAATCGACGTTGCTTTTAACAGAGATATGCAGGTTATTTTATAGGATTCCAGGCTTCTGCCAGGAGCGTGCGCGATGTCTGGGACTGTGCCCCTGTGGTTTTTGTCCGAGGCGCAGATGGAGATCATGCTTGTTGTCTGGGACCTTGGGGAGGCCACGGTCGCCGACGTCTGGAAAGTGCTCTCGGAGCGACGAGGAGTGTCGCGGACGACAGTGCTCACGATGCTCAAGCGGCTGGAAAAAAAAGGGTGGCTCAATCGGCACAAGGAAGGTCGCGCGTTCCGCTATCAGGCAACCCTGCCTCGAGATCCCACTCTGGGCACCATGGTTCGGCGATTGGTGGAGGCCGCCTTCGGTGGGTCGGTTGAGGCACTCGTCACGGCGTTCCTGCATGCCCAGGCCGTCTCAAAGAAAGAGGCTCGATCCATGGAAAAGATGTTCGCCCGTACGAAAAGCAAAGCGTCATAAACCCTTCCTCCATCCAAAACGCTCTCCGCGATCGGATGATGCCACGATCTGGGAGGCAACAGACTGCGCTGGGAATAGAGGCGGCAAGAAAGCCGCCATACAGGCTCACTGGGCCCTCCCAAAGCTTCGTAGCCTTCCGGAATGCGTGGCGGGTGCGTCTTTCCTACTCGAGCGTGCATGGCTCACGACCGAGTGCGTGGGAATTTCGCTTCCACGACAGAACCGAGCTCGACACCTGCGGCACTAACCAGGTCGTCAGCGAGCTCGAAAAGGGCGTCCGCCTGTGAATGAAGCCGGGAACGTCGAGCAAACTGAAAAGCGGGTATTCTGAATTGGACCCCTTCAGAATATCCCTTTTTTATTTCCGGCCGGCCGAGGCGAGCACCGTGGTACCATCAGCTTGTTCAGCAGGCCGGTCCGCTGAGCTTCGCCGTTTTGTGCCAAGTCGAGCAACTGGGGCCGCCGATGACTGCTCAAATCAACGATACGTTCCGATATCGCAAAAAAGAGTATTCGGTCGCGGGGATCAGCGAAGGCGAGATCTTCGACATTTCTGTTCTCGACCTTAAGCCGTCAATGGCGAGCACAGCTTGCTGGCGTGGCTATCAAGCGGTATTTGCGGTTGTTCAAGCCCGCTTGGTGCTGGATGCCCTGCACGTGAACCTGCTTCGGCCGGAGCGGGAGAAGAATCAGTACGAGCGCGAAATTGGACCGGTCATCAACGGTATAACCCCGTCGCCCCCACAGGAGGACTTTGACTTCTTCAACAACCACTACGATGGGCTGAACTACCATCTTGAATATTCTGGAGGGCTGCTGCTTGCCGATGGATTCATCCGGAGTCTGTACGTTCACATGGGATTTCATCCTGCGTGGAAGTACGAGACCGTGATCGAGCTCGTCTTCGACGCGGGGATTCTGAAGGAAGAGTTCGACCGTTCCGAGCAAATGGCAGAGATTCGCGAGATGATTGGCAAGTCCCGAGAAAAGGAAACCTCCAGCGAAAGGCCATCTGATGAAGAAATTAAACAGTTTGTGGGACGTGCATTTGATCGCCATTACTGGCGATAGGCACATAACCAACGGCTGAAGCTGACCGAAGCGGCCTCCTGGTTCTTTGAGCGCCAACGTTCCTGCAAGCGGCTCCGGCGCTCAGCCGAGTGTTAGGAGGCGTGCTTCGATCGATTCATAAAGAATGACGTAGATATTGCATATATTACATCTTGAATTAAGAAGATTCGGTATACCCCATTTTCATTCCCCCCTCCCCTTTTTGATTCGCAAGGGTGGAAGAGGGACAAAAACTGGATCGAATTGAAGTCGCTTGGAAGATGGCAAGTCCGACATTTGGCAAGAAAATGGGGGATTCTGATATGCAGGTTAATATCGGCGTGTTCCCTTTTTTGTCTCCCTCATCTATACGGACCCGCCCGGGGCCGCGTTTGCGTCTAAGTTTTTGGTGAACGACCTTGACTTGACCACAACGTCTCCTCGGGGACGTGCTTTGTCATGGAAACCAGGGGCTGGACTCTGGAAGCCCGGCCAGGCCGGAGGGGGCCCTCTCAGGGTGGAGAGCGATAACCTCTGCCAGCCCTTTGGCCTCATTCGGAGACAGAAAAGAGGTCATTCTGATATGCTCTGGATATCAGGATGTCCTCTTTTCTGTTCTGAACGGCAACCGTCTCAAGGATGCCGGACGCTGAAAAATAAATATTTTCCTTGTGGATGAGTGGGTGGTGCCTCTACACTATGCGGAGCCTGGGCAGTCTGTCCTTGACCGGAGGCTGCCGAGGGCAGTGATCATGTGAATAAGGGCGAGGCCATTTCCTCGTGCCAACCTGACAATGCGGATTTCTGTGGCCACGAAGATTCTCCCCCCCTCGATGTCTCTCCAGTGGCGGCCCATGAAAAAAGAGCATTCCGCTTGATGTCATTCATGGCGGATGGCGTGGTTGTGCCGCTTTGTTGTCGTTGACCCCAGCGCTTGGCAACGTACGCGCCGATGCGTTGAACGATGGATTCGACGGCAAAATTTCCAACGTGCCGTGATCGACCATTGCGAGCATCGACCGGTTCCCTGGTCGGGCCTCCTCGATGAAGGGGAAGGCCGGAGTGCACTTTGGCCCATAAATAAGCACAGAATCGAGACCTCATCGTCCCGTTCACTCGAGATCGATGAAAGCACCACTGCGTTGGCGAGTCGGTAGCGGGATGACACAGGCATGACATTCCCGGCTCGCACCCCCTAGAGCGTCTCCGGACCCGCAGTACCCACGTAGCGGATTCGGGTTAACTTAACATCTCCTATGCAATCGCACATTTTGATTTTGAGGGGATACCATGCGTCTTTCCCGCATAAGGCAGAATCTTCAGCACCTTGCATCGTCTTCCGTATTGAGTCGACAGAACCGCCGAAAATACCGCAATCGACTACTGGTGCTGGAGGTTATGGAATCGCGTGTTGTTCTCTCGACGAGCACATGGACGGGTGCCGTCAACAACTTGTGGGGGACACCTGGTAACTGGACAACGCCCCCAACTGCGGGTTCCGACCTGGTTTTTCCCGCGAATGCCGCAAATCTTAATAATACGAACAACACGTCGATCACGACCTTTGGATCGCTGACGATTCAGAGCAACGGCTATAACATCAGTGGAAATGGCATCGCCGTCACGGGCAACATCGAAGCCACGCAATCGTCGGGATCATCGACACTGGCGCTGCCTTTAACGTTTTCCACGGACACCCCCGTGGAGGTCAACCAAGGTTCCGCCACGCTTGTCATCAGCGGCGATGTCAATGGTTCGGGCGGTTGGAACGTGAACGCCCCCATTCCATCCGTCCCGGCAGGCGGTTTTGGCACGGTGGATCTGACGGGGACGGATACCACGACCGATGGATTCGTCGTCAAGGCCGGGACGTTTTACATTCACGGAGACCAAGGCTCGAGCCCGTTCAACGTGGGGGTCGCAGGCTCTGCCTACACGACGTTCGGTGGTACCGGCACTTTTGGATCGCTTATCGCAAGCGAAGGAAATCTCACTCCTGGCGACGATGGCGCACCCGGGATTCTGAGCGACACCGGTGACTTGAACATGAGGGACGAGACGATTCTCTCGATTCCCATCAATGGTCCGGGCGCTGGTACCGGTTACAGCCAGGTCCAGGTGGGGGGGCAGGTCACCATCGCCAACGGCACGGTTCTTAGTGTCGTTCTGGGGCCCAACTTCGCGGGCTCGGGGAACAGTTCGTACGTCATTATTAAGAACACCGGTTCATTACCGATCAATGGTACGTTCGCGGGACTGCCCCAGGGAGCGATTCTTTCGGTCAATGACCAGCAGTTTCAAATTAGCTATACCGGCGGCAGTGGCCATGATGTTGTGTTGACACATCTTGATGGGACGACGACAGCATTGACGGCCTCGTCAACGTCGGCTGTCTATGGGCAATCGGTCACGCTCACTGCGACCGTGAGCGCAGCGACGGCCAATCCGGTGGCTCCGGACGGTACGGTGGAGTTCTTCAGTGGTGGCTCCCTTCTTGGCGCGGCACCCCTGACGAATGGAGTGGCGATTCTTTCGACGGAAGCTCTGCCCGCGGGCACGACCTCGGTCATGGCTCAATACATGGGTTCGAGCCTCTTTGCGTCAAGCGGTTCGCAGGTGAGCCTTGCAGTCAGCCAGGCGTCGACCTCCACGACTCTCACAGTGGTGCCTAGTCCCGAGGTGGTCGGGCAACCGGTAACCCTAACCGCCTCTGTTGTACCGGCGGGCGCCGATCCCAAGTCGGTTGTTGGGACGGTTTATTTCCAGGATAGAACGCTCTACCTGGGATCCGCGCCGCTCGTCAACGGAATCGCAACCCTGACGACTACGGGGGTGCCGGCAGATAGCAACTTGATCTCGGCGTTCTATCTTGGGAACAGCAACCAACTTCCGAGCGTCTCTTCAGCAGTGGGCGTCATTGGGCAACCGGTTGCCACCACGGTGGACGTGACGGCGTCACCGAATCCGGTGCTCGTGGGTACAGAGGTGACGCTCAAAGGCGTGGTTACGCCGGTCGAGACGGCGTCAGGAGAAGTGACGGGCACGGTCGAGTTCTTCGACGGTAGCACGTCTTTGGGCACAGTGACGCTTGGATACGAGAGCCCTGCGGTACTCACCACCGTGCTCCCGCTGGGAACGGACGCAATCACCGCGGTATACTCTGGAAACGACACATTCCCTGCGAGCACTTCGCTTGTCACAAACGTGCTGGTCGCGCAGACGCCCGCAACGAGCACAACGTTGACGACGAACGCGAATATGCTGATTTATGGCGTTGGTGGAGTCACGCTCACGGCGAACGTCGCGCATCTTTTCTCGGGATCGCCGAAGCCAACGGGAACAGTTCAATTCTTCAACGGGTCGACCTCGCTGGGAACCGTGAGCTTGGGCAGCAACGGCGCTGCCACACTCGTCGTCAGCACATTGCAAGCTGGCGACCATACGATTACGGCGGTGTATTCGGGCGACGCGAATTCTTCATCGAGCACCTCGGCATCAACCATTGTGACGGTTGCTCCCGCGGCGACCACCACCCAGCTTTCCACAACTTCTGCTGGCTCGCCTGTCATTGGCCAGACCGTTGTGATTGAGGCGGCGGTCACCAATACGGTCAGTAAACAACCCATTCTATCGGGCCTCGTGGACTTTCTGGTGGGGGGCGTCTCAGTCGCAGTCGCCCCGATTAACGCGGGGGTTGCCGCGTTTCAGATGACGGCAGTTCCGCCTGATCAAGTTATCACCGTTCAATTCCTTGGCGATGGGAACTATCTACCGAGCTCGCAACAGTATTCGATGCCGGTAGACCTGGCGCCCACATCGGCGGCCTTGACGGTATCTCCCAATCAGGTAGAGCGTGGCGGGACGGTAACGCTGACGGCCACGGTCGCTACGGTGAGGCCGCGACCTGGAACCCCCACAGGCGTCGTTCAGTTCTTTGATGGGTCGCAGCTTCTGGGTGAAATCACCCTGAATAACGGTGTCGCGTCCTTCATGACAAGCACGCTTGCCGTTGGTAATCACCAGATATCCGCATATTATCTTGGTGATGGTGTTTATCAAGGTAGCGGTGCCGCGCCGCTGACGGTAACCGTATCCATCGTGCAAAGCAGCCTTACACTGGCTGCGCTCCCGAGCCAGGCGGTCTACGGTCAAGCCGTTGCTTTGTCGGCAACCGTTAGCGGGACGAATGGAGGCGCAAACGTTCCGACCGGGACCGTGCAATTCTGGAATGGCACAACGTTGCTTGGGACTGCGACTGTCAGTAATGGTGTCGCGACGCTGCAAACAACGACGCTTCCCATAGGAATCGACGCCGTTACGGCACAGTACTCGGGAGATTCTAACTTCCCTCCAAGCAATTCATCGACGGCCGCTGTTATTATCACATCCTCGGCCAGCGTGGCAACAACGACAGGACTGACGGCGAATCCACTGACACAAGCGCTTAACGGCCCCGTGACTCTGACGGCGAGCGTCGCGGCGTCAGGCTCGTCGGCAGGCACGCCGACCGGCATGGTCGGATTCTTCGACGGAAGCACCTTGCTGGGGAGTGCCCTCCTCAGTCAGGGTGTTGCTACTTTGCAAACGACACAGCTTCCTCTCGGCACTGACGCGGTATCCGCGCAATATTTCGGCAGTTCTACGCTCGCGTCGAGCGTCTCATCGCCAGTCAGCGTAATGATCGAGCAAGCCGGGCCGGCCACGATCACCACACTCCAGGCCTATCCGGGGACCGTTGTACCGGGCACAACGGTGACGCTTGTCGCATATACCGTCCTGAGTGGTTCCAACCCGATGAGCAATGGTCCTGTTAACGGCGCCGTTGAGTTCTTCAATGGAGCAACACCTATCGGTACAGCCACAATGACCAATGGTGTTGCCACGCTCCAGACTAATGCCTTGCCCCTGGGAGCCAACTCCATCACCGCGGTCTTTGAGGCGGGCTCTAGCGGCTCTTCGAGCACCTCAAGCCCGGTGACGATCAACGTGGCGACGGTGGTTGCCTCCACCACGGTTACCGTATCTCCGACCCCGGCGGTGTCTGGAAATACCCTGACGTTTACAGCGACGGTTGCGCCAGTTAGCCCCGCGACAGGTACGCCGACGGGCACCGTTGAGTTCCTCGCTTTATTACTTCCGAATGGCCAGATGAGCCTCGGATCGGCTTCGATCGTAAACGGCGTCGCAACTCTCGTCCTCCCATCGCCCAACCTGGCTAATGGGACATATTCCATCATCGCTCAATACTCAGGTGACAGCGTTTTCCCGGCCGGCAGTTCGGTTCCCCTGAGTTTTGTGATGAATTCTGCCCCTCAGCCCACCACCACAACGGTGACCTCGTCGACGAATTTGTCGGCCCTGGGTCAACCGGTGACTTTGACGGCCCAGGTGACTTTGCCGTCTCTTAATGGAGGTAGTCCCAACGCAGGACTCGTTCAGTTCTTTGATAATGGGGGTCTATCGCTCGGATTCGGAAATCTTAGTGGCGGAATCGCCACTTTAACGACGACGGCGCTTGGCTTCGGTAGCAACGTAATTACCGCGACATATGAGGGCAGCAGCTCGTACACGGGAAGTACATCGCCTGGGGTGACGGTGACGATGACGCAATCCTTCACGTCGAACATCGCGTTGACATTATCACCAGAGGTCGACTTTGTAGGGTCTCCAGTCCCCGTGGTGTTCGGGAGCACGATCACCTTCGTGGCGACTGTGACGGCGGCTTACCCGTTGACCGGGACGCCCACAGGTAAGGTAGAGTTCCTCTCGGGAGATATTCCGCTTGGCCAGCCCGTTGCCTTGGTGAACGGCGTCGCCATATTCACGTCCTCTGTCCTACCCGTTGGCTTCGGCATGATTACGGCGGTCTACGAGGGAGACAGCAACTTCACACCGGGCGTCTCGCCACTGACCGAGGAGTATGTCAGTGGCATCGTGTCGTCGACGACGTTGACGTCATCGCCAACGCAGGCCACTTTGGGGCAGCCGATCACGTTGACCGCGACGGTGGCGGGCTTCAATTCTGGGATCTACTCGCTGGACGGCAGCGTTGATTTCTTCAACGGGATGACGAACATCGGTACCGCTCCGATAGACAGCAATGGAGTCGCGACGCTGCAAACGTCGGAGTTGCCGTTGGGTACGAACCAGATTACGGCGAATTATTTGGGGAACAACTCATTCGCGTCGAGTACCTCCCAGGCGGTCAATGTCACGATCACGACGGTGGCGAGCGCAACTACGTTGACGTCGTCGCCGAATCCCTCTGTAGTTGGCGGCTCGGTAACTCTCACCGCGAAGGTGACGGCAGCCAGCCCCGTCGGTACAGCGACCGGCATGGTTCAATTTTTCAATGGTATGACGTTGTTAGGAACAGGAACGCTGGTGAACGGAGTCGCGACTTTCAGCACGACGACGCTACCGGTCGGCGCGAATTCGCTCACAGCGAAATACGAAGGAGATTCGAGTTTCGCGCCGAGCACGTCGACGGCGGTGACGGAAACCGTGACACCTTTGAAGTCGACCACGACGTTGACGTCGTCAGCGGGGCAAACTACCAATGGCCAAGCCGTAACACTCCACGTGACAATCGCAGGGCCAAGCGGTGGAACCAAGGTGCCGACGGGAACCGTGCAGTTCTATGACGGAACGACACTTCTGGGATCGGAGACTTTGACCAACGGCGCCGCCAGTTTCCAAGTATCGACGCTGGCGATCGGTACCGATGCGCTCACGGCACATTACCTGGGAGACAGCAACTTCTCGCCGAGTGTTTCGTCCGCGGTGAATGTCACCATCTCGCAGACGCCAACCGAAACCAAACTCATTTCCTCTCCGAATCCTTCGCTCTCAGGCCAATCCATCACCCTCAGCGCCACTGTCCTGACGGGCGCCTCGCACACGCCAAGCGGCGCGGTGCAGTTCTATAACGGCACCACGCTACTCGGTACCGTGACTCTGGCGAACAGCGGAACCGCGGCCGCAAGCCTGACGATTCCCGGCCTGCCGGCCGGATCGTATTCGCTGACGGCTCGCTATCTCGGGGACGCGAACTTCAGCGCAAGCACCTCGTCGACCGTCACGCAGCAGGTGGTTCAGGGTTCCACGTCGCTGATTCTCGTGTCGTCGAGCCATTCTCCCGCGGCGTATGCCCCGGTGACATTCACCGCGTTTGTGGGGCCTGTTGCCCCAGCCTATGGGAATCTGACGGGTAACGTGGTGTTCGCCGTCAACGGAACCACCGTGGGATCGGCGCCCGTGGTGAATGGTGTGGCGACTCTGACCGTGGGCAATCTTGGTATCGGCAGCAACGTGGTGACGGCGGTGTACCAGGGGAACGCGAGCTTCGCTCCGAGTGCCTCTGCCTCGACAGTGAACGTGGGGACGTCAACGCAGCGATTCGTAAATGGTGCGTTTATCACGTATTTTCATCGGAATGCGACGCAGGTGCAGCTCAACAATTGGACTGCGCGTCTCAACAGTGGTTTTTCGATAGCACGGTTCATCCGTACTCTCCGGCAGAATGCTCGGCGATGATGGCTCAAAGCCCCCGATGACCGGGGAAGTTGGTCACGTCTCACCGAGATTGGGCGGCCCTCCTCATCCTGTTGGGGAGGGCCTTGTCGTTTGTGGTGCGACCACGGCTTCCAATCACCAAAGGTATGCCGCCCTTCTCAAACTATAAGAATTAATATGTTTGCATATTTTAAGAGAACCGCCGCATGCCAGGAGATATTCTGAATGGATCGCATTCGGAATATCCCCTTTTTGGACCGGATGTCACGCGACTGTTCGCACTGCGGCGTTAGACTGTGACGCTTTCGTGCTCTGGTAAGTACTGCTGGACCACCGCGCGAGCACGCTCCCCATATTCCTCTTTCTGGCCGACGGGAGCGATGTACTGAACGACGCTTTCCGCCAGGCTCCAGCCCGCGAGGCGAGCGATCACCCACGCCGCGAGATAGTGAGAGCCGAGGCATCCGCCGGCTGTAGCGACGTTCCCGTGGGCGACAAACGGCTGATCCAGGACTGTAACTCCGGCTTCTTCGACCCACGGCTTTGTTATGGAATCGGTGCACGCCGGGACATCCCCGAGGAGTCCGAGCTTCGCGAGTACCAGCGCCCCGGAGCATTGGGCACCGATGATCTGGCGCGACGGGTCCAGTCTGAGCTCTTCCATCAGGGCGGAGTCGCGCACCAAGTCTCGCGTGTATCTTCCGCTGCCGACAATGACCGCCTCGGCCTCGCGGGCAAAGCTCAAGGGAGCTTGGGACCTGTCTCTTATACACCCAGTCTGAGCTCTTCCATCAGGGCGGAGTCGCGCACCAAGTCTCGCGTGTATCTTCCGCTGCCGACAATGACCGCCTCGGCCTCGCGGGCAAAGCTCAAGGGAGCTTGGGACTGGACGACAACCCCGTTCATTGACGCGACCTGCTGGGTGGGACACACGATCAACGCCTGCAGTTCCGGCCTTTTGACCCGATTGAGCATGGCGGAGGCCATAAACGAATCGATCTCGTTGAAGCCCTCGAATGTCAGCACCGCGATTCGCATGTCGCCTCCAAGGTCTAACTAACGACACCGCTCGGTTAGCGGCGCGGCATCAGTGAGGTATGTGGCCCAGACACAAACGACGCCCAGGTGGGCCGGTGCGGATGAAGGTTCGGCGTTCAGAGCTTCACCCCGAGGTTCCATGGGTTGAAGGCCTTCGTTTTCCTGTCCGGCGGCCAGGACGATGCGCCGGTGCCCGATTCGACACGGGGACGGTCGGCGAAGTTCGTGTGGGCGCAGAAACGGGGACTTTCTGAATGAGACGCATTCAGAAAGCCCCCGTTTTTCGGACCCGATGACCCAGGACCACTCAAGGTCACTTGGCTGACGATCAGGCGAGGTCGAAGCGATCCAGGTTCATCACCTTGGTCCAGGCGGCGACGAAGTCATGGATGAACTTCTTTTCTCCATCCGAGCTTCCGTAGACTTCCGCCAGAGCACGGAGTTGAGCGTTGGACCCGAAGACAAGGTCCACGCGCGTGGCGGTCCACTTGGGATTGCCGGTCTTGCGGTCTGAACCCGCGAAAGCATTGCCGCAGGGGGAGACCTGTTTCCACTCAATACCCATGTCGAGCAGGTTCACGAAGAAGTCGTTGGTCAACGACTCCGGCCGCTCGGTGAACACGCCGTGGCTGGTCCCGCCGACATTCGTCTTCAGCACACGCAGGCCGCCGATGAGGGCGGTCATCTCGGGTGCAGTCAGGGTCAACAACTGAGCCTTGTCAATGAGCAGCGCTTCGGCGGGGATGGAGTACTTCCCCTTGAGGTAATTGCGGAAGCCATCCGCAATCGGTTCGAGCACCTCGAAGGACTCCGTGTCTGTCTCCTCAGGAGAGGCGTCCATGCGGCCCGGTGTGAAGGGAACCGTGACCTCATGGCCGGCCTTCTTCGCCGCCTGCTCGACGCCTGCGCAACCCGCCAGCACAATCACGTCCGCCAGCGAGACCTTCTTGCCACCGCTCGCGGAGCTGTTAAAGGCGCTTTGGATGTCTTCCAGAACCTTCAACACCTTAGCGAGCTGGGCAGGCTGATTGGCTTCCCAATCCTTCTGCGGAGCCAAACGAACCCGGGCTCCATTCGCGCCGCCGCGCTTGTCTGAACCACGGAACGTGGACGCCGACGCCCAGGCAGTCGAAACCAGCTCGGAAACGGAAAGCCCGGAGGCCAAGACCTTGCTCTTGAGCGAAGCGATGTCCTGAGCATCGATCAAGGGGTGATTCACCGCGGGAATCGGGTCCTGCCAGATGAGGTTCTCGGCGGGCACTTCGGGGCCGAGATAGCGCGTCTTGGGGCCCATGTCGCGGTGGGTCAGCTTGAACCAGGCGCGGGCGAACGCCTCCGCCAACTGGTCGGGATGCTCAAGGAATCGCCGCGAGATCTTCTCGTAGGCGGGATCGAATCGCAGAGCAAGGTCCGTCGTCAACATCGAAGGCGCAATGCGCTTTGATGGGTCGTGAGCGTGAGGGACCGTGCCGTCACCGCCACCGTTCCTCGGCTTCCACTGATGGGCACCCGCTGGACTCTTCGTGAGCTCCCAGTCATAGGTGAAGAGGTTTTCGAAGAAATTATTGCTCCACTTCGTGGGCGTGGTGGTCCAGGTCACTTCCAGGCCACTCGTAATCGCGTCGGCCCCCGTGCCGGTGCCGAAGCTGTTCTTCCAGCCGAGCCCTTGCTGCTCCAGGCCCGCAGCTTCCGGCTCAGGCCCGACGTTGGAGGCGGGCGCCGCGCCGTGCGTCTTGCCGAAGGTGTGGCCCCCCGCAATCAGGGCGACGGTCTCTTCGTCGTTCATCGCCATACGACCGAAGGTGTCGCGGATATCGTGCGCCGCCGCTAGCGGATCGGGGTTGCCGTCCGGTCCTTCGGGGTTGACGTAAATCAGGCCCATCTGCACGGCGGCCAGTGGGTTTTCCAGTTGGCGGCTGTGGATGTCGCCGTCGGCGTTGTCATCGGTCGATAGGACCCCGCCATTTTTTTCGACCCCTTCCGACCCGTGCTTGTAGCGGATGTCGCCGCCGAGCCAGGTGGTTTCCGCACCCCAGTAGACGTCTTGGTCCGGCTCCCAAACGTCTTCGCGACCACCTGCGAAGCCGAACGTCTCGAACCCCATGGTCTCCAGAGCGACGTTTCCCGTGAGGACCAGGAGATCGGCCCATGAGATCTTCCGGCCGTACTTTTGCTTGATCGGCCAGAGCAGCCGACGGGCCTTGTCCAGGCTCACATTGTCCGGCCAGCTATTGAGCGGTGCGAACCGCTGCTGCCCTCGGCCCGCGCCGCCACGGCCGTCCCCGGTGCGGTAGGTGCCCGCACTGTGCCAGGCCATGCGGATGAACAGCGGCCCGTAATGGCCGAAGTCCGCCGGCCACCAGCTCTGCGAGTCGGTCATCAGCGCGGCGAGATCCTTCTTCACCAGCGCCAGGTCGAGGCTCTTGAACTCCTCGGCGTAGTTGAAGTCCTTGTCCATCGGATCGGACTTGGACGAATGCTGGCTCAAGAGGTCGAGCCTCAATTCCTTGGGCCACCAGTCGCGGTTGGTCGTACCGCCGCCAGCCGTGTGCTTGGGAATCGCGCCGGCGAATGGACACTCCGTAGCGTTTTTTTCTGACATGAGGTCTCTCCCTGTCTTAGCTGTTTTTGCGGTCGGACTTGGAAATGTGGGGGCCTCGCGCTCGGTCATCAGCCGGGCCCTGGGACGCCGCGAGACATTCGGGACACTTGCCCCAAAAGATCACCTCTGCCTCATCGATCTCGTAACCTGCCCTGTCGGCCGGAGTGAGGCAAGGGGCATTGCCCACGGTGCAGTCGATATCCACCGTTTTCCCGCAGGAGCGACAGATCAGGTGATGGTGGTTGTCGCCGACGCGGCACTCGAAGAGCGCAGGCGATCCCGCAGGTTGGATCCGCCGGATAAGGCCGTTGTCAGTCAGAATGCCAAGAGCGTCGTACACCGCCTGACGCGAAATCGTTCCGATCTCAGCGCGCACGTGTTCCGCCACCACTTCCGCCGTACAGTGAGGATGGCTCGACACCGCACGCAATACCGCCAATCGCTGGGCCGTAACGTGCACGCCATGTTCGCGAAGCAAAGAAGCGGGGTCTGTGGTCATGGCGTCATGTTACGCCAAGATCTGGACAAAGTCCAGTTCTTGACCGACTCCATCGTAACTTTCTTGGCTATGCATTTTGGCGGCAGAATCGGCCGGCGGAATCAATGTGGCGGATCTCGCGAGACTTTGCGACGATCGCGGCCGAAGTGATTGCACACATGAGAGGCCGAATCGTAAGTCGGGACCGTTTCATGCGGAAATTCTCGTATGTTTGTCTTTCGGGATCGATCGGAGATCGCCGAACATCCTATGTCACTGATGCGACGAGGAAGAGGCCATAGAGCGTTGAAAGCCTTCAGGCTCACGGCTGGTGTGAGGTCGAGTCCGAGGCGGTGGCCTGAGGATCAGGACGTATGCCAGCGCCCCTCTTGCCCACCCTGTCGCGGTACATCTGCAGCGCGTGGAGAGCGTGATACCAAGGGGTGGCGGGAGGCGGATCGGTGGCGTTCTCGAGGATGGCACTGCTCAGTGAGCGGACAGCCTTGCGGACCCATTCAGCCTGCAGATCGCCATCCGGCAGCGCGCGGAGCACCCACTCCAATGTATGACCCGTGCTGTAGATTCTTGCGCGGGGCGTGTCGTCTCCATTGGGGCTGTCGCTGACCAGACGCAGTGGGAAATTGCCATCGGCCTCCTGTTCGGCGCGGATGGCATGGAGCCGTTCGGCCAAGCGGCCGGCAACCTGGGGCCAAGGGGGCAAGTCTGCCTGGTGACTCTGTTGAGCCCTCTGTAAGGCCGAGGCGAGTGCGAAGAGGCTGTGGGTCCCGCCGCAAGCGAGGTGGGATGGGTCGGACCGCAACTCCAGCGCGGCAAGGTCGGCCAGCGACGACTCACGCCCGAGCCGGTCGTGCCAACGTGCGGATGCGGGCGTGAGAATCGCCAACGCGGTCAGGGTGTAAGTGACTTCCTGAGCCGGGTCGAACCTCCGGCGCGCGGATTCGACCAGGTCCGCCAGGGTCGCGGATCGGTCCTCCACCTTGAGTTGCGCTCCCAGGGGCAGGCCCATCTGGGCGAGGTAGGCGAGGAATTGGTCGGGGTGCTTTTCGGCGTCGGACTCGTGGAGGCTCCTGCGAGCTAAGACGTCATCCCCTTCGCAAAGAAAAATCGGCCCCGAGGCGTCGCGAGCGACCTGTCGGAAGAAGTCCGCCAACGAGAGGACTCGCGAGCTCTCGGGGATCGCGATCGGCGCGTCGAGTCCGAGTCCCAGGGCGGCGTGAACGATCTCGGTGGCGGTCTGCCGCCGCGCGGAGAGATGAGCTTTGGCTCTCGCGGTCCGCAGCGCCTGATCAACGACCTCAAGGTCCCGATCGAGACCTCGAGGCCCTACCTCCGAGTTTGGTCCTGTCCGGGCGCAACTGGCGACCACCGCCACGGTGATTGCAACCGCGACAACCCAAGGCCATCGAGGCGGTCTGCTCATGGCGGCCCCTCGCTGTCGCGGCTCAAGTCATCCCACCCCTTTCACGGGAAGCTCGTGATGTGAATCGGGATTGCGACACGGGTCTCGGCTCGGTCGGCGAGCTGGACTTGAATGGCCGAGGAATAGAGGGCGTCAGGAGGCCGCTTGACGACCTCGAGACTCAGCAGGTAAGCCCGACGGCTGGAGTCCGACTCACTCTTGATCTCGCGAAGTGAGGGGCGCACCAGCGGAGGCGCATCGACCACGACGGGAGCCTTGGCTGGGTCGCCAACCCGAAGGATCAACTCCCGCGTACGTCCCACGATTTGGTCGGGCTTGGCGGCGCTGAACGAAAAGGCTCCGGAGTAGCTAATCGGCCCGACGGCGCGCAATTCGATCGGGATCGTCAGGGTGTGCTCACTACCGGCTTGCGACGCAATGACCGTCACAGACCCGATCAAGGCGCCTGGATTCGCGGGGAGTCGGCCGCGGTACTGGAAGGGCGTTTCGCCGACCACAGGTGTCTCGTTTGCGACTTGGTAATCGCCCTGCTTGGCGAGCAGGTCTGCCTTCAGCGGCTTTAGCTCGAACGCCGGGTTGGAACTCACGATCTTCTTGATCTCCACCGCGTACCGGGGTTCGCCGCCGGGGTAGGTCAAGTTGAGCCGGCCTTCGATCTCTTCTCCGGGCGCCCCCTCGCGGACAAGTCGGGGCGGGTCGAATTGAGGCGGCCATTGGCCGAACCAGCTCAGGTGGAACTCGTGCGGGCCCGCTGGGTCATTCGACTCGATGGTCATCCGTGACGAGGACGGCCCCTTTGCGCCCTTCGGCGCCCGAATCGTCAGCTTCGCTGTCTCGCCAGCGGCGATCTCCTTCGGCGCGGAGGCCACGGTACAAGCGCACGAGGTCGAGACACGGTAGATCTGCAATACCTTCTGGCCTGTATTGCGTAAGGGGATCTCCAGGTCTTTTCCCTCCAGTGGGATCGTCCCGAAGTCGACGACCTGTGAGCCGACGTCGAGCCGGGGCGAACCGCCCGAGCCGCAACCCACAACCCCAGCCGCCACCAAGACCGATGTTAGCAGGCAACGTCCCCAAGTCATATGCTCACCTCGTTATTGCCAAGGTTCGTTGGGGTGTCCGCCGTGAGGCCACGAACCACAGTGCTGAGATCAGCACGCCGGCTGTCCACAACAGCGGGTCTGACCACCATGTTCCCGACGCCTGCCCTAGCGCCGTGAGGAGGCCACTCGCTTCCGTCTCTGACCGGCACGGGGCGAGGAAGTTCCCCGTCCATAGGGTTTCGAATTTTCCCCGCGCGAGTGCTGCTGGCGGGTTCGGCGCGTCGAGTAGGACGGGGTGCCCCTTTTCGGTTTGACCCAAGTAAACGACGAAGTGGTTCCCCGCTGGCTGACCGGGGAGCACCTTCATATGCAAAACTGATGGCACCGGGACGAGGCCCAGTTTGTCTGGTCCGAGTCGGCCGCCCACCGGGTGAAACCCGGCCTGGCGAGCCGCCGCCTCCATCTCCGCCAGCGAGTTACGCCCATCCGGGCGAGGTTTGAGCAGGCCGCGGACCCGGTTCAAGTCCGTGTCCATCCCCGCCATCGCCATTACGGCATACAGGCAGTTGACCCCACAGGCCCGGTAGGCGAAGTCTTCTGACTTCGCCGAGGGGTCCGCCGGTGGGGATGTATCAGCCCCTACAGCTTTTGCCGAGGGGTTCGCCGGCGGGGATGTATCGGCCCCTACGGCGCCAAGAATCAGAGCGAGCGCGATCTGGATCATGGCAGGTTGTCCGCAGGCAGGTTGTCTCTCAAGAAACGTCCGGGGCGCGGCCGACCACCAGCCACCTACTTCACCTCGGCCCGACGCTTGGTGCGAAGGGAGAACACGACCACCGTCGCCAAGAGCACGGCGTTAACCCCGATCAGTACCTTCCGGCTGGGGTGCCAGGACACCACAGTCGCTTCACGGAGACGGGGCGTGTTGGCCCGGAGTTGGTCGACGCTCAGCCGCCCCTGGGTCGCGAGTTGGTCGAGGTAGCTCTCCTGCTTCTCGGCCCCGGCTCGGTAACTCATGTTGCGGATATCGTCGTGGACCAACACGCCCGTCGGGAACTCGAGCTCGAAGACCTTCGAGTCGAGATCAACGTTGAACCGCGCCCGCGGCAGGTCGACCTCGGCCAACAGGTAGCCCAGCTCTTTGCCGTAGTACTTCGACTCCTTGTCGCGTACGAAAACCGCGACCCGCGATCGGACCGGGGCCCACAACCCTGGCGAGACTTCGGCTAAGTCATTGGTGTATCGCGACTGTGGAATTGGGTCATCGCCATAGGTGAGATCGATTCGTACGGGCATGAAGCTCCGGCTGGGGTCGAGGAACAGCCGGACTCCGAACGGGTTGCCTCGTACCATCGAGTCCAGGTCCGACCGAGCCGAAAGGACGACCAGGCCCCCTTCACTCTCCACCGAGGCAAGCGCCATCCGGTCGCGGATGAACTTGGCGTAGGTGTAGTCTCCGTCGAAGTACCGGAAGAGGTCCAAGTAGCAGATCCCGAAAAAGCCGGACTGGGTCCGCGATAGGCCGGAGATCCGCCCCGTCCGCTGCGCGAAGTCGAGCCGCCGGTCGACGGCACCGTCCCAGATCTGGGTGTCTGCCTTATCAGGAATGACTTTTTCGTTTTGTTTAACGAGATCGTTACGGAACTTGTCCCGACTGTAATACTGCCGGGAGACGCGGACGAGGTCGTGCCCGGGCTCGTTGGGGTCGACCGGGGTCCACTCGGCGAAGGAAGAAGCGGTCGCTTTGTCAGCGCTATCACGCTTCTTATCGATGCCGACCGGCTTCTTCAGGAGCAGGCCCGACGAGGTCGTCATCGTGAGGTCGAACGACTCGATCGCGCTACACGCCCCCTCGTACGCGGTGAGGGCAGCATCGACGGTTAGTGGAGAGCCCACACCTTGGGCTCGGGCGGCGCTGGCGATAGTCGCAAGGGGGATCGCCGAAAAAATGAGGGCCGCGATGAGAAGGCTTCGGGCGTGCGTCATGGTCCAGGCCTCTTCGATGAACCACGGGGCTTAGGTCTCGCGCAGGGGTCCTTGGGACCTCGACGCGGCGAGGCGCCCGCGCGGGCGCCTCGCCTGGTTCTGCTTAGCCTCCGGCACCGCAACCCTTGCCTGGAGTCGCTGTGTACCGCTGGCAAGGGGACTTGGTGGGGACTGCATTGCCAACGCACGTGCATCCGGGATTCGGATAGTTGATGAAGCTACACGTCAACCCGGTCACGAAGACGCCGCAGCCCCCCGCGACCTCACCCCCGACGCATGACTGATACGCCGTTCCGGTAATGCAATCTTGGTCATTGCCGGCGCCACTGCAGGCGGTCGTGCAATTGCCAAGGTCGCATCGTGGAGAGCTACCGGCGCAGTTGTATGAGATCGTGCAGGGCTTGCTGGATATCGCCCAACTGCATGTGCCGGACTGGCTTCCCCAGACCCGGGCCATTTCGTCCTGTGTGAGCACAGCGCTACGGCCGGCACACATCGCCGACGTGGTTAGGCCGAGCACAGCAACGGCCGTCACGACGGTACGAACTACCTGGAAACGTTTCATGAGCATGGCTCCTCCTCAAGACACGTGAAATCCCCGCTCACGACGAGTCGGGTTATCCCCGCGGCCGGGGCCTGTCGACGTGCGGTCCGGCCTGAGTGTTTACGAGCCCTTGACTGTGAGACTTGAACTGACCAAGAATGTGTAACGTTAATTAGAGCACATACAGGCTCGCTAAAATGGCCGCACCAAGTTGGCCTTGTCAAGCTTTTTTTTCCGGGCCACGCAAAATGAGCCACGGAAGCGATTGCCACGTCCAGCCGAGACTGGTTCGCCGCGCGGAGACAGCCTGGGTCTGCGCCGCAGTCCTTGCTGGCGTGGCGCTACGCGCTGTTCGAATTGACATGCCAGAGGTCAATGATGACGAGGCGTTCTCATGGCGGATGGCCGAATTTCCCTGGGGAGAAATGCTCCGCCGGCTCGTGAGCGACGTCCATCCACCGTTGTACTACATGGTGCTGAAGGGCTGGATCACTCTGTTCGGTCCCAGCCCAGCGTCGATCCGAGGGCTGTCCATGGTTCTTGGCAGCCTGACAATCTTTGTCGCGTCGCGGCTGGCTGTGCGAGTCACCCGTGACGCAGGCGGGGGGCAAGGCGAAGTACAGTGGGCGGGCGCGCTAGCTGCCATGTTAGTCGCACTGAGCCCGGCGCAAATCACCGCCGGGCGGACAGCCCGAATGTATGCGATGGGGGTGCTCCTGGCGGCGTCGAGCAGCCTGGCCCTCCTCGGCGCCACTCGCGCAGGGGGGCGCGCGTCGTGGCGTTGGGCCGTCGCCGGCGGCTTTGCGGGGGCCTTCCTGTTGACCCACCCCTATGCCACGTTCACGGCCGTCGCTCTGGTCGCGTTCGTCGGTTCGCTCGCCGTCGCGGCAGCAGCACGTGGAGACTACCGAGACGCCATGACCGTGGCACGTGGAGGACTCATTACTATTGCTGTTATGCTTACATTTTACATTCCCTGGCTGCCGGCGCAGCTCGCTCAGGTCCGGGCCATCTGGGCGGGCTACTGGATTCCGGATATCACTCGGACCCAAGTTGTCGCCGAGGCCTCCTACTTTATTAGCGGTATGCGAGGACTCGGCGAGCAGGGTGAGATCTGCGCGGCCGCGCTGGGGCTGGCCATCCTCGCGGCGATCCTCGTCCGGTTCACGCGGGGGCGTTGGCTCTTGTTTCTCCTGGTCACCGTGCCGTGGGTGGGTGCGGTCGGAGTCTCGGCGCTGGGCCGCCGGTCGATCTTCCTCGGCCGCTATTTGACCTTCGCCCACCTGTTCTACTTGGTGGGCCTGGGCGTTGCCGCCGCGTCCCTCCGATCCCGGACCGCTCGAACTCTCCTGGCCGTCGCGCTGGTGCTGACCTTTGCCTACGAAGATGTACAGTCCCTTCCCACAAGACAGGCCGCCTTGCGACCGCTTGTCCGAGACTTTGCGGCCGAATGCCGGCCTGGCCAACTGTTGCTTGCCTCGACGGCGGGTACTTGCCTCCAGTTCCAATATTACACGGCCACGGCCGGTTCCCCTGAGTTCCCTCTCGAGCCGAAAGTTGTGGGGACTCAGGCCCGCGATGGTAACAACCGGGTCCACGGATCCGCTATTACCGAAGCTCAGTGGGTGGCGAGCGAGGATCTGGCCGAGTGGAAGGGAGAGGTCGCCTGGGCCGTTGGCCACACGCCTACCCCGATCGAATACCCTGCTCACTGGCGAGTCGACCATCGGCAGGCCTTTGGCAATCGCGAAGAGCGCCCCTGGTATCTCGTCCGTTATCAAGTGGAACGGACAAACGGCCGCTCGGCACCAGAGCCGGCCGGCGTACCGAAGTGAGCGTGAAGCGAAAGCCTCGGTCTCAACGTTCTTTCGCGCTGTTCGTAATAATAGTCTTACGATGAGTATGAATGGGGATTCAGGAATTTCCAGATCATGGGCTACCACAATCGAAATCCAAGGCAAAAGTCGTCCTAAGGATCGAGTTCAGGGGCACAAAAGAAGACATTCGGAATGAGGCAAATTCGGGACGTCCTTTTTTCTGTACTCATCCGCGTTAGCACTGGAAGTGCCTATGGCTGTCGAATTGTCGGTCGTAATTCCGGCATATAACGAGGCCGAGCGGCTTCTATCTTATTTGCAGTCGATTTATACCTATTTTTTAAATTTTAAAGACATAGATTACGAAGTCATTGTCGTCGACGACGGCAGCGCCGATCAGGTAGCCGAATTGATCGGTCGCGAATTCTCCTCATGGCCGGAGCTAACGATCGTCCGCCATCAACAAACCTCGGCAAAGGCGCGGCGGTTCGGCGAGGGATGCTCGCCGCGTGCGGTCCAGCTCTTTGCATGCACTATCCGAATCCTGGTACCTCTCCGCGTGAATGACACTCAGTGTGGCTTCAAGTTATTTCGTCTCGCATTCGTTGGCGATCTTTTCGCCGCCTGTTCAGAAAAGGTCTACTTATTTGATTTTATGTTCTCGGAAAGGCCGTAGCCAACGATTATCGTGTCGCCGAAGTGGGAGTGGACTGAAGTGCCTGGCTCAAAGCTACGACTCTTCAGGGACGCGTGGCATATGCTCGTGGGCTGGTGCGATTACGCCGGCAGATTCGCATCTTGCGGCGCCAGATCACATCAATCTCGGTTTGAAGCGAAACGCTGCGGTCCGAACGCGTGCGGACGAGTGATCCGCCCACTTGAGCGAGTTTATCAAACGAGCCCCTATGGAACGGTGGCCGCGCACCTCAGCTTTATCGTCGGTAGGTCCCTGATCCACAAAGGCTAACGCGACGGTTGCGCCCGTCGCCTTTTGTATAGCCTGAGCCAAGCCAGCGACCTGGTTCTGGTCTTGTTCGTGATAGCACGAGTTACGTGCGAAACCAAAAGATGTCCCAACGTATCGACGGTGGTGTGGGCCTTGGAACTCTTGCGTCGTTTGTGTCGGTCGTAGCCCGTGCGAGCACCGCTCTCTACGGTGGACTGGAATATGCGGCTATCGCTCCGTGAGAGGAGAAGCCGGGCCCACGTAAGCAAAAGACTCGGTCTGGTTGGGTGGTCTAGACCTCAGCCCATAGGGAGCGCAAGGCGGGAGAAGTTTCTTACGGAGAGGGGTTGTCTGAAAAAGCGCTTTCCGTGGATTCTGGGTGGCCGGGGACGAGTCTTCGAGGCCCCGGGGGTAGACCTGGGCGATTACCCGGGGCGTCGCTGCGCTCCTCCTTGGCTACCCCACGGAATGTTTCCGGGGTGTTGCTGTGTTCCTTTCTGGCCACCCGAATGTTTGGGGTGATTGGCGCCGGTGGGCTGAGGCTTTCGACACTGGTGGGGACCACCAGCGCTCCCTAATCGGCGGATTTATGAAAACACAGGCCTTCAAGTATGTCTGGGCGCAACCCGCTTGAGAGCGGCTCTCGCTGTTTGGAGGTCTGCGGCTCAACGCTTTTGCGTGGGTGAGCCTTGCGGTATGCTCGGACGGGATGACATTGAGGTTGTGCGAAACACACGGATTCGCGTCAGGTCGCGGCCTGGAAGGCTGCCTGTTCATGTCGCCAATTCGCCTCTCGCGGACTCAACAGGGTGTTCTGATGTCGAGATTGATCACGGTGCTGCTCTCGTTCATGGTCGGATGCTTCGGCCTCGGGTTGACGGGCAGCGCGGCCGAGCGGCCGAACCTTGTCGTTGTGCTGGTCGACGACATGGGCTTCTCAGACATCGGCCCTTACGGGGGTGAGGTTCCAACGCCGAATCTCGACCGGCTCGCCGCCCGAGGGGTGCGTTTTACGCAGGCTTACAACGCGGCGCGGTGCAGTCCCACGCGGGCGTCGCTGTTGACGGGGCTCTATCCCCATCAGGCCGGAATGGGCTGGTTGGATAATCGGGTCGAGGCAAACTCGAAAGGGATTCACGGCCGGCTCCTGCCCAGAGCGGTAACGATTGCCGAAGTTCTCCGCGAAGCCGGCTACTTCACGGCGATGACGGGTAAGTGGCATCTTGGGCAACAGCACGGTTGCGTCCCGTGGAATCGAGGCTTTCAGCGTTCGCTGAATTCACGATATGGCGAAGTTTACTTCCCCATAGAGGCGGATAGACCGGGCACGAAGAACCTCTACCTCAATGGCAAGGAAATCCCCAAGGATTCGCCCGTCTTCGGCAAGGACTGGTACTCGACCGACCTGTTCACCGAGTGGGGGCTCAAGTTTGTTGACGAGGCACGGGCGGAGAATAAGCTCTTCTTTCTTTATATCGCGCAAGGTGCTGTGCATTTTCCGCTGCGTGCGCCGGCGGAGACCATCGCGAAATACCGAGGCCGCTACCTGAAAGGCTGGGATGTTCTCCGTGACCAGCGTTACGCGAAGCAGCTTGGTCTTGGGCTGATCGACCCGAAATGGACACTCGCCCCACGCCCGCCGGAAGTGCCGACCTGGGAGTCGCGTCCCGCCGACAGGCAGCAGCGCTTCGATGAGATCATGGCGGTCTATGCGGCGATGATCGAACGGATCGACCTGGCCATGGGTGCCCTGGTGGAAGGACTGGAGCGGCGGGGTGTTCTCGATAACACGATGATCCTGTTCCTGAGCGACAACGGCGGCAACGCCGAGGGGGGGCCGCCGGGTATCACGCAAGGCGAGGGGCCGATCGGTGGGCCGCAGTCTCACGTCTTACTCGGGATGGATTGGGCGACACTGACGAACACCCCGTTTCGCCGCTATAAACATTTCACCCATGAGGGGGGGATCAGCACGCCCCTCATTGCTCACTGGCCGGCGGGCATTCCGGCGGAGCGCCGCGGTCTTTTGGCGAAAGAACCCGTACACCTGATCGACATCATGGCGACCGCTGTTGATCTCGCCGGGGCGTCGTACCCTCGCGAGTTCGGCGGCAATACCATCGAGTCGATGCAGGGTGTCAGTCTCCGCCCTGCCCTCCTGGGGAAGCCACTCGCCCGGACGGAGCCGATCTTCTGGGAACATGAAGGAAACAAAGCGGTGCGCGACGGGAAATGGAAGCTGGTCCTCCGCCATCGGCAACCCTGGCAACTCTTCGACATGGACGCCGACCGCACCGAGCAACACGACCTGGCGCAGGAACAGCCAGAGCGAGTCGCGAAGCTCGAAGCCGCCTGGAAGACCTGGGCTTCGCGGACGTTCGTTGACGAGTGGCCCGGTCCCGATCACACGGATTGGGGAGAATACATCAAGATGCGGTGATGTATTAGCGCTGTTCACGATTGCATATCTTAAGAAACACGAGATTGAAACCATCCCAAGATGTCCGACTTGAGACCTCCTGTAAGGCCAAGCCGATCACCGTCGTAACCGTCTCGGTCATTCGTGCCGCCATCGCACGCAACGACTCTTGGTGCTGCGATGACCGCGGAAAGACTCGAGATTCTCCCACTCGCAACGCATGCAACAAAAACCCCACGGGTAGCCCAGACAACGTGTTGTCTGGGTGGCGGAGCCCCAAGAGGAACGGGAGATTCCGAGGGTCTGGGAAAGGCCTTGGCCCGTGATGATCCTCTTGTCGCTTCGCGACCTGGGCAAGCAAGTTGTCCAGGCTACCCGAGGATTTGGTCGTTAGGTCTATTGCCTGGGGAGGACTGCGAAAGGGCTAATGAATGCGAGGGTGCCATTGAAGAGGCCAAACTCCCCACCGCGGTGTGCGCTACCCGAGCGCTAACGACTCTAGGGCGGTTCTGAAGCAGGTTGTACACAAGCTTATCCGGGACCCGCGTCTCTGTAATTCGGCCGGTTGGACGGTACTCTATTCCGTTGATTCCGCGGATTCGACCGAGCGAAAGCCGTGAGCTGGATGATTGCCGCAAAATCAAATTGTGCACGAATGAGGGTTTCGAGATGGTGCTGGCGGCAAGCCTCTCACGCCACCTAAAGCACTTACTTGTGTTAAATTCGGGATTTCGCCGCCTGACGCGTACCGCCCGAGCGCTAGCGGCTCCAGATTCAGAGCCAGGACGGCGTCGGCTTTGACGGAATTCCTGGGAGCGTACGACCGGCGCGGCGAAGCCGTGTGTCAGACCAGCGCGTGCAAGGCGTTTCGCGCCGTCGCGATGGATTTTCGCTCGTTGATGTCGATGGCCCTTGCCACGCCGGCCGCCGGTTCACGCCTTTGGTGCGGTGTGAGCGATCCATGCGTCGAAGGATGTCGAGCCGAGCCGTGGGCTGCTTCCGGGTTTCAGGCCGTGCTCGTCCAGTTTCGTGCCGAAGTATTGGGCCTGCGAGTCGGCGACGACCGTCCGGGTGTCTCCACTCGCGGCCAGGAAACGTCCCACGAATGTGGCGATGGGGAGTGCCTCGGGACCAGCCAGCTCGATGATCCCGTTCACTGGTGCGCTCACGGCCACGTCGGCCAGCGCGGCGACCACGTCGTCTGCGGCCAAGGGCTGCATTGGGGCGGACGGCAGGTGGATGGTGTCGCCAGCGGCGTCGGGCCCGGCGATGGCGCCGTCTCTTATACACATCTAGATGTGTATAAGAGACAGGCGCCACATCGGCCATGATCTCGGCGACGTCGTCCGATGCGATCGGCTGGAAATAGGCGGACGGAACGGTGGCGGTATCCCCGACCGTCGTCGATTGGGCGATGGCGCCGAGGAACTCGAAGAACTGCGTGGCCCGGACGATCGTGTGCGGCACCTTGCTTGCCCGGATCAGCTCTTCCTGGGCGACCTTCGCCCGCATGTATCCGCTATCTGGCAGGCGGTCGGCCCCGACAACCGACAAGGCGACGTGGTGACCCACGCCGGCGGCTGTTTCCGCGGCCAGCAGATTGCGGGTCGAGGTCGAGAAGAACTCCAGCACCGCGGCGTCCGCGAACGACGGCGAATTCGTCACGTCGACGACGATATCCGCACCCGCGAGGACCTGGGGCAGCCCTTCGCCGGTGAGGGTGTTGACGCCCGACGACGGTGAGGCGGCCACGGCCTCGTGGCCGTGTTCGCGGAAAATGGACACGAGCTTTTTACCAATAAGCCCGCTGCCACCGATCACGACGATATTCATGTTGATCTCCTTGGCTGATGCTTGATTCTATTCGACCTTGGCTACGGACCAGCGGGACAGTTTGTCCGGGTTGTTGGTCATGTACACTGCCCGAACCCCGCCCTCAATGTGCAGGGTCACGACCTGAATCACCTCTCCGCCGAACGTGAAGACCACACCGGGCTCACCGTTCACGGCCGTGGCGTGCATGGCGCAGTGACCACGCTTCTTGCTGAATACCCCGGCCAGAAACCGGGCTGCTCGCTCCGGTCCGCGGATCACGACCCGCGCGGCCGATACTTTGCCGCCGCCGTCGGAATGGATCTCAACTTCTCTTGTGAACATTCCTTCGATCATCTTCACGTCGCCCGCCCGGCAGGCCGCGACGAACCGTTCGGCCAGGCCGTGAGCCTCCTGGGGCGCGGGACGGAACCGCGTTTCGTCACGCCCGAGCCGCTGCTTGGCCCGGCTAACGATCTGCCGCACGTGGACTTCGGACTTGCCCACTACCTCGGCGATTTCGGCGTACTCGTAGTCGAAGACCGTCCGCAACAGGAACGCGGCCCGCTCGGCGGGAGTGAGGCGCTCCAGCATCAGGAGGAAGGCCTGCGTCAGGGACTCGGCCATGACGGCGTTGCTCACGCCGGCGCTGGTGCTCACCGGCTCGGGCACCCACGGGCCAATGTACTCCTTGCGCCGGCGTTCCGCCCGCAGCCGGTCGATGCACAGCCGGGTCGTCGTGCGGATCAGGAACCCCTCCGGTGAGGTGACATCCTCGGCCGCCTGAAACCGGACGAATGCGTCCTGGACGACGTCCTCCGCGTCCGTGACGCTGCCGAGCATCCGGTACGCGACGGACATCATGCGGGGCCGAAAACCGAGAAGGATCGCCGGATCGGTGCTCATGACAGCCCTCGCACGATGAACCGTTCACCTGGTTCCTGCGGAAGATCGTATCCGGTCCCGCGCGGATCAGTCCTTCTTCGGTTCTGGGACAGCGACCTGCTCTGCATCTCGCGGGTGCAGCACCACCGCGATGAGGCGGGTTTTTCCCTTCGCGGCCGGGTTCTTGGACACCCGGTGGAGGCACCCGGTGGGCTCATAGAACGTCTCGCCCGCCTTGAACACCTTGGTCGGCTGGTCGTCGATCCCGAGTTCGTACTCCCCTTCAAGAACGTACACGAACCCCGGCCCTGGGTGGCGGTGCGGCGCGCCGGATTCCCCGGGGCCGATCGTCACTTCCACCACCGTTACCTTGATGTCTTTGCCGTCCAGCTTCTCCTTGATGTCGGTGGCCGAGAGAACCTTCACCTTCTCACCGTCGTCGTGGTAGTGGGCCAGAGCCATTCCGCTGGCCCCGATACCGATTCCAGCCGCGAGCGCGAGCAGAGTCCGAGTCATGGGTCGTTCCTCCTGGAGGTTGAGCGTTTCACCGCTGGCGACGCAGGCGGTTCGGCGACAAGGACGACGGGGCGGGCGATTTTGTGACAGGCGGGAACCCTACTTAAGTGCGCAGAGTTGCTTACGAGGGCCCGATCGCCGGCATTGAGGGGCTCTCGCTGCTTCTTCGATGGCCTGATGCGGCCATGATGTGTGGAAGCTCTCGGACATCCGTGATATCGTCGACCTCGAGGTTTAAGGATGGGGCTTGGAATCGAGAGGGGCTGACGATGGGCGTTACCGGGTTGGTCGGGGTCATGGCGCTGGTCGGCCTGTTTGGAGCGGGGGAAGGGGCGCAGGGGACGGTTGACTTCCGGCTTCAGGACCATCGGGGAGCCTGGCATACGCTCGACGAGGCCCGCGACCGGAAGGTCGTCGTGCTGGCTTTCCTCGGGACCGAGTGCCCTCTGGCCGAGGCCTATGCCCCGAGGTTGGCCGAGGTCGCCCGCGATTTTGAGAAGCGAGGCGTCGGCTTCTTCGGCGTTGACGCCAACCAGCAGGATGGGCCGGTCGCGATCGGCCGGTTCGCCGACAAGCACGGGCTGTCGTTTCCGATCCTCAAGGACGTCGGCAACGGTTTGGCTGACCGCCTTGGGGCCGAGCGAACGCCCGAGGTCTTCGTCCTGGATGGGGCGCGGGGGGTCGTCTACCGAGGCCGGATCGACGACCAGTACGCCATCGGCGTCCATCGCCCCTCCCCCACGCGGCATGACCTGGTCGATGCCCTCGAGGCGGCGCTTGCCGGGCGGCCGGTCGCGACACCGAAGACGGACGCGGTCGGCTGCAAGATCGGCCGGGCCACGAAGCCGGCCGAGGGGGGCGCGGTGACGTACGCGAAAGAGGTCTCTCGCATTCTCCAAGCGCACTGCGTTACCTGCCACCGGCCGGGGGAGATCGCGCCGTTCTCCCTGGCTGACTACCGCCAGGCGGCCGGCTGGTCGAGCATGATCGCCGAGGTCGTCGATGATGGGCGGATGCCCCCCTGGCACGCTTCACCCTCGCACGGGAAGTTCGCCAACGACGCCCGGCTTTCGGCCGACGAGAAGAAGGCGATTCGCGACTGGGCCGCCGCCGGCGCGCCCGAGGGAAACCCCGCCGACTTGCCCCCGCCCCCCAAGTTCGTCGAGGGATGGCAGATTCCCCGTCCCGACGTCATCTTGGAGATGCCTCACGAGATCGAGATCCCGGCCGAAGGCTCCATGCCTTACGAGCTCGTGGAGATCGATCCGAAGATCACGCGCGACGTTTGGGTCCGAGCCTCGCAGGTCCGGCCAGGGAACCCTGCGGTCGTCCACCACGTTGTGGTCTTCGTTCTGCCCCCCGGCGTGGAGAAGATCGACGAAGGGGGTGGCGACTTCCTTGCCGCCTACGCGCCTGGGATGCCGGCCCGCGTCATGCCCGACGGCGTGGCGAAACGCATCCCGGCCGGCTCCAGGATCGTCCTCCAGCTCCACTACACCCCCCGAGGGACGAAGCAGGTGGATCGGAGCCGGATCGGCCTCGTCTTCGCGGATCCGGCCGCGGTTCACAAGGAACTGATGTCGGGCATGGCGTTCAATGCCCGCCTGCAGATCCCCCCTGGAGCGAGCGACTACGTCTCGCGGGCCGATTTTCGGTTCTCGCGCCCCGCGACACTCCTCTCGCTTCTGCCGCACATGCACCTGCGGGGCAAGTCGATGAAGTTCGTCGCCGAATACCCCGACGGCCGCCGCGAGGTTCTCCTCGACGTCCCCCGGTACGAGTTTGACTGGCAGAACCTCTACGTCCTCGACCGCCCCAAGCCGATGCCCGAGGGGACGATCCTGCACACCGAGGCCCGGTTCGACAACTCGGCCGAGAACCCGAACAACCCGGACCCAAGGCGCGCCGTCACCTTCGGCGAGCAGACGCGGGACGAGATGCACGTCGGCTATCTCAACTTTGCCCTCGCCGACCAGGACCTCGCTCTCGGCTCGCCCACCACGAAGCGGCTGGCGAGCGGCCAGTACGAGGTCACTTTCCGCCACCACCCTGCCGGGACGGCGAAGTCGGTCGCCCTCGTTGGTACGTTCACCGGCTGGAAGGACCGGCCGCTCGCCATGACCGGTCCCGATGCCAGGGGGAACTACTCGGCGACGATCCCGCTCGCCCCGGGGTCACACGAGTACAAGTTCCTCATCAACGGGGACACCTTCCATCACGACCCGGGCAACCCCGAGTCGGCCGGCTTCTTCCACAACAGCCTGATCCGGCTGCCCTGAGCCGGGCGGAGGCTGGTGGGGTCGATCAATCGTGCCGGAGCGCCGTGACCGGGTCGACCTTGGCGGCGAGCCGGGAGGGGTAGAGCGCCGCCACCATCGTCACGCCGACGGTGAACAGGACGACCATCGCGCCGATCCAGCTCGGGAAGGCGAAGATCGACCCGCTGAGGTCGATCTTCATGTCGCGGTGGACCATCGAGCGGACCCAGGTATCCCCCGGGAACGAGATCACCCAGGCTAGGAGCATGCCGAGCGATCCGCCGACCAGGCCGATCAGCCCTCCCTCGATGACGAATAGCGCCTGGAGCTGCCAGTTCGCCGCGCCCACGGCCTTCATGATGCCGATCTCGCGACGCCGTTCAAGGACGCTCATCAGCATCGTGTTGGCAATCCCGAGCGCCGAGACGAGTAGAGCCACCCCGGCCACGCACGTCATCCCACCGAAGATGAGCAGGTAAGTTAGCCGTTCGCGCTCGATGAAGTCGACGATCGACCGGCTTCGCATGCCGAGGGCTTCGACCTTGTCGACGACCTCCTTGACGTTTCTCATGTCGTCGACAAAAAGAACAGCCTGGTAGACCCCCTGCTCGCGGTGGGCCGGGTCGCGGAAGGTCAGGTCGACGGCCGATCGCCGAGGCAGGACCAGGTCCGTGTTGGCTGGGAACTGGCTCCAGGCTTTCTTCTTCTCCTCGTCGGTCAACTCGCGGAAGATCCCGACGACCTGGAAGTCCTCGGCAATGACGGCCGGGTCGACCTTCGCCGATTCTTTTCCCATTGCCTTCCGCAGAGTCGCGGTTTCCTCGTCGGTCAGGCTGAATCGGTCGAGCACCCCCGGGAGCTGCCAGGCCAATTGGCGGAGGGCCAGGTTCTCGTCCCGGCTACCGCTGGCTTTCGACCGATCGGACAGCGAGACGTTGAAATTCGGCCCGTCCTGCTGGTCCCGGATCTCGATCCGCAGGGGTTTGCCGAGAACCTGGTCCAGGTCTGCATCGTCGATCAGACCGATCCGGTGCGCGAACATCTCGGAGAGCAGGACCGATCGCTCGTGGTCCGAGTGAAACGACCGACCAACGACGAGCCGCTTGGGAAACTCGGGATCTTCGCCGGCGCCGGATGAGACGCTCGCCTCTTCGGGCCGATTGCCCAGGGTCGCGACCACCGAGCCGCCGACGATCGGGATCATCCGCTCGACATGGGGGATCCGCGCGAGCTCGTCCAGCCGTTCCTGGGTCAGGTTGACCTGCTCCTGGTTCGAATTGCGCTGTCGGGCCCGCTGGTCGAGAACCTTGCGGATTCGCTCGCGGCGATCGGGCGACATGCGTCCGGTGACCTTCACGCTCTCCGCCGCCTTGGTCTTCTCGGCCGCCCGCGACCCGGAAGAGACTGTCACCTTACGCGAGACGTCTCCCTTGCTCGACTCCCGTTCGATCGTCTGCTGAACGCCCTCGTTGATCGAGAGGCTCGCGGCAAGTACGAACGCGCCGAAGAGGACACCCAGAGTCGTCAGGCTTGTGCGCATCTTTTGCTGGCCGAGCGAGGCCAGGGGCAACTTGAGCAGGTCGATCCAGCGCACCAGACGATCCTCCATCCACTTTCGATCAATTGTCCTCGGCCGCGATCCGGCCATCGACCAGCCGGAGGACCCGGTCGGTGCAGTTCGCGGCCAGCTCCTCGTCGTGGGTGACGAGGACGAGAGTCGCGGCGTGCTCGCGGACGTGGTCGAGGATCAGGGCCATGACGTGCCGCGCCGTCTGGCTATCAAGGTTGCCCGTCGGCTCGTCGGCCAGGATGACCTGCGGCTGGTTGACCAGGGCCCGCGCAATGGCGACCCGCTGGCTCTCACCGCCGCTCATCTGGTTTGGCCGGTGATTCAGCCTCGCTCCAAGCCCAACGGCCTCCAGCGCTCCCCGCGCGGCAGCCCGCCGGTCGCGCGGCGATCGGCCGGCGAAGACCATCGGCAGTTCGACGTTCTCGATGGCGGACCTCGAGGCGATCAGGTTGAACGACTGGAAGATGATGCCGACGGTCGTTGACCTGAACCGGGCCATCTCGCGCCCGGAAAGTTGGTGGAGGTCCCTGCCGCCGACCTGGAGGCCGCCCGAACTGGGTCGGTCGAGACCGCCGAGCAGGTTCAATAACGTCGACTTCCCCGACCCCGACTTGCCCAGCAGGGCCACCCGCTCCCCTTCCGCGACCTCGATCGAGACGCCTCGCAGCGCCTCGACCTGGGCGTCCCTTGTCCCATAGACCTTCCGTACCTCGACCCCCTGGATCGCCAACCCATCCGTGCCGTTGTGATCCGATCCCATCGCCGTCCCACCCTGATCCGACCCGCCAGTCCGAAACCCTTCAACGGCTGATTATCCTACCAGATTACACTACCCCCGCCAGGGTCGACCCCTCACACGAGACGACCGGACCCATCACGATGCTGGCCGGGCGCCGATGGCTCTATTGTTCGTGGGGCAACGGGTCTGCGTTTGGCCGTGCGGGGCACGAAGCAGTCGGCACAGTCAGCGGCCACGGTACTCAGCGACGGCCCTCTCCATCGTCTTCGTTTGTTCAAACATTGGAATCAGCGGTCGATGAGGAGTGGCTGCTGCACTAAGGCTCGGGCAAGGCTTGTTGTGGCCGAGTGTTGAGAGCGACCTTGGTGACCACCGCAGTAAGTCGCAGAAAGCCGAGATTCGTGGATTTGATCGATCGCGATAATTTTTATTATGAGAATCTACTGGTGTAATTCTCAAGCGTGCTGTGCACAGGCGTAACGAGGGCTTGTATTGTGGTCAATGAGCCTTGTGGGTGGCACCGGTGATCCACCGGTGTCGAGGGCTTCTGCCCATTGGTGGACCACCAGTACCACTCAAAACGGCTTTTTCTATGGGAAGCCGGCTTTCCTCTTTCTCACGAGGTGACGTGAGCTGCGCCCTCGTTGATGGCTCTAGAAAGACTCCAGGACGATTTTGCCTTTGGCCTTGCCGCTCTCGAGCAATGCGTGGGCACGCTTCAAGTTCTCGGCGTCGATTTTGCCGAAGTGTTCTCTCAGAGTGGTGCGGATCACCCCTGCGTCGACGAGGTCGGCAACCTCGTTGAGGAGTTGGTGTTGAGCGATCATATCGGGGGTGTTAAATAACGATCGTGTGAACATCAATTCCCAGTGGACTGAGAGGCTCTTGCGCTTGAAGACCGTGATGTCGATGGACTGCGGGTCGTCGATGAGCCCGAGCTTTCCTTGAGGAGCCAAGGATTCGATGATCTGGGTCAGATGCTTGTCCGTTTGCGTCAGGCTGGCGACGTGGGTCACCTGAGGGACGCCGACGCGCTTGAGCTCTTCGGATAAGGGTTTGCTATGGTCGATGACATGATCGGCTCCCAGGGTGCGGACCCAGTCGGCGGTCTCAGGCCGGGAGGCGGTGCCGATGACGGTCAGAGCCGTCAGCCGCTTGGCGAGCTGGGTGAGGATCGACCCCACGCCTCCCCCTGCCCCAATGATCAAGAGCGACTGGTTGGACGGGCGCTTTCCCGGGAGAATACCAAGGCGGTCGAAGAGCAGCTCCCACGCGGTGATCGCCGTGAGCGGAAGGGCCGCGGCGTGGGCGAAATCAAGGGAACGCGGCTTCTTGCCGACGATTCGCTCGTCAACGAGGTGGAGCTCTGAGTTGGTCCCGGGCCGAGCGATCGAGCCGGCGTACCAGACCTCGTCCCCCGCCTTGAAGAGCTTGGCGTCTGGACCGGTGGCGACCACCACGCCGGCCGCGTCATAGCCCAGAACCTTGACCCCACCAGGCTCCGGCTCTGCGCGCTTGCGCTGCTTGGTATCAACCGGATTCACGGATACGGCAAGAATTTTTACGAGCAGGTCGTGCCCTGAAGGGGTCGGGTCGGGTAGCTCGACGTCGAGCAGAGCCTCGGGGTCCGAGATGGGGAGCGACTTGCGGTATCCGACGCCCTTCATGGGGTCCTCCAATAAGGGAATTTGTGTTTGAATCACGAAATGAAGCGGGTGACACAATGGGCCGTTCAGGAAAACAAACTTGGCGTTGTCAAACGGTGACGATGATCTTACCGATCTGCTGGTTCGACTCCAGGTAGCGATGGGCTTCGACGATCTCTTCGAGGGGGAACGTCTTGGCGATGATCGGTTTCAGCTTGCCCGAGGCGAGCCCTTCGACGATGAACTGCTTGGCGCGTTCAAGCCGTGCGGGATCGCTCGTGATTTCGAACAAGATGTAGCCCTTGATCGTGAGCCGCTTACCGAGGAGATCAAAGAGAGGGAGCGGAGTCGGCTCGGTGCTGAGGGCTCCGTACTGGAAGAGGATTCCATTCGGAGTCATGGCCTTGCAGAGCTTCTCCACGGTCGGGCCGCCGACGGGGTCGAAGACGACGCGAGCTCCTCGGCCGCTGGTGATTTTCAGAGTTTCCGCGACGAGGTCTTGCTCGCCGGTCACGATTACGTGAGCAGCCCCGGCGGCCAGGAGTGCTTCCTTCTTCGAGCGGCCGAGAGTCAGAGCCACGGGCAAGGCGCCCACCATGCGCGCGATCTGGATCGCCGCGAGGCCTACACTGCTGGAAGCGGCCGGGATGAGAACCGTATCCGCTGCCTGCAGGTTGGCGATGTCGATGAGGGCTCCATAAGCTGTCGCGTACATCATCCAGACCGCCGCCGCCTCTTCCCAGGAGAGAGAGGCCGGGTGCTTCACCAAGGCGGAAGCGGGCACGTTGGCTGCGTCGCCATAAAGCCCGTACTTGTTCAGGGAGAAGCTCGGCACGACGCTCACGGCGTCTCCCGGCTGGTAGCCTTGAACCCCTTCCCCGACCTGCTCGATGATCCCTGAGGCTTCATAGCCCAGGCGGGCGGGCAAGTGAGGATCTTCCAGGTACTGACCGCTGCGGAACATCGACTCCGCGCGGTTGAGGCCGAGAGCCTTGATGCCAAGCCGCACTTCTCCAGGACCCGGCGAGGGGAGATCGATTTCCTCGATCTTGAGCACCTCCGGTCCGCCGATCTCATGAAATCGTACGACGCGCGCCATGGCCGATCTCCCAGGTCAATGGCCAATCCGCCGGTTCATGACAGCCCCTCACCACGAGCGTATTGTTGACCTCAGGGGGCGCCGAGACAAGATCCCCCCGGGGGCGCTGACCTTATCGACGGTCCCACAACGATGTTGGGAGAGGCCAGGGAGAACGCGCCGGTACGTAAAAAGAAGTGGCACTCGGGGCCGAGCCCGAGTGCCATCGTTCGAACCAGGTTAAAGAAGCGTCACATGATCAATTCGGCGCGACCATCATGTCGTTGAATTGAGTGATAAAGGGGGCCTCGTTAGGCCCGGCGTTGTTCCGGAGGCCCTTCGCGCGCTCGACGAGAATCTCCTCCGCGTCGGTTCCCAATACCTTGATGGTTTCCGCGATGAACTCGGCCAGGGGCATGGCCCGAGGTTCATTGTTGCTGTTCAAGAGGTCGGTTTGCACCCAGGGGGGAGCCAGCTCCAGGACGCTGACGGAGCTGTCCTTGAGTTTGTAGCGCAGCGATTGCGAATAGGAGTGAATGGCCGCTTTGGTGGAGGAATAGACGGCCGCCAGAGCCAGGGGAACGAAGCCCAGCACGGACGAGACGTTGATCACCGTGGCCGTCTCTTGCTGCTTCAGATGCTCGACGAAGGCCGCGGTCATGCGAATGGGGCCGAGCAGGTTCGTCGTGATGGTCGACACGAGCATGCCGTCGTCGATCGGGCCCGACACGTCATCAACGTGCATGATGCCGGCGTTGTTGATCAAGACGTTCAGCTTGGGGTACTCCGCGATCAGCGTCTTCGCGACCGCCGCAATGCTCGCAGGGTCCTCAACGTTCAATTCAATCGACTGCATGCCGGGGTTGGCCTTGGTCGTCTCGTCCAGGTGCCCCTTGCGGCGGCCGGAGATAATCACCTGGTTTCCCAGTTTGTGGAGCGCCTCAGCCAGGCCGCGCCCGATTCCCGAACCACCGCCGGTAATGAAGATCGTATTTCCCGTGAGTTTCATGGCATCTCCTTGGGTTTTCACGTTCACGAACACGGTTAATGCTGATTTGATGTCTCGCGAATGCTCTTCGGCCCATTGGCGAGTATACAAAGCCTTTGGGGCGAGTTTTTCCCTGTAGTCAGGGTGGCACTGACAAGTGTACTCGCTTGTCAGTGGCTCGTGCATAGACACAATGACAAGTGAGTATACTTGTCTGTGTTAACCCGTGAGGCTTTCCAGGCCTTACGGGTTCATGCAAGTGAAAGCCGCTCTTAGAAAGAAGCTCCCACCGGCTCTGCCGCGAGAAAGGGATAGTCGGTGTAACCGACTGGTGACGATCCATAATAACCCTCGGGGCGTTGCGGATTGAGAGGGGCTCCTCTTCGGATCCGTTCGACGAGGTCAGGGTTGGCGATATACTCGCGACCGAAAGCGATGAGGTCTCCGGCTCCTTCTTGCACAAGCGCGTTGCCATGCTTGGGACTGATCCCGGTGTTTACGATGAGCGTCCCACTGTAACGCTGCCGGAAGTAGTGAACGATCGCGTCCCCCGCGAGCGCTTCGATTGGCGTGCCCGTGAGGTCCGCCTGCTGTCTCATGAGAAGCACGTGGGATAAGCGATAGTCATTGAGCCTGTCGTAAACATAGTCGCATGTCGTCAGGGTGGACTCCACGGCCTTGAAGACGCCGACCTCGTTCATGATCGGGCCGGTCTTGATGCCCACGCGCTGACCTGGCCAGACCTCAAGGACGGCGTCCAGCACCTCGAACAAGAATCGGGCTCGGTTCTCAATCGAACCGCCGTACTCATCGGTTCGCCGGTTGGTCGTTTCATGCAAGAATTGCTGGATGAGATAGGCGTAGCCCGCCTGGATTTGAACGCCATCGAAGCCGGCATCCTTGGCAACCCGCGCGGCGTTGCGATAGTCGGCGATCGTTTGTTGGATATCGGCCTGCGACATCTCTCGTGGGGTCTCGCTCATCACCCTGCCGTCGGCCATGTGGACGAGCTGCATTGGATTGACCGCCGAGGGGGCGAGCGGGAGGCGGCCGTCGCGGAAGAACCCGGAGTGAGAGACCGAGCCTTGGTGCCAGAGCTGGGCGAAGATCCGTCCCCCCTGGGCATGGACTGCGTCGGTCACTCGTTTCCAGGCCCTGCCCTGCTCTTGGTTGTAGATTCCGGGAGCGCCATGCCAGCCCTGGCCTTCCTCGCTAACCCATGTCCCTTCGCTGATGATGAACCCGGCGGTCGCGCGCTGCTCGTAATACTCGCGCATCAAATCCGTGGGAACATGCCCGGGATTATCGGCCCGCGTCCGCGTCAGGGGAGCCATCACGACGCGATTCCGGAGCGGAAGATCGCCGAGCATGTAGGGCTCGAGCAGAGACTGCCCTGCTCCTTCGGGCGTCGAAGAATCGCGCGACAGTGACATGGGAAGTCTCCTGGAGATATTAGCGCTTGGGCAGCCAACAAACGATGAGAGCGAGAAAGGTTGCGTTTGGTATCGATGACCGATTTACGAAGACACAGGCCCTCGATACGCCGGTGTGCAACCCGCTTGAGAGCCGCTCTCAATCTCGTTAGGCCACGGCTTCTTTTTCGTAGAACGGGTAGTCGGTGTAGCCCTGGGCGTTGCCGCCGTAGAAGGTCTCGCGATCGTACGGGTTGAGGGGCAAGCCGAGCTTGATCCGGTAGGGTAGATCAGGGTTCGCGATGAAGTGACGGCCGAACGCGACCAGGTCGGCGTCCCCCTTCTCCACGATCGCCTCGGCGCTCTCCGGCTCGAAACCGCCGGCTGCGAGGATGTGCCCCTTGAAGACCTTGCGCAGGTGAGCCGCGGCGACCGCGGGCATGCCGTCGGCGATGGCCTCGTTCCCTTTGATCCGAGGCTCGATGGTGTGGAGGTAAGCGATCCCATAAGCGTTGAGCCGCTCGGCGACGTGGCCGAAGGTCGTTTCTGGGTCGCTATCCGACATCTCGTTGAACGTCGTGCTTGGCGAAAGCCGCACGCCGACACGGTCACTCCCCCAGATCGGCAGCACCGCCTCGAGGGCCTCGAGCAAGAACCGCGCCCGGTTCTCAACCGACCCGCCGTAGCGATCGGTCCGCTGGTTCGTTCCATCCTGCAAGAACTGGTCAATGAGATAACCATTACCGCCGTGAAGCTCGACGCCGTCGAAGCCCGCGGCCTTGGCTCGCACGGCCCCCGCGCGGTACTGCTCGAGGATTTCGGGGATCTCGCTCGTCTCGAGAGCTCGCGGAGGAGAGACAGGTACCCAGCCGTTCTTTGTAAAGGCCACCCCCGCAAAGGGAATGGCGGACGGCGCTACGGGAGCCGCTCCACCCGTCAGGTCCACGTGGGCCACACGGCCGACGTGCCAGAGCTGGAGAAAAATTCGACCCCCTTTGGCGTGCACGGTCTCGGTGATCTTCCGCCAGCCGGCGACCTGCTCGTCCGTGTAGATGCCCGGGGCCCCCAGGTAGCCTCGCCCCGTCACTGAGAGCGTGGTGGCTTCCGAGATGATGAGTCCCCCGTCGGAGGCGCGCTGACCGTAGTATTCCGCCATCAGGTCGTTGGGGATGTCCCCCGGCTGATCGGAACGCATACGGGTCAGAGGGGCCATCACGACCCGATGCGCGAGTGGGATCGCTCCAAGCTGGATGGGCGAGAAAAGCTTTAATGGTAAAGGGCTCATGACAAATCTCCTGATACTGGTGCGTGATTCACGAATAGGGCCGGCCGCTGGCGCAGTGGTGCCGCGCTCGACCGCGAGCGACCTGGGAAATGAGCTCAATTTCCGCCGGACGGCTGTTCGAGGTAGCCTGGGGAAGTGACCTCGTAACGTTCCGGCCTCCCCGGTCAGGGGATGCGGCTCTTCAGCATCCTTTCCAAGACACAATCTTGGAGGATCCCAACGAGCAAAAATATCAATCATATCGAGTTTTGAACGCTAATCTTCGTCTCGAAGCTAATCGGCGATTCGAGAATTCGATGATTGCCCATTCGAGAGCGATCCCAGTTTTCTCCGGAGATCTCTCCGGTGGCTACAGCGTGCGAAGCACCATCATCAAGTTCTCGATCTTGCGCACCGAGGAAGCCTTGCTCGGCTTGAGGTTTTGCTCAAGGCAGATTCCCATGAAAAATGTGGAGACCAGATCCGTGAGAATCGCCGGCTCCGTTTTCGTCGGCTGGGCGCGAATGTTCTTCTCGAGTGACTGTTTGATCCAGAGCAGGCTCTCCGCCATGGCTTTGTGTGCGGACTCCGGCAGAATTTCAAACTCTCGTATCGAATTGATGGCGAAGCAGCCTTTGCATCCCCCCGGGTAAGCCAACCCGGCCTTCAGAAAGTTCTCGATGTTGTCCCAGCCCAGAGGTTCGGACGACAAAATGTCGTTGCGACGGCGCGTTTCGAAGTAGTGCTGAAGACAGGCCAGAAAAAGCTCTTCTTTACTCTCGAACTCCGAATACAGGCCTGACTTGTTCACGCCCGTGGCCTTTTCCAGGTCCTGAAGCCCTGTGTCGGCAAACCCGTGTTTCCAAAACACCGGCAACGCCTTGACCAAGACTTCTTCACGGGTGAACTTCTTTGGCCTTCCCATCGTCGTTCCCTCCATGGCCCAAGTATAGGGTATTGAACCGATCGGTTCAATACCCGGGCTGCGGATTTTTTTACGCTCCGCTGGAGCCGCATTTTCCGGAACTTCATGCCTGGAGGTGCCGGCGGCATAGCCACGCGGGCCCGATCATCGACCCGTTCCGCAAGCAGCCTCACTCGGCCGGCGGGCAGAGATCATCACTCACATCGTCATGCGTGCAGCGGGTGCTCGAAGTGGAGTGAAGGATCACGAACCTGGCCGCTCAACGAACCCGGCCAGAGCCTTCTCGATGTCGTCGAGATGGCCCTCTCGGTGCGAACCTCGGTCCAGGTTCGGGCGGTCGGGACGTGCCAGGGCTGCTTCCACGACCTCGTCGGGTACGGTCAGCAGGAACGCGTCGACCTCTTCGGCGGTCCTCAGGGCCATCTCCGCCGCTCTGTCCGGCGGGATTGCCTCCAAGAACGGAAGCAGCACCTCGTTGAACAATTCGCCATCGTAACCGCCATGACACTCGTTGCCTCCGGCCCACCGCCGCATCAGGCACAGCCGCTGGCGGTCCCAGAAGGCGATGTGGGCAAGGGCAACGGCAACCGTCCATCCGTTGGGCAGCCGCACGGCGAGCTTGGATGCGTCGAGGTGGGCGACCAACTTGCGAAGGCGCTCTGTCTGACGGTGGTTGCTTTCAGCAAAGGCAGGTGACACCGGCATATCACACCTTCCAATTCTGGGTCTTGGTCGATTCGTCGTTCGCCACGACAGAGGAGCTCAGGACGGCTTTGTAGAACTCAACTGCCAGGCCGATCCGCTTGACCGGCAGGACGCTGAGGTCTTCACCCAAGACGGGATATATCCCGTTGAACTGCATCAATGAGAACCTCCATTTTCAACAGGGAAGGCTACCTCATCCAGGCCGGAGGCGAAAGGTCAGCAGGATGGCAAGGAACCGAGGGGGGTCGGATGGCGAGTGGGACAACGGCCTGCGTTGGGGAGTCGTGGGCTGAAGAACTATTATATTGATATTTGTCTATGAAAGTACAGCGGGAGATCTCTTCTGATTTGTGCTTCGCCTTGACCCTTGCGCGCTGTCCTCTAGTATTGAACCGAGTGGTTCGGAATAAGCCAGGGCCGGTTCGATGGAGAGGGATCTCATTGTGGCGAGGGGAAACCCTGGCGATCTCTTTCTCGATCAGAAAGCAGGTGGTGATGAATTTCATTCATGGGCTTGCGGGAGTGGTAGTGACAGGTGTGGCGCTTTGCTTGGGAGTGGAGGCAGGTTCCCAGGAGCCGTCGCAAGCCGAGAAAGAAGCGAGTGTAGCAGCCGCGCGAAAGGAGCAGGTTGTCGCATTGCTGAAGAGCCTCGAGACCGGAGGCGCCGAGGCCGCGAAGGTTTTGAATCCTTCCCGATATGTCGAACACAACCTGGATAAGAGTGATGGGACGCAGGCATTTCTGAATGTGCTGAAGCGAGTGTCCCCTCATTCGGCCCGAGTGAATACCGTCAGGGTCTTTCAGGACGGCGACTTTGTTTTCACCCACACCGAGTACACAGGCTCGGCTCCGAAGATCGGGTTTGACATTTTCCGGTTCGAGGGGGACAAGATTGTCGAGCACTGGGACAACGTGCAGGACAAGCCGGAAAAGCCGAACCCGAGCGGCCACACGATGGTGGATGGCCCGACCGAAGCCAGCGACGCCAGCAAGATGGAGATCAACAAGCGAATCGTTCAAAATTATATTGAAGATACACTTATCCATGGTCGTCTGGACAAAATGGCTTCTTACTTCCACGATGAGCGTTACATCCAGCACAACCCTCGTACGGGCGACGGCCTGGCCGCGCGCCGGGAAACGTTCAAGGCGAGGGCGAAACAAGGAGTGGTTTTGAAGTTCGACCGGATCCACAAGATCCTTGGCGAGGGGAACTTCGTGCTGGCCGTTAGCGAAGGAAGATACGGGCCGTCAGGGGGAATGCCCACATGCTTCTATGACCTCTTCCGGCTTGAAGATGGAAAGATCGCCGAGCATTGGGATACCGTTGCCGTAATCCCGGAGAAAGTGCAATGGAAGAACGGTAATGGCAAGTTCGGCTTTTGAGAGGGTGTCTTGGAGATGAACCGGGAGCGAACAATGTCCTTGTCGGGTGGCCTGGGAGGCGCTGCTGCCGAGGCTTGTGCCCCGGGGCCTCGAAGACTCGTCCCCGGCCACCCGCCGTAATTCGAGGGCGAAGTGGAGGAGTGGGCACGGCAGGTTCGGCTTTTAAGACGGCGACAGGATGAGAAGATGACAGGCGCGTTACAGGTGACGCGCCTGCTGGAGTTTCGTGGGGCGCGGGTTCGATTCACTTCGGGGTTTTATCACCCGTGGCGCGGGTGGCGGCACTGGTGATGGCGTCGGCGAATGTTTTCACGAGTGCAATGGGGAGGTCGTGGCCCATGCCGGGGATGATCCGAAGGTCGGCCCCTGGAATGTTGGCAGCGGTGTCTTTGCCCCCCTCGACCGACATCAAGGGATCCTCAGCACCGTGGACGATGACGGCCGGTATTTTCAGAGTCTTGAGCTTGGGCCGGCGGTCGTCATAAAAACCGGCCACCACGGCCGCGTTCTGGCGGGCCTCACCGCCGCGGTCATTCCCTCCGCGTTTCATGGTTCGGATGACAATGTCACGGATCCGTTGTTCGTCGGTGGGATAGGCAGGGCCGCCAAGGGCTTGCGACAGTTTGATCGCGTGCGCGACGATGGTCTCGGTATCGGCTTTTTCGGGAAGCGGAGGGGGCATGTTGGCGAAGACTTCGGGTTTGGCCGGTAGTGGGATCTCGGGGTTACCCGAGGTCGACATGATCGAGGTGAGCGAGAGCGTATGCTCGGGATGATCGACGGCCACGATCTGGGCGATCATGCCCCCCATCGAGGCCCCGACGACGTGGGCCTTCTTGATGTCAAGCGCATCGAGCAACCCCACGGCATCTTTCGCCATATCGTCAAGTGTATAAGGCAGCGATACGGGTTTTCCCGCCATCTTGGCCTGAATGAGTGCCTTGATGTCCGGCTTTCCCGCGCCGTCGAGCTTGGTTGAGAGGCCAATGTCTCGATTGTCGAAGATGATGACACGGTAGCCGCGCTTCACCAGCTCATCGCAGAGCTCGATGGGCCATGAGGTGAGCTGGGCCCCGTATCCCATGATGAGCAAGATGGCTTCACGATCTTTGGGGCCGTAGCTTTCGTAGGCGATGGTGATGCCGTTCGCCTTCACGAGCCCCTGGCTCTCCGGCATGGTGGGGCTCTTGGGAGAGGTTGAGGGGATGCTCTCCGCCGTCGCGGGTGCATTCGCCTTGGCAATCGCCGTTGTGGTCACCGCCCAGGCCATGATCAACGGGGTCAACAGGGCTCTCCAGCCCGGGAAGAACGTTCGACGAGAATGGACGGCCATCAAGTAAACTCCTGGATCTTGATCCAGCAATGTGAAAGTGCGTTGATGGGGCCTCAAAGGGCGCCGCGGATCTTTGGGACGAAAGGGTTGCTCGGAGCCCCACTTTTGGGATTGATGCGGGGCGCATCGGCAATATACGCGACGAAGGTCTTTCGTCGCTTCGCCGATTCTATTGGAGATGGCCGTCGTTTTCACGAAGGAAGTGCCACAATCGCCTGGAGCCCAGCATTCTTCTCCGGGCGCGGAAGAGACTATTTCTCCGCCATCTCGACAAGAACCTGGTCGACAACCTGGTCGAGCTTGTCTCTCCCGACATCGAAGCCGCGGATGACCCCTTTCGAGTCAATGACGTGAACGGTCGGCCAATGCTTGACGTTATAGTCGGTCTCAATAGGGCCCACGGTATCCTCGCCATCCCACCAGGAAGGCCAGGTCATTTGGCGATCCGAGGCCGTTTTCTTCGCCTTGTCCCTAGGATCGCCGCAATTGACACCGAGTAGGACGAACGGTTTGCCCCCCAGACGTTTGGCCAGCTCGCGCTCGTGAGGGACCAGCGCCATGCAGGGTCCGCACCAGGATCCCCAGAAGACGATCACGACCACTTTGCCCCGGTGGTCGCTTAGCTTGAGCGGGGTTCCTTCCAGGGTTTCCGCCTGAATCTCGGGAGCGAGTCCGCCGACCTTCAAGTTCGGCAGGTTGTCGAGGCGCGCGAGCTCGTGGCTCGCCTTGTCGCCAAGCTTGCTTTTACCGTCAGGTGTAAGGATGTCGGCATAGTCTTTCTTGGCTTCGCCGTAATACTGACGAGCCTTGGCCAGCTTGGCCGCGACTTCGGACTCGGGGAGCTGTCGACCCCAGGGAAAGGCGGCGTCACGATAATATTCGCCGAAAGCGAACACGGCCTGGCCACGCGCGGTTTTGTCGGGATTCAACTCGACGGTTTCCTTGAGCAACCGCTCGGCCCACGCTTCTCCACCTCGATAACGGAGGTCGAAACAGAGCCGGCCCATCTTGGGGTCATCATGGTGGCGAGAGGCGATCTCGAGCAATTGGGGATCCAGAGGCCAATGCATGGTCCCTACCAACTCGAGGATCCCGTCGAGAGCCGCCGGATCTTGATCATGCTTCTTGATCAAGGCGATCAACGATTCGGCCGACGTTCGCCACGTCTTTTGATAGTCCCTGTTGGCTTTCAAGACCTTCTCGTTATCACGTTTAGCGGCGACGAGCTCTTCATGGAACGCTTTCTCAAGCGCCTTGAAGTCTTGGGAGATCTTTGCAATCTGATCGGCGAGAGGGGGTGTTGGAGTCTGCACCTTCACGTCGCCTGGCGCAGGGGCAGGCTCCTCGCCGGCAGGAACCACGGAAACCAAGAGACCAATAAGGCCGATCGCCACGCAATGAAAAGGCATGAGAGGCGTTCCTTTCCATCCCTATAAGATTGGGAGAGTCCCTGAACGATAGTCGAAGACAGGCGGGATGGAAAAGGAAAACCGTGGCAAAGACCAAGAGGCCGGCGGCCAGGGCCGGGTCAAGAGATCCGGAAATGACGAAGCGTCGKGGSGGGGGCCGATGMCMCCCGCCACGACGCCAGGGAGAGGCCGCGAGCCAATGGGCTGATCTCCTACTCCAAGCGACGAGAGAGACTTGAAGCCGTTTTCGCGCGGCTGGCGCACGAAGCCTTGATGTGGTGGGTTTTCCTCCCGCAATCCAATCAGGGTGGCGCGGTCAAGTGCACTCACTTGCCCGTGGGCTGGCACACAAGCCATTGACAAGCGAGTATGCTTGTCAGCGCCCTCCAATTCGTGTTTCACCAACCCGGGGCTCACGGGCGCAATGTCAGCGAAAACCGATCGCGAAGCCGCCTACTTCGCCGCCGGCGCGGTGGTGGGTTGGGAGATCGGCGCTTCGCTGCCGGGGGCGTAGGGTTTCGCCAGTGCGGAGAGCTCGGCCCGGACATCGGCGAAGCGGGGGTCGTCGGCGAGATTCTTGGTCTCGTGGGGATCATTGTTATGGTCGAAGAGGACAGCCCCCTCCTTGCCGCCGCCCCACTCGGCGTAGCGCCAGCGCTCGGTGCGAACGGCGACCGCGGGGGCCTTGAGGTTGCCGGCCGCGGTGAATGCCGGATGGGTCCAGGGAGCCGCTGGGTTTTCCAGCAAGGGGACGAGGCTGTGCCCTTCCAGCCAGGAGGGCCTGGGAAGTCCGCTCAGCTCGGCGAGGGTGGGGTACAGGTCGACCGCTTGCACCACGCGCGGACTCGACTGCCCCTTGGTCTTGGAACCGGGCGCCGCGATGATCAGAGGGACGCGCGTGCCGACTTCAAAGAGGGAGTGATGCTTGGACCACTTTCCCTTTTCACCAAGGTGGTAGCCGTGGTCACCCCAGAGGACGATGATCGTGTTGTCGCGTAGCCCGAGCCGGTCGAGCTCGGCAATCACCTTGCCGATGTTCGAGTCGGTCCAGGTAAGCGAGGCCCAGTAGGCTCGGATCATTTCTCGAGCGGCTTCAGGAGAGGCGTCGCGCCCCACGAAGAGGTCGCCGTTCCTTGCGGGAACCGAGCGCTTGGGGAATCCTTCGGGTACGGTCGGCTTCGGTTCGAAGTCCGGTGGAAGCGGGATCGTGGCCGGGTCGTACAGGTCGAAGAATCGCTGAGGTGCGGTGGGAGGGCTGTGCGGCTTGGTGAATCCGACCGCGAGGAAGAAGGGGCGGTCCTTGTACTTGCGCAAGTATTCGATGGCGCGGACTGTCGTCTTGTAATCGCCGTGCGATTCGCCTTCGCCTTCCAGTACGATCACCCGATCCGAGTTACCCGCGGCCCGCTCGGGGTTGGGGCGTACGAAACCCTCGAATTCTCGCTTCACTCCCCCTTCGGTCCACGAACCCGTGTCGTCGATCGTGCCGTGGAAGATCTTGCCGGTTTTGAGCGCGGGATAGCCGTGCGCTGTGAAATACTGGGGGAGTGTAACATAGTCGGGATGGGCACCACGGAAGTAGAGGTTGTTGTCAAAGACGCCGGTTGATCGGGGATGCCTTCCCGTCAGCAAAGACGTTCGCGTCGGGTTGCAAAGCGGATACTGGCAATAAGCCCGATCGAACCGAACGCCCGCCGCAGCCAGCGCATCGATGTTCGGCGTCTTTACCTGGGAATTGCCGTAGCACCCCAGTTCCGGGCGCAGGTCGTCGACGAATAAGAGCAAGACGTTCGGCTTCTTGGAATCATCAGCCTGAACGACTGAATGTGCGACCAAGAGAAGGGCGATCGCGGCCATTCCTCGTCGGATCATGAGCGGTTCCTTGGGATGAATGCAGATACCAGGATGTAAAAAAGTTGCGAAGAGGAAAATTCCGAGGATCGATCACCATGCACCGGATCGCTCAGTAGGAGTCCGCGGAAAGAATTTCCCCCTGGGCTCGTGAGCCGAGCGCCCAGATGGTGTTGATGTTGATACTGTCCTTGATGAACTTCACGGAACCGTCGCACAAGAGGGCATTCGCACCGCCAGAGTGGAAGCTCGAAAGACCAAAGGCTCCCCCGGAGTTTTGAGTGCCCGGCTTCTGCCACATGCAGCCGGGAGTTTTGGGGTTGGGAGGCAAGTTGATGGTACCTCGCGTGTAACCTGAGAGGGCGAAGGCCCACGCTTCTCCCTGTTCGCTATAGCGGTTCGCGGGAATTGCAGCCGCCGCGCACTGCTGGATCCAGTTGAGGAAGGCGTTGTTGACATTGCCCAAAGGCAATTGCATATAAGGGGAACCTTGGCCTCCGCCCCCCGGCCAGGTCGGAAAGGCGTTGACCCAGATGATGTCGGCGGGGCCAGCCGCGATGTTGGTGTTCCCCGTGCCGATCCGCCACTCGCCGAAGGCGATGGTATTGCTCGTTCCGTCGCGAATATCGCGGACGCCGATGGCCGGCCCCCGGTGCTGGAACACGCCGTTCGGGGGAGAAGCGGTCTGGCCGCCGTCGAACTCAAGCGTTGACCCGTAGGAAGCGAAGTAGTTGTTGCCAGGAGACGTAAAGGTCTGCCCCTTGTCTCGGCTGATCGCATAGCTCGGCGGTTGCTGTGATGGGCAAAGAAACACGTTCAAACGTGTGTCGGTTACCGTCGAATTGGCTGCGTTGCCGTAGGTGTCAACCGAGTTGAAGCAGCCATAGCTGAAATTGATCGCGTTGTAGAGTGGCGACTGTTCCAGGAACTGGAGAATTCTCGCGTGAACACTGAAACTCGCGTTCTGCTCCAGCGTGCTTGCCGTGGCTGTGACCACGGGTAGACCCGCAGGAGGGAAACAGTCATTGGACGAGTGGTAGTTGTGGAGGCCGAGGCCGATCTGCTTCAGGTTGTTGACGCATTGCAGACGTCTGGCAGCCTCACGCGCGGCTTGAACGGCGGGCAAGAGCAAGGCGATCAAAACGGCAATGATCGCGATGACGACCAAGAGCTCGATCAGTGTGAACGCGGCTTGTCGTTTCTTCAACGAAGGGCGCCCGCCTTGACGACCTTCCCGACGGGGACCGATCACCCCCGGCAATCGTTGCACAAGACGCTCGCTCGTCATTAGAGAATCCTTGTATTTTTGCCTTTGAAGACGAAGCCTCGTGCCAGGACGACCCGCGTTGAGTCACCCTCCTGCGCCCACACGTCGCACGTAGACGTTGACCTTGTTTGCCAAGGCTCGAACGAGGCCAATTATCGTCTAATTTGATCGAATTTATCAAGTATTGCCTTCGAAATCTGATCGATTTGGTGGGGTATCAGCGGATAGGTAGGATTGGAGGGGTCTTTTAGTGCGATTTAACTGTCTGTAAAAAAAGAGGTTAGGGCAGAAATCCTTTGCGTTGTAGAGGGCTAATTTCGAGACCTATCCCTTGCCCAGGGGTTCTCATTCCCGGTCGCTGATATAAGATTCGCGAGCGCGAAGAGTTGGACTCGATCCTCAACGGAACGGAGATCGTCAAGGCCTTGGTTTACCACTTGAGCGTTCAATGATCATGCGAGGGATAGCGCGTCGCGGTATCATTGCAGGACGTCTCCTTTGATCCCATCTTGGTACTGGTCGGCACCGGCTTGCGAGAGCCATGCGAGTTTAGGCCACTCGCGAGAGAGACCGATACGGCGGAGCGGGTTCTTGTCCCAGGATGTTATCCATCTATGGATGTGGTTCGATGAATCTTGCGAAGATCTTGTGGGTTGTTGTGGCGGCTCAAGGCGCCGCCGGGGATGGAAACCTCCATTACGCCGGCAATCAAGCACCTTTGAAGCCGACACCATTTGTCTCGCTTCCGCTCGGGAGTGTTCAGGCCGATGGTTGGCTGCGCCAGCAGCTTGAGTTGCAGCGCAGGGGCCTGACTGGACGTGCGGAACAGGTCTATGAAGAGATCGGACCCACAAGCGCCTGGCGCGGGGGGGACAAGGAGAACTGGGAGAAGACTCCCTACTACGTGAAGGGACTCATCCCACTCGCGTACACGCTGGACGATGACGGGTTGAAACGCCGAGCCCAGGTTTGGGTCGACTGGATTCTGTCGAGCCAACGTGAGGACGGCTTTTACGGTCCGGCGTCGAACGACGACTGGTGGCCCCGGATGGTCAGCAACTACTTCCTGCGTGACTACTTCGAGGCCACGGGGGATCCTCGCGTACTGCCGGTGTTGACGAAATATTATCGCTACATGCTCACGAATTTGCCTAAGCGCCCGCTCAAGGATTGGGGTAAGAGCCGCGCGGGGGATGACATGGATACGGCGGTCTGGCTTTACAACCGGACCAAGGAGCCATTCCTTCTCGAGGTGGTCGACCTGCTTCGCAAGCAGGCCTATGACTGGCCGGCCATCATGCACACCAACGGCTTTCACGCGTTTGGTAACGACTTTCAGCCGAAACACAACGTGAACGTGCCGCAGGCGATGAAGATGCCGGCCGTCTCCTGGCAACGCACCGGCGACCCCCAGGAACGAAGTGCGATCGACGAGGGTCAACGATTCCTGATGCGTGACCACGGTCTCTCCGTCGGCATGGCCAGCGGCACCGAGTTTCTCGCGGGCCGCAGCCCCAGCCAGGGGGTCGAATTCTGTTCGGTCGTCGAGCAGATGTTAAGTGACGAGACCGTACTTCGGATCTTCGGTGAGGGACGGTATGCCGATCACCTCGAGCTGATCGCGTTCAACGCATTGCCGGCGGCCTGGAACCGGGATCTCACGGGGTTTCGCTATTACTCGCTCGCCAACCACGTCATCGCTCAGCGCGGTCCTCTGGGATTCGGCCAGAACTACGACAACGGCGCTGTGTACGGTCCGCGTTCCGGCTTCCCCTGCTGTTGCTTCAATGCTCATCAGGGTTGGCCCAAGCTCGTGCAGAATAGCTGGGGGGCGACGGACGACAACGGACTTGTTCCCCTGATTTACGGCCCCACGACCGTGACCGCCAAGGTGGGTGTCACGGGGGCGACGGCAACCATCCGCGAGGAAACATATTACCCGTTTGAGGATGTCGTGCGGTTCAAGCTCACTCTGAGTCAACCCACCACGTTTCCGCTGGCGCTTCGAACGCCGCAGTGGTGTGAGAGTGCGAAGCTCACCGTGAACGGCCAGCCGATCGAGGCGGCCAGAGCCGGCGAATTTGCGAAGGTCCTCCGCGAGTGGCGCACCGGCGATGAGGTTGTTTTGACGCTGCCGATGAAGGCACGCCTCCAAAATGGGGTACATGGCAGCGTCAGCGTGCTGCGCGGCCCACTCCTCTACACGCTGGCGATCAAGCCGGAGCCTCGCGTTGTCGATCAACCCGCCGCGGGGTTCCACGAGGTCGAGTTCCGTCCGGCGAGCGCCTGGAACTACGCGCTTGTCCTTGATCCCAACCGCCCTTCCTTCGACGGCTCGTCGTCTGTATCCGTGGATCAAGCCCAACCGCCCGCCTCGACGGCCAATCCGTTCGATCCTGAAGCCACGCCTGTCAAGCTCCACGCCAAGGCGCGGAGGGTGCCCGACTGGGGATTGGCCTGGAACGGCAACGCCTCGCTCGACCCGCCGTTCAGTCCTGTTGTCACCGACGAACCGGTCGAGACCGTGACACTGGTCCCCTTCGGCTCTCGCAACCTTCGGCTTACCGATTTCCCAGTTGCCGGCAGCCAAACCCACGTTTCTCCCCGTGAGTTGCGTTTTGATTTCCACGACAGCGACCCGTCGGCGTGGAGCTGGTTCGGGGGCGGTTGGTGGGCTCAGGACGGGAAGCTGCGGACGGCGGGGAACGGCGGCATCCCTGGCTACAAGGCACTCATCGACAATGCCACCTTCCGCGACATGGAACTCAGTGCGGACGTCATGCCCGCCGAACGCGGCGACGCCGGGTTGATCGTCCGCGTTGGCAAGCCGTCGATCGGGCCCGATGCGTTTCAGGGCTACTACGGCGGTATCGACGCGAATGAGGGGGTGGTCAAGATCGGCAAGATGGACGGCCGCCATTGGACCGAGCTGCGACGCGTGTCGCGAGCGATCCCTCGAGGCCAGGCGCAGCGGCTTCGCTTCGTGGCGGTGGGGGACCGGCTTGAGCTATGGATCGGTGACGATCGATCCCCAGCCCTGACCGCGAAAGATTCCACCTGGACGGCGGGTCAAGTCGGAGTCCGGTTGTACTCGACGGACTCCGACCGATCGTTCGCGACCTTCGACAATGTCCTCGTGAAGTCGATCGACGTGAACTGACCGCGAGTCCGACGTCTTTACGAACGACCGAGAGTCAGGGAAGCCGTATTCGTCCAGTGACCCCATTGCCGCCAAAAACCAGGCCTCCGATGGACGTTACGTTCCTGACTCTCGGTAGCCCCCCGTCAGCGAAAAGTCGTGCGGAGATCTCTCGGCCAGACGTCTTCGCTTTTGCGATCAGCTTTTGGGGTTGTTCACGCAGCCCAGGAACAAAAGGCTTCCCGTGCGGTTGTCGCGGATGAGGAACAAGAAGGGGTGATCGGCCAGGAAGTTGATCGGGGCGTGGATGGCGGCGGACCTCACCCCGACGGCGATGGCTGTGGCCGCGGCGGCTTCGGTGCCTTCTTCATGGACGTCGACGAAGGCCTGGTGAACGGCGGCACTCACATAAAGATCTCGCTTTCCGCCGATTCCTGACAGGTCTCCCCGGCCGGGCTGAAATACGTCGGTGAGTCCCAGGGCTTGCAATGAGGGGACGAGGTCGACTTCGCTCGTAAGCTTGAACCGCGGGAACGAGACCACCACGCTCTTTTGCTCGAGCTTCCCAAGCCAACGGTCGAGGTTTGCGGGGGTCAGCTTGGCTTCGAGTGCGGGGAGGCCTCCGACCTGGTCCGGCAGAAGGACGACCATCGACATCTCCCCTGCCTCGTACGGAATTTCTAGGGCTTTGAAACCTTCTTCAACCGCGATCGCGTATTTGCCCATGCGGCGCATCATGGGGACGACGACCTCCTTGCGCTCGTCCACGTGGAACGGGGTGTCACGCGTGGCGTGCTTCGGGAAAGGTTCGGCCCAGTCCGCCCTGAAGTAGATGGCGTCGGTCAGGACGAGCCGGGTATCGGTGTCGAGCGGGCTGGCGAGGAGGTTCCGGATCTTGTCCTCGGTCTGGTCGGCAACCCAGGCGTTGATCGTGCGCCGGGCTTCCTCCGGCTGACGGGCGAAGTCAAGCAGGGCCATATCCGCGTCGTAATGGACCCGCGTGAGGGTGAGGAATTCCGGCAGGATGTGATACCCACGCTGGCCCCAGAGACGGTCGGCGATGTTCAGGCGATAGCTCTTTCCCGTTCCGGAGACGCTCAGCAAATTCTTGCGGAGCGCTTCCCACGCCTGATGGAGCTCGGCTTGCGGGAGGCTCTGGTGGAGCACCTTGACGAACTGAGCCTCTGTGTCTCCCCGGGCGCCTGCCAGGGTCATCGCCAGGGCGGACGAGATGCTGTAGGGGGAAACGAAAAGATTCTCGGCTCGCTCCTTGCGAAGCTTGGCGAACAGGTCGAGCGCAAAGGCCTTATTGCCTTCGACGATGGGGCTCACTCCGTCTTTGGGCCGCGCCTCTGCGGCCAATATGCGCGCTGTCAGGAAGAACGCTGAGAGTGCCAACGCAAGCCGGAACATCGTGTCATCTCCCTGTGTTGGAAATGGGTCGGTAGAAGATCAACGTCCAGCGAGGATCGTTATTAGGAGTAGGGTCCGAAAGTTTTCAGGACTCATGCTCGAGTTGATGCCTGGCGTCGGCCAGAGCCTGTCGCTGGGCGTCGTCGACTTCCGGGTACTTAAGGTCGAGCCCGAGGATTGAAGAGGTCAGGATGTTGGCGACGATGGTTCGCGTCACCCACTTGTTGTCGGCCGGCACCACGTACCAGGGAGCCTCTTCCGTGCTCGTGGCGCTGAGCGCTTCTTCGTAGGCCTCCATGTACTGGTCCCAGTAAGAACGCTCCTTCAGGTCGGCGGCGGAAAACTTCCAGTTCTTTTCGGGACGTTCGAGCCGCTCGAGGAATCGCTTCTTCTGCTCGTGCCGGGACACGTTGAGGAAGAACTTGAGAATCAGCGTTCCGTTGCGGCTGAGGTGTTGTTCTAAAGCATTGATGTCTTCATAACGCGCATTCCAGAACTTGTTGCCTCGTTTGCCGGGAGGGAGTTTCTGCCGGTCCAGGATCTCGGGGTGGACTTTGACGACAAGCACATCTTCATAGTAAGAGCGGTTGAAAATTCCAATGCGCCCGCGCTCGGGAAAACACTTCATGTAGCGCCAGAGAAACGTGTGGTCGAGCTCTTCGGCCGAGGGAACCTTGAAGCTGTAGACCTCGCATCCCTGGGGATTGACGCCGGACATCACATGCTTGATCGTACCGTCCTTGCCGGCGGCGTCCATCGCCTGGAGCACGACGAGGACAGCGTAGCGATTGTCGGCATAAAGAACATCCTGGGCCGCGCTCAGCTCCTGCTGGCTTTCCTGAAGGATCTCAGCGGCCTTCTCCTTGACGGCCTCCTTGCCGAATTCCTTCAATTCCTTTGTCTGCGCCCAGCCCGTGTCGTGGTCCTTGAGGCGGAACTTCTTCCCGGGGGTCACGCGGCAATGCTCGATGATGTCCTGCACGATCATGGCAACCTCGTTCTCTTAAGAAATGAGGGCGAAAAAATTAGGTGGTCGGATCAAGACCTGTGGTGAAAAAATCGCGGACAAGGATTTGCAAGACCGAATCATTAAGGTCTTGGTACTCAACTCTTTGGAAGCGAAGCATGCTTTCTTGGATGTGCGTTCAAGGCGATGTCCCCCAGGAAGACAGCTTGAATGTGCTGTTGAGTATAGCGGTGGGGTGCCTCATGCCCAAATGGAGGGGTGGATTGTCATCACGTTGAGGTGTGGAACCGATCAACAGGTTAAGGTTCATAATTTTGTTCGTATCTGCTGAGTGATCCCTGTGACCAGATGGGCTTCTGGAGCTCGAAAAGGCTGTTTAATCTGGCCTGAAAGTCGACGGGAAACATAAACAATCACGTGTCTGATGGAATTCGTGGAAAGAAAGAAATCGTGGCCAGGGTCTTTTATTGGGTGATCGCGAGGAATCCGGGCTTCACAGGCCTAGCCACAAATTCTTGTCGGATTTGCTTTTAGGGAGACACGTCAGAGGTAATTTGACAGATGTAAAAGTAGGTCTTTTTGATGCGCCCTCATGAATGCGTGTCGAAGAGAAGGTGGCTGGGACGATATACCAAGTAAGCTTGGTGTTCGAACACTCGTCGCGAGAAATTTGCGATTTTCGAGTTCTCCCACCTTGCCCGTTGGAGATTTTCACCGTACCCTTAACCAATCCGGAATGCCGCCATTCGGCGGTTCAGGTGTCACGGTGTGGCTGACCAGCCACTCGCAGTAACGTTAAGACTCCAAGCCAAGAATCTGCTGCCCCGAATCTTTTCGGTTACGATGACGATTTCAATCGGTGGGCGACTCATGCGCCGTTGCGTGGGAGTGTTTCTTGTGCTCGTCACAAGCGACCTCATTGCGCCGGCGTTCGCTCAGGGCGGTTGTGGAAGTCACGTAACTCGTCAAACGACGGCACTCGGTGATTCCCTGGCACGCGATTTGTTAGCTCTTCAGAGCGTAGTCGCGACGCACGTGGCGATCCCTGAGCTCCCGAAGAAGAGTCCCTGTTCGGGGCTTTCTTGTTCCAAGGGATCCGGCTTGCCGCAGGTGCCGGATTCAAGCCGTGCAGGTTGGTTTGATCAGTGGGGATGCCTCACCACTTCCCAACCATTCATTCCCGAATGGTTTGATGTGCGGCAGCCCATGGAAGCGGTCGCGAAGCCCGTCCGTGATGGGCAATCGCTCGATCGCCCCCCTCGAGCCACGATGTCTTAATTTCTTAGTCCGATGACTATCGGACGTGTCGAAACTCTCGACCTTGTTCGTGTGGATTGACTGAGCATACGGCGTTGCTGCGCACACGTTAATTGTGAGCAGGCGTCGGTGGTGCGGGCATAGCGTCCGCTCTGCGCTCGTTAAATCATCGAATCAACAACGATCAAGCCGATCGTTGATCGCTATTTCCTTTGGGAGATACTGCGCAAAGGGTGGCGTCTTCTGATCTTATTACGAATGCTCATACGAGAAGCTGCCTGCCTTATTGCGTGATTGTCACAGATCTCAACGGAGTCGAGTACTTTTAGATTAGAGCATGTCTGAGACGCTGCCCCCCCACGTATGCGTCATTTCCCTTGACTCGCGTTTCTCTCTATTTCGGCTCACCACGGCTTTCCGTGGTTTGGGGCGTCTTTGCGATTGGTTCCGTTGAGAGCGCCGTTGGAGGTGGTTCGCGTCCTTTTTCATTTCTCGGAGTTTTGCACATGAGATCTCGTCGTTCTGCGTTCACGTTGATTGAGTTGCTGGTGGTCATTGCGATCATCGCCGTTTTGATCGCTCTGCTTTTGCCCGCCGTGCAGGCCGCGCGTGAGGCCGCCCGCCGTGCCCAGTGCACGAACAACCTCAAGCAAATCGGCCTAGCTGTTCACAATTACCTTGGCCAGACGAATTTATTTCCTCCCGGGGCGATTGGAGGAGGTTGGAACCTCAATAGCAACGGCTTGACCTGGCGGGCGATGATTCTGAGCCAGATCGAAGCGGGCAACCAGTACAATTCGATCAACTTCAGCATCAACGCGGGGTCATACGGTCCTTCCATGGCGACCGTGTGGTACTCGACGTTCAGCGTCTTCCTTTGCCCGTCGGACGGCCTCAACCAGACGCCGATCGGCTTTGTTCCCTACGAAGGGGTCAATGGCACGTACTCGGTGACGGCTCCTCCTCCGCCTCCTGGCAACCCGAGCGGCCAGCTCCTCGTGCCCGTATCGAACTACCTCATGAGCTTCGGCGACAACTATGCGGTCTACCCGCTCGTGGGCGCGAACCCCTGGGAGACGGCTGGAACGGCCACCCCGCCGAACCCCCAAATCGGTTGGAACGGCTTCTGGGGTACGAACAATCCTAGCGGTTCCGGCACGATGCGAGGCTTCTCTGACTACGCGACCGGCGGAATCGCGACCATTGCCTCGGTGACCGACGGCACCAGCAACACGGTCATCGTTGGTGAAGGGCTGCCCGATGAAGACGCCAACAACGAAATGTGGGGCTTCACCGGTGGTGCGGCGGGCGTGACGATTCCCATCAACTGGAAGACCAACACCCGTAATACCGCCTGTGTCGGCAACTACAATTCGACCGATTGGACCTGCCGTTACAGCTATGCGGCGCGCGGCTTCAAGAGCCGGCACCCCGGCGGCACCAACTTCCTGTTTGCCGACGGCTCGGTCCACTTCCTCAAGAACTCCATTAACCGTGTGACCTACTGTGCGCTTGGTAGCCGCAACGGTGGTGAGGTGATCAGCTCCGACGCCTATTGATGACGTCTGGTGGGCGATCACTGGGGCCGGGCATGCGACCGAGACCGGCGCGGTTCTCTCAAGGAGGAACCGCGCCCTCCGGGTTGCGAGTCCGGCCTTTCCATTCCAAGTTTCGACAGATTTTTCTGGGAAAAGACCATCTCTGTCAGGGACGACGAGGGGTGGCAAGATGACGGGGAATCGAGAGAATCATGCGTAGCAATCGGCGAATTCACGTCTACCGATCTTTGGTCTCCGCGTTCACGGCGATATCGTTCCTGACGGTCATGGGTTGCGGCAGTGACGATGGCGGCATGCAGCCGCGCTACGCGGTTTCCGGCAAGGTGACCTACAAGGGAGAACCAGTCAAGCACGCGTCCATCAGTTTCGTCCCGAACGCTCCGGACGGCCGAGGCGCCTCCGGTACCGTGGAGGATGGTTATTACTCGCTGACCACGTTGGACCCTGGCGATGGAGCCTTGCCCGGTACCTACAAGGTGACGGTGGATGACCGCCAGCTCGACGGAGATAAGCTGCGGGCCGAGGCTGATGAGAAGGGGCGCAAGAAGGGGGTGGCCATCAAGGCGATTCCCCAGGAATTGCAGGCCAAGGCTCTGAAGGGGACGAAGGGGATCCTGCCTGGAAAATACCAGGTAGCCTCGACATCGGACGTTGAGAAAGAAGTGAAGTCCCAGTCGAACTCGATCGATATCGAGCTGAAAGACTGATCTCGAGCAGCGCTCCGCATTCCCCCTTCCCCACGTTGTGTCCACACCCACGATGTGGGGATGGGGCTTGCGCTGAAGTCGTGTCACCCCTCTCTTCCGTAATCAGGTCAACGCTGGAATCTCCAGAGCCAGGCCGCGATTCGCCGCCACGGTTCTGATGGTGGCGCAGGGGCTTCGGTGGGTACTCGGTCGCGGACCTTCATCACGCGGTCGTGCTGTTGTTCCATACGATGGCGAATCCACCCCGCGCAGTTGCGCAGCATCATTTCTTGTACAGAAATCCAGGGGCCGGGCTCCGGCTCATGCGGGTTCGCGTCTTCCCAGGCCAGGGCGGCTTGATTCGCAGCCTCGCTATAGCACTCGAGCAAGGCGGCCCGGCATTCCGCGGTCGCCGCCTGTTCGGTGCTTTCCTTAAGCACGGCGATCAATTCGCGGTGGCTCCAGGGGCGGTCGATGAGCGCTAGTGTGGCCGCCGCGGTGCTCCGGTTTATCGGGATGCCGGATCGCAAAGCGCGGCGGAACAACACCAGCGCATGTTCTGGTGCGTGCTCGAGGGCCAGTAGAGCGACGTCGGCAATAGAAACCCCTTCCGCCCGGGTGAGCGACCGTCGCAGTTCCTCGGCGCGGTAGTTATGCTTGAGCATCAACTGCAAGCATCCTCCCCAGAGGTAGGCATGGGAGAGTTCTTGACTGGGTTGAAGCCGGCGGAATAAGCAGTAGATTTCCGGATCCCAGGCCGGCTCGTCTCGCCGTTGGATGATTTTTAGAGCCGATGAAGTTCCCCCTTCGATTGGCCCTCGAAGGATGCGCCGCAGTTCTTCGTCCAGAACTGGGGCGTTGAGGTCATCGAGCGCTTGTAGCTTTTCCGTGCGGAGGTCACGTCCCTGGGAGGCCTCGGTCATGGTCTCGGTGAGCTGTGTGCAGCGTTTGGCGTTGCTCGTGGCTTTGCGCTGCGCGGTGAGTTTGATGAGGGATTCATCGGTCGTGAGTTGAGCCTCATCATGCGCGGCCGGCCAGTCTCCGATTCGAATGGCGAGTTCCAACCTGCGGTTCGGGTCTTCCCATATCTGGCAAAAGGCGTCGATCTTCTCTTCCTGATCAAGGACATCTTTGGCGATCACGAAGGGGTACGCGTGACTTGCCGATCCGTCTTCGAGGAGATGCTTTTCGAGCAGTTCGTTGACGGCCAGCCTGATTGGATCGAACGAGGGGTGCAACGCGATCAGCCTGGCTTCGGGCGGGTCGGGGTTGCGGAGAGAGCGGAGATAATTGAGGTAGAACCAGAGGTCGAATCCCTCCGCGTTGGGCCCGAAGAAATCGACGTCGATCTTCTCGCCGGTCCCCCGATGGGTGAGCTGACAGCCTTTGCCATGGAAATAGTATTCCCACTCGGTCAAGCCGGGTACGAGCCCGCTCTGAGGGATCTCGTCGGGATGAGCGAAGGCTCCCGCTTGCGCGAGGGCGTCCAAGTCACCGCCGAGGCGTTGGGTAACCACCTTTCCCACCCAGATCTGGCGCCGTCGATGACGGACGAGACCGATCAATGTCCAGATTGCCCAAGGCGAAGGAAACGGAGTGTTCTCGCCGAATTCCGCGATCAGCGCTGCCGGAGGCCTCACCGGTTCCTTGCCGGCTGCTTCGAGGGCTCGCCAGAGATTCGAGTATTCGTTCATGAGAGATCCAATGATTCGCTGATGATCGATCCAGCCTGGCTGGGGATGCTTTGGTTGATTTCGTAATCGCTGATGAGAGGTCTTGAGCCGGGCTCTTCGCGTGGAGCCTCTCTGAAGGTGTCAGGCACTCCTCCAGGTTATCAAAATTTTATGAGACACATCTTTTTAAAGCCCAGGCGAAAGGCATTCTTCGGAAGATTTTTCTGGCGATGAAAGTGATGCGGCCCAACGCATTCGCATGTCCGCGGCCTGTGGATTGGCCCACAGGCACGCCAGTACGCGTGTCTATGCCACACGTTATCGTGCGCCAGCCGCTGGGGAAATCCAAGTCCGCGGGGAATTTCTTGCAAAAGGGGTCGGTTATTCCAGAAAGGCGGCTTCGACGGCGAGGCCTGGGCCGAAAGCCAGGGCCACGCAGGGGCGAGGAGCCTGAGTGCGGCGGAGGCGATCGAGTATGAACAAGATTGTGGGTGACGACATATTGCCACACTCGGCCAGGACACTCTGGGAAACACTCAACGTGGCACGATCGATGCCGATCGCTTCCTGAACCGAGGAAAGGATACGCGGGCCTCCGGGATGAACGGCCCAGGAACCGACCGTAGCGATCGTCCGGCCGAACTGTGCAAGCCAAGGCTCGAGCCAGGGGCGGAGGCCCTGGTGGATCAACTCGGGGACCCGTGCGGAGAGCGTCATTTCAAACCCTTGATTGCCGATGCGCCACGACATGGCGTCTTCCGAGTTGGGGATCAGGGTTGAGCCGTTGCCAACGACGTGATAAGGAGCTGAGCCACAGGCGCCCGGCGCCGATGAGAGTCCCACGAGAGAAGCGGAGCCATCCGCAAAGAGGGAGTTGGCCACGATTTTCTCGGGGTTCCAGCCGTATTGATGGTGGAGACTGCAGAGCTCGACTGCACAGATCAAGGGGCATGCCGAAGGATCGGCGTCGAGGAACGCCTTGGCCACGCGCAGGGCGTTGAATGCCCCATGACAGCCCATGAAGCCGATCTGGGTACGAGCCACTTGCCGATGGATCGGGAGTTGCTTGATCAAGGTGATGTCAAAGGCTGGGGCATAGAACCCGGTGCAGGTCACGGTGATCAGGTGGGTGATGCGCTCAGGGGAGATTGCGGCGTCTTCAAGAGCGGCCCGCGCCGAGGCCACGGCCAGAGTGCCGGCCTCAGCCTCGTATTTCCGCATCCGATCAATGGTCGTGGGATCTTGCTCACCGAAGAATGACTGGCGGCTCTCGAGGGGGCCTTCCGACGTGTCGAGCACGACGCAATGCCGCGCCTCGACCCCAGCTTTGCGGTACACGGCCTGGAAGAGACGCCGCTGAGCGTCGGAATCACAGGAAAAATGCTGGGCGATATCGGCGGCATCCGTCTGCGCGATCCGGTGAGGAGGGAGCGCGGTGCCGATTCCTGCAATCCACATGGACATGGTCAGCTCGTTTGCTGGAAAGCCTCACGGAAAAGAAACTGGAGCCCGAGGGCCCGGAGCGAGTTCCCTCTCCGTGAGGTGTTCCAACGTGATGGGTGGAGAGTTCACTTGTCGTACGAGAAATTGGGCCATCGCGGGGGCACGAGTGGCGGCCGCGAACACAACACGCGAGAGCCGAGGGTGCCGCAAGACCATGGCCAATCCGCGACAAATCGTTTGACGGCGGCCGACCAGCCGCCGGTGGAGTCGCGACCACTCCTGTTCAAGCGGCGGTTGCCAGTCGCGAATTCCGCGCAAGGCCAAAGAGGTGATCGCTTGCCCGGATGCCAGGGCCCAGGCCATTCCTTCTCCTGTGAAGGGTTCGACATAACCTGTGGCGTCGCCGATCAAGAAGAGGCGATGGCCGGCGATCGGGCGTGTCTGCCGGGTCAAGGGGGCCGTACCGAGCCAATGCGATGTTTCGAGCGCAGGGATGGGAACGGCACCCGCTTCGGCGATAAGGCTCGCGGCCCCGAAGCCGGGTCCTCCGGAGCGTTTGATAAGCCCCTTGTCGAGGGCGGCGGCCACGTTGAGCCGTCCATCCTCATCGCGGACCATGCCGACGTAGCCCTCGCGTCCGACGGCCATGAAAATGGTCGACGGCTGGTAGGCGCCTGGGAACGTGTCGAGGACGCAGCCCGCGCCGATCCTGGCGTGAGGGGAAATACGAGTGTGTATTCTTGGATCTTGCTCGAGGCAAGTATTGCCGAGTCCCGCGGCCACGACCAGCACCTTGGCTTTAACCGTGGCGGTAGAGCCGGCATGCGAGAGCTTGGCCGTGCGTGTGGCGCCCGAGCCGGGCTCGAGGGAGACTTGCGTTTCCTGAAGCCAGTGAGCGCCGGCCTCCACCGCGGCTTCAACCAGGGCGGCGTCGAGCCGGCTGCGTGACACAACCAGGCCCACGGGCAAGGAGAAGCTCGCGGAGCGGCCCTGGAACGAGAGGTGGAAAGCCCGGGGGAAAACCGCGCCGAGCTGGACGACGAGCGTTTCCAGGCCCGAAGCGCGGAGGACGGAAAGTGCCTGGCCGTTGAGACAGGCGCCGCAGACCTTGGGGCGGGGAAAGCGCTTCTTGTCGACGAGGAGCACGCGGGCCCCTGCTCCGGCGAGCTGCCGGGCGGCGAGGGCGCCGGCGGGCCCTGCTCCGACGACAACGGCATCCCAGGTCCGTTGGCAGGCCGCGTCGAAGCCCAGGGTATCGCCAATGGGAGTCGAGGTCATTCGCGAGTCCAGCTTAGAAGGAATCGCTGGGGCCAGTGCCGGGTCAAGGTTGTCCCCCGGAGCCCCGCTTGCTCGGCCAGGGCAAGAGCCTCGGCGGGGGTGAACGCGGCGGAAACCGAGGCGGGGCCGTCGTAATGCACGACGTGCGACCGCGTCAGGAGTCGACAGCCCGCCTGCGCCAGAAGAAGGCCCAGCCGGCTTCGGATCAGGTCATTCACCAGTATGCGCCGACTGGCCGCCTCACTCATGCGCCGTAGCACCTCCACCGCCGATGCCTCGTCCAGATGGTGAAGGAATAGCGAACACATAATCACGTGATATTGATCGGGAAGTGGTCCCTTCAAGGCATCCCAGGTGAAGAAACGCACGTTCGCGTGCGGTTTTTCAGCCTGACGGCGGGCGAAATCCACCGCGCGAGGGCTGACATCACACCCATCGAACTGGATGTTGAGGCCCGCGCGCTCCGCACGGCGCGCGAGTGCGATGGGGATATCACCGGCCCCCGTGGCGAGGTCGAGCACGCGCAAGGCGGAATCCTGCGGCCGCCGAGTCCGAGCCAATTCGGCAATTGCCGGCCAGAGGATCGCGTCGCTCCGGCTCAAGAAGTTCACACGTCGCAAGCCGCTCAGAGCATGCTCATGGTCACCGGCGTCGAGCCCTGGTTGATCCATGATCTCGGGCACACGATGACGCGCCGAAGTCGAGAGAGTTTGGCCCATAAGATCGACAGCATCAAATTGCGGAGGCCAGTTCTTCGAACGTGGTACCCCGTTTTCGTTCCAAAGAAGAACGCGCTGAATCTTTCACCAGGAAGCATCTTTCATGCCGTCAACGATCCCACAATTTCGGGGAGGATGCCAATGTTTAGATTTCGCCTCGGGATGAATGGAGGAAGTGGCGGAGTGTTGAACGGCCGCAGCCGTGGAGAAGATCGAGGTCAGGCCCAGGCCACCGGCGCGCTCCATGCGGAGATGCCATTGCGAGGATTGCCCCGAGGTGGGAGTTGTTCTACGTGCGCTTCCGAACAGAGAAGAACCCAACCCCTTCTTTCTTTCTCAAACAGGGCGTGGCATGCGTGAACGTCGACGCATCAAGACTTCCCAACAAATTCACATGCAATTCACCCGACTTCCAGGGGGTTTCCTGGGAAGATGGCCGGCGCATCGCTTTGATCCTGATCTTTCCTGAGGCTTTCGGAGGTTCGGATGCACCGAAGAGGGTTTACGCTCATCGAGTTGCTGGTGGTGATCGCGATTATTGCCGTGCTGATCGCCTTGCTGCTGCCGGCCGTGCAAGCGGCGCGAGAAGCCGCGCGGCGGATTCAGTGCACGAACAACCTGAAGCAGATTGGACTCGGGGTTTTCAACTACGAGTCGGCCAACGGCGGCTTTCCTCCCCAGTGCGTTCAATCGGGGCCTCCCACATTGGGCAAGCCCACCTGGGAGACGGCGTGGGGAACGCTTCCTCGTTTGATGTCGTTCATGGAGGGGGTGCAAGTCTACAACGCGGCCAACCTCAACTTGCATTACCATCACCCTGCCAACAGCACCGTCGGTTCCTTGAATATTGCCTCGTTTATCTGTCCGAGCGAAGTGAATTTGACGAAGTCGGTTGATTCCACCGGTCTCTGGTCATATGGAGTCTCAAGCTACGTGTTCAACGTCGGTGATTGGTATGTTTGGGGAGGTTTTGGAGCCCCGCCTTCACGCGCCCCGATCACGTACAACATGAGCCGTAAGATCTCCGAGATGACCGACGGCACGTCGCAAACGCTTTTGGCCTCGGAGGCGCGAACTTGGTCTTACGAGAGGCGTTGTTTCGGCGGCGGCACTCCGCAGTATTTGCCGGGGCTGAGCGATCCCAATAATCTGCCTACCCCGCAGAACTCTCCCGCAGTCTATGCGGCGTCGCTGCAGAATTGCACCAACAGCGTGGGGCAGAGCCGCGACCGGTGGGTTAACGGCGACGTCGCTTTCGGAGGGTTCACCTCGGCGTTGACTCCCAACTACCAGGCCATGGTCAACCCCGGGCGGCCGAACGAAGACCTTGTGAGCGCTGATGAAAACAACGGCGGTCCCACCTTCGCTGCTGTGACCGCCAGAAGCTATCACCCCGCGGGGGTCAATACCCTCTTCTGCGACGGCAGCGTTCATTTCATCAAAGATTCCATTTCCGCCGTTAACTGGCGCGCTCTGAGCACCATGAACGGCGGCGAAGTTCTTTCAGCAGACGGCTATTAACCAGAACGGCCTTCGCTCGAGTCGTTGGGGAATTCATGGATGGCACCATCGTGGCCGTGAAGTTTCTACAGTCATCCCCGGGCAAATTGCTCGAAGGCTGAGCGCTTGGGTGGCCTGGACGATGTGGTTGTCCAGGCCGCGTAGCGACACGAGGCTTGCGTTTGGTGCGGGCCTTTCTTTTGGCCCAGGCGTCTCCGTTTCCTCTTGTGGCTTTGCCACCCCGACGACGCGTTGTCGGAGCACCCGTTAGAGGGAGTCGTCCGCGTTACAACGGAGTGGGCTGGCCGCCTTCTGCGGATGGCCCAAGAAAAATGGATCTAAGCCTTAAATAGCTCGGTCCTCTTCGCATGACTTCCTCCATCTCGTCCGTAAACCGGGAGCGAGGAGGGAGCTTCGCCCTCCTGCCTCGGACCACCTCGCCCAGACATGTCCAGGCATGACTCCTGCCTTCTCGTCCTGCCAGCATGTTCGCATCCCGACATGCGAGCCATGGTCCTTGATGGGACGAACGTGCTCCGGCCTTTGTGTCGCGAGAGAAGGTGCGTCAAATCCGGGACTTTTCGCTACGCCGGCATGTCTTTGAAGAAATCAATGCGATCAAAAATGAGGACATGATTGGTTTCTTGTACAAGAAGTGGCCGGAGGCGTGAAGATTCCCTTGGAGGTGAGACGTGTTATTTTTGGTTAAAAAACGGCTCCCAAATTTCGAGAGGTGGCTTGTCTCTTTCGAGATGGCAGGGTTATGATTAGTAAGGCCGACACGTCTTTCATTAGGTTGCTTTACAAACGTTGCCTCGTTCGAGCAAGGAAACGACTTCCCTGGAGTCGTTGATCGGGACCAGTGTGGTCTCGACCGATCCCGTGCGTCGTGACGTTGGGCTCTGTCATCGGAGGTGTGACGATGTCCCGATCACGTGGCTTTACGCTCATCGAACTCCTGGTTGTGATTGCTATTATTGCCGTGCTTATTGCCCTGCTTTTGCCGGCTGTGCAGGCCGCTCGCGAGGCGGCCAGGCGTGCGCAATGTACGAATAATTTGAAGCAGCTTGGCATTGCCATGCACAACTACCATAGTGCCCAGGGGTCGTTCCCCATTGGAAGGACGGGCATCGGGTTCACGTATCCGTTCGCAGATAACCGCCGCGATTGGACGTTCGGCATCTTCCCTTACCTTGAGCAAACCGCACTTGCCAATTCGGTTAATTACAATGTTTCTTTCTACTACGCGCAGAATACAACGGCGATTCGAGTGAACGTTTCCGCATTCGACTGTCCCTCTGACCCGAACAGGGATGTCATCGAAGAGCCCACGTCCCCCTATCCTCGGGCCAAAGCGAATTACGTCGCCAACTGGGGAAACACGCACTATTACCAGGATCAGAACACATCGGCGATGGCTAACCCCTGGACCACCGGGACGGTTTTCGGGGCGGGGTCTCCGCTAAATGCCGTCACCTTCGGAGGGGCTCCGTTCACGGCCAACTCGAGCAATGGGCTTCAGAACATCACGGATGGATCGAGCAATACGCTGATGGCGAGCGAGGTGATGATCGGCGCGGCGAATCCATCGACGGGAAATTCCGATCATCGTGGGGATATTTACAACGACGACTTCAATTGCGCCATGTTCATGGCCTACACGCCTCCTAACTCGACGATCCCCGATGCCATGGGTTCCGCCACGTTTTGCCAGTACCCCACGAAGCAGAATCCCCCCTGCAACGCCAACAGCCCCGTGTTCAACGCGGCGCGGAGCTTTCACCCGGGGGGTGTCAACGCACTTTACTGCGACGGCAGCGTGAAGTTCGCCAAGAGCACGATCAATGTTCTTACCTGGCGAGCCTTGAGCACGACCTATGGCGGCGAAGTCATCTCCGCCGACCAGTATTGATCCTGGATGACTGAGCGGGAGCAGGAGCGGGGCGGGGCCTTCGTACTCCGCTGCACTCAGGACAGGACTGTTCGGAGTCGAGCCTGGGCGAGTTGGGCATAGTGAGTGTCGAGCCCCGTGTCGACCGCCTGCCGATAAGCGGCGTGAGCCTCAGCGAGGTTTCCAAGGCCGCGGTGAGATTCGCCGAGGTAATAGTAGGCGGTCGGCATGTCCACGGGGTGAGGAGGCAAGGCGAGGTAGCGCGTCCAGAGGTGAAGTGCTTGTGAGTATTCGCCCAGAGCCAAGGCGGCGCGGCCGAGACTCGCGAGCACGGATGAATGTGAGTTGAAATCTTGGGGGAACTTCTCGAGCTGAGATTCGACCCGTTGCAGGTCTTGAAGGGCTTCGTCGCGGTGCCCCTGGAGAGCGGCAAGACGCGCTCCCGCGGCGTCGCACCACAAGGTGAGCTTGGCATCCCCCTCGAGTTTCTCCCGGGCGTGGGCGAGGCTTCGCGAGGCTTCGTCGAGCCGGTTGAGGAACATCAGGAGCAAGGCTTTGGCATAGTCGAAGATGGCCTGCGACCGGCGCTCGCCGTGCGGGCTGCCGACGGGGTCGAGCTGGCTGGCGCGGTTGATGACGGCAAGGGCCTCGTCAAAGCGTCCCCAGGATCGAAGAATCTCGTAACGGTTCATCTCGATCGTGCGGGTGGCGCGCAATACAGCGGCCGCCTCATCGCAAGCGGCGAACGCTTCGGTCAGCCGGCCTCGCTTTCGCAACAGCCCTGCAAGTCCACCAAGCGTGTCGGCCACTCGTTTGGGGTCTTTCAATTCTTGCGCGATCGCGAGCGCTTGGCGTTTGTGTTTTTCGGATTCATCCAAGCGGCCGAGATCGGCATAAGAGGCGCCTGCTTGAATGTGGGTGGTGTAGCGGAGTTGGCGATCTTCAACAAGGGTCAAGGCTTTTTCGGCCCAATGAGCGGAATCTTCGAGCCGGCCCGCCATGAAGAGCGTGTTGCAAAGGTGAAGAGTCAGCAGGTTGCGGACCTGTCCGGGCTCCGCGATGCATAGCCCTTTCTCGAAAGCCTGGCAAGCGGCCGCGTACTTGTGTTCCGCGGCGAGCTTACGGCCCTGGGTGACGTACCAGTTTGCGTTTTTGGGGGCTCCCGCCATTTGAGAATCGGCCTGGTCGCGCTGGGCCTTGGCTTCGTCACGCCGGCCCAGCCCGTCGAGGGCATCGGCCAGTCGCGCCCGCACCTCGGCCGCGAAGACTGCGGGGATTTTTTTGTGGTGGAGGATCGCCATCCCTTGTGTCTCGGCTTGCTCGTACCGCCCCTCGGATATGGCAAGGCGCATCAGGTGGTGCCGAGCGTCGACCTTGAAGTAGTCGCCCAGGAGTGAGGGGGTCGCGACCACCCATTCCAGGTAACGCCGAAGACGAGGGCTGTGGGTTTTGTACTTCAGCAGTAGGTTGGGGATGATCGCAAAGTAAAGCATATGCAGCAAGAAAAGCGCAGCGAAGAGGGTCGTAATCGTGCGGAACGAACTGCCGAAAAGAAAATGATTTGCACGTTCCCACATGATGCGCGAGCTCCCAAATCGAAATGCCATGGTCCCCGCCACGTACGCCCCGCTTGAACCTCGACAACCCCAGCGGCGCCATGGCGTGGTGACTTGCATCAATCTTATGGATTAACGAACGAGCCAGAGAGATACCATGAGTTCTGAAGAATCTCGAGTGAAATTGAGATCGTAAGCTTTCGTTCTTGTTTTCTTCAGCAAAAACTCATGCCAGCTTGTTCAGGAGTCGCTTTGGAGGAGCCCGGAGGCCGTGAAATTTTCAATGACGGGGAACCTTCGGCCCAGAACGCGGCGCGAGTCGCCAGGGGTGTCTCCGGCCGTTGGCGCCGTGTTTGAGGCGGGGGACTTCGCGCGTTCGAAGACGCGGCGGAAGAGGTCGGCCACGAGGATGCAGAAAGGGGAAATGACCAGGATCAAGGCGGCCTGCCTGGCGTCAGGGCTCCAGCCGCAGTCTCTGAGGGTGAGGTTGGCGAGCGCCAGGATCGGGTAGTGAGTCAGGTAGAGGCTGTAAGAGAGCGCGCCGGCCGCGACCAGCCCCCGACTCTCGAGCAGCCGAAGCACCCCGTGACGAGGGAGGTCGGGATGAGCATCGGACCGGGCTGAAAGCCGCGACCAGCGAACGACCAGCGCCGTGAGCGCGGCGCCGAGGAGGAGATCGCTGATCATGACGTAGGCCTCGGTCGTGGCTCGTAGCGCCCAACTGCTCAGGCCTGTGGTCAAGACGCAGACAGCTAGGACTTTCCCGCGAGAGGCCAGTTTGGCGAGCGAGGTGCGGAACGGGTGGGATGTCCGTGAGGCGAGGGCTCCGGCCATTCCCATCGTCAAGAGGCCGAGATACCAGGGGCACAACACGCGCAGGGCGGGGTGGTTGAGAGGAAGCGAGAGAAGAGCCACGGCCTCGCCGAGAATCAGGGCCGTGGCGCCGGCCGCGATCACTCCCCAGCGCCGCCGGATGGCGAGCAAGGCGGGAAACAGGAGAAAGGCCTGCCATTCCGTGGCCAAACTCCAGAACGGGGGCGCGATCCGGAAAATCGCGTGTCCGTCGAGATTATGAACCAGGAGCAAGTGCGCCACGATCGAGCCTGGACCAAACGCCGGCAAGGCGCGATCCCAGGGGGTTTGCTCGGGGCGTCCCAGGGCCGGGACCGCGGCGATCAGGACCCAGCAGAGGCCCAGGGCCGCGTAATAAGGGGGAAGGATCCGCCATCCTCGTCGTCTGAAATACGCCAGCGTCCCGCCGGGGAGGCGGCCGTTCCCTCTTTCGAGAACGCGCAGCATCAGGCAGTAGCCGGACAGGACCACGAAGAGCGAGACCGCGTAATGACCGTGGCGCAACAGAAATCGAGCCACCGCGGCTCCCGTCGAGAGGCCGACAGGCGGAACCATGAGCGCAGCATGGTGCAAAACCACGTAAAGGGCAGCCAGCCCCCGTAGCCCGTCGAGGAAGTCGATCCGAGGCGATGCCTCGGCCTGGTCCCCTCGCGCCTCGAGACGCATCGATCCACCTCCATGTGGACCCCGTTCCACGTCGCAACGGGCCAGACTATAGCCGGAGGGGCTTCAAGTGTCCTCCCCAACTCCAGGGGGACCCGCCACCGAAGAACCCATACGCCTCAGAAGCGATCCCGGATTCTCCGGAACGTACCGCGACTGCGTGAGTTAGGGCGAATCCTCAAGGCTTTGGAAATCGAGGACTTTCGACCATGGGATTCATGCTGGTTCCACCGCCGGGTTGTTTGCCGGCGTTGCCCCTTGGGTTCGCGCGAGGGCCCAGAGAGCCAGGGTCGCGAGCAAGGCGAGATCGGCAAACAGGAGGGGGGCGAAGATCGGCGCGCTATAGAGGAACCGATCCCAGAGGCTTGCGGCCGGGGCTTTCAGGTCGGCCGCGACGTGGAGATAGAACCCCAACAGTCCCACCATGACCTGCGCTGCCATGACAGCCAACGCGAGCATGACCAGGGGCCGATTGTCATAGACGAGGAGCACCGCACAGAGACATGACATCCCCCACGCGCTGGCGATGACTCCGATCCACTCGGTGGATTCGAAGAATCCGTTCTGGGCGTGGTCGGCAAGTGTCAGCACATAGTTGCCGACAAAACCTCCGAGCGCCAGCAAAACGACCCATCGCGCCCACTCGACGGATTGCGCCTCGACCATCCGGTCGAGGATCAGCAGCAGGCCGATTTCCGTGTATGCCAAAGGGGCAACGAATGGCGCGGCGTAAACCAGGTTCTTGAGAGTCTGCTCTTCGAAAAAGGCGCTGTTGAGATGGAGCAAGAGCCCGACGACGCCAATCGCGACGGCTCCCCAGCCGACCAGGAGTCCGAGCGCGCGGGCCACGCGCTGCGAGGTTGATCCTTGACCCGGCAAAGCCGGCCGGAACCCGCCCAATGTCATCGCCACTCCAAGAACCACGGGGGCGATGAGCGAGAAGCCCACGGGAACCCACTCGGCGGGGTGGCTGAACGCGTTGACCGCGTGGGCGAGGCCGATATCCACGGCGAGGAAGGCGCGGAGTCCCACCCGTGTCGAGAGCCTGGGCCTGCTGGTGGTGACCCCCAGTCGGCCTCTTTACAAGGGCTTTGCCTTCCTCTTTTCTCGGGAAACTACGCCCGCCAAGCCGTCACGAAATAGACGGTCGCCTCATCCCAGATGCCCTGCTCGGTCAAGCGGCGCTGGGCTTCGACGAGGTATTCTTCGCGCAGTTCCGCCAGCCTCATGGCCTCGTCGGTGCGGTGGGGGTGGAAGATTGGATTCTTCATCCATCGATCCCACGCATTCTCGGCCTCTTCCATCGTGATGAACTGGCCCCATGGCTCGACCACGACTTCTGACCTCGTGAATCCGGCTTCGGAAAGGACGGCCTGGCAACGGTACGGCCTGCCGATCTCTTCGACCGTCCTGGGCAACTCGATACCATGCCGGTCCGCCACCGACCGCAACAGCGGCCCCATGTTGTAGGACGTATCCGACCAGCAGTTGAAGGCAAGCCGGCCGGCCGGCTTCAGGAAGCTGTGCCAGAGCCGCAGAGCGGTGGGGACGTCGCTCATGTACGGCAAGGCCGAGCTGCAGAGGATCAGGTCGAAGCTCGATGCCGGGAGAGCCAGCTTCTCGGCATCGATCCGAATCAAATCGACGTTGCCCAGCCCCTCTGCTTCGATGGTCTTCGACGCCCGGCCGAGCATCCCCTTCGAGATATCGACGCCGACCACCCGGCCGCTCTCGTCAATCCGTCGGGCCGTGGGGATCGCCACCAGCCCGGTACCAGTGGCGATGTCCAGTACCCGCTCTCCCGGTTGGGGTCGGGCGATGTCAATCAGCCGCTCGGCGAGCCGCGCCCGCAACTTGTCTTCGTCGTAGTTGGCGGCGCGAGCGTCGAAGATCTCAGCCAACTGGCCCTTGTATTCCTTGGGCATGAGGTCGTGTTTCTCCTGAAGAGTCATTCCTTAAAAATGTGGAAGCCAATCCTGTTTTCAATTGTCGATGAAAATTCGTGCCAGGTGCTTCAAGAAGCATCAACGTATCGTTAAAAATCTACGAAAACCCCAGCGAGACTCTATCGACGGTCCCAACGAGTAGGTTGGCAGGCGGCCCATATCTGGCATCGCTCGATTCTTTGCCTGTTGCTGCCGGCTTGCCGGCGCAGGCTTCGACCCAGAGGGTGATTCAGGGGTAATTCGGCCAGCCGGGGCCTTCAGGATGAACGGGATAGGCTGTGCCGTATCCGGCCGCGGCCAGGCCGTAGCCCCAGCCGTTGGCGGCCGTTGGAGGGTCTCCGTTATAGCCGAAGCGGCCGGGAGCATAAGCGAAGGGGTTGGTTCTCGGCGCGGGGGCGTAGTTGTAATAGGTCTGCGGCCGAGGTACTGGAGTGGCATAGTAGTAAACGGGCGCGGCGGTCGGGGCAGGTGCGGCGGGCACGACGACGACGTTTTGCCGGGGCTGCCTTCTCGAGAACAATCCGGCCTGGCTCGGCCTGGCGATGCTGAAGAGTGCGGCCAGCCCAAGCACCATCAAAACGTACGTTCGCCCTTGCATGGATGCCTTCCTTTCGGGAAGAGGCGAAGGGGTTTAGCATAGTGCCGGCGATGGCGACACGCCGGGTCGTTGGCAACGGCACGCCCCCCTGCACTGCTTTCTATCTTACGGGAAGCGGGAGCCCGACGAGGAGATCTCTCTTCTTCTTGTGGGGGTGGATCGATCAGTTCTCTGTCACAACAACCCTGTGCTTGCGTTTACGAAGGTTGATCCGGGAGAACCGCTTGTGGACGTCTATACGTCGATCAGGGCCAAATACGGCTTCGAGATCCCCGCGATTTATCGAAGAATGGAAAGCGATGGATTCTTCGAATTCGCGCCGGGGCCCGTGGATCCGTTGAACGAACGCTATCTCTGGGTTCCCGAGGCGGAATGGCTGGGGCCGCACAAGATTCTCGAGCACACATTTCCCGAATGGTATCGCCCTGAGTTCGTCCCGTTCGCTTTCACCGGAGGGGGCCAACCGTGGTGCTGGTGGCCTTGCCAGGATCCCGACGCGGTCGTCTACGTGCCCGGAGATGACGCCGGGGTCTTCGACGCCCCGGACCTAATCGGTTGCATCTACCGCCGATTTCTCAACTACGCCACCGATCTCGACGAAGCCGACATTGATGAGGCGAGGCAATGGTTTGCATTATGGGCAAGGCAGCTTCAAGCCTATTTCCCGCCCGCGTGGATCGATACGCTCCAGAAGATCGCGCAGGCTGACGCGGTCACCTGGCGGATCCATCGGCTCGTGAGGTGGGGATTGCTCGAAGCGGGAGAACGGGACCGGCTGATCGCGCGCGATCTCGTCTTCTCCAGGTTGAATGAAGAGTTCGATCAGAGTGACGGACGATGGAATGCGGAGAGTTTTGAGTCGTGATATGAGCGAATCGAGAGAGACGGATGAGGGACAGCTTTGTGAGAGGCCGCACCTGCCCCGCTTTTCTCTGAGCGGTCATGGTGAGACTTGGGCATGAAAAAACCCGTAGCCGAGCCTGTGGCGAAGCGGGAAGACAATACCACGAGCTCGGACGTACGGGGTGATGTTTATCGTTGCGGCCGCCCGCTGGTCAGGCGGCGGGGATCGTCAGTTGGTCTTGGTTGTCGTGTTGCTGCTATTGCCGCGGATGACGGTTCCCATGGGGTCGCTGAGCGTCTCGCCGGACAGCGTCCAGTTGATCGGGCTGACCGGGTAGCCGAAGTAGCTGACGGCCTGCACGGAGATCGTGTAGGTTCCGGCTCCGAGCCAGATGGCGAGGCTCTGGGCCTGGTTTGGCTGGGCCATGAGTTGTCTCACGACGTTGCCGTACTGGTCCGTGATCGTCATCACGAGCTCGACACCGGGATTGAAGGTCGTATCGCTGCTGCTTGCGAGGACGAAGTTGAAGAGGGTGTCGTGGTCGAGGCTCAACGAGGACATGGAACTCGAGGACGTGCTAAAGGGGCCGTCAGCCGGGGGGGACAGGGTTCCACTGGAGAGCACGCTCTGCGCCTCGGGCGTGGCGCCGAAGCTGACCGCGAGCTCGTAGTTGCCGAGCAGGGTCAGGTTGTTGGGATTGTAAGAGCCGACCACGAGATCATAACGGGCTCCCGGAGTCGCGTTGGGAATCTGAACAACGAAGGTGTTGCCCGCATGCTGGATAATGTTGGCGGGCACCACCTGGCCCAGGGAGTTATAGACCGTGATGCCGGCGTCGACTCCCGTAAGGGTGATTCCCCAGACGGAGGCGGTCATGGTGACCGGCGTCGGTGAGGTGGGAGTTACGATCGAGAAGTCGTGAGTGTCTCCCGGGAAACTGACGCTCCCTCGGATCGTATAGGTTGCGGGGCCGCTCTGGGTTCCCGACGTCAGCAGGTTCGTCGCGGTCGCGGGGGTGCTGTTCAACCCGAGGTCGACGTTCAAGAGCCCACCGATGACCGTGTCGTTGGTCCACGTCAGCAGCGTGGAAACCAGGGCGGTCGGAGGGGCGACGCGGAGCATGTAGCTTCCGATGCCGAAGACGTCCGACGTGGCTCCGCGCACCGAGATGTAATACGTCGTGGGGAAGAATGAGGAGGGGAGCGTGATTGAGAGGTTGCCGTTTCTAGGGTCGGTCGCGGTGGCCGTGTTGATCGCCTGCCCGGCCGAGTTATAGATCGTGAGCTGGCCCTGGAATGAGCTGAGGCCCGAGGTATTGAGCTGGACGACGTACGGCACCAGTGAAGGAACGGTGACTTTGTAGTAGTTCACCGTCTGGGGCGTGTCGATGTTGGCGCTCACGGTCACGTTCGTCGACGCGCCGTTGGTGCCGAGCAAGTTCACCGGGGTGATCGTCGCGGCGGTTGCGATCGAGTTGTTGCCGGTGGCGCCGCTGAATCCGTTCGCGGTTCGGGGACCGTAGATGGCCTGGATGGCGCTGATGTCGGCCGCGGAGAGTCCGGTGTGAGGCCCGTTGTAGTAGGTGTACATCACCGACGTTGGGTCGTTGTTGTCGGGCAGACCCAGGGCATGGCCGGCCTCGTGGAGCGCCATGGTGAACAGGTCGTAAGATCCGGAGTTGCTCGCCGAATTGAGAGCGAACGAGTCAAGGCTGTTGAAGTTCACGTCTCCGGCCCACGTTCCGGCCCCGTATTCGAACTCCTGGGTCAAAGCGGCCGTGACGGACGACTGAGGCGTGGCGCCGATGCGGATGTCGCCGAACCGAGGATCCTCCTGGAGAGAACCCGGAGTTCCGAAGGGGGCGCCGCTGTCCCCCGTGAGGCTGATGTTGACGTTCGCGTAATTGGTCCAGGTCTGGAACGCGCGAAGGATCGCCAATTGCCAGGCGTTCGTGTTCGACGTCCCCATGGTCTGATACAGGGTGCTCGTCTGCGAGCCGTCCTGTGTGCCATCCGGGACGAAGCTGATCGAAAGATGCTGAGGATCGGGCCAGGGAGTGCCATACGTGGAGGGCACGCAACGGTCTTCCAGATGTTCGGCACTCAGCAAAGCACGATGATGGCGACGATGGGTTCTCAAGGGTGTCACCTTTTATGAAAAGGAAAAATCGATAGAACCCTTCGGGATCTTCTTATTAGGAATCAAACAGCCGAGTCCAAAGAACGATACTATTCTTTTATACGCACGTGACCCATGGTCCAGTGCCTCTCACGACGATACGTAAGTTCCGGTTTCAACGAGTCTCGAGCCGAACCTGTGTGCGGTCTGCCGGCGCGGTGAATCGTCCTGGTCCGCGGCGCGCTCGACGGCCGCGATGAGCGACTCGCCCAGGCCGATCTGGCAGATCGAGTAGATCTCCTCGCGGCAGGCCATGAAGTGCTCGACGATCTTGGGGTCCCACTGAGACCCCGCGCCGCTTTTGAGAATGCGTTCGATCTCTTCGGCGGGCAACGACGGCCGATATCGCCGGGCGGACAGCATGGCGTCGCAGGCGTCGGCAACGGCTAGAATGCGGGCCGTGAGAGGAATCGCTTCGCCGGCCAGCCCATCAGGGTAGCCCTGCCCATCGTAGCGCTCGTGGTGCCCCCTAACCGCGGGGCGCAAATACGCGAGCTGACGAACCTCGGAGATGATCCGGTCACCGATGAGCGTGTGCTCCTGAATATGGGCGAACTCCTCCGGGGTCAACTTCGCCGGCTTGTGAAGCACATCGTCGCGGATACCGATCTTGCCAACGTCGTGCAGCAGGCCGGCGACGTAGAGGTCGGAGATATCCGAGGCGGGCAAATCCATCTGCCGGCCGATTCGCGTGGCAATCCGCGCCACGCGTTCGCTATGGCCGCACGTGTACGAGTCCTTCGCGTCGATCGCCGTCGTCAGGCAGCGGATCAGACCGAGGAGCGTATCCTTGAGCCGGCCGTACGTGCGGGCCTGATGCTGCCGGTCGGACAGCATGCGGCAGGCTAGGTCAATGAGCCGCGCATCAGAGGATCCCAAGGGGACGGCGGAATTGCGTCCAAGAGCGAGGATCCAGGCGGGGCGCGACCGCCGAAGGCGGACCATCAAGACGCCGACCGCCCCGCGCGCGGGGTTGGCCAGATTTGCCGGAAGGCGGCTGAGGAACGGGGGGGAGCCCACCGCCGGAGCTTGCTTGCTCAGGGCGCGGGCGATCTGCAAACAGTCTTCGGGCGTGATCGTCTCTGGGCCGACCATCTCCACCACCGAGTCATCCATGTAGACGCAGGCTGCCTCCGCCGCACTGGCCTCGACGACGAGCTCCAGCGCATGACGGAGTTGCTGCGACTCTTGCTCGGTGTTTTGCAGACCCTTCACAAACTGCTCCATGGCCTCCCACGGGCCCGACCGATGGCCGCCGTTCATCACGGGGCCATTGCCGATCCCTTCGGGAGCAAGGAGCCAAAGGTTGGGGATGGTCTGCTGCACGACGCTGTCCTCTGATGCACTCAAGGCTTCGCCATTCTCGATTGGGAACCTGCCGGGTTGTCTCTCTCAGGTCGAGAGAGAAAGGCGTGGCGGCTCTTGGGGATTCGGGGGGTTCTATCGCCTAGGGAGGTTTAGGGAGATGTTTTATCATGGCGGGATATCCTTTTATTATTAATTAATTGTTTGTATAAAGGTCGCTCATTTTCCGAACGTTCGGGGGAGCGGGGCCTGGGTTTTGGTATATTCCTTGGCGGCGGCGACCAGGGAATGGAATTCCGGAAGGTCGCGTACGGCCGCCAGCTCGGGGTCGATGTCGAGGTACTCGAAACCGAACCCGGCTCGCAGCGCTTTATTCAAAAGTCGGAAGGCTTCGAGGCGGTCATCGGGAACTTGCTTCGAGGTGGTCGCGTAGATGCCGGCGACCTGGTAGAGGATCAACGGACGCGTGTCTCGCAGTACGGCTTCTTGAGCGTCACGCAGCGCTTCGTCTCGTTTTCCCTTGCGAGCGAAGAGAACGCCGCGACCGCTGCGGATCTCGACCGCGTCGGGGAAGATCTCGAGAATCTTGTTGTGCAGCGCGATGGCCTCATCGATACGCTCGGGCATCTCCGAAAGGATGGAGGCGTGGTTCTGGAGCGCGGTGAGGGACTTGGGATTGAGCGCTTCGGCCTTTTCGAGATCGGCCAGGGCTCCCTTGGGATCATCGGCGTAGCGTGCCGTGGCGCGGGCGACGTAGCCCATGTCGTCGGTGGGTTCCTTGGCCATGGCGGCCTCGAGATCGCGTTGGGCTCCGTCGGCATCTCCCGCTTGCTTGCGGGCGTTGGATCGCAAGAAGAGGAGTCGGACCTGAGGCCCTTCGTGCTCCAGGGCGCGCGTCAGGTCCTCAGCGGCTTCCGCCGGTTTGCCGAGGTCCATCAGGGCTTCCGAGCGGTTCAGGTAGGGGTCGTACCAGTCGGGGTTGAGCTCGATGGCGCGGCCGAAATCATAGCGAGCGCGCTCGGGCTTCTTCCGTCGCAGCTCGGCGGTACCGCGGTTGTACCAGGCGAAAGCGTAGTCGGGTCGCAGCGCGACGCACGTGGTGAAGCAGGCCATCGCGTCGGAGTCTCGGCCGAGGTTGTCGTAGCAGTGCCCCGCCCAGAACCAGGCCCAGAAATCCTGGGGGCTGAGCTGGGTGGCTCGCTCGGCCAGGGGGAGCGCCTCCTCGTAGTGCCCCTTCTGCACCTGGGAGATGGCGGCGAGATAGTAGTCGCGTGCGGTTCTTGGCCGGGCCGCCGCGGCCTGGGCCCGCAGCGCCAGGGCTTCTTCATCACGGCCGAGCAATTTTACGAGCCTGGCCCGCTGCTCCCAGTAGGTCGGGGGGAGCCGGTCGGGAGGGAAGTAAGATTCGGCCAGCCGGGTGTAGCGCAGGGCGTCCTTGGCGGCGCTGGCCTCATCCGGTTTGAGGGGGCCGGTATCGCCGGCCTTAGGGGCGGTGGCCAGGGCCAGAAGCAGCAGCGTCTCACCGATGTCTCCGCCGAGCTCGGCGCGACGGGGAGCGTCAAGGAGCGCGACGTCACGGCGGCGCTTCCAACCCTCGGGATCGTCGAGAACCGCATAGCGAGCAAGGGCCTTGAGGCCGATCCCTTGGCTCTCGCGGCGACGCTCGGCGGTAGGGTCGTCGGCGTCCATGCGGGTTCGCAGACCGTCGAGGTCGCTCCGGAAGCCGTCCCAGTTGAGCTTGGCCTCGTGCGAGGCGATGCGCTGGCCGCGAAGCAAGAAGCCGCCGGCCAGGATGAGCGAGACCAGGACCGAGGCCGCCACGATCATCGAAGGGGCGAGTCGAGGGTGGCGGCGGATCCATTTGTTGAGCCGCTCGCGGCCGAAAGGCTCTGGGGCATGCAGGAGCGGCCGGTGCGCCAGGTGGCGATCGATGTCTTCGCGCAGGGCTCGGGCCGAGAGATATCGCCGGGCGGGATTGGGTTCGAGCAAATGGCGCACGATTGATTCGACGGCGGGAGAAACCTGCGTGTTGAATGGGCGAACCGCGGGAGGAGCCGCGCTTCGCTCAGAGATGATACGTGCCGTCGCCTCCATCGTCGGCCCGCGATCGTCCGGGAACGGATGCCGGGCGGTGAGCAGCTCGAACATGATGACCCCCAGCGCGTACAGGTCGCACCGGGCGTCAATGGTCTCATTCTCCTTCAGGAAGGCCCGCACCTGTTCGGGAGCCATGTACGGGAGCGTGCCCCCCACGAGCGCCGCCGAGGCCGGCGGCAGCTTGGTGTCAACCGAGAGGTTGAAGTCGAGGAGCATCGGCTGACCGTCATCGGTCAGAAGGATGTTGGCGGGCTTCAGGTCGCGGTGGAGAATTCCGCGTCCGTGGGCATGATCAAGTCCATCGGCCAACCGCGCCATCAACCAGAGAATGGCCTCGACGTAAGAGAGGCTGCCCAGCATCTGGAGCGTGTCGGACGACGTTTCCGGACCTTCCACGAATGCTGGGGTCTGCGGGACGGCCGCCACGGTCGCCGGAGGAGCGGCCACGGGATTTTCCGCCGAGCCGCTGTCCTTCTCTTTCGACGAGGGAGAGCCTGAAGCGCTCTCCTTTCCGCTACGCCGGGAACGGGAGCCCAGGGTTGTCAGGAGCGCTGCGCCCGAGTCGGGCAACCCCTCTCTCTGTCGCAGGCTGGCGACGAGATCGGCGAGGGTCGTTGCGCCGAAGTAGGGCATGCAGACGGCGTAGAACGGGGGCGCGTGATGCTGCGAAAAGATCGGCACGATGTTCGTGTGCTGAAGCCGAGCAAGAGTCTGCGATTCCCCTGGCAGGCTCGCCGAGACCTTCAGCGCCACCGGGCGGTTGGCCAGTTCTCCCTGGAGTGCGAGGTAGACCCGCCCGAACGCCCCACGGCCCAGCTCTTCGATCACGCGGAAGCCGAGGAACTCTTCTCCGGGATTCGGCAAGCTCGTGACCGCTTGCGCCAGCCCGAGCGCACGCGCGGGATCCGCAATGTGGAGATCACGGAAGATCCGCACCGGCTCCAAACCCTCTCCCAGCGAGCGAGTCCACGCCGCCAGCGCGACTTCCGGGCTTTCTCCTTTGGTGCCCCCCGCGTCCTGGCCTTGTCGAAACCGCAGGTAAGACTCAGCCGCATCGCCCAGGTAATTCGGGTGCGGAGGCACGAACGAAAAGTGAAACGAATCCACCGCCTCGCCTTCGGCGTGGGAATCCGTTTCAGGATCGAAGTGCTCCGGCTCCATTTCGAAAAACCTTGACGCCGCGCTGGTCATGATGCGCCTGGTACTCCTTTGTAGAGTGCGCGATTCTTCGCGCAAGGTTGAAACCGCGTCTTCGCGATTTCAGTGCAATGCTAGGGAGTCTTCGAACGCTTCAACCCACTCGAACTTCCGCTTGCCAGGACAACTCTTTGTCACTTTCGGCCTTGTCGTGTGCCTCTGCAGGGTTGAGGGAAGCTGGAGATCGAGCGGGGGGGACTTGGTCCAATTCGGCCGGGATGCGAAAAACCGAGGCTTATCTTGGTGTGATATTTACACACCATTACCTGATATGATCTCTCATCGCACGGAAAACAAGGCCGAGACCAAAGCGATGTTAGAACGGCTCTCTGGCGATGTCAAAAAAAAGTCAATGAACATCGTCGTTGAGGTGATAAAAAACATCAAACGCCCAGTTTCATGTCAGAAATTGTTCAAAAAAGCTCGACATCACGTTGCGGTGCCTCCACGAAAAGGTCTTCTTTTAACGCTCCCCATCGAGGGGTCTTGGTTCGATGCGAGTTTGCTCTAGTGCGCCCATGAATCGAGCCGTCCGTCCGCCCGTCCACAGATCCTGAAACGGCGCTCGGCGTTTATGTGGGAAAAGCTTGAAGTAAAAGAGGTTACGTCGAAAAAAGAAGGTCTCCGGAAGGCTCCTTGGCGGCAGAAAGTGGCTCCCCTGTTCTTTGAGGAATGGCCGTTTCCGAGGCCCCGGGGGTGCGGCTTGTGGGGGGGCGGGGTTGTTGGCATAATGTTTAAGAATTGACGGACTGCGTGGTCCGCGAAGCGAAGATGCCGGGAGGGTGGGTGAATGTTGACGTTATTGGGACCCTCGCGGCGTTTTTGCGACGGCGTGTCACGGCGGTCGTTTCTCAAGCTGGGCGGTTTGGTGATGGGGGGCATGGGCCTTCCGGGGATGCTCCAGGCCGAGGAGAAGGCGGGGCGGCGATCGCACAAGTCGGTGATCATGATCTACCTGGCGGGGGGGCTGCCCCACCAGGACACGTTCGACCTAAAGCCGAATGCCCCGGAGGGGATCCGCGGCGAGTTCAAGCCGATCGACACGAAGGTCCCCGGGATCCAGATCAGCGAGCTGCTGCCGAGAACGGCGGCGGCCATGGACAAGATGGCGGTGATCCGCTCGATTGTGGGCTTGCGTGACGAGCACTCGAGCTTTCAGAACACCACCGGCTACTCCATGGACATCAGCCAGCGCGAGGGGAAGCCGCACTTCGGCTCGGTGATCTCGCGGGTGCAGGGAGCGCACGACCCGGTCGTCCCCCCCTTCATCGACCTCTTCCCCGCGATGCGGCACCGGCCTTACAACACGGCCGGCCCGGGGCTGCTGGGCATGACGCACCGCCCTGCCCGGATGGATGGCGACGACCTTGCTTTGCTGAAGGGAGACGGCATCGCTCCCGATCGCTTCACGGGGCGCCGTCGCTTGCTCGATCAGTTCGACCAGTTCCGCCGCGAGGTGGACACCGTCGAGGTCGGCGGGATGGAAGGGGTCTACCGCCGCGCGTTCGACGTCCTGGCGTCGGACAAGGTGGCTCGGGCTCTCGATGTGACCCGAGAAGACCCGCGAGTGCGCGACAAATACGGCATTGGCTCAGACGGCCACCTTGGCGACGCGGCTCCGATGTGGAACGACCAGTTCCTCATCGCGCGGCGCCTGGTCGAAGCCGGGGCGCGTTGCGTGACTGTGGCCTACGGCTTCTGGGATACCCACGGCGACAACTTCTCCTGGCTCCGAAATCGCCTGCCTCTCTTCGATCGGGGAATCTCCGCCCTGGTTGAAGATATCTACGCGCGAGGCCTTGATCAGGACGTCACGCTCGTGGTCTGGGGCGAGTTCGGCCGCTCTCCCAAGATCAACAAGGACGCCGGCCGCGATCACTGGGCCCGCGTGAACAGCGCCTTGCTAGCCGGCGGCGGGATGCGCGTGGGACAGGTGATCGGCTCGACCGATCCCCTCGGCGGTTCAGCGGCCAGCCACCCGGTCCACTACATGGACGTTCTGGCCACGGTTTACCACAACCTGGGAATCGACCCTCATTCCTTCGTGCAGGACATTGCCGGCCGCCCCGTGTCCATCCTCCCCAGTACCGCCCACCCCATCAGCGCCTTGATTTGAGAGGCTGGTTCCCTCGCCGGAAATAGGAGAAGGGAAAGAGTTTTCTCCAATCCCACAGCGGTTGCTCTTTGATGTAACTCGCGACGGATCTTTGCTCGAGATGATGTTGCGAGAGGAGATCCTTGATGTCATCGTTCGAGCGATTGATGAGTGCACATAGCAGGTGTTGAGTTCCCGTATAATGGTTTTCCAAGCTCCGGGAAATCTTGCGAGCGTCATCAATTAACGAATCCCGGCCAACAATTTCGCCCCGTTGCAGATGGGCAACAGAATGGCTGATTTGTGCGAGGCCCGGGTTGCCTTGTGTGTTTAGATACTGGGAGACGATACCGCGCGGATAGTTCAAAATAAAAACAAGGGCTTCGCCCACCTTGACAGTCCCGTCAGGTTGAGTACATCGTTTCAGAATGGCGCGGGCGTTGTCAGTAAGGCCGGCTGTGCGAAGCATCATGGTTTTCGGCTCCTCCGTGGAATCTACGGATAGAAAAACCGAGGGCGGGCTCAGCTCTGGCTCGACAAGACGGATACTAAAATTTACGGCTGACCAAAATATTATTTTTCGTTATGATTTTAGACGTGTTAATTGATGTCACTCAAAAAAGGCGTCGAATTTCGCGGGAGCGTCGCTCATCATTTGCGGCTGGTTTTGATTGAGGCAATCCACCAATCAGAGTTTTCGGCTCCTCGTCCGGGCCGGTAGTTGGCAAACCGCTCGATGGCTTCCAGAACTGTTGACAGTTCCTCCTCGCTGGGGTTTACCGTCTCGGCCCACTCCTTCATGATCCCTGTCGTAGCTAGCACGGTTAACCCAAGTTCCTTTGCGATTCTACGAGCCTTCTTGTCATCCGTCAGCACGGACCATCCCCGGCACTTGGCGATGGCTAGCCCCATCGACTCTCCGTCGTCACGAATGCGGGCGGCGAGTTCGATGTAGAGGGCCGTTTCCTCGTCGCTCTCGCAGTCGCACCGGGACAGCACCCCACTGTCCAGCGCGGGAACAAGGTCGATCGGCACGGCAATCAATTTCTCGGGGTCGGCGGGGTCCGGTTGGCGGTATCGTTGCGACTCCCGCTCGACCGCCGCTGGAAGATACCAGGTATAGCGGAGCGCGGTCAGGATCGGTAGAAATCGGCCGCTGGCATACAGATTTAAAGTTCCGCAGGCGTCAAGGATGACGGCCGGCATAGGGTAACTCCGGTCCGTGCTTAAGGATGATCCACCAATAAGGAAGCCTCAAAATCGGTCTGCACCTCATGGGTACGCCCTTCGGCGTCTACCTCCACGCTCCGCATCGACTCCTGAATCACTCGGCGTGCTTCCCAGATGTCGCAGTGGAGGTAGTTGGCCAACTCCTTCTCGCTCAATTCGCCGCGCTCGTAGGCGTGCACAGCGAGGAACTTGTAGCGTTCGGGATAGGCCGGCTCTGGGCGCGTTTCAGCCACGAGGCCGAGCCGCTTCTCTGCTTCGCGGACAGGAAACCCCCTCTCTTTCTGCAACTCCCACGTGCCGGCCTTAAGCAGTCCCAGAGATTCCAGCCGGAGTGCCATTGCCTCCAAGGACACTGAGTACTGGTGCTTGAGCTTGACCAGGTCGCCGACCTGGAAGTTGTCGGTCGTGTTTACGATCTCGTTGAACCGGAACCGCACCGACGACGTGGGCATCAGAAAACTCATGGCGAACGATTCGGCGAAACGCTCGTTCGCGGGCTTCCGGCCGTGGATGGTCAGGTAGTCGATGCCTGCCGTATAGCGGTCCACGATCAGGTGAGCGTACTCATGGGCGATCGAGGCCCGTTGCTTGTCAATTGGGTGAACGCTGTTGATGAGCAGGCAACCGCCGAGACTGTCCACGAAGATGCGCATCCCAGCGACCGTGCGGGGCAACCGAGCGAAAAAAATACGGACGCCGACGTCCGACTCTAAAAGGCTGCGGATATTCGGGATGGGTTGATCACCGAGGCCAAGCCGCTGGCGTTCCCGATTCGCCACGTCCTCCGCCAATTCCGACACATTGACCCATAGGTTCAAGTCCACCGGCTGCGGGTAGTTCATCCGCATCGGCGCCTTCATTCGCCGTTCGAGGTCGAGGTAGTTCTCGACGAACGTTTTCAATTCACCGATCGCAACCTTGAGCGGCTCGACATCGGTCGGTTTCACCTTCTCCATGGCGGCACGGAAATGCGGCTGAAAGTCCGTGAGTGGCTCGGCGGTGCGGACGAAGTCATTAACGGGTTGACCGTATAACGTAGCCAGCTTGATGATCTCGCTTGGCTTCGCCGCCCTCTCTCCTTTTTCCAAGGCGATGAACGTGGGACGGCTCACGCCGATGTGCTCGGCGGCAATCTCCTGGGTAATGGAGCGGGCCTTTCTCGCTTCGGCCAACCGCTGCCCGATAACTCGCGGTGAGGCGGTCTCGGTCGTCATGAACTGGCTCCTACAGCAAGGGCCATTGAACGAGCGGGAAGGAATCCACGGGAGGCCGTGATGACGAGCGTCGGCGATCAAGGCGAGCCATTCCTGTGGAGCGTCCTAATGTCATGGTACGCTATCGGGACGGCTTTTACATTGTCAAATGCTAGCGGTCATATTGCGACCAGGAGGAAAGTCTCCCTCGAGCATCTGGGTTCGGTTTTGATCGCGAAAAAGGCTGGATTGTTCCTAAAGTAGGGTTATTTTATTGCCGCCAGTTGATGTGATAAATGGTTTCTAATTTGGTCGAAGTGATTTTCTGAAGACGAGACAGAAATTTTACAAATTTATATTTATGATGAAAATATGTATTTTCTTTATTGATTTAAAGCCAGAGCGATGCCCACACTCTACACCGAAATTTTCGGCAGTGGCTCGACTTCCTTGCGTTAGCGGTTTCTGCAAGAAGGCTGACTCCTCTCACGGAACCTATGTTGGCGGAGTGCGTTTCCGAGGCTTGAGTAGAAGGCAGAGTCCGGTGGAAGGACAAGGTCATTGCGCCAGTTGTGACTCTCTGGGTTTTCTCGTGTGCAAGTCTTCGGTGCTGATCACTCCGACCGATCCACGCGGGCTCACCTGATCGCGTATCGCCTTTCGCAGGCACTCAACGAACACCCGTTAGGAGGCAGCATAAGGGTGAGTGGCGGCTTGTGCTGCCTTTTGAGTCGGGAGACCAGCCGGCTGATCGGAATGGGCGTGCGAGACGGGCATTGCCTCGGGGGGATTAGCCGACTAGAGTCAGGGTGTTTCGCTGAGGATATTAAGAATGGCGGCGGCGTAGCGGGATGGCTGGTTTTAAGTGGTTTCCATGAAGGTTCTTTGTTCGGATCTACTCAAAGTATCGTTTTAACTTAAGGGCGTTGCGACGCGATGGGTTTCAACGTTGTCAGAGTCCTTTCGGATTGACCAGAATATCACTCCCGAGCCGACTCGACGGCTTGGTTCGCTCGGGAGTGTCGTCAAGACAAGGATTTCTCCTCGTGGGCTCGATCCCGACCTCCAAGACACGAGTTTCCCTCCTTGGTCGCTTGCAGCGCGACCCCAGTGACCCGCAGGCTTGGTCGGAGTTTGTCGCACTCTACGGACGGAAGATGTATGGCTGGTGCCGGGTGTGGGGCCTTCAGGATGCCGATGCGAAGGACGTGACCCAGCATGTTTTGCTCAAGCTGGTCGACCGGTTCCGTAATTTTCGCTATGAACCTGCCCAGAGCTTTCGGGCCTGGCTCAAGACGCTCACCCATCACGCCTGGCACGATTATCTGAAGGCTCGGCGGCGCCCCGGCCTGGGCAGCGGCGATACTTCGGTTCTCAATCTCGTTGCGAGCACCGAAGCTCGCGAAGACCTGGCTCTCTGCCTCCAGGAAGCGTTCGATACGGAACTCCTTGATGAGGCCATGGGACGCGTCCGGCTCCGCATCGAGCCCAAGACCTGGGACGCCTTTCAACTTCTCGCCCTTGATGGATGGTCCGGGGCCCAGGCGGCTCAACACCTGGGTATGAAGGTCGCCACTGTCTTCGTGTACCGCAGCAAGGTGCTGCGGATGATTCGCGAGGAAGTGAGCCGGCTCGATCGTGGACCGCTTTGACTGCATCAACGAGGATCCCCCCGCCATGAGCGATTGCTCGCCGCCGAGTACGCTCAAACGGCTTCTCGCGGAAGACCTGGCCGACTCCGAGCTGGCGCAGGTCAGCGAGCATGTCGAGCGATGCGATTCTTGCCAGAGAATGTTGGATCGGCTTTGCCGGGACGAAGAGCAACCGGTAGTTCAGCTCCTCCGAGCCGGCTCCCCCTCGCCGGGCAAGGACGTCACCGGGGATTGGTTCGTGGCCTTGGTGTCTGAGCACGGGCCGTCGCGGTTGGCTGTGAGCGAGCCCCGACCTCATGCGGCGATGGAACCAGGCTCCGCGAATGAAGAACTACCGAAAGTGGACGGCTACACCATTCTGGGTGAGCTGGGCCGTGGGGGGATGGGGATTGTCTACAAGGCCCTCCACATTGAGCTGAACCGGCTAGTTGCCCTCAAGATGGTCTTGGCCGGGCCGCAACTGGCGCCTCGCACGCGGGAGCGGTTTCGCTATGAGGCCTGGGCGGTCGCGCGGCTACGTCATCCGAACATCGTTCAGCTTTATGATTTCGGAGACCAGGACGGACGGCTTTATTTCTCGATGGAGCTGGTCGAGGGAGGAAGCCTGGCTAGCCAGCTCGGCGGTGCGCCCCTGGCACCCATAAGAGCAGCGCAGCTTGTCGCGACGCTGGCCGTGGCGGTCGAGTACGCCCATCAGAATGGCGTTTTGCATCGCGATCTCAAACCGGCCAACATTCTCGTCGATGCCGGCAGGTCAGACGGCACCCCATCAGAGGCAACCGCCGATCTTCGTGGCGAGTCTGGGCCCCTGCCTGCCGTCAAGATCACGGACTTCGGCCTGGCCAAGCAAATCGCCTCGGCGGACGATCGGCTGACGCTGACCGGGGCGGTTCTGGGCACCCCCTCTTACATCGCCCCCGAGCAGGCTCGCGGCCGTGGGGAGTCGGTCGGCCCCGCCGCGGATATTTACGCGCTCGGCGCCATCTTGTATGAGCTGCTCACGGGCCGGCCGCCGTTTCGAGCGTCGTCGTCCATGGACACGCTCATGCAGGTCGTCCACACGGTTCCCGTTTCGATCTCTCGTCTCGTGCCTCGCATCCCGCGCGACCTGGTCACGATCTGCATGAAGTGTCTGGAGAAGGAGCCGCGGTTACGTTATGCCACGGCCGACGACCTTGCCAGCGATCTGCGGCGGTTCTTGAACCACGAGCCGATCCGGGCCCGGCCGATCGGCGTTGCCGGCCGGCTCACCCGCTTCGGCCGCCGCAATCCCGCGCTGGCGGGCATGATTGCGACTCTCGGCTTTGTGATCACCCTGGCCTTCGTGGTGGTCGTTGGCGAATGGCGTGAAGCCGTCCGAGCGCGTGATCAGGCGCGTGCCTTGGCCTATGCGGAAAGCGCATCACGCGACGAAGCGGCGAGAGCCCGGATCGACGCCGAACGCACCAATATCCGACTGATCGTCGACCGCGGGCTGGCCCACTGTGAGCGAGGTGAAGTTGGCGCGGGGCTGCTCTGGCTGGCGCGCGGCCTCGAAGAAGCCGAGTCGGCCGAGGGAGGTGTGCCCGCCAATCATATCTTGACGAGTATCGAGCTGGCCCGTCCGATCAGGATCAACCTCGCCGCATGGGCCGCGCGTCTGCTGGTTCCTCGCGTCAGCCCCTCTTTGGGTGCGTCGGTCGCGGTGGCTTTGAGTCCCGACGGCCGGCGCGTCCTCTCCGGGGTCTGGGATGGCAAGTTGGACGATAACCGGCAGGGCGCGGTGCAGCTTTGGTTACTCGAGGACTGGAAGCCAGTCTGGCCGGCCTCTCAGCATCCGGGATCCGTCGTCGCTGTTGCCCTCGACCCCGACGGCCGCCACGCCTTGGTCGGGTGTGCCGACGGTTCAATCCAGTTTCTCGATCTTTCCACCGGCGTTCCCGCCGCGGCGCCGATCTCACTCGGCACCCGTCTGAGTGCTCTGGCCTATAGCCCTGACGGCACATGGTTTGTGTCAGGAGGGGCGTCCGTGGCCGCCGGCGAGGCGAGACGTTGGGACGCCGCCACGGGCAAAGCCCTCGGCCCTCCGCTGATCCATCCCGGCCCGGTCGAGTCGGTGGCCGTCAGTCCCGACGGTCAGGCCATTTTCACGGGGTGCGCCGTCGTCAACGCGCAAGGAGCCGTCACCGGTGGGGAGGCGAGGCTCTGGAACGTCGGTAACGACGAGCTTGTCTATCGTCCCTTGGCGCATGCCGATGCGGTGCGTTCGGTCGCGTTCAGTCCTGACGGCCAGACGCTCTTGACCGGCTGTGATGACGCGCTGGCCCGGCTCTGGGACCGGAAGACTGGGCAGCATGTGGGCCAACCGCTGCCGCACGCTTTCCCCGTGCTGGCGACGTCGTTCTCTCCCGACGGCAAGGCGGTGCTTACCGGTGGCGGGCGTACGCGCGACCTCAATGCCGACGCGGGAGAATTGCGGCTCTGGGATGTCATTACGGGTAAGTTGCTGGTGGGTCCTCTCGTCCTCGACACCGTCATTCATTCCGTGGCTTTCTGTCCGGATAACAAATCGGTCGTGGCCGGCTGTCGTGACGGCCGCATGCGGGCCTGGGCTGTCGAAGGGCTCAGACCTCTTCAGGAGTGGAGCCGCCATGTGCCCGTGATGTCGCTCGGGTTCAGCCCGGACGGTAACCTCCTTCTGGCAGGAGGAGGCCAGGAAAACCGCGAGTTCTCGGGAAACCCCAAGCCTCGCGTGCTTCGGGGGTCGAGGCACATCACCAACGACGGCAGCGAGGATCGGGGACTCGCCTGGTTGAGCGAGGTCTCGACGGGACGGATGATCGGCCTGCCCATGCCCCACTCAGGCCCGGTCGAGCACGTGGCTTTCAGCCCGGACGGCCTGACCGTCGCGACGGGCACGCGCAATGGCTGCGTCCAGCTCTGGGATATCACGGGCCGCCCGCTGTGTCCCCCGCTTGCGCAGTTGGATCAAGTTTGCAACCTCGTGTTTCGCCCCGACGGCCGCGCCCTGGCCGCCTGCGGCGATCGCGGCCCGGCGCGGGTGTGGGAAGTTCCATCGGGGCGTTCGCTGGGGGAGCCGTTAACCCACCCCAAGGGAGTCCGCTCGGTCGCCTTCAGCGCCGACGGTCGAAAGATCGCCACGGCGGGGCACGACGGTAACGTTCGCTTGTGGGATGCGTTGACCCTTCAGCCCCTCGCTCTTCCCATGGCGCACGGCCACGAGGTGATGGCGGTTGCTTTCAGCCCCAACGGCCAAACCTTGCTGACGGGAGCCAACGACTTTGGAGCCCGCCGATGGAACGCCGCCACCGGTCGCGTGCTGGGTACTCCCTTGCCGCACGACGGCGTGGTCTGGGATGTCCGTTTCAGCCCCGCCGGGGACCACTTCCTCACCATCGCCGCCTCGGACTATCACAGTTGGGGATTTGTCCGGCTCTGGGCCGCGGCGACGGCTCGTCCGTTTGGTCCACCGTTGCCTCAGCAGATTTCGGTCACCGCGGTGGCGTTCCATCCCAGCGGACAATTGGTCGCCACGGGAGGCTGGGGGGGAGACGTGCGCATCTGGGACGTCACCACCTCCGTACCGGTGGGTCCTGCTCTCTCTCAGCCCGGTAGTGTCCTCTCCCTGGCATTCGATCCGTCGGGCCGGAAGCTCGCGGCCGCCAGCGAAGACGGTACTTGCCGCGTCTGGACCGTGCCTGAGCCCGTCGCGGCCGTTTCCTACGGCGTTCGGCAGTGGGTCCAGTCCATCACCGGGCGAAAGCTCGATCGCGACGGCGCCATCCTTTCGCTCGGCGGTTCTCAGGCTCCCTCCACGCCGTGATCCGCCTTGGACCCAGTCCGGGTCGCTTCTGTCCAACGCTGGGGCGGCGCACAGGGAACGAGAAGACTGTGGGGCCCGACAAAGAGCCAATTGGCCAAGGCGCTGAACGTCGAGACGTTTGTGGGCAACCCGTTTGAGAACGGTTCCAAGAAAAATCGAAGGAGCAGTTAGGTTTTCCGGGTGACCTCAGTAATACATGCCAGGCACTCAGAAGACCAACGGCCGGCGACAACCTCCTCTTCCGAGCCGGCACCGAGAAAACCCGCCGTTCGACGCGAACGATTGCTGTTGGCGTCGCCATCCCCCAGAGAGGTTACGCCATCAAGGCCGCGCGGCGACTGGCGTTGACTGCCCTGCCCTCTCCTAGCGGAGACCACGCCGCGGTTGGCTTGAGAAGCCAATGGTCACCGACAGTCTTGCTTTCTTCTTACGTTCTTCAAATAGGGAGGCATACCGTGAGTCGCCGAGATCGAAACGGATTCACACTCATTGAGCTACTGGTGGTGATCGCGATCATCGCGGTGTTGATTGCTCTTCTGCTTCCCGCCGTCCAGTCGGCGCGCGAGGCAGCCCGTCGCGCCCATTGCACCAACAACCTGAAGCAAATCGGCCTGGGTATGTTGAACTATGAAAGTGCCCAGGGGTCACTACCGCCGGGTTGGAAGGGCTGCTGCTGGGGAACCTGGGCGATCTTCATCATGCCGTTTATCGAGCAGCAGCAAATCTACAACGGATGGAATACCCTGGGGAACAATTCGGGCCTGGCCGGTTATGTCGACGGCCCGCTGCGTTACTCGGGGCCGTGCAACGTCACGGTCACTTCAACTCGCATTAATACCTACAACTGCCCGACCGACACCCCTCACTCCCCGGTCCCGTCGGCAGTCAACGGCGTCCTCTTCCCGACCGTCTCGGGGAACTACAACGTCAACTTTGGTAATACGTCGTCGACCCAGATCCAGACCTACGGAAACATCACGTTCCGGGGAGCGCCGTTTACGGACATGGGTTCGCCGCTATTCGCCCATGGCTTCACGAACTCACCGGCGGGCACCGGCTTCGCGGTCGTCCACCTCGCCGCGATTCAGGATGGGACGACCAACACGATGCTGACGGGCGAAGTGGTCATCGGGCAGGGATCGGGGGGGCAGTACAATGCGCCCTATGACCTTCGAGGCTTCTTGTACTGGTACGCCGGGGCGGCATTCGAGTCGTATCTGGCCCCCAATAGCACACAGCCCGACCTGATGCAGTCGACCGCCTATTGCGTCTACCCTTACGGGAACAATCCCCCGTGTGCCCCGGCATCGGTCATCACGCTGACCACCAATGCCGCGCGAAGTCATCACCCGGGTGGGGTGAATGTCGGTATGGGGGACGGCAGCGTCCGATTTATCAAGAACTCGGTCAACTACGCGGTATGGCAAGCGCTCAGCACCACCCAGGGGGGTGAGGTGATCAGCAGTGACTCCTATTGAGTGAGCCGGCCCAAAGCCGGTGTCGAACCGCCTCTTCGTTGTATTTTCCGAAGTTGGCCTCGACTCCGGCACCCATCAAGAAAGGTGGATCATCCATGCTCCGAATAGTCTTGCCGGCTTGTCTCACGGCCCTGTTCCTCGCCGGCCTCTCAGGATGTGGCTCATCCAGTGGAGATGAGTTTCCTCGAGAGGCGGTATCGGGGACCATCACCTTCGACAATCAGCCGTTGAAGGAAGGGAACATTCAGTTCCTTCCCGACTCCCCCGGCGAAAAATTCGCGACAACCGCTGGCGCGACGATTCACGACGGCAGCTTCCAGATCCCCAAAAACGAAGGTCCCACACCGGGCCAATACCACGTCGCAATCAGCTCGGGAGGCGACAACGCGTATCGACCCGCGGCCGGCGAAATGCCCGGAGTCCCTCCTCGAGAAATCAAGGAGAAGATCCCCGCCCAGTACAACATGCGCACCAAGTTGACCGCCGAAGTCCATCAAGGGGGTCCCAATACCTTCCAGTTCACGTTGTCGACCAAGTAACCCGCCGATCCGCTATTTCTTCGGATCTCATCCCGTATTCTTCCCGCTCGGCGCCGATCAAGACCCCAAGGCAAGGCATGTACGCCCACGGCAATCGAGAATATCCTGATACGCCGATATCAGGATACTCTCGATTTCTTCCCTGATTACCAGGCAAGCCTTGCGGAGTTGATGGAGATCCTTTCGCTTACCTCTGCAGATGAGCGGCCATGCTAATCGGGCCGAAGCGTGCGAAACGTATTCTCGTTTTCGCCCGTGATCAGGGCGTGCTGGTCTCATGGGCTTTCTGAACGAAGGCCAACCACTCCGGCAATCGGTTGTCGAAGTCTTCAGGAAACGAGTGAGTCGAGTGGTTTGGGTAATCCGGCTTGAGCACCTTGGCGTTGCCATTCTTGAGCCATTCGGCCACGTCGTTCGATCTCCGCACAGTCCATTCGTTCTCTTTTGATCCGCAGACAATCACGAAACCCTGGCGGATGAGGTCTGCTGTGTCCGAGACCGCATCAAGCTGAACAGGACTACCAGTACCGGCCGAAACCGTGATGGCTCCAGCGAAGATCTCGGGATGCCGAACGGCGACTTCGATGGCGACGATGGCGCCCTGAGAAAAGCCAAGGGCCACAACCGAACCCGGGCGCATGCGGATTTGCCGTTGCGCCTCAATCAGCGCCTGTTGAATCTGGTCATAGTCTTCCTCAACAACATCGGCCCAGGCGAATCTGTGCTTGCCCGTGGGGATTGTGCCACTGACTCCGATGAACCCGATTTGATGCTGATCCGCGAGAGGCTGGAACAGGATCTTCATATCTTTCGGGTCGCCCCCCATCCCGTGCAACCAGAGAACCGTCGGGAGAATGGTCTTGCCGTCATAGTTCTTGGGAACAACAAGTACCGTTTCTTTGGGAACGACGGCCCGCCAGTACTTTTCACACCGTTGGAGGTAGGCCAACAGCTTGGGCCACCGTTGATCGCGACGCGCGTTCTCGAGATCGGCATCGACTTGGGCCCACCGAGTATCGATGCCCTCGCGCTGACCGGCCTGTTGTAACCAGTAAAGAGCGGCCTCGCTTTTTCCGGAAAGAGACTCCCAGCAGGCCAGGTCGTACCGGCCCTGCTCGGTCTGCTGGACAACCCAATATTGATACTGGACGGCCTGCGGAAGAGTTCCCTCGCGAGCGTGACGCTGAGCCAAATTTTGCAATAGAGCCGGGTCGTCTTTGCTAATGTCCTTTCCCCCCACAAGAGGCGAAATCGAGGGGGGCGAGACCGACAGCACGGGAGCCGGCAGCCGCGGAGGTTGCTCCGGATCGTCTTGTTCTTGTTCGGATATCGGGAGAGGAACTGGGTTCTGTTGCTCCTGGCATCCTATCACAAAGATCACCATCCAGGCCGCCAAAATGGTGATGATGTTGCGCACAGATGAGCCGGACAGAATGCGAAGCGTGAAAGGTTCGAGCATCATGACTCCAAGAATGTCTGTCAGCCGGTGCCGATAAGGTCTTTTGCAGGCAAACGTCGACCATGTGAGGTTCGCCTCAACTCCCATATTCTCTCCAGTTTTTCGTTGGGCGGAGTTCTTTGCCAGATCAACTCCGTCGTCCGGCATTAAAGCCAGCACAACCGTTGATCCAGGCCGCTCCCATCCAACACGCCCAAGCTGTTCTCGGCTCAATCGGCGAGGACGCCAGCCATGGATTGGCAAAGCGGTTGGGGAAGTGCTTCAGAAATGAATCATTGTGAACAGCTTGATCGCTTCGAGGAATGACCTGGGCTTTTGCCTGACGAAGCCGGTCAGCGTCGCTAACGGCCTGTCGGCGACGACAAACTCCGCGAGACTCGCATATCAACGCGTCCAACAAAGCCATGGCTTCCTGTCTTGGCACGACCCTTGGCTTCGATGCATTCCGCAAGCTTTCTTTGATGATTTTCCCGTACCCCGCTCCTGACTCACTGTTGGGAGCAAAGGTGGAAAGTCGCGACTTCTACCGCACCAGCCTGGAAACGGCCGGCCACTCCCAAGGAACAGTTCGTGAAGCCCACCCCAATCAAGCGGTTCGGGTTCCATTCCCAACATTTGGCATGACAAACCTGAGCGATCCCCGGCGATCGCCACCCAATGCCCTGCCGACAGCGTCCCAATCCTGCCTTCGGCCAAAAGAACGAGAAGGGCACTCCAGAACGTCCCCTGCCCTTTCCCTTGCTGCCGAATTATTTGCGCCCACGACGCCGGTCGACGTAACCTGGTTCTTGACTAGCAAGTTACAGCAAGTTAAACTTGCGACAGAGACCTAAAAATGTCCCGAATCTCGGCACAGGAGACCATCTATCATCCTTTACAGCCATCCAAGATCCGCTCATAATCCACGATGGACTCATCACTTGCGTCGATAGAGCGGCCGAAGCGCCTCATCCACCAAAACAAGGATTGAAACCGATCACTCGTGATTGTCTCGTTATTAAGTATCGACTGCCGAAGCGCCTCATCCACCA